>Ga0207705_10000025_pt1 | contig 259826 bp, 250 predicted proteins | sample KBSC13metaG_FD_184314 | JGI IMG/M metagenome (GOLD analysis project Ga0207705, IMG submission 184314) | Corn rhizosphere microbial communities from Kellogg Biological Station, Michigan, USA - KBS C1-3 metaG (SPAdes) (version 2) | ecosystem: Host-associated > Plants > Roots > Rhizosphere >... | reverse complement strand
ACACCTACGAGAACCTGGTCACCGCCGGCGTGATCGACCCGACCAAGGTCGTCCGCACCGCGCTCCAGGATGCGGCCTCGGTCGCCGGCCTGCTCATCACCACCGAAGCGGCGGTGAGCGAGCTTCCCGCCGACGACAAGGCGCCTGTCGGCATGCCCGGCGGCGGCATGGGCGGCATGGGCGGGATGGACTTCTAAGTCTTATCCAACCGACAAAATGAAGAAGGGCCGGGGGAGCAATCTTCCGGCCCTTTTTCTGTCTCCCCTCCCGCTTGCGAGTGGCCATGCTCGACGGGGTCGGAACTGCCCCCGGCAGTTCCTTGATGATGCCGGGGGCATCATCAACCCCGGCGGGCGAGGCCACTGGGTCGAGGGGAGGGGCTATCCTGAACCCCGTTCGTCTTGCGCAAAGTCGAACCGGAGGTCGGCGCAGCCAAGTACGTCCCCCCAATCTCTCCCGTCATTCCCGCGAAGGCGGGAATCCACTCAGCGGCTGGGCGTTGACCTCCCGGTGGATTCCCGCCTTCGCGGGAATGACGGAAAGCCTTCCCCAAAACATTCCACCGTACCCAAAACCCGGTCCGTCGCCCGCACCCCAGCTGACACAGAAGGTTAACAGCGGCGTCACGATCCCGCTTTAGCCCGCGCGGGCCGCCAGTCCGACGGCCTACAGGGACGGATCAACCTAATGAAAAAGCCTCTGATTTTTCTCGGAACCGCATTGCTCGCCGCGGGCCAGGCGCAGGCGGTGTCCGAGATCAAGCACGTCTTCGTGATCGCGCTCGAAAACCACAATTTCACCCAGCCTTCCAGCTACACCGCCACTGGCCAGCTCTTCGGCAACCCCGCCGCGCCCTACATCAACAGCCTGGTCACCCCCGGCAACGCCAACGCCGCGCAGGTCTCCTACGCCAGCCATTACAACAATGTGATCTACAACGGCGCGACCGTGCACCCCTCCGAGCCCAATTACGTCTGGGCCGAGGCCGGCAAGCCGGGCCCGCTCAATGACGCCGATCCCTATCCCGCCAATATCGTGAACGGCCCCAGCCTCAGCGCGCTGCTCGCCGACAACGGCAAGAGCTGGCGCTCCTATCAGGAGGATATCGATCTCGCGAAGAACGGCACCGGCGGCCTCACCAACAATGTGCTCGACAAGAGCCAGTATGTCGTGCCGCTTTCCAGCTTCTCGGGCACGTCGGCGGACTACACCAACGCCTATAATGGCAGCCACCAGTATAATTACGCCGCCAAGCACAATCCGCAGCTGTTCTTCACCGCCACCAACGGCGGCAACGATGCCTCGACCAGCAACCCCCAGGCGCAGAATTACGCGCCCTTGCAGCAGCTCCAGGCCGATCTCGCCGCCAACACGGTCGCCGATTACAACTGGATCACGCCCGACCAGTATAACGACATGCACACCGCGCTGAAGGCCGGCTTCGACTATAACGGCGTGCATTACACCGGCGACCAGGCCGAGATCGCGCAGGGCGACAATTTCCTGTCGCAGATCATCCCCATGATCATGGCGAGCCAAGCCTATCAGGATAATGGCGCGATCGTGATCTGGAACGACGAGGATGAGGGCGACAAGGCCGGCACCGACAGCCTCTTTTCGGGCGCCGAGATCGTCATCTCCCCGCTCGCCAAGGGCAATGCCTATAACAGCACCGTCTCGCTCAACCATTCGTCGGACCTGCTGACCATGCAGGAGATTTTCGGCGTGACCGGCACCAAGCTGGGTGATGCCGCCAACGCGACCGACCTGTCGGACCTGTTCAAGCCGAACGCCATCGCCGGCGTGCCCGAGCCGGCAAGCTGGGCGCTTATGCTCGGCGGCTTCGGCCTGGTCGGCGGGGCGATGCGCCGCCGCCGCGTGAACGTGCGGTTCGCCTGACGCTCAACAAAAGGAAGGGCCGGGAGACGACCTCCCGGCCCTTTCCTCGCCCGGCCTGGGCTGGAATCAGATCTGCGCCATCCCCCCATCCACGAACAACTCCGCCCCATTCACGAACCGCGCTTCGTCCGATGCCAGGAACAGCACCGCCCGCGCCACGTCCGCGCCGTCGCCCACGCGGCCCGACGGGATCTGCGCGATCAGGCTCGACTTGATCGCCTCGGACTGGTCGCCGCCGCCGAACAGCTCGTTCAGCCCCGCCGTATCGATCGGCCCCGGGCTCACCACGTTCACGCGGATATGCCGGTCCTTCAGGTCCAGGATCCAGTTGCGGGCCAGCGCGCGCACCGCCGCCTTGCTCGCGCCGTAGACGCTGAACGCCGGCGTGCCCGTCGCCCCCGCGGTCGATCCGGTCAGCACCACCGATCCGCCGTCGCGCAGCAAGGGCAGCGCCTTCTGCACCGTGAACAGCACGCCCTTCACGTTGGTGGCGAAGGTTTCGTCGAAATGCGCCTCGTCGATCGCGCCCAGCGGGGCGAAGCTGCCGCCGCCGGCATTGGCGAACACCACGTCGATCTGGCCATGCTGCTGCTGGACGGCGTCATACAGCCGGTCGATGTCGGCCAGCTTCGACATGTCGCCGCGCACGCCCGTCACCTTGCCGCCGATCGCCTTCACCGCCGCGTCCAGCGCTTCCTGGCGGCGGCCGGTGATGAACACCGAAGCGCCCTCGGCCGCGAACGCCTTGGCGGTGGCAAGCCCGATCCCGCTCGTGCCGCCGGTCACCACCACCACCTTGTTGTCATACCGTGCCATTGTCTGTCTCCGAATGTCCGGGCGGCCCGATGCCGCCTGTCGCGAACCGAGGTAGAAGTGGGACGATCGGGCTTGTAGCCGGCGAAATCGGCACGTACCGTTCTATCGATAGAACGATGAGCCAGCCCGACCTCAACGATTATGCTTACTTTGCGGAGGTGGTGCGCCATGGCGGCTTCGCGCCCGCCGGCCGCGCGCTGCATTTGCCCAAGTCGAAGCTCAGCCGCCGCGTCGCGGGCTTGGAGGCGCGGCTCGACCTGCGCCTGATCGAGCGCTCCTCGCGCCGCTTCCGTGTGACCGAGGTGGGCGAGGCCTTCTACGCCCGCTGCCGCGCGATGCTCGACGAGCTGGAGCAGGCCGACGCGCTCGTCGCCGAGGCGCGGAGCGAGCCGCAGGGGCGCGTGCGCTTCAGCTGCCCGACCGGCCTGGTCGGCGCGCTCTCGCCCGGTTTGCCCGCTTTCCTGCTGCGCTATCCGAAGATCCAGCTTCAGCTGATCGCGATCGATCGCGCGGTCGATCTGATCGCGGAGCGGATCGACGTCGCGCTCCGCGTCCGCACCGAGCTCACCACCGACGCCTCGCTCACCATGCGCACGCTCGGCCAGTCGCGCCGCATCCTCGTCGCCGCGCCGGCCTTGGCGGCCAGCATCGGCAACGCCGCCATCGCCGATCTCGCCAATCTGCCGACGCTGAGCTCGACCGACGAGCTGGGCGAGATCGAATGGCAGCTCGTCGGCCCCAACGACGCGCGCCACAGCGTCCGCCACCAACCGCGCATGACCTGCGGCGATTTCGACGCCCTGTGCGACGCCGCCGCGGGCGGCCTCGGCGTGGCGCTACTGCCCGATCATGTCTGCTCCGAAGACCTGCGCGCCGGCCGCCTCGTCCGCGTCTTCCCCGGCTGGGGCGCCCAGATGGGCATCGTCCACCTCGTCTTCACCACCCGCCGTGGCCTGCCACCTGCGGTGCGGGCGTTTATCGATCATGTGGCGAGGACGTTCGCGGGGATAAGCCTGGAGGCATAACGTTCGGCGGGGCGACCCGACCCACTAACGAAAGATCGGGGGTGCGACCCTCCGGGCCTTTTTGGCGATCTACCGTATCGGTACCGTTAGTCTAGAAGAGGGAGCTGCCGAGGGTGACCTCATTCCGATAAGCTAACTGGTTTTCCAATAAGACTTCCACTGTATAAATGCCGTCGGCGAGCTTTTGCCTCCATATCCATTCGGTATGTGGAGGAGCTGGCAAAGGGGCGTGGTCCTCATTTAAGAAGTCTAAAATTTGCTGACCGTCCGAAGACCATACCCTGATGGCGACGGCCACATTTCTACGATCGCGTCTATGATTGAACCTAAAAACAACGCCCTCCGGTGACAATCGAATATCTTGTACAAAAGTATAGTTCTTCTCAAATACTTTCAGGGCATCCGAAACTCGGCAAAAAGGCGCCCACCGATCACGAACATTGCCCAAGAGATGTAAGAGCGTGTCGCGCTCTGGCTCTGAACGAAGATAAATTGCACGTAGGACTGGCGCCAAACCCAGAGGAGAGGCGGGAAGCACTTCGGCGCAACGCGCATCGGTCAACGACCTATCGCCTCCAGTTCCGCCTTCAGAGAAAACTTTGGCAAAGGGAATGTCGGAAAAGTAAGCCTCGCTGTCCCCAGGCTGCGTAGTACATAGCTGCATGTTCTGATTTGAGAACATCACGTCGGGTGCGATCAGCACGCTACGCGCATCCAATGCGAACATTACTAAGACCGGTGCGTGTGTTGCCTCTCCATATGCGCACTCGTTCGCTTTCCTGATTCCCTCAATATGCCATTGAGTCGGAGTCTTAGGTCTAAAATACAGTCGCACGCGGTCATGCGCGTGCGCTCTCGCATCGATGACGCCAGGCGCGGCGACATCCCTCGGGCGTACTCCGTCGGTTTCGTTGCGCGACCTTAAGTGGCCATCCCGCAGGATAGCCACAGCATTTTCGAGGGGAGCGTGATGAAATAGATGGGCAGGCCAGTGCTTACGATGGGGATAATACGGGCTCGTAAGCTCGGCCTGCCACCTTTCGATGTGGGCGTCGACAAAAGCGGGCCTTAGCGCCACGCGAGTTCATGCTGCTTCTGAGATTGCTGCGTGGACGCAAACCCGCCCACCGAGGGACGAGGTTCTACGGCGAACTCGGCCTCATCACCTGGACGTTGAATTTGAACCGGCCGCACGTTCGGAAGCACGCTGAGCAACGAAAGCAGAGGCTCCCCGCCTTCCTTTCGCGACCAGCCAGCATTTCTCTTAGTGACTAGGCCATTTTGGAGATCGAGCCAAACTCCCCGAAGATCCTCCTCTTCTAGCAAACAGGCAGCGGTTCCCGTGTCTATCGCCAGACTACCACCTTCTTCGATCCGAACGCCAAACCCCTTTTGAGAGCCCAACGTCGCGAGCTCCCCTCCCGACAAATCGACCACACGGTTGATCGAAATCATGAACTCTTCGAACGAATTACCAGTCACGCCCTCAGATCGAAGCGCAGCGGCTACTGGTTCCAGATGTTCGGGCAATCCCACATCCACCGTAAAATCATGGATGTAGACGGGAATCTGAACCTTGCAGAGGTAATGCTCCATAATAGGCTGAACATCCGCCCAATCCAGATTCCCATTTCCACACCCCAAGCGTGGGAATGAGACTTCGCTGATCCCCTGAGACGCGTAGGCGTTCACGAACTTTTCTAAGCCCGCCTCGATCCATTCCAACTTGGATGGATTCCGCCAATGGATTTTGGTCGGAAAGTTCAGGACCCAGCCGCCGTTACCGCGCCAAAGCCAAAGCTTGCCCGGCACGAGTGCCTTCTGATCGCAAATCCGTTTGTATGCGCGAAACATGTCCGGCTCGCGCTCCTTGAAAGCGTGAGCCAGTCCTTTCCCCATAACGCCCACACAGTTGACCGTGTTGACGAGGGTCTGAGCCGGAGACTCAAGAATGCTGGTTCTGCGGTAAATCAGCATAAGTTGCGGCGATCATTGCGCTTCATGGAGCGCGGAGCATGACTGTCCATCGTTAGACCCCTATCCAACTGACAATCGGAACGAAACAGGAACATCGCCCTTACATAGCCTATGAACATATGTCTACTCTCCCGATTCGTACCGGAAAAGCCTCTTCGTGTGATTGAATGCTGGAACGACCCAAAAGGGGGTTCGATGCCAGATCCGTTAATACGGTGTGCGGCTGTGCTGAACGGCCCGCCCTACCGTTACGCTAATGGTTGAAACCGGAGTCATGTCTGACTTACGAGGCGCTCTCGCTTGCGCCGAGCCAGAGGGTAACGCTTTAGCAGCCCCCTTGCCTCCGTCGACCGCATTCAACTTTCTTCCGACGTGTTTTGTTTCTATAATACAGTTCGATGCTCCAGGCCCCCTTTGACGACGCACGCGAGGAAGTCGCGGTCAACATTGGAGCCCCGCAGGGCTCGCCGGTCCACGTCTCGCGACCGCCACTCCCCACCAAGCCCCGCTTCACCCGCTGGCGCATCGCACGCTGGATCCTCTCCGCCCTGCTCCTCCTCTTCCTCATCACCATCGCATGGCTCGCCATCGTCGCCCCGCCCTCCCGCACGTTGCGGCCAATCGCGCCGCCCAGCGTCACCTTGCTGGCGTCGAACGGAAGCCTGATCTCGCGGCGGGGCGCCGTCACCGACAGCCCGGTCGATGTCCGCCAATTGCCGGCGCATGTGAGCGAGGCGTTCCTCGCGATCGAGGACCGGCGCTTCTACCATCATGTCGGGGTCGATCCGCGCGGCATCGCGCGCGCGGCCTGGCATGATGCGCGCGCCGGCCACATGCAGGAGGGCGGCAGCACCATCACCCAGCAGCTGGCGAAGCTCGTCTATCTCAGCTCCGATCGCACCGCCGCGCGCAAGCTGCGCGAGATGGCGATCGCGATGTGGCTCGAGGCCTGGCTCACCAAGGATCAGATCCTCTCGCGCTATCTGTCCGACGTCTATTTCGGCGACAATGTCTATGGCCTGCGCGCCGCCGCGCGCCATTATTTCAGCAAGCGGCCCGAGGCGCTGACGGTCAGCGAGGCGGCCTTGCTCGCGGGGCTGATGAAGGCGCCCTCCCGCCTCGCGCCCAGCGCCAATCTGGCGGGTGCGCAGCAACGCGCGGGGCTGGTGGTGGCGGCGATGAAGGAGGCGGGCTTCCTCACCCCGGCCGAGGCGGCGCGCGCATCGCCCGCCACCCTGCGGCTCAGGCCCGCGCCCGAACCGACCCAGGGAAGCTGGTTCAGCGATTGGGTCATGCCCGCGGTGCGGGGCAATACCGACGATGCCTTTGCCCCGGTCACCGCCCGCACCGCGCTCGACGCGCGGCTGCAGCGGCTCGCCGAACATGCCGCCGGGCAGGTCCGCCTCGCCCACGCGCAGGTCGCCCTGGTCGCGATGCGGCCGGACGGGCGCGTGGTGGCGATGGTCGGCGGGCGCGATTATGCGAAGAGCAGCTTCAACCGCGCGGTGCAGGCGCGGCGGCAACCGGGATCGACCTTCAAATTGTTCGTCTATCTGGCGGCGCTGCGGGCAGGCATGACGCCCGACGATATGGTCGAGGATCGCCCGATCACGATCGGCACCTGGTCGCCGCGCAACAGCGACGGGCGCTATCGCGGCATGGTCACCTTGCGTCAGGCCTTCGCCCGCTCGAGCAACGTCGCCGCGGTGCGGCTGACGCAGAAGGTCGGGCCCGCGGCGGTGGTGCGCGCGGCGCAGGATCTGGGCATCCAGAGCCCCCTCGACGCCGAGCCGGGCATCGCGCTCGGCACGTCGGGCACCAGCCTGATCGAGCTCGCCAGCGCCTATGCCGCGGTCGCGGGCGGCGTCTATCCGGTGCGGCCCTACGGCCTGCCCGATCAGGCCGGCCAGCGGGCGCTGGCGGATGCGCCGCACCGCATGGACGATCGCGAACGCGCGATGCTGCTCGATCTGCTGTCGACCGTGGTGAACAGCGGCACCGGGCGCCGCGCCGCGCTCAACATCCATACCTATGGCAAGACCGGCACCTCGCAGGACAATCGCGACGCCCTGTTCGTGGGCTTCGCGGGCGGGCTGGTGACGGCGGTGTGGGTCGGCCGCGACGACAATCAGCCTTTGCCCGGCGTGGCGGGCGGGGGGCTGCCGGCGAACATCTGGCGCCGCTTCACCGCCGACGCGGTCGGCGCCCGCCCGGCGCGCATAAACGTGCCGCGCGCGGTCGATCCCGATGCGGGCCGGGGCGGCCTGGGCGGCTTCCTGCGATCGGTGCTCGGCCGCATCAAGCTCGACATCCACCTCTGAACCGGCGAAGGACGATCGATGCCATCACCGAGACTGCCAACCTGTCTGGCTATTGCCCTGGCTGGAGCCCTCGCCGAGTCAGCATCCGCCTCGCCCTATGGCCAGCCCCCACATCATGCGGGGGTGGAGTTGAGCGTCGAGCCTGGCGGCAGCATCGGCGAATGCGCGGTCGTCACGCCGTCCGACCAGCCGGACCAGGACAGTCTCGCCTGCGATATTCTTCGGCAGCGCGGCAAGGCCAGCCTGGGGCGGGACCGCGCCGCCAGGATACGAACCGTCACCTACTGGCTCGGGGATTCGGCGGATTCCCGCATTCTGATCCAGCCCGACGACCCGCGCGTGACGATCGCGCCACGCGCGGGCTCGGCCTGGCTGATGGCCAGCGACTATCCTGACGAGCTGCTGCACGGCGCATCGGCGGCGACCACTGTCTATTTCACGGTCTCCGCCAATGGCCGCCCGGTGAGCTGCCGGGGCGACCGGACAAGCGGCAATCCCGCGCTTGAAGGCTGGGCCTGTCACATCGTCGAAAGCCGCCGCCTGTTTCCGCTCGGGCAGACGCCGGAGGGCCGGCCGGCCACCTATCAATCCAGTGTCCGCTTGTTCTGGACGGCCAAGGCGATCCGCGCCTGCGATCAGCAGGACGAATGCTGGAAACTGAAGGAATGGGCCCCGCCCGCCGACCTGGGGAAAAGCCAGTAACCTCTGGCGGCTCCGCCTGTCGCCGGCGTCACGCCCGCGGCCGCCCGGCCCGCACCGCCGCAACGGTCCCGCTGAACCCAGATCAGCGACCATGCGTTACTTGGCCGCTACGAAACGGGGGATGACCTGGCCAAAAACGTGAGTCCCGATAGGGCGGATCAGAGCTACCGCGCGCTGTTGCACGCGGTGCCGATGGGCTTTTGCATCATCGAACTGCTGTTCGACGAAGGCGGCCGCGCGATCGATTACACCTTCCTCGAGATGAACGAGGCATTCGTCAGCCAGACCGGTCTGCACGACGCGGTCGGCAAGACGATTCGGGAGATCGCGCCAGGAATCGAGGAGGCCTGGTTCGAAATCTATGGCGAGATCGCGCGCACCGGCGTGCCGCGCCGGTTCGAACAGGATTCGCCCGCGCTCGGCCGCTATTACCAGGTCTATGCCTATCGCTTCGGCGCGCCCGAGGACTGGCAGGTCGCGATCCTGTTCGAGGATATTCTTCCGCGCCGTACGGCCGAGGAGAAATTGCGCCAGAACGAGGCGCGCTTCCGCTTCCTCAACGATCTGCACAAGGCCACCGCCGCCCTGTCCGACGCCGATACCGTGCTCGCCACCACCACGCGCATGGTGGGCGAACATATGGGCGTATCGGTCTGCGCTTATGCGGACATGGACGAGGACCAGGACGGCTTCACCATCCGGGGCGACTGGTCCGCGCCAGGATCGCCCTCGATCGTCGGCCATTACAGCCTTGCCGCTTTCGGCCGGAAGGCGGTGAGCGAACTGGGCGCGGGACGGCCGCTGATCGTCAACGACAATCTCGCCGAGCTGGAACCGCACGAGGCCAAGACCTTCCGCGACATCGGCATCGCCGCCACCATCTGCATGCCTCTGGTCAAGGATGGCCGCCTCGCCGCGCTGATGGCGGTCCACTACAAGGATCCGCACGTCTGGACGGACGATGAGCTCGCGCTGATCCGCGAGGTCACCGAACGGTCCTGGGCGCATGTCGAGCGCGTCGGCGCCGAGGCAAGCCTACGCGAACTCAACGCCAATCTGGAGGCGCGCGTCGAGGATCGCACCGCGCGCCTCGTCGCCGCGGAAGAGGCGCTGCGCCAGAGCCAGAAGATGGAGGCGGTCGGCCAGCTCACCGGCGGCCTCGCGCATGATTTCAACAATCTGCTCATGGGCATCGGCGGCAGCCTGGAGATGATCAAGGCGCGCCTTGCCCAGGGCCGCGTCGATGATCTCGATCGCTATTTCCACGCGGCGCAGGGCGCGGTGAAACGCGCCGCATCGGTCACGCATCGCCTGCTCGCCTTCTCGCGCCGGCAGACGCTCGATCCCAAGCCCACCGATCCGGTGCGGCTGGTGGCCGACATGGAAGAGCTGATCCGGCGGACTGTCGGGCCGGAGATCGCCTTCGAAGTCCATGCGCCTTCCGATATCTGGCCGATCCTGGTCGATCCGAACCAGCTCGAAAACGCGCTGCTCAACCTGTGCATCAATGCGCGCGACGCGATGCCCGAAGGCGGCAAGGTGGCGATCGCGATCGCCAACCGCACGCTCGACAATGCGGCGGCGGGCGAGCGCGACATGGCACCGGGCGACTATGTCACCATCTCGGTCTGCGATACCGGCACCGGCATGACGCCGGAGGTGCGCGCCAAGGCTTTCGGTCCCTTCTTCACCACCAAGCCGCTTGGCGAAGGAACCGGCCTCGGCCTCTCGATGATCTACGGTTTCGTGCGTCAATCCGGCGGCCAGCTCCGCCTCCATTCGGAGGTCGGCGAAGGTACGACCATGCGCATGTTCCTGCCCCGCCATGATGGCGCTGCACTTGCCGAGGAAGGTGCCGAGGCCGACGGCGTTCCGGCCGATGGCGCCGGCGAAACCATCCTCATTATCGACGACGAACCGACGATCCGCATGCTCATTGCCGATCTTCTGACGGCGGCGGGCTATCGGGTAATCGAGGCCGGGGACGGGGCGTCCGGTCTTAGGGCGCTCGATTCCGCGGGCCGCGTCGATCTGCTCATTACCGACGTCGGCCTGCCCGGCGGCATGAACGGGCGCCAGATTGCCGATGCCGCTCGCGCGCTGCGGCCGGACCTCGGGATCCTCTTCATCACCGGCTATGCCGAAGCGGCGGTGATCCGCGACGGACAGCTCGATCCGGGCATGGGACTGCTTACCAAGCCTTTCGACATGGACCGGCTGGGCGCGAGGGTCCGCGAGATGCTGGAAGGCTGAGTCTTGTCCTTCGGGCCCGGCCGGTAGCAGCGCTTAAAGATCCAGCTTCGCCTTCAGCTCGTCGATCATCTTCGACGCCTCCGCCTTGCTCAGGTCATCGCGCGGCGGGTCGATCTTCGCCTGCTCGCACAAGGTGGTGAGGTAGGATGCCTGGGCGCCCGTCATCGGGTCGTCACCGGAAACCCAATCCTCCGGATCCTTCTCCGCATTCGATCCCGGATGTTCGTCCAGCTTGGGGTTGTGGATATGGTCGCTCATCTGCCTTGCTCCGATGTGGAATCTTGACATCAGCGCATATGTTCTGTATATGTTCCACGTGAAACATTGTGGTGCGGGCGGCCCGGTTGCGGTGCCCAAATCATTAAGTTCGTTTCTGGTGTTTTTTGTTTTTCCCTTCGGGCACGGCCCGGTTGGGCCGGGTTTCGAAGGGGCGTCGACCGGGCGGGAACGTCGCGCACGGGCGCTCTTTCTCATGTCCGATCAATGACATGGTCCGTCTGGTGAACCAGATCTGACGCAAACCGCAACGCGGCGTTCAGCCATGTCGCCGCATAGAGGATCCCGCGCCGCTTGGGCGCTCCGCTCCCCGAATCATTTCGGCGGAGTCTGCAACAGGGATGGTATGATGAAGGCTGGGGCTGCTCGATTGATCGCTGTGCTGATGGCTGGTGGCGCGCTGATCGCCGCGCCCGCCGCCGCGAAGGACATCATTGTCCAGATGAAGACGCAGGGGCCCGGCGGCATGATGGTGTTCCAACCGGCTTTTGTCAGCGCCGCCGTCGGCGACAAGGTCCATTTCGTGCCGACCGACCCCGGCCACAATGCAATGCCGATCGCGGGCATGGTTCCCGCCGGCACGGATATGACGCCCGGCGCGATGAGCAAGGAATATGTGCTGACGCTGGCCAAGCCCGGCCTCTACGGCATCAAATGCATGCCGCATTACACGATGGGCATGGTCGCCCTGATCAAGGCCGGCAAAGGCCCCGCGCCCAACGCCGCCGCGGCCGCCGCCGTCACCCTGCCCCCGCTCGCCGCGAAGCGGATGGCACCGCTTCTGGCGAGCGCGCATTGATCTGAATGGAGGGGCGGCGACGCCCCTCCAAATTCCTCAGGCGAAGCTTACCGCCACCTGGCGCCGCCGCATCGCCGCGCCGATCAGGCCAAACCCGCTTAGCATCATCGCCCAGCTCGCCGGTTCCGGCACGGCGCCCAGGCCGGCGGTTGCTTCCGAATAGGTCGCCACGCCGTCAAAGATGCGGACGGTGTCCATCGATCCCAGGAAGCTTTCCCAGCCGCCGCCGAACTGGCCGCCGAACACCGTATGCGCGCCGTTCATCGCGCCCGGATTGACGTTGCCCGCCGCGCTCCACACCGAAATGCCGTCCACGAACAGCTCGCTCGTGCCGCCGCCCGTCGTGAGCAGCATGTCGTGCGCTTCATTGTCCTTCGGGAAAGTCTTGCCGATGCCGCCGGCATATATGTCGGTCAGGCGGATGTCGTTGCCGACGATGCCCAGGTAGAAACCGGGCTGGCCCGAATAACCCTGCGACACCATTTCGGTATAATAATATTGGCTCGGCTGCGCGACGAAGCTCACATAGAGCGAGAAGGCGCCGCTCGACGGCAGCAGATAGTCGTTGAAGCCGGCAAAGCCGCCCGCAAGATTGAGCTTGCCGCCAGAAACGGTGGCGGCCCCCGCCAGCCATCCGTCGGCCGATCCCGCGCTGTCGGTCACGCCGTCATCGAACTGATAATCATGGATCAAGGTCGCCGCAGAGGCGGTACCCGACAAGAAACAGGCAGCGGCCAGCGCCGCAGCAGCAAAACCACGCATTCAACATCCCCCCCAAGGTGGTCGAATCAGACCGAAACGGTCTTACTATGGATTTTATATATGGCCAAATTCCGGGGCTGATCTTGTGCTTCGTCTTTGCGCGAAACGACCGCGGGGCGGCAGATCAAAGAGAGATGGCGCTAGAGCCGCGCCACCATGTTCGTATAAAAGATCGTCTCGGGCACGGGCGTACGGCCCGCCGCCGCCTCGAGATCCGCTGTCTTCAGCCATTCGAACAAGGCCATCGCATCGCGCCTCTTGGCCGATCCGCCGCCCGTCAGCTGCCGCGTCACTCCCGCATCCAGCGCGCGTCCATGGCGCGTCTCGAATACCTGCCCCATCCGCGCCCAGGTGCGGTCGCGGAAGTTGATCGTGCGCGCGATCCGCAGCATCCGGCGCCGGTCGTCCTCCGCCATATCCGCGTTTCCGATCGCGGCCTCCGCATCCACCAGCGACAGGCTGAGCGGCCGGTTGCCGAGCTCGTTCGGCATCTGCACCACCATTACCGCATCGTCGCGGTTCACCCGGCCATCGCGATAGGCTTCATAGATCGCGCCCAGCCCGCGCATCCCGAATATGTGCAGCTCCGCCGCGCGCAGCGCTCCCATGCTCGCGGCACCGAATATGGGCACGCCCAGGCCGAGCAGGTCGATGATCTCCTTGTGCCAGACGGAGGCGGTCGTCTCGAAATAGCCGTCGACGATCGCGACCGCGGCGGGCAGCGCGCCGCGCAGCCGCGCAAGGTCGCCCCCGGCCGCGGGCGGGCGCACCACGATCCGCCCCTCCGATCGCGCCTCGGGCCAGGACGGGCCGACATGGAAGAGTATCTCGCCGCGCGGGCAGTGCCGCGCCGCCGGCAAAGCGGGCATCGGCGTCGCCACGGGGGTCGCGTGCTCCAGGCCCAGCCCGCTCGCCATCACCTTCACGATCGCCAAACCGTGGCGCTCCGCCAATATGCTGCGCACGATCGCGCCGCATTGCTCGGCCCCCCTCAGCGTGCGCAGCAGCCGGTCCTGGTCCGCCTCTGTCCCCCGACGCGCGATATCGGGCACCGCATGCCAGTCGTGCCGGCCGGCGGGAAAGGAAAGCGGGTTGGCTTTCGGGCGGAAGATGCGCGGATCGATATCGTCGCGCGCCGCCGCGATCATCGTCACGCGGACCTGCAGCGCCTCCAGCACCGCGCGCACCCCGGCCACCGCGCGCACCATATGGCATCCGCTGCCGAATGCGGGCGCGAAGCTCGCCAGCCGTTCGCGTTCAGTGATGATGCAGGCAAAAGCCGCGACGCCGAACGCCGCGCCGGTGTGGAACAGGGCCACGTCCAGTCCCGCGCGGCCGATCCGCGCGATCAGCCCCCGCAGTACGGGGTCGTCGATCGTGTCGGGATCGATCCGGCTCGCCGCCTTTGTCGGGCCGGGCAACAGGTGCCAGCGGCGGTTGAGCTCGGTCTCGATCAGCTCGCCGATCGCCGCGCAGGTCGCCTCGCCGATCGTGTTGCCGGTGGCCAGCCCGATCGTGGTCGGCAACCGTCCCGGCGGGCGCGGCAGCGCGAAATCCATCGATACCGCGTGCCAGGGCAGGAAATCGGGTCGCCCCGTTGTCAGATTCTCGGCTGGTATCGCATGGCCCACCGCCTCGACCGGGGCCACGCGCCAGGTTTTGCACCAGTCCGCCGGCGGGCACAGGTCGCCGCCGGGCGGCGGCAGCATCTCGGCAACAAACGTCTCGACCGATTCGAGCAGGGCCGAGACCATCGCCTGCGACGGGGTCAGCCCCTTGCCCTGCGATACGGTGAGCGATCGCGCGAGCGGGCGTACCGCCTGGAATACGGGCACGCCGACCCGGTCGAGCCCGGTCAGGTCGGCAAGCCGCGTCACGCCCGCTTCCGCCGCGAACCGGCGCGCCCGCGCCAGCGTGTCGGACAGCGAACGCGCGCGCGCCTCTACCGCGCCGTGATGCGCCGGGGCGGGGGTCTCCCGCAGGAAAGCGGGCGCGCGCTGCGGCGCGCCGGCCATCATCACGCGCCCTTATCGTGCGCGTGCGGGATCCTGGATCAGCGCGGCCACTCGCCGGACTGGGCCGTCGCAACCGCCGGCGGGAAGATGCCGGATTGCGCGGTGGCAAGCGGCTGTGGGAAGATACCCGATTCCGCGGTCGCGAACACCGACGGGAAAATACCCGACTGCGCTACCGCGAGATCTTCGGCCTGGTTGGAGAAAGCATCGGCGTTCATTGACGTCACTCCCGCTGTTTCGGGAGCGTATCTATCCTACAAGTCGTTACGGACGCAGCACAGACGCATCCGTTATGGCCGGCATCGGCTCAACCGCCCGCGACCGCCATGAATATGGAGACCCGGTCGCCGCCCCTGACCATGCTGTCGGCGTCGACCAGCTGGTCGTTGCACGAGAAGCGCAGCCAGCTCATCTTGAGCGCGCCGATCGCCTCGTCCTGGTCCTGCAGCCGCGCGAGCAGCGCCCCGATCGCGGAGCTGTCGCCCTCGATCGCGACCCGGTCCTCGTCGCGCCCGACTAGCTCGCGCACCCGGCCCAGATATTCGATCACCACCACCCGCTCTCTCCCGCCACGGATTGCCGATACGCGAAACTTCCACGCGTACGGCCGATTTGGCAACGGGCTGCCCACCGGAATGGGGCAATCTGGCCGAGACAGGAGGGCTCGGTTCATTCATTGATCCCGCCGACAGTTCCTGCGAGATCAACGACATGGCTATTATCGACGGCACGCCAGGCAATGATACGCTGACCGGCAGCAACGAGGCGGATTCGATCAGCGGCCTTGGCGGCGACGATCAGCTTTCCGGCAACAACGACGCCTTCGCCGATACGCTCGATGGCGGCGACGGCAACGATACGCTCAACGCCGGCACCGGCGACATCGCGTATGGCGGCCAGGGCAACGACTTCATCTACGCTTATGGCGACTGGCTCCATGCGTCCGGCGGCAATGGCGACGACACCGTCTATGGCGGCAACGCCAACGACCTGATCGTGGGCGACGACGGCCATGACCTGCTCGTCGGCGGCAGTGGCGACGACAGTATCGAAGGCGGTCTCGGCAACGATCATCTGTACGGCAACTGGACCGGCCAGGGCGGCGGGGCCGACGGCGGCGACACGATCCGCGGCGGCGACGGATCGGATTATATCCAGGGCAATGCCGGGCGGGATTCGCTCGATGGCGGCAACGGATCGGATCGCATCCGCGGCGGCGCGGATAACGACATCGTCTCCGGCGGTGCAGGGGACGACAGCGTCAACGGCAATGTCGGCGACGACACGATCGACGGCGGCGACGGCAACGACACGCTGCGCGGCGGATCGGGCAACGACGTGATCGACGGCGGCAATGGCAACGACGCCATTTACGGCGATCGGCATATCGACGTCCTCACCGGCGGCGCCGGGCACGACACCTTTCATTTCATCGCGGCCGACGCGTTCATCACCGGCGGCCCGGAACGGATCACCGATTTCACGCATGGGGAAGATCATCTCGCGTTCGATTTCGTCCCCACCGCGGTGCTGGTCGGAAGCACGCAGGGCGGGATGGATGCGGCGGAGACGGTCGCGCAAAGCCTCGTCCGCCCGGGCACGCACGACGTCGCGGCGATCCAGGCCGGGGCCGACACCTATCTGTTCTGGAACGGCTATGGCGCCGGCCTGGACAGCGTACTCAAGCTTGAGGGCGTGACGGCGGCCACGCTCGACAAGAGCGATTTCGTCTAGCGGGCCGGCCTGCTTTTCACGGTCACCAACCGCGCTCCTCCGTCATCCCCGCTAAGGCGGGGATCCATATTTTCCTGAACCGAACGGCTGCTGCGGCGAAGCATCCGGGTTAAAGGGGGGCCGAGAGGAAAAAACCATGGACGACAGCACGATCATCCAGACGCCAGACGGGCCGATGACCTGGGGCGAATGGAAGAAGAAGAACCCGGTCCAGACGCCGTCGCGCCGCACCAAGGGCAAGGATCTGCCGAACAAGGTCAAGAAGTTTACCGACCGCTGATCGCCTCCGGGCCGCGCGCTTGGATAAGGGTTTGACGGCGCATCAAATTATGCCATCGCTTGGGCCGGGAACGTGCCGCGGCCGGCACGGGGGAAGCAATGGGGGTCGGCTGATCATGGCAAGACTCGCCGGATCGATCGCCGGATGACCTGGCGGGCGGTGCATCGGATGACCGTCCTGTCCCGGCTATGCGCCGGGCTCGCCGGGCTGGTCGCGCTGCTGACGCTGGTCGGTTACGCGGCCTTTCCCGCCCTCGTCGCGCCGCTCAGCGGGGCTCAAGCGCAGTCGCCGCTCACCGCGGCCGGCCTGCTGCTGCTCGCGCTATCCGCCATCGCCCTCTCCTATCGCGCCGCTCGGCTGGTGATCGCCGCCTCCGCGCTGGCCGGCGCGGCCGGGCTTGCGGCGCTGATCAGCCACATTGCGTCCGGCAGTGACGTGATTGGTCCCTGGCTGGCCGCGCATATAGGGCCACCTACACGGATGCAGGCCGGCCGCACCTCGGTCGCGGCGGCGGTGGCGCTGATCCTGATCGCGGTCGCGTTGCCGCTGCGTCGGCGGATGCCGCTGGTCGCGGATCTGGGGGCCGGCCTCGTCCTGCTGATCGGCGGCACCGCTTTGCTCGGCTATCTCTACGGCGCGGGCGATCTCGACGCGATCCTCCTCTTCAACAGCATGGCGCTGCCCACTGCCATCGCACTGACCCTGCTCTCCTGGTCGGCGCTCACGGTCGAGCCCCGGGTCGGCTGGGCCAGCATGGTGGGGTCCGACGATATCGGCGGCGGTCCCACGCGGCGCCAATTCGCGCTGATGCTGTTGCCGGTGGCGGTCGGGCTGGTGCTGACGCGCAGCACGCTTGCGGGCGGGCTCGGCCCGGCCGTCTCGATGGCGCTGCTGGTGGTCGCGACGGTCGTGCCCTGGGTGCTGCTCGTGCTGCGCGACGGCCATGCCATGAACGCGCTCGATCGGGCGCGGCGCGATCAGGCGCGCGACAAGGACAATATGGCGCGGGAGATGAGCAAGCAGCTGGCGCTCCAGGCACGCGCGCTCGCGCAGGAGAGCGCCGAGCGCGCCAAGGCGGAGGAAGCGGTCAATCGTACGCAGCGGATGGAGATGATCGGCCGCCTGACCGGCAGCATCGCGCATGACTTCAGCAACCTGCTGATGGCGGTGCGCGGCAATCTGGAGATGCTCCAGCCCAGGCTTCCCCCCGACGACGCCCGGCAACAGCGCTACATTGCCAACGCGCTCGCCGGCGCGGACAAGGGCTCCCGTATCACGGATCAGCTACTCGCTTTCTCCCGCACGCAGCGGATGGAGATCCGCCCGGCGGAGGTGGATCCAGCGGTGGTCGCGGCCAAATTGCTGATCGGCACCTCGCTCGGCCCGAATGTCAACCTGACGCTCGATCTGCGCGCCGAGGGCCTGTGGGCGATGACCGATCCGCAGCAGCTCGGCCTCGCCATCCTCAACATCGCAATGAACTCGCGCGATGCCATGCCCGATGGCGGCCTCATCACGATCGAGAGCCGTGCTGGAGGCGATCTGCTCGACGGTGCCACGCGCGAGACGCCCTGCGTCATGATCCGCGTGGTGGACGACGGCGTCGGCATGTCGCCCGAAGTGCTGGAGCGCGCGGTCGAGCCGCTCTTCACCACCAAGTCGTCCGGCCAGGCGACCGGTCTCGGGCTCGCGCAAGTCGACGGCTTCGTGCGCCGCTGCGGCGGCGAACTCCGCCTGGCCAGCGTACCCGGCCGGGGCACCTCGGTCGAGATGGTGTTCCGCCAGACCGATCCCGTGCCCGAGCCCGCCTCGCTTCCCGATGGGGAAAGCGCCGGCGATCTGTCGGCGGCGGCAGCCGGCCGGCAGATCGTCGTGATCGACGACGATGACGGCGTGCGCGCGGTGATCGCCGACGCGCTCACCAATGTCGGCTTCGAGGTGCTGGAGGCAAGCGATGGCGAAACCGGCCTCGCGATCCTCGATCAGCACAAGCCTGCTGCGGCGGTGATCGATTTCCTCATGCCCGGCATGAACGGCGCCGAGGTGGCCCGGCGCGCCCAATTGCGCCGTCCGGGCCTGCCGATCATCCTGGTCAGCGGCTATTCCGATACGCTCGCGCTGGACGGCGTCGCCGACGCGGTGGTGCTGCGCAAGCCGTTCGACATGAAGCGCCTCAACCTGGCGCTCCACAGCGTCCTGAACTGAGCGCGGGGTCGGGCAAAGAAGGGGCCGGGACGCAAAGCCCCGGCCCGATCCCGGCAAGCACCGCCCTTACGCCCGACGCCTCCAAACGGCACTTGCACGCAAGGATAACGCTAGCCCGGCCGTGCTTCATCCCTTCGCCGAATGCTTTGCCAGATAAATCCTGATCAAAGCCGAGGGAGCAAAATCCCACTATGGGAATTTATCCCATGTTAGTGTCGGCGAAGGTTTCCATGCAATTTGCGACGGAGAAGGCAGCCTTCGGAATTCCCGGGCTGGACGACATTACTGGAGGCGGGCTGGCGCGCGGCCGGATGTTCCTGCTGGAAGGCAATCCGGGCACGGGCAAGACTACTCTCGCCAGCCAGTTCCTGATCGAAGGCGCCGCGCGGGGCGAGCGGGCGCTCTACATCACGCTTTCGGAGACCGAGGATGAGTTTCGCGCGGGTGCGGCATCCCACGGCTGGGATCTGACCGGGATCGATATTTTCGAGTTGATTCCGCCCGAAAACCTGCTCGACGAGGATCAGCAGCAGAGCCTGCTTTATTCGTCGGACCTGGAGCTCGGCGAGACGACCCGGCGCATCTTCGAGGTATTCGAGCGGGTAAAGCCCAGCCGCGTCGTGCTCGACAGCCTGTCGGAGATCATGCTGCTCGCGCAGAGTCAGCTGCGCTTCCGCCGCCAGACGCTCGCGCTCAAACATTATTTCTCGCGCGCCGGCGCGACCGTGCTGATGCTCGACGATCTCACCGCCGATACCAACGACCGCACCATGCACAGCCTGGCCCATGGCGTGATCCATCTCGAGGAGACCGCGCCCGATTACGGATCGGAGCGGCGGCGGCTGCGCATCATCAAATATCGCGGCCAGAATTATCGCGGTGGCTGGCACGATTTCGTGATCGAAGGGGGCGGCGCGCGCGTCTTCCCGCGCCTCGTCTCGGCCGAGCACAGGCGCGAGTTCGACCGCACGCCGCTGATCGCCCGCCCGGACGAGCTCAATGCCTTGTTCGGCGGCGGATTGGACCGCGGCTCGAGCACGCTTGTCCTGGGCCCTGCGGGCACGGGCAAATCGCTGCTCACGCTGACTTTCGTGGCCAGCGCGATCGAACGCGGCGAACGCGCGGCGATGTTCGTGTTCGACGAGGAACTGGGCCTGCTGCTCAATCGCGCCCGCGAACTCGGCTTGGACCTGCAGGCGATGATCGACTCCAAGCAGCTGGTTATTGCGCAGATCGACGCGGCTGAACTCAGCCCGGGCGAGTTCTCCGAGCGCGTTCGCCAGTGCGTCGAGCTCAACGAGGTGCGGACGGTCGTGATTGACAGCCTCAACGGCTACCAGGCGGCGATGCCGGGCGAGCAGGCGCTCATCCTGCACATGCACGAACTGCTCCAATATCTGAACCGCCAGGGCGCATCGACCTTCCTCACGGTCGCACAGCACGGGCTGGTTGGTGACATGAAGGCGCCCGTCGATGTCACCTACCTTGCCGATACCGTGATCCTCTTGCGCTATTTCGAGGCGGCGGGGCGCGTGCGGCGCGCCATCTCCGTCATCAAGAAGCGCACCGGCATGCATGAGGATACGATCCGCGAATATATGATTGACACGCGCGGCATCACGATCGGGCCGCCGCTCACCGGTTTCCAGGGCGTGCTGAGGGGCGTGCCGAGCTTGGCTGGCGGCGATAGCCCGTTGATGGAGGCTCTGCCGGCGTGATTCCCCATCTGTCCGAACGCGCGCTGATCCTGGCGCCGCTCGGTCGCGATGCGGACGTCGCGGCAGGGATGCTGCGCGAAGCCGGCTTCCTCAGCGCCATCTGCCGCTCGATCGACCAGCTCGTCGCGGAAATGGAGAATGGCGCGGGTTTCGGACTGGTCGCGGAAGAGGCGTTGCGCACTGCCGATTTGCGCGCGCTTGCGGAATGGATCGATGCGCAGCCCGAATGGTCGGATTTCCCGTTCATCCTGCTCACCCAGCGCGGCGGCGGGATCGAGCGCAACCCCGCTGCCGCGCGCTATCTTGATACGCTCGGCAACGTGACCTTCCTGGAACGCCCCTTCCACCCGACTACCCTGATCAGCCTCGCGCGCTCGGCGCGGCGCGGGCGGCAACGCCAGTATGAGGCGCGCGCGCGGCTCGAGGAATTGCATGCGCTCGCCGCCGATCTCGAAAAGCGCGTCGAGGAACGCACCGCCCAGCGCCAGACCGCGATCGAGCAGTTGCACGAAGCGCAGAAGCTGGAGACCTTGGGCCAGCTTACCGGTGGCGTCGCGCACGATTTTAACAACCTGCTGACCCCGATCATCGGCGCGCTCGATTTGCTCCAGCGCAAGGTCGAGGGGATCGACGCGCGCACCGATCGCTGGATCGCCAACGCGCTGCAATCGGGCGAGCGCGCCAAAACCCTGGTGCAGCGCCTGCTCGGCTTCGCCCGGCGCCAGGAATTGCAAAGCGCGCCGGTCGACGTGGCGACGTTGATCGGCGGCATGCGCGACTTGATTGCGAGCTCCGTGGGATCGACGATCGAGCTCAAGCTGCGCTGCGCGGCCGATCTGCCACCCGCGCTGGCCGACCCCAACCAGCTCGAGCTGGCCGTCCTCAACCTGTGCGTCAACGCGCGCGACGCCATGCCCGATGGCGGTGAGCTGACGATCGCCGCCGAAAATGCGGTGCTCGGCCCAGGGGCGGAACCGCATCTGCCTCCCGGCCTCTATGTCCGCCTGTCGGTGATCGACACCGGCATGGGCATGGACAGCGAGACGCTCGCACGCGCGGTCGAGCCCTTTTTCTCGACCAAGGAAACCGGGCGCGGCACGGGCCTTGGCCTGTCGATGGTGCATGGCCTCACCGCGCAGTTGGGCGGCGCGTTCATGCTGGGCAGCGTGCCGGGGCAGGGTACGCGTGCCGACCTCTACCTGCCGGTGACCGAGGCTAGGCCCGAAGCTCCCGCCGCGACCGGTCAGGATGGCGCGATGCGGCCCGCGCAGCCGCTATCGATCCTGGTGGTGGATGACGAACCGCTCGTGCTGCGCGGCACGGCGGAAATGCTGCGGTCGCTCGGCCATCGCGTGATCGAGGCGGAGGGCGGTGCGGAGGCGCTGGCGACCCTTCGCCGCGAGCCGACGATCGAGGCGGTCGTGACCGATTACAAGATGCCGCGCATGGATGGCGCTGAATTTGCCCGCTGCGTGCGCGAACTCCGGCCGGACATGCCGATCCTGCTGATCTCGGGCTATACCGGCGCGGCGGACCCGATCGAGGGCCTGCCCCGCCTCAACAAGCCGTTCGGCCTGGCCGAGCTTGCCGATGCGCTCCGCCGCGCAACCGAGCCCGCCGATAATGTCGTGCCGCTCGGCCCCTATCGCCGCGCGCGCCAACCGGCCTGACCCGAATAGCAGGCGCCTGCCTGTTCTTTTTGGCCGAAAGCGCCTAAGGCCAGTTCGCTACCAGTCGCAAATCGATGGTTTTTGGCGCTTTGCGGCCCTCTGCCTTCTTTCCCTGCCTTTGGCCGCGAGGCCGCCCGACATTAGGGCCGCCGCATCAGAAGGAAGACAAAAATGCCAGTCGGAACCGTCAAATTCTTCAACAGCGACAAGGGCTACGGCTTCATCTCGCCGGATACGGGCGAGGCCGATGCTTTTGTTCACATCAGCGCCGTGCAGGCGGCCGGCATGCCCTCGCTCGATCAGAACCAGCGCGTGAGCTACGAGCTTGAAACCGGCCGCAACGGCCGCACGAGCGCAGTCGCGCTGCAGCCGGCTGAATAAGCCGCTATTGTGCGCCGGGCGCCGCTGCCGCGCCCGGCGCTCCTCTCTTTGACGGAAAAGGATAGCGATGAGCGAGGCTGTACTGTTCCGCGCGCGCGCCGATGAGTGTCGTAGCCAGGCCGAAGCAACCACGCTGGAAAATGTCCGCGAACGTTGCCTCCGCTCCGCCGCGGCGTGGACGGCGATGGCCGAACAGGGCGAACGCGCCGATGCGATGCGCGCCGCGCTCGACAAGGCCAAGGCCGAGCGTGACTGACCGTTGATCGTGCCACTGATCCGCGCGGCGGCTCTTCTGATCCTGCTGGGGGGCCTGTTGCTGGTTGGCGTCAGCGGCGACAATCACCGCGTCGCCAATGGCCGCCGCATCTTTTATGGCGCCTCCCTGATGGCGTTCGGGGCGATCGCGGCGCTGTTTGCCGGCGAGTTCGAGGCATTGGTCGCCCTTTAAAATCGGGAGACGACAAGCCGTGCATCCGCTCTGCGCAGGCGATCGGGCGCCCGTCGCAACGGACCGGATTTTTCATCTGCGGTTCAGGCTGAATTGGCAGAATATCGGCTGCAAATCGAAGAGCAAGAGAGGGATTCGATGCGCAAGATTTCCAGACTTCTTCTCGCTGGCGCGGGCGCGCTTACGCTGGCCGGCGTCGCGGTTGCCGCTGCCGACAATCACCATGTCATGAACGTAGTCATGCCGGACGGTTCGGTCGCGCAGATCCAATATGTCGGCAATGTCGCGCCGCGGGTCGTGGCAGTGCCGAGTGCCGAAATTGTCCCGGTCGCGATGGCGGATCCGTTCGCGATGATGGACCGCATCTCCTACGAGATGGATCGCCAGATGGATGCGATGCTGCAGCAAGCTTCGGCCATGGCGCACGCCACCGCGCCGGGCGCCAATGGCCAGCTTAGCGAAGCCGCGCTAAGGAGCCTGCCGCCCGGGACGGTCAGCTACAGCTTCACCTCTTACTCGAGCGGCAATGGCGCGAGCTGCAGCCAGAGCGTACAGGTGACTTCGCTCGGCTCCAACCAGCCGCCCAAGGTCGAGCGCCAGAGCCAGGGCGATTGCAGCGCGGTCAACACGCGAAAAGCCACGCCCGCGGTAATCGAGGCCAAGCCCGAGGGGCCCAAGGTCACGCCCGCCAATCTGCAGAAGCCGGCCGAGGCGCCCAAGGCAAAGGGCCCGATCGTCTGACCCGCGTTCCGCGCGGGGGGGCAGCAAGCGAGCCGATCGGGCGCTCCTCCAGGGACCCGATAGCCCGCGCGGCACAAAAGGGCGGCCCCGGTCAGGGAGCCGCCCTTTTAATCCGATGAGCCTCCGGCAAGCTTCGGCGGATGCCGAAGCGCACTTACAAACTAACGCCCGATCGAAAGGATCTCGATCGCGTCTTCCCTACCGCCGAACGGCACGCGATCCCCTTCGCCCGCGCCGATCAGCGCCTGCGCCAGCGGCGCCTGCAGACCGAGCAGGCCGGCGGCCGGATCGGCTTCGTCCTCGCCGACGATACGGACTTCCCGCTTCGCCTTGTTGAGCTTGAACGTCACCAGGCTGCCGAAGCCGATTTCGTCGTCGGCCGGCGCGGGCCCGATCTGTGCGGTCGCCAGCCGTTGGCGCCAGTAGCGCAATTCGCGCTGCTGCTCCTCGTCGGGCGTGTCGATCGCCTCAAGCCCGGCCACCCTGTCCTCGATCAGCCTCAACCCCCGCTCGGTCACCAGATTGGGGCCGGGCGGGATCGGAATATCGAATTTGGGTTCCTTGTGTTCGTCGTCGCTCTCGCGGCGAAAGGCCACGCTCACTGGATCATTCTCCCGTTCATGGGAGTCTCAACGTCTCGGGGGCGCAACGGTTCGAAACAATCGCGCGTCATTGCGGCTTTTGCTGCGGCGGCGCTTGCAGCCGTTGCTGAGCGGTGCTCATTTCGTCGGGCGTGAGCGTGCCGTCGTGATTGGCGTCTATCCGGTCGAACATGGACCCCTGCACCGTGGCCCATTCGTCGGCCGATATCTTGCCGTCATGATTGGCATCCATCATTCCCTGGAAGCCGTCGATCACAGCCGCAGGCGGTGGGCCACTCGCTTGCTTCGTGATCATGGCGGTCAGTTCCTCGCGGCTGACCACGCCGTCATGGTCCGCGTCGATGGCATCGAACTGCGCTTTGGATTGGGCCATGAAGTTTGCCTTGCTCATCTCGCCCGCCGGTGCCTGCGCGATAACAGGCATGGCCAGCCCGAGCGTCAGCGCGCCCGCGATCATCATCAATTTCATTGGATATCCCCTCCGGCGCAGGACTGCGCCCACGCGCCAGCCTAGCCGAGCGCGGCAAGCGGCGAAAGCGCGCCCGCATTGCGCATGCGTGCCCTCCATGCCAAAGGCGCGCGCGATTCACAGTCAGTTGGCCGCCCGAGTCCCGCCGCGCGCATCCGCGATGGCGTATCGGGCCTCGGGAGTTTGAAGATGAGCGACGTCAAAAGGGTGGTGCTGGCTTATTCGGGCGGGCTCGACACGAGCGTGATCCTGAAATGGCTGCGCGAGACCTATAATTGCGAAGTCGTCACCTTCACCGCCGACCTTGGGCAAGGCGAGGAACTGGAACCCGCGCGCGCCAAGGCCAAGCTGATGGGCGTCAAGGACGAGCATATCTTCATCGACGACCTGCGCGACGAATTCGTGCGCGATTATGTAATGCCGATGATGCGCGCCAACGCGCTCTACGAAGGCCTATATCTTCTCGGCACCTCGATCGCGCGGCCGCTGATCGCCAAGCGGCAGATCGAGATCGCCCGCCAGGTCGGCGCCGATGCGGTCAGCCATGGCGCGACTGGCAAGGGCAACGACCAAGTCCGCTTCGAGCTTGGCTATTATGCGCTCGCGCCCGACATCCGCGTGATCGCACCCTGGCGCGAATGGGACCTGACCAGCCGCACCCGGCTGATCGAATATGCCGAGGCGCACCAGATCCCGGTGCCCAAGGACAAGCGCGGCGAAAGCCCCTTCTCGACCGACGCCAACCTTCTCCACACCTCGTCCGAGGGCAAGGTGCTTGAGGATCCATGGGAGGAAGTGCCGGACTATGTCTATTCGCGCACCGACAATCCCGAGGATGCGCCCAACACGCCCGAGATCATCACGGTGGATTTCGAGCGCGGCGATGCAGTCGCGATCAATGGTGTCGGCTATGGCCCGGCCGACCTGCTCGCCAAGTTGAACGAGCTCGGCAAGACGCACGGCATCGGCCGGCTCGATCTGGTCGAGAACCGCTTCGTCGGCATGAAGAGCCGCGGCATGTACGAGACGCCGGGCGGCACCATCTACCACCTCGCGCATCGCGGGATCGAGCAGATCACGCTCGACCGCGGCGCCGCGCATCTCAAAGACGAGCTCGCGCCGCGTTACGCCGAGCTGATCTACAACGGCTTCTGGTTCTCGCCGGAGCGCGAGATGCTGCAGGCGGCGATCGACCATAGCCAGGAAAAGGTTACCGGCACGGTCCGTCTCAAGCTCTACAAGGGCGGGGTCCATGTGATCGGCCGCAAGTCGCCTTATACGCTCTATTCGGAGAAGGTCGTGACCTTCGAAGACGACCAGGGCGCCTACGACCAGCGCGATGCAGCCGGCTTCATCAAGCTCAATGCGCTCCGCCTCCGCCTGCTGGGCCGCCGCGACGGGCGCTGATCTCCCTTGGTCCGTTGACGCGGATGGGGTGACCCTCGCGGTAAGGGTAACGCCGCGTGCGTCGCGGACGGAGAGTGTTGGGGTTCATTTGCAGGGGGACGGGCGTGCCGCGCTGGCGGTGCGGGTCGCGTCGCCCCCGGTGGACGGCGCGGCGAACGAGGTATTGGTGGCGTGGCTCGCCAAGCAACTGGGAGTGGCCAGGTCGGCGATTTCCCTGCGATCGGGCGCGACCGGGCGGTTGAAGCTGCTGCGGATTGCTGACGACAGCGCGGCCATAAGCGAGAAGCTCCTAGCCTTGACGAGCCGTTAGCCCCCTCCCCCTTGTGGGGAGAGCTGGGAGAGCTGGGAGAGGGGGCTGGGAGGCCGGGCCATCAACCGCATGCGCATCGCTTACCCGCCCTCTCCCAAGCCTCTCTCATCAAGGGAGAGAGCGCTTCAGGCTCAAAATCCCCAATCCACGATTTGCCAGCCGCGCTGCGCCGCCATCTTCCGCAAGCCCGCGCTCGGATTGACCGCGATCGCCGTGTCCGCCCATTCGAGCGCTGGCCAGTCCGAGACATGGTCCGAATAGAAGCGGATCTTGACGTCGCCGCGCTTGACCCCCTGCGCCTCCATCCACGCCTCGATCAGCCGCAATTTGGCCGGGCCGTAATTGTTGTCGCCGTCGATCTTCGCATGAATGATGTCGTCTAGCCCGGTGATGCTGCCGGTCGCGATCACGTCGTCGAAACCAAGCCGGTCGGCGATCGCCTCGACATAGAAGCGGTAGGAGGCGGTCGCGAGCACCAGCCGGCGCCCCGCGGCCTTGTCCTCGGCGATCTGGCGGAGGGCGCCGGGATGGATGTTGGTCTTGAGGATGAGGTCGGCGAAATCTTCGACCGCCGGCTTCAGCCTTGAGCGCGGCACCGCGCCGCCGAGCAGCAGGCGCTGGTTCCACTCCTTGAGCCGCCGCCGGTCGATCAGCTTGCAGGCATAGGCCGCCATCGTAAGCGGCACGAACGCCGCCAGTGCCAGCCGCCACGGCGCCAGCCGCTTCGCCGCATGGATCAGGAAGGGCGTGTAGGTGCCCGTCCGCGTGACAGTGCGGTCCATGTCGTAAATGGCAAGCTCGCGCATCGGCAAGCGCCACAGCCGATTCAGGCTGGCGGGACAAGCGAAAAGGGAACATTACGCAGGCGTAAGCGTCTCCAAACCGATGGTTCGTCACCCTAATCCGCAGGATACAGTCTGCAGCTAATGAGCGCACCGGCCGATTTCGATCTCGCCGATCATGGCAAGACGTTGCGCTTTTCGGGCTCGCTCATCCTCGCGAGCCTGGAGGATTTGCCGCAGCGTCTCGACGAACTCGAAGCCTCTCCCGACCGGATCGACATAGCGCCGGTGGAGCGGATGGATACGGTAGGCGCCTGGCTGATCCATCGCATCGCGCGCGACCATGACATTCCGGTAGAAGGCGCGAACCAGGATCAGGCCCATCTGCTCGAACAGATTGCGATCGCCGACCAGCCGCTCAAGGAGCATCCGGCCGCGACCCCGCCCTTCCAGCGCGTGCTCAACCAGATGGGCGAGGCGACGATCCGCGCGGGCGTGACCCTGGTCGGACTGATCGGCTTCTTCGGCGCCGTGTTGATCGATCTGTTCGCGGTGCTGCGCCATCCCCGCCGCATCCGCTGGAACGCGCTGGTCCGCCAGTTCGAGGTAGTGGGCGTCGACGCGCTCGGCATTATCGGCCTGATGAGTTTCCTGATCGGCATTGTGATCGCCCAGCAGGGCGCGATCCAGCTCCGTCAGTTCGGCGCCGAGGTGTTCACGATCAACCTGGTCGGGAGACTTACCCTGCGCGAGCTGGGCGTGCTGATGACCGCGATCATGGTCGCGGGACGATCCGGTTCGGCCTTCGCCGCGCAGCTCGGATCGATGAAGCTCGCCGAGGAGGTCGACGCGATGCGCACGATCGGCGTCTCGCCGATGCAAGCGCTGGTGCTGCCGCGCGTCGTTGCCGGCGTCTGCATGATGCCGATGCTGAGCTTCTACTCGGCGATGGTCGCACTGGTCGGCGGTGGGCTGTTCTGCTGGTTCAGCCTCGACATCCCCCCGATCACCTTCGTCAGCCGGATCCGCGAGGTGGTGCCGATCACGGACCTGTGGCAGGGCCTGCTCAAGGCCCCGGTATTCGGGCTGATCATCGCGATCGCCGGCTGCTTCCAGGGCATGCAGGTGGAGGGAAATGCCGAAGCCGTCGGGTTGCGCACCACCGCCGCAGTGGTCCAGTCGATCTTCCTCGTGATCGTGCTCGACGCCTTTTTCGCGGTCTTCTTCGCTTCGATCGGGTGGATATGAAGCCGCCCCGCAAAACGCCCGACGCGGGCGATATCGTCATCTGCGTACGCGGCCTCACCAACCGCTTCGGCGAGCAATTGGTCCACGATAATCTGGACCTCGACGTGTATCGCGGCGAGATATTGGGCGTGGTCGGCGGATCGGGCACGGGCAAATCCGTGCTGATGCGTTCGATCATCGGGCTGCAGACGCCGGAAGCGGGCGATGTCGAAGTGTTCGGCGAGCCGATGATCGGCCGAGAGGATACCGATGCGCGCGACGTAAGGCGGCGCTGGGGCGTCTTGTTCCAGGGCGGCGCGCTCTTCTCGACGCTGTCGGTGGCCGAGAATGTGCAAGTGCCGATCCGCGAATATTTTCCGCATATCGAACATGAGCTGCTCGAGGACATCGCCGCGTACAAGGTGACGATGACGGGGCTGCCGCCGGAGGCCGCGCACAAATTCCCGTCCGAATTGTCGGGCGGCATGAAGAAGCGTGCCGGGCTTGCGCGCAGCCTGGCCCTCGACCCGGAATTGCTGTTTCTCGACGAACCGACCGCGGGGCTCGACCCGATCGGCGCGGCCGCGTTCGACGACCTCATCAAGAGTCTGAAGGAAACCTTGGGGCTGACGGTCTTCCTGATCACGCACGATCTGGATACGCTCCACGCCATCTGCGACCGCGTCGCGGTGCTGGCCGACAAGCATGTGGTCGCGGTCGGAACGATCCCGGAACTATTGGCGTTGGACCATCCGTGGATTCAGGAATATTTCAACGGTCCGCGTGGCCGTGCCGCGCAGGACGCGGCCGACCGGGAAGCCGGATCGAACCCGCTCGAAAATATGAAGCGGCGCCAGGCCGCGCTGGAATCCGCGGGCGGCGACGCCGTTTCGGACGAGGGCGCGGCATGATGGTTTTGGGGGCATGACGCGCTGATGGAAACGCGATCGAACAACGTGCTGGTTGGCGGCATCGTGCTGATCCTGCTCGGCATCATCGTCGCCTTCGCCATCTGGATGGCGGGCAGCAACGGCGCCGACGAGAAGAAATACGACATCCTGTTCAAGACCTCGGTCGACGGCCTCGCCAAGGGATCGCAGATCACCTTCTCGGGCGTGCCGGTCGGCAAGGTCGACGACATCGTCGTGATGCCCGACCAGCCGGAGCTGATCCGCGTGCGGATTTCGGTCAAGAAGGACACGCCGATCCTGCAAGGGACGACCGCGACTATCGCCGGCGTCGGCTTTACCGGCGTCAGCGAGATCAATCTTGACGGCGCGGTCACCGGCGCCCCCGCGATCGATCAGCCCGGGCCGTTCGGCCTGCCGCTGATACCGCCGAAGGCCGGCGGGCTGGGCGCGATCCTCAACAATGCGCCGGCATTGCTCGACCGGCTGACCACGCTGACCGAGCGGCTGACCGACCTGCTTAACCCGCAGAACCAGAGGTCGATAAGCAACATCCTCGCGCATATCGACACGATCTCGGGCGCGCTCGCCAACCGCAGCGGCGATATCGCGGCGACGCTGGCCGACGCGCATGTTGCGATCCAGCAGGCGGGCGACGCCGCGGAGAAATTCGGCGCTCTCGCCGATACGGCCAACCAGAATATCAAGCCGCTACTGACCAACCTCAATGAGGCGGTCGAGTCCGCCAAGCACAGCATGAAGAATCTCGACGAGGCGATCGACGACGCCAAGCCGGGCATCAAGGCCGTGTCGACCCAGACCGTGCCCGCGATCAACCAACTCGTGCGCGACCTGGGCGATACCGCCGCATCGCTGCGCGCCATCTCCGGCAAGCTCGACACAAGCGGGGCCGGGGGGCTGATCGGCGGACCCAAGCTGCCCGATTACAAGCCGAGGAAGTGATGAAGAGAAACGCGCTCGCCCTGCTCGGCCCCTTCGTGATTGCGGCTGCGACCTTGCCGCTTGCGGGCTGCATCAGCTTCGCCCCCAAGCCGCCGCCGCGCCTGATGGCGCTGACCGCAACCACCCCGCTCGCGGCCGGCCCCGCGATAACGACCGGCGACAAGCAGGCCGTCCAGATCGCGCGACTGTCGGCAATCCCGGCGCTCGGCACCCAGCGCGTGCTGGTGACCGACGGGCCGACCGCGATTGCCTATTTGAAGGGGGGCTTATGGTCCGCCCAGCCGACCGAGCTTTTCCGCGGGCTGCTGGCAGAAACGATCACGGTCAAAACCGGCCGCGTCGTCACCGAACCCCGCCTGCTCCAGATTCAACCCAATACCCGTCTGTCGGGGCAGATTTCCGCCTTCGGCCTCGATGGGCCCGGCAATGCGGTAACGGTGACGTTCGACGCGACGCTGAGCCACGAAGGCAGCGATCAGATCCAGAGCCGCCGCTTTTCGGCACGCATGCCCGTTTCGTCGCAGCAACCCGAAGCCGTCGCAGCCGCGCTCAACCAGGCGGCTAACCAGGTCGCGGGCGAGGTCGCGGACTGGATCGGCCGCTAGGCTCCCACCCCTCCCGGCGTGCAAAAACGCCGCCGGGCAGAGCCGGCGGCGTTCGCAAGGCGGAGAGAAAAGATCAGGCGAAGCGGACGGATTGACGGCGGCTGCGCATGACGCCACCGATGAGGCCGAATCCGCCCAGCATCAGCGCCCAGGAGGCCGGCTCCGGCACGCTCGTCGAGATCATGCTGCCGCTGAGCGGCGTGCCGTTCAGATAGGCGGTCAACGCCGTGATGCCGCCATTTTCCTGCTGATAGATGAGCAGCGAATGCGCGCCGGCCGCGAGGAAAACACCAAAATTAGTGGCCGACTGAGGGCCGTGATCGCCACCATTGTCGACCACCAGAACGCCGTCCACCCACATGTACGACGCATCGTCCGAGTAGAGGCCGAGATCATAATTTCCGCTGCTCGCGATATTCAGAAAACCGGAGAGCTCGAGGGCGTGCTGGCCGAGGCCGCTAAAGTCCGCTGAAAGGCCGGTCGTATAGCCGCTCGGTACACCAAGGAAATTGGAGACCGTGTCGCTATCGCTAGCCCAGCTGAAACAATTCGGGAAGCAGACGGTGTTGGTGCTGAAGGTCGCATCGGGCGCGCCCGCGATATTGCCGCCATAGCCATTCAGCCAATAGGTGCCAGCCAGGCCTAGCCCTGCGTGCGCCGCCGTCATCGGCAGCAACAGCGCGGCAGCGGCGACAAGATATTTCTTCATGGACCGTCTCCCCCAATTAGACGTCTCGACTAAATGTCGCGCCGCGAGTCGAGTCAACACAAATACTTAACCATGCCTATTTAGGCTATTCGGGCAGAGCGGCGGAAATCGACCTTGCGCCTGTTTGGATATAGTTCGATCCGAAGCGGAGTCTCACACGCGGACCACCAAATGGTGCGCGGAAGATCGCGCAGGCGTCGGCTGGCCCGCGCCGACGACCGATGTGGGGCCCGCCCGGCTAAGCCTCCACCACCGTCCACGCGATCGATCGGTTGCCGCCGCCGGTCGCGACCCCGCGTAGGTCGGCCTGCAAGTTTTTGCCCGTTGCGGCGCGGACCAATCCCCAGTCGACATCCGTCAGCCGGACCTTGATGCGGTTCATGAAGCCAGCGCCGTGGAGGCGCTGCCAGGACAGATAGACAAACCTTTCGCCTCTCGATCCGCTGACGAATGGCCCGCCGAAATCGGGCTGCCCGTCGCCGGGTGCGCCCGTTCGGTCACCTCGAAATCGAACTGGACGAGCCCGTCTTCGCGCGCGATGCCACCATGCATCGCGCCTCCTTTGTCCTGCAGGCCGAAGCGGACCGGGCTGCCGTCGCTGCGCGGCGGCTGGGCCTCACGCAACAGCCTGATCCGCAGCACGGTCATCCGGAACTCAGTTCAGGCTTTTCGAGACCTGCTCGGTCACGTCCTTCGACAGGCCCGGCGTCTTCAGGATCCGTTCCAGTTCCTCCGCCATGAGGGCGGCGCGCCTGGGTTCGAACCGCCGCCAGCGGCCGAGCGCGGGCACCAGCCGGGCCGCGCTTTGCGGGTTGAGCGGATCGACTGCGAGGATCATGTCGGCAAGGAAGCGATACCCGCCACCGTCCAGATCGTGGAAGGCACGCTGGTTGGCCGCGAACGCGCCCGCGACCGATCGCATCCGGTTGGGATTGGCGATCGTGAAGTCGGGATGCTTCGCCAGCGCCTGCACCGCCGCGGGCGTATCGGCCCGCGTCGAAAGGGCCTGCACGCTGAACCATTTGTCGAGCACCAATGCGTCCCCGCGGAACCGCTGATAGAAGGCCTTCAGGGCAACCTCCCGCTCGGGCGCGTCGCTATTGGCGAGCACGCCGAGCGCACCCTGCCGATCGGTCATATTGTCGGCCTGGTCGAACTGCTCGAACGCCATTCGTGGGGCATCGTCGGCGCCGGCGGCGGCGAGATAGCCCAGCGCGACCGTGCGCAGCCGGCGCGCGCCCTTGGCGGTCGGCGTATATTCGAACCGGTTGGCACGATGCGCGGCATAGAGGTCGCGCCATTCTTCTTCCATCGCGCGGCCGATGTCGGCGCGCAAAGCCTCACGCACGGCCGCGATCCGGTCCGGATCGACGTCGGCCAATTGGTCGCCGATCAACGCCTCTGCGGGCAGCAATACCGCCTCGGCCTTGAAGGCGGCGTCGAGCGCCCCATCCAGAAGCGTGTTACGCACCGCGTCGAGCACCGGGCCATGGTCCGCTTTGCCGAGCGTTACCCCCGCGATCAGCGTGTCGAGCATCAATTGCTGCGTCGCCTCGTAGCGTGCGAACGGATCGTCATCATGCGCCGACAGGAAGGCGAGCTCGACCGGCCCACGGTCGCTCTCGAGCACGATCGGCGCGGAGAAACCGCGATTGATCGAGAGGACCGGCTTTTCGTTGAGGCCGTCGAACAGCACTTCCGACTTGGCCGCTTCGAGCGTCACGAGCCGCTCGCCGCCCATCGCCTTGCCGCTCCGCTCGCCGAGCAAGGCGACCCGAAGCGGGATCACCATCGGCTCCTTGTCGGGCTGGCCGGGCGTTGGCGGGACGGTCTGCTCAAGCTTGAGGCGTGCGCGTCCGCCCGGCGCATCGTGCTCAAGACTTGCCTTCACCCGCGGCGTGCCGGCCTGACTGTACCACAGGCGGAACTGGCCAAGGTCGACGCCCGTCGCATCCTCAAGCGCGACCACGAAATCCTCGCAGGTCGCCGCCGTGCCGTCGTGACGATCGAAATAGAGATCGGTGCCGGCGCGAAAGCCCTCGGGGCCTAGGATCGCCCTGAGCATCCGGATCACCTCGGCGCCCTTGTTGTAGACAGTGGCGGTGTAGAAATTGGAGATTTCGATATAGGATTCCGGGCGGATCGGATGCGCGAGCGGCCCCGCATCCTCAGGGAATTGGGCGGCGCGCAGCGCGCGCACATCCTCGATCCTTTTAACCGCGGCAGAGCCCTGGTCGGCCGAGAATTGCTGGTCGCGGAAGACAGTGAAGCCCTCCTTCAGCGACAGCTGGAACCAGTCGCGGCAGGTGACGCGGTTGCCCGACCAATTGTGGAAATATTCGTGCGCAACCACGCCCGCGATCGCGTCGAAATCCGCGTCGGTCGCGGTCTCCGCATCCGCCAGAATGTAGCGCGAGTTGAAGATATTGAGGCCCTTATTCTCCATCGCGCCGAAGTTGAAATCGGACACAGCGACGATGTTGAAGATGGCGAGATCATATTCGCGGCCATAGACGCGCTCGTCCCACGCCATCGACGCCTTGAGCGCCTCCATCGCATGGTCGGTCTTGCCGAGATCCTCCTCGCGGACCCAGATACCTAGGTCGATGTCGCGGCCCGAACGCGTGGTGAAGACGGATTTGTTGGCGACCAGATCGCCCGCCACCATCGCGAACAGATAACAGGGCTTGGGGAATGGGTCCCGCCACAGCGCATAATGGCGTCCGCCGGCGCAGTCGCCGCTATCGACCGGATCGCCGTTGGCGAGCAGCACGGGGAAGCGGTCCTTATCCGCCTCCATCCGCACCGAATAGCGCGACAGCACGTCGGGGCGATCGGGGAAGAAGGTGATGCGGCGGAAGCCTTCCGCCTCGCACTGGGTGCAGAGCAGGCCGCTCGACGCGTATAGCCCCATCAACTTGGTGTTGGTCGCCGGCGCGATCTCCACCTCGGTCTCGATCAGGTGGCTGTCGCCGGGCAGGTCGATCAGCAGATCGGCGCCGTCCATCCGCCACGCGTCATGCAGCTCCTCGCCATCGATCAGCACGTGCGACGGCCGCAGCCCATCCCCGTTCAGCCGCAACGGATGCTGATGCGCGCCGTTGCGCCGCACCGTCAGCCGCGCCTTGACGATAGTCTCGGCGGGGTCGAGCCGGAAATCGAGCGCTATCTCCGGCACCAGCCATTCGGGCGGGCGATAATCCTCACGCAGGATCGGGGCGGCAACGACCGCGGCAGTGGATGCATCAACCATGGTTCGGCCCTTATGGCGTGAGAGGGCAGGATGCCAGTCAAACCGCGCCGCTGGCCAGAGCGTGGCGGTTCGGCCTAACAGGCGGGATGGCTCGGCTCGTCCTGTTCGGTCCCGGTTTCACGGGCATGCATATCTCCCAATCGCTGCAACGCGACGGGTGGCATGTGGATGCAATAAGCCGCACCACATCGGCGGAAGCCGTCCGCGCGGCGCTGGCACAGGCCACCCACGTCGTGTCGACCGTGCCTCCCGGCGAAGATCGCGATCCGATCCTGGCCGCTTATGGCGCGATGATCGGGGCCGTGCCGTGGATCGGCTATCTCTCATCGACCGGCGTCTACGGCGACACCAGGGGCGCCTGGGTCGACGAAGGCGCGGTCCTGACGGGCCGTCGCGACGGGCGGATCTCGGCCGACCTCGCCTGGCAGGCGCTGGGCGCGCGCGTGTTTCGCCTGCCTGGGATATACGGCCCAGGACGCGCCATGCTCGATCGGCTGAAAGCCGGCAAGGCACACCGCATCGACCTGCCTGGACAGGTCTTTTGCCGCGTGCACGTCGGCGACATCGTTGCGGGCGTTCGCGCCGCGATGCGACAGGGGCCGCCCGGCGTCTACAATCTCACCGACGATCTTCCCGCGCCGCAAAATGACGTGGTGGCATTTGGCTGCGGCCTCCTGGGCTTGCCCGTGCCGCCGGAACGCACACTGGACGAACTCGATCTCTCCCCCGCCGCGCGCGCTTTCTATCGCGAGAATCGGCGCGTCGCGAATGGCAAGGCGAGGCGGCTGCTCGGCTGGCGGCCGCTTTACCCGACCTATCGGGAGGGACTGACGGCGATCTTCTCCAACCCCTAGCCCGTCACGCCGGCGAAAGCTGACATATGGAACGGGATCGGATCACCCCATCGTCGGGATGACGAAGGCGTTGCTGCCGTCGGGCGAGCCGTCGGGCCAGCGCCCGGTGACGGTCTTGGTCCTGGTCCAGAAACGGACGCCTTCCATGCCGTGCTGGTTATGGTCGCCGAAGCCGGAGCGCTTCCATCCGCCGAACGAATGATAGGCGACCGGCACCGGGATCGGCACATTGACGCCGACCATGCCGACATTCACGCGCGCCGCGAATTCGCGCGCGGCATGGCCGTTGCGCGTGAAGATGGCGACACCATTGCCATATTGGTGGTTCGACGGCAGTGCGACCGCTTCCTCGAAATCCTTGGCGCGCACGATCTGCAGCACCGGCCCGAAAATCTCTTCCTTGTAGGATGACATATCGGGCGTCACGCGGTCGAACAGGCTCGGTCCGATGAAGAAGCCCTGCTCATGCCCCTGCAGGCTGAAGCCGCGCCCGTCGATCACCAACTCGGCGCCTTCGTCGATGCCCTTCTGGATCCAGTCCTCGACGCGTTTCTTGTGCGCCGCATTCACGACCGGGCCGTAATGCGCGTCCGCATCGGTCGACACGCCAACACGCAGCGCCTCGATCGCCGGGATGAGCTTCTGACGGAGGCGATCGGCGGTATCCTCGCCGACCGGCACGACCACCGGCAGCGCCATGCAGCGCTCGCCCGCCGAGCCGAAGGCGGCGCCCGACAGATCGGCGACGACCTGGTCGAGATCGGCGTCGGGCATGACGATGCCATGATTCTTGGCGCCGCCCATCGCCTGGACGCGCTTCCCGGCCTGCGTCCCCCGCGAATAGACGTAATGGGCGATGTCAGACGAGCCGACGAAGCTCACCGCGGCGATGTCCGGATGATCCAGGATCGCATCGACCATTTCCTTGTCGCCATGCACGACCTGAAGGATTCCCTCCGGCAGGCCCGCCTCGCGCATCAGTTCGGCCAGCCGCACGGGCACCGAGGGATCGCGCTCGCTCGGTTTCAGGATGAACGCGTTGCCGACCACGATTGCGGGCCCGAACATCCACATCGGGATCATAGCCGGGAAATTGAACGGCGTGATGCCTGCGCCGATACCCAGCGGCTGACGCATCGACCAGACGTCGATGCCGGGGCCGGCACCCTGGGTATACTCGCCCTTGAGCAGGTGCGGCAGTCCGCAGCAGAATTCGATCACCTCGAGCCCGCGCTGCACGTCGCCCTTGGCGTCCGCGATCACCTTGCCATGTTCGGACGACAGCATGTGCGCGAGCTCGTCCATGTGCTTTTCGACCAGCGCCTTGAACGCGAACATGACGCGCGCGCGGCGCTGCGGATTGACCGCCGCCCACGCCGGCTGGGCCGCTTTGGCCGCCTCGATCGCGCGGTCGAGATCGGCCCTGGTGCCAAGTGCGACTTTTGCCTGCACCTGGCCGCTATTGGGATCGAACACGTCGCCTTGCCGCGCAGCCGGGCCGCCGGAATTCACGAGGAAATGGTCGATCACGCGCATGACATCTCTCTCCTGTCGGGATGGGGAATAGGCTTCCGGCCTTTTATCTGGAAGCCGCACCCGATCACTGTCATTGTGCAAAAATGCAGGAACCCGACTGGGACGACCTCCGCATTTTTCTGGCAGTGCTCCGCGGCGGCAGCATGATTGCTGCCGCGCGTTTCACCGGACTCGACCATTCCACCGTCACGCGCCGGATCACCAAGCTGGAGGAGCGGATCGGTCAGGTCCTGCTGCATCGCTCGCCGGCGGGCGTCACGCCGACCGAGGCGGGCTCGCTGCTTACCCAACATGCCGAACGCATAGCCGATGAGATCGCCGCAGCACGGACCTTGCTCGATGCGCAGGAGGAGCAGGTTTCGGGCGTCGTCCGTCTGGCCACGCCCGAGGCCTTCGGCCTGTTCATCGTCGCGCCCGCCATCGAGCAACTCTATCGTCGCCATCCCAACCTCCAGCTCGAGCTGATGCCCGAAACGCGCACCGTCAGCCTGTCGCGACGCGAGGCGGATATGGCAGTGGTGCTGACCCAACCGCCCAGAGGCCAGCTCGTGGCGCGGCGGCTGGTCGACTATCGGCTCGGCCTCTATGCCGCGAAAGACTATCTCTCCCGGACCGAGCCGCTCGCCGATATCGCCGCGCTGCGGGGCCATCCGCTGGTCTGGTATATCGATGAAATGATCGATCTGCCGGAGCTGCGCTATCTCGATCAGATCGCGGGGGGCTCCTCCAGCATATTCCGGTCGAGTTCGATCGCCGCGCAGCAAGCTGCGGTTGCGGGCGGGCTGGGCTATGGCGCGCTCCACGTGTTTGCCGCCGGTGGCGATCCCCGGCTACAACGCGTGCTGGCCGACACCGTCGAGGTGAAGCGGAGCTATTGGCTGGTCTTCCCGCGCCAGGCACAGCGCGTGCCGCGCATCCGTGCGGTGGCCGATTTTCTGAGCGGCCTGATCCACCAGAATCGCGCGCTTTTCTGATCTTCTCCTGGTGCGCCGGGCGGTTCCCGCCTCGGCCCAGCCCCTTATCGCGGGCTGGCTTGCTTCGCCCTGATAGCCATCTTTTCGTCACAACCGGCCGATAGGGCGCAATCGTCGAGGTGGATCCGAAGGCGGGGACGATCGCCCGAACCATCGCCCACGTCGGCAAGCGGCCCTGGGGCGTCATCGCCCGTGGCTGAGGGAAACGGATGAAGCACGCGGCGGACAAGAACGGCAGCGCGCGGCCGGACCGCATCCTGCTCGCCTCGATCCATGATGTCGGACCCCGCTTCGAAAGCGAGGTCGATCGCCTGGTCGACCGATTGGAAGCCCATGTCGGCCGCGGCCGTTTCGCGATGCTGGTCGTGCCGGATCATTGGGGCGAGGCACCCGTGTCCCAGGCGCCGGCCTTCGCCGCGCGGCTGCGCGGGTGGGCCGATAGCGGCGTGGAAATGTTCCTGCACGGCTGGTCGCATCGCGACGACAGCGCGCACGAGGACGCGCGCGCCGCGTGGAAGGCAAGACATATGACGGCGGGCGAGGGCGAGTTTCTGGGCTTGTCCGAGGCCGAAGCGACGCGCCGGCTGCGTGCGGGCCGGCAGGTGGTCGAGGATGCAATCGGACGCCCGGTCGCGGGCTTCATCGCGCCCGCCTGGCTTTACGGCCCTGGTGCGCATGCTGCTGTCAGACATGAACATTTTCCGATCGCCGAAGACCATATGCGGGTGTGGAATCCCGCCAGCGGCGACGTCCTAGCGCGTGGACCGGTCATCACCTGGGCAAGCAGAAGCCGCGCGCGCATTCGCAGCTCGCTCGCTTTTGCGGCACTGGCGCGGTTCGCGCTTCAGCCTTTGCGCACGGTCAGACTTGCGGTTCATCCAGGCGATGCCCATGTCCCGGCCCTGCTCCGAAGTATCGACGCGACCTTCGCCGCCTTCCGCGGTCGCCGGATCGCACATTATTCCGATCTGCTCGCCCCCGGCGGGGACGCGCGTGTTCGAGGGGAATTTGGTTGAGTAACCCAAAGGGCGACGCCGCGACGGCGGGCTGGGAGGAAGCGAGATTCGATCCGCCTCTTCTTGAGGCGGGGAATGCCGCGCTCCGTTGGGTCGGGCCCCTGATCTCGCTCGGCATTTTTTGCGCGGTTCTCTATCAGCTGAGCCACCTTCAGTTCGGCGCGGTGGCGGCGATGCTGCCGGCATCGCCCCTCTTCTGGCTAGCCTTTGCGGCTTATTATCTCGCCGCGCCCTTGTGCGACCTGCTGATCTTCCGGCGGTTGTGGAACCTGCCCCTCGCCGCGGGCTTCGGCGCGCTGCTGCGCAAGTTCGTCGGTAACGAGATCCTGATGGGCTATATCGGCGAGGTCCATTTCTACAGCTGGGCGCGCAGCCGGCTGAAGATGGTCGCGGCCCCGTTCGGCGCGGTCAAGGACGTGGCGATCCTGTCGGCGGTAATGGGCAATGTCGTCACGCTCGCGGTCCTCGCCGCGTCCTATCCGTTCCTCGGGGCGCTCCATATCGGCGTCGCGCCGCGCACGCTGGTCGCGGCGGTCGCGATCACGCTCGGTTCCTCGCTCGTATTGCTGCTGTTGCGCGGCCGCGTCCTCACGCTCGGCCGCAAGGACCTCGCCTTCGTCGCGAGCGCGCAGCTAGGCCGCGTCGTCGTGACCGCCTTGCTGCCCGCCTTGCTGTGGCATCTGGTCCTGCCACAGGTCGCGCTCGGCTGGTGGGTGCTGCTCGCGGCCGTGCGGCTGTTACTCTCCCGCCTGCCGCTCCTTCCCAACAAGGACCTTGTGTTCGCGGTCGTCGCCGGGCTTTTGATCGGCCATTCGGTTGCGATCGAAGGCCTCATGGCGATGATGGCCAGCCTGATCCTGGCGACGCACCTGATCGTCGGCGCCGGGCTGGTCCTGGCCGAATTCGCGTTGCCGCAACCCGAACCGGAAGCCGCCTGACCGATGCGCATCGTCGACGTCTGCGCTTTCTACACGCCCGCGGGCGGTGGCGTGCGGACCTATGTGGATCGCAAATTGAAGGCGGCGCCGGCGGCGGGACATGAGATGATCATCCTCGCGCCCGGCCGTGAGAGCCGGGTCGAGGAGCGCGGACCGGGCGCGCGGATCGAATGGCTCGCTTCCCCGCGTTTCCCGCTTGACCGCCGCTACGGCTATTTTGCCGATCAGGAGCAGGTTCATGCGGCGCTCGACCGGCTGCGGCCCGATGTCGTCGAGGCCTCATCTCCCTGGCGCAGCGCATCGATGGTGGCCGACTGGCAGGGCGATGCGCGCCGCGTGCTGGTGATGCATGCCGACCCGCTGTCGGCTTATGCCTATCGCTGGTTCGGACGCCTGGCCGAACGCGAGACGATCGATCGCGGCTTCGGCTGGTTCTGGCGCCACCTCCAGCGGCTCGACCGTGGCTATGACGCGGTGGTGAGCGCCTCGCCCAGCCTGTCGCAGCGCCTGCGCGACGGGGGCCTGCGCAATGTCGTGACCAACCCGATGGGCGTCGATCCCGGCATTTTCGACGCCGGCCTGCGCGATCCCGCCCTGCGCGCGCGCCTGCTCGAACGCTGCGCCTTGCCCGAGGATGCGACCCTGCTGATCGGCGTCGGCCGCCATGCCGCCGAGAAGCGCTGGTCGATGGTCGTCGATGCGGCGATCGCGGCCGGCGCCAGCCGTCCGATCGGTCTGCTGTTGATTGGCGAGGGCCGCGACAGCGCCAAGCTCGCGCGCGGGATCGGCGACAATCCGCACATCCACATGCTCTCCCCGATCCGCGACCGGGCGGCGCTGGCACGCACGATGGCCAGCGCCGATGCGCTGATCCACGGCTGCGAGGCGGAGACATTCTGCATCGTCGCGGCGGAGGCGCTAGCGTCGGGCCTGCCACTGATCGCACCCGATCGCGGCGGCGCCTTCGATCAGGCGCAGGCGAGCGGCGGCGTAATCTATCGCTCGGGCTCCGCCACCGACGCCGCGCGCGCGATCCGCAGCTTTGTCGATGCTCCGCCGCCGCGCCCCTCGGGCGAGGTACGCACGATGGACCAGCATTTTGCCGACCTTTTCGCGCTTTACCGCTGGCTCGAAACCCCGGCTGCACGGGCGGCCTAGAGATCGTCATGCTGAACCCTTCGACGGGCTCAGGACAGGCTTGTTTCAGCATCCACCCCTCAGTTGCTCGGGCGGCACCTGGGGCCCGGTCGCCCTGAAACAAGTTCAGGCTGACGGGTTCCCAAGCCTCGGCGTGACGCTCTACAACGGGCCGATGCCCGCTTTTCCCACCACCGAAGTCCTCGCCGCTACGGCGATCGACCAACTCGCAAAGCTGGTCGCGTTCGACACGACCTCACGCGATTCGAACCTCGCGCTGATCGAATATGTCGAAGGTCTGCTCGCGGGGCTCGGCGTGGCCGCCACGCGCGTCCCGAATGCCGACGGGCGCAAAGCCAATCTCTACGCCACGCTCGGCCCCGCCGCCGAAGGCGGTGTGGTTCTTTCCGGTCATACCGACGTCGTGCCGGTCGATGGCCAGAATTGGTCGAGCGACCCGTTCACGCTGACCGAACGCGATGGCCGCCTGTACGGGCGCGGTTCATGCGACATGAAGGGTTTTCTCGCGCTCGCGCTCGCCGCCGCCCCGATCTTCGCCGAGCCCGGCCGCCTGAAGCGCCCGGTCCATCTGGCCTTCTCTTATGACGAGGAAATAGGCTGCCTCGGCGCGCCCTCGATGATCGCCGAAATCGCGCGCCATGTGCCGAAGCCCGCCGCTGTGATCGTCGGCGAGCCGACGATGATGGAGGTGGTCCACGGCCACAAGGGGATCACCACCTACACTGTCACTGTCACCGGGCATGAGGCGCATTCGAGCCTGACCCATCTCGGCCTGTCCGCCAATATGGTCGCCGTCCGGTTGATGCATCGGCTGAGCGAGCTGGCCGATCGGCTGAAGCGTGAGGCCGACCCCACATCGCCTTTCCTGCCCGCCCATGCGACGATCACGATCGGCACCATCAACGGCGGCACTGCGGGCAATATCCTCGCGCGGCAATGCGTCTTCCTGTTCGACCTGCGCTGCCCGCCGGGCATGGATCCGCAGCCGATCCTTGCCCCGTTTCTCGCCGAAGCGGGGAAGGCGGATGCGGAGATGAAGGCCCGCTTCCCCGACGCGGGTATCGAGATCGTGCGCCGCTCGCTCACGCCCGCCTTCGCGCCCGAACCAGATGGGGCGGCCGAGCGCATCGCCCGCAGCCTGGCGGGGGACAACGGCCCACCCCGCGTCGTGCCTTATGCGGCTGAGGCCGGCCAGTTCCAGGAAGCAGGTTTCTCCACCGTGATCTGCGGCCCGGGCTCGATCGAGCAGGCCCACCAGCCCGACGAATATGTCGACCGCGTCCAGATGGAGCGCGGTGCCGCCTTCATGCTGCGGCTGGCGGCGATGCTGACGCAATAAAGGGGCGGCCGCCACGCCCGCGGCCGCCCCTTATAAGGTCGATTTGTCAGGCTGCGAAGCTGACCCGAGCCTTCTGGCGGCGGGCAGCGAAGCCGACCAGGCCGAAGCCCGCGACCATCATCGCCCAGGCAGCCGGCTCCGGCACGCTTCCGGTCGTCACGGAGCCGCCGGTAACGAGGCGGTAGGCGCCGCAATTGGTGCATTCGTAGCTGGAAAAGCCCGTGAGCAGAGCCACCGTGCCGCCGGCATTGGTGAGGCCGCTAGTCGTGCCGAGACGCAGATATGGATTGAGGCTGCCATTGGCGCCGAAGAAGAAGTCGGCGTTGCTCAACGTGAACCCGTACGGATTCGACACACTGTCATAGGTCGCGCCGCCGAGCGTCGAACCGCCGGTAGTGGTGATCGCCCAATTGTTGAGCGTGTTGGTGTCGGCGTCATAGGTGAACGAGCCGCTGGCGGTGCCGCCATCGTCGAACGTCACGTTCGAAAGCGTCCAGGTGAGCGGGCCGGCGAGCGCCGGGCCAGCAAGCAGCGTGCCGGCAAGCGCGGCGGTCGCCAGAAGGCGTGCGGTGATCTTCATTTTGGCATCCCCCAAAAATGCCGAATCTGTGTCCGGCGGATGAATGCTTAAAGAAGCGTAACGAATTTACGAGTGTAAAATAGTCCGGATCGGCCACTGGGCGGCGCGATATAGCCGCGAGGATCAATTTCCTGGCGATCGCCAGCCGCCGCGAGTGTTTTGTAACGGACAGGGGAGGGGATTCCCTCGCGATTCGGCTTGGTATATGTGGAACGAAAGGAGACCCGCGCTATCCGTCAGGTTGCTGCCCTGCCCTACCGGATCGACGATACAGGCAAGGTGAGCGTGATGCTCATCACCAGCCGTGAGACGCGTCGCTGGGTCTTGCCCAAGGGCAATCCGATCCGCGGGCTGGCGAGCCATGAGGCTGCGGCGCACGAGGCGTTCGAGGAGGCGGGCGTCAGCGGCATCCCCTGCCCCACGCCGCTCGGCCAATATGCTTACTGGAAACGCCGGCGGAACGGGCAGATCAAGCGCGCGACTGTCGCGCTCTTCCCCCTCGCGGTAACCGGCCAGGCCGACGAATGGCCCGAGCAGGACGAACGCGAAACCCAGTGGTTCGACTTGCCCTCCGCGGCCGCCGCGGTCGAGGAACCGGACCTCAGGCGCCTGATCGGCGGGTTCCGCGCTCCGCGTCGTCCCACTGGACGGCGCGAGCGGTTATTGTCATGGGCGCGTAGACAAGGGGAGAATCTACCGATGCTGCGCTGGTTCCAGGCGCTCATGCCCAAGCAGGGCCGCTTCTTCGATCAGTTCGAGGACCACGCCGCGACTTTGGTCGCCGGCGCAGACGCGCTCGCGCGCCTGCTGCAGGGCGGGGCCGACGTGGCGATCCACGTCAAAGAGATTTACGACCAGGAGCATAAGGCGGACGATATCACCCGCGACGTGCTGCAGGACGTCCGCCGCATCCTGATCACGCCGTTCGACCGCACCGCCATTACCGGCCTGATCGCGGCGATGGACGACGCGATCGACCAGATGAACGGCACCGCCAAGGCGATCACGCTGTTCGAGCTGGACAGCTTCGAACCGCAGATGCGCGACATGAGCGGCATCATCGTCGAGGCGGCGCGCGTCACTTCCGAGGTCGTGCCCCTGCTGCGCTCGATCGGTGACAATGCCTCGCGCATCCTCGAACTGACGGCGCGGCTGGTCCAGCTCGAAGGCCATGCCGACGAGATCCACGACGCCGGCCTCAAGGCCTTGTTCAAGACCGCATCGGGGGATGCCAAGGCGATGGACTTCATCGTCGGCCGCGAAATCTACAGCCACCTGGAACGCGTGGTCGACCGGTTCGAGGATGTCGCGAACGAGATCCAGGGTCTCGTGTTAGACCACGCCTGACGGATCGCGACAGACTTGGAACATATCGCCCCCATCCTGCTGTTCGGGCTGATCGGCATCGCCTTGCTGTTCGATCTGTTGAACGGCCTGCACGACGCCGCCAACTCGATCGCGACCGTGGTCTCGACGCGCGTCCTTAGCCCACAGGTCGCGGTCTTCTGGGCGGCGTTCTTCAACTTCATCGCCTTCCTCTTCTTCAGCCACAGCGTGGCCTACACCATCGGCAAGGGCACGATCTCGATCAATGTCGTCGATGCCCAGGTCGTGTTCGGGGCGCTGATGGGCGCGATCACGTGGAACCTCGTTACCTGGGGACTGGGCATTCCGTCGTCCTCCAGCCACGCCCTGGTAGGGGGGCTGATCGGCGCCGGGACCGCCAAAGGCGGCATCGCGGCGATCGTCTGGTCCGGCGTCGGCAAGACGGTAGCTGCCATCTTCATTTCGCCTTTGGTCGGAATGGGGCTGGCACTGGTGATGGTACTCATCACCAGCTGGCTGTTCCATCGCAAGACCCCGGCCGGCGTTGACCGCGTGTTCAGGAAACTGCAGCTGCTCTCGGCTGCGGCTTATTCCCTCGGCCATGGCGGCAACGACGCTCAAAAAACGATGGGTATCATCACGGTCCTCCTCTACTCACAGGGTCTTCTTGCGGGCGAGTTCCACATCCCGCTGTGGGTAGTGATCTCCTGCCAGGCGGCGATGGGGATCGGCACGCTCGTCGGAGGCTGGCGGATCGTCCACACGATGGGATCGAAGATCACGCGGCTCAATCCGCAGCAGGGCTTCTGCGCCGAAACCGGTGGCGCGATCACCTTGTTTCTGGCGACTCTCGGCGGCATTCCGGTTTCGACCACGCACACCATCACCGGCGCGATCGTCGGCGTCGGCGCCGCGCGGCGCATGTCGGCGGTGCGCTGGAGCGTCGCATCCAGCATCGTCATCGCCTGGTTCGTGACGCTTCCCGCCGCTGCCGCGGTGGGCGCCGGCTTCTACTTCCTGACCAAGCTTTTCTGACGCCCCGGCGGTTACCCCAACGAAAGCTGGGTCTTATGGGGCAGATCCCCCACCACCGAAATGCCAGCCTTCGCTGGCATGACGGGCAGGGGATTCACGCCGCACCCCATCCGGTATAGTCTCCCCACATGACCCCCGCTCTATCCGTCACCCGCTCGATTCTTGGCCAGCCCTGGCGTTGGCGCGGGCTGGAAACGGACCAGCGCGATGCGGCGTTCGAACCGGACGATCTGGTGACCCAATTGCTGCTCGCACGCGGCGTCCCGCGCGAGGCGATCGAGCAGCATCGCATCCCGACCATCCGCGGCTTCATGCCCGATCCTTCGATCTTCCGCGATATGGAGCGCGCCGCCGAACGGATCGCGCAAGCGGTGACGGCGGGCGAGCCGGTGACGATATTCGGCGATTATGATGTCGACGGCGCGACCTCGGCCGCCTTGCTGATCCGGCTGCTGCGTGCGCTGGGGCTCGATCCGCAGGCGTACATCCCCGACCGCCTGATGGAAGGCTATGGCCCCTCGGGCGAGGCGCTGGTGAGGATCGCGCGTGGCGGGGCGAAGCTGATCGTCACGGTCGATTGCGGCGCGCAGGCGTTCGAGGCGCTCGAGATGGCGGCCAGCGAGAATGTCGATGTCATCGTGGTCGATCACCATAAATGCGCCGCGGCGTTGCCGAAGGCGTTCGCGCTGGTGAACCCCAACCGGCTCGACGAGGCGGAGGGGGCGGTGCACGGCCATCTTGCCGCGGTTGGAGTCGCCTTCCTGCTCGGTGCGGCGCTGCTGCGGACCTTGCGCGCGCGCGGCTGGTTCGCGAGCCGGCCCGAGCCCAAGCTGATCGATCTGCTCGATGTCGTGGCGCTCGGCACGGTCGCCGACGTCGCGCAACTGAAAGGTCTCAACCGCGCCTTTGTCGCGCAGGGCCTGAAGGTGATGGCCAGAGGCGGCAATGTGGGCCTGACCGCCTTGATGCGCGCGGCCGGCCTGACCAAAGCGCCGACCGCGACCGACCTCGGTTTCGCATTGGGGCCACGCATCAATGCGGGCGGCCGGGTCGGCAAGGCCGATCTCGGCGTACGCCTGCTCACCACCGAGGACGAGGCCGAGGCGGAGGCGATAGCAGCCGAGCTCAACCGCCTGAACGAGGAGCGCCGCGCGATCGAGACGCTAGTGACCGAGGCGGCCGAGCTCTTGCTGGCCGGGCAAGGCAATCGCGCGGTCGCACTGGTCTCCGGCGAAGGGTGGCATCCCGGCGTGATCGGAATCGTCGCGAGCCGGCTCAAGGAGAAAACCGGCCGCCCGGCGATCGTGATCGCGGTCGACGGCGACGGGATCGGCAAGGGATCGGGCCGCTCGATTCCGGGCGTGGACCTGGGCGCGGCCGTGCTGGCCGCGAAGGATATGGGCCTGCTCGTCGCGGGCGGCGGGCACGCGATGGCCGCCGGGCTTACGATAGACGCGGACAGGATCGATGCGCTCGCCGACTTCCTCGACCAGCGGCTTGCCGCCGATGTCGCCAAAGCGCGCGACGATCGTGCACTTTTGCTCGACGCGGTGCTGAGCGCGGGCGGGGTGGCCCCGGCCCTGATCGACGCGCTGGAGGCCGGCGGCCCCTACGGCGCGGGCTGGCCCGCTCCACGCGTCGCCGCAGGCCCGGTCCGCATCATCAAATGCGACGTTGTCGGCAATGGCCATGTCCGCGCGGTGGTGGCGGGCGAGGACGGACGGTCGATCAAGACGATCGCCTTCCGGCAGGCGGACAGTGCGCTCGGCCAGGCGTTGCTCGGCGCCGGCCCCCACCGCCGCTTGTGGCTCGCGGGACGGGCCCGGCTCGATACGTGGAACGGGGCCAGGCAGGCCGAACTCCATATCGACGACGCGGCATGGGCCGACTGACTGCGGCCGATTGAGGAAATCCGGCCAGCGCGGTTGACCTCGCGGTTTCACCCCCCTAAGCGGGCGCCCGGATGGCCCCTTCGTCTAGCGGTCTAGGACGCGGCCCTTTCACGGCTGAAACACGGGTTCGATTCCCGTAGGGGTCACCATCCCCCCACTGGCACGACGAAACGGTGCCTTCGCGGCGCGGGCGGGAGCCCGGCTCGCCGGGGCATTCATCACCGTTGCGTCTATCGCAAAATGGATTAGGTCCGGCACGCAGGGGGACGGGAAGACGGCCTTGGTCAAAAATAGTCGCCCACGCGGCGCAACAATCATCGACGTAGCGGCTCGAGCCGGCGTCTCGCCGATGACGGTGTCGCGCGTGATCAACGGCCGGTCGGGCGTGGCGCCGCAAACGCGCATCGTCGTCGAGGAGGCGATCCGCACGCTGGGCTACACGCCCAATGTCGCGGCCCGCAGCCTGGTGACGTCGGGCGAACTGCGCATCGGCGTGATCTATTCCAATCCCAGCGCCGCCTTCATGAGCGATTTCCTGACCGGCGTGTTCGAGGAGGCATCGATCCGGGGCGCCCGGCTGATCCTGCTCAAGGGCGAAGACGGCCGGCCGCCCGAGGAAAGCGCTGTCGACGATCTTATCGCGGCCGGCATTTCCGGCGTGATCCTCACGCCGCCGCTCGGCGAATCGCCGGCCTTGCTGCAAGTCCTGCGGGGGGCTGGACTGCCGATGGCCGCAGTCGGCGCGCACGCTGTAAACGACGCGATCTGCGTCCGGATCGATGACCGCGGCGCGGCTTACGAGATGGCGAAGCGATTGATGGATATGGGGCATCGCCGCCTCGGCTTCATCGTCGGCAACCCGGACCAGACCGCCAGTCTGGAGCGCCTCGCCGGATTCTACGCGGCTGTGCGCGAACGGGACGATGTGCGCACCAACATCGCACAGGGTGATTTCAGCTTTGCGTCAGGCCTCGCGGCGGGCGAGCAATTGCTGGAGACCACGCCCCCGCCCACCGCCATCTTCGCCAGCAACGACGATATGGCCGCGGCCGTGGTGTCGGTCGCGCATCGCCGCCAGATCGAGGTGCCGGGCGAGCTCACCGTCGTCGGTTTCGACGACGCAACGGCGGCGGTCATGTTGTGGCCACCGCTTACCACCGTCCACCAGCCCGTGCGGCGGCTCGCCGCGGAAGCGCTCAGCCTCTTGGTGGCCGAGATCGCCGCCGCATCGCCCAGCGGCACATTTTCGGATCACGTGCTTCCCTACGAGATCGTCGAACGTCAATCGGCCGCTGCGGTCGAAGCCGAGGACGCCGCGCAGGCGAGCGAGCTTTAGAACGCTCCTTTGGTCGCATCTCCGCGCGGCTCGTACCGGAAGAAGGCGAAGTCGGCCGGTGTCGCGGTTCCGGACATATCCTGGCAAGCCATGCCCACGAACGTGCCCGTAAAGTTGGGCAGGCCCGGCAGCGATGCCTCGTCGGACAATATGCTGAGATCGAGCACGTCGGGAAGGCTTTGCCAGGCGACGCCGTCCCCGCTGCGCCAGGCAAAGCGCAGCTCGTCGAAATCCGCCGCTGCGCGCAATTCGATCGGTCCATCGGGCAGTGCGGGCACGATCGTCTTCATATCCAGCCTCGCCTCGTCGGGCGAAGCGGTCATCAGCTGAAGCTGGCGCGCGCCACCATCGCGCGTGACCAGCAAGTAATGGAATTTCGTACTGTTATAATAGCAGATCAGCCCCGCCGCCTGCTGGAAGTCGGCCGGGTCGAATTCCAGCCGCGTGGTGGCGGTGTAGCGGAAATGCTGCTGCCGCCGGGCGACCAGGGCCTGGTTGAACTGGCTGCCGATCGTCTCCCGGCCGTAAAGGCGGAGGAAGCCCGGCCGCGCGCTCAGGCTGAACAACGCCTCCGGATAGGGCGTGCGCAACCATTGCAGGTCGATCGGGAGCGGCCCCTCGCGGAAGTCGCCATCCCAGGGCGCCTCGTCCCACGGTGCGGCCGCGAGCGGAGGCAGCGGCGGTTCCGGATCCGGGGCGGCATTTTCGGTAAGACTCCGCAGCCACCCGTGCTCGTCCCAGCGCATCGGCTGGAGCGCGGTTTCCCGCCCCAGGACGCAGCGCTCGCGGCCGGGCAGGGGCCGGCCGCACAGATAGACCAGCCACGGGCTGCCGTCGGCCAGTTCGACCAAATCGGCATGCCCGGCCCGCGTCAACGCACCGTCGCGTGACCCGGCCGCGGTCACCACCGCGCCATCAGGATGGACTTCATACGGCCCGAACAGGTCGCGCGACCGTGCCATAACCACCGCGTGATGCCATCCCGTGCCGCCCTCGGCCACGAGGAGATGGTACCAGCCGTCATGCTTGTAGAGATGCGGCCCTTCGGTGAAACCGCGCTCGGTTCCCGGGAAGATCAGCCGGCGCTCGCCGGTCAGCGCGCCCGTGTTTCGATCCAGTTCCTGCACCACGATACCCGCGAAGCGCGGCTTGCCGGGCCGGTGATCCCACAGCATGTTCGTGAGCCATGTCCGCCCGTCATCGTCATGGAACAGCGCCGGATCGAAACCGCTGCTGTTGAGATAGATCGGGTCCGACCACTCGCCATCGATGCGGTCGCACGTAACGAGATAATTGTGGAAATCGCGCAAGGTGACGCTGCTCGCGCCGTCCATGGTCGATTGGCCGAAGCGCTTCACATCGGTGTAGGCGAGCCAGAAGCGCCCGTCGGCATAGCTGAGGTCCGGCGCCCAGACGCCGCAGGAATCGGGATCCCCGCGCATGTCCAGCTGGGCAGGGCGGCAAAGTGGGCGGCCCACGAGGCGCCAATTGATCAGGTCGCGGCTGTGGTGGATCTGAACGCCAGGAAACCATTCGAAGGTGGAGGTGGCGATGTAGAAATCATCGCCGACACGCACGATCGACGGATCGGGGTTGAAGCCGGGAAGAATGGGATTTTTGAAGCGGGTCATGCCGGTTTGCGCACCAGGGTCCAGAGGATCGCTGCACCGAGCAGGTCAAGCAGGCCGAGCGCGACGAAAAAGGGCCCATAGCCGACCGTATCGACCAGGTGCCCCAACACGAGGGTGAAGAGAAGGATACCGAGATTGCCCGCCAGGCCGGCGATGCCGGCGACCGTTGCGACCTCGTCACGGCGAAAGAGGTCCGACGCCATCGTGATCACGGTGACCGACAGCGTCTGATGCGCGAAGCCGCCCAGGCAGAGCAGGGCAATCGCGACATAGGGGTTGGTCACGACGCCAACCAACGCCATCCCCGTCATCAGCACCGCGCCGAGCGTGAAGGCCCAGCGGCGCGCGTCGATCAGGTCGATCCCCCTGCGCTGCAGATAGGCAACGACGGCAGGACCGAACAAACACCCGATATCCGCGGCAAGAAAGGGCAGCCACGCGAACAAGGCGATGCCCTTGAGGTCGAACCCGCGGACGCGCGCCAGATAGAGCGGCATCCAGACCGAGAGCATGCCCCATACCGGGTCCGCCAGCATGCGGGGCAATGCGATCCCCCACATGTCCCGACGGCGCAGCAAACTGCCGATTCGGGCACGGCGGCCGCTGGCGGCAAGATGGCTTTCCTGCCCCTGCTCGATACGGGCGCGTTCCTCCGCGCCGAGCCGACGGTGGTCCGAAGGCGACCGGTACCAACAAAGCCAGGCGACGGACCAGGCAAGCCCGAGAAGACCCGCGACCACGAATGCAAGGCGCCAGCTTTGCGTGAGGACCGCCCACGCGACCAGCGGCGGCGCGGCCACCGCCCCGAACGACGCGCCGATATTGTAGATGCCCCCGGCGATGCCGCGCTCGCGGGCGGGAAACCATTCGGCGATCAATTTCTGTCCTGCCGGCTGCGCCGAACCTTCCGCCAGCCCGAGCGAGAACCGGAGCCCGGCAAAGGAAAACCAACCCTGCGCCAGGACATGCGCCATCGTGATCAGCGACCAGACAATCGCACAAAACGCGAAACCGAGCCGCAATCCCGCGCCGTCCAGCAGATAGCCCGCCAGCGGCTGGAACATCACGCCCGCCTGAAAAGCGCTCGCGATCCAGGAATATTGCTCGCTGGAGATATGCTGTTCGGTGAGGATGACCGGCGCGGCGACCCCCAAGACGGAGCGAGCCATGTAATTCAGCACCATCGCGCCGACGAACAGCCCGATAATGGTCCATCTTATATAGGGAAAGCCGGGGCGAGGCTGGGCGTCAGTCCGAACCAAGGCAGCCCTCTCCCGATAACGTTATCAACAAATCATATAGCATTGGCGCGCTTTTATGTCGCGAAACCCGTCCTCTCAACATAAATCGCTCATCCTGAGGCAGGTTGAGTGTAACCAAGCCCACGCCAGCCCCCGTTTATGTCCGAGTATTGACACGGCGGCAGGCCCCAACTACCCAAAAATATGTTAACGTTATCGATCGCTACAGGGCGACGAGAGCGGCGTCACGACGGCGCCGAAAAGAGGGGATGAATAAATGCGTGTAAAAGGCTTGGCTTCGGTTTCGATACGCAGCGCAACGCTCAAGCGGGTGCGCGCACATGGTTTCCGGTCGACCAGCGCGGCGGCGCTGATTGCGTCCTTGTTCGCTGTTCCTGCATTCGCCCAGACCGACGCTTCAGTGGCACCACAGCCAGCCGGCACCGCTACGCCCGCCAGCAATGAGGTTGGCGATATCGTGATCACGGGCTCGCGTATTACGGCCAGTGGTTTCAAGGCGCCGACGCCCACATCCGTGATCGGCGCGGAACAGCTGGCGGTGAACGCCCAGCCCAACGTCTTCACGACCATCGCACAGCTGCCCTCGCTGCAGGGCTCCAGCGGCACCACCACCAACACGTTCAGCACGTCGAGCGGCCAGCAGGGCCTCAGCTCCTTCTCGCTGCGCGGTCTCGGCACCATCCGCACGCTGACCCTGATCGACAATCAGCGTGTCGTTCCCGCCAACGTGACCGGCGTGCCAGACGTCAGCCTGTTCCCGCAGCTGCTGATCAAGCGGGTCGACGTCGTCAACGGCGGCGCTTCGTCGTCCTACGGCTCCGACGCGGTCGGCGGCGTGGTGAACTTCATCACCGACACGCGCTTCGAAGGCTTCAAGGGCAACGTCCAGGGCGCGATCACCAAATATGGTGACGACAAGACGGTGCTGGCGCAGGCTGCCTACGGAACGGCGCTGCTCGACAATCGCCTGCATATCGTCGCCAGCGGCGAATATGATCATGAAGGCGGCGTCGGCCCCGGCGACTATGGCTTCGGCCTGGCGAAAGGGCGCGACTGGTTCACCGGCCGCACCGTGGTCAATCGCAATGTCCTGAACGACGGTTTTCCCCAGTATATCGTGGCCGACTATGGCCAGCCTTATAACCAGGCCAAATATGGCCTGATCACCAGCGGCCCGCTGCAGGGCATCGCTTTCGATGCGGCGGGTAATCCGGTTCCTTTCAAATACGGATCCAACGGCGTGCCGTCGAAGGCGGCCAACGGGGCGGTCATCGGCTGCTATCCGGGCTTCTGCGTTGGCGGGGATACGTCGGGCAACGTCGACGCTGGCCGCACGCTGCAGTCCGCGCTCAAGCGGTGGGACGGCTATGGCCGCGTCGGCTTTGATTTCGCCGACAACAACGAAGTCTATGTGACCGTTAACGTCGCGCAGGTGAAGACGCACAACCAGCCGATCAACGGCATGGCGCGTCCGGGCCTGACGATTCAGTGCTCGAACGCCTTCCTCCCGGCTTCCGTCAAGGCGCAGTGCGCCACTGCCGGCATCACATCGTTCGGCTTCGGGACGAGCAACGCGATCCTGCCGAGCACCCGCGTCGATACGGACCGGCGCCAGTTCCGCTACGTTCTCGGAGCGAAGGGTAAGGTCCCCTTGCTCGGGACGGACTGGTCCTACGATGCTTATTATCAATATGGCTTGAACAAGACGGTCGTCGACGTCAGCCACATCATGCTCAACCGGCGGTTCGATCAGGCGATCAATGCGACTTTGCTCAACGGCGTGATCGTCTGCGCCGATCCGGTCGCGCGGGCCAATGGTTGCCAGCCGATCAACCCCTTCGGCGGCACGCCACCGTCCGCGGCGGCGCTCGAATATGTCCAGCCGAGCCACAGCCCGTACCAGCACAGCCGTCAGCGGCAGGACGTGGTCAGCCTCAACTTCTCCGGCTCGCCGATCGATCTGTGGGCCGGTCCGCTCTCGATCGCGTTCGGTGGCGAATGGCGCCGGGAATTCTACCGCGTGAACGCCGATCCCTATGGCAACGGCATTGGGGCACAGGCGGGTATTCCCGGCACGCCATATAGCGCGGATTATCCCGCCGACCCGATCCTGCTCACCACGGGCAACAACTGGTTCGCCGGCAATTACAAGAACGGCGCGGGCAAATATAATGTGAAGGAGGCCTTCTTCGAGGCTGATCTCCCGCTGTTCGACGCGCCCGACGGCATCGGCCGCGCCAATTTGAACGGTGCTGCGCGCATCACCGATTACAGCACGTCCGGCACGGTCTGGACGTGGAAGGTCGGTGGCACGTGGGATACGCCGCTCGATGGTTTCCGCCTCCGCGCGGTCACCTCGCGTGACGTTCGTGCGCCGAACCTTTCGGAACTGTTCGCCGCGCCGGTCACGACCACGCAGCCGAACTTCCTCGATCCGTTCCGCAACGTGAACGTGCTGGCGATCCAGAACACGATCGGCAATCCCAACCTCAAGCCGGAAATCGCCCGCAACACGTCGGTCGGCGCGGTGCTTGCCAATCCCAAGTGGTTGCCGGGCTTCAGCCTGTCGGTCGACTATTATACGATCAAGATGACAAACGTGGTCGGCACCCTGGGCGTCAACGATATCGTTCAAGGCTGCTTCAACAAGACGCTTCCGACGTGCGACGCGTTCAACCTGAACAATCCCAACGGGCCGAACTACATCAACGTGCAGCCGTTCAACTTGGCTTCGATCAAGACGACCGGTTATGACATTGAAGGCAGCTATCGCTGGGCGCGTCCGCTCGGTCTCGACGGCACGCTCACCGTCCGCGGCTTGGCGACGCACATCATCAAATTTGTGACCGATACCGGCTTGCCGAACACGATTCCCAACGACACGGCGGGCATCAACACCGGCAGCACGCCGCACTGGAAGTTCCTGACGATCCAGAGCTACGACGCCGACAAATGGTCCTTCCTGGTCCAGGAGCGCTGGTTCTCTGACGGCAAGTTCAACAACAATTATATCGAGTGCCAGAGCAGCTGCCCGGCTTCAACGCCGCAGCACCCGACGATCAACAACAACAAGATCAAGGGCTCGTTCTACGTTGATATCGGCGGGTCCTATAAGATCCAGCCGAAGGTCACGGCCTATTTCAAGGTCGACAACCTGCTCAACCAGTCGCCTCCCTATCTGCCCGGCTTCCCGAGCCCCTCGCTCTACGACATCCTCGGGCGCGTCTATCGGGTAGGCGTCCGCTTCGGCTTCTGAAGCCGACCCGTTGCCGCTGATGCCGTCGGGGGACGGCATCAGCGGCAGCACCCCGCCATCTGCGGCGGAAATGCGCCCCCCTTGCGCACCGGCCCGGCGCCGGGAATGATGCCGCCCAACGGGAGCGGCGGATGATATCGAGCGAAAGCCAGGCCAGAACCGGTTTCCTGCGGTCGATGCACGGACAGGTGCTGATCGCTATCCTGCTCGGAATTGCCGTGGGCGCGCTGTGGCCCCCCTTCGGCGCCTCGCTCAAACCGCTCGGCGATGCGTTCATCAAATTGGTCAAGATGGTCATCGCACCGGTCATCTTCCTGACGGTGACCACCGGCATATCGGGCATGGGCGAATTGAAGGCATTCGGCCGCGTCGCCGCTAAGGCCTTCCTCTATTTCTTCTGTTTCTCGACGTTCGCTCTCGTGATCGGGCTGGCGGTCGCGCTGGTGGCGCATCCGGGCGCGGGCATGCATATCGCGCCTGCCAGCCTCGATGCGACGACGATCGCCGATTATGTCGAGCAGGCGCACGACCAGAGCGTGATCGGCTTCCTGATGGCGCTGATCCCGACCACGATGCTGTCGGCGCTGACCGAAGGGAATATCCTCCAGACCTTGTTCCTGGCGGTGCTGACCGGGATCGCCATCAGCCTGGTCGGCGAACGCGCGCGACCGGTGTCCGACCTGCTCGATCGGCTGGCGCTGATCGTCTTCCGCATCGTCGGCATCCTCATGCGCGCCGCGCCGGTCGGCGCGTTCGGCGCGATGGCCTTCACGATCGGCAAATATGGCGTGGTCGTGCTACTGAACCTGGGTGCGCTGGTAGGTTGCTTCTTCCTTACCGCCTTCCTGTTTGTCGCGCTGGTGCTCGGGTTGGTCGCGCGGCTCAATCGTTTTTCGATCTGGGCCCTGTTGCGCTATCTGAAGGCGGAACTGTTGCTCGTGCTCGGGACCTCCTCGTCCGAAGCCGCATTGCCGAGCCTGATCGAGAAGATGGAGGCGGCAGGCTGCGACAAGGCCGTGGTCGGGCTGGTCGTGCCGACCGGCTACAGCTTCAATCTCGACGGCACCAACATCTACATGACGCTGGCGGCCTTGTTCATCGCGCAGGCGCTGGATGTCCATCTCACCTTCGGTCAGGAATTCGCGCTGCTCGCGGTGGCGATGCTGTCCTCCAAGGGCGCCGCGGGCGTCACCGGCGCAGGCTTCATCACGCTCGCGGCGACGCTTTCGATCGTTCCCGCCGTGCCGGTCGCGGGCATGGCACTGATCCTGGGGGTCGATCGCTTCATGAGCCAGGGGCGCAGCCTCACCAATTTCATCGGCAATGCGGTTGCCACCATCGTCGTCGCGCGCTGGGAAGGCGCGCTTGATCAGGAGAAACTGGATGCCGCACTCGCGCCGGCCACATGACATGCGCCTGGCGGCGATATTTGCAGCATGGGGACTAGCAGCCGCCGCGGCGGCGCAATCGCCTGCGATCGATCCGCTCGATCTCGTCAGCACTTTCGTCGGCAGCGAGCATGACGCCAATGACGGCAATACCGTTCCCGGCGCGTCGGTGCCGTTCGGACTCGTCAGCCTCAGCCCGGACACCACCAACGGGTCGACCAACGGCTATGACAGCCATTCGCTCGTCACCGGCCTCAGCTTCACGCACGAAAGCGGCACGGGCGGGAACAGCAAATATGGCAATTTCCGCGTGCTGCCCACGGTCGGCGCGCTCGATCCGCGCAACGCGGCGCTGCCGCGGCGCGAGGAGGCGGGCGCGCCCGGTTTCTATCGGGCGGTGCTCGACGATCAGGGCCGGCCGATCACGGTCGAGGCGAGTGCCACGCGGCGGGCGGGGCTGATCCGCATCACCTTTCCGGTCGGCCCGGACGGAAATCTCACCCTCGACGCCACCTCTGCGATCCAGCTGATGGGGCAGGGACCCAGGGCGACCGAGGCGCATGTCGACTGGACCGACGCGCAGAGCTTCCAGGGGTGGGGCGCGTTCGTCGGCGGCTGGAATGTGGCGCCACTTAAGCTCTATTTCGCGGCGCGAATCGACCGACCGGCGAAGGCTTGGGGTAGTTTCGAGGCCGATCGCGGCACGCTCACGCTCCACCCCGGGCCGGGCGGCGTCACCGGCGGCGACCAGCGTGAGGACCCGTCGCGGATATTGGGCGCCTTCGCGACGTTCGACACCGGCCGAACCAATATCGTCCAGATCAAGCTGGCCGTGTCGTTCATCGGCGTCGAGCAGGCCCGCCACAACCTTGATGGGGAAATGGCCGGGTGGGATCTCGCGGCGGTCCGCACCGCCGCCGCCGCGCAATGGCGCGATGTCCTGGGCCGGATCCGGATCGAAGGTGGCACCGATATCGAGCGCCGCAATTTTATGAGCGCGCTCTACCGCAGTCACACGATGCCGCACGATGTGAGCGGCGAAAATGCGTGGTGGGCATCCGACGCGCCGCATTACGAGGATTATTACACGCTGTGGGACACGTTCCGCACGCTTCATCCGCTGCTGACCCTGATCGAACCGGATCGGCAGCGCGCGATGCTAAATTCGCTGCTCGAAACCTACCGCCATACGGGCTGGCTTCCGGATGCGCGGATCGCGGGCGCGAACGGCATGACGCAGGGGGGCTCGAACGGCGACGTGCTGGTCGCGGATGCGGTGGTCAAGAAACTCGGTGGCTTCGATCAGGCGCTCGCGCTCGAAGCGATCCGCAAGGATGGCGAGGTCGAATCGACCGATCCGCAGAATGTCGGCCGCGTCCTCGCTGGCTATACGTCGCTCGGCTATATGCCGCTCGATCAGACGCGTTCGGCCTCGCGCACGCTCGAATACGCCTATGACGATTTCGCGATCGCCGAGGTGGCGCAGGCCCAGGGCGACACCGCGCTCGCGCGGCATTACCTCGCCCGGTCAGGCAATTGGCGCAACCTGTGGGATGCTTCCCTCGGCTGCATCCGCCCGCGTTACCGCGACGGGACGTGGCTTGCCCATTTCGATTGTGGCCATGCTTATCCCGATAACCGCACCGCCTGGTGGGACGCGCCCTTCTACGAAGGATCGAGCGCGCAATATTCGACCTATGTCCCGCACGACGTCGCCGGGCTGATCGCCGCGATCGGCGGCGAAACGCGCTTTACCGCCTGGCTCGACCGGCTGTTCGATGGCGGCGGCTACAACCATAGCAACGAGCCCGATTTCCTCGCGCCATACCTCTATATCCACGCGGGGCGGCCCGACCGCACCGCCGAGCGGGTCCGCGCGATCCTGGGCAAGGATTATCGTCCTACCCCCGGCGGACTGCCGGGCAATGACGATGCCGGCGCCATGTCGTCCTGGTACGTCTGGAGCGCGATCGGGCTGTTCCCGAATGCCGGTCAGCCTTTCTATTATATCGCCTCGCCCGTGTTCACCCGCACGACGATAAGGCTGGAGGGCGGTCGCAGCTTCGCGATCAACGCGCCCGCAACATCGGCCGCCAACCTTTATGTCGTCGCCGCGCGGCTCAACGGGAAGCCGATCGACCGCGCCTGGCTGACGCATGAGGAGATCGCGCACGGCGGTGTGCTCGATCTCGACATGGCGGCGAAGCCGGCTGACTGGGCGACGCATTTCACGACGCCGCCCAACCCGTTCCTGCCGCGCACCAAGGGCTAGGCTTTTTAGGCGGAGGCCTTTTCGCCCGCGAGCAGGGCATCGGCGACGACGCGCAGCGGCTCGACATCGACTTCGCTCTCGCCGCCCGCAATCAGCTCGGCGAAACGCGCATACAGGCCCGGATATTCGCCGCTCGACGCATGCTGCTCGGGCCCGTCGTCCACGCGCAGGACGGCGCCGCCCTTGGACAAGGCGATGCGCGTGCCCTTCTTGGTGGTGAGGTCGATCGTCCATTGCTCGGTGCCGCGATAGCGCCATTCGAAGCGCGCGCCGATGCCCTGCTCGACCCCGCCAGTGGCCAATTGCAGCACCACGCCTTCCGGCTGATGGCCGCGCTTTTCCATCCGAAGGTCGGATTTGCGGACCAGCAGCGGATCGGGACACAGCAAGGTCGCGATCGAGAGGGCGTTGATGCCCGGATCGAACACGCCGAAGCCGCCACGCTCCCATATCCATTCCTGCCCGGGATGCCATTTATCGACATCCTCGAGCCACTGGATATCCATTGTGGCGATCCCTTCGGCGCGCGTGATCGCCGCCGCCGCGGCGACCGTGTCGTTGAAGCGCGAATGCCACGTGGCGAACAGGCTTCGCTTTTCCGTCTTCGCACAGGCAGCGAGGTCGGCGACTTCGCCCAGCGTCAGGCAAGGCGGCTTTTCCATCATCACATGCAGTCCCGCCTCCAGGCAGAAACGCGTGATCGCATGGCGCGGCCCGGGCGGGGTGCAGATCGCAACCGCATCCAGCTCGATGCTGCGCAGCATTTCCTGTGCGTCGTGGAAGACGGGCACGCCCAGGTCGGGATGCGCGTGACGCGACGCGATCGCCGCCAGCGCGAAATCCGGATTGCCCGCGATCGACGGGATATGCTGGTCCTCGGCGATCTTGCCGTAACCGATGATTCCGATCCTCGTCTCAGCCACGCTTGCTTTCCTTCACTGCGTTCACGAAATCCCGGGCCTGCTGGCCCACCTGGGCCGCCGACTGACCCGGCTTGTAGAGTGCGGAGCCGAGGCCGAAACCATCGGCGCCCGCGTCGAACCATTGCCCGATGGCGTCCGGCTTGACCCCGCCCACCATCAGCACGGGAACGTCCTTGGGCAGTACCGCGCGTTGCGCGCGCAGCAGCGCGGGCGTCGCCGCCTCGGCCGGGAACAGCTTGAGTGCGGTCGCACCCGCCTTGAGCGCGAGAAAGGCCTCGCTGGGGGTGAAATAGCCGGGCGCGGATACCAATCCCTCCGCCGCGGTGGCCGCGATCACGTCATAATCGGTCGAGGGCGAGACGATGATCCGCCCGCCCGCGCGCGCTACCTGGCCGACCTGCTCGACGGTCAGCACCGTGCCCGCGCCGATCAACGCAGCGTCGCCAAAGCGCTTTGCCAGCGCCTCGATACTCGCAAGCGGATCCGGCGAGTTGAGCGGCACCTCGATAATATCGATCCCCGCCTCGACCAGCGCTTCGCCGATCGCCACCACCTCGTCCGGCTTCACGCCGCGCAGGATCGCAACCAGGGGGCAGCGGTCGAGATGGCCGCGGAACAGTTCAGACGCCGTCATGCAATTTCCTTCGCTATGATCGCCATGCCGGCCAGGAAGGCGCGCTCGCCATCCACCTCCTGATGCGTCCGGCGCGCTTCGTCCAGTGCCGCACCATAGAGGTGCGTCAACTTGGGATCCCCGACCAGGCCGATCGGGCCTTCCGGTGCACCGTCTAGGCCGATGCGCAGGTCCGCACCGAGCAGCAGGCCGCTTACATAGGACGCCGCATCCTCGGGCCGCAGCCGCCCGAGCAGGATCCGCGCGCGCGTGCCGAACAGGTCGGAGAGCAAGGTGCCCTGGTCCAGCCCCTGCCTGACGCCGTCGCGGAATGCGGCCCCGTCCGCGACCTCGCCCGAAAGTTGCGGCGCAAGCAGCGAATGTGCGCGCAGCATGGCGAACATCTCGCCGGTCATGACCGTGCGGAATTCGGTGAGCACGCCATCGGTGACGCGCGCCCATTTTGCGTGCGTGCCGGGCAGGCACAGCATGGCGTCGCGGGCGATCAGCCCGGCGGCAACCGCGCCCAGCAATTGCACCTCCTCGCCCCGCATCACATCGGCCCGTTCGCCCGCCATGCAGGCGCCGGGAACGATCGCGGTCCTGCCGGGCTCGACCCACAGCAGCGATTCGCGCAGCGCCCCGGCGCTGACCGGACAGGGCACATAAGGCGCCTCGACCCAGCCGCGATTCGACCCGATCATTCCCGCGAGGAGGAACGGGACGTCCCCAAACCGGTCGCGCAGGCGCACCATTTCCGCCGGGAAACCGCCGGCAGGCATCGCGGTCACGCCGAGCGCATCGGCCTCGCGCGCGATCACGGCACCGTCCGCGTCGAGCAGGAAGATGCGCCGGTTGGTCGTTCCCCAATCGATCGTGACCAGCGCCTTACCCACTATCCCCGTCCCGGAATGAATTGTCATACGAATGGCAGGCTCGCTAGCGGCATGCCTGACGCGAAGCAATGCGATCGCAATTGCCCTGCGCGAATAATGTCCTACAAATGCGCACAAAGCACCACAAGGAGAGTGAGATGCGCACCTGGAGATTGATCCTGACCTTGCTAGCCGCAGCCGGCGCGACCGGCGTCTCCGCCGCAGACGTGTCGCGCGCGGCCTTCGGCAAGGCCGATGGCCGGGACATCGAGGCGATCACGCTCAGCAACAAGGCGGGGACGAAGGCGCGGATCATTACGTACGGGGCGTCGCTCCAGTCGCTGATGCTGGCCGATCGCCGTGGTCATTTCGACGATGTCGTGGTCGGCCCGGCCGGGATGGAGACATTGATCGCCAAGCCCCAGTTCATGGGCGCGACGGTGGGCCGCGTCGCCAATCGCATCGCGAAGGGGCAGTTCACGCTCGACGGCAAGTCTTATCAGGTGCCGGTCAATGACGGCGTCAATTCGCTGCACGGCGGCCCGAAGGGCTTCGACAAGGCGGTCTGGGAAGTGGTCTCGGTTGCCAAGGGGCCGGCGGCAAGCGTCACGCTGCGCCATGTCAGCCCGGACGGGGATATGGGCTATCCCGGGGCGCTGACCGTGACCGCGACCTACAGCCTGGACGAGCAGAACCGGCTGACGATCGACTATAAGGCGACGACCGACAAGCCGACCGTCGTCAACCTGTCCAACCATGCTTATTGGAACCTGGCGGGCGAGGGCTCGCCGCGCGGGGCGATGGGGCTGCTGCTGACCATCCCCGCCGAACATTATACGCCGATCGATTCAGGCCTGATCCCTACCGGCGAACTCCGTCCGGTGGCGGGAACCGTGTTCGACTTCCGCAAGCCGACCGCGATCGGCGCGCGCGTCCGCGATGCCGATCCGCAGATCCTGTACGGCAAGGGCTATGACCATAACTGGGTCATCGCCAGGACGCTCTCCCCCACGCCACGCCTGCTCGTACGGGTCGAAGATCCGGTCAGCGGCCGCGTGATGGAGATGCTCTCCAATCAGCCCGGCCTCCAATTCTATTCGGGCAACTTCCTCGACGGCACCACCGTCGGCAAGAGCGGCAAGCTGTATCGGCAGGGCGACGCGATCGTGCTGGAGCCGCAGATGTTCCCGGATACGGTCAACCAGCCGGGCTTCGGCTCGGTCCGGCTCGATCCCGGCCAGACCTACCACAATGTGATCGTACTGCGCTTCTCGACAGCGCCGGGCAAATAAGGCCCTGGCCCCTCCGCCCCGGCGGAGGGGTTCATCTCATTCCTTGGCGCTGTGGATGAACTCCATCACCTCGCCAATGATCGCCGCCATCGCTTCGCGCGCGCCGGCCGGGTCGCCCGCCTGGATCGCGGTGAAGACTGCGCGGTGGGCGGCGACGTCCGCGCTATGTCCCTTGAAGCGATTGGTGAAACGGATCGAGGTCTGCAGCGCGGTGGCGACCATGTCCCGGAATTGCAGGAAGAAGGGATTGGCGGAGGCTTCAAGCACGGCGATGTGAAAGGCGATGTCGGCCTCCAGCACGTCATCCTGGCCATTTTCGGCGGCTTCCATCCGCCGCAGCCCCGCCTCGATCGCGTCATAAGCGGGGCTAGGCCCCGCGCGCGCGGCGAGCGCGGCCGCCTGCGGCTCGATCGCGGTGCGCAGCTCGTTGAAGTGGCGCAGCAGTTCGAGCGAGAATTTCCGCTCGAGCAGCCAGCGCAGAACGTCGGGATCGAAGAAGCTCCACGCCGACGGCGGCTGCACCGTGGTTCCCGCCCTCGGCTTGGCGCGGAGCAGCCCCTTGGCGGTGAGCATCTTCACCGCCTCGCGTGTGACCGTGCGGCTGACCGCATAATGCGTGGTCAGCTCGTCCTCGGTCGGAAAGCGCTCATTGTCGTAGCGGCCGGTGACGATCGCGCGGCCCAATTGCTCGAGCATGCTGAAGGTCAGGTTGCGCCTGCCGCCCTTCAAATCCTTGCTCGATATGCCGTTTTCGTCCGCCACGTGCATCCCCTACCACCAGGTTGCGTAAAGTGCGATCAGGATAAGCACTACCGCAACCGCGCCGGCGTTGAAGCCCGTTCGCGTCGCATAGGTCACGTTGACCGTATCGATCGTGTCGGTTCCAGGCTTCTGCGGAGTGACGAGCGAGATCAGGACCGCGAGCGCCGTGGAAATCAGGAAAACCACGCCCATCCGGTCCATGAAGGGCAGGCTCGCCCATATGATCTTGAACAGCCAGGACAGGACGACCGACGCCACCGCGGCGGCAATCGCACCCGCCTCGTTGGCGCGCTTCCAGAACAGGCCGAGCAGGAAGATCACCGTGATTCCGGGCGTGAAGAAACCGGTGAATTCCTGGATGAACTGGAACGCCTGATCCGACTTTCCGAGCAGCGGCCGGGCCATGATGATCGCGACGATGATCGCGCTGATCGCGGCAATCCGTCCGACCAGCACCAGATGCCGCTCGCGAGCGCCATGGCTGCTCCCGCCATCCTCGACCGCGCTCGGGGTACCCTTGAACTTGGCGTAGATGTCGAGCGTGAAGATCGTCGCGATCGAATTGATCTTGGATGCGGTCGACGCGATAATCGCAGCGATCAGGGCCGCGAACACGAGCCCGAGCAGGCCGGTCGGCAACAGCCGCATCATCGACGGATAGGCTTCGTCGGGCTTGGGCAGGCCCGGCGCGATCAGCACCGCGGCGATGCCCGGCACCACGATGATCAGCGGCATGATCAGCTTGAGGAAGGCCGCGAACAGCACGCCGCGCTGCGCCTCGTCGATGCTCTTCGCCGCGAGCGCGCGCTGGATGATATATTGATTGAAGCCCCAGTAGCTGAGGTTCGCGATCCACATCCCCCCGACCAGCACCGAAAGGCCGGGCAGGTCCTTATAATTGGGATCGCCCTTCTGCAGGATCATGTGGAAATGGTCGGGGATCGAGGCGGTGAGCCTGTGCCAGCCGGCCAGGATGCCCGCGCCATCACCCAGCTTGCCGAGCGTCAGCACGACGATGATCAGGCCGCCCAGCACGAGCAGGGTGACCTGAACGATGTCGGTCAGCGCGACCGCCTTCAGCCCGCCGCGGATCTGGTAGAGCAAAGCGAAAGCACCGAGCGCGATCAGCGCGATATTCTGGTCCACGCCCGCGACCTTGGTCACCGCGATCGACCCCAGCCAGATGATCGAGGTCAGGTTCACGAACACGTAGAGCGCTAGCCAGAACAGCGCCATGATCGTGCGGATGGAGGTTCCGTACCGCCGCTCCAGGAATTGCGGCATCGTGTAGATTTCGTTCTTCAGGAAGATCGGCAGGAAGAATTTGCCGACCAGCAGCAGGGTCGCCGCCGCCATCCATTCGTAGGACGCTATGGCGAGGCCGATCTTGTAGCCCGATCCGGCCATGCCCACGATCTGTTCGGCCGAAATGTTGGCCGCGATCAGCGACGCGCCGATCGCCCACCAGGGCAGGTTCTTGGACGCGAGGAAATAGTCGGTCGTATTCTTGGGCCCGGCGCCCGCTTTGTCGCGCGACACCCATTGGGCTAGGCCGAATATGGCCACCGCGTAAAGAATGACGACGACGATATCGATCGTGCCCATCTGCATATGCTACCTCCCCCGCTGTCTCCCCGCTGCGAACGGGCCAGCCTGAGCCTAATTTATATTATTATTTGGCGCTGTCGAGAGGGCGCGCGGCGGTGGCCCCTAGAGCTTGGGGAACTTCATGCCGCCGGTGACGGGCGGAAGGCCGGGCTCGATATCGGCGGCATCGAAACGGCGCCAGCCATTGGGGCCGAGCCGCTCTATCGGCTGGAAGCGGACCTTATATTGCATCCGCGCCGACCCCTTCACCCAATAGCCGAGATAGACGAAGGGCAGGCGGCCGGCGCGGGCGCGCTGGATGTGGTCGAGGATGATATAGGTGCCGAGCCCCTGCCGCTCCTCGCAGTCGGGATCAAAGAAACTATAGACCATCGACAGGCCGTCGGATTGCTGGTCGGTCAGGCAGGCGCCTACCAATTTGCCGGGCTTTCCGTTGGTCGAGGGCTCGCGATATTCGACGATGAAGGTGGTGACCGGCGTCTGCTCGACCATGTCGGCGAAATCGAGCTCGTCCATCTCGGCCATGCCGCCGCCCGGGTGGCGCGCGGTGAGATAGCGCCGCAGCAGCTGAAACTGCTCGTCGGTCGTCCATGGCTCGCACGCATTGACCACAAGGTCGGCGTTGCGCTTGATCAGCTTGCGCTGGGTCGCGTTGGGCTGGAACTCGTTCGCGACGACGCGGACCGAAACGCAGGCCTGGCAATCGGTGCAGCTCGGCCGATAGGCCACGCCCTGGCTGCGGCGGAAGCCGATCCGGCCGAGCGCTTCGTTGAGCTCGGCAGCATGCGTGCCCGACAATTCGGTGAAAACCTTGCGCTCGGTGCGCCCCGGCAAATAGGGGCACGGCGCGGGCGAGGTTACGAAAAACCTCGGAAACTTGAACTGCGCGCTCACCGCCCGTCGATACCCTTGCCTACTGAACCCCTCGCAAACGAGTATGACGCCAAGCAGATGCTATGAAAAGGTGCTTTACCATCTTTGATGGTTAAGCATCGCTTCGATTCATCGAATAGTCGTTACGCGGCGCGGTTTATTAATCCGCGCCGCACCGACTGGACCAATGCCCAAACGACTGGCCGCTAAGCCAATTCCACCGGGCTCGCTTCATAGCCTTCTTCTTCGAGGGCCGCCATCAACCGCGCAAGATGGGCCGCATCGCGCGTTTCGCATTCGATGTCCGTAATCAGCCCCTTGGCCGGCAGGGTCGAGAAAACGCGCTGATGGTACACCTCGATGATGTTGACCTGCTCCTGATCGAAGATGCGCGCGACATTATAAAGCGCGCCCGGCCGATCCTGGAGCTTGATGCGCAGGCGCGCCAGCCGGCCCGACCGGGCGAGGTCGCGCAGCAGGACGTTGGCGAGCAGGCGCGTGTCGATATTGCCGCCGCACAGGATGATGCCGACCGTCTTACCCTTGAACCGCTCCGGATAGGCCAGAAGCGCGGCAAGCCCCGCCGCGCCGGCACCTTCGACCACCGTCTTCTCGATCTGAAGCAGCAGCGACACCGCCTGTTCGAGATGGCGTTCGCTCACCAGCACGATGTCGTCGACCACCTGGTCGACGATCTCGGACGTGATCGATCCCGGCTCCTTGACCGCAATGCCCTCGGCAAGCGTGTCGCCCTGGCAGGGCAGATGCTCACCCTTCATGTGATTGTACATCGACGGGTAGAGCTCGGCCTGAACGCCCACCACTTCCACTCCGCCTTTCGCCTTGGCGACCACACCGCAGCCGGAGATCAGCCCGCCGCCGCCGATCGGCACGATCAGCGTGTCGATCTCGGGCGCCGCCTCGAGCATCTCGAGCGCGACCGTACCCTGCCCGGCGATTACCTGCGGGTCGTTGAAGGGGTGGACGATGGTCAGCCCCTTTTCCGCCGCCATCTCGCGCGAGAAGGCGAGCGATTCGTCGAACTTCTCGCCATGCAGGACCACCGTCGCGCCATGCCCCTGCGTCTGGCTGACCTTCACGTTGGGCGTGGTGCGCGGCATCACGATCGTGACCGGGATGCCCAGGCGCGCGCCGTGATAGGCGAGGCCCTGCGCATGGTTGCCGGCCGACGCCGCGATCACGCCGCGTTCCCGCGCGCCTTCGTCGAGCTGGAGCAATTTATTGAGCGCGCCGCGTTCCTTGTAGGCGGCGGTAAACTGCAGATTCTCGAATTTGAGGTAGACGGTCGCGCCGGTCAGTTGGCCGAGCGTGCGGCTAATCAGCGTGGGGGTCCGCACGATCGACGACATGATCCGGCCGTGCGCGGCGCGGACGTCGTCGAGGGTAACGGGCAGCGCGGAGGCTGCTGCGGACTTTGAAAGCGTAGCCATAGTCATTCCGCCCTAGGCTTCTATGCGCGCTTTTTGAACCCCACGGTGCTGGCGCGCCGCCAAGCGTGCCTTTATGGCATCGCTCACCCGCCGTTCGCCTGAGCGTGTCGAAGGGTTGCCCTTCTTTCCGGCCAAGAGAGGGCAGGGCTTCGACAAGCTCGGCCCGAACAGTAAGGAAGGCCACTTCTCTTCTAGGACACGCATGGCAAAGGTCAGCTTCATCGGACTGGGCGTGATGGGCGCGCCGATGGCGGGGCATCTCGCCGCCGCCGGGCACGAGGTCACGGTTTATAATCGCAGCGCCGAAAAGGCGGACGCCTGGTCGCGCAAATATGGAGGCCGGACGGCGGCAACCCCCGCCGCCGCAGCCGAGGGCGCCGACGCGGTCTTCAGCTGCGTGGGCGCAGACAGGGATCTGGAAGAGGTGACGCTAGGCGAGCACGGCGCCTTCGCCGCGATGCGCGCGGGCGCCCTGTTCGTCGATCACACCACGGTATCGGCGCAGATCGCGCGGCGGCTGGCCAAGGAGGGCGAGGCCCGGGGTCTGCTGGTGGTCGATGGCCCTGTTTCGGGCGGCCAGGCCGGCGCGGAGAACGGCACGCTATCGGTCATGTGCGGCGCCTCTGCCGAGGCCTTCGCCGCCGCCGATCCGCTGATGCGGGCTTATGCCGCACGGATTGTTCATGTCGGTGCGCCCGGCGCGGGGCAGACCGCCAAGATGTGCAACCAGATCGCGATCGCGGGCGTGATCCAGGGCGTCGCCGAATCGCTTCGCTTCGCACAGGCCGCCGGGCTGGATACGGACAAGGTGTTCGAAGCGATTTCCGCGGGCGCCGCCGGAAGCTGGCAGATGCAGAATCGCTGGACGACGATGGCGCAGGACAAGTTCGACTTCGGCTTCGCGGTGGACTGGATGCGCAAGGATCTGGGTCTCGCGCTCGATGAGGCGCGCAGCAACGGCGCCACGCTTCCGCTCGCGGCCCTGGTCGATCAATTCTATGCCGAGGTGCAGGCCATGGGCGGCGGGCGCCAGGATACGTCCTCGATCGTGCGGAGATTGCGCCGGTGAAGGCCTTTCTCGTCGGGAGCGCGATCGCGCTTGCGCTGGCCGGCCCAGCCGAAGCACGCCGCAAGGATCCGCCCCCTCCCGCCGAGATACCGATCACGCCGGAGGGCCTGATCGACGACATCAATGGGTACACGATCAATGCGCAGGGCCAGCTCGAACATTTCAGCGGGCTGCTGATCGGCAAGGATGGCCGCGTCGCCAAATTGCTGCACGATGGCGATGTCCGCCCCGAACGCCCCGAATATCGCCTCGACGGGCAGCACCGCACGCTTCTGCCGGGTTTGATCGATGCCCACGGCCATGTCTCGGGTCTCGGTTTCCAGGCGCTGAGCCTGGACCTGACCGATACGGCCAGCCTCGAACAGGCCCAGCACAAGCTGCAACGTTTTGCCGCCGGGCACGAGACCTCGGCCTGGATCCGCGGCGGGGGCTGGAACCAGGAGAAATGGAAGCTGGGGCGCTTCCCGACCGCGGCCGATCTCGATCCCTTTACCGGCGATCGGCCTGCCATCCTCGAACGCGTCGACGGCCATGCCGTGCTGGTCAACAGCGCCGCGCTCAGGGCGGCGGGCATAACCGCACGCACGGCCGATCCCGCCGGCGGCCGGATCGAACGCGACGCGAAGGGCAATCCGACCGGCCTGTTCGTCGATGCCGCGCGCCGCCTGGTCGAGAAAGCCGCGCCCGCGCCTTTGCCGCGCGAGCGCGACGCGGCGATGGCCAAGGCACAGGAGATATTGATCGCGGACGGCGTGACCGCGACCTGCGACATGGGGACCAGCGTCGAGGATTGGGAATCGCTGCGCCGGCTGGGCGATACCGATCGGCTCCGCGTACGGATCACCTCCTACGCGCTGGGCGTCGACACCGCGCTGACGGTGGCGGGATCTCAGCCGACCGGATGGCTCTATGGCGGGCGGTTGCGCATGGTCGGCGTCAAGCTCTTTGCCGATGGCGCGTTGGGGTCGCGCGGCGCCTGGCTCAAGCAGCCTTATAGCGACATGCCGTCGACACGCGGCCTGCAGTTCATGGACGATGCCAAGCTCAAGAATTTGATGAGCCGCGCGGCGATGGACGGTTTCCAGGTCGCGGTCCACGCGATCGGCGATGCGGCCAACGCGCAGGTGCTCGACGCGATCGAGGAACTCGCGCAGACCTATACCGGCGACCGTCGCTGGCGGATCGAACATGCCCAGGTCATCGCCGCCGACGATCTGCAGCGCATGGCACGCTATGGCACGATCGCCTCGATGCAGCCGACCCACGCCACCTCCGATCACGATATGGCGGTGAAGAGGCTTGGACCTGACCGGCTGAAGGGCGCCTATGCCGAAAGGACCATGCTCGACGAGCATGTGCCGCTGGCATTCGGGTCGGATTATCCGGTCGAGGATCCCAACCCCTTCCCCGGCATGGCCGACGCGATCACGCGCGAGGATGCCGCGGGCGATCCGCCCGGCGGGTTCCTGCCCGACCAGAAGATCACGCTTACCCAGGCCTTCGCCGCCTTCACCACCGGTGCCGCGTTTGCGGCCAGGGCGGAGGACCGGGTCGGCAGCCTCACCCCCGGGCATTATGCCGATTTCATCCTGCTCGACCGCGATCCGTTCCAGGTCGACAGCAAGAGCTTGCGCGATACCAAGGTTCTGGAAACCTGGATCGGCGGGGTGCGGGCCTATGTGCGCAAGGATTCTGGCGCCTCCGCACAGACGGGACCGCGCCAAATCGAGGGCTAAGCCCCTGAAAAATCAACTCCCAAACTTTTCCTACCAGTCGGTATAGAATCTCCCGATTGGGCCGTGGCGAACGCGCCCCATCTTCTCCGGGCAACCCTTCAGGGAGATGAGCAATGACCGACCTTTCCGACAAGACCGCCCTCGTCACCGGCGCTTCGCGCGGCATCGGCCGGGCGAGCGCCGCGCGCCTTGCCGAAGCCGGCGCGCGCGTGATCGTCCACTATTCCGCCAGCCGCGCCGCGGCCGATGAACTCGTCGCCGAAATCCGCGCCAAGGGCGGCCAGGCCGATGCGGTCGGCGCCGATCTCGCGGCGCCCGACGCCCCCCACAAGCTGGCCGAAGCCGTGAAAGCGCTCGGCATCAGCAGGCTCGATATTCTCGTCAACAACGCCGGTGTAGGCCAGTTCGCGCCGCTCGAGGAACAGACGGTCGAGGATTTCGACCGTCATTATGCGATCAATGTCCGCGCGCCTTACTTCCTGACGCAGCAGTTGCTGCCGCTGCTTGGCGAAGGATCGAGCGTGATCTTCCTGTCGTCGGTCGTGGCACGTGTCGCGTTCGACCACACATCGGCTTATTCGTCGACCAAGGGCGCGATCGAGGTGATCACGCGCAACCTCGCCAAGGAGCTCGGGCCGCGCGGCATCCGCGTCAACGCGATCGCGCCGGGCGCGATCGACACCGACATGGCGCAGGACTTCCTCGGCACCGAGGAAAGCCGCGAATATGTGAAGAGCATCCAGGCACTGAAGCGGATCGGCCAGCCCGACGACATCGGCGACGCGGTGCTGTTTCTTGCTTCCGACCAGTCGCGCTGGGTCGACGGCCGCTCGATCGAGGTCAGCGGCGGTTCCAACCTCTAAGCACTTGGCCCTCTCCCGCTTGCGGGAGGGGGTGAATCACGCCAACCCCGCGAGCAGCCCCGGCGTCAATATCTGGGGCAGCTCGCGCGGCTCACCCCCGCCTGCGGGATAGAAGAGATAAAATGGCACGCCCGAGCGGCCGTGCTGGCCAAGGAAGCGGCTGATCGCGGGATCGCCGCGCGTCCAGTCGCCCACCATCACCACTATCTTCTTTTCGGCAAAGGCCTTGGCGACCTCGCTCCGCTCGATCGCGGCTTTCTCGTTGACCTTGCAGGTCAGGCACCAGTCCGCGGTGAAATAGAGGAAGACCGGGCGGCCCTGCTTGCGCAGCTCGGCGAGCCGGGTTTCGTCGAACTTGACCGTTCCCTCCGCCGCAGGGGAGGCGACCGCCGCGTTTTGCGGGACGGTCGCGATCAACAAGGCTGCACCGATGAGGGCCGCAAGCGCAGGCCACCATGCCCCGGTCTTCAATGCAGCCTGCCGCCGCCCGGACCACCATAGTCCAAGCGCAAGCAGCAACGCCCCCGCCAATCCGATCCCCATCCCGTTCACGCCCGCCTGCCTACCAAGAATCCAAGCCAGGCCCAAGGCCGTGACCAGCATCGGCACCGCCAGGACGTGGCGGAACGTGTCCATCCACGCGCCAGGCCGCGGCAACCAGCGTCGCACGGCCGGGATGAAACCGAGCAGCAGGAACGGCACAGCGAGGCCGAGGCCAAGGCCGATGAAGATCGCCATTCCCTCCACCGCGGGCAGCAGCAACGCCGCACCCAGCGCTACGCCGAGGAACGGGCCGGCGCAGGGTGTCGCGACGAACGCCGCGAGCGCGCCGGTCCAGAAGGCCCCGGTCTTTCCGCCCGCCCCCGCCAGCGCACCACCGCCCGACAGGACCGGAAGCTCGAACAGCCCGGCAAGGTTGAGCCCGATTGCCAGCACGAGCAGCAGCAGGCCGCCGATCACGCGCGGGTCCTGAAGCTGGAACGCCCAGCCGGCGAGGCCTCCGGCCGCGCGCAGGCCCAGCACGGTCGCCCCGAGCGCCGCGCAAACCACCACCACACCCAAAGTATAGGCCAGCGCCTCGCCGCGCGCCTCGCGCTCGTCGCCACCGGCCCGGGCAAGGCTCAACGCCTTGAGGCTGAGGATCGGGAAGACACAGGGCATGATGTTGAGCAGCAACCCGCCAAGGATTGCGCCGCCGAGCGCAGGCCAGAAGCCGCCGCCATCGCTTTTCTGCCCCGAGGCCCCAGCCGCCGCCGGCGCGACCTTGCCCCGCGCCGCCGAGACGCTGAGCCCCAGGTCGGGGCCAAGCCTGACCAGCCCGTCCACGCTCGCCGGGGGGTTGGGCCGTGCCTTGGTCTCGATCACGAGCCGGTCGCCGTCGTGCGCCACGGTCTGCGGCGCCGCATAATCGATCGCGCCATCGGTGCCGGCGAAGAAATAGGCCTTGGTCGCGTCGATCGCCGCGGGAAGCGGCAATTCGATCCGGAAGCGGCCGTTCGCCACCTCATAATGTGCGGGCGCGCCAAGTGGCCGCGGCAAGGCCGCGCGCCAGCGGTCGAATCTCGCGCGCGTGTCGGGCGCGATCGCGCCATCCCCCACCGTCAGCACGGTCGACAACGTCGCGCTCTCGGGCACGCAGGTAGAGGGATTGCAGGCAAGCCAGTCGAGCTTCGCGCTGATCGGAAGCTTCGCGCCGGGGGCCAGCCCCCTGGGCACGTCCGCCGTCAGCAGCAGCGCATAATCCCGCTCATAGACATAGTTCATCAGCCCCGCGATCAGCAGCGGCTGCGGTACCGGATAGTGAAGCGCGCCGAACGTCATGCCCTTGGGCGCGGTCCAGGTCACGCGCGTCGGCAGTCCGGCATCGCCCGGATTCTGCCAATAACCGTGCCATTGCGGCGCCGGCCGCATCAGGAAGGCGAGCGTGACCCGCGATCCGGCGGAGGGAACCGGCGTTTCGGCTACCAGCGCCGGCGTGATGTGGGTCGGCGGCGCCTGCGCCGCGGCGGGCCCGGGCAAGACGGCTAAAACGGCCAGCAGCCAAAGGCACCAGCGGGTCATCGCCATGCCATGCCGGGACGGCCGCCCCCTGTCGAGCCCCGCATCGACCGCGCCCTCAGCCTACCGCGCGCAGCCGCGGCACGTCCGCGCTGCGGCGCGCGAGCCACAATTTCACGGTCAGTTCGCCGCCCGCCAGTTCGATCGTGCGCAGCGCTTCGAGTCCCGCCGCGGCAAACCAATGCGCCATCTGGTCGTCGTCGAAGCCCAACCGGGCATGGCCCTCGCGGTCGCGCAGATCCTCGCGGTCGTGCGCGGCGAAATCGACGATCAGCAGCCGCCCGTCGGAGGCCATCAGCCGCGCGGCCTCCGCGATCGCGGCGGCGGGCGACTGCGCATAATGGAGCACCTGATGCAGCACGACGGTGTCGGCGCTGCCGTCGTCGAGCGGCAGCGCATACATGTCGCCCTGGCGCAGATCGACGCGCTCGATCCCCGCGCGGCCCATGCGCGCCCGGGCAAAGCGCAGCATTTCGGGGCTGCGGTCGATTCCGATCGCGCTGGCCGATCCGGGGCCGAGCAATTCGATCATCCGCCCGGTGCCCGTGCCGATATCGACCAGCCGGCCGATCGGCGCATCGCCGAGCGCGGCCTGGATCGCGCCCTCAACCTCGTCCTCGGCGACATGGAGCGACCGGATTGCGTCCCATTCCGGCGCGCGCGCATCGAAGAAGGCCTGCGCCGCCGCGGCGCGATCGGCATGGACCGCGTCGAGTCGGGCGGCGTCCGCCACCTCCCAGCGCTCGGCCGAATCGTCGCGTGCGCCGTCGATCGTCGCGAGCAAAGGCCCGCTCGCGGCCGGCCCGAGGCCGAGGAAGACCCAGCTTCCCTCGCGCCGCCGGTCGGTGAGGCCCGCATCCGAGAGGATCCGGACATGGCGCGACACGCGCGGCTGGCTCTGGCCAAGCACCTGCGCCAGTTCGCCGACCGACAATTCCATCCGCCGCAACAGCGCGAGGATGCGCAGCCGCGTCGGGTCGGCAAGCGCGCGGAAGATGGCGAGGGGCGTGGTCATGGCAGGGTGCAACCTTTCCTGCCCGCGCCCCCTCGTCAAGCAGCGAGGATTGATCCGCACGGTTGCGGCGCGCGCGCACCTATCGTAGGCGCATGTCCATGAGATCGCGCCGCATAGCAGCACGGCTGCTCGCCCCGCTTGCCGCCGCGCTCCTTTTGGGCGCCTGCGCCACCCCCGGCCAATATGAGCTCGCCCAGCGCGATCCGCTTGAAAAGGTCAATCGGGGCGTGTGGGCGGTCAACCAGGGCGCCGACAAGGTGCTGATCAAGCCGGTCACCAAAGTCTATCGCGCGGTCGCGCCGCGTCCGGTGCGGCAGGGCGTGACCAACGTCTTCTCCAACCTGTCCGAACCTTGGTCGTTCGTGAACAACGTCCTCCAGGGCAAGCCGGATCGGGCGGGGCGCAATTTCGCCCGCTTCCTCATCAACAGCACGATCGGCATTGCCGGCCTGTGGGATCCGGCCAGCAAATTGGGCGCGCGTCCCGCGCCCGAGGATTTCGGCCAGACGCTCGCCGCATGGGGCGTGAATGGCGGTCCCTATCTGGTCCTGCCCCTGCTCGGTCCGTCGACGATGCGCGATGGCGTCGGTTCCGGCGTCGCGGCGTTCGTCGACCCGGTCAAATATGCGATCAACCATGCCGACATCAACGTCTGGTACAAGCGCGGCTATCTCGCCGCTTACATCATCGACACGCGTTCGCAGCTGATCGAGAGCGGGGGCGACGCCTTCCTCGAATCGAGCCTCGATCCTTATGCGGCGGCGCGATCGGCCTATCTGCAGCTGCGCACCGCGCAAATCGCCGACCGTGACGATCAGGGCGGGGGAGCGCCTGCCGCGAACGGCGCGCCCGCACCCGCGGGCGATGCCACGGCCATGCCTTCCGCGGCGCCGCTGCCGGGCGACGATCAGCCTGGCGCGCCCCTCCCGCAGAGCGGCGCACCGCTTCCCGGCGACGATACGCCCGCACCGTCCGCCGCCGCCCCCCAGACGAACGCGCCTCAGCCGTCCGCCCCGCTCCCGCCGAGCGGCGCGCCTTTGCCCGGCGACGACACGCCCGCTACACCCAAGCCGTGAAGCGCGCTTTCCTCTTCGTCCTCCTGCTCGGCCTGTCCGCCTGCAACCGCCACGGTGTCGCGGACGTGACGCTCGACGCGGCGGCAGCACAGCGCAACGCGACCGAGGCCAAGACCGTCGCGGATTTGCAGGCGGCTGACGATGCATCGCGCGGTCCCGCACCCGTGCCTCATGAGGCGCGGCCCGCCGCCGCGCCTGCGGCGGATTCGCCCGTCGCCCGGCCGGACAATCAGACCGAAGCCACCCTCGACGAAACGGAGGATTCCGACACCAACGGATAAATTCGGTCCGCCCGTTCAAGCCTGCGCATCTGCGTTCGTTTTGGGAGGATGGGATGAAAAGGTCGTTTCTGCTGGCGGCTCTTGCGCTGGCAGGCTTGTCGGCAAATGCCTTCGCACAGAATGATGGGCCGGGGCCCACGGCAGCCGATGGCCCGCCGCGACACGCGCACGCCCCCCGGACGCGCGCCGAGGTCGAGGCGAGCGTGCGCGCGCATTTCGCGGCACTCGACAAGAACAAGGACGGCTTCCTCACGCCCGATGAATTGCGCCCCGCCGTGCCGTCCGAAGCGGATCGCCGGAAGATGCGCGACCACCTGTTCGCGATGATGGACAAGGACGGCAACGGCCAGATCAGCAAGAGCGAGTTCGACGCCTTCCATGCCGATCGCCCGGGGCATGGCGGCAAGGGGATGCCCGGCGATCATGGCGCCGGCGCGCCCGGCGAGGGCCCACCGATCGGCGGCCCGATGCACCATCGCTTCATGCGCCGCTGGCACGGAGCGATGGCGGGAATGATGTTCCGCCACGCGGATGCCGATCATGACGGCAAGGTCAGTCTCGCCGAGGCCGAAAAGGCCGCGCTCGATCGGTTCGACCGCATCGATACCAACCATGATGGCGTGATCGACGATGCCGAGCGCGAGGCCGCGCATCAGCGGATGGCCGCCCGCTTCCGCGATCGCCGCGCCCACTGGATGGAGCATAAGGGCGACATGACCCCGCCGCCTCCACCAGCGCCGACGCCAAGGAATTAGGCCTCCCCCCACCTGCGCCGTCATGTCCGGCCACGCGCCGGCTTCCACCTTTCGACCTGGGCCTAATGGAAAATCGGAAGGTGGACCCCCGGGTTAACCCCGGGGTGGCGGCGACCCTTTTAGCCGCGAAGCGCGGCTTCCGCCTCGAACATATAATCGCGGGTCAGCGGCAAGGCGGTGCGGTCGCGCACATATTGCACCTGGTAATTCACCATCTGTCCGTTGAAGAAGCCGGTGGCCGACCCCGCCAGATAGAATTCCCACATGCGGTAGAAACGCTCGTCATACATGGCGACGATCTCGGCCTTGTGCGCCTGCGTGCGGCGGAGCCAGTGCAGCAACGTATAGCCGTAATGCATCCGCAGCGTCTCGACGTCGGTCTGTACCAGCCGCACCGCCTCGGCCGCGCGCGCCATTTCCGACAGGCTCGGGATATAGCCGCCGGGGAAGATATATTTGGTGGTCCACGTGTCGGTCGGGCGCGGCGGGCCGATCCGGCCGATCGTGTGCAGCAGCATCACGCCGTCCTCGGTCAGCAGGCTGCGGCACTTGGCGGCGAAGGTCCGGTAATGCGCCGGGCCAACATGCTCGTACATGCCGACCGATACGATCCGGTCGAATTTGCCTTCGACCTGGCGGTAATCGATCAGCTGGAACTTGACCTTGTCGGCGACGCCGGCCTTCTCGGCACGTTCCTGCGCGATCTTGATCTGCTCTTCCGACAAGGTGATGCCGAGCACCTCGACGCCGAATTTCTCGTGCAGATAGAGCGCCATCCCGCCCCAGCCGCAGCCGATGTCGAGCACCTTCTGTCCTGGCTTCAGATACAGTTTGGCCGCGATATGCGCCTTCTTGTCGAGCTGCGCCTGCTCCAGGCTGTTGTCCGCGTCGGTGAAGTAGGCGCAGCTATATTGGCGGTCCGCGTCGAGGAAGAGGTCGTAGAGCCGCGCCGACAGATCATAATGGTGCGCGACATTCTTCTTCGACTGCCGTTCCTGGTTGTAGGTCCGCAGCCATCCGAACGGATCCCCGGGCAGGCGCGTGCGCGATTCCAGATTCTTCTGGTCGGGCCGGCTTTCGAAACGATTGTTCCAGGTGACGAGGTCGATCAGGTCGTAAATGTCGCCCTGCTCCATCAGCAGGCGCCCATCCATGTAGGCCTCGCCCGCGCCAAGCGAGGGTGAGAGCACAACCTTGCGCGGGGTCGACCTGTCGGTGAACCGCACCCGGACGGGTTCGCGGCCCGGATAGGGCTTGCCGTAGCGATACTCCCTGCCGGTCGCCGAAATGACGATCAGCTCGCCTTGCTTGATGAGTTTTTTGAAGGCCTTGTCGAACAATCGCATGGGGGCGTTTCTAGCGTCTCGTTACGCGCCCGCCAGTGCTTTTTCCCTGTCCTGCTGGGCACGGCTCTTCTTTTCCGCCGCGGTCTTGAGCTGCCCGCAGGCGGCATCGATGTCGCGGCCACGCGGCGTGCGCACGGGCGCCGATATGCCCGCCTCGAACACGATGTTGGAAAAGGCCTTGATCCGCTCCGGCGTCGAGCATTCGTACGCCGCGCCGGGCCACGGGTTGAACGGGATCAGGTTGACCTTCGCCGGAAGCTTGTACTTCCTGAGCAGCCGAACCAGCTCGCGCGCGTCGGCGTCGCTGTCATTCTTGTCCTTCAGCATCACATATTCGAACGTGATGCGCCGCGCATTGTTGGCGCCGGGATAGGCCGCGCAGGCTTCCAGCAGCGCCTCGATCCCATATTTCTTGTTGAGCGGGACCAGTTCGTCGCGGACCTCCTTGGTCACGCCATGCAGCGAAACCGCGAGATTGACCCCGATCTCCTCGCCCGCGCGCTCCATCATCGGGATGACGCCCGAGGTCGAAAGCGTGATCCGCCGCTTACTGAGCGCGAGCCCGTCGCCGTCCATGACGAGCTTCAACGCGTCGCGGACATTGTCGAAATTATAGAGCGGCTCCCCCATCCCCATCATCACGATGTTGGTGAGCAGCCGGCCCTCGGGCTGGCTCGGCCATTCGCCCAACGCGTCGCGCGCGAGCATCACCTGACCGACGATCTCGCCCGGGGTCAGGTTGCGCACCAGCCGCATCGTGCCCGTGTGGCAGAAGGTGCAGTTGAGCGTGCAGCCGACCTGGCTCGACACGCACAACGTGCCGCGGTCCGCGTCGGGGATGAACACCATCTCGTAATCGTGGCCATCATCCGAACGGAGCAGCCATTTGCGCGTACCGTCGCTCGACACCTGCGCCTCGACCACGCCCGGACGGCCGATCACGAAGCGCTCTTCCAGCCAGGGATGCATCGCCTTGGCGATGTCGGTCATGGCGGTGAACTCGGTCGCGCCGCGATTGTAGATCCAGTGCCAGAGCTGCTTGGAGCGCAGCTTTGCCTGCTTGGGATCGAGCCCGGCCTCGGCCAGGATCTCGCGCAGTTCCTCCTTGGATCGGCCAAGCAAATCGCGGCGTCCATCGGCGCGCACGACGGCATCGCGCGGGACGGGCACCGGATCGATGTGACCGAGGATAGGCATCGGCTGATTCATGAGAGGCGCCTACCTAGTCGAAAGGGCGGGATTTTTCCAGAGGCTGCGTCACCCTGCCCTCTTTCGTCACCCCAACGAAAGCCGGGATCTCGGGAGGCCCGGCATCCACGCCCGAGATGTCAGCTTTCGCTGGCATGACGGCATTTGGGTCAACGCAAACTCGCTACCGCCGCCGCATCGATCGCGCTTGGCGCGCCGGCAAGCAGGTAATGATGGCGGAAGCGGCCGCCACGGTTCGACGTCCCGACCAGCGTCGCGCTTTCCCCTTCCCGCATCGTCGCCACGATCCGACGGCTGGTACGCATATCGGCCCGCGCATCCTCCCCCGACACGTCCAAAGCGAATTCCCGGTCGCCGATCTGTAGCTTCGCCGCGCGCGAAGGCCGGCCCAGATGTGCCTGCACCGACAGATTCGGGCCCACGATCGCGACGCTCAGGAAAGGGCGATTCGTTCGCTCGGCAGGCTCCGAAATCGCGAAACATTTCTTCGGCTCGTCGCAAAATGCGGCCCATGTGGCAAAAGTGCCCACCGTGTCGCGGGCCGCCAAAGGCGCGGCGAACGACCATATAATAAGGGCGAAACGAGCAACCCGCATACGCCTTCCATCGGCTGCCTCATTCCTGCCCGCAACCTAAACCTCACCTGACTGAACCATTCAGTCTGCTGCAATGCGGCATGGCGCTTTGGCGCCGCCCCCGCCTGTGGGGAGAGCAGGTGGGAAGACAAAGCAAATGGAGTGCTATCATGTCCAAATTTCTTATCGCAGCCCTTGCCGCATCGACCGCCGTCCTCGCCGCTCCCGCGATGGCGCAGGACGCCGACAAGACCTTCAGCGGCGCGCACGTCGAGGCGCTCGGCGGCTGGGACCGCGTCCAGGGCGAAGGCCAGCATGACGATGGTTTCCTGTACGGGGCCGGCGCAGGCTATGACTTCCGCAGCGGCAACGCCGTGTTCGGCATCGAAGGCGAAGCCAGCGATTCCACCCAGAAGCAGCAGGTCGGCGCGTTGACCGAACATGCCGCGCGCGACCTGTATATCGGCGGCCGCGCGGGCTTCGTGGTCGGCGGCAACAATCTGCTCTACGCCAAGGCTGGCTACACCAACGCCCGCTTCACCGTGACCGGGACCGATCCCGCCGTCACGCTGGCGCGCGGCAATCTCGACGGCTACCGCGTCGGCGCGGGCGTCGAACACCAGCTCAGCAACAACATGTTCTTGAAGGCCGAGTATCGCTACTCGAACTACAAGGACGGCGTGTCGCGCAACCAGGTGGTGGGCGGCGTCGGCATCCGCTTCTGACGCTTATCCACAGAAAGAGGGGCCGGGCCTTGCGTCCGGCCCCTTTTTCATGGGCTACCCCTCTGGCCAGCCCGGAACGCCACGTTATAGTGGCTTCCCAAAATTTTCTGCCGGGAGCCGGGGGACAGTATGAAGGCGACGATCGAACGGGCGATCCTGCTCAAGGCGCTGGGACATATCCAGTCCGTCGTCGAGCGCCGCAATACCATCCCGATCCTGTCCAACGTGCTGATCGAGGCGGCCGATGGCGGCCTCCGGCTGATGGCGACCGATCTTGACCTGCAGGTGGTCGAGACGATCGCGGCCGCGGTCGACACGCCCGGCGCGACCACTGTCGCGGCGCACACCTTGTTCGACATCGTGCGCAAGCTGGGCGAGGGCAGCCAGGTCGAGCTGTCCGCGGCCGAGGGCAAGATGCAGGTGATCGGCGGCCGTGCCCGCTTCAACCTGCAGACTCTGCCGCGCGAGGATTTCCCGGTGATCGCGGAGGGCGAGCTGCCGACCCGCTTCGATCTGCCCGCCGAAACGCTGAAGCAGATCATCGACAAGACGCGCTTCGCCATCTCGACCGAAGAGACGCGTTATTATCTGAACGGCATCTTCCTGCACGTCTCGGACGATGCGACACCCGTTCTCAAGGCCGCCGCCACGGACGGCCACCGCCTCGCCCGCGTCACCGTGCCGCGCCCGGATGGTGCCGAGGGCATGCCCGACGTCATCATCCCGCGTAAGTGCGTGGGCGAGCTCCGCAAGCTGCTCGACGAGGTCGATGGCTCGGTCGAGGTCTCGCTGTCGCCAACCAAGATCCGCTTCGGTCTGGGCACCGCGATCCTGACGTCGAAGCTGATCGACGGCACCTTCCCCGATTATTCGCGCGTCATCCCGACCGCGAACGACAAATTGCTCAAGATCGACCCCCGTTCGTTCGAGGAAGGCGTCGATCGCGTCGCCACCATCGCCAGTGAGAAGACGCGCGCGGTGAAGATGAGCCTCGATCGCGACAAGATCACGCTCTCCGTCACCAGCCCGGAGAACGGCACCGCCGCTGAGGAAGTGCCCGGCGACTATGCCTCGCCCGGCTTCGATATCGGCTTCAACGCGCGCTATCTGCTCGACATTCTCGGCCAGATCGACGGCGACCTGGTGGAGGTCCATCTGGCAGACGCCGCCGCGCCGACGCTGATCCGCGAAAATGACAAGGCGCCCGCGCTCTACGTGCTGATGCCGATGCGGGTGTGAGCCTCGGCCCCGAAGTGCTACTTCGGGCCGCTTCATGGCTGTTACCCGTCTCGCCCTCACCGATTTCCGCAATCACCCCCAGGCGCTGATCGCGCCCGGGCCGGGCTTCGTCATCCTCACGGGCGAGAATGGCGCGGGCAAGACCAATATCCTCGAAGCGGTTTCGCTGCTGACGCCCGGGCGCGGGCTGCGCGGCGCGACCTTGTCGGACATGGCGCGCAGCGACGGACCCGGCGGGTTCGCGATCAGCGCGCGCCTTGACGATGATGTCGATCTTGGCACCGGCACGCTCGCCGCCGCACCCGAACGGCGCCAGGTGCGGATCAACGGCGCGGATGCGTCCGCCAACAAATTGAGCGAGTGGCTGTCGGTCCTGTGGCTGACGCCGGCGATGGACCGGCTGTTCCTCGAAAGCGCGGGCGGCCGCCGCCGCTTCCTCGACCGGCTCGTGCTCGCGCGCGAACCTGGCCATGCCCAGCATTCGACCCGCTACGAAGCCGCGACGCGCGCGCGCAACAAATTGCTGGCAGAGCCGGACGGCGCCGACCCCGCCTGGCTCGCCGCGCTCGAGGCCGGCATGGCCGAGCATGGCGCCGCGATCGCCCAGGCGCGCGCGCGGACGGTGGCTGCGCTGGGGGAGCGGCTCGCGATCCAGCCGCAGGGCCCGTTTGCCCGCGCCGGCATCGCGCTTACCGGCTGGACGCCCGCGGCGGGCGACGCGCGGGCTGCGCTCGCGGCCGAATTGCGGGCCGGGCGCGGGCGTGATGGTGCGGCGGGGCGCGCGCTTGCCGGGCCGCATCGTTCCGATCTTGCCGTGACCCATCTCGACAAGGCGATGCCCGCCGAGCTCTGTTCGACCGGCGAGCAGAAGGCCTTGCTGCTCGGGATCGTGCTCGCGCATGCCGATCTGATCGCCGAGGCGCGCGGCGCGCGGCCGATCCTGTTGCTCGACGAGGTCGCGGCGCATCTCGATCCCGCGCGCCGCGCCGCCTTGTTCAGCCGCCTGCAAGCGGCAGGCGGGCAGAACTGGATGACGGGCACCGAGCCCGGGCTGTTCGCGGATGCGCACGGGCCCGCGACCCGGCTGACCGTTTCCGCGCAAGGGATTGCATGAACGCGCCTCTGTCCAATCCCCGCCGCCGCATCCCCGATGGGATGACCTTCGCCGAATGGCGCGCGGCGGACGGGTGGACGTTGCGCAGCTTCTCCTGGCCCCGGCCGGACACGGCGCGCGGCAGCCTTCTGTTCCTGACGGGGCGCGGCGACTTCATCGAGAAATATCTGGAGGTGCTGGTCCACTGGCACGGCGCCGGCTGGGCCATTGCCGGCTTCGACTGGCGCGGCCAGGGCGGATCGGGCCGGATGCTGGCGGATCCGCTGATCTGTCATCAGACGGATTTCGACATACTGGTCGCCGACCTCGCCGGCTTCGTCGACCGATGGGTTGCGGAAACGCCCGGACCGCATGTGATCGTTGCGCATTCGATGGGCGCGCATCTGACCTTGCGCATGCTTGCCGACCGTCCGCAGGGGATCGACGCCGTGGTGCTGAGCTCGGCGATGATCGGAATCCGCGTCAGGGGCGTGCCGCGCTCGCTGGTTGGCGTGCTCGTCCGCGGCGCCAACGCGATCGGGCTTTCCGATCGCCGCATCTCGCGCCGCGATATCGGCGATGTCGGCGGGCGCATGACCTCGTGCCCCGACCGCCGCGCCGACAAATTGTGGTGGAAGGCGACCCGGCCCGAATTGGCATCGGGCGTGCCGAGCTGGAGCTGGGTCCGCGCCGCCTTCGCCTCGATCGCGCGCCTGAGCGACGCGGCTCTCCGAGAGATCAGGACACCGATCCTGCTGGTCGCCGCGCGGGAGGACCCGGTGGTCGATGTCGTCGCGATCGAGCGCGCCGCCCGGCTGCTGCCCAATGCCGAGCTGACCGTCATCGACGGGGGCAGCCACGAGATATTGCGCGAGACGGACGCGCGGCGCCTGCCGCTGATCGCCCGGATCGATGCTTTCCTGGACCGGTTCCACAAGTGATCGTCACGCTGGCGGAAGCTGGCGAGGCAGGCCTGGGACCGGGCGAAAGGGGAAACCCAAATCGCCTGTGGATGAAAGCCCATTTTGCTTGGGTTTCTGCGCCTGAATCCCTATATCCTCACTATGGCAACTACCCCCGAAGAAAACGAATACGGCGCCTCTTCCATCAAGGTGCTGAAGGGCCTCGACGCGGTGCGCAAGCGCCCGGGCATGTATATCGGCGATACCGACGACGGTTCGGGCCTCCACCATATGGTGTTCGAGGTCTCCGACAATGCGATCGACGAGGCTTTGGCGGGCCATTGCGACCGCGTGATCATCGAGCTCAATCCGGACGGCTCGGTCTCGGTCGAGGATAATGGCCGCGGCATCCCGACCGGCATCCACCCGGAAGAGGGCGTATCGGCGGCCGAGGTCATCATGACCCAGCTCCATGCGGGCGGTAAGTTCGAAAATACGTCCGACGACAATGCCTACAAGGTGTCGGGCGGCCTGCACGGCGTCGGCGTGTCGGTGGTGAACGCGCTCAGCGAATTCCTCGACCTCACGATCTGGCGCGACGGCGAAGAACATTACATGCGTTTCGCCCATGGCGACGCGGTCGCCCCGCTCAAGGTCGTCGGCCCCGCGCCCGAGGGCAAGAAAGGCACCAAGGTCACCTTCCTGCCGTCGCCCGCCACCTTCAAGATCACCGAATTCGATTTCGAGAAGCTCGAGCATCGTTACCGCGAGCTCGCTTTCCTCAATTCGGGCGTGCGCATCTTCCTGATCGACGGCCGCCATGCCGAGCGCGTCGAGCATGAACTCTTCTATGAAGGGGGCATCGCGGCTTTCGTGAAATATCTCGATCGCGCCAAGACGCCGCTCTTCCCCGAGCCGATCTCGGTTTCGGGCCAGCGCGACGATATCGGCATCGACGTCGCGCTCGAGTGGAATGACAGCTATTACGAACAGACGCTCTGCTTCACCAACAACATCCCGCAGCGCGACGGCGGCACGCACCTCGCCGCGTTCCGCGCCGCGCTGACCCGCACGCTCAATGCCTATGCCGACAAATCCGGCATGATGAAGCGCGAGAAGGTCAGCCTCACCGGCGACGACATGCGCGAGGGCCTCACCGCGATCGTCTCGGTCAAGCTGCCCGATCCCAAATTCTCGTCGCAGACCAAGGACAAGCTGGTCTCGTCCGAAGTGCGTCAGCCGCTCGAAAGCCTGATGGCCGACAAGCTCGCCGAATGGCTGGAGGAAAATCCCCAGCATGCGCGCTCGATCGTGCAGAAGATCATCGACGCCGCCGCCGCGCGCGAGGCCGCGCGCAAGGCACGCGAAGCCAGCCGCAAGAGCGTCATGGGCATCGCCTCGCTGCCGGGCAAGCTTGCCGACTGCCAGGAGCGCGATCCCGCCAAGTCCGAACTGTTCCTGGTCGAGGGCGACTCGGCCGGCGGCTCCGCCAAGCAGGGCCGTGACCGCAACACGCAGGCGATCCTGCCGCTCAAGGGCAAGATCCTCAACGTCGAGCGCGCGCGCTTCGATCGCATGCTTTCGTCCAAGGAAGTCGGCACGCTGATCCAGGCGATGGGCACCGGCATCGGCCGCGACGACTTCAACATCGAGAAGCTGCGCTACCACAAGATCGTCATCATGACCGACGCCGACGTGGACGGCGCGCATATCCGCACGCTTCTGCTGACTTTCTTCTATCGGCATATGCCGGAGATCATCGAGCGCGGGCACCTCTACATCGCCCAGCCGCCTTTGTTCAAAGTCACCAAGAGCCGTTCGGAAACCTATCTCAAGGACCAGAACGCGCTCGACGCTTACCTGCTCGACAACGGCCTCGCCGCGGTCATGCTGGAAAGCGGCGGCGTTCAGCGCTCGGGCAACGATCTGCGTCAGATGGTCGAACATGCGCAGCGCATGGCTCGGCTGATGGCCTATGTGCCGCGCCGCTATGCGCCCGATCTGGTCGAGGCGCTTGCGCTCGGCGGCGCGCTCGATCCGGCGCTGCGCGACGGCAATGCGGTCGCGGGCCGCGTCGCCGGCTGGCTCGGCCGCGCCGATCCGGAGGCCAAGTGGGAGGTCGAGGCGACCCCCGAGGGCGGCTATCACGCGCGGCGCCTGTGGCGCGGCGTGACCGATCATCATGTCGTCGATGCAGCGTTCGTCCACTCGGCCGAAGCGCGTAAGATGCACGGTCTCGCGACCGAGCAGGCGGAAAGCTACGCCGCGGTCGGCCGTCTCGTGCCTGTCGGCCAGGCGCCTGTGGAGGAGGCTGCGGCCGAAGAGGGCGAGGACGCCGCTCCCGCCGCCGACAGCAAGGCGATCAAGCGCATCACGCGCCCATCCGAACTGCTGGAAGCCGTGCTGGCGGCGGGCCGCAAGGGCACCGCGATCGCGCGTTACAAGGGCCTGGGCGAAATGAACGCCGAGCAGCTTTGGGAAACCACGCTCGATCCGGCCAACCGATCGATGCTCAAGGTCGAGGTTGCACAGGCCGACGTTGCCGACGAGATCTTCACGCGCCTGATGGGTGACGTGGTCGAGCCGCGCCGCGAGTTCATCCAGGAAAACGCATTGAACGTCGCCAATCTCGACGTTTGATCTTTTGGCCCGCCCTTCTGACCGAGCTGGGGTGACGGACTAACTCAGACCGGCAGCCGCGTGTAGCGGTTGACCCAATTCACTTCCCAGCTTTTGCCGCCATCGGCGGAAAAGGCCTGTTCGGATTGGGCATGATCGCGGTCGATCGGCCAGATCTGGAAGCGCACCCAGATCTGGCGGCCGTTGAAATCCTCCTGGTCGTAGAAGGTCATGCCCCCGTCCTGGACCTCGCCCACTCCGGGCTGGGCCCCGAGCATGCCTACGCCGGGCCTCGCGAAGTTGATCGCCCATTGCCGCGTCTTCGGGTTGTAGAGCGGATCGCGATCAGCTCGAGCGGACCATTGCTGCCCTGCGCCTTATATTCGGCGAGATTGCCCTTGCCGCCCCAGATCGGCGTGACGTCGGTCTCGCCGTCCAGATCGACCCAGTCGCCGGCATGCGCCAACGGATGCATCAACCGATGCGACTGCGTATGCCAGCGGCCGAGATCGAAATCGAAATCATGCGCGCCGTCGCGGGAGCCCTGCGCCGCCGCCGGCAGCACAAGCAGCAGCGCCGCGCCCACGGCCAGCGCGAACCGGATCACGCCTTGATCCTCGTCAGCCGCGCGCTGAACACGGTCAGCCAGGTCTTGCCGCCGTCCTGCGAATAGGATTCCTCATACCGGTGCGCGTCGGGCGTGATGTCGGACCAGCTGCCCCGCACCAGCACCGAGCGGCCCCCGACCATGTCCTGCGCATAGAGATCGCCGCGCCCGTCGTGGAATTCTCCGACCAGAGGCGCGGACGGCGTGGGATCGGCACTGTTATAATAAGTCTGGCTCCATTGCCGAGCCTTGGGATTGTAGAGGAAGAGTGTCATTCCCTCCCAATGTCCGTTGGGGCCGTCCGCTTCGATCTCTTCCAGCTCGGCGCGGCCACCCCAGACCGGGCGGACCGTCACCGTACCATGCAGCGCGATCGTCTCGTTCGACCCGCTGAACGGATGCAGCAGCCGCGTCACATCGGTGTGCCAGCTGCCCCGATTGAAGTCGAAATCGTGCGCGCCGTCGGTCTGCGCGCTCGCTGGCGCGGCAAGCGCCACGAGCAGGGAAAGGAAACAGGCTTTCATCATCGCATTGCTCGCTTGCTGGGTTGCGCCAGGATGGGCGACGGCAGCCGCACGCTCAAACGACAAGTTTTCACCGCTTGAGCGAGTAAAACTTGCTCAATAGGTTCGCTCCCGATGGCGAGTTCCAACCGGCCTTTGCCGCTCAACGCGCTGCGCAGCTTCGACGCCGCCGCGCGCCATCTGAGCTTCGCCGCCGCCGCCGAGGAGCTCCATGTGACCCCCGCCGCGATCAGCGTTCAGGTGCGTCGGCTGGAGGAATGGGTCGGCGCGCCCCTGTTTCTGCGCGGGCACCGGTCGGTGACGCTTTCCACCACGGGCGAGGCGCTGGCGCCACGCCTGACCGCCTTGTTCGTCGAGATGGAGCGGCTGCTCGGCCAGGTCGCCAAGGTCCACGCCGCCTCGCTCCAGGTCAGCGCGATGCCGACGTTCGCCTCCAAATGGGTGGCGCCGCGCCTCGCGCGCTTCCGCGCGCTCCACCCGCATATCCAGGTCCGCCTGATGGGTGCGGACCGGCGCGCCGATTTCGAGCGCGACGGAATCGACATCGGGCTGCGCTACGGCGACGGCGCTTATCCCGACCTGCATTGCGAACTGATCGCGCGTGCGACCGCGACGCCCGTCTGCAGCCCCGCGCTGGCGGACCATATTGCTGGCGACCCTTCCCGGATCGACACGGCCCTGCTGCTCCACGACGAATCGGCGCTCGTCGCCCCGGGACTTCCGACTTGGAGCGCCTGGTTCGCGCAAGCCGGCGCGCCGCGAGCCATCGGCGGCGAAGGCATATTGTTCAGCAACAGCCATATGGCGCTGTCCGCCGCAGTCGCGGGCCAGGGCTTCGCGCTCGGCCTAACCCCGCTGATCGATGACGATCTGGCGGCAGGCCGGCTCGTCCGTCCGTTCGCATGCCAGATCGAAAGCAGCTTCGGTTTCTGGTTCGTCTGCGCGCGCGATCGCGTAAGCGAACCCAAGATCGCGGCGTTCCGCACATGGGTGTTCGCCGAGATCGGCTGAATCGGATCAATTCAGTCGAGCCGTGCCACCAGCGGAAAGGCCTCTGCCGTCGCGCCGCCTTCCGCCAGCTTGACCCAGCAGTCGGCCAGCAAAGTCGAGCTCAACACGTGCGAGCGCTGGTCGAGTGTGCAATCGACCTGGCCCGGCGAGGCGCCACGCCGCCCGCGCAACAGCAGCCCCGTGTCGGGGCGCGCCATGGCATTGCACGTCACCGGCTCGCCCTTTTCCGGGCCAAGGCCAAGCATTCGCCGCAGCGCATGGACCACGAAGAAGCGAAAGCCGGCGAGCGCCGCCACCGGATTGCCCGGCAGCCCGAAATAGGGCCGCCCGTCCGCCAGCAGGGCAAACAGCACCGGCTTGCCCGGGCGCATCCGCACGCCGTGGAGCAGGATCCGCGCGCCGCGCGCCTCGAGCCGGCTTCGCACCAGATCCATATCGCCCGCCGACACCCCACCGGTCGACAGGACGAGGTCGCACCCGGCCGAACCGTCAAGCAACAGGTCGATCGCGCCGGCCTGGTCGATCGCCCGCCCGATGAAGCGCGCGGGCAGGCCGAGCGCCTGCGCGCACGCCGCGATCATCGGCGCGTTGCTGTCGGTCAGCCCCGCAGCCGTCACCGCCTCGCCGATTCCGGCCAGTTCGGATCCGGTCGAAATCAGGCCGACCTGCGGCCGCCGGCGCACCTCCACCTGCTCCACTCCGAAGGCGGCGAGAGCCCCCACGCCATGCGGCTGCACTATTGTCCCGGCCTTCATGATTTCCCCGCCCGCGGCCATGTCCTCGCCCGGCTGGCGGACGTTGCGGCGCGGATCGATCGGGCTGCGAACCAGCAGCAGGCCGCCCACGATCTCGGCCTGCTCGCGCACCAGCACCGCGTCCGCGCCGGCTGGTACCGCTGCACCGGTCGCGATCGGCGCCGCGCATCCGGGGTCGAGCGGCGGTGGTACTCCACCCGCATAGACCGGGCCTACCAGCCGCAAGCGCGTCGGGACGGCATCCGACGTGGCGGCGATATCGGCGCTGGCGAGCGCGAAGCCGTCCATTGCCGACATCGCGAAGGCCGGCACGTCACGACTCGCCCGCAGCGCCGTGGCGGTGACCCGGCCGAAAGCGTCGGCGGTGGCGACCGTCTCGGTGCCAAGCGGCACGATCCGATCCCAGATCAGGGCCAGCGCCTCGTCGACGCTGGGGCGGGGCTTCCGGTCAGCCATACGCCAGCACCGCGTCCTTCCGCAGCAACAGTCTGAGTGGCAGTCCCGCCGCCGCCGCCCGTTCGATCGCAAGGCTGGTCGGCGCCGAGATGGTCGCAAGCATCGGGCAGCCGCTCAGCACCGCTTTCTCGACCAGCTCATAGGAGCAGCGCGAGGACAGAAGCGCGAACCCGCTTTTCCAGTCCAGCCCTTCGCGCAGCATCGCCCCCACCAATTTGTCGAACGCATTATGCCGACCGACATCCTCGCGCGCGATGCGGATCGTCCCGTCCGCGGCGCAGCATGCGGCCACATGCGCCGCACCCGTCGCGCGGTTGACCGGTTGATACGCGGGCAAGGCGTCGAGCGCGCGGAACAAGGCCGCATCCAAAGCCTCGGAAGTCCCGGTCACGCGCGGCAACGGCCGCAGCGCCTGTTCGAGATTCTCGATGCCGCACAATCCGCAGGCGGAATCGGTCGCGCGGTGCCGCACGCGGTTCGCCACGCGCGGCGCGCAGGCATCGCTCAGTTGCACGCGCAGGATCATGCCCTGCGGCGTCTCATGCGGCTCGACGCCCGCCACATCGCCCGCGCCATCGATCAGCCGTTCGGCAAGAGCAAAGCCGAAAGCGAGGTCGATCAGATCGGCCGGCGTGGCCATCAGCACCGCATAGCCGATGCCGTTACATTCGACCGCGACCGGCACCTCGCGCGCCACCGCGCGCTCGATCGGCCGTGCGTCGCCGTCCGCCATGATCCGGCGGAAATCGAAAGAGCGGCTGCCGTTCATCCGGGCCGTCGTAAAGGCTTTTGGGGTCCGCTAAAACTCCCTCGTCACCCCGGCGAAAGCTGGAGTCTCGGCGGCTTGGTATCGCGTCTCTCATCAGGGCCCGCTTTTGCCGGCAAGACGAGGGGATATCAGCTCGTCGCGATCCGCACGGGCACGCCCTTCGCCGCCGGCGTCTTCGAATGCTGGTCGTGATACCAGAGTGGGATCAGCGGATTCATCTCCGGATAATAGCCGCCAAGGCATCCGTCGGGCAGGTCGAACGGCGTCACGCGCAGCCCGTCCACTTCGCGCGTCTCATTGTCCTCCGCGTCGCCCACCAGCTTGACGATCTGGCCCGGCTTCAGTCCCGCGGCCGCCATCTCCTTCGGATTGATCAGCAGCACGTGGCGCGTCCCGCTGATGCCGCGGAAGCGGTCATTATAGCCGTAGATGGTGGTGTTGAACTGGTCGTTCGAGCGCATCGTGATCAGCCGGTAGCGGCCCTGCGCATCCTTGACCCCCATCGCGGACAAGCGTTCAGGCGTGGTGAATTCGGCCTTGCCGCTTGCGGTCTTCCAGATCCGCTCGCGCGCGCTGTTGCCTTTGTAAAAGCCGCCCGGCGTCCACATCCGCGCCTCAAAATCGTGGAAGATTTCGGGATAGGTCTGCTCGATCAGCAAGCGCACCTTGGCATAGTCGTCCGTCCATTGGTCCCAATGCACATTGGGATTGGGCGGCAGCGTTTCGCGCGCGATGCCACACACGATCGCCAATTCGGAACGGAGATGCGGGCTCGCCGGCGGATGTTTCCCGCGCGAGGCATGAATGCAGGAGAGTGAATCCTCGACCGTCACCACCTGCTCGCCGCCGGCCTGCACGTCGAGTTCGGTGCGGCCGAGGCAAGGCAGCAGATAAGCCGTCTTTCCGTTGACCAGGTGGCTGCGGTTCAATTTGGTCGCGATCTGCACGGTCAGCCGCAGATCGGGCCAGGCCGCCTCGACCCGCTCGAGATCGGGCACCGCGCGCAGGAAATTGCCGCCCAGCCCGATGAAGGCATCCACTGTCCGGTCGAGCACGCCTTGGCAGACCTTCACCGTGGTCATGCCCTCTTCCATCGGCGGATCGAAGCCGAACAATGCCTTGAGCCGGTCATTGGGCACCAGCTCGGGCTTCTCCGAAATGCCGACCGTGCGTTGGCCCTGCACGTTCGAATGGCCGCGCACCGGCGAAATGCCCGCGCCGAGACGGCCGACATTGCCGCGCATCAGCATCAGGTTCACGTACATCGCGATATTGTCGAAGCCGTGGACATGCTGGGTCAGCCCCATGCCATAGACCGCGATCACATTCTCGGCCTCGATATAGACCTGCGCCGCCTCACCCAGCGCCTCACGCGTCAGGCCCGATTCCGCCTCAATCTCCTCCCAGCCGGTTGCGCGCACCTTGTCGGCGAAGGCGTCGAACCCGTGGGTATGCTGCCGGATGAAGTCGATATCGAGGACGTGGACCTTCTCCGCTGCCCATTTCGCATCCTCGGCCGCGAGCACATGCTTGGCGAGGCCGATCAGAGCGGCGATGTCCCCGCCCGCCTTCACCTGATGATATTGGCACGAGATCGGCGTCGCCTGCTGCGTCACCATCTGGACCGGATCCTGCGGGTTGATGAACTTGACCAGCCCCGGCTCCTTGACCGGATTGAAGGTCACGATCTTGCAGCCGCGCCGCACCGCGGCCTGCAGGTTGTGGAGGAAGCGCGGGCTGTTCGATCCCGTATTCTGCCCGAAGAAGAACATCGCGTCGCAATGGTCGAAATCCTCGAACGTGCAGGTTCCGACCGGTGCGCCGATCAGCTTCTTGAGCGCGACCGAGGTCGTCTCGTGGCACATGTTCGAACTGTCGGGCAGATTGTTGTGCCCGTAGAGCCGCGCGAACAAGGCATAGAGGTAGGACGTCTCCAGGCTGGCGCGCCCAGACGCGTAGAAGACCGCTTTCTTCGGCTCGATCGCCTTCAGCTCGGCCCCGATCGCCGCGAAGGCCTCTTCCCAGTCGCACGGCACATAATGGTCGGTCGCGGGATCGTAGCGCATCGGACGCGTCAGCCGCCCCTGCGCCTCCAGGTCATAATCCTTCCAGCCGCGCAATTCGCTCACCGTATGCGCGGCGAAGAAATCGGGCGTGCAGCGCTTCGGCGTAAGCTCCCACAAGGTCGCCTTCGCGCCATTCTCGCAAAATTCGAACGGATGCGGCTTGGCCGGCTTGCCCCACGCGCAGGAGACGCAAGCGAAGCCGTCGGGCTTGTTCTGCCTGAGCAGGGTCGCGGCAATGGTGGGGCTGTTCCATTGGGTGCCATAGACCTTGGCGATGCCTGAAAGCGAGCCGAAGCCGCCGGCCGGCCCGTCATAATGGAAGGTCTTCACCTCGTCAGCCATGCCTGCCTCTCCTTGGGCCCGGTCGTGGCCCGCGGCGGGCAAGGCCGTCAAGAGCCGCGCCGCACACCGGGGCCACCCGGCGCCCAGGCTTCAATCGAGGGAAAAAATGTGATCTAGCGTTCAAGCGTTTCAGGCGCGGGGGAGTTGCATGACCGGATCAATCGCCAGCCTGGCGGCCCGCGGCCCGTGCGGCCCCCAGGGCATGCGCGGACTATGACCGGCTCCTCTCCGGCACGGCTGAAGCGCGTGCTGGTCCTCTCCTATCTCAACTATCCGAATTTCGGCGATCGTCTGGGTTTTCAGGTCGTCAACGCGCTGCTGCCCGCCGACGTGCAAATCGTGCATGGCGCGCTCAACCTGTCCTTCATTCCGGAAGGCGCGTTCGACCTGATGATCGTCGGGCTGGGTCAGAGCCTGAATGCCACTACCATGCTCCGCCCTGAACTGACCGCGCTGATCGACCGGATTCCCCACGTCATCGGCATTTTCGGCACGCAATATCCTTCGCAATATCGCGACCGGCTGGAGCCCGGCCAGTTCGCCGCCTTCCTTGGCCGGCTGACGACCTGGTGGGCGCGCTATGAGACCGACGTCCACGATTATGGCGCGGGGCTCGGCAATGTCCGGCATATGGGCGACTGGCTCGTCTCTGCCTTTCCGATGACCGAGCCGAGGTTCGACAAGAGGCTCACGATCGAGGTCGAGACGCGCGATCACGAACTGCCGCTCGATCGCGTCGTCCAGCGCGTCCAGGCCTATAATGAGGTCTACAGCGCGCGCCTGCACACCTTGCTGTGCGCGCTCACCAGCGCCAGGCGCGTCGCCTTCCAGGAGCAGGCGGAGATGGCCGGCAGCGACGAACGGTCCGGCAAGTTCGACGCGATGCTGCTCGATATTTTCGGTCGCACCTATCCGGAGAACCACTGGTTCGACGTCGATCGCGACGCGGTGGTGCGCTACAAGCTCAAGGTGGAAGCCAACATGGCGGCCTTGCGCCGACAGATTGTGGAGCTACTGGCCTAACCCACACCGGTTGTCCCACCCGAAGGATTTCCATGACCGATACGATCCGCATCGCCACCGACGCGCTGAGCGCGGAATTCAGCCTGCTGGGTGCGGAGATGCGCGTGCTGCGCGACGAGCAGGCGCGTGACCTGCTGTCCGACGGGCCGCCCGAATTTTGGTCGGGCCGCGCGCCTTTCCTGTTTCCGATCGTCGGCGCGGTGAACCAGGATCGGATCCATGTGGACGGCCAGGCCTATGAGATGGCCAAGCACGGCTTCGCGCGGAAAAGCACCTTTGCCCTGATCGACCATCAGGCGGACCGGGCCAGCTTCCGGCTGGAGGCCAATGAGGCGACCCGCGCGCGGTATCCGTTCGAGTTCCGGCTCGACGTCCACCACCGGATCGAAGGCGCGACGCTGCACAGCGAGGCGGTCCTGACCAATCCCGGCGACGAGCCGCTGCCCGCCAGCTTCGGTTTCCATCCCGCCTTCCGCTGGCCCTTGCCTTGGGGCGGTGCGCGCGCCGATCACAAATTGGTCTTCGCCACGCCAGAGCCCGCCCCGATCCGGCGGATCGACACACACAGCGGCCTCGTCTTCCCCGAGGCGCAGCCGACGCCGGTCGAGGGCGACGTCCTGACGGTGCGGGACGACCTCTTCGTCCCCGACGCGCTGATTTTCGACCAGTTGCGCTCGCGCAGCGTGCGCTTCGGCGTGCCCGGCGGCCGGATGCTCCAGGTCGATTTCCCGGATATGCCCTTGCTGGGCGTGTGGACCAAGCCTGGCGCGCCCTTCCTTTGCATCGAGCCCTGGCAGGGGCTGGCCGATCCGGTCGGCTATGACGGCGATTTCCGCGGCAAGCCCCATGTGATCGAGGTCGCGCCGGGCGCGGAACGCCGCTTCGCTATCGCGATCACGATCTCTTGATTGGGTCCGGCACCGGCCCACGCCCCCACCCGACCTCCCGGACATTGTACGCTGTTGGGAGGTCGGGTTGGGGCGCGGGCCGGGTGCCGCATCCGCGTCAGCGGAGCGGGGCGATGCGCCGAAACGATTGCAACCCTGGGTGTAGTGGGCTTGTAGCACAGCGTGTTAAACGATAATCGGGCGCTTCCTGCATGGCCGCTCCGCAAAGCCCTCCCGCGCCTGGGCGCGCCCGCCGGACCGGCCGGATGATCTTCCGCGTCGGCCTGTTCGGCTTTCTGGGCGGGCTGGTTGCGCTGATCATCGCCGTGCTGGTGACGATGGCGAGCCTGCCGTCCTATGACAGCCTCAAGGTCAAGCCCAACGGCCAGACGGTCCGGGTCCATGCCGCCGACGGCACCCTGCTTGTCTCGTTGGGGCCGAGCTATGGCGACTGGCTGACCTACGACAAGATCCCGCCGGTGATGCGCGACGCGATCGTCGCGGTCGAGGACCGGCGCTTCTACAGCCATTTCGGCGTCGATCCGATCGGGATGGCGCGCATGGTCTATGTCGCCAAGAAGCTGCACGACAATGGCCGCCGCCTGCAGGGCGCATCGACCATCACGCAGCAGCTCGCGCGCAACCTGTTCCTGACCCAGGCCTACAATGTCGGCCGCAAGTTCCGCGAGATCGTCCTCGCGCTGGCGATGGAACGCAAATATTCGAAGCAGCAGATCCTGGAGCTCTATCTCAACCGGATCTATTTCGGCGGCGGCGCCTATGGCGTCGATGCCGCAAGCCGCAAATTCTTCGGCCACCCCGGCACCCAGATGAGCCTGGAGGAGGCCGCGATCGTCGCGGGCCTGGTCAAGGCGCCCTCGCATTATTCGCCCTCGGCCGATCCGCAGGCCGCGCGCGACCGCGCCAGCGTCGTGCTCGACGTGATGGTCGATGCCGGTGCGATCACGCCCGCCCAGTCCGCCGCCGCGCATCTCGACCGCGTCCAATTCGCGCCCGAGCCCAAGCAGAACAGCGTACGCTATTTCACCGACTGGGCGCTCGCCCAGCTCGACACCCTGGTCGACGAACAGACTGCCCCGCTCGACGTCTGGACCACGCTCGATCCGCGCATGCAGCAGGCCGCCGACAATGCGATTCGCGCCAACACGCCGCCCGGCGCGCAAGGCGCGATGGTCTCGATGGAGAATGACGGCGCGATCCGCGCGATGGTCGGTGGCACCGATTATGTGAGCTCGATTTACAATCGCGCCACCCAGGCGGTGCGCCAGCCCGGCTCCGCGTTCAAATTGTTCGTTTATCTCGCCGCGCTCGAATCCGGCGTGAAGCCGGGCGATCCGGTCACCGACGAGCCCGTCACCATCGACGGCTGGAGCCCGCGCAACAGCTCGCGCAAATTCCTGGGGCAAATCGACGTCCGCAACGCTTTCGCTTTCTCGATCAACACGGTCGCGGCGCAGCTCGGCCAAAAGGTCGGTTTCGACGCGGTCGCCGACATGGCGAAAAGGTTCGGAATCACCACGCCGATCAACACGCATCCCTCGATGGTGCTCGGCACCTCCGACGTGCGCCTGATCGAGATGACGCGCGCCTTCGCCGAAATCTCGAACAATGGCGTCGCGGTCACGCCCTACGGCATCACCAAGGTCAGCACGACCGACGGCACCGTCCTCTATCAGCATGCGCCGGAGGAACCGCGCGTGCTCGTCCCGCCCGCGGTTGCGGCGGAAATGACCGACCTGCTGCAGACCGCGGTCAATACCGGCACCGCCCGGGCCGCGCAGATCGGCCGGCCCGTCGCGGGCAAGACCGGCACCACCTCGTCCAGCAAGGACGGCTGGTTCCTCGGCTTCTCCTCTGGCCTGACGACCGGCGTGTGGATGGGACGCGACGATGCCAAGCCGATCCCCGGCCTCGCCGGCGCGCGCAACCCGGCGCACGCTTTCTCGCAGATGATGCAGGTCGCGTTGCGCACCCGGCCGGTCCAGAATTTCCAGACCGAGGTCACGCTCCCCGAATGGCAGCTCGAGCCCGACGAGGAGGCCTATTATGGCGATCCCGACCAGGGCCTGGGCGGCGACAATCAGGCCGTGCCGCAGGACATGCAGAATCCGGACGCGGCCGACGATGTCGCGCCCGCGGAATTGTCCCAGCCCGTGCCCCCGCCCGCACCGCGCCGGCAGCCGGCGCCGGGCGGCACGCCGCAGCTTCCTTATGAGCGCACGCCCACCGATCGCTCGAACGACCGCAGGCCGCAGATCGACCAGAAATGGCTCGACAATGTGCTCAAGGACAAGCCGAAGGGCACGACGCAACCGCACCAATAGCGGTCATGCCAGCGAACGCTGGCAGCTCGGGACTTGTGCCATCTCCTGGGACCCCGGCTCTCGCCGGTGTGACGATGAACGGAACCTACCGTCCTACCCGATGCATCGCCGCGCCGTGCGCCTTGAGCCAGGCGCGTTCGCTTTTCGGCGCCCGTCCCAGCAACCGCTCGACCTCGTCGTGGAATTCCGGTCCATGGTGCATGTGAAGCCGGTGCGCGACTTCATGCGCCACCGTCGCTTCGCGCACCGCGGGCGGCATCAGGATCAGCCGCCAGCTATAGGCGATGTCGCCGCTCGACGAGCAACTCCCCCAGCGCGATCGCGGATCGCCGACCCGCACCCGCCCGACGCTCACCCCGGCGCGTTGCGCCACCGCGCGCGTTTCGGCCTCCAGCGTGCGTGCCGCCTCCGCGCGGAGCCAGCGTAGCACGCGCGCCTTCACCATCTCCTCGGGTCCGCCGACGATCAGGCGGTCGCCCTCGCGCCGGACGGTGCGCGATCCGCCCGACCGCCATTCGATCAGCAGGTCCTGGCCTTTGAACGGGATCACGCTCCCCGGGCCCAGCACCTCTTCGGCGGGCAATTTGGCGAGCGCGCGCTCGATCCAGGTGCGCTGGCTTTCCGCCCATTTGAGCGCCGGGCCGAGCGCCGCGCGGCGGGGCAGGGTCAGCTTGACCGCACCGTCGCGCGGATCGACCGCGAGCCGCATCCGCCGCGCCAGCGCGGACCGGCGCACGGTCAGCTGGCGGGTGTGGCTCCCGCCGGTGAAGACAAGATCAGAGCTGGCGGTCGACAAGGTGGAATTCGAGCTCGCCGGCCTCGTCCTCGCTCACGGTCCAGCCGCGCGTCGACATGCCGGCTTCGTGCACCGTCTCGCGGCTGCCGCTGATCAGATGATGCCAGTCGGGCAAGGGCTCGCCCGCCGCCACCAGCCGATAGGCACAGGTCGATGGCAGCCATTCCAGCTCGTGCAGCTTCTTCGGGTTGAGGCGCACGCAATCGGGCACATAGGTCTTGCGGTTCGCATAGTCCTTGCACCGGCTTTCGCGCCGGTCGAGCAGGCGGCAGGCGACGTTGGTCGGAAAGACCTCGCCCGTCTCCTCGTCCTCCAATTTGTGCAGGCAGCATTTGCCGCAGCCGTCGCAGAGCGATTCCCATTCGTCCCGGCTCAACTTGTCGAGCGGCTTGGCTTCCCAGAAGCGGTTCACCGGACCCATTTCTCCAGGTCCGCCTCGACCGCGTCCGCATTGGCGTCGACCGGAAGCATTTCGATCGGCTTGCCTTCGGGATCGAACAGATAGGCCACGCGCGGATGATCCATCAAATAGCCGGTCGTGCCGGCGGAGCCGGGCTCCCTGCGATAGGAAATCGCGAACCGCTTCGCGACCGCCGCTATTTGCGCGTCGCTGCCGGTCAGCCCGATCAGGCGCGGATAGAAAGCCGCGGTGAATTGCTTGAGCACCGCGGGCGTGTCGCGGGCCGGATCGACCGTGACGAACAGCGGCTGGATCTTCGCGGACAGGGCCGGGTTCTTCGCGTCGAGCTGGCGCATAGCCTTGCCCAGCACCGCCATGTCGGTCGGGCAGGCGTCTGGGCAGAAGGTGTAGCCAAAATAGAGGATTCGGTATTTCCCCTTGAGCGCATCACTCGAAAAGGGCTTTCCGTCCTCGTCGGTCAGCGTGAAGCCGCCGCCGATCGCGGCGCCTTCCAGCGGCGGCCGCTCGGCTGGCGCGCGGTGGCACGCGGACAGTGTCGCCGCTGCGACGGCGGCCGCGAATCCCAGCCCTGCCAATGTCTTGTTCATGGTGCGCTTAGCCTTGCTTTGCTATGGGGCCGCTGACAAGCGCGGCGGCGCGATCGGGGAGTTCGATATGGGACTGAAGAGCGGCGTTTCCAGGGCGATGCTGTGCGGATTGCTGTTCGCTTGCGCGGTGCCGGCGATGGCGCAATTTTCGGATTCGTATAATTTCCTGAAGGCGGTGCGCGACGCCGACGGCACCGAGGCGATGAAATATCTCAACAAGCCCGGCGCGCCCGTGCTCAATACGCGCGATCCCGCCACCGGCGAAACCGCGCTGCACATCTCGGTCAAGGCGCATAACGGCAGTTGGGTCGGCTTCCTGCTCAACAAGGGCATCAATACCGAGATCAAGGATCGCCAGGGCAATACCGCGCTGCACGACGCGGCATTGGTCGGCGATCCGACCGCGCTCACCTATTTGCTCGCGATGAAGGCGCGGGTGAACGCGACCAACAATAATGGCGAGACGCCCCTGATCCTGGCCGTCCACCGCCGCGATATCGAGGCCGTCCACGCGCTGATCGACGCCGGCGCCGACGCCAATATCCAGGACACGATCGCGGGCAAGAGCGCGCTCGATTACGCCAGGCAGGATCCGCGCGCCTCGGCGATCCTGAAAGTCCTCCTCGAAGCCAAGGCGCCCCCGAAAAAGGCGGTCGCGGGCCCCGTATTGGGCTTCTGATCCAATACGGCCGTCATGCCGGCCAAAGCCGGCACCTCGTGGAGTCGGGCCAACGCTGACGCCCCGGCTTGGCCGGGCGCGGCGAGCAGGGATCAATCCAGCCCCTGCAGTCCTGGATCGAGCGAGCCCAGGATCCGCGTGGCGGCACGGCGGGCGAAGCGTAATGTCTCCACCTTGCGGCGCGCGGCGTTCAATGGCCGCAACGCCGGCGCGCGCAGCATTTCCGCATCATAGCGGTCGGCGACGATCAGGCCGGCGATATCGGGACGGAAATGCGCCTCGTCGAACGGCTCCAGATTGAAGCCGGCCGGCACCGCCCAGCAGAAATGATCGCAATAATCGAGATATTCATGCCACTTGCCGTCACCGCGCAGGTCGGCGCGGGAGCATTTTATCTCGACGATCGTGATCTGCCCTCTGGCGTCGATGGCCATGATGTCGGCGCGGCGGCCATTGCCGAGCGGCACCTCGCAAATTCCGACCAGATCCTGCCGCCAGAACAACCGCGAAACGCCGCGCGCGACATCGGCAGCGAGCGGAGGAGCATCTTTGAAGCAGTCGGGCAGGCTTGCCATGATTCGGGCAGATTAGAACGTTTGGGGAACGGATGGAAGATCAACCCGCTCTGTCGGAAGACTGTAGGAAACCTGCGGCGAGGCCATGATAAAGCCGCTCTCGGCAGATCAACGGCGCGGTGACTTCGGCGACCAGCGCTGCCGCTAGCAAGGGCAGCATCAGCCCACGGCTCCCGGTGGTTTCGGACATGATGATCACGGCCGTCAGTGGCGCGCGCACCGCGCCGGTAAAATAGGCCACCATGCCCAACAGCACCACCGCGCCCGCGGGCTGGTCCGGGAACAAGGCATGGACGAGGTTGCCAAGCCCCGCGCCTGTCGCCAGGCTTGGCGAGAAGATGCCGCCTGGCAGACCTGCACCCGCCGTAAGCAGGGTCGTCGCGAACTTGGCCGGCCCGAACCACAGCGGCGCATGGCTGCCGTCGAGCATCGCGCGCGCCGCGCTATAGCCGGTACCCCAGGTCATGCCGGTCCGGATGCCGATCGCTGCCACGATCAAGCCGCACAGGCCGGCAAAAATCAGCGGGTGTCCGCGCGAAATGCGTCGCGCACCGCCACGCGCCAGCCATAGGGTGAGCCTTGCGAACAAGCCGCCGCTCAACCCCCCAAGCACCCCGGCGACGGGCGCCAATATCAGCACAGCACGCAGCGGCAACGTCTCGCCGACGATGCCGAAATAGACATAGTCGCCGGCCACGCCCTGCGCGATCATGCCCGAGATCAGCACCGCGCTCATCACAAGCAATGTCATGCGCTGCTCATAGGCTGCCGCCAGCTCCTCGATCGCGAACGCGACGCCCGCCAGCGGCGTGTTGAACGCCGCCGCGACGCCCGCCGCGGCCCCGGCAACCAGTACTGAAGCCGTGATCGGCACGCGCGCGATGCGGTGTGCGTAGGCCATCACCGTCGCGCCCAATTGCACCGTCGGCCCCTCCCGCCCGACCGTTCCGCCACAGGCGAGCGCGGCCGCCGTGAGAAACGATTTCAGGATGGCGGTCCGTGCGGAGGCGAGGCTCGACGTCGCATTGCCCGGATTATGCTTGGCCGCGATGATCTGCGGAATACTCGAGCCGCGCGCCGCCGGAGCGAGCCGGTTGGTGAGCCAGACGATCGCGGTATAGCCGACCGGCGTCAGCAACAGCGGCAGCCACCAGTAGCGCGCATCCATCGCAAGGAAGAGCGAGCTCGCCCAGTCGGCCGCACGTGCGAATGCGATCGCGCAGAGTCCGACCCCGCCCGCACCGACGAAGATCGCCGCGCGCCGTCGCCACACCGGCGCGGTCGGTCCGTGCCGGCGCTACACGATCCGTCCGAGGCGGCGTCCCCGTTCGGGAAGGGCCTTGTCTATTATCCGCATCATCCTGCGCTTAACGCCGGGGGGCGATTTTCACAGCCCTTTGAACCTGTTCCGGCCGAATCTATGTCCTTTCCAAGGGAGGGCACGGATGCGATTCGAAATTCGCGAGAACGATCTGTCGGGCCAGGAAACGCGCGAACTGCTCGAGCTGCACCTGCGCGGCATGTACGAGAGCTCGCCGCCCGAGGCGGTGTTCGCGCTCGATCTCTCCGGCTTGCAGGACCCTGCCGTAACCGTCTGGGGCGCATGGGAGGGTGAGAGGCTTGCCGCGATCGGCGCGCTCAAGATGCTCGGCACGGAGGAAGCGGAGGTGAAATCGATGCGCACGCATCCCGATTTCCTCCGCCAAGGTGCCGGGGCCGCGCTGCTCGAACATGTCATCGAAACCGCCCGTGCGCGCGGCGTGCGACGGCTGAGCCTGGAAACCGGCCGCGGGCCTGCCTTCGAGCCCGCGCTGGCGATGTACCGGCGGCGGGGCTTCGCCGATGGCGGGCCCTTCTCGGATTATGTCCCGAACGACTTCAGCCAGTTCCTGCATCTGGCCTTGTGAACCGGGTCCAGCGCGAAGTTGAACCGCAAATAGGGCTTGGCCGCGGGATCGACCCAGTCGAGCGACAGGTGCGCGATCGCGCGGCGTGCGGCCTCGCTGTCGCCGTCGCCGGCGGCAAGCGCGGGCGGATGGCCATCGCGTCCCGGGATACCGCCCGACCAGCGTCCCGGCGCATAGTCGACGCGGGTGGGCGCCACCCAGGCATGGTCGGCGACCCAGGTCTCCCACCCCAAAACCTCGATCCCGTCGGAATCGCAAATGTCGAGAAAGGCGCCGACATCCTCGGGCCTGATGCCGAGCTCTCCGTTCATCGCGTGAAACGCGCGCGCCCGGATTTCAGGGGAAAGCGACGGGGGATACAACATGGCCGGATCTCGCGAGACATCTTCGTCGGGGGCCAGGCGCGATGTCAGGGACGATCGAGCCTGCGCACGCGGCGATTGAGCCGCCGCAGGGGCTGCCAGGCGAGCAGGACCAGCACGAGCAGCAGCGCGGCTACCACGGCCAGCGTCGCGCCGAGCGCGCCCGCGCCGATATCCGGCCCCATATAGGCAAAGACGGGTGCGGGTGCGCTGACGGCGAGGAAGAAGGCGGCAATCCGTCTGTGTCGGGGTGTCACGCGCATCGGATGCTCTCCGCGGCTGGGACGGGGGTACCGCCCGCAGGGTGATCGACGATGCGGCTCAAACGGCGGCTTCACTGACTCCCGTCGCTCGGTTCGCCGCAAAGGGGCGGCCTTCCGGCCCTCAGCCGGCGACCTCTTCGACCAGCGTCATCGCTTCCGCGACATCGAGCTCGATCACCCACAGGTCAGGATCGGCGCGCCGGCGCCGGGCGATATAGTCGCCCCGCTCGCTGTCCGCGTCAGGGCCGGTCGGGGACCATCGGTAATCGCCTTGGGCATCGAGCCGCCGCTCGAGCAACGGGCCGGGCTGCCCCCGCTCCGCCAGCTGGATCAAAAGCGCGCCCGCGGTGGCGTCGCCTCTGGCGAGCACCATGCCGCTGCCGCCTCGTTCCTCGGCGCGGCGAATCAGGGCGGACACGAGCATCCCGGCGGCGAGGCGGGGCGCCCCACCGGCGGCCATGTCAGGCGGCGTCGCGCGTGTCGGTGTGCGCGAACAGGGCGTAAAGCGCGTCGGGCGAGCCTGCGCCGCGCGCCTTGGCCACGAAATTGCGGTCCCTGAGCTTGCGGCTGACCCGCGCCAGCGCCTTCAGATGTTCGACGCCCGCATCCGGTGGCGACAAGAGCAGGAAGACCAGATCGACCGGCATTCCGTCGATCGCCTGGAAATCGATCGGCTGGGCAAGCTTCGCCACCAGACCGACGACCTGGGTGAGACCGTCCATCTTGCCGTGCGGGATCGCGACGCCGCCGCCGAATCCGGTCGATCCCAGCCGTTCGCGTTCGAGCAGGCGCTCGACGATCACGCGCGCTTCCAGCCCCGTCAGGCTCGCCGCGGTGGCGGCGAGCTGCTGAAGCAGGGCCTTCTTGTTGGGGACCGCGACGCCGGTCAATGCGGCGTCGGGGCCAATCAGATCCGAAAGGTCGTCCATTTTCTCAACTATTTCCAGCAACTTGGATGGTCTTGCGACCCGCGCTCGATTCACGCGGCCCGCTGCGGTTCCACCCAGCCGATCGTGCCGTCGCCGCGCCGATACACCATATTGAACGCCCCGGTGCCGGAATTTTTGAATAACAGGGCGTTGGTGTTGCGCAGGTCCAGCATCATCACCGCGTCCGACACGCTCGTTTCGGGCACATCGACTCGCGTTTCAGCGATCACCGGGGGGTGTTCGCCATCCAGTTCCTCTTCCTCGGGCGCGCTCTGGAACACGGTATAACCCGCATCCGCCTCGATCTCACCGGGCAAAGCCTGCGTCGAGTAACGGTCCTTCAAACGGCGCATATAGCGCCGAAGCTGGGTTTCGACCCGGTCGGCGGCCTGGTCGAAGGCCGGGTGCGCTTCGCTGCCCTGGCCCGATCCCTTGAGGATCACGCCCTGCATCACGTGCGCCACGATGTCGCAGGTGAAAAAGCCGTGCGGTCCCGATCCGAAGGTCACATGCGCAGAGATGGAGCGGGAGAAATATTTGTCGGCCAAAGCCTGCATCCGCTCGTTCACATGGGTGCGAAGGGCATCGCCCGTATCGACCTGGTGACCGGAAACCCGGATATCCATTGTGACATCTCCTTCTCGGCCTGGTGCCGGGGCGGTGCCTAAAGACCCGCTATCCGGCGACGTCAACCCGCGGCAGGCGGTAGCACCCACAGCGGATCGATTAGCTTTTGGATAAACGCTGCATGGCGCGCCAGTTCCGCATCATTTGCGGCATGCGGACGTGGCGGCCGGGCGGTTCGCAGCGGGGCGACGATCGCCGCCATCGCGGGACCGGCCGCGGATTCGGGCGTGATCTCCTCGGCCAGCATCAGTCCGATCTGGCGGCCGCCGCACAATTCCACATAGACCTGGGTCAAAAGCTCCGCATCGAGCAGCGCGCCATGCTTGATGCGCTGGCTGCGATCGACGCCGAAGCGGGTGCAGAGCGCGTCCAGGCTATGCTTGGCGCCGGGATGCCGCGTGCGCGCCATCGCGAGCGTATCGACCATGCGGCTCATGCAGATCGGCTCGAACCCGCAATTCTGCAGCTCCCAGTTGAGGAAGGCGAAGTCGAAATTGGCGTTGTGCGCGACCAGCGGCGCATCGCCGAGGAATTCGATCAGCTCGCCAACTACCTCATGGAAGCGCGGCTTGTCGGACAGGAAGGTCGCCGACAGGCCATGCACCGCCTCCGCCTCGCTCGGCATATTGCGGTCGGGATTGATGTAAGCGTGGAAATTGCGGCCCGTCTCGCACCGGTTGACGATCTCGACGCAGCCTATCTCGACCAGGCGATGGCCATCGTTCGGACTGAGGCCCGTTGTTTCAGTGTCGAACACGATTTCCCGCATGGGATTATCTATCTGCCTCTGTCGCTGCCCATGCAAGCCGCGATGATGCGGCGAACCGCCCCGCGCGTCGCATCCAGGCCGCCGCCGGTCGGAATCACGAAGTCGGCGCGGCGGCGCTTGGCGGCATCACCCAGCTGCAGGTCGCGCAGCTGATCGAGCTTGAACCAGCTCATGCCTGGCCGCGCGAGTACGCGCTTGCTCTGTTTCCATGCCGGCGCGGACACGACAGCGGTCAGATCAACCCGGCGCCAGCCGCCCTTCTCGAACAGCAAGGGAATATCGACCACCACCAGCGGCCGCGCGCGATGATGCCGCAGGAAAGCCTGGCGCTTGCGCTCCACCTCCGGATGAATCAGCCTTTCGAGCCGGCGCAGCGCCACCTTGTCGCCCAGCACCGCGCGGCCGAGCGCGACGCGGTCCACTCCGCCTGCGCCCGTCGTCCCCGGGTGCAGGGCCTCGATCCCCGACAGCAAGGATCCGCCCGGCCCCTGCATCCGCCTGACCTCCGCATCCGCGTCGAACACAGGCACGCCCGCCCGGCGGAACATCGCCGCGACCGTGCTCTTGCCCATGCCGATCGATCCGGTCAGGCCGAGCACCAGGCTCATCGGCGCGGCCTCATGCGGTCATCCGCCGGCGCAGTTCGGCGTCGCCTGCGGGATCGGACGGCGCCGCATGGCCGAAGAAATGGTCGAACGCGATCCGGCCCTGGCCGATCAGCATCGACAGCCCGTCGACGATCGGATGGCCGCGCTCCCTCGCGCCGGCGAGCAGCGGCGTGATCAGCGGCGCGTAGACCGCATCATAGACGATCGCACCGGGCGGCAGGTTGGAAAAGTCGATATCGAGCGGCGGCTGCCCGGTCATGCCCAGCGAGGTCGCGTTGACCAGCAGGTCGAGCCGGTCGCCGGGTTCGCCCCAGTCGAATATGAGCGGCTGCGCGAAACTCTCCAATGTGCAGATATGGACGAAGCCGGGATCGAACGGGGCGACGATCTCATTCGCCTTGGCCGGATCGCGCCCCGCGACGATCAGCGTGAAGCCCTCGTCCCACAGGGCATGCGCGATCGCGCGCGCCGCACCGCCCGTGCCGAGGATGCGCGCGGTGCGCAGCAAATGGCGCTTCGCCAGTTCGGGGCGCAGCGGCTCGAGGAAGCCCGGCGCATCCGTATTGTGCCCCACTAGCACGCCGTCGCGCGGCACCACCGTATTGACCGCGCCGATCGCCTGCGCGACCGGATCGATCCGGTCGAGCAAAGGCATCACCGCCTGCTTGTGCGGGATGGTGACGTTGCAGCCACTCCAATTGGGGTCGGCCCGGCGGCTTTCCATGAACGACGCCAATTCATCCGGCCGCACGTGCGTGCGGCGATAGTCCGCATCGATCCCGGTCCGTTCGAGCCAGAAGCCATGCATGACCGGCGATTTCGAATGCGCGATCGGATCGCCGATCACCTCGGCATAAGGACGGGTCATCACTCTTGCTCTTCGTCATCCCGGACTTGGTCCGGGGTCCGCTGGGCCGCAACCGCTCGACGTTCGGCAGAGTGGATGCCGGAACAAGTCCGGCATGACGCTGAAAAACCGGTCACGCCACCAACTCCCCTCGCACGCGCAGCCAATCCAGCAACGGCAGCAGCGGCAGTCCCAAGATCGTGAAATGGTCGCCGTCGATCCGGCTGAACAATTGCGCGCCCAGCCCTTCCAGCCGGTAGCCGCCGACACAACCCGCGATCGCCGGCCATTCCCGGTCGAGATAGGAATCGAGAAAGGCGTCGGAAAAAGCGCGCATCGTCAATTTCGCGGTGTCGACGTGCCGCCAGATCGGCTCGCCGCCGAGCGCAACCACCGCCGCGCTGGTCAATTTATGCGTGGTTCCGGCGAGGCTCCTGAGTTGCGCGCGTGATTCTTCGCGCGAACCGGCCTTGTCGATCAGCGTCCCGTCCTCGGCCGCCACGGTCGAATCGCAGCCCAGCACCAAAGCGGTCGGATGGCGGCGCGAAATCTTGACCGCCTTGAGCTCGGCCAGCGCGTCGGCCAGCCGGCGCCCGTCCGTCCCTTCGCCGATCATCGCCGCCTTGACCGAATCCTCATCGACGCCTGCCGCCTCGGCAGAAAAGGCCACGCCCGCGGCCTCGAGCATCGCCTTGCGCGATGCGGATTGCGACGCGAGAATGATCATGCGTCCGCGCCCGCCTCGGCCTTGCTCTCGCGTTCGGTCTTGAGGTTGATGATCGCGGCCGCGGTTTCCTCGATCGAGCGCCGTGTCACGTCGATCACCGGCCAGCCCCGGTCGGCGAAGATGCGCCGCGCCGCCGCCAGCTCCCGCGCCACCGCATCCTGATCGACATAGGCCGTCTCCGGCGGCTGGTTGAGCGACAGGAGCCGGTTGCGGCGGATCTGGATCAGCCGGTCGGGGCTGGTGGTCAGGCCGACGATCAGTGGATGCGTCACCTCGAACAATTGCTTCGGCGGCGGCGTTTCCAGCACGAGCGGAATATTGGCGACCTTGTAGCCGCGATTGGCGAGATAGATGCTCGTCGGTGTCTTGGAAGAACGCGACACGCCCGCGAGCAGGATGTCGGCTTCCTCCCAATCCTCGGGCGCGATGCCGTCGTCATGCGCGATCGTGAACTGGATCGCGTCAACACGCGCGAAATAAGCGGCGTCGAGCGCATGCTGGCGCCCCGGGCGCGCTTTCTGCTCCTGGCCGAGCATGCGCTCCAGCGCCTCGAACACCGGATCGAGCGCGGCGACATGCGGCAACCCCGCCAGCTGGCAGCGTCGCTCCAGCGTGCGGCGCACGTCCGAATTGACCAGCGTGTAGATGATCAGCCCCGGCCGCTGCAGGATTTCCGAGAGGACGCGGTCGAGATGGCCTTCGGAGCGCACCATCGGCCAGAAATGCTTGATGACCTCGACCCCGTCGAATTGCGCGACGCCGGCCTTGGCGATTACCTCGAGCGTTTCGCCGGTCGAATCCGACAGGAGATGCAGGTGCAAACGCATCAATCGAACCCCACTTTTGTGGGAAAATGCCTGTGGAAAACCATGGGGAGATCGCTAGCGCAGGATCGTGGGCCAATCAAAGCCGATCGGGGCGTGCCCGACTTGCGAAATCGATCGACACGACCATCCACAGGGGATTCCCCTGATGGCAAGGCCTGTGGATATCGGGCAAGACGCGCGGGACTCGGCGGGTTTGCGCGAGTCGGTCGGCTGTCAAGCTGTTGGCAAAATTGGCTGAGCCCAATAAGCCCCGCTTTCGGGCGCCCTACTGACTCTCACAGAATCTTTTTAAACTCCTAGAATAGATAAAGGGATGCACGTCCTGTCCGGTGAAACCAAAAAAAGTTCCGAACCGGTCGCTCGCCAAACCGCGGACCGTCCCCTGCTGTCCGTGCTCCGCGGCGAACGTCGCGACCCGCCGCCGGTCTGGCTCATGCGCCAGGCCGGGCGCTATCTGTCCGAATATCGCGCGCTGCGGGCGGAGAAGGGCGGCTTTCTGGAACTCTGCTATGATCCCGCCGCCGCGGCCGAGATCACGTTGCAGCCGATCCGCCGCTTCGGCTTCGACGGCGCGATCCTGTTTTCGGACATCCTCGTCATTCCGCACGCCATGGGCCAGCGGCTCTGGTTCGAAACGGGGGAGGGGCCGCGGCTGGCGCCGCCCTTGCTCGATGGCGATTTCGCCGCGCTTGCACCCGATCCCGACAAGCTCTCGGCCGTTTACGAGACAGTAGGCCGCGTCGTGGCCGGCTTGCCCGCCGAAACCACGATGCTCGGCTTCGCGGGAAGCCCCTGGACCGTCGCGACCTATATGGTGGCGGGCCAGGGCAGCAAGGACCAGGCGCCCGCCCGGCGGCTCGCGTATCGCGATACGCGGGCCTTCCAGGCGCTGATCGACGCGGTCGTGGCCGCGACGGTCGAGTATCTGGTCGGCCAGATCGATGCCGGTGTAGAGGCGGTGCAATTGTTCGACAGCTGGGCGGGCAGCCTCGCGCCGCAGGAGTTTCTGCGGTGGGTGGTGGCGCCCAACCGCGCGATCGTCGATCAGTTGCGCGCGCGGCGCCCCGGCACGCCGATCATCGGTTTTCCGAAGGGGATCGGCGAGAAATTGCCCGTCTATGCGCGCGAAACCGGGGTCGACGCGCTCGGCATCGACGAGACGATGGATCCGGTCTGGGCCGACGAAAACCTGCCCAGGGGCTTGCCGGTCCAGGGGAATCTGGACCCGCTGGCGTTGCTCGCCGGCGGCGCGGGCCTCGAAAATGCGGTGAACCGAATCCGCGCCGCCTTCTCAAACCGGCCGCACATCTTCAATCTGGGTCATGGCATCCTGCCGGACACGCCGGTGGTGCATGTCGAGCAACTGCTCGCTAAGGTAAGGGCATGAGCCTCCCCAGCCTGGGATATATTCTCGATTTGACCTACCTCTGGATCAAGGCCGCCCATATCATCTTCGTGATCTTCTGGATCGCGGGGCTGTTCCTGCTGCCGCGTTATTACGTCTATCATCAGGAATCGACGCCCGGCAGCCAGGAGGAAAGGCGCTGGATCGATCGCGAGCGCAAGCTTCGGAACATCATCATCACGCCGGCGATGACCCTGGTCTGGATCCTGGGGATCACGCTGGCGACCGTCGGCCATTGGTGGTCGAGCGGCTGGCTGATGGCCAAGTTCGCGATCGTGATCGCGCTTTCGGGCTATCACGGCTATATGGTCGGCTATGGCAAGAAGCTCGCCCGCGGCGAACGTCCGGTTTCCGGCAAGGCGCTCCGGATCATGAACGAAATTCCGGGCATCGCGACCGCGGTGATCGTCATCCTGGTAGTGCTGAAGCCATTCTGAGCGCGCTCGCCTTGTTGGCTGCAGCGACAGTCGCTCCACCGCCGGTTAACGCCATGCGTTGCATGCTGATTGCGTGGGTTGATGCGCAAGACAAGGATCCCGCTATTGCCCAGTCGGGCAAATTGGCCGGCATGTATTGGCTCGGTCGCGTCAACGGGACGATAGCGGACAAGGATTTGGTCGCGCGCTTCAGCGGGGAGGCCCATGCCATGGACAATGTCGATGTTCAGGCCGAGGCGGAGCGCTGCAACGCGGAGCTAACTGCGCAGACTGTGCAGCTCCAGCAGGTTGCGAAGGCGGTTCAAGACGAAACCACCAAGCAGGCAACGCCGTCCAAATAGACGGTCCGGCAACAGCCACGTCGTTGCGCGTCGCTATTTTTCGGAGGAGCGACAGAATGGACAATCTTTTCCGATTGCCCGCCGCGACCCGCGATGATCCCGCTGTCGACGCCTGGTTCGCGCATGGCGATCCGTTGCGGACCTTGGTCGAGCCATGGTTTGACGCGCTGCGCCGTTGCGGGCCGGATGTTACGGAAATCCTCCACGACGGCATGCCCACTGCCTGCGTGGGCGATGCGGCTTTCGCCTATGTCGCGGCTTTCTCCTCCCACGCCAGTATCGGCTTCTTTCACGGCGCCGCGCTGCCGGACCCCGCCGGCCTGCTCGAGGGCAGCGGCAAGCGCATGCGCCACGTTAAATTGCGCTGGGACCGGCAGCCCGATTCGGGCGCGCTGCAGGCGCTGATCGCCGCCGCCTATCGCGATATCCGCACGCGACTCGACCGTCCGGCTTGAATCCGGTCCGTTCCGCCACCATCTCCCGCTTGACGATGGCCGCGGTCGCTTTTACCGCTTGGCCCTGACGGGACCGCAGCCCTAGCGGAGACCCGGATTCTCCATTCAGAACCTGAACAGTCGCTTTCGTCGCGCCGTTCCTTCCCCAAAAACACACCCGGAAACGCCCTAAATGCATCTCAAGGACCTCAAGAAGAAATCCCCCGCCGAACTCGTTGCCATGGCCGAGGAGCGCGGCGTCGAGGGCGCGTCGACGATGCGCAAGCAGGACCTGATGTTCGGAATCCTCAAGGCGGAGGCCGAGGAGGGCGAGACGATCCTGGGCGTGGGGACGATCGAGGTTCTGCCCGACGGGTTCGGCTTCCTGCGCTCGCCCGAGGCCAATTTCCTCGCCGGCCCCGACGACATTTACGTCAGCCCCAACCAGGTTCGTAAGTTCGGCCTGCGCACCGGCGACACGGTCGAGGGCGAGATTCGGGACCCCAAGGACGGCGAGCGCTATTTCGCGCTTACCAAGCTGCTCCAGGTCAATTTCGACGATCCCGCGGTCGTCCGCCACCGCGTCAATTTCGACAATCTGACGCCGCTTTATCCCGAGCAGAAGCTCACGCTCGACCCTGCCGATCCCACCGTGAAGGACAAGTCGGCGCGCGTGATCGATCTCATCTCGCCGCAGGGCAAGGGCCAGCGTACCCTGATCGTCGCGCCGCCGCGCGTCGGCAAGACGGTGATGCTGCAGAATATTGCGAAGGCGATCACCGACAACCATCCCGAAGTCTTCCTGATCGTGCTGTTGATCGACGAGCGGCCGGAGGAAGTGACCGACATGCAGCGCTCGGTGCGCGGCGAGGTGGTCTCCTCGACCTTCGACGAGCCAGCGACGCGCCACGTCCAGGTCGCCGAAATGGTGATCGAGAAGGCCAAGCGCCTGGTCGAGCACAAGAAGGACGTCGTGATCCTGCTCGACTCGATCACGCGTCTCGGCCGCGCCTACAACACCGTCGTGCCGTCCTCGGGCAAGGTGCTGACCGGCGGCGTCGATGCGAACGCGCTCCAGCGCCCAAAGCGCTTCTTCGGTGCCGCGCGCAACATTGAGGAGGGCGGCTCGCTCTCCATCATCGCGACCGCGCTGATCGACACCGGCAGCCGCATGGACGAGGTGATCTTCGAAGAATTCAAGGGCACGGGTAACTCGGAAATCGTGCTCGACCGCAAGGTCGCGGACAAGCGCATCTTCCCGGCGATGGACGTCGGCAAGTCCGGCACCCGCAAGGAAGAATTGCTCATCGACAAGGGCAAGCTCAGCAAGATGTGGGTGCTGCGCCGCATCCTCATGCAGATGGGCACGACCGACGCGATGGAGTTCCTGCTCGACAAGATGAAGGACTCGAAGACCAACGAGGACTTCTTCGATTCGATGAACCAATAAGCCTGCGAGGTGTTTTTCCGGCTGTGATCGTTCAGCATGCCATGCTGCGGATCCGCCAGGGCGCCTCGGATCATTTCGAGGCGGTGCTTCGCGATGCGGTTCCTCTGATCGCCGCTTCGCCGGGCTTCCGTGGAATCGAGGTGCGCCCCGCGAGCGAGGCGGTCGGTTTCTACCTGCTGCGCGTCCTGTGGGACGATGTCGGCAGTCATCGCGACGGCTTTCTGAAGTCCGACCGGTTCCGCCAATGGCGTGAGATGCTGCAGCCTTTTTACGATCCCTGGCCCGACATCAGCTATTTTGGCGAGCCGGTCGTCGACTTGGGCGAAACCGCTCTCGCATAACGCCTTTCCCGCGCGACAACCAACGCGGGGGCTCTTTCACTCATCCTGTTGAGGCTCTAGACACGCCCGATGGAAGCGCTCCTGCACAATATCGTCACCGATTTCTCCAACCTGGGGTCGCCCGCGGCCTTGTCCGCCTTCGTCCAGGTGCTGATGATCGACGTCATGCTCGCCGGCGACAATGCGATCGTGGTCGGCGCGATCGCCGCCGGGCTCACGCCCGCGCAGCGCAAGCGCGTGATCATGATCGGCATCATCGCCGCGCTCGTGCTCCGGATCGTCTTCGCGCTCGTCGTGACCCAATTGCTGCAAATCGTCGGCCTCACCTTTGCGGGCGGGCTGCTGCTCTTGTGGGTGGCGTGGAAGATGTGGCGCGAGCTGCGCGGCGGCCATGGCGGGCACGACGCGGACGGGCTCAAGCCTGCCAAGAGCTTCGCGTCCGCCGCCTGGGCGGTCGCGATCGCGGATGTCTCGATGAGCCTCGACAATGTGCTCGCGGTCGCGGGCGCGGCGCATGCGCATCCCGGAATCCTGATCATCGGCCTATTATTGTCGGTGGTGCTGATGGGCGTCGCCGCCAACCTGCTCGCGCGGGTGATCGGCCGCTACCGCTGGATCGCCTATCTCGGCCTAGCCGTGATCCTCTTCGTCGCGCTCAAGATGGTCTATGAAGGCTGGATCAACGAAAAGGTCGGCGTGATCACCCTCTTCACCTGATCAGATCACTGCGCCGTTACGTGGCGAAAAACCCGGGTCCATCTCCTGCCCTTGCAGTCAGGCGAGGGAGTAGAGGGGACACCGGCTTTCGCCTCCATCAGATTCTCTGCAGAGAAAGCGTCCTGCCGCTAATTCGCTAGCGCCGCCGCTTCGGCGGCCTACGCCTCGCTGGTCGATCGGATCTTGGCCACTGCGCGTAAAAACGGATCACTTCTTGGCCCGTAAATGATGTTTACCATTTATTATGGTGATTTTCGGAAATTAACAATCTATTAACAGATTTGAGACCGCGAGTCTCTTATTGGGGGTTTCTGAAATGCGTAATCTTTCCAAGATGCTACTGGCTGGCGCTGCCATTTTCACGGCTGGCGCGGCCAATGCACAGCTTTCGCAAGGTCCGCTGGGCTTTAACTATATTTTCCCGGATACCGGAAGCATTTACTATTCCTCGTCTTTCTCGACGAGCACGCCGGAGACCGGCTTCGAATACTTCCAGACGTCGGCGACCGATCATTCGATCACGACCAGCAATTTCATCTTCGATTCCTACTGGACACCGGCCGCTTTCAACGGTTTCGAAGTCTATGACCTGGATGGCACGATCGACGCTATCACCAGCGTCACGATCGATCCGATCAGCAACATGGCCGGTCTCGATATGTCGCGCATCTCGTTCGATGCCGATCATATCTGGGTCAACTGGAACGGCCTGAGCTTCACGCCTGGCACGGTCGTTAAGCTCAACGTCAACGGTGCGGTGCCTGAGACCGCGTCGTGGGCGCTGATGCTGGGCGGCTTCGGCCTGGTCGGTGGCGCGCTCCGCCGCCGCAAGGCGAGCGTCAGCTTCGCCTGATCCTGTCGCGTAAGACAGAAAGCGCCGTCGGACCCAGGTCCGGCGGCGCTTTTTTCATGCCCGTTGGGCGGCGGGCGGGATCAAGCCAGATATTGCGCGAAGAAGCTTTCTGTCCGTTGGTCCGCCAGCGCCGCCGCCTCCTCGTTCCGACGCTTGCCGAAGGTCGCGGCGAAGCCGTGGCCCGCGCCCGCATAATCATGGATCTCGACGCGCGGATTGCCGCCGAGCGTCAGCCGCACCCGGTCACGCATCTCCTTCGGGATAGAGGGATCGGCCTCCCCGAAATGCAGCAACAAGGGCCGCGCGATCGCGTGCGCCTCGCTTAAATGGTCGACGATCTGGCGGCCATAATAGCCCACGCTCGCATCCGCATCGGTGCGTGTCGCGGCGAGATAGGCGACGCTCCCGCCCGCGCAAAAGCCGACCACGCCCACCTTCGCCGCGCCTTGCGCGCGCGCATGGCGAATCGCGGCCTCGACATCCCGGACGGCGGCATCCAGATTGAATTGGGTGCGGATCTCCATCGCGTGATCCAGCTCTTCCCTGATGTCTGGATCGGCCTCGTAGCGCGGGGCGAAGCGCCAGAACATGTCGGGGGCGATCGCCAGATAGCCCTTTGCCGCCATATCGTCCGCCTTGCGGCGGATGCCGGCATTCACCCCGAATATCTCCTGGATGACAATGATCGCGGCCTTGGCCTCGCCTTCCGGCCGCGCCAGCCAGGCCGCGAAGCGGCCTTCCTCGTCCAGCGCGTCGAGTTCGATCCACTGACCCATATTCCGCCCCTTTTTGCCGTGGCATGGACGCCTTTGCTTCCATGCTTTACCAGCACCGGTAGGGGAACGAACGACAGGGAAAAAGGCAGCCGATGAACATCACCATGAACATCGATTGCACGCCCGAAGAGGCCCGCCGGTTCATGGGCCTGCCGGATATGGCGCCGATCCACGACCTCTATCTCGACAAGATGAAGGAGGCGATGACCAATGGCATCACCCCCGACATGCTCGAAAACATGATGCGCTCGTGGGGCGGCATGGGCGAGATGGGGATGAACGCCTGGCGCCAGATGGTCGATCAGATGACGGGCGCGGCCACGCCCAAGTCCTGATATGGGTCTCCGATGAGCGGCGCATCGCGCGACACGATCTTCGCGCTGTCGAGCGGCGCCCTGCCGGCGGGAATCGCGGTCGTCCGCGTGAGCGGGCCGGATGCGGCGCAAGCCATTGAAAAGCTGGTCGGCAAGATCCCCGCACCGCGCCGGGCGGTAAGCGCGCTGCTGCGCGATGCCGACGGCTCGCTGCTCGACCGTGGGCTCGTCCTGTGGCTGCCGGCCCCGGGCACTGCGACCGGTGAGGATATCGCCGAATTCCATCTCCATGGCGGGCGCGCCGTGGTCGCCGCGGTCCAGGCGGCGTTGGGCCGCCTGCCGGGAATGCGCGTGGCGGAGCCTGGCGAGTTCACGCGGCGGGCCTTCCTCAATGGCCGGCTGGATCTGGCCCAAGCGGAAGGTCTGGCCGATCTGCTCGCCGCCGAAACCGAGTTGCAGAGGCGTCAGGCGCTGCGGCAGGCGGAAGGGGGGCTGGGCAAGCTTGTCGCGGGGTGGCGTGAGCGGTTGCTGACCCTTTCCGCACAGGTCGAGGCGGCGATCGAGTTTGGCGAGGATGAGGACGATGTCCCGGCATTGCCGCCGAATTTGGTCGCCTCGCTGCGCGCCCTGCGCGAAGATATTCAGGCGGCGCTGGCTCAGCCCCCCGCCGAACGATTGCGCGACGGCGTGCGAATCCAGCTCGCGGGCCCGGTTAACGCAGGAAAATCAAGTCTTATCAATATCTTGGCCGCAAGGGAGGCGGCAATTACCTCCGCAGTGGCCGGCACGACGCGGGACATTATCGAGGTGCCGGTCAATATTGCGGGCATGCCTTGTCTGTTGTGGGACAGTGCGGGCCTGCGCGCCACTGCGGGCCATGTCGAAAGCTTGGGCGTCGAGCGGTCGCGACAGGCGATGGCTGGCGTTGACCTCATCCTATGGCTCGGCGCCCCGGACGACTGCCCCTATCCGGACAAGGCCATTATAGTGCAGTCCAAATCGGATCTAGGGCGTCCGGAATCCGGGGCGGATGTCGCTGTGTCGGCGCTCACGGGAGAGGGTATCCCCACACTGCGGGCTCTGCTGGAGGAGCGCGTGCGCGCCTTGCTGCCTCCGCCCGATGCGATTGCGCTGAACCAGCGACAGCAGCGGCACTTGTCCGCAGCATCCGGCTGGCTGCATGGCGCGCTGGGGGTCCTTGAGGACCAGGCCATTCCAGGTCTGAAGGCGGACGGCGACATTCTCATCGTCGCCGAGAATCTGCGCCTGGCGCGGCTCGAGCTTGATCATGTAACCGGCCGCGCGGGTGTGGAAGACATGCTCGACGCCTTGTTCGGGCGTTTCTGCGTCGGAAAGTGAAATGTTTCACGTGGAACATCGCGATCCGCCCGAACCGGGAAATGTTTCACGTGGAACATTTGACTCTCGGCCAAGGCTGCCCATAGCGAGCCACCATGCGCGACTATGACGTGATCGTGATCGGCGGCGGCCATGCGGGCTGCGAGGCGGCGGCGGCCGCCGCGCGCCGTGGCGCGCGCGTCGCGCTGGTGACGATGGATCCGGGTCAGATCGGCGCCATGTCCTGCAATCCCGCCATCGGCGGGGTGGGGAAGGGGCATCTCGTCCGCGAACTTGACATGTTCGACGGGCTGATGGCGCGTGCCGCCGATGCCGCGGCGATCCACCACCGCATGCTCAACCGCAGCAAGGGATCTGCCGTCCACGGTCCGCGCATTCAGGCAGACCGCCGCCGCTTCCGCGCCGCCACCCAGCGTCTGATCGCCGCAACGCCGAATCTGGAGGTCGTCTCGGGCGCGGCGGACGCGCTTCACGTGGAACGGGGCGAGGTCGCCGGGATCGTCCTGGCCAACGGCACGCGCCTGTCCGCACGCGCGGTCATCCTGGCGACCGGCACCTTCCTTGGCGGCAAGCTGCACTGCGGCCAGGAGCAGCAGGTGGGCGGCCGCACGGGGGAGGGCGCCGCCATCCCGCTCGCGGCACAGCTGCGCGAGCTGGCCCTGCCGATGGGCCGGCTCAAGACCGGCACGCCACCACGGCTGGATGGACGCACGATCGATTGGGCGCGGCTCGAACGCCAGCCCTCCGATGTGGACCCCTGGACCTTCTCGTCGCTCACAGCAGCGCGAATCCTGCCCCAGCTCGAATGTGCGCTGACGCGGACGACGCAGGCAACGCACGATGCGATTCGCGCCGGGCTCGATCGCTCGCCTCTGTTCAGCGGGGCGATCGAGGGGACCGGCCCACGCTATTGCCCGTCGGTCGAGGACAAGGTCGTCCGCTTCGGCGATCGGGACGGCCACCAGATCTTCCTTGAGCCCGAGGGGCTGGACGACCCGCTCGTCTATCCCAACGGCATCTCGACTTCGCTGCCGGTCGACGTGCAGGAGGCTATGGTCGCGACCATTCCGGGGCTCGAGCAGGCGCGGATCGTCAAGCCGGGTTATGCGGTCGAATATGATTATGTCGATCCGCGCAGCCTCAGCGCGGCGCTCGGCCTGCGCGCGATCGCCGGCCTATATTGTGCGGGCCAGATCAACGGCACCACCGGCTATGAGGAAGCGGGCGCACAAGGTCTCGTCGCGGGGCTCAACGCCGCGGCCTACGCCTGCGAGCTTGCCCCTGTCCTGTTCGATCGTGCCGATTCCTACATCGGCGTTATGGTCGACGATCTTACCTTGCAGGGCGTGACCGAGCCCTACCGCATGCTCACGGCCCGAGCCGAATACCGGCTTCGCCTGCGCGCCGATAACGCGGCGACGCGGCTCGGCGCAGCCGCGATCGCGAGCGGGGCGATCGGCGACGCCCGCCGTGCCTTGATCGAGAAGCGCCAGGCCGAGCTCGATACGGTCCACGCCGCGCTTGCCGTGCGCACCGCCGGTATCACGCTCGCCGATCGCGTCCGGCAGGGCGAGGATGTCAGCGAGGCGCTGATGTTTCACGTGAAACATTCGCCCCGCGACGTGATCGCCGAGGCGATGGATGACGCGCGCTACGCGCCCTATCTTGAGCGCCAGCAACTCGAAGTCGCTCGTCTCAAGGCCGAGGCCAATACCACGCTTGATCGGATTGGCTCCTACCGCAGCATCGGCGGCCTTTCGAACGAGATGGTCGAACGACTCGAAGCCGCGCGTCCGGCGGACCTAGCTGCCGCCGCGCGGATCCGGGGCATCACCCCCGCGGCGCTCGCCGCGATCCTCGTCGCAGCGCAGCGCCGCGCCGCATGACCGAGGCTGAGGCGCGCGCTTGGCTCGCGGCGCGCAATGTTTCACGTGAAACATTTTCCAAGATCGAGGCTTTCCTCGATTTTCTGAGGGACGAGGCAAGCCGCCAAAATCTGATCGCGGCCTCCACGCTCGACACGGTCTGGGCGCGTCACGTGGTGGATTCGGCGCAATTGCTCGACCATGCGGGCGACTGGCGGACCTGGCTTGATCTCGGCTCGGGCGCAGGTTTTCCCGGCCTGATCGTCGCCATCATGGCGCCAGGCCATGTCACGCTGATCGAGTCCCGGGCCAAGCGCATAGCCTTCCTCATCGAGGCCGCGCATATCGCGGGTGTCTCGGATCGGGTGGAGGTGATCGGCAGCCGCGTCGAGACCGCGCCCAGGCGCGCCTATGGCGTGATCAGCGCGCGTGCCTTCGCGCCTTTGCCCAAATTGCTCGATCTCGCTTATCCATTCACAGACAAGTCCACACGTTTCGTGCTGCCCAAGGGCAAAAGCGCGGCGGAGGAACTGGCAGCGGCGCGGGCTTCATGGCAGGGTAGGTTCGAGCTCGTTCCGAGCGTCACCGATTCCGAGGCTGCGATCATCGTCGCCAGCGGCGTCACCCGGGGAAAGACCAGACGATGATTCGCATCGCCATCGCGAACCAGAAGGGCGGCGTCGGCAAGACCACGACCGCGATCAACCTCGCCACCGCGCTCGCCGCGACCGGGTTTCGCGTCCTGCTGATCGACTTCGATCCGCAGGGCAATGCCTCGACCGGGCTGGGAGTCGAGCGCTCTGCTCGGAATAAATCCGTTTATCAGGTACTTGTCGGCGATTGCGAACTGTCCGAGGCGGTGATCGCGACGCGCGTGCCGCGGCTCGACGTGGTTGCCGCGACACAGGATCTCGCCGCGGCCGAGGTCGAGCTGGCGGACCTTCCCGATCGCACCAACCGCCTCGACAAGGCGCTCGCGGGGCTTGAGGGGCGCTGGGACGTCTGCCTGATCGATTGTCCGCCCTCGCTCGGCCTGCTCACGATCAACGCGCTGGTCGCGGCGCGCAGCCTGCTCGTGCCGCTCCAGTGCGAATTCTTCGCGCTCGAGGGGATGAGCCAGCTCTTGCAGACGGTCGAGCGTGTTCGCGCCCGCTTCAATCCCGATCTCTCGATCCTCGGCATCGCGCTCACCATGTATGACCGCCGCAACCGCCTGTCGGAACAGGTGGCGGAAGATGTGCGCGCGGTGGTGGGCGACCTCGTCTTCAAGACCGCCGTGCCGCGCAATGTGCGCCTGTCCGAAGCGCCGAGCCACGGCCTGCCCGCTCTGGTCTACGACCAGCGCTGCCCCGGCTCCGAAGCCTATATCGCGCTCGCCAGCGAGATGATCGGCCGCCTGCCGATGCCCGCGGCGGCCGCCTGAGCCCGAAGGAACGACGATGAGCGAAGTCAAACGCGGGCTCGGCCGGGGCCTCTCCTCGCTGCTGGGCGAGGTCGCGCGCGAGCAGCCGATCGCGGGCGAGGCCCCGCGCCCCGCCGGCATCCAGATGATGGGCACCGCGCGGCTGACGCCCAACAGCGCCCAGCCGCGCCGCCATTTCGACGAGGCCGCGATCGACGAGCTCGCCCAGTCGCTCAAGGATCGCGGGCTGATCCAGCCGATCGTGGTGCGCCCGGTCGATGGCGGTTTCTACCAGATCGTCGCGGGCGAGCGGCGCTGGCGCGCGGCGCAGCGTGCGCAGCTTCACGAGGTGCCGGTGATCGTCCGCCAGCTTGGCGACGCCGAAACGCTGGAAATCGCGATCATCGAGAACATCCAGCGCCAGGATCTGAACGCGATCGAAGAAGCCGATGCTTATCAACGGCTTGCAAGAGAATATGGCCACAAGCAGGAAGCGATCGCCAAGCTCGTCGGCAAGTCGCGCAGCCATGTCGCGAACCTGCTGCGCCTGCTCGATCTGCCGATGAGCGTCCGCCAGGCGCTGGTCGACGGCAAGCTCAGCATGGGCCATGCGCGCGCGCTGATCGGCGCGGCCGATCCGGCGGCGCTGGCCGAAGAGGTGATCCGCCGCGGCCTGTCGGTGCGCGAGACCGAGGATCTCGCCCGTGGCGGCAAGCCCGCCTGCGCGCGCGAACCACAAGGGGAGGTACCTGCGGGCAATGCCGACGTAGCGATGCTCGAACGCCAGCTGCGCGATCAATTGGGCCTAAAAGTCGGAATCGCGTACGGCCCCAAGGGCGGCACCGTCACGATCACCTATGCCACGCTCGATCAGCTCGACATGGTCTGCCAACGGCTGAGCGGCGAACGGATTTAGCGAAGGGCGCGGCCGCCGATGTTCTTAGGGCACACCGACGACCGCTTAGTCAGGCTTTTACAACAGCTTGCCTGAACCGCTGGCGACGCGGCGTGCAGGCGAGGTTAATCAGGCGCGAGCAGATTCCCGCCGCTTCGCGACCTCCGCCCGCCAGCCGCGCGTGCGCAGCCACATCAGCATTCCGGTGATGCCTAGCAAAGCGGGCGCGAGGCCGCCGAGGAAGATGAGCATCTGGAAGACCAGCCCCATGCCGGTGCCGTCATGCAGCCGGCGATAAAGGGGCCGCACCCGAGTCCGTTGCCCATCCTTGGCCGGCTGCGCCTTGCCCGTCGCGTCCTCGACCTCGATCTCCCGCCCGCGCCCGGCGGCGACCGTCCAGGTCGGCTCCCTGTCCGTCGGGAAAGTGACCATGACCTTGCCCTCGGTCCCCGCCGCCGCGATCGCCTGATCGATCGTGAGTTGCGTCGCGGCGAGCGGCGTCTGCGGCATTCGCGTCATGCTGTTGGTGGCCCGGCCGATCATCTGCGGCCAGGCGATGATCACGCCGGTCAGCGAAAGCAGGCCGAGCGGCAGCGCGATCCAGAAGCCGACCAGATGATGCAGATTGCCGTCGAGCGCGGGCTGGCGCCGCCAGCGCAGGCCGCGCGTCACGCTTCCCGACAGCGGCCACCACAGCCACAGGCCGGTCAGTGACGACAGCAGCATTGCCACGCCCAGCCAGCCCACGACGGCGCGGCCGGCGCCCGGGATCTGCAGGCTGCCGTGGAAGATGTGCGCCCAGCGCAGCAGTGGCGACGTGGTGAGGCCGGTATCGACCAGCCTTCCCGTTGCCGGATCGACCCAGGCGGCGAGGCGTAGCGGCGGGCCGCGCATCGTGCTCGGCCTGGGCGGCATCGCGGTGACCATCACCGGCCCTTCGCCGATCCGCACGCTGACGATCTTGCTCCCCGCCGGGAGCGCCCGCCGCGCGGCCTCCACATAGGCCGAGGCGGCGAGGGCCGCCGGCCCCGAGGCGGTGTAATGACTGGGCTCGAGCAGCCGGTCGAGCGCATCGTCCCACACCAGGAGCGATCCGGTGAACGACAGCGGGATCAGGATGATCGCGAGCAGCAGCCCGATCCATTTATGCACCTGGAACCAGGCGTTGCGCAGCTGAACCTTGGTCATGACGCTCCTACAGCTCGGCCCAGCGGCGCAGCAGATTGTGATACAGGCCGGTAAGCCGAACCAGCGCGGGCGCGCCGGGGTCGACGCTGGCACCCAGCTCCTGGATCGAACGGTCGAGATCGAACAGCATCGTCCGCGCGCCCAGGTCGCGCACCATCGACTGGATCCAGAAGAAGCTCGCCCGCCGCTCGCCACGCCTGACCGGCGCCACATAATGCACGGTCGAGGCGGCATAGAGGATCATGTCGCCCGCAGGGAGCTTGACCGACGCGTGGCCCTCTGCGACCAGCTCGCCGCCGTCATATTCGTCGGGATCGCTTAGGAAGAGCGTGGCGGAGAGGTCGCTGCGGATGCGGAAGTCGCTGCCCGCGCGAATCCGGATAGCGCTGTCGACATGGTCGCCGAAACCCTCGCCCTCGCCATAAAGGTTGAACAGGGGCGGATAGACCTTGAGCGGAAGCGCCGCCGCCACGAACAGGGGCGAGGCGGCGAGCGCGTCCAGCACCAGATTGCCGAGCGCCTTGGCCTCGGGATCGTCCTCTCCCAGCTGGCGGTTGCGCTTGGCGAGCGCCGACTGATGGCCCGACGTCGCATTGCCGTCGATCCAGTTCGCCGCATCGAGCCGCGCGCGTATGTCGCGGAGCTGATCGGTGCTGAGAAGGCCGGGGATGATGATCATGCGGCCTTGCCCGTGAGGTTGCCGACGAGCGACCGGAACGGCTCGCCTTGTCCGGTAAGATAGTCGATCATCTGCGCACGGAAACGGGTATTGCCGTTCGCCCAGGCGCGCTCCATCCAGGCGCGCGCGCCTCGCGTGTCGCCGCGCATCGCCAGCATCCGGCCATAGTTGAACTGGCCGCGAAAATCGCCGCCCTCGGCCGCGATGGCATAGCGCCGCGCCGCCTCGTCCAGGTCGCGCTCGACCACCCAGCCATCCTCGTGGAAGCTGCCGACGAAATTATGCGCCTTGGCATTGCCCTCGGCCGCCGCCTCCTCGAACAGGGCCAGAGCGGCCGCCTTGTCCTCGGCCACGCCTTCGCCCAGCGCGAGCAGGGTCGCATAATTATATTTGGCTTGAGGAAGCCCGCGTGCCGCCGCCTGGCGAAACCAGGCCGCGGCCCTGGCCTTGTCGACCGGCGTCCCCCAGCCGAGATCGTGGCACCGCCCGACCATGTTCGCCGCTTCGAGATGGCCCGCATGCGCCGCACGCTCGAACCAGGCCAGGGCCGCGCCGGCGTCGCGCTTCACCCCGTCGCCGTCGAGCAGCATCTGGCCGAACCGTGCCTGCGCCTCGGCCGATCCCGCCTCGGCGGCCTCGCGCACGAACGCGGCGACCTGGTCGCGCGGGCCGGACAGGCGGCGCGCAATCTCCCCCGCGTCGAGCGCGTTCAGCGCCTCGATTGCCGCCGCCTGGCCCATCAATAATCGACGCTCAGCGTCACGAACACCGTCCGCCCCGGCGCCAGGGTCGCATAATGGCTGGTATAAGCCTGGCTGAAATAGCGCTTGTTGGTGAGGTTTTGCGCGTTGACGCTCAGCTCCATATGCGGCGTCAGCTTATAGGCCGCGCGCGCATCGAAGCGCCAATAGGACGGCACCGTTCGCGCCAGCACCGTCGTCGCCGGATTGATCGTCACCACGCCCGCGCTGTTCTGGGTGGCGGTGCGGTTGTCGGAATAGCCGCCGAAGACGCGGCCCATATAGAAAGCGCCGCCGCCGATCGTCAGGCCATGCGTTTCGTAGGTGCTCCACGCGGTGAAGCTGTCCTTCGCCGTCTGGGGGAAGCGCTTGCCGGTGTTGACCGACGGCACATAAACGATTTTCGCGGCCTGGCCCGGCACGGCAGCGGCGGTCAGCGCGGTGAAGCCCGCCTCGCGGATCTTGGCGTCGAGGTAGGAATAGCCGCCGAACAGGGTCCAGCCCTTGGCGAGCTTGCCGTTGAACCCGATCTCGAAGCCGGTGACGCGCTTTTCGCCGATGAAGGCGACCGTGTTGGCGTCGATCGCGACGCGGCTGTTCTTGCTCTCGGTACGGAACACCGCGCCCGTCAGCATCAGCTGGTCGTGAAGCAATTCGGTCTTGATGCCCGCTTCCAGCGACCGCGTCTTTTCGGGCTTGAGCTGGTCGAGCAGGGGCGTCGGCGCGGTGCCGAGCGCATTCTGCTCCTGCCCCTCGCCGAGCAGGCTGTTGGGCGGCGTCGCCGACGTCGCGTAGGAGACGTAGAGGCTGGTGTCGCGGTTCGGTTTCGCGACCAGCCCCGCCTGCCAGCTCCAGTTGCGGTCGGTGCGCTTGAGATCGACCACCGGCGCGGTGATGCTGGTCTGCGGCGGCCGCACGTCGGAGGTGAAGATGTCGTATCGCGCACCCAGATTGGCGATCAGCCAGTCGTCGAAGCTGATCGAATCGAACAGATAGGCCGCGCGCGTCAGGCCCTTATTGTCGGTGTTCTGCCAGGCGGGCGATCGTGCGATCGGCGTCTGCACGCTCGATGTGTCGCTGACATAATTGACCCAGGGATCGTTCGGGTTGGGGCCGACCAGCGGCGCGCAATAGAAACGCGCGATCGTGTTGCTGTTGCAGCGCGGGCTGACGGTCGATCCGGTCGCCTCGACATAGGTGCCGCGGCTCGCATCCTCGCTTGAAAATTCGAGGCCCGCGGCAATGCTGTGCTTGAGCCGGCCGGTGTCGAACCTGGCGGTGAGGTCGAGCTGATCGATCAGGCTGTTGGTGGTGCCGACGCGCGTATTGCCGCGCCGCCAGACATAGCCGCCATTGGTATATTGGGTGACGCCGTTCACCGTCGCGTTGGTGGCGGTCGTGCCGACCACATTGCCGGTCGAATCGTCGGGCAGCAGGAAGATATAGCCCTGCCAGGTATGGCTGAAGCGCGCGGTGTTGCGGATGGTGATCCCCGGCGCGAAATCATGCTCGAAGCGCAAGGTCGCCTGGTCTGTGGTCGACTTGCGGAAGTCGCGGTCCTTGAGGCCGTAGAAGGTCGAGTAAGGCACGGTAAGCTGCTGGCCGCCCTGCGTGGTGACATGGTGCACCGGTTCGGACAGGACGAAATTCCCGGCAGGCGCGTTGCACACGGTCGCCGTGCAGACGTAAGTGTAGGGCAGGCCGCTGTCGGGCAGTTCGTTCGTGCGCAGGTGATAATAAGCCGCGGTCAGCCGCGTCGGCGTGCCCAGCCCGATCGTGACGCTCGGCGCGATGCCCCAGCGCTTCTGCCAGATCGCATCGCGGCCGGCGACCTCCTGGTCGTGCCACATGCCCTCGATGCGGACGGCGGCGTCGCCGCCGATCTGCTGGTTCACGTCGAACGTCGCGCGCCGGTAGCCGGCATTGCCCAGGCTCAGGTCGGCGCGCCGGAAATCGTGCGTCTTGGGCAGCTTGGACACGATATTGATCGTCCCGCCGGCCGAACCGCGCCCGCCCAGCACGCTATCCGATCCCTTGATCACCTCGACCTGATCGACCGCGAACACCTCGCGCGTCTGCGCGCCGATGTCGCGCACGCCGTCGAGATAGGTCGAACCCTGGCTGTCGAAGCCGCGGATGAACGGCCGGTCGCCGATCGGATTGCCACCCTCGGCCGCGCCGAAGGTGATGCCCGGCACGGTGCGCAGCGCATCGACCAGATTCTGCGAGCCCGTATCCCGGATCAGGTCCTCGCCCAGCACCGTGATCGATCGCGGCGTATCGATCACCGGCTTGGTCAGCTTCACATTGTCCGATTGCCCCTGGCGCTGGCCGGTCACGGTGACGGTCTCATGCTCGGCATCCGCCGCGTCGCTGTCATTGGCCGGGGCGTCGACCGCCGCATGCGCCGAGGAGACGAAGCCGACGCAGGAGAGGGCCAGGAAGGCGGGCTTCGTCCAGTCGGCGCGGGCGGCGTTGGCGGTCATATTGTCCCTTTTTCTGCGGCCCTTCCGCCGCATTTTCCGTTACCGCGCTAATGAGAGTCGTTCGCAACGTCAACCTTATTGCGAATTATTCGCATTCTTAAATCGTCCCTTGGGGGATGACGGCTGAGGTGCCGGCGCAACGCCTGTTGCAAAATGGCGCAAGACGCTTGCCTAAGGGGGGCTGCTCACCCCATCTTGACGCCATGCTGCGCCAATATGAGCTGGTCGACCGGGTGCTCAGGTACGACCCCGAAGCCGATGAGGCTTTGCTCAACCGCGCCTATGTCTTCTCGATGGCGGCGCACGGCTCGCAGAAGCGCGCCAATGGCGACCCCTATTTCAGCCATCCGATTGAGGTTGCGGGCATTTTGACCGACCTCCGGCTGGATGACGAGACGATCGCGACCGCGATCCTGCACGACACGGTCGAAGATACGCTCGCCACGCCCGAGCAGATCGAAAAGACGTTCGGGCCCTCGGTCGCGCGCCTGGTCGACGGCGTGACCAAGCTTTCGAAGATCGAAGCGCAGAGCGATAATGAGCGCGCCGCGGAAAATCTGCGCAAATTCCTGCTCGCCATGTCGGACGACATCCGCGTGCTGCTGGTCAAGCTCGCCGACCGGCTGCACAATATGCGGACGCTCAAATTCATCCCGTCGGAGGAAAAGCGCCGGCGCATCGCGCGCGAGACGATGGATATCTACGCCCCGCTCGCCGAGCGGATCGGCATGTACGAGTTCATGAAGGAGATGCAGAGCCTCGCCTTCGCCGAGCTCGAGCCCGAGGCCTATGATTCGATCACCAAAAGGCTGGAACAGCTCAAGAAAGGCGGCGGCGACCAGGTCGCGCGCATCTCGTCGGGCATCAGGCTGATGCTCGCACAGAAGGGCATCAAGGCCGAGGTCGAGGGACGCGAGAAGCATCCTTATTCGATCTGGCGCAAGATGACCGAGCGCCACATCAGCTTCGAGCAATTGAGCGACATCATGGCGTTCCGCGTGCTCGTCGACGATAATGAGCAATGCTATCGCGCGCTCGGCCTGCTGCACGAGCGCTGGCCGATGGTTCCCGGTCGGTTCAAGGACTATATCTCGACGCCCAAGCGCAACGGCTATCGTTCGCTCCACACCACCGTCATCCATCACGAGCAGGTCCGGATCGAAGTCCAGATTCGTACCAACAAGATGCATGCGGAGGCCGAATTCGGCGTCGCCGCGCACTGGGCCTACAAGACCGGCGGCGTGATTCAGCCCGACGTCAATTCGCGCTGGATCCGCGACCTGGTCGAGATCCTCGACCATGCGGCGAGCCCCGAAGAGCTGCTCGAACATACCCGCATGGCGATGTATCAGGATCGCATCTTCGCCTTCACCCCGCAGGGCGAGCTGATCCAGCTGCCCAAGGGCGCGACCCCGATCGACTTCGCTTATGCGGTCCATACCGACCTTGGCGACCAGACGGTTGGCGCGAAGATCAACGGCCGGGTCGTGCCGCTGCGCACCGTCATCCAGAATGGCGATCAGGTGCAGATCCTGCGCTCCAAGGCGCAGGAGCCGCAGGCCGCCTGGATGGGCTTTGCCGCGACCGGCAAGGCGCGCGCAAAGGTCCGCCGCTTCGTGCGCCAGAAGGAGCATGCCGAGAATATCGCGCTCGGCCGGCGCTTCTACGACGCGATCGTGGCGCGCATGCCGACCAGCCTCAAGCCCGACGCGCTCGATCAGGCGGTGAAGCGGCTCAAGCTGCCCGACGCCGAACGGCTGATGGAGAATATCGCGCGCGGCACGCTCACCGACGCCGAGGTGATGGAAGCCCTGATGCCGGGTTCGAGCGGCCAGGCGGGCAACATGCATCCGACCCAGCAGAGCGTGATCTCGATGAAGGGCCTTACCCCCGGCGTCGCCTTCACCCTCGCAAGCTGCTGCACGCCCGTCCCCGGCGACCGCATCGTCGGCGTGCGCCACGCCGACGCGCCGGTCTGCGTCCACGTGATCGAATGCCCGGTCCTGCTGGAGGCGCCCGAAGAGGATTGGGTCGATCTCGCCTGGGGCGACGGCAGCGACGGCGGCACCGCGCGCCTGTCGGTGATCGTGCGTAACCAGCCCGGCTCCCTGGGCGTGATGGCCGGGATCCTGGGCAGCCAGGGCGCCAATATCGTCAACATCAACCTCGCCGAGCGCGACGAAAGCTTCCACACCTTCATCGTGACGATCGAGGTGCACGACGTCGGCCATCTGATGCGCATCGTCGCCGCCTTGCGCGCGGCGGAAGCGGTGGTGAGCGCCGAACGCATGGAGCCGAAGGCGTCGAGGGCGGCCTAGACAAACGTTCGCCCTGAGCTTGTCGAAGGGCTGCCCTTCTACCGGCTCAAGAAAAAGGCAGGGCTTCGACGAGCTCAGCCCGAACGGATTTCTAACCCCTCACATCCTTCGCAACCGCGTCGAGCAGGCCGTTGACGAACCCGGTCTCGCGCTTGTCGTAGAAGGCATCCGCCACATCGACATATTCGCTGATCACGCTCTTGGTCGGCACGTCCGCGCGCGCGATCAGTTCGTACGTGCCCGCGCGCAGGATCGCGCGCATCGGGCGGTCGAGGCGGGCGAGGTTCCAGCCGGCGCTCAGCCTTTTGGCGATCGCAGCGTCGACCTCGTCGCGCCGCGCATCCACGCCCCGCACGACATCGTCGAAGAAGGCGACCTCGGCGTCGGCATATTCGACATCCTCGATCGTCTTGCCGAGCCGATGCTGGTGGAACTCGTCGAGCAGGCGCGGCAGCGTCGTGCCCTCCATCTCCTGCTGATACAAAGCCTGCACCGCGGCGAGGCGCGCGGCCGAGCGCGATTGCGAACGGGGCTGACCGCGCCTCACAGCCGCACCTCCACCGAAGCGGCATGGGCGGGAAGACCCTCGGCATGCGCGAGCGCGATCGCGGCCGGCCCGATCGCCGCCAGGCTGTCGGACGTGCACGCGATGAAGCTGGTGCGCTTCATGAAATCGAGCACCGAAAGCCCCGACGCGAAACGCGCGCGGCGGCCGGTGGGCAGGACATGGTTGGGGCCGGCAACATAATCTCCAATCGCCTCGGGCGTATAACGGCCGAGGAAGACCGATCCGGCATGGCGGACCTGGTCGAACAAGATCTGCGGATCGTCGACCGCGAGCTCGAGATGCTCGGGTGCGAGCCGGTCGACCAGCGGCATCGCCGCGTCGAGCGTCTGCGTGACGATGATCGCGCCATTGGCGTCCCATGCCGCGCGCGAGGTCTCGCCCGTGGCGAGCGTCCGAAGCTGCGCGTCGACCGCCTCGGCGACGCTGTCGGCGAATGCGGCATCGTCGGTGAACAGGATCGACTGGCTGGTCGGGTCATGCTCGGCCTGGCTCAACAGGTCGGCCGCGATCCAGCTAGGGTCGTTCCTGGCGTCTGCGACCACCACGATCTCGGACGGACCCGCGACCATGTCGATCCCGACCACGCCGTAAAGCTGGCGCTTGGCCTCCGCGACCCAGGCATTGCCCGGCCCGACGATCACGTCGACCGGCCTGATCCGCTCGGTGCCATACGCTAAAGCCGCGATCGCCTGCGCCCCGCCGACGCGCCAGACCTCGTCCACGCCCGCAATCTCGGCCGCCGCCAGCACCAGATCGTTGACCTCGCCATTCGGCGTGGGCGTGACCATCACCAGCCGCTCGACGCCGGCGACGCGCGCGGGGATGGCGTTCATCAGCACGGTCGAGGGATAAGCCGCGCGGCCGCCCGGCACATAGAGGCCCGCCGCTTCCACCGCGTTCCAGCGGGCGCCCAGTCGCACCCCGGACGCATCCGTATGATCGCGGTCGGCGGGCTTCTGCGCCGCGTGATAATCGGCGATGCGCGCGGCGGCCAGTTCGATCGCCCTGCGCAATTCGGGATCGAGCCGGGCGAGCGCGGCCTGCCGCTCGTCCTTGCCGATCGCCCAGCCCGACGCGTCGAGGTCGTGGCGATCGAAACGCGCCGTATAATCCTTGAGCGCGCCATCCCCTTCGGCGCGCACCTTTGCCACGATCGCGGCGACATCGCGCGACACGTCGGCATCCGCCTCCCGCCGCGCATTGACGAGCGCGGTGAAGGCAGAATCGAAATCGGGATCGGAGGCGTGCAGACGCATCATGCTTCCCCACCCCCGTTCGCCCTGAGCTTGTCGAAGGGCTGTATTTCTTCAACCCGCTCGGAAAAGACAGGACAGTGCTTCGACAAGCTCAGCACGAACGGTGTTGGGTTAGGCCGCACGGCTCGCTCCGGTGGCTTCGCGGAACGCCTCGATCAGCGGCAGGACGTCCGCCGCGCGCGTCTTGAACGCGGCGCGGTTGACGATCAGGCGTGCCGAGACCTCGGCGATCGTCTCGACCTCGACCAGGCCGTTCTCGGCGAGCGTGCGGCCGGAGGAAACCAGGTCCACGATCCGGCTCGACAGGCCCAGCACCGGCGCGATCTCCATCGCGCCGTTCAATTTCACGCATTCGGCCTGCACGCCACGCGCCTCGAAATGGCGGCGGGTGATATTGGGATATTTGGTCGCGACGCGCACATGGCTCCAGCCGCGCGGATCGTCCTTTGCGGCCATGTCGGCGGGCTCGGCGACCGAGATGCGGCAATGGCCGATGCCCAGGTCGACCGGCGCGTAGAGCTCCGAATAATCGAACTCCATCAGCACGTCCGACCCGACGATGCCCAATTGCGCCGCGCCATGCGCGACGAACGTCGCGACGTCGAACGCGCGCACCCGGATCAGGCCGATATCGGGCCGGTTGGTGGCGAAGCGCAGCGCGCGGCTATCCTCGTCCGCAAAAGCCGGTTCGGGCACGATCCCGGCATGCGCGAACAGGGGCATCACCTCTTTGAGGATGCGCCCCTTCGGGATTGCGATGATGATCGGCTCGGCCATAGCGCGCGCGCTTTAGGCGCGATGGCCCGAGGGGGCAACCTTGGGGCGCAGCGGTTCAGACCTCGGCCTTCGCCTTCTTTATCGAATAGCCGGCGGCCTTGAGCGACATGGCGGCGGCCAGCGCCATATAATGGGCCTCGTGCCCCTCGTCGTACAGCCGGCCCTTTTGCTCGCCGGCCTTCTGGATGGCGTCGCGAATGATCCGGTACACTTCCTGCGGAACGCTGCCGGTGCGCGTCAGCTGATCGAGATCGTCCTTGTCCATCACCGCCTCCTTGGTGGATCCAATGTAAGCTGCCCTCGCCCCATATCCATCCCCGTTCGTGCGGTGCCCCGTCGCCATTCGTGCTGAGCGTGTCGAAGCATCGTCCCTTTTTCTTCGAACACGCAGGAACAGCGGGCGAACGGGACTTGACAAAGTGGAACAAACCGTGTGCGCATGATACGTTCGCTGACTTGGGTCAGGGGACATGACCGGCGCGAAGCTCCTCGGCATGCATGAGACGGTAACTTCGCCCAAAGAGTACAGATCTCGGCGTGCGGCTTTACGGCCGCGCGGTGATGCCGGCGTCGTGTAGGGGAGCTATGCGGACGACGCTTGGGGCGTGAGCCTTTAAAGAGGGTGACCTCCGGCCAAAGTCCGCCGCTTCCGGGTGGCTGTCGCGTACCGTGGCTATGCGGGCGACGGCTGGGGGAGACCTCCAGGGGCCGAAAGGTTACCCGCCCCAAGGCCGCAGCCGCTTGACCGGAGGCCTGCGCATAGGACGGTTGCAGGCAGGCATTCCGGAGCCCCACGCTCCAAGGTCGGCATGCAACGTCCCCGCTGCCGGGAGACAAGGGAGCGGAACCGCGCCGGTCCACACAACGCTTGCCCCAAGCCACAGGAAAGGTGCGCCCAGAGTCCGTCATCCCAGCGAAAGCTGGGATCTCAGGAGGCAAAAGGACCGCCCTCATCCACATCCCACCGTCATTCCCGCGCAGGCGGGAATCCATAAGCCGGTGCGGATGAGGCAAGAGCCCAACGGCTCGCGGAAATATGGATTCCCGCCTTCGCGGCAATGACGAAGGAAAAGAACTTATCTCTTCGTTGCCGCGGCCATTTCCGCGAGATCGAGGACGCCGTCGTGGTTAGTATCGGATTCTGTAAAGGAAGCGGTGAGCGTCGCGCTATAATCCGCACGCTTTCGCATGGCGAAATCGCCCTGAGGGCTCGATGCGGCGGCAAGCAACGACAGCAAGATCGACCTAAGCCCCTCCGGTAATTCCAATGCCTACTTTGCCACCCCCGCCGGTGCCGAACATTTGTCCATTCCCGCCGCCATTTCCGCCTGCGTGACCCTGGCGTCGTGATTGGCGTCGAGGCAGGCGAAGCGGAACAGCGGCTTGGCCATCAGCTCGTCGAGCGTGAGGAAGCCGTCCCTGTCCGAATCATTCTGGTCGAAGCCCGCCATCAGCGCGGTGCGCAGATTGGTGCGGTTCGTTTCCGACAGGCCCTGCGCGCGCAGCATGGGCGAGGCATCGGCCATTGTTTCCCACTCGGCGCGGCTGATCCTGTCGTCATGGTCGGTGTCGATGCGCTTGAACATCGCCGTATAGCTCGCGACCAATCCGTCGCGCGTGGACGTGTCGGGCGCGTGCGCCTTTGCCGCGGCGGCCGCCAAGGCGAACAGCAAGATCGACATCATCCCCCCTATGTGCCCCGAGCCCGCCCCGAGCTCAGTCGAATTCGTAGGCGCGTTCGCCATGGCTGTGAAGGTCGAGCCCGTCATGCTCGCCCTCCGCGTCCACCCGCATCGGGATGAGCAGTCCGGCGAGCTTGGCGAGCACGAAGGTCGCGCCGGCCGACCAGGCGAGCGTGAGGCCGACGCCGATCGCCTGCGCGCCGAGCTGGCCGGCGATCGTATAGCCCTCGTGCGGCGCGCTGCCGCCGAACGCCGCCGCCGCGAGCGGGGCAAGCAGCAGCGAGCCGAGCATGCCGCCGACCCCGTGCACCGCGAACACATCGAGCGAATCGTCGACGCGCCATTTCTGCTTCACGAACAGGACCGCGCCGAAGCAGACGACGGCCCCCGCCGCACCGGCGATCACGCCGCCCAGAGGCGCGATATAGCCGGCCATCGGGGTTACCGTGGCGAGCCCCGCCACCGCGCCGGTGACGAGGCCGATCGAAGTCGCCTTGCCGATCTTGGCGCGCTCCAGCGCGGCCCACATCAAGGCGGCGGTGGCGGCCGCGAGATGCGTCGAAAGCAGCGCGTCGGCGGCATGGACGTCCGCGCCCAGGGCCGATCCGCCGTTGAAGCCGAACCAGCCGACCCACAACATGCCCGCGCCCACCATTGTCAGCGCCGAGCTGTGCGGCGGGATCAGCGTGTTGGGAAAGCCCCTGCGCGCGCCGATCATCAGCGCGATGACCAGCGCCGAGATGCCCGCGGTCGTATGGACCACGATCCCGCCCGCGAAATCGAGCACGCCGCGCTTGGCCATCCAGCCGCCGCCCCACACCCAATGCGCGACGGGAATGTAGACCACCAGCAGCCACAAGGCGGAGAAGAGCAGCATCCAGCCGAACTTCACGCGCTCCGGGAAGGCGCCGATGATGAGCGCGGGGGTGATCACCGCGAACATCATCTGGTAGAGCGCGAACACATTTTCGGGGATGCTCATGCCCGCCCGCGGATCGTGCAGATTGCTGAGACCGAAGCGCGACAGGTCGCCGATCCACTCATTGCCCGCCCCGAATGCAAGACTGTAGCCGCCAAGCGCCCAGAGCAGCGACACCAGGGCCGCGATCGCGAAGCAGTGCATCAGCACCGACAGGAAATTCTTCGCGCGGACGAGCCCGCCGTAGAAGAGCGCGAGCCCCGGCAGCGTCATGAACAATACCAGCGCGGAGGCGACCAGGATGAAGCCGGTATCGCCGCGATCGATCGTCAGCGGCTGGTCGCCCTGCGCATAGACCGGAGCGGTCACGATCATAGCCATCGCGCCGGCCGCGAGGCCGCGCCTGATCCTGTGCGCAATCATAAAAAGGCCCCTGCGATCCTGTCCCGGCCCTATGGTGGGCCTTGGCGTCGGGCTTATGCCGGGGACGCGATCCGGGCAAGGAAGAGCCTCTTTAATCCGCCGAGTCTGCGCTTTGCACCGTGGCCGAGGGGCGCGTCATGCGAAAGGCGCGGCCCTGGTTTGGGGTCCCAGGGCCGCGCGGGTACGCCACACAGTGTGGACGGGATTGGCCCCCCAAGGGTCGCTCCCCGTCCGCTTGCCACGAATAAGGAGGACCGGCACGGCTGCCTATGCGTAGATTCCCGTAGTGGCGGGCGCGCCATCTCAGCGATCGATCATTGCCTGGGACGCCGCCGAATAACGCTCGCCCTCGATCGCCACGCTCTCCGCCGCGCGCGTGATCTCCGCGACATCGTCCGCATCGAGCTCGATCGACGCGGCCTGGATGTTCTCCTCCAGACGGCCGAGCTTGGTGGTGCCGGGAATGGGCACGATCCAGGGCTTTTGCGCGAGCAGCCAGGCGAGCGCGACCTGGGCGGGCGTGGCCTGGATACGCTCGGCGACAGCGGCGATCCTGTCGACAAGCAGCTGGTTCGCCGCGCGCGCCGCCTCGCCGAAGCGGGGGAGGCTGTTGCGCAGATCCTTGCTCTCGAATCGGGTATTGGCGTCGATTGCGCCGGTCAGGAAGCCGCGGCCGAGCGGGCTGAACGGCACGAACCCGATCCCGAGCTCCTCCAGCGTGGGCAATATCTCCGCCTCGGGTTCGCGCCACCACAGACTATATTCGCTCTGCAGCGCGGCGACGGGCTGGACGGCATGCGCGCGCCGGATCGTGCCGACACCCGCTTCGGACAGGCCGAAATGCCGGACCTTGCCCTCGCGGATCAGGTCGCCGACCGTGCCCGCGACATCCTCGATCGGCACGTCCGGATCGACGCGATGCTGATAGAAGAGGTCGATCACGTCGGTCCGGAGCCGCTTGAGCGAGGCCTCGGCGACGGCGCGGATATGGTCGGGGTGGCTGTTAACGCCATTCTGCTGCCCGTCCTCGATCCTGAAGCCGAACTTGGTCGCGATCACGACGCTCTCGCGCACCGGGGCGAGTGCCTCGCCCAGCAATTCCTCATTGGCGAAGGGGCCATAGACCTCGGCCGTGTCGAAGAACGTCACGCCGCGCTCGATCGCGGCCCGAAGTAAGGCGACCATCGCATCTTTGTCGGGCGCGGTGCCGTAAGCGTAGCTCATCCCCATGCAGCCGAGGCCGAGCGCGGAAACCTCAAGGCCATTCTGTCCAAGCGTGCGTGTCTTCATTGCGGATATTCCGTGTCGTGGAAGGGCAAGGCGCGGCAGGCGCGCCCGCCACGTATCGGTCGTGGATAGTCAGTGTAAAAGCGCGGCCGGTCAGCTCAACCGCCGATGTCCGGTGGAAGCCGGCTCCGCGTCCTTGGCCCAGTAATAAGAACCGTCGGGCAATTGGATGGTACGGTGCGCGATCTCGCTCGCCACCCAGGCTTGTTCCAGCCGTTGCTCCGCCTTCTCGCAGAGCAGACGCAACATCACGCTTTCGACATCGCGATTCCTCATGGCCAGCCAACGCTCAATGGCGGCGTCCGCTCCCGGTTAACGTCCCATTGGCGCCAATTTGGATCACAGGTCCAGATCATGGCGCCGGTCACAGCTCTTCAGGCGCCCTCGCGACGATCGCCAGCGCGTGGACGCGTTCGGCGAGAAGCCCGGCAAGCGCCTGGTTGACGAGGCGATGCCGCTGGACGCGGGTCTTGCCCGAAAAGGCCGCGGACACGATCTCGACCGTGAAATGGCTTTCGCCGCGCGGATCGTGTCCGGCATGGCCGCGATGCTTCGCCGAATCGTCGATCACGGCAAGCCGTTGGGGCGACAGGTCGGCACGCAGCCTTTTTTCGATTTCTGCGGCGACGGGGCCGGTGCGGGTTTCGTTCATCCGCCCTATATAACGGGGCTTGAGGGAGATTCACGCATTGGCCGACGCCAAGCCAAGACAACCACGTTTTCACGGCCGCGTGCCGGGCGAGCGCCAGTGCAGCGCGCCGGGATGCAGCGCGCCCGGCGAGTTTCGCGCGCCCGCCGAGAGCGGTCCGCGGTCGGGCTTCAACGGCCCGGGCCAATGGCGCTTCCTCTGCCTCGATCATGTCCGCGAATTCAACGCGACCTACAATTTCTTCAACGGCATGAGCGCCGAGGAGATCACCGCGCAGCAGCGGCCTTATGCCGGGTGGGAGCGCGAGACGCGCGCTTTCTCGGCCGCCGCGCAGGGCGGCACGCCGCGCTGGGCCGACTTCCTCGATCCGCTCGACGCGATCCAGGCGCGCTACGGCACCGGCCGCCACGCTGCGCGGGCCGACGGCAAGCCCCTCACCGACCCCGAACGCCGCGCGCTCCGGGTGATGGGCCTTGATGCCGACATCGACCGCCGCGGCCTGCGCCAGCGTTATTCGGAGCTGGTCCGCCGCTACCACCCCGACCGCAATGGCGGCGACCGCAGCCACGAGAAAAAGCTGCAGGACGTGATCGACGCCTACACCTTGCTCAAGAAGGCGGCGGCTTTCGCCTGACGCGCAGAGGGCGCCGCGCCTGCAAGCCCCTTTCTGTCCCGAACAGAGGGTCAGTAATTCAGCTTGGGGAAATAGTCGCCGCGGCCTTCGGGGCTCATGTCGAGCAGGCCCCAGAGCGGATCGACCAGATCGCCCGCACGATGGTGCTGGCCGGGATCCTCCGGCGCGTAGGTCAGCTCGCTTCCCCAGAAATGGCGGACGATGCTGCCATCCCTGCGGAAGACATTGAACATCGGGTCGTCCCAATCCTGGCCGGGCTTTAGGTCGCGCGCGTCGCGCATCGGCTGAGGCAGCCCCGCGGTGTTGCCGTGATAGTCTGCGGTGTAGCTGCCGAGGTCGGCGAGCGGGATGACGTGCTTCCAGCCTCGCTGTCCCATCCAGGCGGCGAGTCGGGCGATGGGGGATCGCGTGACGACGTAGATCGGCAAACGGGGATTTGCGTGGCGCGCGCTGCCGTCGATCGCATCGAGCATGTGCGTGCAGCCGGGACAGGGCTGCTCGCGCTCGGGGCCGTACATGAAGCTGTAGAGCAGGATCGAGGGGCGATCGCCGAACAGCTCCGACAACCTCACCTTCTCTGGCAGAAGGTTCGCGCCGATCCTTTCGAACGCATAATCGGTCGGGACCGCGCCGCCGGGCGGGAGCGCGCGGCGCATCGCGGCGACGCGCTCGATCTGGCGCCGGAGCTCGATCTCGGCATCGAGCAGGGCGTTGCGGGCGGCGCGATATTGCGCGCTCTCGTTGGGGTAGCTCAGATGGTCCATGCGGATGCTCCTCAGCCCTCGCGCTTCATCCGTTCCTGGCGGCGTTGCTCGGCGGCGCTCGGTTCGGCCAGCTGGAAGGAGCCGATCGGGACCGCGCCGGCGGGCTCGTAACGCGCCATCGTGACGCCGGTGGTGGAAACCTTGTGGTCGTGCATCGTCCACGCGCCGGACGGCGTGCCCGGGCCGAACAGGCGCTTGCCCTGTCCCAGCACCACCGGGAAGGTCATCAGGAACAGGCTGTCGACCAGCCCGGCGGCGAGTAGCTGCGGGTAAAGCGTGGTGCTGCCCTGGATCAGCAGATCGGGGCCGTCGCCCTGCTTGAGCTCGGCCACCTCCGCGATGCTGCCGAGCCTGTGACTGTTCACCCAGTCGAGCTCTTCGTCGCTGTGCGTCAGCACATATTTTTGGCAGGAATTGAACAGCACGCCGATCTCATCCTCAGCGCCGACATACGGCCAATGCGCCGCGAAGATCTCGTAGGTCTTGCGGCCGAGCAGCAGGTCGAAGGGCGCGCCGAACAGCCCGCCCATCGCCTCGCCCATCGTGCCATCCCAGAAGCTGGTCGACCAGCCGCCGAGCGTGAAGCCCTGCGTCCAATCCTCGCTCGGCCCGCCCGGCGCCTGCATGACTCCATCGAGCGACTGGAACACGCCGCCGATCAGCCTACGCATCGACCGGCTCCCCGGCGAAGGCGCGCTCGAGCGTTGCGATGTCGATCTTGGACATCCGCATCATCGCCTCGAATGTGCGCTTCGATGCCGCCCGGTCGGGACTGGTCGTCATGTCCAGCAGCCGCTGCGGCGTGATCTGCCAGGACAGGCCGAACTTGTCCGTGATCCAGCCGCACATGCTGGCCTTGCCGCCCGCGGCAAGGAGCGCGTCCCAATAACGATCGGTCTCCGCCTGATCCTTGGTGTGGACGATGAACGAGACCGCTTCGTTGAACTTGAACATCGGCCCGCCGTTCAGGCCCAGGAACTTCTGTCCCATCACGGTGAATTCGACCGTGATCACATCGCCCGTCTTGCCGTTTGGATAATCGGTGGGTGAGCGGTTGACCGTGTCGACCGAGGAATCGGGGAAGATCGAGGCGTAGAGGTTGGCGGCTTCCTCGGCGGTGCCGTCATACCACAGGCAGGGGGTGACGCGGGTCATTGTCTCTCTCCTTGGTTTCGTATCAGCGGAGCCAGGCGCGGATGCCGGGCCCGAACCAGGCCTCGCCCAGCAGGATCGCGGCCAGCCGGAGCTGGGTCGCGGCGACCGCGCCCAGCAAGGCAGTCAGCAGGATCGCGATCCCGCCGGAAATCCATGCGGCGACCGCCATGCGCCCCGTTGCGGGTGAGCGACGAGATGTGGCGGTCGCCATGGCTCATCTCCTCACTTGCGCGGTCCGACCACGCAGACGAACGCGCCCTGCGGATCGGTGAGCTGGATGATGTAGGCCGGCCCCGGCACCTCCATCGGGCCGTTGGCGATCGTGCCGCCATTGGCCTTGATCCGGGCCTCGGCCTCGTCGATGTCCTCGACGCCGAAATAATAGGCCCATGACGGCGGCACATGATCGGGCGCCTTCATCATGCCGCCGATATCGACGCCATCGGCCTGGAACAGCTGATAGTCGCCCATCTCGCCCATCGGCATGGTGCGGCCCTTGGTCCAGCCATATTGGTTAGCATAATAGTCGAACGCGGCGGTAAGGTCGGTCGTGTAGAGCTCGTGCCAGTTGCCGTGGCCGGGTTTGGCCTGATCGAACGCCTCGCTCTTGCGGTCGCTATAGCCCTGGATCACGGCATAGCCGACGCCCTGCGGATCGCCGATCAGCCCGATCTTGCCGACGCTCGGAACATCCATCACGCGGTGGATAGTGGCGCCGGCCGCCTTGGCCTGCTCGATCGCCGCATCGGCGTCGGCCACGCCGACATATCCGAGCCAGAAGGGCTTGGTCATGCCTTCGGGAAGCGGCATCAATCCGCCCACGCCTTTGCCGGCCATTTCCCAGATATGGTATTCCGGTGCGCCGTCGCCTTCGAAGCGGGTGGCGGTCCAGCCGAACAGCTTGCCGTAAAAGGCCTTCGCGCCTTCGAGGTCGTTCGTGCAGAGTTCGTACCAAACGAAATTGTCGGTCATCGTCTCACTCCTGTTTGCGGGCCTCAGCCGGCGTTGGTGTCCAGAATCGTTTCAAACCCGCCAAAAATCATGCGCCGCATGTCGAACGGCACTTCGTCGGCGCCGGGCTTCATCCGCTCGTCCGCCATCACTTTGGCCATGCCCGCATCGCGTGCGTCCTTCGACGGCCAGACGATCCACGAAAAAGCGATCGCTTCATCCTCCTTGGCATCGACCGAGCGATAAAAGTCGGTGAGCTTGCCGTGGGGCACGTCGTCGCTGAGCGCCTCAACCACCTGCGCGGCGCCATGCTCCAGGAATATCCTCGACGCCTGGTGCGCCATCTCGACATAGTCGTCGCGCCTGCCGGGGAGGATCGGGACCACGAATCCCTGAATGTAAGCCATGATATTCTCCTGTGGCGGGGGTTCAGGCCGCGAGCGGCGGCTGATCGGTGAAGTCGCCCAGATGCGCGGCCAATGCCCGCTGGTAGGCGGGGCGCGCCTGGCAGCGCGCGAGATAGGCGGCGAGGTTGGGATAGGCGTCGAGCAGCCCGGTGCCCGAAAGGCTGTGCAGCACGCACGCCATCATCAGGTCGCCCGCGGTGAATTCGCCTTCCAGATAAGGCGCCTCGCCCAGCCGGTTCGACAGGTCCTGAAGCCGGCTGTGGACGCGCTGCTCGCTGAGCGGGCGACGCGCTTCGGCCCAGGGTTGGTCCCGTTCGAACACATTGACCATCGCCAGGTCCTGCACCGCCGGCTCGATCGAGGTCATCGCCGCGAACACCCATTGCTCGGCATGCGCGCGGCCGGCCGGTTCGACGGGCAGAAGCCCCGGATATTTGCGCGCGATGTGGAGCAGGATCGCGCCCGATTCGAACAGGTTGATTCCCTCCTCCTGGAAGGTCGGCACCTGGCCGAAGGGCTGCAGGCTGCGATGCTCCGCCGCCTTGGAGGTCGTACCGTCGAGCAGCCGTACGTCATAAGGCTGGCCGACCTCCTCCAGCGCCCAGCGCACGCGCATGTCGCGCACGTGGCTGCGGGCGAAATCGGGGACCCAACGGAAAGCGGTGATGGTGGGACGGTCGGTCATGATCGGTTCCTCTTCCTTTGATTGCGCGCCGCTATTCAGGCGTCTTGCATCTGTGTGCGCGCGGCCATCGCCGCCTCGACATCCATCCACACGCCCTGCCATTCGTGGCCGTCCGGATCCTCGAAGCTGCGCCCGTACATGAAGCCATGATCGTGTGACGGGCTCGGGTCGGCACGACCGCCGGCCCAGCGCGCGGTGTTGGCCAGCCGATCGACCTCGGCGCGATCGGCGCAGGAGAGGCAGAGCAGGACTTCGCTGTGCGTGCGCGCATCGGCGACCTGCCGCGGCGTGAAACTGCGGAAACGGTCATGCTCCAGCAGCATCACGGTGATCGTGTCGGTGAAGCGCATCATCGCGGTCGATTCGTCGCAGAAACGCTCGTCCCGCTCCGCGCCCAGCGCCGCGTAGAAGGCGGACGAAGCCACCACGTTCGCGACCGGCAGGTTGATGAAAATCTGGCGTTCCATGGGTCTCTCCCTCGTTGCGAATCACTTCGCTTGCATTGGATGCGCCTTTTGGTTATAAAAAACAACCATGGAGTTAGAAAAAGTAACTAGCGATGTTTCGCAACCGCCGCCGACGCTTCCCCGCCGGCTCTATGATGATGCGTGCGGCATGGCGCTCGCGCTTGAACTGGTGGGCGAGCGCTGGGTCCCGCTGATCCTGCGTGAGCTGATGTTCGGCCCGCGCCGCTTCGGCGAGATCAAGCGCGCCCTCATCGGCATCAGCGCAAATGTCCTTACCCAACGGCTGGAAAGCCTGGAGGCGAACGGCGTGCTCATCCGGCGCAAGCTGCCGCCCCCGGCCTCCGTCCAGGTCTATGAGCTCACGCCATGGGGCTATGAAAGCGAGGCGCCGCTCGCCGCGCTCGGCCGTTGGGCGGTGCGCTCGCCGCTGCACGATCCGCGCCTGCCGCTGAGCGGTGCGTCGCTGATGATGTCGTTCCGCACGATGATCGATCCGGCGCGCGCCGCCGGGATCGATGCGCGGATCGGATTCAGGATCGGCCCCGACCCGTTCGCCGGGCATCTTCATGACGGCCGCTTCGACGTGACGCGTGCGATAACGGAGAATCCGGATCTCGCGATCGCGAGCGAGGATGCCGCGCTGATCGCGGCGGTGGTCTATGGCGGTCAGCCGCTCGCGGCGATGGAGCAAGCGGGCGCGATCCGGGTGGAGGGGGACCATGCGCTCGCCGAGCGCTTCGTCACCCTGTTCCCGCTGCCCGCCAAGGTTGGCTGATCCCCGCGCAAAAGAAGAGCGCCGCCGGTCTGGTGACCGGCGGCGCCATTTTCCCGTCTTGCAGGGGGATCAGGCGAAGGTGACGGCGGTCCGACGACGGCGCAGCGCGCCGCCGACCAATCCGAAGCCGCCAAGCATCATCGCCCAGCTCGCCGGTTCCGGAGCGCCCGTGATCGTCCGTCCGCTCGACAGCAGGCTCGAAAAGCCGCCATAGCCCGGATTGTCGATCGCGAATTGCGGGTCGGCGTCGAAGAAGCTCAACGTGAAGCCGAGCGCGCCGAAATGGTCCTGGCCATAGGCCTGGTGCGTCCAGCAGCCGACCGGGGCCGGTTGCGTGAAGCCGTTGGCGATGCCGGTCGCCGTCACGGTCTCGCTATCCGTGCAGCCGGGGCCCGAAAGCAAGCCGCCGATGCCCGCGACGAAGGCCGCATTGCCGCTGCCGCCGGTCAGGAAGTCCCAGGCTGCATTGCCGTCATAATTGCCTATTTCGACCGTGCCGCCCGCATTCACGTAAGCGGCGACGTCCGCATCGCGTCCTGCCAGCGCCGCCGGATTCGAATCGCAACAACCGAAGCCTGCGACGAAGTAGATCGCCGCATATTGGCTGAGCGCGCCGGCGGTGCTGAGATCGGCGAAGGAGGTGGTCGTGTGCGAGGAGCCCGAGACCGGGTTGCCCAGCACATCCAGCCCGATGACCGCGATCGAGCGCGGGTCGCTGCCGCCGAGCGCGCTGAAGGTCTGCTCCTTATAGGCGCAGGCGGCGCTTTGACCGAACGAGCAATGGAAGCCGATGGCATCACTGCCTTCGAGAATTACCGTGCCGGCGTGAGCAGCGGTGGTGGGGACGATTGCGGTGGCGGCGAAAGCCAGAGCTGTTCCCAACGATCCATTGAGCAACGCAATGCGAATTTTCATGGCAAATCCCCCACTAGAGCTTCGCGGCCATGCAGATGTCCGACTCGAGGACTCTTCATGGTCCGAAAATCTACTTACCTTAAAATGGGATTAGCCGAAATATATTTGTGATTATCTTCCTGCTAATCATGGAACCTTCTCCGCGCTGTCTGCCGCCGGCGCGCGAGGTCGGCGGTTGCCCTGATCGCGCCGGTTGCAGTCCGCCGCCCAAGGTTCTACCGCCCTTCCGCAACCCCTGCTTCCTTGAATGACAGCGTAGCGAGAGCGACGATGGCCGACCTGTCCAATATTCAGCCCGACAGCCGTTCGGACACGGTGATGTCCGCGCCCGACCAGATGAAGAAGGTGCGCGACCTGTTCGGGATCGATTCGGACATGGAGGTCCCGGCTTTTTCCGAAGCCGACGAACGCGTTCCCGATCTCGATCCGGCCTATGTGTTCGATCCGGACACCACGCTCGCCATCTGCGCGGGCTTCGCCTTCAACCGGCGCGTGATGATCCAGGGCTATCACGGCACGGGGAAGTCGTCGCACATCGAACAGGTGGCGGCGCGTTTGAACTGGCCGATGATCCGCATCAACCTCGACGCGCATATCAGTCGCATCGACCTGGTTGGGCGCGACGCGATCGTGCTGCGCGACGGCCAGCAGGTCACCGAATTCCGCGAGGGGCTGTTGCCCTGGGCGCTGCAGACGCCGTCGGCGCTCGTCTTCGACGAATATGACGCCGGACGCCCGGACGTGATGTTCGTGATCCAGCGCGTGCTGGAGACCGAGGGCAAGCTGACCCTGCTCGACCAGAATCGCGTGATTCGCCCGAACCCCTGGTTCCGCCTGTTCGCGACCTCGAACACGGTGGGTCTGGGCGACACGACCGGCCTCTATCACGGCACGCAGCAGATCAATCAGGGCCAGATGGACCGCTGGAACATCGTGGTGACGCTGAATTACCTGCCCGCGGCGACCGAGGCGCAGATCGTGCTCGCCAAGTCGGGCGAATATGACAAGCCCGACGGCAAGAAGACGGTCGAGAATATGGTCAAGGTCGCCGAACTGACGCGCCAGGGCTTCATGGCGGGCGACATCTCGACCGTGATGAGCCCGCGCACCGTCATTTCCTGGGCGCAGAACACCTTGATCCTGGGCGATATCGGCTTCGCCTTCCGCCTCTCCTTCCTCAACAAATGCGATGAGGCGGAGCGGCCGCTCGTGGCCGAATATTATCAGCGCGTTTTCGGCAAGGATCTGCCCGAAAGTATCGTCGGCAAGGCCTGATGGCCGAACAGTCGCCCCTCGACGCGTTGCGCTCCGTGCTGGCAGGCGCGGCGCGTGCGATGGCGCATGAGCCCGAACTGGAGCTGAGCTTCACCACCGACGCGCCGTCGGCCTCCTTGAAGCAATTGCGCGTGCCGATGCCGGGCCGCAATTTGCCGCGCGAGCAGGTGGCCGAGGCGCGCGGCTTCGCCGACGGCTTCGCGCTACGCGAACGGCACCATAATCCGAAGCTCCATGCCAGGGTCGCGCCAGCCGACGCCAATGCGCGCGCGGTGTTCGACGCGGTCGAACAGGCGCGGGTCGAGGCCTTGGGATCGCGCGCGATGGCGGGTGTGCGCGCCAATCTGGGCCATGCGCTGGAAATGCGGCTGCGGTCCGATCCGCTCACGCGCGCGCGCAACCGTGCCGAAGTGCCGCTCGCCTCGGCACTGGGGCTGATCGTGCGCGAGCGGCTCACCGGCGAGAAGCCGCCCGTCATCGCCGAGGGCGGGCTGGCGCTGGTGCGCGACTGGATCGAGGAGAAAGCGGGCGCCGATCTCGACGCGCTCGGCCTCACGCTCGACGATCAGGGCGCCTTCGCGCGGCTGGCGACGCGGCTGCTCGAGGATCTGGAGCTGGTCGAGGCGCAGCCAGAGGCGACCGATCCCGAGGAATCGTCGGACGATCAGGGCGAGGACCCCGACCAGGGCGACGAAGGCGAGGAGGGTGATCAGGATCAGCCCGGCGGTCAGGCCGACGGGCAGATGGATGTGCGGGCCGAATCCTCCTCCGAAACCGACGACAAGAGCGAGACGCGCGAATCGGCCGAAGGCGAGTTCGAAGGCGAGGGCCAGGAAGGCGATGACGGCGAGGAGGGGATGCAGCCCGTCCGCCCCAACCGTCCAATGGCGGATACGCCGGGCTTCCTCGACTACAAGGCCTACACGACACGGTTCGATGAGGTCATCACCGCGACCGAATTGTGCGACGAGGAAGAGCTGACGCGGCTGCGCGCCTATCTCGATCAGCAGCTTGTCCACCTTCAGGGCGCGGTCACCAAGCTCGCCAACCGGCTGCAGCGCCGGCTGATGGCGCAGCAGAATCGCTCTTGGGAGTTCGACCAGGAGGAAGGGCTGCTCGACGCGGCGCGGCTGGCGCGCGTGGTGGTGAGCCCGGCGCATTCGCTGTCCTACAAGATCGAGCGGGACACCGATTTCCGCGACACGGTGGTGACGCTGCTGATCGACAATTCCGGGTCGATGCGCGGGCGGCCGATCTCCATCGCCGCGATCTCGGCCGACGTTCTCGCGCGCACGCTCGAACGCTGCGGGGTCAAGGTCGAGATACTGGGTTTCACCACGCGCGCGTGGAAGGGCGGGCAGGCGCGCGAAGCCTGGCTGCAGGCGGGGCGCCCGCCCTCGCCGGGCCGGCTCAACGACCTCCGACACATCGTCTACAAGCGCGCCGACGACCCCTATCGCCGCGCGCGCAAGAGCCTTGGCCTGATGATGCGCGAGGGCCTGCTCAAGGAGAATATCGATGGCGAGGCTCTGCTGTGGGCGCATAACCGCCTGATCGCGCGGCCCGAGGAACGCCGCATCCTGATGGTGATCTCCGACGGCGCGCCGGTCGACGATTCGACCCTGTCGGTGAACAGCGGCGCCTATCTCGAAAAGCATCTGCGCCAGGTCATCGCGTGGATCGAGACCCGCTCCCCGGTCGAACTGGTCGCGATCGGGATCGGCCACGACGTGACGCGTTATTATCAGAAGGCGGTCACGATCATGGATGCCGAGCAGCTGGGCGGCACGATGGTCGAGCAGCTGGCCGGATTGTTCGACGCCGACTGACGCGCAGATCGGCGATCAGTCGCAATCGCGGCGCGCGGCGTCGCTGATTGGCGCGCCGCGCGTATTTGCCGGCCGGCTGGAACGGGCGGCGCCGCTGTCGCCGAGCAGCCCGCCCGCGATCGCGCCGAGAAGCGCGCCGGCGGTGCCGCGCTCGCAACTGTCGCGCCGTTCTCGATAGGCCGCGCGGCGGGGCGGCTGCCGGTTCTCATCCGAATAATCGCGGGAATAGCCGTCGCGACGCGAGCCCGTGCGCGGATAACCGTCGCGGTCGCGCGGCGGATCCGCCGCAAAGGCATAGACCTCACCGGCATAAGGCTGCGGAGCGGGGGGGCGGTTACGGGCGCCTGCCGTCGCGGGCATCAGCAACGCCGCCGCGATCAGCGCGCCGCCTGCAAGCCCGAGCATCCGGAAGGTCATCCCACTCTCCTCTACGCGGCGATACGTCCGCCGTGGGAGGGCTTATGCGGGCCGGCCGCTGAGTGGAGACTGAATAAGGCTGTTAGCCGAGGTTCACCTTGGCGCCCAACAGCTTAAGAGCAGGCGGGCGCACCGGCCCGCCGTGCGGCTCAGGCGGCCTTCGACGCCTTCTCGATCTCACGCTTCAGGCGACGGGCGCGCAGCGAGAGATTCTCCGACTTCGACTTGAGCAGCCAATTGTCGAGACCGCCGACATGCTCGACCGAGCGAAGTCCGTGGGTCGACACGCGCAGCTTCACGCCCTTGCCGAGCTTGTCCGAGATAAGCGTGACATTCTGCAGGTTGGGCAGAAAGGTCCGCTTGGTCTTGTTGTTGGCGTGGCTCACATTGTGGCCCACCTGCCGGCCCTTGCCGGTCAGCTCGCAAATACGCGCCATGCGCTCAAAATCCCGAAATCGATGGTTCTGGAAAGAGCGGGCCGATAGCGGTGCCCCGCAGATTCGTCAAGTTTGCTGGGGACAAGTGCGTCATTCGGCCCTGCATTGCCACCGGGCGCGCCATGCAACCCGACGCGGAAAGGCACGTTAGCGGCGCACAACAGTGGAGAACAAGAGATGCGGGCCGTAGTCACCATTCTCGCGATCGTGGTCGTGATCGCGATCATCGCGGTCGCCACGGGTTTCGTGAACCTGCACGGCAGGCCGGGCGAGCTGCCCACCGTCAAGGTCGAGGGCGGCCAGGCGCCGGCGGTCAAGGCGGATGTCGGCAGCATCGATGTCGGCACCAAGAATGCCAGCGTGGACGTTCCCAAGGTCGAGACGGTCAAGAAGAAGATCGAGGTCCCGACCGTCGCGGTCCACAAGGCGCAATAAGATGGCCCGGCAGCAGCCGGACGCCGGGGCGGTGGCGGCAGCTATCCTGTTGCCGCCGCTCGGTATTTTTCTGACGCGCGGGCTTGGGATCGAATTCTGGATCGGGACCCTGCTCACGATCCTGTTCTGGGTGCCGGGCATCCTGTTCGCGCTGGCGATGGTGCTGCGCCCCAACCTGTTTGCTCGCGCCTGAGCCGCCGTCCGGCTAAGGGAAGGCGATGGCCTTCCCGATGCCCCTGCCGATGCGCCGCGCGCTCGACCTCGCCGCCGCGGCTGCGGCCGAAGGCGAGGTGCCGGTCGGCGCGGTGATCGCGCGCGGCGATAAGATCATCGCCACCTCCGCCAACGGGATGCTGTCGGGCAACGACCCTACCGCGCATGCGGAAATCCTCGCGATTCGCCGCGCCGCCGAATCGCTCGGGCAACCCAGGCTGGACGGGCTCGACCTGTGGGTGACGCTGGAGCCGTGCGCGATGTGCGCCGGCGCGATCGCGCACGCTCGAATCGCGCGGCTTTATTATGCCGCGGAGGATCCGAAGGGCGGCGCGGTCGCGCACGGCCCGCGCTTCTTCCAACAGCCCACCTGCCATCATCGGCCCGAAGTCTATCCCGGAATCGGGGCGGAGGAGGCCGCGGCACAGCTCAGGGGCTTTTTCGCGGAGCGGCGGGACGCGCCCAACGCTCGCGCCGTCGCCGAATCCGGGGGATAAGATTTCAGTTCGGGACAAGGGGAAGACACATGATCCGCACGATAGCTGTGGCGATGGCGCTGCTTGGCGCTTCGGCACAGGCGGCGACGCCCGCCACATTCCTGGTTCACGACGAAAAATCCCGGCCCGAGAGCCTGACGGTCCGCCCCGACGGCGCGGTGATCGCGGGGAGCGCCAGCTCGCCCTACGTCTATCTGCTCAAGAATGGTTCGGCGGCGGAACGCTTCGTCGATGCGAGCGCGGAAGGGCCGGAGACATTCTTCTTCGGCCAGCTCGCCGATCCCGCCACCGGCACGCTCTGGACGTGCCAGCTCACGCCTGTTCCCGGCACCACGCCCGCCGTCCGGCATAGCAGCCTGCGCGGCTTCGACCTCCAGACCGGCAAGGAAAAGCTGCGCTGGACGCTGCCGGGCGACAATAATGTCTGCAACGATTTCGCGATCGGTCCGGACAAGGCGCTTTATATCTCGGACACGATCAACGCCCGGATCTATCGCCTCGTGCCCGGCCGGCAGGTACCTGAATTGTTTATGGAAGACCGCCTGCTGACGGGCGTGGACGGCATCACGTTCCTGGACGGCACATTGTATGTGAACAACGTCTTCTTCAACAAGCTCTACCGAATTCCGATCGATGCGTCGGGCAAGCCCGGCGCGCCGGTGGACATCTGGATGGATGCCCCGGTCAAGGGACCGGACGGCATGCGCGCGGCAAACGGGAAGCTGTTTCTGGCGGAAAACCGTGCGGGCAAAGTGGACGCGCTCACGATCCGGGGGGACGTCGCGCACGTCACGGTGCTGAGGGACGGGCTGGACGCGCCCACGGGTATAGAGCCGGCGGGCGACACGCTCTGGTTCACCGAACGTGGTGCGGGAAAGGTCTGGTCGATCCCCCTTCCGAAATGAGCCGCGGGCCTGCGGGACCAGCGGTCACCTGTCTTCCGCGCCACGCCCCCAGCGCAGGCGGATCCATAGACAGAGTTGGCGCGGCCGGAGCCGGTCGGTTCGGGGAATATGGATTTCCGCCTGGGCGGGAATGACGGGCTTGGAAAAGGCCGTCGTCCGGGCTCTAGTTCAGCATCATCCGGCTGTTGCCGCGCGCGATGAGGCGGCCGATCGCGTCGAACAATTTGTTCATCGCGACGGGCTTCAGGATCACCTCGTCGGCGCCCTGGTCGATGCAGTCGCGGCAGATGTCGAGTGCGGTGTCGGCGGTGACGACGATCACCGGCACGCTCGCTTTCTCGTCGGTGCGCGCGCGGATATGCTTGATTGCGGTGAGGCCATCCATGCCCGGCATGCGCAGATCCATCAGCACGATATCGTACTGACGCTCCTCGATCATCGCGAGCCCGCTCTCGGCGTCGTGGGCCTCGTCCATATTGGCACCCGCCACCGTCAGCATGTCGCGAACGACCCGGCGGTTCATAGCGTCATCCTCGACGAACAGGATGTTCATCTCACAGCTTCTCCGCCCCGACCCGCCTCATGCCGCAATGTTTCGGCTCGCAATTGGTTCTCCATAGACTCTATTCATTTCGGAGAGAAGATCGGGCGCGGTAATTGGCTTGGCAACCACGTGCGTCACGCCTTCCTTAGCAAACTCGGCCAGCAATTCGGGCGTCGGTTCCCGCCACAGAAGCGTGAAGCGCGCCTTGGCCGCGGCACAGGCGCCTGCGAGCGCGCCCGCGGCCTCGGGGGTCAACGCGAGCGCACTGCCCTCTGCCAGCACATGATCGACCGCGCCGGTTTTCAGCGCCTCCAGCGCTTCCGGCACTTCGGTCGCGAATTGCACGCTGGCACATTCGCCCGCGAGCAAAGCGCGCATGATCCCCTGGCCGAGCGGGTTGGGCTCGATCATCAGCAGATGCGCGGTGGCAAGGCTGGTGGCGGCGATCCGATCGGCCGGCGCGACGTCGGCCGCGCCGCGCTCGAGCGGCAGCGTCAGCGTGAAGGCCGATCCGGCGCCCAGCGTGGACAGCACCGTCACGTCGCCGCCCATCGCGCGCGCGAGGTTGCGGCAGATGGCAAGGCCGAGGCCGGTGCCGCCATGGCGGCGGGTGACGCCGCCATCGACCTGGCGGAAGGATTCGAAAATTTCCTCGATCCGGTCCGACGGGATGCCGATGCCGCTATCGGCGACGCGGATCACCAGCCGTTCGGTGTCGGAATCTTCATCCGTTTCGGAAAAGGCCGCGAGCCGGACCTGGCCGCGATCGGTGAATTTGATCGCGTTGGACATGAGGTTGAAGATGATCTGCCGCAGGCGAACCTCGTCCGCGATGATCTTGCCCGGACAATGGTCCAGATCGAACTCGATTCCGATCCGTTTGGTCTCGGCCTGGCCGGTCCAGACCGTGACCGCATCTTCGAGCAGGCGCTTCAGGTCCATCTCGGCGGTCTGGATGCGCAGCTCGCCCGTTTCCATCTTTGCGACGTCGAGGATGTCGTCGACCAGCGCCTTCATCGTTTCCCCCGCGCCCTGGACCAGTTCGATCCGGCCGCGCAAAGTGGGATCGAGCTGGCGGCCGGCGAGGATCACCTGGGTCATGCCGAGGATGCCGTTCAGCGGCGTGCGGATCTCGTGACTGGTCGTGGCGAGGAATTCGGTCTTTGCGGCGAGCGCCTTCTCCAGCGCGACATTGGTCGTCCTGAGCGTAGCGTTGGCGGCGCGCACCTGATTGCGGCTGCGCCGGATCGAGAGGAAGCCGATCAGCAGCAACGTGGAGATCACCGCGGCGGCGGACAACAGGGCAAGCTGCATGCGGTTGCGGAAGCGCGCGGCCGCCACCGCTTGCTGGTTGCGCAGATTGTTGATGCGCAATTCCTGATTGGTGAAATTGAAGCGCGCATTGAGCAGCGCGGCGCTGGTGGACAGCGCCACGGCGCGCTGCTGGTCGTCAAGTTTACGGAAGGCTTCGAGATGCGTGAGCGCCTTGCCTTGCTCCCCCCGCGCGCGGAAAATTTCGTAAGCCGTGCGGTGAAAATCCCGCATCGGCAGGCTTGCCTGCGCATTATGCGATTCCGCAAAAGCGCGGTCGATCAGCCTGGCCGCCTTGTCGAGATCCTTCTCGCGCAGCGCGACGAACGCGGCGACCGCATCGAGCGCGGGCCGGCCGCTGGCGGCTGCACCGCTGGACGATAATTGGAAGGCGCGCCGCAATGTTGCGTCAGCATCGGCAAATTCGCGCGCTTCGGCCTGGGCGGAGGCCAGATTGCGTAGAATCAGCGATTCGAGCAGCGCATCACCGTTGGCCAGCACCAGCGCCTTCTGGAAGGCGCTCTCCGCCGCCCGATAACGCTGGAGCGCGTAAAGCACGTTGCCGCTGTTGTTATAGGCGGAAAAGAGCAGGCGATGGTCGGCGGAGTAAGTGTCGATCGCCTGCTTGAAATAGCGCAGCGCCGTCTCGTTATCCCCTCCGTCCGAATAGAGCGTGCCAAGGTTGAGCAACGCCTTTGCCTGGCCGCGCGGGTTCCGTGCCTTGCCGAACAAGCGGTACGAAAGCTGATAATCGTTCAGCGCGTCCTGCACGCGGCCGAGCACTTCCGAAACCCCGCCGCGCGCGAGGATCAGCTCCCCCTTGATGTCATTCTCGTCGGTGTCGCTGTCGAGCGGGGCCAGCGCGGCGCGGATTACGGCGAGCGCCTGTTGTGGCTGGCCAAGGCTGATCAGCGCTTCCGCGCGCAGCCAATCGGCGGTGGCGGTGTCATGCACCTTACTGCTGGAAGAGGGATTCTTCTGGAGCTCGTTACGAAGCGCGCCGGCGTCTCGAAGCGCGCGCTCGGGATCGGCCATGATCTCATTGCGGATCGCCGACACCTTTTGACTGACGGAATCTTCGCCCGGGCCGGCGCGCGCAGGCGCAAGGGCCAGCACCGACGCGAGCAAAAGGGCTGCCAGAGGCCGGATCATGTCGATGCCTTCCGCACAACCCCGTATTATGCGCAGCAAGTTAACGCTTTCGATGCTGCCAACGCAACGGTGTTACGCGACGAGGTGGCCGCCATTCGGTATTTCGCGCCGAAACGAAAAAGGGCCGGCAAAGCCGGCCCTTCGGGAAACCTGTAAAAGGTCTCGTCTTAGTTCGGGCGAACCGGGCGGATATTTTCCAGCGACGGGCGAACCGGACGAATGTTCTCAAGGCCCGGAGCAACCGGACGGATATTTTCCAGCGAAGGATTAACCGGGCGGATATTCTCCAGCGACGGGCGAACCGGGCGGATATTTTCCAGCGCGAGCGCAGGCGTTGCTGCTGCCACACCCATCGCCAGAGCGGCGGTGATGGTGAGGATCTTGGTCGCCTTGAACATAACGTCTCCGTCGAGTTCAGCCGGCACAATGCCGCTGTGTCGAGGAGATAGTTACCGGGCTCTTTACCCTTTATCAAGTATTATTAATGTGTTGTTAACCATTTAGCCGCAACTGTTCGCACGGTTGAGGCGTTGAGCTCACCCTGTGCCGCCAGCGCGACCTAACCAATTGAATCCCAATGATGTTTCGGGAGCGGAATCTTCACGCGCGTCGAGGAAAGAGCGCAGGTCGCCCAGCGCCATCGGCATCGCGATCAGGAATCCCTGAATAACGTCGCAACCCATAACCTTGAGCAAAGCGAGTGCCGCGGGCGAATCGACGCCCTCGGCGGTGACCTCCATGTCGAGCGCATGGGCGAGATCGATCGTCGAGCGCACCAGCAGCGGATCGCGATGGCTGGACGAGAGGCCGGAAATGAACATGCGGTCGATCTTGAGTTCGTGCGCAGGGAGCTGCTTCAGATAAGCGAGCGAGGAGAGGCCCGCGCCATAATCATCGATCGCGATCTTGATGCCCGCGTCGGCGAAAAGGTGCAGATTGCGCAACGCGCCTTCGGGATCGGCGATCATCGCGGTTTCGGTGATCTCGAAACCGATCGGGCCGGAAGCCGCGCTGACGGTAGCGAGCGCCCATTCCGCAAAATCCCGATCCGGCAGAACGCGGGCGGAAATATTGACGTTGAATGTGATGTTGTGCCCGCAGGCGGCAAGGCTTGCCTGCTCGACGATGCTCTGCCGAATCACCCACTCGGTGATGCGCCGCATCTGGCCGCGCTCCTCGGCGAGCGCGATGAAGTCATTGGGGCCGACCAGGCCGCGCGTCGGGTGGCGCCAGCGGATCAACGTCTCCACCGCCTGCACCTCACCCGACCGGGCGCGCATCTTGGGCTGGTGAACCAGGAAGAATTCATTGCGGTTCACTGCCTCGGCCAGATCGTCGGCGAGCGAGGATATGGCTGCCGCTGTCGGGGCCGCATTTTCCTCGGCGCCCCTGGCCTGGCGAGGCGCGGCCTGGCGGCGCCACAGCACCGCCGCGACGATGCCGGAGACTGCGCCGATAGCCGCGAGGCCGCCGAAAGCGAGACCGAAGGGGAGCATCAAGGCGAGCATCGAAGCCACGTTGGCACTTATCCACAAGAATATAAACAGATTGTTAAGGCTATTCTAAGGGACTCTGGCAACCGAAAAGCGCCGGGGAACCGTTTTCAGCCACATTTGCTACCACAAATGCCGCCTGAAGGTTAATTAACGCGGACAGGTTGAAGAACCCGCCCCGGGCATGGTTGCCGAAACGTAAAGGCTGTTCGATCGCAGGGGCCCGCCCGGCCCGCTGCTCAGCCCCGGTTCAGGCGATCCGTGCCAGACGGGTATGCGGCACATGGCAAGGAGGACGACGATGCGGATTCTCTCATTCTGCGTGACGGCTCTGATCCTCGGCACGGCGGCGCAGGCGCCAGCCCGCGCGCCGGCGAAAGAGCGCGGCGAGGCCGACCTTGCCCGCGAGCTGGCCGGCCGCGTAGCGGGCAAGCCGGTCAACTGCCTTTCCCTGGGGCGTATCGCCGGGCAGACGATCATCGACCGCACCGCGATCGTCTATCGCGGCATCGGCAACACGTTGTGGGTCAACCGGCCGCGTGGTGCGGAGATGCTGCGCGACGACGATATACCGGTGCAGTTCGTCTATGGTTCGGAGCTTTGTCAGCTCGACCAGATCAAGCTGCTCGACCGTGGGACGCAGATGCAGCGCGGCTTTGTCGGGCTGGGCGAGTTCGTGCCCTATACCAAACCCGCAGCGACCGGACAGTAAGCGGTCCTTTTCGCCGCTTTTTGCGAGCGGCGGCATCTTTTCACGCCGCTTTCACGCCCACGGTCACGAATCTTTGACGCTGGCTGCGTAAGCCCATGCCCGAATCGACGCCGTCCTGGGACGGGTTGGGGAGTTGGCTATGGCGTACGTGCAGACCGATCCGGCGGTGTGGCTGGAAAGCAGGGTTCCGGCGCGCGAAATCCGGCTGGGCGCCGCCGAGCGGCAGGTGATCCTGCAGGCGCGGCGCGATGCGCAGGCGCGCAGGCGGGGCAAGCGCAACGGCGACCCCCGGCTCGAGGCGCTGCGTCTCTATGCAATGCTCGGCCGCTACCGGCGCGATGCGGTGCGACCCCTGCTCGCGGCGGGCTTCTCGCCCGCTGAGCGGCGTGTGGTCGATGCCATGCTCGATGCGCTGCCGCAGCGGCGGCGCGTTGCCCCGCCCGCGACCGGACGCCTGGTCTGCGCGCTGCTGATCCTGCTGCCGCTGCTGACCGCGGCCGCCATCTATGGCTGGGCGAGCCTTCATCTCCAGGACCGGCTGATCGCGGCGGTGCTGGGCGGGGTCGCGCTGCTCTTGCTCACACCGTTCGCCAGCGCGCTCGCCCCCCGGCGGCGCCAGGGCTAGCGCCCCGCTTCCTCCGCGCGTTGACAGCAACCGGGGGGCGGCCGGCCGCCGCTTCTCAGCCGGCGACGCCCAGCCCGAGATCGTTGTGGCGCAGCGCCGCGAGCACGGTCGCGACCATCCCGTCCGCATCCAGCCCGGCCTCGGCATATTGGCGTTCGGGCTTGTCCTGCTCCTGATAGATATCGGGCAGGCGCAACGTGCGCAGCTTGAGCCCGGCGTCGATCAGCCCTTCGTCGGAGGCGAAGGTCAGCACATGCGCGCCGAATCCGCCGACGGCACCCTCCTCGACCGTGATCGCGACCTCGTGCGTGGCGAGCAGGCGCCGGATCAAGGCTTCGTCGAGCGGCTTGGCGAAGCGCAGGTCCGCGACCGTGGTCGAAAGACCCTGCGCATCCAGCCGGTCCGCGGCCTTGAGTGCTTCCTCGAGCCGTGTGCCAAGCGAGAGGATCGCGACGGTCTTGCCTTCGCGCACCACGCGGCCCTTGCCGATTTCGAGCAGTTTCGGCTCGGCGGGGATCGCGGCACCGGCACCGCTGCCGCGCGGATAGCGCACCGCGATCGGGCCCGCATCATAGGCCGCCATCGTGTGGACCATGTGCGTCAGTTCGGCTTCGTCCGCAGCCGCCATCACCACCATGTTGGGCAAGGTGCACAGATAGGCGAGATCGAACGAGCCGGCATGGGTCGCGCCGTCGGCGCCGACCAACCCGGCGCGGTCCATCGCGAAACGCACCGGAAGATTCTGGATCGCGACATCGTGCACGACCTGGTCGTAGGCGCGCTGGAGGAAGGTCGAATAGATCGCGCAGAAGGGCTTCATCCCTTGCGCGGCGAGGCCAGCGGCGAAGGTGACCGCATGCTGTTCCGCGATACCGACGTCGAACGTGCGGTCGGGGAAGGCCTGCGCGAAGCGATCGACCCCCGTGCCCGACGGCATGGCCGCCGTGATCGCGCAGATGCGATCGTCGGCTTGCGCCTCGCGGATCAGCGCGTCGGCGAAAACAGTCTGATAAGCAGGCGGGCCCGACGGCGCCTTGGCCTGTTCGCCGGACACGACGTCGAACTTCTGGACGCCATGATATTTGTCGCTCGCGGCCTCGGCCGGGGCATAGCCCTTGCCCTTCTTGGTCACGACATGGATCAGGCAGGGGCCTTCCGATGCGTCGCGCACATTCTCCAGCACCGGAATCAGATGGTCGAGATTATGGCCGTCGATCGGGCCGACATAATAGAAACCGAGCTGTTCGAAGAGCGTGCCGCCCATCGCCATCCCGCGCGCGAACTCGTCGCTCTTGCGCGCGGCGTCGTGGAGCGGGCGCGGCAATTTGCGTGCGACGCGCCGCGCGATGTCGCGGATCGACAGAAACGGTTTCGAGGATACGAGCCAGGCGAGGTAAGCCGAAAGCCCGCCCACCGGCGGCGCGATCGACATGTCGTTGTCGTTGAGGATCACGATCAGGCGGTTGCCGGCGGCTTCCGCATTGTTCATCGCCTCATAGGCCATGCCCGCGGACATCGCGCCGTCGCCGATGATCGCGATCGCCTTGCCGGGCCTGCCCGCCAGCTTGTTCGCGACGGCGAAGCCCAAGGCGGCAGAAATCGACGTGGACGAATGCGCGGCGCCGAAAGGGTCATATTCGCTCTCGCTGCGCCGGGTGAAGCCCGACAGGCCCCCGCTTTGGCGCAGCGTGCGGATGCGGTCGCGCCGCCCGGTCAGAATCTTGTGGGGATAAGCCTGATGGCCGACATCCCAGATCAGCACGTCGTTGGGCGTGTCGAACACGTAATGGACCGCGGTCGTGAGCTCGACCACGCCCAGGCCAGCGCCGAGATGCCCGCCGGTTTGCGACACCGCCGAAATGGTCTCGGCGCGCAATTCGTCGGCGACCTGCCGAAGCTGCTCCGGCCGTAGGCGGCGGAGATCGGCGGGTGCATGAATCGTATCGAGCAGAGGGGTCGCGGGACGATCGGACATCGGCGCGGTTTAGGCTTTTGTGGCGCGAAGGCAAAGCCGCCGCGCGTCAATTCCGTTCAAATCCCGGTCAATTTCCGGTGCAGTTGCGGCAGCGTCCGGTGACTTCGATCACCGGGCGTACGGGCGTGAAGCCTGCGGCGTCGGCCGCCTTGCGCACGCGATCGGTGAGCGCGTCGTCGTCGATATGCGTGGTCTGGCCGCACGCATCGCACACCAGGAAGATGCAGTCGTGGCGGCAGGCGGGATGCGCGTTGACGACATAGGCATTCGCGGTCTCGACCCGCTGCGCCAGGTTCTTGGCCACGAACAGATCGAGGATGCGGTAGACGCTGTTGGCGGCGACGCGCCGGTCTTCCGACTTCGAGATCGAATCGGCAATATCGTAGGCAGACGCGGGACGATCGAAGCCGGCCAACGCCGAAAAAACGGTCGCGCGCATCGGCGTCCATTGCTCGCCCGCACCCTCGAGTGCCGCCTGAGCCTCGGCCTCCAGCTCCGCGCCATCGGCAAGCTTATGTTCGTGAACGTGCGCCATGAACGCGAAAATAGGCCTGTGGAACGAAAGCGGCAAGGCGCGCACAAGCACGGGCGGACGCCTCGATCAGATTGGAGCCGAAACCTGTTCCTGTTCGACCGCCTGTTCCGCCTGCTGATCCGCGCCGGGCCGCTGACCGTGATCGGCGCGGATGGGCGCGTCCGCACCTACGGCATCGATTCGCGCGACGTGAGGCCGGTGACGATCCGCTTTACCGATCATGCGACACCGCGCCGGATCGCACGCAATCCGGCGATGGGTGCGGGCGAGGCCTATATGGATGGGCGGCTGATCGTCGAGGATGGCGACATCCGCGCCTTCCTCGACCTGATCGGCCACAATCTGCGCTGGGATGCCGACAATCCCGTGCGCGCGCGGCTGTGGCGCCCTCAGCGGATCGCCGCCGCGCTCGACACATGGAATTGGGAGCGGCGGGCGAAGCGCAACGCGGCGCATCATTATGATCTGTCGGCGCGGCTCTACGACCTCTTCCTCGACGCCGACCGCCAATATAGCTGCGCCTACTTCACCGCGCCCGACACTCCGCTCGACCAGGCGCAGCAGGACAAGAAGGCGCATATCGCCGCCAAGCTCGATTTGAGGCCCGGCCAGAAGGTGCTCGACATCGGCTGCGGCTGGGGCGGGATGGCGCTGTATCTCAACCGCGTCGCCGATGTGGACGTTCTCGGTATCACGCTCTCCGAAGAGCAACTCAGGATCGCGCGGCGGCGGGCTGCGGACGCGGGTGTGGGCGATCGGGTCAGGTTCGAGCTGCTCGATTATCGGCAGGTCACGGGGCGGTTCGACCGTATCGTGTCGGTCGGCATGTTCGAACATGTCGGACCACCGCATTACGGCACCTTCTTCGCCAAATGCCGCGATCTGCTCGCGCCGGACGGCGTGATGCTGCTCCACACGATCGGCCGCGCCGACGGGCCGGGCGCGACCGACCCCTGGCTTGCCAAATATATCTTCCCCGGCGGTTATGTCCCCGCGCTCAGCCAGATCATGCCCGCGGTCGAACGGTCTTTCCTTTGGGCGACCGATATCGAGGCGCTGCGGCTGCATTATGCTTTCACGACCGCCGCCTGGTACGAGCGCGTCACCGCACATGAGGCGGCGATAACGGCCCTCTACGACGCGCGCTTCTTCCGCATGTGGCAATTCTACCTGGCGGGGGCGATCGCCGCTTTCCGCCATGACGGGCACCTTGTGTACCAGATCCAGCTCGCCCGCAGGCGCGACGCGGTGCCGATCACGCGAACCTATATCGAGCGGGAGGAGGAGCGTTTTCGGGGCATGGGTTGAGCCGGGCGTGCATTGCGCGCGGGCGCGGCAGAGGCCATAGCCCGGATGTGGCCCGTTCGTTCCGTCCCCAGCCCCGTCCGCGACTGCTCGGCTTCTGGCTGCTCGTCGTCGCGGCGCTCGTCTTCGCGATCGTGGTGGTCGGCGGCATCACCAGACTGACCGAATCCGGCCTGTCGATCACGCAATGGGACCCGATCCTGGGCGCGATCCCGCCGCTCAACGACGCGCAGTGGCAGCGCGCGTTCGATGGCTACAAGGCGATTCCGCAATATCACGCCTTCAACAGCGGCATGACGCTTGAAGGCTTCAAGCACATCTTCTTCTGGGAATATCTGCACCGCCTGCTGGCGCGCGCGATCGGCACGGTGCTCGCGATCGTCCTGCTCGTCTTCTGGTGGAAGAAGTGGATACCCACGGGGTTCGGCTGGCGGACGATCCTGATCTTCTGCCTGGGCGGGCTGCAGGGCCTGATCGGCTGGTGGATGGTGGCGTCCGGCCTGGAGGTGCGGACGGAAGTCAGCCATTTCCGGCTCGCGATCCACCTGCTCGCGGCGATGCTGATCTATTCAGTGCTGATCTGGACCGCGCTCGATCTGTTCGCACTCGACAAGGGCATAAGGCGCGTCCGCCTCAAATTCTGGCCGTTCGTCGCGATCCTGATGCTGGCGGTGCAGCTGATGCTGGGCGCGTTCACCGCCGGCTTACGCGCGGGCTATGCCTTCGCGAGCTGGCCGAAGATGGGCGACGAATGGTTCCCGAGCGGCGGCTGGACCGCGGGCAAGCCGATTGGCTTCAATCTCGGCTCGAACCCGATCGTGGTGCAGTTCGAGCATCGCTGGTGGGCCTGGGCGGTCGCGGTCGCGATATTCCTGCTGGCGCTCGCCGCCTGGCGCGCGCGCCGGCCGGTACGCAGCGTGGTGCTTATGCTGCTGGTGGGCGCGCAGATCACGCTCGGCGTCGAGACGCTGCTGAGCGGCGTGCAATTGCCGATCGCGGTGGCGCACCAGGCGACCGCGGCGCTTTTGCTGGCGGCGATGGTGTGGGTGGCGCATGGCGTCGGCCAGCCGCGATCGGGGCGGCGTTAAGCTCTATCCCCGTCATGCCAGCGGACGCCGGCATCTCGGGAGATGAAGCGGAGCCGGTGCCGCCTGACACACTAGTTTTCGCTGGGTGACGATGGAGAAGAGCGTATGGTATCATAATACCGCACGCCATTTCGGCGGTTTTGCTTGACTTTTTGGGGTCGAATCGACATTTGGCCCGCATCGACGCCGCTCCTTCACGGGCGGCGCGTTTGTTTTTCGGGCCTCGCCGCATCGGCTGCCCATCAACCAAGGGTCAAGTCCATGCGGACGCTTTCGAAGCAGACCAAGCCGGCTACGCCGTCGACGGTCGAAAAGAAATGGCATCTGATCGATGCCGATGGTCTGGTCGTGGGCCGCGTCGCCTCGATCATCGCCAACATCCTGCGCGGCAAGCACAAGCCGAGCTTCACCCCGCACATTGATTGCGGCGATAATGTCGTCGTCATCAATGCGGACAAGGTGCGCTTCACCGGCAAGAAGCTGGGCCAGAAGGTCTATTACAAGCACACCGGTTATGCCGGCGGCATCAAGGGCGTGACCGCGGGCAAGGTGCTCGAGGGCCAGTTCCCGGAACGCGTGCTCGAAAAGGCCGTGGAGCGCATGGTGCCGCGTGGTCCGCTCGGCCGCCAGCAGATGCGCAACCTGCGCATCTTCAAGGGCGCGGAGCATGATCATGCCGCGCAGAACCCCGAGGTGCTCGACGTCGCCTCGATGAACCGCAAGAACAAGGTGGGCGCATAATGTCCGACACCCGTCAGTCCCTCGCCGATCTGGCGAACCTCACCGGCCAGGAAGCTCCGGTTGCCGCCGCTCCGGCCGCAACCGCTCCCGCGGGTGACGAGGCTCCGGCCGCGCCGCAGGCGCCGGTCCAGGCCGCGACCCCGCTGCGCGAGCAGCAGATCGACAAGCAGGGCCGCGCTTATGCGACCGGCCGCCGCAAGGACGCCGTCGCCCGTGTGTGGCTCAAGCCCGGCTCGGGCAAGATCACGGTCAACGGCCGCGACCAGGAAGTCTATTTCGCGCGTCCGACGCTGCGTCTCGTCATCAACCAGCCGTTCGGCGTTGCCGAGCGCGAAGGCCAGTATGACGTGGTCGCGACCGTCACCGGCGGCGGCCTTTCGGGCCAGGCCGGCGCGGTAAAGCACGGCATCGCCCAGGCGCTGACCCGCTACGAACCGGTGCTGCGTTCGCCGGTCAAGGCGGCAGGCTTCCTGACCCGCGACAGCCGCGCAGTCGAGCGTAAGAAGTACGGCAAGGCGAAGGCCCGCCGCAGCTTCCAGTTCTCGAAGCGCTAAGCGTCCAGGCTACGAACAAGAAAGGGCGGTCCCGGGATGCCGGGGCCGCCTTTTTTTTGACTGCGACGGGCCGGCACTCGCGGTACCGAGTGACCAGGCCCGGCGGAAAGGCCAGGCCGTAGCGCTGCTGCGCCCGATCCAGATCGTCCGGGCTGCAAACCTCGGTCACGGGTCCATGCGGCCCGACCGTACGGTGGGAAGCTCTGGCCAAATCGCGCTCCCTTCGTTTCGCATCGGACAAGAAAAAGGCGGCCCGGTTTCCCGGGCCGCCCAGTTGGTTGGAGAGGATGGTTCGCGCTTAGAAGCGCAGCTGGCCGAACAGGCCGAACTCGTTGACGGTGCCCTTGCCGCCGGTCAGCGAACCGGTCGGGTTGGCGCCGCCGATCGTGCCGTACTGCGTGCCGTAGGTGCCGTTGTCGACCTGGTCATGCTTGTAGACCAGAGCGAGGTCGACGATCTTCACCGGCTCCCACTGGATGCCGACATTGTAATATTGGTTCTTCAGGTTGGGCGTGGTGGCGGACAGCTTGGTCGGCTTGACCCAGTCGTAGCGGCCGAAGACGCTCCACGTCTTGTTGAAGTTGACGTTGCCGAAGACCGAATAGCCGTCGGACTTGTCGTCGGCGACGGTGGTGACGGTCTTGTAGTCCTTGGCATGGAAATATTCCGCGCCGACGTTGAACATCTTGTTCTTGTAGCCGATCAGGACGTCCTCGCGGGTCGCGGTATGGTAGACGTTCGTGGCGCCCTCGGTGTTGTTGCCAAGCTTGCCCGAATAGCCGCCCAGCGCGGCGTAGAAGCCCTTGTAGTTCAACGACACACGGCCTTCGACGTCGACCGAGTTGGTCACCTTGACGTTGCGATAGCCTGCGCCGTCGACGACCGAGACCTGGTAGCTGACGAGGCCGCCGGCGAGATCGCCGAGGACGTGGATGCCCCAGTCGGCCGAGGTCGCGAAGCCCAGGCGATCGGCGACAATATTCTCGATATGGCGATAGCCATACTGGTTCTCGACATAGGGAACCCACGGCAGGTCGGCCGCACCGAGGCGGACGACAAAGGCCGGATCGAGCTTTGCCTGCAAATAGGCCTTCTTGATGTAGAAGCCCTTGCCGACCAGAGCGGTCGCGTTGGCGGGCGATGCGGCGCTGTTCGGGTTCACGTTCAGCGTGTTGGTCGAGCCGACGACGTTCGACACGTCCATCGTCACGTTCGCCGCGAAGATCGGGCTGAACGTATGGTCGACGCCCAGGTAGAAACGCTTGATGTTGAAGCCGGTACCGTTGGGCGAGGTGACGCCGGCGGGCTTCACGCCATTCGACTTGGTCGAGAGGTTGGAGAAGTTGAAATACATGCGGCCCGACACGCTGGTCGAATCCCACCATTTGCCCTTCTGGAAGCTCGCAAGCTCGGTCTTGACCGCGGCCGGAACGGCCTTCTTGGCGGTTTCGGACGCGTCCGCGGCAGCGGTCTGCGCCTTGGCTGCGGCGGTCTGTGCCTGCGCGGCCTGGCTGGCGGCCGACGATGCGGCGACCTGCGCATTGTTGACGTTGGCGACGGTCTCGCGCTGCGCGGCTTCCTGGACGTTCAGGCGTGCGCTCAGATCCTCGACCTGATCCTGCAAGGCCTTGATCTGCGCGAGGAGCGCGCTGTTGGCGCTGGCGGCGGACGAAGCCTTCTTGTGGTGAACCGGCTTGGCGAAAGTCGGCGTAGCGCAAAGCGCGAGCGCGCCGAGCCCCGCCCCGGCGAGCAGCGTGCGACGGATTGTCATGTAAAATCCCCTTAGACCGGCCCCTTTGGCCGACGGGGAATCGGGTACGACGCTTTTGTGACAGTACGATGTAACGGAGCCGGCATGGATGCGGTGCGGCGGTACGCTTCTTTTCGTCATCCCAGCGAAAGCTGGGATCTCAGGCGCGGATGCGGCCTCGCCTCATGCGACCCCAGCTTTCGCTGGGGTGACGCCGGGAATTAGCCCCAAATCCCTTCGATCACGCCCGATTTGGGATAAGCCACGAGCAGGTCGGCGCCCTCGCCGAGCGTAAGGGCGGTCTCGCCTTCAGCCAGCCAGACGCCGCCGGCCTCAAACCCGCCGCCGTCGATCTCGCCGCCGCCCGAAAGCGGGACCAGCCAGAGCGGGCGGCCATCGCTTCGGAGCGTGCCGCTGCCCGACTGGCGCCAGCGTTCGAGCACGAATTTGGGGCCGTCGGCGAGGATTTCGCGCCCGGGTGAGATTTCGTGCGGCTTGTAGGCGGCAACATAGGGAACGGGATCCGCCGCCTCGACACCCGCGTCGAGATGCAGCTCGCGGCCGCTGCCATAATCGTAGAGCCGGTAGGTCAGATCCACATTCTGCTGGACTTCGACCAGGGTCAGGCCCGGCCCGATCGCGTGAATCGTGCCTGCGGTCGTGTAGAAGCTGTCGTCCTTCTTTACCGTCTTCCAGTCGAGCAGGCTTTCGATCGATCCGTCGAGCGACGCCCTGCGCAATGCATCCTTGCTCATCGCGCTCAGCGTGCCGAGCGCGATCGAGGCGTGGGGGTCCGCCTGGAGGATCACCCAGGCCTCGTCCTTGCCACGCGGATAGCCCTGGGCTTGCGCCGTCGCGTCGTCGGGATGGACCTGGACCGAGAGCCGGTCGCTGGTGAACAGATATTTGATCAGCAGTTCGGGCCCATCCGCGCTGCCGTCCTGCGCGCCCGGCACCTCGAACCAGATTTCGCCGACAGGCGCGCCGCCTTCGGGCACGGACTCGAACGCGGGCCAGAGATCGCGCCGGCCCCAGGGCTTCTCGACGCGCTTGGTGGTCAGGCGAACGGCGGACATGATGGCTCTCCCCGGGCTCGGCGGCGAAACGAATGCCGCTATGCAGTCGAACGTCGGGAAAGGCGATGACGTTCCGGGAATTCAGGAAGCGAGGAGTATTCCGTCGCCGGGGCGCAGAACCCCGCAGGGCTCCCCGCCGGGAGAGTCGCTGCCGATCAGTTCGGCAGCGACTCTTCGATCTTGTCGACCCATTCCGGGTAGAAGCAGGGCTGACGGCTCGACCAGCCGGGCGCGGTCGCCGCGGCCTCGCTGATCGACTGGAGCAGCACGCGGCGCTTTTCCGGATGGAGGTGCGGCAGTGCCGCGGCCGCGCAGAACGCGCCCGGCAGCCAGGGCCGCACGCCGCCGCCGATCAGCCGCTCGTAGAGGAAGCGATAGGAGGCGAAGCTTTCGAGCCGGCCCTGGCCGAGATCGAACGCCGTGACCGTGACCAAAGGCGAGAAGAACGGCTCCATCTGATCGAGGCCGCTATCGTCGGGCAGCACTTCGCGGATATGGTCCAACCGGCTGTAGATCCGGGCCTGCGCCTTGATGCTCGCGGCTTCGACCACGTCGCGCGGCCAGCGGCGCATCGCATCCTGCCGGGCGAGCCCGATATCCAGCGAACGCCGGATGTACCGCTGCGTGCCTGCGGGGAAGCCCGCAAATTCCTTCATTTCGGCCAGGGCCATCGCCCCATCGGCCGGTCGCATCTGAACGCCCATACTGCCCTCCCACCCAGAGAGAAGACATAGGGTTAGCACGGCGATGGTTTCCGGGCCCTTAACCCTGCGTTTTCGCTCTATTCAGCGAGAGAATCACGGAAGCTGTTGCGGCGCAACATCTCTTTTGCGCCACAGATAGGGGAAATGCGACGAGCCGAGGGGCTATATCTTGTGCGGGGCGCGTCAGCCGGCGCGTTTCGCCTCCGCTTCGGGGTCATAACCCGATGAAGGCGCCGGATCCTTGCCCTTGCCGGGCTGGGTATTGGACGGCGCGTCCGACGCGGGGAAAGTCTCGTCCACCGCGATGTCGAGTTTGCCGTCTTCGTCCGACGGGTTGCGCTTCAGCTTGGCCACATCGTCCGCGTCGATCGCCGGCCTTACTTCGGGGGCCTCCGGCGCCTTGGCCTTGTCCAGGATCTGATCGGTCATTGAAATTCTCCCAAATCCGGACCGTGTTTCGCGTTCCACCGGGATGCGGGCAACGATCGCGGCCACCTATCCAACGCCCGTCCAGCACGGGCCGTTCCTGCCTTTGTTCTGCCCAAGCGGCGCACGGGCCGCATCCTTGGGACGAGGCGACATTTTCTATGGGAGTGCGGGGTTGACCCCCTCCGCCCAAAGGACCATCTGCCCAATCGGAACGAATCAATCCGATTTGAGCAGATGCGCCTTTCGAACCTTGCCGATTATGCGGTCGTGATGCTGGCCGCCGCCGCCCGGAAGGGCGACGGCCGCCTGAACGCGAGCCTGTTGGCGGAGGAGACCGGAATACCCCTCCCGACCGCGCAGAAGCTGGTCGGGCGGCTCGCGGCGGCGGGGCTGATCGCCTCCTCGCGCGGCACCGGTGGCGGGTTCAAGCTCGCGCGCGGCGCATCCGACATCAGCCTGGCGGACATCGTCGAGGCGGTCGAGGGGCCGATCGCGATGACCGCCTGCGTCGAGGCGGGGCGTCACGATTGCGGCGTGGAGCATAGCTGCCGCGTCAAGCCGCACTGGAATGCGGTGAATAGTGCCATGCGCGGCGCGCTGGCGGGCGTAACCCTGGAGAGCCTCGCGGCCGAGGCGGTGTACTGATGGCGACCAAGAATGCAGAGGCGCATGCCGCCGTCGACAAGGCCTATGAATATGGCTTTTCGAGCGACATCGAGCAGGAGTTCGCGCCCAAGGGCCTGAACGAGGATATCGTCCGCTTCATCTCCGCCAAGAAAGGCGAGCCGGAATGGATGCTGGAGTATCGGCTCAAGGCCTATCGCCACTGGCTGACGATGGAGAACCCGGACTGGGCCAAGCTCAACATCCCGCCGATCGATTATCAGGACGCTTATTATTACGCCGCGCCCAAGGAGAAGCCGAAGCTCGGCAGCCTTGACGAGGTCGATCCCGAGATCCTGCGCGTCTATGAGAAGCTCGGCATCCCGATCGAGGAGCAGAAGGTGCTCGCCGGGGTCGAGGGCAGCCGCAAGGTGGCGGTCGACGCGGTGTTCGACAGCGTCTCGGTCGCGACCACCTTCCGTGCGGAACTTGAACGCGCGGGCGTGATCTTCCGCTCGATCAGCGAGGCGCTGAAGGAATTCCCCGATCTGGTGCGCAAATGGCTCGGCAAGGTCGTGCCGATCCAGGACAATTATTTCGCGGCCTTGAATGCGGCGGTCTTTTCCGACGGCACCTTCGTCTATGTGCCGGAGGGCGTGCGCTGCCCGATGGAATTGAGCACCTATTTCCGCATCAACGCCGCCAATACCGGCCAGTTCGAGCGGACGTTGATCGTCGCCGACAAGGGTGCCTACGTCTCTTACCTCGAAGGCTGCACCGCGCCGATGCGCGACGAGAACCAGCTCCATGCCGCGGTGGTCGAGTTGGTCGCGCTGGACGATGCCGAGATCAAATATTCGACCGTGCAGAACTGGTATCCGGGCGATGCGCAGGGCCGCGGCGGCATCTACAATTTCGTGACCAAGCGCGCGCTGTGCCAGGGCAAGAACAGCAAGGTGAGCTGGACCCAGGTTGAGACGGGTTCGGCGATCACCTGGAAATATCCGAGCTGCGTGCTCGCGGGCGAGAATAGCGTCGGCGAATTCTATTCGGTCGCGGTAACCAACAATTACCAACAGGCCGATACCGGCACCAAGATGATCCATCTGGGCAAGGAATCGCGCTCGACGATCGTGTCGAAGGGAATCTCGGCGGGCAAGTCGGACAACACTTATCGCGGGTTGGTGCGCGTCGGCCCGACCGCGGAGAATGTCCGCAACTTCACCCAGTGCGACAGTCTGCTCTTGGGCAGCGAATGCGGCGCGCACACCGTGCCTTATATCGAGGTGCGCAACCCGACCGCGCAGATCGAGCATGAGGCGACCACCAGCAAGATCAGCGACGACCAGCTCTTCTACGCGATGCAGCGGGGATTGGATCAGGAGGCCGCGGTCGCCCTGATCGTCAACGGCTTCGCCAAGGAAGTGCTGCAGCAGCTGCCGATGGAGTTTGCGGTCGAGGCGCAAAAATTGTTGGGCATTAGCCTTGAGGGGAGCGTGGGGTGAGAAACTACATAAGCCCACCCTTTCCAGAAGGGTTTTTGATCGATGTGGTTGAGCGATTTCCTGATGTGCGAGTGAAAAAGCTCAGGGGACGCTCCGAGTGGCACGTCAAATGCAAGACCGATGTAAATCGTGTAGCGATCGTGTCCGCATATCCTGAACTTTTTTCATAAGTTAGTCAGATGCTTAATATTAAAAACCTCCACGCCGAAGTTGACGGCAAGTCGATCCTCAAGGGGCTCAGCCTCGCGCTCAATGCGGGCGAGGTGCATGCGATCATGGGCCCGAACGGCGCGGGCAAGTCCACGCTGGGCTATGTCCTGTCGGGCCGGCCCGGCTACGATGTGACCGAGGGCTCGGCCACGTTCGAGGGTGCGGATTTGCTGGAGATGGCGCCGCACGAACGCGCGGCGGCCGGGCTGTTCCTGGGCTTTCAGTACCCGGTCGAAATCCCCGGCGTCTCCAACCTGCAATTCCTGCGCGAAGCGCTCAATGCGCAGCGGCGCGCGCGGGGCGAAGAGCCGCTGTCGGGTGGCGACTTCATCAAGCTTGCGCGCGCGCAGGCGAATGCGCTCGGCCTCGATCCCGAGATGCTCAAGCGGCCGGTCAATGTCGGTTTCTCGGGCGGCGAGAAGAAGCGTGCCGAGATGGTGCAGATGGGGATCATCGACCCCAAGCTCGCGATCCTCGACGAGACCGACAGCGGTCTCGACATCGACGCGCTGCGCAGCGTCGGCGCGGGCATCAACACGATCATGCGCAAGCCCGACAAGGCGGTGCTGCTGATCACGCACTATCAGCGGCTGCTCGATTATGTGAAGCCTGACTTCGTCCATGTGCTGGCCGGCGGCCGCATCGTCCGCTCGGGCGGTCCTGAGCTGGCGCACCAGCTCGAGGCCGAGGGCTATGCGGAGATAGCCGCGTGACATCGCTCCCGACCAAGCGCGACGAAGCCTGGCGCTATAGCGACCTGGAAGCGCTTGGCCGCGTGTGGCCGGTGCCCGTACCCGACAAGATCATCGTCGCGGCGGGCGAGAGCCTGCAGCTCAGCCTGGTCCAGGACGCACCGGCCGATCAGGTGATCGTGCGCGACTATACAATTGACGTCGGGGTCGGTGCGTCGTTCGCGATGCAGCTGGTCAATACCGGCGGCAAGCTCGGCCGCGTCGCGCTCGACGTGACGCTCTACGAGGGGTCGTCGTTCGATCTCGACGCTGCCTTGATCGGCGGCGAGGGCCAGACGATCGAACTCGTCACGACCGTGCGTCATTTCGAGGCGAACGCGACAAGCCGCCAGACGGTGCGCGGCATCGCCGGCGCCAAATCCTCGCTCTCCTATCTTGGCAAGGTCGCGGTCTCGCGGGACGCGCAGAAGACCGATGCGGTCCAGTCGGTGAAGTCGATGCTGCTCGATCGCAGCGGACAAGTGAACGCGAAGCCCGAGCTTGAAATCTACGCCGACGACGTGAAATGCGCGCATGGCGCGACCGTCGGCGAACTGGATGCGCAGGCGCTCTTCTACCTCGCCAGCCGCGGTTTGCCACCGGCCGAGGCCAAGAGCCTGCTGCTGCGCGCTTTCGTCAGCGGCCTGTTCGACGGATTGGACGACGAGGCCAAGTTCATCGCGGCGATCGATGCGGCGCTGGAGCGGCTGTTGTGAATATCCTGACGCAGGCCCGCCCGCTCGATCTGGTCGCGGACTTCCCGGCGATCCCCGAGGGCTGGGCCTATCTCGACACCGCCGCCACCGCGCAGAAGCCCAGGTCCGTGCTCGACGCGATCGCGCGCGCTTATGGCCAGACCTACGCCACCGTTCATCGCGGCGTTTATCAGCGCTCGGCCGACATGACCTTGGCCTACGAAGCCGCACGGCGCCGGGTCGCCAGGTTCATCGGCGCCGGATCGGAAAACGAAATCGTGTTCGTGCGCGGCGCGACCGAGGCGATCAACCTGGTCGCCGCGAGCTGGGGCGGGACCTTCCTGAAAGCGGGCGACCGCGTCCTGCTCAGCCAGCTCGAACATCATTCCAATATTGTGCCGTGGCAGCTGCTGCGCGACCGCATCGGGATCGAGATCGACGTCGTGCCCCTGACGGACGATGGCCGGATCGACCTCGATGCCGCCGAGGCGATGTTAACCGAACAGCACAGGCTCGTCGCGCTCGCGCATGTCTCGAACGTGCTCGGTTCGGTGCTCGACGTGCGCCGCGCCGCGGATATCGCGCACAAGGTCGGCGCCAAATTGCTGGTCGACGGCTGCCAGGCGGTGCCGCGCCTGCCGGTCGATGTCGGCGCGCTCGGCTGCGACTTCTACGTCTTCTCGGGGCACAAATTGTACGGGCCGACGGGCATCGGCTGCCTATGGGCGCGGCCTGAAACGCTCGACGCGATGCCGCCTTATCAGGGCGGCGGATCGATGATCGACAAGGTGACGTTCGCGCGTACCACCTATGCGCCGCCGCCGACGCGGTTCGAGGCGGGCACGCCGCATATCGTCGGAGCGCTCGGGTTGCATGCCGCGATCGATTATGTCGAGAGCATCGGGCTGGAGGCGATCCACGCGCACGAGACCGCGCTCGTCCGCCAGACGCGCGACGCATTGCGCAATCTCAACAGCGTGACCTTGTTCGGGCCGGAGGATTCGGCCGGAATCGTCAGTTTCGCGGTCGAGGGGGTTCATCCCCACGATGTCGGCACCATATTGGACGAGAGCCAGGTGGCGATCCGCGCCGGCCATCATTGCGCGCAGCCCTTGATGGAGGCGCTGGGCGTCCCGGCGACCGCGCGCGCGAGCTTCGGCGTGTACAATGGCCCCGCGGACGTGGACGCGCTGGTGAAGGGTATCGAGCGGGTAAGGCGTATCTTCGGATGAATGAGGAACGGAAGATCGAGATCGAGGAACTGAGCGAGGCCCCGCCCGCGCCGCCCAAGGCGCGCGTGGAGGATGCGGAGGTGCATCCGGCCGATGCGTCGCTCGAGCGTGCCAAGGATTATCTGACCGGCTTCCTGAAGCCCCAGCCCGCCGCGGCGCCAGGCGAGGTGGGCGGCGATCTCTACGAACGCGTGATCGACGCGCTCAAGGAGATTTACGACCCCGAAATCCCGGTCAACATCTACGATCTCGGCCTGATCTATGGCGTCGACATTTCGGATGACGGCCATGTCGCCGTGACGATGACGCTCACCACGCCGCACTGCCCGGTCGCGGAATCGATGCCGGGCGAAGTCGAATTGCGCGTCGGCTCGGTGCCTGGCGTGGGCCTGGCCGACGTCAATCTGGTCTGGGATCCGCCGTGGGATCCGCAGAAGATGTCGGACGAGGCCAAGCTCGAACTGGGGATGTTGTGATGACCAGCACGCTCCGCGCCCGCCCCGCCGCGCTCACGCTGACACCTTCGGCCGAAGCGCGCATCGCCAGCCTGATGAAGGACGCGCCCGCCGACGCGATCGGCGTCAAGCTCTCGACCCCGCGCCGGGGTTGCTCGGGCCTGGCTTATTCGGTCGATTATATCAGCAGCGCCAACCCGCTGGACGAGAAGGTCGCGACCCCCGGAGGCGATCTCTATATCGACGGACCAAGCCTGCTCTACCTGATCGGCAGCAATATGGACTGGGTCGAGGACGATTTCACCGCGGGCTTCGTCTTCCAGAATCCCAACGCCAAGGGCAGCTGCGGCTGCGGCGAGAGCTTCACGGTCTAGCAATTTCCGGCAACCTGCCCCATGGGGCCGGAAGAGGGCCGGCCTAGCTCAGCTGGTAGAGCAACCGCCTTGTAAGCGGTAGGTCATCGGTTCGAGTCCGATGGCCGGCACCATCACCCACCCCGCAACCCACGGCCGCGTTAGGATAATCTTGGGCAATAATGTCCTAAGATGCTCCTCTTGTAGCGTGGAGTAAGCGTGGTGGGTCAGCAAATCGACGAATCGCTGGGCAGTCATGATGCCGCGTGGCGGGCGATTTGCCGGTCGCAGGCGGTGATCGAATTCGGGCCCGACGGCGGTATCGAATGGGCCAACGACCACTTTCTGTCGCTCATGGGCTATTCGCTCGAAGAGATAGTCGGCCGCCATCATCGCATGTTCTGCGATCCCGAATTCGCCGAATCGGCGACCTATAGTGAATTCTGGCGGAAGCTTGGCACGGGCCAATATGACGCGGGCGAATATCGCCGGATCGCCAAGGGCGGCCGCGAAGTTTGGCTGCAGGCAACCTATAATCCGGTCCTCGATGCCGAAGGACAACCAAAACGGGTGTTGAAGATCGCCGCCGACGTGACCGAAGCCCGGAAATTGCATAGCGAGCTGCACGACCGCCTGCTGCAGATGTCCGATATCGTCCAGACGATCGGCGCGATCGCCGATCAGACCAGGCTGCTGGCACTGAACGCGGCGATCGAGGCCGCGCACGCAGGCACCGCCGGCTACGGCTTCGCGGTGGTCGCAAGCGAGGTCAAGAAGCTCGCCAGCGACACGAGGCGCGCGACCGAAAAGGTCGCTGGCATGATGCGCGTCTGAGCGAGCCGTAGCGGCCCGCTGTCAGGGCCGGCCTTCGTCGGGCTCGGCCAGCGCTGATCCGTCGTCCAGCTCGACGGGCGCGATCGCGTTCCGCACGCTCATCGCCAGCCCGATCCAGACCAGACCAATCCCCCAACCCGCCATCACGTCGCTCGGCCAGTGAACGCCCAGCGCGACGCGCGTCCAGCCGATGAACAAGGCGGCGAGCAGCGCAATCAAGATAGCGCCATCCCCACGCCCGAACAGCAAAGCCAGGGCGACGCACGTCATCATCGTCCCGGCACTATGCGAGCTCGGGAAGCTCGAGGAGGTGACATGATCGAGCCAGTCCGCAACCGGCGGACGTGGGCGGCTCAGCACGAGCTTGATTCCTTCGATCCCGAGCCGGCCGATCGCCAGGGTCAGGAATAGCCAGGCTGCATCCGCGCGCCGTTTCTGCGCGATCAGGAACGCGAGGCCGACAAAGCCGACCGGGATCATGATCGCTGCGCCGCCAAGCGCGGTCAGGCGCACGATCAGCGGCGCGAGCCCGGGAGACAGATGCAGGCTGTAATGAAGCCGCCAGTCGATGCCGAACCACCAGCACGTAAGGCCGGCGGCGATCATGAACGTGCCGCTGGCGATGAGCAAGCTGGCCTGCCGGTCCTCCGGCGCGAGCCTCATCGCGTGGCGCCCCCAGCGGGGCGATCAGCCAGGCGGTCGCAGGCGGGCCCGTGTTCGGTGATTATCTGCTGCGGAAGAAGGCGCGCCATCGCGCCGATCTAGCAGCAAGTGGCGGGCGGGGTCAGCCCTTTCGCAAGGTCAGCCGCTGGCGCGCTTGCGCCGGGTTTCCCAGCCTTTCTTCGCCGCAGCCGACCGATCGGCGGCCGAGCGGCGCGAGGACGCCGCGCCGCCTTTGCGCCCGCCCTTGCGGGACGACGCGTGGTTTTTCGTCTTGCCGCGGCCTGATCCGGATTTCTTTCCTCCGCCGCTTTCCTTGTTCACCGTCGCCCAGGCGCGGCGCTCCGCCTCTTTTTCGGAGACGCCACGATCCTCGTAACCCTCCTCGATATGCTGGGCCTTACGCTTCTGCTTGTCGGTATAGGCGCTCTTGTCTCCACGCGGCATGACGGTTCTCCTTCCTGCGGGAAGAACGCAAAACAAAGGATCCGGCTCCGTTTCCGGCGCCGAACCCCTTGATTTCAAACCTGGGTTAGCCCGCTAGGGCTTATTCGTAATCCGCGCCCAGATTCTGGGTCCGCGGCGGCGCGGCGGCGGTAAGGCGCAGCGCCTCGGCCGAAGCGGCGAGCGAGCCGATATCGTCCGGCGTATCCTCTTCGTCGATCTGCACGCGCTGGAGGGTCTGCACGACCGCCTCGCTCAGATCGTCGGGAACGATCGTCTCTTCGGCGATCTCGCGCAGCGCGACGACCGGATTTTTATCGCGGTCACGATCGATCGTGAGCTCGGCGCCACCGGAAATCTGTCGGGCGCGCTGGGCTGCGAGCAGCACCAGATCGAACCGGTTGGGAATCTTGTCGACGCAATCTTCGACGGTAACGCGCGCCATTCTGAACGCTCCGCTTGACCAAGCATTTGGTGTGTTGGAAGGCTGGCGAGATAGGGCGAGCGGGTGGCAGAGTCAACGAAAACACCGAAGAAGCCGAGCCTGGGGCGCAAGAAGCACTTCATGGTCGACGGCAATCGCCTGACCTTGCTGATCGCGGGCTCTGAAAGGCTGGCGGCGTTGATCGGCCTGATCGACGGCGCGAAGCATAGTCTGCGGCTGCTTTATTATATCTACACCGACGACGATACCGGGCGGATGGTGCGCGCGGCGATGGAGCGCGCGCTGGAGCGCGGCGTAAAGGTTTCGCTGATCGTCGATGGCTTCGGCAGTTCGGCCAAGCCCGATTTCTTCGTGCCGCTGGAGACCAAGGGCGCGGACGTCTGTCATTTCCTGCCGCGTTTCGGGCGGCGCTATCTGCTACGCAACCATCAGAAGCTGGCGCTGGCGGACGAGACCACCGCGATCGTCGGCGGCTTCAATGTCGAGGACGATTATTTCGACGACAAGAAGGGCTGGCGCGATCTTGGAATCCGGGTTGAGGGCCCCGCCGCCAAACGGCTGGTCGGCTATTTCGATGCGCTCGCACGCTGGACGCACCAGCCCAGGGCGCGGCTGCGCGACCTCAGGCGCGCGCTAGCGCGCTGGAGCAACCCGAAGGGCGGCCACGCCTGCTGGCTGCTCGGCGGGCCGACGCGGCGGTTGAGCCCCTGGGCGAAGGCACTGCGGCAGGATGTGCGCAACGCGAACCGGCTCGATATCATCGCAGCCTATTTCGCGCCGACGCCGCGGATGATGCGCGCTATCGAAAGCGTGTCCAAGCGTGGCGGCGAGGCGCGGGTGATCACGCCGGCCAAGACCGACCACGAGGTCGCGATCGCAGCTGCGCGCCACACCTATCACCGGCTGCTATCGCGCAGGGTGGAGATATTCGAATATCAGCCGCAGAAGCTGCATACGAAATTGTTCGTGATCGACGACGTCGTCCATATTGGCTCAGCCAATTTCGACGTGCGCAGCCTGTTCCTGAATCTGGAGATCATGCTGCGGATCGAGGATCAGGCATTCGCCGATCATATGCGGCTTTATTTCGAGAACGAGATGGCGGATTCGCGCCAGATCCGTCCCAAGATCCATGAACGCGCGGGCTGGCTCACCCGGCTTCGCTGGGCGCTCGCTTATTATCTGATGGCGGTGGTCGACGCGTCCGTCACGCGGCGGCTGAGCTTCGGGGTGGACCGGTAGGGGCGTCTTGCCAGCGAAAGCTGGCCTCTCGGGAGATTCGCGTCTGCGAGCCGAGATCCCAGCTTTCGCTGCAATGACGCGTGTCAGTCCTTCCAGGCCCAGTAAAGCTGCGCCGGCGGGATATTGATCGGCTCGAACGCATGGTCGATCCGGTCGAAGTTCATCGCCAGGAAATCGCGTACCTTGGGCGAGAATTGGTAGACCAGGAAGGCGCCATCCTTGCGCAGGACGGCATGCGTTTCGGCGGCGATCTTGGGGCCGATGCCGGCGGGCAAGGTTGAGAAAGGCAGGCCGGAAAGGACGTAATCCGCCTTTTCATGGCCGTGATCGGCAATGATGCGGCGGACGTCCGCAGCCGAACCCAGTACCGGCACGAAGCGCGGATCGATGATGGTGCGCGCGAGATAATCGATGAAATCGGGATTGGTGTCGATCGCGATATAGGTCGCGTCGGGGGCCATGCGATCGAGGATCTCCTGGCAGAAGGTGCCGACGCCGGGGCCATATTCGACGAACAGCTTCGTATTGGCCCAATCGGTCCGCGACAGCATGTGGCGGATCAGCTTCTTCGAAGAGGGGATGACCGAGCCCACCATCACTGGGTGGCGCAGGAATCCCTTGAAGAACATTGCAAGCGGGCCGGGGCCTTTGCTCGCACGGCGGCGCTCGACACGCTTGAGCGCCTGCTCGGCGACCGGAGAATTCATGCCTAAACGACCCCTTCAACCCTATACGTCATCGATCCGTCGCAAAACTGACTTGGCTTGGCAAGCGGCTTGGCAAGCAATGAGACTCCCGACGGCGGGCAAAAGGGTAAGCCGGCAGGCCTCTCCTGAGACGAACCGTGGCCCCGGCGCGACGGGCGTCCCCGGGGGCGTATCGGAAACCCGCACGGGCGAAAAAAAGGGCCGGTACCCGAAGGCGCCGGCCCTGAAAGTTTTAGGAGAGGATGCCTGAAAGGCATGGTGAATATGCTGGTATCGCTATCATTGTGCAAGTGCGAAGGGTTATTTTGCGGTTGCGAATTGCGCAATTCGCATTCACAATCCAGGTCGTTACGATGCTGACACCGGCGCCGGGCCGTTTTTCCGGCGAAGGAGGAGATGGGCATGCGCAGGCTTCCCCCCCTTACTGCCGTAGAGGCTTTCGTCCAGGTCGCGCGCCTGGGCTCTGTCAAGGCGGCGGCAGAGGAGCTGGCGCTGTCTTCGCCTGCCTTGAGCCGAAGGATCCAGAGCCTCGAGCGCTTCGTCGGGCGGCCGCTATTCGAGCGCCGTCACCAGGCGATGATTCTCAACAATGACGGCGAGCAGCTGCTTGCCCGCGTCGCCCCCGCGCTGGATGCGCTCGCTGTTGCAATCGACGCAACGACCGGCGAAGCGGATTTGCTGCGACTGCGGTTGAACGTGCCGCCGCTTTTTGCGTCGCAGCGCCTGATCGGAAAGCTGCCGGAGCTCCGCGCCAGGCACGAGGATTTCCACATCGACATCGATACCCAGCCGCATGCGCTGGCGCGTCTCGGCGAGGGGCTGGATGCCGCGATCGTGATTTCGCGCGAAATCGATCCGGCGCTTTATTCGCGCAAGATCGCGCAAAGCCGCGTCGCGGCGATCGGATCGCCCAAGCTCAAGGAAGGGCCGAACGCGATCCGCGAGCCTGACGATCTGAGCCGTGCCACGATCCTGGTGCACCGAGACATGCAGGAATTGTTCAATATCTGGCGCGAATCGATCGGGCGGGCCGATCTCGAGCCGTTCGCGATCGACCATTTCGATTCGGGCCAGCTGATCCTGGATGCCGCGGCGCAGGGGCTGGGTGTCGCCTTCATGCTCGACGAGCATGTCGAGGGCTCGCACGATCCGCGCCTGGTTCGGATCTTCGACCATGTCGCGGACGCGTCCTACAGCTATTGGTTCGCCTCGCGCCGCACCGGCCTTTCGAATCGCGCGGTGCGCATCTTCCACGACTGGCTGTTCGAGACGATCGCAGATTAAAGCTGATTGTCGCCAACATTGTCATGCCAGCGAAAGCCGGCTATCTCCCCAGGGGGGATGAGGCGCGTGTCTCCTGAGACCCCAGCTTTCGCTGGGGTGACGATCGGGAAGAGAGCTTTAAGCGACAGTCGCCTTGACGATCTTGCCCGGCGCACGCGGCGGTTCGCCCTTGGGGAGCGCGTCGACATGCTCCATGCCTTCGATGACCTCACCCCACACCGTATATTGACGGTCGAGGAAGGTCGCGTCGTCGAAGCAGATGAAGAACTGGCTGTTCGCGCTGTTCGGGTTGGACGCGCGCGCCATCGAGCAGACGCCGCGGACATGCGGCTCGGCCGAGAATTCGGCCTTGAGGTCGGGCTTCTTGGAACCGCCCATGCCGGTCCCGGTCGGGTCGCCGCCCTGCGCCATGAAACCCGGGATCACGCGGTGGAAGACCACGCCGTCGTAAAAGCCTTCCCTGGCCAGCTCGACGATGCGCTCGACATGGCCGGGCGCGAGATCGGGGCGCAGCTTGATGACGACATCGCCGCCCGTATCGTTGCCGGTGTCGAGCGTGAGCGTCAGCGTTTCGTCGGCCATTGATGTTCTCCAGGTTTCAAATGCCGTTCGTGCTCAGGGCGAACGGGGGAATCAGATTGATCGCGCTTAAGCAGCCTCTTCCGCGGGCGCCAGCCCATATTCGGCGGCGACCAAGGCGTAGGAGCGCCGCCGCGCCGCATGATCGGGCAGGATATTGACCAGCATCAGCTCGTCCGCGCCATAATCGGCCGCTACAGCATCGAGACCGACCCGCACCTCGTCGGGGGTGCCGAGCACCGTCCGGCGGCTGCGGCGATTGGCGTCGGGATTGGCCGCGAGCCAAGCGATCGCCTCGTCGACCGGCGGTACCGGGATCGGCCGGCCGGCGATCAGGTGCGCGAACATCATGCGGGCGGGCGCGGCAAGGCGATGCGCTTCTTCGCTCGTCGGCGCCGCGATGCTCCAGGTCGCGGCCATGACATAGGGCTCGGCCAGCCGCGCCGAGGGCCGGAAGCTGCGCCGGTAATGCTGGGCAAGGTGCGCGCCGTCCGAATTGATGAAGTCGGCGAAGCAATAAGGGAGGCCGCGCTCGGCCGCCCAGACCGCGCTGTCGGGCGACGAACCCAGCATCCACAATTCGGGCATGCCCCCACCGGCCGGCATCAGATGCTGGAGGGAGGCGAAGGGATGATCCGGCGCCAGCGTTCCTTCGAGATAGGCGGTCAGTTCGTCCAACTGCTCGGGAAAGTCGCCCGGCATCCGCTTCGACCGGTCGCGCTGGAGCGCGAGCGCGGTGCGCTGGTCGCTCCCCGGCGCGCGGCCGAGACCGAGGTCGATCCGTCCCGGCGCCAGCGCGGACAGCATCGAGAAGGTCTCCGCGACCTTGAACGGCGAATAATGCGGCAGCATCACCCCGCCCGATCCGACGCGGATCCGCTGCGTGGCTAGGGCTACCGGCCCGATCAGCGCCTCCGGCGCGACGCCGGCGAGCGAGCGCGAGGCATGATGTTCGGCGAGCCAGTAGCGGTGATACCCCAGCCGATCGGCGGTCCGGGCGAGATCGAGTGTATTGCGCAACGCCTGAACGGCGTCGGACCCTTGCGCGATCGGCGACTGGTCGAGGACGGAAAGGCGGTAGGTCACGCTTTGCCATATGGTGCGCTTTTCCGGCCGATGAAGGGCTGACAAGCCCGGCGGAGCGGCCTAAGGCCCCACGCGCGTAAGGGAGGGTGGCCATGAGCGAGCGCGAAAACGACATCGCCGAGCCGACGGAAGCCCTCGACGACACCACCCCGGTAGCCGAGGCGCAGGAGGTAGCCGACGCGACCCATGACAAAGACGACCGGCTGACCCCCGATTTCGTCGACGCGGTGATCGAGCAGGTCGAGGCTGGCGATGTCGAGGCGGCACGCTCGCTGGTCGAACCGCTCCACCCCGCCGACATCGCCGATCTGTTTGAGCTTGCGCCGAAGGACCAGCGCCAGCCGCTCGCGACCGCGCTTGCCGAACTGCTCGACGGCGACGTGCTGGCCGAGATGAACGATTGGGTCCGCGACGAGGTGCTGGAGGCGCTCAGCGCCCAGCAGGTCGCCGATCTCGCGTCCGAGCTCGATACGGACGACGCGGTCGCGATCATCGAGGACATGGACGTCGAGGACCAGCGCGAAGTCCTCCGCGCGATGGAGCCCGACGACCGGGCCGCGATCGAGGAAGCGCTTTCCTACCCCGAGGAATCGGCCGGCCGCCTGATGCAGCGCGAGCTGATCGCGGTGCCCGAGCATTGGAATGTCGGCGACGTCCTCGATTATCTGCGCGGCAATGGCGACCTGACGACTGACTTCTGGGAAGTGTTCGTGGTCGATCACGGCCATCATCCGGTCGGCACATGCAAATTGTCGTGGATCCTGCGCTCGCAACGCGACGTGCCGATCGCCGAGATGATGCAGCGCGAACAGACGCTGATCCCGGTCGACATGGACCAGGAAGAGGTCGCGCTCCGCTTCCAGAAATATGCGCTGATCTCGGCCGCGGTGGTCGATCATAACGAGCGGCTGGTCGGCATGATCACCGTCGACGACATCGTCCACATCATCCAAGAAGAAGCGGGCGAGGACGTGCTGCTCCTTTCCGGCGCGGGCGATGGCGACATCAACGAGCCGATCGTCTCGACGATCAAGACGCGCATGTGGTGGCTGTTCATCAATCTCTGGACGGCGATCCTCGCCGCCGCGGTGGTCGCGGTCTTCCAGGACACGATCGCACGGCTGGTGACGCTGGCGGTGCTGATGGGCATCGTCAACGGAATGGGCGGGAACGCCGCGACGCAGACGATGGCGGTGACGGTGCGCGCGCTTGCAACCAATCAGCTGACCGGCTCCAATACCTGGCGCATGATCCTGCGCGAATGGTGGATCGCAAGCGCGAACGGGCTGGCGCTAGGTGGCCTGATGGCGATCGGCTGCCAGCTCTATTATCACGATCTGGCGCTCAGCCTGGTCCTGTTCGGTGCCATGATCCTGAACAGCATCAATGCGGGTCTTTCAGGCGTGCTGATTCCGCTCGGGCTTGAGAAGCTGAAGATCGACCCTGCAGTCACGTCGACCGTTTTCGTCACCACGATGACCGATACGGTGGGCTTTTTCGTCTTCCTCGGCCTGGCGACCCTGTTCCATCTCCACTGACTTGATCCGGCGCGTCCCCGCGCCGACATGGAGTCCATGCCGCTCAATATCACCAAGGTCGCGGTCGGTTGCCCCGACATCGATACGCTGGCGCGGCGGCTGTCAGGGCGCGCGATCGAGGGCGAGACCTTTGTCACGACGCGCTACCGCCCGACCCGCCACGTCGAGCTGATCGGCGGATCGCTCTTCTGGATCGTCAAGCATCAGCTGATCGCGCGCAGCACGATCCTGCGCTTCGAGGAGGACGAGCGCGGCCATTGCCTGATCCGGCTGGAGGATCCGCTGGTGGCGGTGCGCGTGCGCCCCAAGCGCGCGCATCAGGGCTGGCGCTATCTGCCCGAGGCCGACGCGCCTGCCGACCTGGGCGGCGGCGAGACCGACGATCTCGCCGCTTTGCCGGTCAGCCTCGTACGCGAACTGGCGTCGCTCTATCTGATCTGACGGCTGCGCTCAGCCGCAGTGAACGTCGCCGGGCCCGCTCTTCTGGATGGAGCAGCGTGCTCCGCCCTGAATGCGCACGTCGCCCGGGCCGCTCACGCGAACATCGGCCACGCGCGTCACGGTCGCCTCGATGTCGCCCGGGCCGCTGATCGTCACATTCGCCTCGGCCAGATTGAGCCCGGCTGCGCGGATGTCGCCCGGGCCGCTCACATTCATCTCGGCCCGGCTCGCGCGGCCGGCGATCTTGATGTTGCCGGGGCCGCTTATGCGGAGCGTGACGCCGGAGGCTTCGACCGAGCCGACATTGATGTTGCCGGGACCCGAAAGATGCGCACCGAAATCGCGCGTGCGGACCGTGTCGACAGTGATGTTGCCCGGCCCGGCGAGCGAGACTTCGCCGACCATCGGCACGGTCACGTCGATCCGCAGGCGTGTGCCGCTGCCCCAGTGCCAGCCTGAAAACCAGTTCCCCGATTTGGCACCAATGCGCAGTTCGCCGCCGCGATTCTCGATCCGGAGCCGGTCGAGCGCCTCATCGGTGCCGCTGGCATGCACGCCGGGCGCCTTGCCGGTGTGGACGAAGACGTCGAACGGCGTGCTGTTCGACACGGCGTGGAAGTCGCCACCAGTCGGGAAATTGCGTTCGGCCGCCTGCGCGGCGCCCGCGCCGGTGAGGGCGGCTGCTGCTGCCGCGACGAGGATCAGACGGGACATATCGCTCTCCTTCTTCTGGCGGTCTTCAGCCGCCGCAATGGACGGACCCGAGCCCGTGTTTGTGAACCGTGCAGCGGGCACCGCCAACGACATCGACACTACCCACGCCATTCATCGTGACGTCGGCCGGGCCATCGACGCGCGCCTTGATCGAGCCCGTGCCTGACATGTCGAACCGGCCCGCGCGCGCGGCGAGCCCGGCTAGTTCGATCGCGCCAAAGCCGCGGACGTGCGCATCGACCGAGCCGGCCGACCCCGCGGCGGTGATCTTGCCGGCCCCACCCATCTCGAACCGGGCCTGGTTGGCGTGGAGCGCGGGCAGCTCGATCGTGCCCGCGCCCCGGAGCGTGGCGGTGAAATCCGGGCCGTCGGCACGATCGATCCGGATCGTTCCGGCGCCCGACAGCGTCGTGCCGCTGATGCGCGGCATTGTAACCTGGATGTGAACGGGGTCGTGCCCGCTCATGTTGATATGGTCCCGGGCCCAGCCGATCACGAGCGTGCCCTGGACCACGCGGATGTTGAGCAGGTCGAGCCATTTGGGATCGCCGCTGGCATGGACCGCGAATCGGTCGCCGGTGTGCACATCCACCCGGGCGGCGGCGGCGAGGTCGACCTTGTCGAAACCGCTGCTGGGAAAGTCGCGGTCCGCTGCCCAGGCGGGCGCGGCAATGGCGAGCAGCAGACCTGCGGGAATGAGTCGGCGCATTGGCATCTTTCCACTGTGTTAGTGAAGCGATACACTTATATTACAGATGTAGTCAAGCGTGGCAGGAGCCCGGGCCAAGAAAAAGGGCGACGCCCGCTGCCGGACGCCGCCCTTCGTTCGCTTGGAGGCGAAACTTTTAGTGAGGCCCTCAGGCGGGCACGGCCACCTTGTTATGGATCGCGGCAGCGGCACGCAGGATGTCGAGGATCTTCACCTGCGCGGTGGGCTCGTCGACCTGCTCCATCGCGGCCAGCTCGCGGGCGAGTCGGCTGCAGGCGGCTTCGAAAATCTGGCGCTCCGAGTAAGACTGCTCAGGCTGGTCCTCGGCGCGGAACAGGTCGCGGACCACTTCGGCGATCGACACGAGGTCGCCCGAATTGATCTTCGCCTCATATTCCTGCGCGCGGCGCGACCACATGGTGCGCTTGACCTTGGGCTTGCCCTTGAGCGTAGCGAGCGCGTCCGACATCTGCGCGTTGGACGACAGCTTGCGCATGCCCACGCTCTCCGCCTTGTTCGTCGGAACGCGGAGCGTCATGCGCTCCTTCTCGAAACGGAGCACGTACAGCTCGAGTTTCGCGCCCGCGATTTCCTGGCTCTGGAGTTCGACCACGCGGCCGACACCATGCTTGGGATAAACGACATAATCGCCGACAACGAAGCTCAGCGCCTTTGCAGCCATTTAGAGAGACCTTTCTGCTCAAGCGGACCGCAGGCCCCAACAAGTCCGTTCTGGATGAACGGCCTGCGGCAGCGAAGGGCGGTCGGAAAATGTTTCCTATGTGAAACGCCCGCATGACGTCCACTTCTTGTCGAGGCTTGTAACAGAATTACAACCGGAATGCCAGCTTTGCGTAAGAAGCTGCGAATTGGTTAACGCTTAACGGCGCTCGTTAAGCCGATACGGATGCGGGACGAAGTTCGAAAGGTGAGCGAATTCAATCGCCCTGGCCCGGTTCCGGCGAGAAGTGATTCTCATATTTATCGGGCACGCCCTTCCACTCGTCCGCATCGGCAGGCGCCTCGCGCTTGCGCGTGATGTTGGGCCATTGCGCGGAGAAGGTGTTGTTGAGTTCGAGCCATTTCTCGAGCCCGCCCTCGGTGTCGGGCAGAATCGCCTCGGCCGGGCATTCGGGCTCGCACACGCCGCAATCGATGCACTCGCTGGGGTTGATGACGAGCATATTGTCGCCTTCGTAGAAGCAATCGACCGGGCACACTTCCACGCAGTCCATATATTTGCAGCGGATGCAGGCGTCGGTGACGACGTAAGTCATGTCATGCTCCTTGGGACGCGCGGCGAATATGGCGACGGGTCCCCAGGGTCAACTAGGGGGAGAATCCGACCTGAGGATATTTTCTTTCGCGACCCCATGCGTATCTCGGCGCCATCTCGGGCAGGCCGTCGAACAAAGAGCACAAGAACCATCGGAATCGCTCTGGGTGCGAGCGGGGCGCGCAGCTGCCCGGCTGACAGATTTGCCGACTCGAGGAAGGCTCCTTTCGACGCTCAGGGTTGGAGCCCGCGCATAGGCTTGCCAAGCGCGGCGGCCGTGCTGGAAAGGCGAATATGCCTCGGCTAGCGATGCATCATGCAAGCTCGCCTGTTTCAACTCGATGCTTTCACGTCGCGGCGATTTGCCGGCAACCCGGCGGCGGTCATGCTGCTGGACAGCTATCCGGCGGACGATGTGCTGCAGGCGCTGGCAGCCGAAAACAACCTCGCCGAGACCGCGTTCATCGTTCCCCGCGGCGTCGATTTCAGCATTCGGTGGTTCACACCGACCATAGAAGTGCCGCTCTGTGGTCACGCGACCCTGGCGAGCGCTGCCGTCGTGCTGGAGCGGTTGGAGCCTAGCCGTGAAGCGGTCCTCTTCCATTCGGCCAGTGACCGGCTGACCGTGCGCCGTACCCCGCGCGGCTATGTCATGGATTTCCCGGCGCGCACCTGTGAACCAGTGCCGTCGCCCGCTGGTCTCACGGAGGCGCTTGGGGCGCCGGTCGAGGAAACACTGTGGGACGGCTTCAACTACGTCACCCGTCTCGCCAGCGCGCAGGATGTGAGGCGTCTCGCGCCCGACCTCGCCGCACTGGCGCGCTTGCCTGCCGCCGGCGTGGTCGTGACGGCGCCTGGCGAAGGGGGATATGATTGTGTCAGTCGCTATTTCGCCCCTGCGAAGGGTATTCCCGAGGATCCCGTGACCGGCGGCGCTCATTGCGCGCTTACCCCTTATTGGGCGGCTCGGCTCGGCAAGACGGAGTTGCACGCTTTTCAGGCATCCGCGCGTGGGGGCGAATTGCGCTGTCGGTTGCGGGGAGATCGCGTGGAGCTGGAAGGAGCGTGCGTCTTCTACCTGGAGGGGGTGGCACAATGGTGACGTCCCATGCCGGTTCGTGCCATCGCGGCGAGTGGGATTATTTCTGCTCGCCGAGCGAGCGCGCGACGATGAAATGCCACTCCACATCGCTTCCCGGCAGGCGGGCCGTGCGTTCGACCACCCTGAGCGGTTCGTTCGGGAATTGGCTGGAATCATAGGAGATCGGATCAGGCGATGCTTTGCGGCCGCTGATCCGGAGCTTGCGCCCCCAAAGCGAACGCGACGCGAGGTCGTCCTGTCCGGCGCCGCTGATTTGCCAGTAGTAACCGCTGCGCGGCTGGAGGAAGCGCTGGTCGCCCATCGAGGATTGCAGGTAGACCTCGCCGAACGGCCCGATCCCGGCGCTGGAGACCAAGAGATCCAGCGCGGCGCTGATCTGCCGATCATATTCGCGCGCGAGCAAAATCCTTACCGCAGGCGCGGAGGGTCCTGCGCCGGGTTGCGCAAGCAAAGCGAGGAGTGTGGCACCGATAAGGCTCATTGCGATCGCTCCGAAGATCAGTGGTCGGGAGACCACCGGCTGGAGCGGACCGGGCTGGGACGGAAGGTCCGGCGGATAGGCTACCGTCCGACCATACCCTTCCGCCTCACCCAGCATGCGCGCGGCGTGCAGGGAGGATCCGGCGTCGAGCTTGATGCGCGCCATCTTCAGCCGTTTCTCAACCGCATGGTGCGAAATGCCGAGGTCGGCCGCGATTTCCTTGGCGGACTTGTGTTGCAGCCATTGCCGCAGGCACTGCTTTTCCCGCTCGGTCAGTCTGGCGAGCCTGTCACCCTTCTCCATCGCGGCTGGATAAGATGGGTTTCGGCGGAGCGATAGTACGGTCCGCTGGTACCTGACGCCCAACACGCGCCATTTGCCCTGCGTTAGTCTCAGGACGCCGGCGGCGCCAGATCGGTATAGCAGGCTTGCGCCTCGGGCGCGGGGCCGCGGCGGGAGGGCATCGCCTCCACCTTGATCACGCGCACGCGATCGTTGAGCGGGAAGGTGAGGACGTTGCCGATCTTCACCTCGGCGTGGGCGCGCTCGACCGCGCGGCCGTCGATGCGAAAATGGCCGTCTTCCACCAGCTTGTGGGCAAGACTGCGCGTCTTCACCAGCCGCACGAAGAACAGGAATTTATCGATCCGCATCGGCGCCTAAACGCGCAGCGCGGCGAGCGCGCTGAACGCATTGCCGGGTCGGGGCTTGTCGGGCTTCTTTTTGCGCTTCGCCTTGGCATCGTCGGTGCGCTTGCCCTTCCACACCCAGCCCTGTTCGGCGGTGCGGAAGCCGAGCGCCAGCATCAGTTGCGCGAAGCTGGCCGGCATCAGCCCGAGCGAGGTCGCGAGCGCAGCGTCGGGCGCGAAAGCGGCGCGGCCCGATCGTTTATCGTGCGCATTGCGCGCGAGCCGTTCGGCCTGATCGACGCGCAGCATCTGCGCGCCCAGCGGGCGGAAGCCGGCCATGACGAAGGCCTGACAGGTCACGGCATCGCGCGGCGTCGGCACCGAGACCGCGCCGATGCCGGGCAGCGCGGGCATCACCGCATTGTCCTGCGCGGCGGCGAGCGCGACGCGCCAGCGGGCGGGTTCCGGCTTGATCAGCGCGGGCACGAAAATGTCGAGCGTGCCGATCCGGATGCCAAGTTTGTTGACGGGCGCGCGCTGCTCGCGGTCGAGCGCGGACAGGACATCCTCCAGATCGGAGCGCGGCAGCACGCCGCCCGCCTCGCCCAATGGCGCGAGCAAGGCGCGGACAGCCGCCGGCTGTTCGGGGTCGCGCGCGCTCGCCGCGATATCGGCGAGTGGGCCGAGATGACGCGCGATCTGGTCGTCGAGCCAGAGCTGGAGGCGGCGCATCACAGCCTGTTTGTCGGCGGGCGCGAGCGCGTCGAGCGCGCGGTGCGGCTCGATCCGGGGCGCGATCAGATTCTTGCCCTTGGTCAGGCGCGCGACGACGTCGCCCTGCCAGAACAAAGCGACAGGGCGGCCGACGTCGGTGGCGAGGCTGAAACCCGAATCCTCATCGACCGCGAGCGCGCGCGCCCTTTTGCCGAGCTCGACGCCGAGCCGCCGTTCGGCCGCCGCCATCAGCCTTTTCATGTCGCCGTGACGCGCATGCGGATCGGCCTTGAAGCGGAAGCCGATCAGCACGCCGATCGCCTCGCCGTCGACCGTGACCGCGCCATCCTCGCACACCTTCATCGGCAGAAGGTCCGCGCCCTTGGCGCCGAGATCGCGCATCAGCACCGATGTCCGCCGATCGACGAAGCGCTGGGTCAGCCGCTGATGAAGCGCGTCGGACAATTTCTCTTCGAGCGCGCGCGTGCGCTCCGCCCACAGACCGGGCTCGCCCAGCCAGTCGGGCCGGTGCGCGATATAGGCCCAGGTGCGGACCGCGGCGAGGCGGTCGGCGAGCGTTTCGACATCGCCCTGAATCGTATCCAGCCGGGCTAGCTCGTCCGCGAACCACGCCACCGGCAGGCGGCGGTCACCCTCGCTCAGATGCTTGAACACGCGCCCGACGAGGCGGCTGTGCGGTTCAGGGCCGGTCTTGCGGAAATCGGGCAGGCCGCACGCATCCCACAGCCGCTTGACTGTCGCCGGATCGGCCGCGCGCTCGCGGATGCCCGGTTCGTCGGCGAGGCGCTTGAGCACGGCGAGGTCAATCGCCTGCGGCGCGGCGCGCAATACCTGGCTGGTGGGCCGGCGTTCGAGATCGGCGATCAGCGCGTCGAGCGATTTCATGCTCGGCTGACCCTCGCGCCAGTAGAGATGGTCGAGCGGCGGGAAATGATGCTCCTCGATCGCGAGCACCTCCTCATCCTCGAATTGCGCGGTCTGGCCGCCTTCGAGGCTGAGCGTGCCGAAGGTGCCGTCGCGCTGGTGGCGGCCGGCGCGGCCCGCGATCTGGGCCATTTCCGATACGGTCAGGCGCCGCGCCTTGCGCCCGTCGAACTTGCGCAGGGATGCGAAGGCGACATGCGCCACGTCCATGTTGAGGCCCATGCCGATCGCGTCGGTCGCGACCAGATAATCGACCTCGCCCGCCTGGAACATGCCGACCTGGGCGTTGCGGGTGCGGGGGGAGAGCGCTCCCATCACCACCGCGGCGCCCCCGCGGAGACGGCGCAGCATCTCCGCGACCGCGTAAACTTCCTCCGCCGAGAAGGCGACGACGACCGAGCGCTTGGGCAGGCGCGACAGCTTGGCCGGGCCGGCATAGGTGAGCGTCGAGAAACGCGGACGGGTGATGATCTCCGCATCCGGCGTCAGCGCCTTCAGCATCGGGCGCAAGGCTTCGGATCCGAGGATCATCGTCTCCTCGCGGCCGCGCGCCCGCAGCAGCCGGTCGGTGAAGACGTGGCCGCGTTCGGGATCCGCGCTCAACTGCGCTTCGTCGAGCCCGACAAAGGCGAATTCGCGGTCGAGCGGCATCGATTCGGCGGTGGTGAGGAACCAGCGCGCCTTTTCCGGGACGATCTTTTCCTCGCCGGTGACGAGCGCGACCGAATCCGCGCCCTTTATCGCGACCACCCGGTCATAGACCTCGCGGGCCAGCAGCCGCAGCGGGAAACCGATCAATCCGGACGAGTGGCCGCACATCCGCTCGACCGCCAAATGGGTCTTGCCGGTGTTGGTCGGGCCGAGCACCGCGACCAACGGCTGGGCGGCGAAACGCGTCATGCTGATGGGGAATGTGGCGCAAGCCGTGACAAAAGCAAGCGACTAGCGGCAGATGTTGCGGGCGAAACGCCGTGGATTCGGCGGCGATCAGCGCTGCTTCCTGGCCGTCGTCGCCGTGAAATCCGGATCCTTGTTCGCCACCCAATCGACGAATTTGCGTACGTTGGGATTCGCCAGCAGCCCTTCCACATCCATCCCGTAACGCTGCAGTTCGGAATTGGTGAAATTGGCGATCAGCGTCTGCTGGCAAATGGGGTGCATCGGCACGACGTCACGCCCGCCCCGGCTCTTGGGTACGGGATGGTGCCAGACGATCGTCTTGCCGGTCGGCCGGCCGCACAACCAGCAGGCCATCGCGGCCGCCGGAGCCTCCTCCGCACGAAGCTCGTCGCCATAAGGCCCATGTTTCGAATGTTTGCGGGCCATTATATCGATCCGATTCCCAAACCCTAACTGCGCCGGATGGCAGCCAGCGGGGCTTACCACGCGAGCGGTGAAGAGCGACAATGGCGAATGTCCTCGCTGCTTGCTGCCAGCCGCGCCGATGCTTTTCGTTCCCCATTAGGACTCGCTTCGCCCGGAAAACGACTCGACTCGGCGCGGCTTTGCCCTTGAATCCAAGGGATTAGTTTGACTTTAACCATTCTTATCCACAGTCCTTCCGCCCTGTCGGCACCAAGACCGACCTGTCAGGGTAGGAACGGGGCGTTTTGAAGATTCTGCCGGAAAGTGACGGATTCGGGGGCGGCGCGGTTGCGCTTGCGCCCGCACGCGCCGGGGGATTGTTCGATCGCGGCGCGCTCCGTCGCGGCATCGAGCGCGCGGCGGACGCCGATCTGGTGGTCGATCTCGGCCAGCGCATCGGCAGCCGCGAATGGTGGCGCGGCCTTGCCACCTGCACCGCGCTCTGCGGCCTCGCTTTCTCCTTCGCGCCCGGCTTCGCGCCGCTTCAGGCGCCGGTCGCGCCCGCGCTCGGCGAACGCCAGCAGCAGGAAATGAAGGCGGAGGCGATCGCCCCCACGGCTTATGGGGCGGACACCGGCCATCGCATGGCCCCGACCGGCCTGGTCGAAAAGCTCGCCGACACGCCCGAACGCCCGCAGATCCAGGTTACCGCGATGCTCGGCACGGGCGACGGCTTTGCCCGCGTGCTCCAGCGCGCGGGAGTCGGCGCCGACGAAGCCAAATCGGTCGCGGCGACGATCGCCGGCACCACCGACCTCAGTGACATCAAACCCGGCACCAAGCTCGACCTCACGCTCGGCCGCCGCCCGAACAAGGACGTCGCGCGTCCGCTCGACCATCTCGCTTTCCGCGCCCGCCTCGATCTGGCGCTTTCGCTCGACCGCGTCGGCACCAATCTCAAGCTGACGCCCAAGCCGATCGCGGTGGACGACACGCCGCTCAGGATCCAGGGCAGGGTCGGCGGTTCGATGCTGTCCTCGGCCCGGGCCGCGGGCGCGCCCGCCAATGCGATCCAGGCATGGCTGCGGGCGATGGGGCAGCATGTCTCGATTCAGGGCATCCGTTCCAACGACCGGTTCGACATCATCGTCGAACATCGCCGCGCCGCCGACGGCATGAGCGAAACGGGCAATCTGCTGTTCGCGGGCCTGCAGGAAGGCAAGAAGGAGTTGCGCCTGCTCAAATGGACTTTGGGCGGCAAGGAGCAATTCTTCGACGCGGCGGGCGTGGGCGAGACGCGCGGCAGCATGCGCGCGCCGGTGCAGGGTCACCTTACCTCCAGCTTCGGCATGCGCTTCCACCCGGTGCTGGGCTATAGCCGCATGCACAAGGGCATCGATTATGGCGCACCGATGGGCACGCCGATCGTCGCCGCGACCGACGGCGTCGTCAATTTCGCCGGCTGGCATGGCGGCCACGGCAATTATGTCCAGATCAAGCAGTCGGCCGGTTTCGGAACCGGCTATGCGCATATGAGCCGGATCGTCGCGCGGACGGGCGAGCATGTCCGCGCGGGGCAGATCATCGGCTATGTCGGTTCGACCGGCCTTTCGACCGGGCCGCACCTCCATTTCGAGGTGTTCGTCAATAATGTCGCGGTCAATCCTACCGGCGTGAAGTTCCTCCAGGCTGCCCAGCTTGCGGGCGCCGAGCTCGGCCGGTTCAAGGCGACGCTGGCGCGGCTGATGGCATTGCGCGCGCGGGGTTGAACCTGGGGGCTTATCAGGACCGCCCGATCGTCGCCGCGATCAGCGCGATCCGCTCGACATCCCGATATTGCGGCTTTTCCAGCTCCTCACCGAACACGTCGGGATCGATCTCGCGATAATCGAGCGTCAGGCCGCGCCGCGCTGCCTCCCCGGCTAGCGAGTCCCGTAGCGCATCCTCGCCCTTTACGATCGCACTGCCGGTATAAAGCAGCAGGCGTCCGCCGTCCGCGAGGCTCTCCAGCGCCTCCAACGTCAGGTCGAGCGACAATTCGCCGCCATGCATCCCGCCGCCGTCGCGATAGGTGCGGCCTGCCTCGTCGATGATGTAGGGCGGATTGAGCGTGACGAGGTCAAACGGGCGCGTAACACCGGCGAGGCCGGAGCCCCTTATCGTCTCGATCGGGAGGCCGGCCACGGCGGCGTTGATGCGCGCAAGCCGCAATGCGGCGGGATTGACGTCGGTCATGCAGACGCTGGCGCCGGGACAGGCGCGCGCGGCGACGAGCGCACCGACGCCAGCACCGCCGCCAATGTCCGCGATCCGCGCGTCGGGCGGCAGCGGACGCGCCTCCAGCTCGGCGGCGATCAGCGCGGCGAAGCGGTAACTGTCGGGGCCGAAGAAGACGCTGTCTTCCTGATCGGTCGGGTAAGCCGAATGGAGATAGAGGGCTCCCCGCAGCGAGGAGACGCGCACGCGGCTGCGCAGCAGCGGTCCCTCTGCAGTCACCGCGCGTGCCGCGCGCAGGCATTCCAGCACCGGCTGTGGCGGCAGCTCCGGCGCGAACGGCAGGCTCCAGCCGAATATGTCGCGCAGGTCGGCGGCCTGGCGATGGTCGGGGCGCGCGACGACGCGGGCATGCGTGGCCGGCGTGGGCGTCACGAACCGGTAGTCGAGATCTTTGAGCAGCCGGACCATGTCCAGCAAGGCCATGTCTTCGCTGTCCGAAATGGCGGCAAAAGCGTGCGGGAAGAGGGCGGTCATCTAGTTGAGAATCCTAGGGGAAAGGCCGGCGCTCAACGTCCGGCGACGCCCGCGGGTCCGTGCGGTTTGCGTATCGCGCTCGGCTACCTATCTTGGGGCGCGATGCCGCCTTCCCAGGAAACCACCCCCAATCCCGAAAACGGCTTCGCCGCGCTTCGGCGATTCCTGCCTTATCTCTGGCCGAAGGACCGGCCGGAGCTGCGCTTCCGCGTCGTGATCGCGATGGCGCTCGTGATCGGCGCCAAATGCATCACGCTGCTGATGCCGTTCGCCTACAAGGGCGCGATCGACCATATGGCCAGGGGGCACGAGGCGGTCGGCCTCGCGATCGCTTTGGTCGTGGCCTATGCGGCGGCGCGCTTCGGCGGGGTGCTGTTCGACAATCTCCGCAACGCGATCTTCGAGCGTGTCGGCCAGGAAGCAGCGCGGAGGCTGGCGCTGGAGGTGTTCGCGCATCTCCACCGGCTGTCGCTGCGCTTCCACCTCGAACGGCGGACCGGATCGCTCTCTAAGGTGGTCGAGCGCGGCACCAAGAGCATCGACACGATGCTCTATTTCCTGCTGTTCAACATCGCGCCGACGATCTTCGAGCTGTCGGCAGTCTGCATCATCTTCTTCGCCAAATTCGGCCCGGGGCTGGTCGCCGCGACGGCGGTGATGGTCGGGGTCTATATCTGGTTCACGCGCGCGATGACCGAATGGCGCATCAGCCTGCGCCGCGAATGGGCCGCGTCCGACGGCGAGGCCGCGCAGAAAGCGGTGGATTCGCTGCTCAACTACGAGACGGTCAAATATTTCAACGCGGAAGGCGTCGAGCAGCGCCGCTATGGCGAGAGCGTCCGCCACCTGATCGATACCACCACGAGACTCGAGGTCAGCCTCGCTTGGCTCAATATCGGCCAGGGCTTCATCACCAACGCGATGATGGCGGGCGCGATGGCCTATAGCGTGTGGGGCTGGAGCCGGGGCCAGTTCACCACCGGCGACGTCGTTTTCATCAACACGATGCTGAGCCAGCTTTTCCGGCCATTGGATTTCCTCGGCATGGTCTATCGCGAGATCCGCCAGGGGCTGATCGACATGGAGGCGATGTTCAAGCTGGTCGATATGCCGGAGGAGGTGGTCGATCAGCCCGGCGCGCCGGCGCTGGTGGCGCAGGGCGGCGCGGTGCGGTTCGACCATGTCGATTTCGCCTACGATCCCGACCGGCAGATATTGCACGGCGTGGATTTCGCGGTTCCTGCGGGCGGCACGCTCGCGGTGGTCGGCCCCTCGGGCGCGGGCAAGTCGACGCTCGCGCGGCTCTTGTTCCGATTCTACGACGCGACCGGCGGCCGCATCCTCATCGACGGCCAGCCGATCCGCGAGGTGAATCAGACATCGCTGCGCCGCGCGATCGGCATCGTCCCGCAGGATACGGTGCTGTTCAATGACACGATCGGCTACAATATCGCTTATGGGCGCGAGGGCGCGACGCAGGAGGAGGTGATCGCGGCGGCGCGCGGCGCATCGATCCACGATTTCATCCAGTCGCTGCCGCAGGGCTACGACACCAAGGTCGGCGAGCGCGGGCTCAAACTTTCGGGCGGCGAGAAGCAGCGTGTCGCGATCGCGCGGACCTTGCTCAAGGATCCGCAACTGCTGATCCTCGATGAGGCGACCAGCGCGCTCGACAGCCGTACCGAAGCGGCGATCCAGGAGACACTCGGCCGCCTGGCCGAACGGCGCACCACGATCATCGTCGCGCACCGCCTGTCGACCATCGTGCATGCCGACGAGATCATTGTGCTGGACAAGGGCCGCATCGTTGAACGCGGCACGCACGCCTCGCTGGTCGCGCTGGGCGGCCTGTATGCGGAAATGTGGGCGCGGCAGCAGGCGGAGCAGCGCGAGGCGGAAGAAGCCGCCGAGGCCGAAGCCGCCTGAGTCTCCTTAGCGGGCCGGTCCGGGCGGACCTCGGGCCTTGACGGGCGCAGGCCCCACCCATATGTGCGCGCCTTCGTTTGCGACCGGCCCCTTCGTCTAGCGGTCTAGGACGTCGCCCTCTCACGGCGAAAACACGGGTTCGAGTCCCGTAGGGGTCACCAGCGATTTCGCTTATCGCGCCGGTCTGCGGGTCAGGGCGCGCTTGATCGCCGACGCGGTGACGATCGCCTCGGGCGCGAGCAAGGCGATGACGATCAGGCTCCACAGCATGTCCGACAGGAGCTGATCGCTATAGTGATCGACGAAGATGTCGGGAACGCGGCTCGCCACAAAAACGAGGGTGAAGCCGTAGCTCCGGATCATCCAGTCGCGGTGCAGCGTCATCTGCTTCATCCGCGCGCAGACCCACGCCACCAGCGCGCAGCCGAGCCATAATCCGCCCTGAAAGATCTGCTCGACATGGATGCTGGCCGGCTCGAGCGCGCTGACGCCGATGCGGATCGCGACCGGCGCCGACACGCAGACGGCGGTGATATAGATATTTCCCAAGGTGCGGTGAAGCGCCGGTTTGCCCATGCGGATGCGGCTCGACATCTGCAGCGTACCCGCCGTCAATGCGGTCAGCCCGGCCAGTCCATGGAGTATCAGCAACGACCTGAATGCAAGGATACGCCGGCTGTGGGGATCCAGCGGGTAGAACCAAAAGCGTTCATCCACCCAGAGTACCGCCAGGAAGCTCAGGCCGATCAGCGCGAAGAAGGCATATTTCAGTCCGCCACCCGCCAACGCGAATTGTTGCGTTCTGCCCGCCATGATTCCCCCGCCCCCCGCCTAGATTGAAACGGGAACGTTATAATAAGGGGCCTGCCAAGGCGAGTCCGACGCCGGCAGGCTATCGCCGGACCTTGTTGTACCCCGCCTTCAAGGGAAGCGCCTGGCCATTCCAGACGAAGGTGCCGCTTATGCCCGGCGGAAGGATGATGCGGCCGTTGAGGCCGCCGCTGCCACGGCGCTGGAAATCGATCGAGACCTCTCCCGCGGGCGTGGGCATGCTGCCGCTTGCGCGTTTCAGCGCGCCCAGCGCGGGCGCGATCCGGACGGAGTGGAAACCGGGCTCTGCGGGACGGATCCCGAGCACGGTCGCGAGCAGGTGATAGTTGGGGTGGGCGCTCCACGCATGCGAGTCGGAGCGGCTCGGTTCGGGTTCTTCAAGCGTCGTCGTCAGGCCCAGCCGAAGCATCTCCCGCCAGGGCGACAGTTCGTCGAGATAGCGATCGGCGAGGCCGGATTCATACAGGGCCTCTGCCACATAGAAACGGAAATAATAGCTCGCCTGCGTGATGCCTTTATCGTCCAGCATGCGCCCCGCGACCGCACGCGGCTGCACGGCGGCGCCTGACAATATCGCAAGTGCGTTGGTCTGTTGGCTGAACTGGCGCTTTTCGGGCGTGTCGGCGAACAGACCGCGCGTCGGATCCCATGATTGCGCGCGCACCGCCGCATTGATCCGTTCGGCGAGCGCCCGATCGCGCTGCGCCTCGACCCGGCTGCCCAGGCCGCGTTCGAGGTCCGCAGCCAGTCGAAGCACGTAGGCAAGCTGCAGGCTGATAGCGGTTGAATGGCCGTCCCCCGCGCCGGGCGGCACGCCCTGCGGGAAGGTCCAGTCCATGAAGTTCCACCAGCGCATCGGCCCGAGCTGGCCGGTGGCGTCGAGCTGGCGCTCATACCAGCCGATCACGGCGCGGATACCCGGAAGGAAACGGCGCGCGAAGTCCGCGTCGCCCCGGTACATCCAATGGTCGTGGATCATCGCCACCCACCATAAAGAGAAAGGCGGGATATATTGCGGCCGGGAAGACGGATAGCGGCTGGCGGTCAGCCCGTCGGAGATGCGCGACTGATCGAATTGCTCGATCGTGTTGCGCATCAGGCGGTCGTCGCCGGCGTCGTAGAGCGAGATCAGCGCCTCGATCCGGCTGTCGCCGACATATTGGAACTGCTCGTAATAAGGCGTGTCCCAGAAGGTCTCGAAAGCGCTCAGCCGGAACACGCGCCAGTCGATCTTCCATATGTCGCCGATCCAGGGCTGATCGCTGGCGAAGCTGGCGCGCTGCCGGAACGGATAGGCGGTGAAGACGGCGTGGATGTCGTTCAGGCGCAGCGGCTCGCCGGCGGTTTGGATATCCAGCTGCACATAACGCCAGGTGCGCAGCCACAGCGACTGGAATTGCCGGGCCTCGCCGCCGTCGAACGTGATCCGGTCCGTCAGGCCCCTGATCGTCTTGCCGGCGACGTCGTCGCGATTCCCCTTGTGGCCCTGCGCGTCGTACAAGCCCTCGGCATAGGTCAGCGTCGCGACAGCCCCACGCCCGCCGCTTGCGACCAGCACCGGATAGCCCATCGTCAGCTCGCGCTGATCCAGCAGGAATGAAACCTTGCTGTTGGCGGGAATCGTGAACGCATCCTTGCCCGTCAGGAACGTGCTCGGCACGGCGACACCCTCCGACCGACGCACCTCGGCGAAGCGGATCGCCCCCTCCTCCGGCGCGGGAATCGGGCGCGGGACCAATTGCCACTCCTCCGCCTCGCCATAAGGATTCGCGCCCGCCGGAAGCGCGTTCCCGCTGATCGCGACGGCGGCGCTCCAGCTGCTATCGTCATAATCGGGCTGTTCCCAACCCCAGGGATAGAGGTTGGCGTCGATCTCCTCGGCGGCTGCCGCGGCATAATAAGCTTGGATCTGGCCTTGACCGGAAACGAAGCTGTAGGCCCGGTCCCGATAGACCTTCCAGGAGGGGCCGCTGTCGACCGCGGCTTCGGCCGGGCTGTCGGCCTGGACCAGAAAGCCCGTCCTTCGGCTGATCTGTGCGCCCGGCCGCGTCTCGCCCCAATTCCACACGACCGCGGCGAGAACATTGCGGCCCGCGCGCAAATAAGGCGCAAGATCCACCGTCTCGTAGCGCCAGTGCAGCAGGTCGCCGCGCGCTGGCCCGATCGAAACGGATACGCCGTTGACGAAAAGGCGATAGCGATTGTCGGCCGAAACCCGGACCACGAAGCGGGTCGGCCTATCGGCGAGGTCGATCGTCTTGCGGAAATGGAACACGCCCGCCGCCTGCGGCGCGGCATCGGGATATGCGATCCATCGGGCGGTCCAGGGCTTTTGCGGCGGCTGCGCGGACAGGGGCGAAAGCGCGCCGGCCAGCGCCAGCAGGAATGCGGTGAACCGCGTCACAGATTCTGGCCCAGCATCGCCTCGACATGGTGACGATAGCTGCGGCTCAACACCAGGCGCGTCCCGTCCTTGAGCAGGACCCCGAACTCGCCGTGAGACCGGCGTTCGAGGACGGCGATCGATCGCAGGTTGACGATGCTGGATCGATGTATGCGGACGAAGCGAAACGGGTCCAGCCGATTGGCGACCGTGGCGAGGCTGGACCGGTAGAGAAATTCCTCGCCGCCGACATGCACCGTCACATAGACGCCCGAACCCCCGATCCAGTCGATGTCCTGCGTCATGATCAGCCGCGCATCGTCGCGGGATCTCACCACGATCCATTCCCAGAGCTCGCCGGGCTTGGTGCGCTTCGCGATCAGGTTGACCAATTCGGGGCCGAACGGACCCAGATGGCCCGTGCCCCCGCGCGGATCGCTCAGACGCCGCTTGACGCGCTCCATCGTGGCTTCATAGCGCTTGCTGCTGAACGGCTTGAGCAGATAGTCGATCGCGTCGGCCTCGAACGCCTTGACCGCAAAATGATCGAAAGCCGTGACGAAGACGGTCAGCGGCATCTTGTCCACGCCAATCGCATCAATCACGCCGAACCCATCGACGCCGGGCATTTGCACATCCAGGAATACGATGTCGGGCTTGGCCTTCTGGATAAGCCTTACCGCCTCCACCCCGTCTTCCGCCTCAATCACCCGCCCGATCTGGCGATCCTTCGTCAGCCGATCGACGAGCCGACGGCGCGCGGGCGCCTCGTCATCGACGACCAGAGCGCAAAGCGGCTCGGAACTAGCTGCCATGGACTTCGGCTCCCGGTCTCTGCAGCGGAATATGAATGGTCACCTCGGTACCGCCACCATCGCGCCGACCGATCACGAAACGATCACCCGTCGACGAATAGAGCGCCTCCAGCCGCTCGCGCGTGACGCGCAAACCCAATCCCGAGCCGTTCTCCGGCCGCCAATTGGGGGGAAGGCCGACGCCGTCATCGATCACCTCGATCCGCAAATGATCGCGGGTCAACCGCGCCGATACCGCGACCATGCCGCCCGACCTCCGGCGTTCGATCCCGTGGCGGATCGCATTCTCGACGATCGGCTGGAGCAGCATCGAGGGGACCATGATCGAGAGCGTTGCGGGATCGGCCTCGACGCGGATGTCGACCCGTTTCCCGAAGCGCAATTTCTGGATGGCAAGATAATGATCGAGCAACGCCAGTTCCTGCGCCAGCGTAATCTCCGTACTGTCGTGGCATTCCATCGACTGCCTGAGCAGCACGGCGACATTCTCGATCATCTCCTCGACCAGTTCGGGATTTGCGGTCACTTCGGACGAAATGGCGTTGAGCGCGTTGAAAAGGAAATGCGGCTCCAGTTGCAGCCGAAGCGTATTGAGCCGGGATTCAATCAGGCGCTTCTCGACGCGCTCGAGCTCGAGCTGGCTCGTGAGGTATCGATTATAGAATTTGAAACTTTGTACGACGCCGATGAAGGCGGCGTAGGTCATCCAGCTTCCAAGAAAATAATAGGCCTCGAAATCCCTGTTCCGAAGCGGATTCCAGGAAATCTCGGGGATGGGATAGAGAAGCAACCCCGCCAGATATGTGTGAACCAGGCTGAACGGTACGCTGAGCAGGAAGTGGATGAGGCATAGCCAGCCGACATTTTGCTGCGCTGACTTCAGCCTCCGGTCGATCAGCAGGATTGCGGGCGTGAGCAATGCCCAGGCCCATGCCTCGATCAGTTTGGCGGCGACCGTATACCAGTGATTGCCATGAAGGAGGTCGGGTACCGCCTGGAACAAGCCGACCGCGGTCCAGGCAAGGGTAATCAAAACCGCCGAGGCCGTTCTTCCGACGCTCACAACGCCCTGAATCCTTCCGACCACGGTAGGGCTCAGATGGTCACGCCCCGCGGCGATGGTGACCGGTGCATCAGAGGCGCGCGTCATAGCGAGCCATTATCGGGCAATTCGCCGACGATGCGATAGCGGCATTGGGCGAACCTGCTCGAGGTCGACCGGTACGGTGGCACGCCTCGCAAGCCTCGGAACCTGGTCCGTACATGCCCTTCCTCTCTCTTACACATTCTTATCGCAGCGTCGCTGGGTTGGCATGCTTCATCGAAACGGCGCCCCGTCGGCGCGCGGCAGCAAGCCCCCCCAGCCGGCGCGCGCCGCCAATCTCCCCCATCCGTTCCCGTCGGCCAAGCCGCCCGCCACCGCTTTTTTCAAAAATGTTACTATCCGGCTTTTTTCGTTGCAGGTCGGATTTAAACATAATGAAGTGGAGTAGAGTACACTAATTCACCTCGTATATATAAGAACAGATCTGCCCAGACGTTCTTTAGAGATAGACTCAATCCCCATTTTATCTGATAAATAGATCACCGCCTCTTCCGAGGGGTGCGACATAAAATAACTGTGGGAGGAAAGGGTCTGCCAGACGCTAGTCGTTGGGAGCCCGCTGGATAGGCCAGGCGGCGCGACAAATACATGACGGGACTGCGGTTATCCTGCGTCGGGTTGGACGCGGGAGCGCTGCCGTCTGGCTGCGGAAGCCGTGACGCGAACAGCCGCGGTTGAGGATCATTTGAATGGAGGGGATCAAAGTGCGGATTGGTAATCTGATGTTGGGTGCAAGCGTTTCGGCGCTCGTCCTGGCGGGTCTAGGGGCCGCGCAACCGGCTTGGGCGCAGACCGGAGACACATCGGTTTCGGCCGACGATGCGAAGGCCGAGGCCGCCAAGAAGAAGGCGAAAGCGGCAGATGAGAAGGCGGACGCCACCGACGATAGCGATGCAGCGTCTATCGTCATCACCGCGCGCCGCCAGGCCCTGCAGACCGCGACCGAACTGAAGCGCCGTTCCGACACGATCATCGATTCGGTCGTCGCCGACGAGGCCGGCAAACTCCCCGACAATTCGATCACCGAAGTGCTGGCGCGCATCCCGGGCGTGACGATGAGCCGCTTCAACGGTTCGGGCGATGCGTTCCAGGTGGAAGGAACCGGCATCCAGGTGCGCGGCCTTTCGAATGCGAGCAGCATGCTCAACGGCCGCGAGATATTCTCCGCTAATGGCGGGTCAGGCCTCAGCTGGGGCGAGGTCACGCCCGAACTGATGGCCGCGGTCGACGTCTACAAGGCGACGCGAGTCGACATGATCGAAGGCGGCACCGGTGGCGCGATCGACCTGCGCACCAAGATGCCGTTCGACTATAAGAAGACGACCGTCGAAGGCGCGCTCAGCGGCAGCTGGGGGGACCTCGTCAAAAAGGTTTCGCCCTCGGCCTCGGTGCTTGGGACGACCCGGTTCAACACGGGCATTGGCGAGTTCGGCATTCTGGTCGACATCGCTTATTCGAAGTTCGACTCCCAGGCGGCGCATCTGAGCGTCGAACCCTTCTTCAAGAAGCAATATCAGGGAAAAGACCGGTACATTCCGGGCGGCTTCGGCTGGGGTGACGATCATTTCGGACGCGAGCGCAAGGGCTTCTACGAAGCCATTCAGTGGAAACCAGCCGATAATCTGACCATCTTCCAGACATTCTTTGCGTCCAAATATACGAGCCATAACAACGGCACGAGCGTTTGGGTCGCGAGCGATCGCCTGATGCCCATCTCGGGGTCGACGACCTTCGACAAGAATGGCGTGCTGGTGGCTGCCGATCATATCGGCAATGCGTCCTTCGGTCAGGGCGATGCGGGTTCGACCGTCGGCCAGGGCTGGATCCCCGCCGATCAGCAGGTCGATTGCAACACTCCCTATGGCACGCAGGCCCAGTCGCTCGACTGGAGCGCCTCGCCGCCGGTGTGCGTGCCTTCCTATGCGGGCGCAGGGAGTTCGCGCGGCTTCTCGACGTCGAATAATATCACGGAGGATTTCAGCCAGGGCTTTACCTGGAACGTCGGCAGGCTGCGGGTGCGTGGTGCGGGCCAATATGTGCTTTCGAAAGCGCGTTCTACCGGTATGTCGGTCGGTCTGGGCGTCCCCGTCACCGGCTATAAGATGGATCTGACCGGCGGCGTTCCGAGCTTCGTGATCGACAATGCCGCCGCGCTCAATCAGCGCAGCTCCTACCAGTGGAGTCAGCTCAGCTGGCGCCCGTCCAATAATCGCGGAACGATGTACGCGGGCAATTTGGACGTCGATTATGACCTCGGTGATGGCTTCTTCAAAACCGTCAGCGCCGGTGTTCGCGCGGCTCGCCGGAAAGAGTTGGACACCTATGTCGGCACGTACTGGACGCCGCTTGGCCAAGGGTGGAACGGGTCACCCGTGACACACTTGTCGGATGGCCCCGCGTCCGACAGCGAATTCTACGCATTCAACGATTTCTTCCACGGCGACATCGCGGTGCCTGGTGACTTCTTCGTGCCTTCGGCGAAACTGATCACGTCGGAAGATTATGCCTATGTGATGAAGACATACGGCTACAACGTGAATGACGGGACGCCGGACCAAGTCGTGCGCGCCGACCATGGCGAGGACCGTACCAAGCTCAATACCGACTCCGTCTATCTGATGAGCAAGTTCGGCAGCGACAGCGGCCTGTTCTCCATTCCGTTCACCGGGAACATCGGCATTCGCGTGGTGCGCACCACGACCACGTCACTGGGCCAATTCCACTATGGGGCTGCCACGGTCTACCTCACCCAGGCGGACGCCAATGCGGATTTCCAGGCCGATCCAACCGGCAAGTTAACTCCGAATGCCATCACTGTCCCCATCGACATTCAGCAGCGGGCTAACCAGAGCAGGGATACGAGAGCCCTTCCCGCATTCAATATCAACTTCAAGCCGACGGACAAATTCTACATTCGTTTTGCCGCGAACCAGACCATGGCTCGCCCCGGCTTCAACGACATCAAGGTTTCCGGCAGCGTCAACCTCAATAGCGTCGCCAACACCAATAATTATACGTCGACGGAGATCGTCAACGGGGTGCCGACTCAGGTGGACCACCGCTTCGCGCCGATCTTCAACGGCATCGGGGCCAGCATCGGCAACACCGCGCTGAAGCCGACCATTTCGACGAACCTCGACATGTCCGTCGAATGGTACAAGAGCTTCAGCACCAGCGCCCACTTCGCCTTGTTCCACAAGACCCTGAAGGATCTCATCATCTTCGGCGACGCGACGGTGCCGTTCCCGTACAGCTTTACCAAGAATAATGGGCAAGTCGTAACCGGGACGACGACCTTCACGACCACGCAGGCTGCCAACGCGAAGGAGAATGCCCACATCAAGGGCTTCGAATTCGGCGGCCGGACCTTCCTCGACAAGCTGCCCGGTTTCTGGAGCGGGTTCGGCGTCGATGCCAACTTCACCTACATCCACAGCGTTAACCAGGCGCCCAAGGCCCAGGACGTCGATGGCCATATCTTCGGGAGCCTGCCCGTCGCCGGCATGTCGAAATACAGCTACAACGTTCAGCTGATGTATTCGAAGAACAAGTTCTATGCGGGACTTGCCTACAACTGGCGCAGCAGGTTCCTGATGGGAACCAGCACCAACGGAACCGGTACGGCCAACAATTCCAACTTCAGGTATTGCGGCACCGGGGTTTGTCAGCAGATCTACTATAACCTTCCGCTTTACGGGCATTCCTATGGCCAGCTCGATTTCGGCGCGAACTACCAGATCAACTCGCATCTTCGCGTCAACATTCAGGCGAATAACCTGACGAACGTGAAGGCGAGAAGCGAGATGGAGATCTTGCCGGGCAAGCTCTACCCCCGCAATTACTACGAATCCGACCGTCGCGTCGACGCCGGCATCAACATCAAGTTCTAATCCCTTTCCCCTCCGGCGGCGTCGTGTCTATCGACACGGCGTCGCCATTTTTTGACCAAGCATGACCAAAAAAATAATAATTGTAGGAGGTGGAACGGCGGGCTGGATAAGTGCCGCCTATCTGGCGCGCATGCTCTGCGCGGATCTGGCGGATGGTATCGAGATTACGCTGATCGAGGCGCCCGACATCGGCGCGATCGGGGTCGGGGAGGGTACGTTCCCGAGCATCTGCAAGACGCTCAGCCGGCTCGGGATCGATGAGCGGCTTGTCCTGTCCGAGGCTTCGGCCACCTTCAAGCAGGGTATCCGGTTCGTGGACTGGGCCCGAGGCGACGACGAATATTACCATCTGTTCCAGCCGGCACACCGGCCCGAGGGGCTCGATCTTCTTCCCTATTGGCTGCTCGGTGAAGCGGGCGACCAGCCGTGGAACGCGGTGCGGAGCGTGCAGGGGAAGGTCGTCGAGGCGATGCGCGGCCCGAAACGCGCGGACCAGGAGCAATATCAAGGCGCACTCGCTTACGCCTATCATTTCGACGCGCTGGCATTCGGCGGCGTGCTGCGGCGCCACGCGATCTCACTCGGCGTCCGGCACCTTGCGGACAAGGTGATCGACGTGCGTCTGGGTGCGGACGGCGCGATCGAAAGCCTTCTCACCGAGGCCAATGGCGAAGTCAGCGGCGATCTCTACATCGACTGCACAGGCTTCAGTGCGACTCTCATCGGCCGCGCGATGGGAATGCCCTTCATCTCGCGCCGGCACGAACTCTTCGTCGACCGTGCGGTCACCCTCCAGCAGCCTTATGCCGATCCAATGGCGCCGATCCCATCCTGCACGATTTCGAAGGCGGAAAGCGCGGGCTGGATCTGGGATATCGGGCTGCGCCATCGCCGGGGCGTGGGTTATGTCTATTCGTCCGATCATATCACCGACGAGCAGGCGGCGCGGTCGCTGCGCGATTATGTCCGCGCGCCCGAGTCCGAAACTGAGCTTCGCCTGCTCAAGTTCGAAGCGGGCTATCGCAACGTCCAATGGCACCGCAACTGCGTGGCGATCGGCCTGTCGGCAGGATTCATCGAGCCGCTGGAAGCGACGGGGATCGGCTTCGCCGAAAGCGCGGCACTCCTGATCGCGGCGATCTTCCCATGGAACGGGCAGATGGAGGTCGCTGCCGCCCAGTTCAACGCGGCGATGGTGCGGCGCTATGCCAATGTCGTCGAGTTCATCAAGGCGCATTATTGTCTGAGCCAGAGGCGCGACAGCGACTTCTGGATCGACAATTGCCGGTCGGAGACGATCCCCGATTCACTCAAGGACCGCCTCGAACGATGGCAGCACCGCATGCCGGATTTCGTCGACATCGACTACGGCCACGATACGTTCGTGGAGGATAATTGGCGGCAGGTGATTTACGGCATGGGCTTCCGCACGGACCTGTCGGCGCGACGCGGCGCCCTGCGCCATTACGATGCGGCGCGCGAAGCCTTTGCCGGAATGGATGGCTCTTGCCGAAAGGCGCTCGCTTTCCTGCTCCCGCATCGGGACCTGATCGAGCAACTATGCGCCACCGGCGCGCGGCACTGAGAACCGACGATGACGAGGCGGCTCGAACATGTGGTGATTGCGGGCGGCGGCACTGCGGGGTGGATGACCGCCGCGGCGTTGAGCAACGCTTTCCGCAATTCCGGACTGCGCATCACATTGGTCGAATCGAGCGAGATCGCGAGCGTCGGGGTGGGTGAGGCCACCATTCCCGCGATCCACTATTTCAATTCCGTTCTGGGGATCGACCAGGCCGAGTTCCTGCGTGCCTGCCAAGGGACGTTCAAGCTGGGCATCGATTTCGTCGATTGGGGAGGGCTGGGGCGCCGTTATATCCACCCTTTCTCGCTCTACGGGCGCGATTTCAAAAACATCTTTTTCCATGAACTCTTCCTGCGCTACGCCCGACTGATCGAAGCGCGCGGACAGACGGCATCGATCGACGATTACAATATCTCCAGTGTCGCGGCGCGGCGGGGCAGGTTCTCGCATCCGGTCGCCGGGGAGCGGAACGAGGTGGCACCGCTCAACTATGCGTTCCATTTCGACGCGAGCCTCTACGCGAAATTCCTGCGCGCTTTCAGCGAGGCGCGTGGCGTGGTGCGGATCGACGCCAAGATCGCCAGCGTCCATCAGCATGGCGAGACCGGGCATATCCGCGCCTTGCAACTCGACGACGGGCGAGAGGTCGAGGGTGACCTGTTCATCGACTGTACGGGCCAGCGCGCGCTGCTGATCGAACAGACGCTCAAGAGCGGCTACGAGGATTGGAGCCACTGGCTGCCGTGCGACACGGCCGTCGCCGCGCCATGCGCCAATGTCGAACCGCCAGTGCCTTACACACGCTCGACCGCGGATCTTTCCGGCTGGCGCTGGCGCATTCCGCTGCAGCACCGGGTCGGCAACGGCTATGTCTATTCGAGCCGTTTCATCGATCATGACGCGGCCGAGCGCCGGTTGGTCGAGACGCTGGAAGGCGAGCCTACTGCCGCGCCGCGCCGGATCCCGTTCAGGACGGGCCGGCGCAAGGCATTCTGGATCGGCAATTGCGTCGCCATCGGGCTCGCCTCGGGCTTCTTGGAGCCGCTGGAATCGACCAGCATCCACCTGATCCAGACCGCGGTGCTGAAGTTGCTCGCACTATTCCCCGACCGCAGCTTCGAAGCGGCCGAAACCGATACGTTCAATCGGCATACCACCGCCGAATATGAACGCATCCGCGACTTCCTGATCCTCCATTACAAGGCGTCGCAGCGGGACGATTCGCCCTTCTGGCGCTACTGCCGCGACATGGCGGTGCCCGACAGCCTGAGCCAGGTGATGGCGCTGTTCGAGTCACGCGGCCGAATGCTCATCAGCGCGGATCATCTGTTTACGGGCGCAAGCTGGCTGTCGGTGATGCTGGGGCAGGGTATCCAGCCGCGCGGCTACGACCCGCTGGCGGACATGATCCCGGAGGCCGAACTGGTCGCGTTCATGACCTCGGTGCGCGATCATATTGACAAGAAGACGGCCGCCATGCCCAGCCACCATGACTATGTCCGCAACTTCTGCGCGAGCCACGCCCTTGCCGGCTGAACCGATCCGCAAGCTGGTGATCGTGGGCGGCGGCACGTCCGGTTGGATGTGCGCGGCCGGCCTGTCGCGCATGCTCGATCCACGGCAGGTGTCGATCACGTTGGTCGAATCCGACGAGATCGGCACGATCGGCGTCGGCGAGGCGACGATCCCTTCGCTGCAGACCTTCAATCGCCTGCTCGGCCTCGACGAAGCCGAGTTCATGCGCGAGACGAAGGCCACCTTCAAACTCGGCATCGAATTCAGCGACTGGACCTGTGCGGGTGATCGCTACCTCCACCCGTTCGGAGTCTACGGCATCCACCGGCAGGAAGTGAAATTCCACCATATGTGGCTGCGGCTGCAACAGGCGGGCGCCGACGTCGGCGATATTGGCGATTATAATCTGAGCCTGGCGGCCGCCCGGCTCAATCGCTTCGGCCGCCGCGACGAGCGGAGTTCGCTACCCGCATTGCGCTACGCTTATCATCTCGACGCCGGGCTCTATGCACGTCAGCTGCGCCGTTATTCGGAGGCGCGCGGCGTGGTGCGCCGCGAGGGCATGGTGAGCGCGGTCAATCAGCGCGAAGATGGTTTCCTGTCGTCGCTCACGCTGCGCGATGGCGCGACGATCGAGGGCGATCTGTTCATCGATTGCACCGGCTTTCGTGCCTTGCTGATCGGCCAGACGTTGGGAATTGGGTTCGAGGATTGGACGCATTGGCTGCCATGCGACCGCGCCGTCGCCCAGCCGTGCGAAAGCGACGGTTCGTTTGTCCCCTATACGCGCGCCATGGCGGACAGTGCGGGCTGGCGCTGGCAGATCCCGCTGCAGCATCGCACGGGCAACGGCTATGTCTATTCGAGCGCGCATCTCGACGACGACGCTGCCGCGGCGCGGCTGACCGCGATGCTGCCGGGCCGCGCGCTAGCCGACCCGCTGCGGCTGCGGTTCAAGGCGGGACACCGGCACAAATTGTGGGATCGCAACGTGATCGCGCTCGGCCTCGCCGGCGGCTTCATCGAGCCGCTGGAATCGACCAGCATCCACCTGGTGCAGACGGGGATTTCGCGGCTGCTGCTGCTCTTCCCCGATTGCGGCTTCGATCCGGCGCTGATCGACGAGTTCAACCGGTCGAGCCAGCTCGAATACGAGCAGATCCGCGATTTCGTGATCCTCCACTATAAGGCGACCCGGCGCGACGACACCGAATTCTGGCGCGGCTGTCGCGACATGAGCATTCCCGATAGCCTGCGCCACAAGATCGAGCTGTTCCGCGCCGGCGGCCGCATTTTTCGGTATGCGGACGAGTTGTTTACCGAGGATAGCTGGCTCGCGGTCATGCTGGGCCAGGGGATCACGCCCGAGGGACATGACCCGGTCGCGGATGTCATTCCCTCCGGCGAAATGCAGCGCGCGCTGGCCTCACTTCGCGGCGCCGTGCTCGCGGCCGCCGAAGCGTTGCCTGGTCATGCCGATTTCATCCGTTCTTATTGCCTGTCGGAGGGTGCTAAGGTCTGATCGCCTGAAGCCGGAGCGCGGAGCGGACGCCCAGTAGGAGTGGTGAATGAACCGCAGATTGTTCCTTGCAGGAAGCGCCCTGGCGGCGGTGACGCGCGGCGGCCCGGCGGGAGCATCGCCTCTCTTTCGCGGTGCGGTCCCGGACGGTCCTTTTCAGCCTTATTGGGAATCGCTCAAGGCCTATCAATGCCCACAATGGTTTCGCGACGCGAAGCTCGGCATCTGGGCGCATTGGAGCCCGCAATGCGTGCCCGAGCGGGGCGACTGGTATGCGCGCAACATGTATATCCAGGGCACGCCCCAATATGAGCACCACGTACGGACCTACGGCCACCCGTCGAAATTCGGCTACAAGGATATCTGCCATCTGTGGCGCGCCGAGCGTTGGGATCCGGATGCGCTGGTCAAACTTTACCAGCGGGCGGGTGCCGACTATCTGGTGGCGCTGGCGACGCATCACGACAATTTCGACTGCTGGGATTCGAAATATCAGCCGTGGAACTGCGTCAATGTCGGCCCGAAGCGCGACATCGTCGGCACATGGGCGAAGAGCGCCCGGGCGCACGGCCTGAAGTTCGGCGTCAGCTATCACGGCACGCCGCACCGCACCTGGGATGAATTCCTGCCGGTCCGCTACAAGAGCGACACGAGCGGGTCGCTGGCGGGCCTGCCCTATGACGGGGTGATGACGCGCGCCGACGGCAAGGGACTGTGGTGGGACGGCATGGATCCGCGCCGGCTCAACGGCACGCCCCATCTCAAGGGGGCGCCCTGCCCGGATTTCGTGCGCGAATTCCTGCTGCGCGTGCAGGACGTGATCGACCGCTACGACCCCGATATCCTGACCTTCGACGACGGGGTGAAGTTCAGCTTCGATGCGGGCGGCCCCGGCGCGCCGGACCTGGGCGTATGGCTCGGCATTCCCGACCTCGCCCCGCAGATCATCGCTTATTATTACAACCGCAACCTGCAGCGGCATGGCGGCCGGCTGGAAGGCGTGGTCGATCTCAAGGAGGTGCCCGAGCCGGTCTGGGGCGCGCTGACCCGCGACTTCGAAATGCTGATGGCGGACAAGCTGGAATCGGAGCCGTGGCAGACCGAGGCCTGTATCGGCAACTGGCATTATGATCGCCCGCTGTTCGAACGGCACGGTTATCAGGCGGCGTCGCTGATGATCCCGCTGTTCGTCGACATCGTCAGCAAGAACGGAAACCTCTTGCTCAACATCCCCTTGCCCGGCCATGGTGAGCCCGACAGCGACGAAATCGCGTTCCTGACCGCCTTCGGCGACTGGCATGCGGTGAACGGGGAAGCGATCAAGGGTACGCGGCCCTGGACGATCTATGGCGAGGGACCATCCACCCAGGCCCGGCAGCAGCTCTCGTCCTACCAATTGTCAAAGCTGAGCTTCGATCATCGCGACATTCGCTTCACCACCAAGGGCGACGCGCTCTATGCCTTCGCGCTGGGGCTGCCGCCCGACGGCACGATCCGCATCGGCGCGCTCCGCACCGGCTCGGATCATTATCCGCGGCCGATCGGCAGGGTCGAGCTGCTGGGCTCCTCGGTCGACCTCAAGTGGACCCGCACCGGCGAGGCACTGGTCATCAACCTGCCGGCGGGCGCCGCCTCGCCTTATCCGATCGCCTTCCGCATCAGCCACGCCTGACGGAGCTCATGGCCGGGGGGCTTGGTCCGGCTCAACCGGCAAGGCGCCGACTTCCGCCACGCTGACCTTTTCCCGGCCGTCGATCTCCTTCAGCGCCGTGAAGCGGAAATAGCGGGCGCCGCGCGGTGCAAAGTGGACGTCCTGCCGCATCGGGTTGTTGCGGATATTGTCGAACCGGCCCTCAGCGATGGCAGGCTGCCAGGTCTTCCCGTCGGTGCTGGTTTCGAAGCGATAGGTTTCGACGATGCCGTCCGGGCGTTTGTCCTGCCGCGGAAGGTAGAAGAAGCCGCCAAGCTCCTGGCTGCGTTTCATGTCCACCGTAAGGGTGAAGGGCAGCGACGCCTTTGGAAGGTCCAGCAGGGTTGAGCTATCGCCGTCGATGGCCCTGGCGTAGGCCGGGGCCGCGCCTCCTGCTCGCGGCGCCAACACGCGCCACCCAATCGGGGCGAAGCCGGGGATCCGCTTCGACGCGATCATGCCGATCCGCTCGTCGGTGCCGACGCACGCCGCATTGACCTCGCCTCCGCGCGGCAACGAAATCGGCCTTGCGAACGCGCTGGACCGTGGCGTCGGTATCGATCCGTCTAGGCTATAGACCGCGCGCAGCCCGTCCCGGCAGGCAAGAGCCACGGTGCCGTCGGCGCGCCGGTCCGAGATCGAGGGCGGAGGGACGATCTGGGCCTGCTTGAACAGCCCGATTTCGGACAGCGTCGGCTCGAGCCGCGAACTCAGGATATGGATGCGCACCTGGTCGGTCGTGAGCGGCGTGGCCAGGCGCAGCAGGCGCTTGTGGCCGACCGTGGTCTGCGCATCGACCGTCTTCCATGCCGCCCCGTCCCGGACATCGACTTCGAAGGATTCGATCCGTTGCCCGCGCCGGTCGACCGCTTCCTGGAGCGAGACGACATCGAAGGTCACCGGTGACGGCAGCTTCAGCGTGATCGTCGCCTGCGTCGAGCCCGGCGCGGCTTCCCACCACGTATCCACGTCGCCGTCGAGCGCCTTGGCCGGTTCGTTCGCCGGGTTCGCGCTATCGGCGGTGACCGTGGCTCCCGTGGCCAGGTTCCGGGCAAAGGTTTCGCCGATCACCTGTGCCATCAGGCGAAGGTTCGCGACCTGATTGTCCGGGATCAGTCCGCGCGTGTCCGGCGGCAGGTTCAGCAGCATGTTGCCGTTGCGGCCGACCGATTGATAATAGAGGTCGATCAGGTCCGAGGCGGTTTTGACAGGCTTCTGGCGCCCCCAGAACCAGCCGTAGAGGATAGAGGTGTTGACCTCGGCCGGATACCACCAGAGGTGCGAACCCGGAACCAGCCGGCTGCGGCTGCCGAGATCCTGGTCCGTCATGTCGGGCCAGTTGAACTGGTCCGGTTCCTTGGGCAGCGGAACGACGCTCCATTCGGTCGTGCGGCCGACGCCGCCCTCATTGCCGACCCAGCGCGCGTCCGGCCCCTTGCCGAAGATGACCGCGCCCGGCTGGAGTTTGCGGATCAGATCGTACCACGCCGCATAATCGTAGGTTTCCGACACGCTGGGATCCGGGTTGGCCCCGTCGAACCAGACTTCGTCGACCGGCCCATATTGCGTCAGCAGCTCATAGAGTTGGTTCAGGAAATAGCGGTTATAATCGTTCACGCTGTAGCCGAAGCTTCCGAACCCCGGCGTCGGCGCGCGACCCTTCGAGGGATCGGATTTGAAGCTGGCCGGATCGGTCGGGATCACCGACGGCAATTTGGCGCTGCCGTCGCCATAATAGCCATCGGGGTTCGACGCGTTCGTCTTGAGCTGCCAGAGATCGGCCGGCGACAGATAGATGCCCAGCTTGACGCCGTGCCTGCGCGCCGCATCCGCGACCTCACGCACCAGGTCGCCCTTGCCGTTGCGCCAGGGGCTGGCCGCGACCGAATGCGCGGAATAACGCGTCGGCCACAGGCTCATTCCGTCATGGTGCTTGGCGACCAGGATCACCATCTTGCCGCCGGCTTCCTTGATTGTCCGGATCCACTGGTCCGCATCCAGCGCGGTCGGGTTGAAGATCGCGGGATCTTCATGGCCGTTGCCCCATTCGACCCCGCGAAACGTGTTCGGGCCGAAATGAATGAAATAGGTCTGCTCCAGCCGCATCCAGGCCGATTGATTGGGTCGCGGCAGAACCTTGGCTGCCTTTTCCGCAATCAGAGCGGGGCTATCGTCCGCGGCGATCACCTGCGTCGTCGCATAATCCACGCGCGCCGGATCCGCCGCGTAAGTCGCGGCCGGGCCTCCCATGCACGCGACGCCGACGGCGATGCTGAATGCTGCGCAACATTTTTCGGAAAACGACAACGAATATCCTTCCAAAACAGTGGGTTCCGGTTCTGCAGAGGCGCGCCTGACGTTCCGCCAATCGCGCACAAACTCCCCGCAGGCGTCCCGCCTTCCGACGCGAATTATCATATTTAATTTGCATCTGTGAACAGCAATTTTATGGATGATTCAACCCTAGTAGGGCCGCATCTTCCGTGGCCTTGCCATCCGGGTTCGAAAGGGCACGATGACACATTTTACCCGACGGCAGACGCTCCACGGCATGTTGGGTGCCGGCCTGCTGCCGACCCTGGCGGCGCGCGCTTTCGCAGCGGACAGCAAGGCGGCGTCAAGGAAGGTACTCGCGTTCGATGCTCCCGCCGCCCGCTGGATCGACGCCTTGCCGGTCGGCAATGGCCGGCTGGGTGCCATGGTCTTCGGCGGCGTCAACACCGAGCGCCTGCAGCTCAATCATATCGAGCTCTGGTCGGGTCGAACAGCGGACCACAATTCGCCGACGGCGCGCGATGCCTTGCCCAAGGTACGGCAATTGCTGTTCGAAGGCCGCCGTCCCGAAGCGAACCGGCTGGCCCAGGCGGAGATGATGACGCCGATGCCGGGCGAGGACTTCGGCAGCTACCAGATGCTCGGCGACCTCTCCTTCGCCTTCGATCATGCCGGCGAAGCGTCCGATTATGCGCGCGAGCTGGACCTGCAGAATGCCGAGGTCCGGGTGCGATATCGCGTCGGTGCGGCACATTATACGCGGACCATATTGGCCTCGTATCCCGACAAGCTGCTTCTCGTGCGGGTCGAGACCACAGCCCGCGAAGGGCTGAATTTCACGGTCAAACTTTCGCGCGGCAAGGATGCGAAGGTCGGGCGGGACGGGCTGTATGTTCAACTCCGCGGCAAGCCCGAGCCTCACGGAGTCGAATTCGCCGCGCACCTCTCCTGCGCGGCGGAGGGCGGCAGGGTTGAGCCAACCGACGATGGGTTCCGTATCGTGGGCGCGAAGTCTGCGGTCCTCCGCCTCAGCGGGGCGACGGCTCTGATCCAGCCCGCGCCCCGCGCGCAGTCCCTGGCGGCGCAATCGGCGGCCGGGCGCAAGTCATGGCCGGCCCTCGTGGCGGCGCATCGCGCCGACTTTGCCGCCTTGTTCGACCCTGTCGATCTCAGCTTCGGCTCGCCGCTCCATCCTGAGCCCGTTGGCAAGCCGCAGGCCGTCTCGCCCGCGCTTCTCGCGCTCTATTTTCACTTCGGCCGCTATCTCCTGATTTCGTCAACGCGGCCCGGTTCGCTGCCCCCCAATCTCCAAGGGCTATGGGCCGACGGCTTCGCGCCGCCCTGGAGCGCCGATTACCATATCAACATCAACCTCCAGATGAATTTCTGGCCGGCCGAAGTCTGCGGGCTGGGCGCGCTCCACGACAGCCTCTTCGATTATGCCGAACGGCTGAAGCCCTATGGCGAGCGGACCGCGCGCGTCGCCTACGGCGCTCGCGGCGCGGTGGCCCATTACACGAGCAATCCGTGGGGCCACACGATTGCCGACGGCAATGTTCAATACGGCCTTTGGCCGGAAGGGCTGGCCTGGCTGTCGCTGCACTTCTGGGAGCATTATCTCTTTAGTGGTGACACGCGGTTCCTGCGCGACCGGGCCATGCCGTTCCTCGCCTCATCCGCAGAGTTCACGCTCGATTATCTCGTCGAGCATCCGACGACCGGCAAGCTGGTGTTCGGTCCGGCCTGCTCGCCGGAAAATGCCTATGTGATGAGCGACGGCAGCGGGGGCTATATCGATATGGGCGGCGGCATGGCGCAGTCGATCGCCTACACGGTGCTGCGATACACCGCCGATGCGGCGCGCGCGCTTGGTGCGGAGAAGGATCTGCTGGCGCGCTGCGAGGCGGCGATCGCGCGGCTGCAACGGCTTCAGATCGGGCCCGACGGCCGCGTCCTCGAATGGAGCGAGCCTTTGCCGGAACAGGAGCCCGGCCACCGCCACGTATCGCACCTGTTCGGTCTCTATCCCGGCATCGAGATCGATCCCCGGCGAACGCCCGAACTGGCACAAGCGGCGCGCAGGACCTTGGCCGAGCGCGTGCGCCACGGCGGCGGCCAAACCGGGTGGAGCGCCGCCTGGCTGACCATGTATAGGGCGCGGCTGGGCGAGGGCGAAGAAGCCTATGTCATGCTGACCAAGCTCCTCGCCGAATCCACACGGCCAAACCTGTTGGACACCCATCCGTTCGGCGACGGCGCGATCTTCCAGATCGACGGCAATCTGGGAGCGACCGCCGCCATTATCGAAATGCTGCTCCAGAGCCACGGGGGTCGTCTGCGCCTGTTGCCCGCCTTGCCCAAGGCGCTTGCCACGGGCGCGGTCAAAGGCGTGAGGGCGCGTGGGGCCGTAAGCGTCGACATGTCCTGGCGGGATGGCCAGGTGCGGTCGCTGGTCCTCCGACCGGACAAGGATGTGACGCTCGAGATCGTTCCTCCGCAGGGCCAAATTCTTGCCAAGGCCGGATCGTCAGGGGCACCGGTTCCCCTGACTGCCCCGATTAGCCTTCGCGGCGGGGAGACGTATCGCCTTGTGCCGGGGGCGCGGCTGGCCGCCGGGTGAACCACAACCACCTTATGCTATGGAGCGGCAATATTCAGACGTAGCCGTCGGCCTGACCGAGCCGACTAGTGATGGAGCGCGCCGCAAGCAGCACCTGGTCGGCCGCCTGGGCGGGCGAAACGCGCGAATGAACTTTCTCGATGAAGGCGACCGTAAGAACGGCCACCGCCGCCTCGCCGCGCATGATCGGCGACGAAATGGCGGTCACGCTCGCAACGAACCGGCTCGGCGTCAGCGCGACTTGATGTCGGCGTATCTCTTCGGCCTGCGCACGCCAGTCGGCGAGCTGTTCGTCGGTAAGCGGCGGTTCGAACGACCGCTCCCAGCTCCGGCGCACCTCTTCCGGCTGGAAGGCGTAAAGCACCGCGCCCGATGCCGATTGCACCATGCCACGACGATGGCCGACGCGAACCGAGAAGCCGAGCTCGTCACTCGATTCTATGCGCGCTACCACTACCATTTCGCCCATGTTGTACAGCGAGAGATGGCAGGACTGCCCGATTGCCGATGAAAGGCGCCGCATGACCGGCAGCGCGAGTTCGATCAGGCTGCTCGGCTTCAGCTGCTGGACACCCAGCGAGAAGATCTTGTCGGTGAGGACATAGCCGTCGGTGGTACCTTCCTGCTCGATATAGCCGCGATATTCGAGCGCCTGAATCATGCGGAAGATCATGTTGGTCGATCGATCGAGCCGGTTCCCGATCTGGGTCAGCGTCATCGGGGACGAACTGGTGGCGAGCAGCTCGATCACGTCCAGCCCCTTGTCCAGCGCGGGTGCGGTGTAGCGGCGCTTTTCATCCCAATCGCCGGCGCCCGCGTTCATGGTCTTTAATTCCACGCGAACCTCACGTGGCTGGTCCAGACCGGCCGGAGATGAAGCCGGCGCGTTGCGGGCGGCGGAGGAATGACGAGGATTCCGGAAGTCTCATTCGCCACGCCCTACGCCTGCTCCGCCGAACCTCGGGTCAGCAACCATAACCTCGATCGGACGCCCCGATCGGGATTTGTTTCGGGCCGGTACGTGCCGGTTTAAGGCGGACCTGCCCGAGACAAAGTGGAGCAGCGAAAGAGAATCGACCTCGCGTTGTGCAAGTTCGGGCCGGTGCCTGGCTCCTACCCTCTGCCTGGTTGCGCTTGGCTTGTCGGTCACTATAGGGCGAAAATGCGGGCTCGAACCCCGTAGGGTCACTAACCAAGGAAGCTGGCGCATATGATGCGGATCGGTCTGCTCGGCGCCTCCCGGATCGCACCGCGCGCGATCATCCAGCCTGCCGCCGCGCATCCCGACGCCGTGATCACCGCCGTCGGCGGGCGCGATCTCACTAGGACTCGGGCCTATGCCGCCGAGCATGACATTCCCGCCGCAGCAGGTTCGTACCAGGCTCTGATCGAGCGCGACGATGTCGATCTGGTTTATTGCGGCCTGCCCCCGTCGGTGCATCTCGACACGTGCCGCGCCGCGTCGGCTGCGGGAAAGATGTTGCTGATCGAAAAGCCGTTCGCGTTCGATGCGGCTGCCGCGCGCGCCATTGCCGACGCGGCCGATGCTGCGGGAAAGCCCGCGCTGGAAGCCTATCATTATCGCTTTCATTCGCTGTTCGGCCGCGCCGAAACATTGCTTCGGGACGGCGCGATCGGGCGGATCGTGCGCGCGCGGGGCGAGTTCGAGGCGGAGATTGCGCGCACGCCGGGCGAATTGCGCTGGATCCCCGAAATGGGCGGCGGCGGGACGATGGATCTCGGCTGCTATGTCCTGCACGCATTCCACACGCTGCTGGGCGAAGGCGAAGTCCTTTCAGCCAGGGCGGACATGATCGACGGGGTCGACGCGACGATGGAGGCGGACCTGCGCTTCGGCGAGGTGCCGGCCTGGATGCGCTGTTCCATGCTGGCGCCGCGCAACGACTGGATCGAGATCGAAGGGACGGGCGGCACGTTGCGGCTCAACCGTTTCGTCTCGCCCCACTATGGCGGCAACCTGGTGCTGACCAGGGCGACCGGCGCGGTCACCGAGGGGCCGACCGGCCCCTCCACCTACGCGGCGCAGCTCGACCATGCGGTGCGCGTGTTCCGGGGCGAGGCGGAACCGCTGACGGGGGGCGCCGATGCTGTCGCGACGATGGCATTGATCGATGCCTGCCGGGCCAAGGGGCGCGAAGGTGCGGCCGCCTGACGATCAGGCGCGGCGGCCGCGACCGCGCGGCGGTGTCTTTTCCATCACCCCGATCACGATCGCGAAGATCATCCTGAACATCGTGCCCGTCCCCGTTGGCGCACGATCCTTATAGGGGCTGGCTATTGCGCCTTGATGACAGGCGTCTGCCCTAGATCGTCCCGCCCAGCGCGCGATAGGCGTCGACGAACGGCTGAAGATGCTCGCGATAGGGCTGGGCGACGCCGATCCCGCTGCGGTTGATCGGTCGGCGAACCTGGAGCGCGCTCGCGGTCGCGACCACGCGATCGGTTTCGTGGAAGCGGTGGACCTGCTCTTCCTCGGGCAGGCCGCAATGGGACAGGATGCGCCGCGTCCAGTGCTCCGGCGCCTCGACCAGCGCCGGGTAAGGCACGACCAGCAGCCGGTCCCCCAATCGATCCTGCCAGAAGTGAATCAGCCGATCCTCCAGCGCGAAATGCTCGGCGATGTCGGCGAGGTCGCAGCTCCAGCCGACGCCGTGGACGAAGAAGGTGCGCAAGCAGGACCAGGCCGCATCGAGCGGATCGCGCCGCATCCAGATAAGCGGCGTCTCGGGCAAGGCCGCCGCGATCAGGCCGAGGAAGCGGCTATTGTCGACCGTCTTGTCGATCACGCGCCGGCCCGGGCCGAACCGCTCCTCGAGCAGATGGAGGAACAGGCCGGCCAGGCGTTCGACCGTCCCGCCCGTACCGAGATGGGCCTGGATCGCGGCCCCCGATGTGCCGCCCGCCGCCACCGCGACCTGGGCCATCAGCCCGATCTCGGCGCCGTCCGCGACCGCGCTGTGGCTGGTCAGGATCTGCTCGACCAGAGTGGTGCCGGATCGCGGCAGCCCGGTGACGACGATCGGGCGGGCGGTGGGCAGCGTCTGCCGTGCGTTCCAGGCTTCGATCGCGCCGGGGCCGAAGCCGGACATGGCGTCGGCGGCGCTTCTTTGGTCGCCCGCGCGGCTGTAGGGCAGGACGCTCTTGAGCAGGCGCGCACCCTCCGCAAAGGCGGTGAAAGCGGCGTCGTGCTGCTTGCGGTCGTGCAGCAGGCGCCCCAACGCATAATGATAGCGTGCGCGCTCGGGCGCGGGATAATTGTCGGCGGCGGAGCGGTCGGCAAGCAGGCGGTCGCCGAGCGGATCCTCCGCGAGATTGACCGTTTCCGCCAGCGAAAGCCAGGCCGGCCCCCAGCCCGGCCGCGCGCAGACCACCTTTTCCAGCTCGGCGCGGGCCTGATCTGGCTGGCCGAGCGTGATCGCGACATTGCCGGCGAGATAGGCGCGCGCCGCGGGGTTGGTACGGTCGGCGGGCAGCGAAGTCAGCAGGTCGCGCGCCTCGATCAGTCGGCCGGTCTGATTCAGCATCACGACCTTGTCGTACACCGCCTCGGGCCGGCCGCCGGCGGCGGCGATATAGGCGTCGATCGCTCGAAGGGCGAGGCTGACCTCCCCACTCATCTGCATAAGCAGCGCGATCCGCTTCCAGTCTCGGCCAAGCGGCGCGCGCATCGTCAGCAATCGCCCGACCGCGCGGTTGGCACCGTCCCGATCCCGCGCGGCAAGCGCGGTGCGAAGCTGTTCGATCGGATCTTGGGAGCCCGCCACGGCCCGATCGTAGCGGCCGCCCGCTTGGCGACCAAGCGCCAAGCTGGACCGACGCCCCGCAGGCCCGATCGGGACGGCGCCGAAACATTAACTATCAAAATTACTTGGGCCGATTCAAATCCTTGACAGAACATGAACGAGTCAGGTTAACTCCGTCCTAATATCCGGGATCAGACTCGGATCATTGGGGGTTCAACGTCATGAAAATGAAGACGTTTCTTGCTTGCAGCACGGCTGCGGCGATCCTGGCGGCCAGCGGCGTTCAGGCCGCTACGATCAACCTGATCGACGAAGGCGGCGTCACCGGCTCGGTCGCGGAGGTCGATTTCAAGATCGCCGCCTCCTTCTGGGCGCACATGTTCACCAACAACGCGACCATCAACCTTGGCGTGAAGTTCAACGCGCTGCCGCCCAACGTTATCGGATCGACGGGTAGCAGCCAGGTCGTCGGCTCGGTTGCCGCCTGGGAAGCCGGCGTCAATGCGACCAAGAGCAATTCAGCGATCGACCAGACCGCCGTCCTGCCGACGATCAATCCGAACGGCGGCGTCAGCATGATCCTCAACGGGACCGATGCGAGCGGCACGACCAGCACCGCGGCAGCTGACCAGATTTACGCGGCGGGCACCGAAGGCGCCGAACAGGATCTCGCGCTCAACACCGCGCTGGTGAAGGCGATCGGCTACAATATCGGCAACACGATCGACGGCCACGTCCAGTTCAGCAGCGACTTCGCCTTCGATTTCGATCCCACCGACGGCATCAGCTCCGGCCATATGGATTTCCTGGGCGTGGCGATCCACGAAATCGGCCATGCGCTCGGTTTTGTTTCGGGCGTCGACATCTATGATTATTACGGTGGTCCCAACGGTCCGGCCGCAGGCTTCTACAATGTCAACGATTATGCCGTGCTGAGCGCGCTCGACATGTTCCGCTACAGCAACGACCCCAATGGGGTCGGCCCGGGCGGACCCGTGCTCGACGCGACCGTCGGCACCGCCTCTTATTTCTCGATCGACGGCGGCCAGACGCAGATGTTCGGGAATTCGCTGTTCTCGACCGGCAGCTACAATGGCGACGGTCGGCAGGCGTCGCACTGGAAGGACACGCCGAGCGCGTCCGGCGGCTGCAACGGCTTCAATCAGCTCGGCGTCATGGACCCGACCTTCTGCTACGGCGAGATGGGCGTGGTGAAGGGGCTGGACCTGGCCGCTTACGACGCGATCGGCTGGAACCTCAGCACCGCAGCGACCGCCAATTACACGCACAGCAGCGCGCAGATCTATTCGGAATTGCGCAATGCCATTCCCGAGCCGGCCAGCTGGGCGATGATGCTCGGCGGGTTCGGGCTGATCGGGGCGACTATGCGCCGTCGCCAGCGCACGGTCGTGCGTTTCGGCTGATCCAGCATCCCAGGAGGGAGAGAGAGGCTGCCGTCCCCCAGCGGGGCGGCAGCCTTTTCTTTTGGGGGGGAGAAGCGCGCCGCGCTCGTCAGCGGCCGCGATGTTCCTCCAGCACATAGGACAGCCAGCGCAGGATCATGCCGATCACCGAGCTTGCCATTCCCAGGATCAGGCAGACCAGGAGCGCTGTATGCTTGCTCGCGCTTTGCCAGGACACGAAGCCGAGCAAGGCGACGCTGACGGTCGAGATGATATAGCCGCACGTCTTGATGAAATGGGGCGCGATCACAGGGCCGCCTCCTCGATCAGCGCGCAGGCGCGTGCCGGGTCGCTGACCGCGCGCACCTCGAAATGCTTGTCCTTGAGCGCGTTATAGGTCTCGAAAAAGCTGGTCAGCTCACGGACCATGGCCTCGCCGATGCAATCCAGATCGTCTACATCGGCATAGAGACGCGTCTTCAAGATGCGGCCGATCAACCGGTCGTTGCGGACCGTCCGGCCGTCGCGCTCCGTCTGGCAGGCCTCGATCACGCCCAGCAAGCGGACGACGACCAGACAGCCGACCGGCAAATCCTCATCGGCCAGAACGATCATGTCGAGCGGGTCGCCATCCTCGCCTTTTGTGGCCGGGATGAAACCGAAGGCCAGCGGGAAGGCCATGCCGGCCGGCAACACGTCGTGAAGCGCGAATAGCCCGCTTTCGGGATCATAATCGAACTTGGCCCCGTGGCCTGACGGGGTCTCGATGATCGTGCGGACGGTCAGCGCCTCGCGGTCGAGGCAGTGTGGCAGAGTCAACAGATCGGCCAAGGCTCATGCTCCGGGACTTGTTTCGGGGTTCAAGTCCCGGAGCTGTCGAACGATCCCTGCAGTTCGCCCGACATTTGCGATTTCGAAAAGAATCAGCCGGCGGGTCGGGTCGAAGGCGAGGTCGGTGCAGCAGCAATTTCCAGCTTGTCCGCCAGCGTTGGCGACTGCGGGCTGCTCGCCGGGAGGTGCATGATCAGCAAGGCTGCCGCGCCCAGCGTGAAACCACCGAGCGCGCACAGAAGATCGGGTCTGAACAGGCGTAACATGACAGGCCTCAACCCGCGCAGCGCGGTGTCGCGGCCTTATCAGCCCCGCGCGGGCATCCGCGCGAGGCCGGCCCATCCGTGTCGCCCTGCCGCCCGTGCGGCTGCGGCAGAGGCGCGTGCGCCACCAGCCGTGTCCCCGCGATCGCGCTTCCGAAAAGAATGGCGGTGAGGAACGCGCGGCCGGTCATTCGAATAATCCGTATGTTGCGTCGCCGCTCCGAGCATGGGGGATGAAAAGCCCGGAACGGCGACGCGTTCGTTGTTGGGCGGGTCCCTAAGGCCGGCCCCGTTGTTCGGCCGTAATGACCGGCGTGAATCTCGCGTGAAAAAGGACATGTTTCCCCTTATTCACGCTCGAGAGGGGGGATTTCGTGGCGATTCGCAGCTTGCGCTTGTTGGGGGAGCCGGCGCTGGACGCCCCGGGCGGTGCCGCTGTGCTCCGAACCCGCAAGGCGATGGCGCTTATCGCCTATCTGGCATTGCAGCCCGAGCGCCGCGCCCGCCGCGAGCAGCTCGCGCACATGTTCTGGCCGCGTGTGGATGGCGATGCGGCCCGCACCAGTTTGCGCCAATTGCTGGCGGGCCTGCGCAAGGCCGGCGCGGACGACCTGATCCATGCGGATGGAGACTGGCTGGAGCTTGCCGCCGACGTCGACGTCGATGCGATCCGGTTCGAACAGGCGGCCGGGCAGGGCGATGTGGGGGGCGCGGTCGAAGCGGTCGCGCTCTATCGCGGCGCCCTGATCGCGGATGGGCTGTGGGTCGATTCGCCCGGCTTCGACGACTGGCTCGATCTCGAACGCGCGCGCCTTTGCCGTCTGGCGGTGGCCGCGATGGAGCGCGTCGCGGCGGCGGCGATCGACGGCAGCCATGACCGCCCCGCCGGGCTCGCAGCGGCGGAGCGCGCGATCGCGCTCGACCCGTATAACGAACAGGCGCATCGGCAGCTGATGACGCTGCAGGCGGCGATTGGCCGTCCCGATCTGGCGCTGCTCCATTATGGCGCGCTTGCCGAAACCCTGCGCCGCGAATTGCAGGTCGCCCCCGACCCCGAAACCCAGAAGCTGCAGGAAACGATCCGCACGGCACGGCGCCCGATGCGCCCCGTCGTGGACCGCGGCCCCGCGCCGTCGCCCGCGCCCGAGCCGGCCCTGGCGTCGCCCCTGGCCTTGCCGGACCCTGCGGTTCCGGCCCAGCTCCGCCGCCGGCCTCGCGCGCTCGCGCCCGCCGCCCTGATCGGCGCCGCGGCGGCCCTTTTGCTGTTCGCGGGACTCGGGCTGCGCCGCTGGATTGCGCCGCCCCCGGTTGCACCCAAGGTGACGCGCCTGTTCCCGGTCGCGGCGGATCCTTCGGTCGAGCAAAGGCCCGCGATAGCGCCGGACGGCAGCCGGGTGGTCTTCACCGCGCGGCTACAGGACCCCAGGAATGTCGACCTCTATCTGGTCACGGTCGGCGACCAGACCCCGATCCGCCTGACCAGCGACCCCGAGATCGACGACAATGCGGTGTGGACGCCGGACGGATCGGCGATCGCCTTCACCCGATCCTCCCGCGACGGGCATAGCCCGTGCACGATCCTGATCATCCCCGCGACCGGGGGACAGGAACGGTTGGCGGGGCATTGCAAGTCCGCGCTCGCGTCGCGGCTGAGCTGGGCGCCGGACGGGCGCACGCTCTATTATAGCGATGCCGACGCACGCGGCGCGGTGTCGCGCATCTACCGGCTCGATACGACCAGCGGCGCCTCCGCCGCGGTGACGAACCCGCCTGCCAACATCCAGGGCGACGGCGAGCCGCAGGTATCCCGCGACGGCGAGACGCTCGCTTATCTGCGAACCAAGGCGTGGCAATCGGTAGAGGTCGAGACGCAAAATCTCCAAACCGGAGCGCACCGCGCATTGAGCCACGACGGCAAGACGGTGTGGGGACTCGCCTGGAGCGCGAAGGATCAGGGCCTGATCTTCTCGTCCGATCGGGGCGGCGATACCGGCCTGTGGTGGATCGCGAAGGACGGATCGGGGCTGACCCGGCTCGCGCTTGGCGATGTCGAATATCGTGCGCTGAGCTTCGCCCGCAACAAGGACCGCCTCGTGTTTGAGGCGCTCAAGGACCATGCGAGCTTCCAGGAAGTGCCGCGCGACGCGACGCCCGCGACTCCGCCGCATTTCATTCCCAACCTGCGCACCAATATCTTCGACCGTTTCTATGTCGAGGCTGCCAACGGCCGCGCCGCCTTCGTATCGGTGCGCGCGGGGCCGGAGAATCTGTGGGTTGCCGACAAGGGCAAGCCGCCCCACCAGATCAGCTTCACCCAGAATATCTTCTACCAGGAGCCCGCCTGGTCACCGGACGGCAAATGGCTCGCTTATGTCGGCGTCTCCAGCGAGCAGAGCGACATTTTCCTGATCAGCGGCGACGGCGGATCGCCGCGCGCGATCACGCGCGATCCCGCGGTCCAGCAATCGCCCGTCTGGTCGCCCGACGGCCGCTACCTCTATTTCACCTCGCGCAAATCGGGAGCGTGGCGGATCTGGCGGATCGATCCGCAAAGCGGGGCGCCCGCGGTTGCGGTCAGCGGCGACGGCCCACGCACGGTGCGGACGAGCCCGGACGGCAAAACTCTTTATTACGCGCTCGACGGCGTCGCGGGGGTGCGCCGGCGCGCGCTCGCGGCCGAAGGTGCCTCGCTGACCGGGCCGGAAGAGATAGTGACGACCGCGCTCCACCCGAGCGACTGGCGCAATTGGTGGCTTGCCGACGGGGCGCTGTTCTACGCGCGGCGCAATGGCGGTGATCCGACAGGCGTGATCGTGCGCCGCGACCTCGCCACCGGCGCGGAGCGACCGATGGCGGATGCCACCGAGCTGCTCTGGTCGGCCAGCTTCTGGGCGCGCCCGGACGGTAGCCTGGTGCTGACCCACCGCGACCTGCAAATCGACGTCAACGGCGTGGATTTCTGAAATCCAGGCCCCATAAGGGCGCCCGGATGACTCCCCTCGACGCACTTCACGACACGTTCGGCTTCCACGAATTCCGGGGACACCAGGCCGCGGTGATCGATCGGGTGATGGCGGGTGATCATACACTGGCGGTCATGCCGACCGGGGCGGGCAAGTCGCTGACCTATCAGATACCCAGCCTGTGCCGCCCGGGGACGGGGCTCGTCATCTCGCCCCTGATCGCGCTCATGCACGATCAGGTGCGCAGCGCCGAGGCGGCCGGTATCCGCGCGGCGGCGCTGACATCGGCGGATTCGGACCGCGATGAAACCGTGCGGCGGCTGCGCGACGGTGAGCTCGACCTGCTCTACGTCGCGCCCGAGCGGGCGAACATGGATGGGTTTCGTCGCCTGCTCGACCGGACCGCGCTGGCGCTGATCGCGATCGACGAAGCGCATTGCGTGTCCGAATGGGGGCACGATTTCCGCCCCGATTACCGCCAGCTGCGCAGCCTGCTCGACGCGCATCCCGACGTGCCGCGCCTCGCGCTGACAGCGACCGCCGACAAGCATACGCGCGCCGATATCCTGGCGCAGCTCGGCATTCCCGATGAGGGGCTGATCCTGGCCGGGTTCGACCGGCCCAACATCCGCTATGCGATCGCGCCTCGTGACGGGCTCGCGAAACAGCTCACCGATTTCATCGCGGACAATCCCGGCCCCGGCATCATCTATGCGCAGAGCCGCGCCGAAACCGAGCGGCTGGCGGACGCGCTGCAGGCGACCGGGAGGCCGACCAGGGCCTATCATGCCGGGCTCGAACCCGCCCAGCGCCAGGCCAATGCGCGCGCCTTCGTGTCCTCAGAGGATATGGTGATGGTCGCCACCATCGCCTTCGGCATGGGGATCGACAAGCCCGACGTGCGTTTCGTCGCCCATGCCGGCATCCCCAAGTCGATCGAGGCTTATTATCAGGAGACCGGCCGCGCGGGCCGCGACGGCGATCCCGCCACCGCGATGCTGTTCTGGGGCGCGGAGGATTTCGCCCGCGCCCGCCGCCGGATCGAAACCGAGGTGGAAGAGGGGCGCCGCAATGGCGAGCGCCAGCGCCTCAACGCGCTTGCTGGCCTGGTCGAGGCGACGGGGTGCCGCCGCGCGATATTGCTCCGCCATTTCGGCGAGCATCCGCCGCAGGCCTGCGGCAATTGCGACAATTGCCTGAATCCGCCGCAGGCGGTCGATGCGACCGAGATCGCGCGTAAATTGCTCTCCGCAGCCTTTCGGACCGAAATGCGCTTCGGCGTCGGGCACCTGACCGACGTGCTGGCGGGCAAGGAAACCGACAAGATCTTCCAGCTCAACCATCACCGCCTGTCGGTGTTCGGCATCGCCGACGAGGAGGAGGTGAGGCTGATCAAGCCGGTAGCGCGCGCCTTGCTGGCACGCGATGCGCTGCGCGCGGACGATTATGGAGGTCTCTCCTTCGGCCCCGCCGCCAAGCCGATCCTGAAAGGCGAGGAGGCGGTTTCGATCGTGCTTCCGCCCAGGCGCGAGCGGAAACGTCGCGCGGCACGCGATTTCGGTCCGGCCGATCCGTTGTTCGATGCGCTGCGCGAACTGCGCCGCGAACTCGCCAAGGAGCAGGGCGTGCCGCCTTATGTGGTCTTCCACGATGCGACCTTGCGCGAGATGGCGGCGGTCAAACCGCATGACCGCCACGCATTGTCCGAAATCACCGGAGTCGGCGCGCGCAAGCTCGATGCTTATGGCGACGCCTTTCTGGCGGTTATCCGGAACTTCTGACGGCCATTTCAGCCCGAGATACGTGCCGCAAGGCGGGCGCCCAGCCGCCTGATCCAACCGGAGCGCCGCGCTGGCGCGCGCCCTGCCCCTGCGGATTGCCTCAGTTCGGCTTCGAACCGCTCAAGGCTGGCGCGGAAGGATGGGCTCGGATCGACCGCAACGGCGCGCCGGGCGGCCTGAAGCGCGCGCCCGCGGTCGCCGAAGCGCCAGAGCAGGTGGGCCAGCCAATGGTGGATATGCGCAGCATCCGGGAATTTGGACGCGGTCTCCATAGCGACCGCCACCGCGCCTTCCATGTCGCCTGCCGCGGCCAGCGCATCGGCATGGTCGGGCAGGTACATTGCGGCGCGGTCGGTCATCTCCGCCACGCGCGCGTGGATTGCGATGGCTTCCGTGTGGCGCCCCGCACGCGTCAGCAGCTTCGCAAGGTTATAATGCCCCATCGGCCCTTGCGGCCGATGGATGACCGCGGTTTCGGCGAGGCGAATCGCGCTGTTCAGGCGGCAGGCGGGCTGTTTGCTGGCGAGCGTGCCGAGATAGAAAGAACTTGTTCGCCGACGTTCCCGGCCGGCGCGCGCGATCGCGAGCGCATCGCCCCCGTCATAGATGGCGCGCAGCAACGGTCGCAGCAGGTCGATCTCGCCCAGATAGCCCGTCGCGGGATGCCCCACGTGCGGAAAGGGCAGCCGGCGGATGGGGATGTCCTGTTCGATCCGTTCGACGTGCCGCAGGTCCAGATCGGTCGGATCGAACGCGACATAGGGCACGATCGCGCTATCGATCGGTCCGTCGATTTCCTCCAGCCAGCCGCAGCGGCCAAGCGCGTCCTTATACTGGTTCCAGCGCCACTCCCACGGCGCCTTGGCGGGATCGATCGAATATTGGGGAGATATGGCCAGCGTGGCGGTTGCGCCCACCGCTTTGCCCAGGCGCAGGGCTGCATAGGCACCCATGCTCGATCCATAGGTCAGGATCCGTTCCGCCCCGGCCAGCGCCTGCCTGACGGCGGCGCAGGCCCGCAACATATCCGGATACTGATACCATCGGTTGTCGCAGCACAGGACATGGACCGCCGAATAGCCTTCGTCGCGCAAGAAGGCTTCGCCGAACCCGTGCTGGGCAAAGCCCGGCTCGTTTCGAAAATGATCGAACGAAACGATCCAGCCGGTCCGGTCCGGACCTGCCACGCCGCGCACGAGCAGGGTGTCGCTCTGATAGATCGTCCGGCTTTCCGCTTCCGCGCGGGCGGAGGCGACGCTGTTCATCGCGATTCCACCGATGTTCGACATGGTGCCAGCGTGCGAATGGGGCGCGGCCTATGCTACGCCTCCTTCGCGAAAAGGCGGATGGGCGAACGGGCAAAGGGGCACGCGGACGTTCCCGCCCTGCCTGATTCCTGCCGGATAGAGCCGATATGCCACGAGCGGTTGCGGAGGCGGGACGAAGCCTATCGTCGGGGCCCTGCAGCCGGAATGCATTTCCGTATCCGCATCGCTAAGGGATCATTATGTCCCGCGAACGTGACTTCATCGAGCGGCTGAAGCCTCTGGCGCGACATCCCGCCGCGCGCGGGCTGACCGACGATGCCGCGGTGCTCGGGCTTGGCAAGACCGCGATCGTGCTGACCCACGACATGTTGGTGGAGGGCGTCCATTATCTGCCGCACGACGCGCCTGAGGACGTGGCGTGGAAGCTGGTGGCGGTGAACCTGTCCGATCTGGCCGCCAAAGGCGCGCGGCCGCTGGGCGTGCTACTCGGTTACGCGCTTGCCGCCGAGCCGGATCAGGACGCGGCGTTCGTGGCCGGCCTGCACGAGGCGCTCACCGCATTCGGCGCGCCGCTGCTCGGCGGGGACACGGTGGGCATGCCCGCTGGCGCGCCGCGCGCGCACGGGATGACCGCGATCGGGATCGCGCCGCCCCATGGCGCACCTCAACGCTCGGGCGCGCGCGCCAAGGATATCCTCTACATGACCGGGCAGGTCGGTGCCGCCGCGCTGGGCCTCGCGATCGCCAGGGGTGAGCGCGAGGGACCTGCCGAATGGCTCACCGCCTATCGCCGCCCGCGCCCCCGGCTCGCGGAGGGGCAGGCGCTCGCCCCCTTGGTCCATGCCATGGCCGACATTTCGGACGGGCTGCTGATCGACGCGCAGCGGATGGCGGAAGCCAGCGGCCTTGCGGTCGAGATCGATCTGGATGCGGTGCCGGTGGCGGACGGCGCCGACCGGCTGGAGGCGGTCAGCGCGGGCGACGATTATGAGCTGCTGTTCGCGGCCTTACCCGGCTTAAAGCTTTCGCAACCGAACCTTGCTAAAATCACGCCGATAGGCCGCTTCGCCCCCGGGCGCGGCCTGACGCTCAAAGACAAAAGCGGTATTGTTGCACTGCCGCAAAGACTTGGATTCGAACATGACGCGCCATGATCTTCGCAGCCTGACGATGTTGCTGGTAGGTCTCGCCTGTGGCGGCTTTGCCGCGCTCGGGATGCACCATTTCGCGGCCTGAATTGCATAGTTATTAACTGGGAATTCGGTCGCTTGCCGAGGGCCTGAACAGTCTTTAAGCCTCCTCTCAAACCCTGCCACAAATAAAGCGGCATCCAATACAAGGGGGACGTGAGAGAATGCTTATTGTGCAACTGGCCATAGCCTGTGGCCTGCTGGCGGTCCTGTACGGAATCGTCACGAGCATGCAGGTGTTGAAGCAGCCCGCGGGTTCGCAGCGTATGCAGGACATCGCCGGCGCGGTGCAGGAAGGCGCCCGCGCTTACCTCCGCCGTCAATATACGACGATCGCCATTGTCGGCGTGATCGTGGTGATCCTCGTCGGTTATTTCCTCGGCACCGTTTCGGCGGTCGGCTTCCTGATCGGCGCCTTGCTGTCGGGCCTGACCGGCTTCATCGGCATGAACATCTCGGTCAAGGCCAATGTCCGTACAGCGGAAGCCGCGCGCGGCAGCCTGCAGGGCGGCCTGACCACGGCCTTCCGCTCGGGCGCGATCACCGGCATGCTGGTGGCGGGTCTCGGCCTGCTCGCGATCTCGATCTTCTTCTATTATCTGGTCGGCATGGCGCATCACGCGCCGAGCGACCGGGTCGTGGTCAACGCGCTGGTCGCACTGTCGTTCGGCGCGTCGCTTATCTCGATCTTCGCGCGCTTGGGCGGCGGCATCTTCACCAAGGCGGCCGACGTCGGCGCCGACCTGGTCGGCAAGGTCGAGGCCGGCATTCCCGAGGATGATCCCCGCAACCCGGCCGTGATCGCGGACAATGTCGGCGACAATGTCGGCGACTGCGCGGGCATGGCGGCCGATTTGTTCGAGACCTATGTCGTGACTTTGGGCGTGACGATGGTGTCGATCGCGCTTCTGGTTGGAAAGTCGGCCGACGCGCTCGCGCTGATGAGCCTGCCTTTGCTGATCGGCGGCGTCTGCATCATCACCTCGATCATCGGCACCTTCATGGTCCGTCTTGGCGGCGGCTCGATCATGGGCGCGCTCTACAAGGGCTTCTGGACCTCGGCGATCCTGGGCATCCCCGCGATCTATTTCGCGACCCAGTATACGCTGGGTGACCTCCACCGCCCGCTGTTCACCCTCGCCACCGGCAAGGGCGTGACCGGCATGGACCTGTTCTGGTCGGCGCTGGTCGGTCTCGGCGTCACCGGCGCTCTGGTATGGATCACCGAATATTATACCGGCACCAATTATCGCCCGGTGAAGTCGATCGCGAAGGCATCGGTTACCGGCCACGGCACCAACGTGATCCAGGGGCTGGCCGTCAGCCTCGAATCCACCGCTCTGCCGACGATCGTGATCGTGGTGGCGGTGGTCGCCGCCTACCAGATCGCGGGCATCATCGGCATCGCCTTCGGCGCGACCTCGATGCTGGCGCTGGCGGGCATGGTCGTGGCGCTCGACGCATATGGCCCGGTCACCGACAATGCCGGCGGCATCGCCGAAATGGCGGGGCTGGAGCATGAGGTCCGCGAGAAGACCGATGCATTGGACGCCGTTGGCAACACCACCAAGGCGGTGACCAAGGGCTATGCGATCGGCTCGGCGGCGCTAGCGGCGCTCGTGCTGTTCGGCGCCTACACTTCCGACCTCAAGGAGTTCTTCCCGAACCTCACGGTCGATTTCTCGCTGAGCAATCCGTACGTGATCGTCGGTCTGCTCGTCGGCGCGCTCCTGCCCTACGCCTTCGGTGCGTTCGGCATGACCGCGGTCGGCCGCGCCGCCGGAGCGGTCGTGATCGACGTGCGCGATCAGTTCGCCAACAACCCGGGCATCATGGAGGGCACCAGCCGTCCCAATTATGCACGCACGGTGGACCTCGTGACCAAGGCCGCGATCAAGGAGATGATCATCCCGTCGCTGCTGCCGGTGCTGACGCCGATTGTTGTTTACTATCTGGTCACCGCGGTCGCGGGCCAGGAAAACGGCTTCGCGTCGCTCGGCGCATTGCTGCTCGGCGTGATCGTGTCGGGCCTGTTCGTCGCCATCTCGATGACGTCGGGCGGCGGCGCGTGGGACAATGCCAAGAAATATATCGAAGACGGCAATCATGGCGGCAAGGGCAGCGATGCCCACAAGGCGGCCGTGACTGGCGACACGGTCGGCGATCCCTACAAGGACACCGCTGGCCCGGCGGTGAATCCGATGATCAAGATCACCAACATCGTTGCCTTGCTGCTGCTCGCCGCGCTCGCGGCGCACGGCGGCTGATCATTACCCGGCGCCACCTTCGGGTGGCGCCGGGGTCTCTTTCAAAATTCCTATGCCTCGCCGCGTGAGCGTGTATCGTCCGCCACAGGCTTGAGGGGACTCACGACAGCATGACCGGTCATTTGCTGAGCCTCGCGGGGATCGTGCTGATCCTGGCGGTGGCCTTCGCGCTTTCGTCCAACCGCAAGTGGATCCGGCTGCGCGTGGTCGGCGCGGCGTTTGCGCTGCAGGCGGGGATCGCGGTGCTAGTCCTGTACGTGCCTGCCGGCAGGGCCGTGATCGAGAAGATGGCAAGCGGCGTGAGCGCGCTGCTCGGCTATGCGGGCGAGGGGACCAAATTCCTGTTCGGCGCCTTCGCTACATCGGATCTCGGCAAGAATTTCGCGTTGCAGGCGCTGCCGGTGATCATCTTCTTCGCGAGCCTGGTCTCGATCCTCTACCATCTCGGCATCATGCAGCGGATCGTGCGCTGGGTCGGTGGCGCGATCGAGTGGGTCGTCGGCATCAGCAAGGTGGAGTCGCTCTGCGCCGCGGCCAATATCTTCGTCGGCCAGTCGGAATCGCCGCTGGTGATTCGCCCTTATCTCGCCGCGCTCAGGCCGAGCCAGCTGTTCCAGGTGATGGTGAGCGGCATGGCGGGCGTCGCGGGCACGATCCTCGCTGCTTACGCCTCGATGGGGATCAAGATCGAATATCTCCTCGCGGCGAGCTTCATGTCCGCGCCGGGTGCGATCCTGATGGCGAAGATGATGATGCCCGACGATCCATCGCAGGTGAATCTGCCGATCAGCGAAATGGTCGATACCAGCCATGGCGATGAGGACGAGAAACCCGCCAACGTGATCATGGCCGCCGCGCAAGGCGCGCAACTGGGCGTGCGGCTGGCGGTGATGGTGGGCGCGATGGTGTTCGCCTTCGTCGGCCTGGTCGCGCTCGCCAACGGCATATTGTCGGGCATCGGCGGCTGGTTCGGCGTCGCCGATCTGACCTTCCAGCGCATTCTCGGCTATATCTTCGCGCCGGTCATGTATCTGATCAGCGTGCCGTGGGATCAGGCGGGCCAGGCCAGCATCGCGGGCGGCCTGTTCGGCGAGAAGATCGTGCTCAACGAATTCGTTGCCTACATCCATTTCGGCAAGATCGCGTCGAGCTTGAGCGCGCACAGCCAGGCAGTGGTGACCTTCGCTTTGTGCGGCTTCGCCAATTTCAGCTCGATCGCGATCCAGATGGCGGTAACCGGCGGCCTCGCGCCCAATCAGCGGCCGCTGATCGCTAAGCTCGGACTGAAGGCCTTGCTCGCGGGCAGCCTCGCCAACCTCATGTCGGCGGCACTTGCGGGGATGTTGATTCCCTAAGGCCGGCCGACGGGTTACTTGAACCAGCGCGCCGCCACGAACCACGCGGTGATGGCGGTCGCCACCGCGACGCAAAAGCCGCAGACCGCGCCGAACGCCCAGGGTTCGTGCGCGAAGGGTATGCCCTCGACATTCATCCCCAGCAGGCCTGTGACGAAGGTCAAAGGCAGGAAGATCAAAGCGACGATCGAGATCAGCAGAGCGCGCTTTTCGAGCAGTTCGGATCTAAGGTCGGTCAATTGCTCGTGGATCAGCGCGGAGCGTTCGCGCACCGCCTCCAGATCCTCCGTCATGCGCGCGAAGCGGTCGGCCGCCTCGCGCAGATGGAGGCGATCGTCATCCTCCAGCCAGGGCGCGTCGAGCTCGGCCAACTGGGTGAGCGCCTGGCGCTGCGGCGCGACGAAGCGGCGATAGGCGATCGCATCCGACCGCGCGACCGCGATGCGGCGACGCGTCTCGAACGCATGTTCGGGCTCGAGCCGCAATTCGCAATCGTCGACCAGGTCGTCCAGTTCACCGATCACAGGATCGACCTGCTTGGTGATGATCATCGCCAGGTGCGAGACGAGGTCGCCCGGGTCCTTGATCTCGCCTTTGGTCATTTCTTCGACGAGCTTGTCGATGCCCTTGAGCGGGTGGAAGCTCACCGAGATGGCGCGGCCCTGCTCCACCCAGACGCGGATCGAGACGAGCGTATCCTCGCCATTCTTGGCCTTCTTGTCGTCGGCCGATGGCCCGCGCAGGTTGATCAGCGCGCCATTTTCGATCGCCTCGCTGCGCGGCCGGGTCTCGGTCGCGGTCAACGCGTAGATCACGGAGGATGGCATGCCGCCATGCTGCTGCAGCCAGTTGAGCGTGTCGCTTTCCCGACCGTCGAGATGCACCCAGACGAAGATGGCAGGCGAGCGGCGCGCCGCACAGGCTTCGGCCGCATCGACGGCATGGCCCTTGCCGTCCGCTTTCAGCTCCAGTGCCCAGCGATTCATGGTGCCGTCCAGACCAGAAGGAGGGTGAGACCCGGCGCGGGGACGCGGGGGCAGGGGCCCGCCATCCGATGCGCATCGGCGCGGGCGCGCGCGAGGATCGATTCCGGAACCGCCCCCTCGACGTAGAGCCGGTCGGCCAGACCAAGCAATCGCGCGGCGCGCAGGCTGAGTGCCTCGGGATCGGCGGAGCCGATTTCGATCCGTTCGATCCGCCCCGGCGCGGCCTCGGCAGCAGCAATGGCGGCTGCGGGATCCGCATGATCGGCCAGCGGATCGAGCGGGCCGCCGGCTGCCAGCAGCCCCCCGATCGCGCGGCGGCGCACGTCGATATCGGGAAAGCGCGCGCGCAACTGCGCGCGCGCGTCGGACAAAGCACAAGCGAGCCGGCCCAGACCGGCGGGAAGGAGCGATTCGAGCCGCTGGCGCAGTGCCGCGGCGAGACCGGCGGACGCCCCGCCGGTGCCGATCGCGATCAGCACCGGATCGCGATCGATGATCGCGGGAAGCGTGAAGTCGCATAGTTCGGGCCGGTCGACCACGTTGAGCAGCACCCCGCGCGCGCGGAGCCGTTCGACCGCGGACTCATCGCCATTGGCGACGACGCCCAAGATGGCGCCGTCCACCGCTTCGCCGACAATGACCGCGCCCGCGCGTTCGAGCAGGCGCCGTTTCGCGTCGGCGACCGGGCCGTCGCCGATCAGGACGACCGGCCGCCCGTCCAGCCGCACGAAGATCGGCAGGCTGTGCGTAAAGCCCCGCTCAGATCGACCGCGCGAAGGCGCGGATCGTGTCGGCGATGTCGTCGCGTTCGAGCGCCAGCGCCAGGTTGGCGATGATGAACCCGGCCTTCTCGCCGCAATCGTGGCGCACGCCATCAAAGGTCTGCGCGTGGAAGGGCTGCTTGCCGAGCAATTGAGCCATCGCGTCGGTGAGCTGGATCTCGCCGCCCGCGCCTTTCTTGCCCTCGGCCAGAATGTCGAGCACCTCGGGCTGCAGGATGTAACGGCCCACCACCGCCAGCCGCGACGGCGCGGTGCCGGCCTTGGGCTTTTCCACCATAGACTTCACTTCGGTCACCGCGCCCTTCGAGGCGCCCGGTTCGACGATGCCGTAGCGGTTGGTATGTTCCTCCGGCACCTCGACCACCGCGACGACGTTGCCGCCCTCGGCCTGGTAGGTCGCGCACATCTGCTTGAGGCAGGGGTTGGCGGGATTCCAGAGCAGCTCGTCGGGCAGCAGCACCGCGAACGGCTCGTCGCCAATCAGCTGGCGCGCACACCAGACCGCATGGCCGAGGCCCGCCATCTGCTGCTGGCGGACGAACGCCGCCTGGCCGGGCTCGAGCCGGGTCGGGCCCATCGCCTCGAGGATTTCGGCCTTCTGCTTGGCCTTGAGATCGTGCTCGATCTCGAACGCGCTGTCGAAATAATCCTCGATCGCATGCTTGCCGCGGCCGGTGACGAAGATCATCTGCTCGATCCCGGCGGCGCGCGCCTCGTCGATCGCATATTGGATCAGCGGCCGATCGACGACCGGCAGCAATTCCTTGGGCACCGCCTTGGTTGCGGGGAGGAAGCGGGTACCGAAACCGGCGACCGGAAAGACCGCCTTGCGTACGCGTTTATGAGTCATGCCTGTTCCTCAAAGCCAGGGGGGAAGCCGGTCGGCTTCGATCAATGCCTCGACAGGCTGGCGTTCGCGCACGATCGCCCATTCCCCCCCATGTACCATCGCCTCGGGCACCAGCCCGCGCGAATTATATGTGTTCGCCATCGTAGCCCCATAAGCGCCCGCGGTCATGAAAGCGACCAGATCCCCGGCCTTTACCCGGTCCATCGGCCGCGCCCGCGCAAATGTGTCGCCGGTTTCGCAGATTGGCCCCACGATATTGGCGACGAACGTCTCGCCATCGGGTTCCACGCCGCGAATATTGTGCCACGCATCGTACAGGCTCGGGCGGAGCAGATCGTTCATGCCGGCATCGACCACCACGAAAGGATAGGTCTTGCCTTCTTTCACCCTGATGACACGCGTCAGCATGATGCCGGCATTGCCGACGATCACGCGGCCCGGCTCGAACATCAGGCGGACGTTCCAGTCAGCGGTGACGTCGGCCACCATCGCGCCATAATCGGTCGGCAGCGGCGGTGCGGGCATGGCGGGGTTATAGGGAACGCCCAGGCCCCCGCCGAGATCGGCCCGCCTGATGTCATGGCCGGCGGCGCGCAATTCGCCGATCAGCATGCCCACCCGTTCGAACGCGGCGCGCATCGGCGCAAGATCGGTCAGCTGGCTGCCGATATGGACTGCGACGCAGACCGGATCGAGCCCGGGCAGTTCGGCCGCCCGCGCGAAGGCGGCGGCGGCGCGGTCATAGGCGATACCGAACTTGTCGTCCGCCCGCCCTGTCGAGATCTTGCTGTGCGTGCCCGCATCGACGTTGGGATTGATGCGGAAGGCGGCCTCGGCGGTCCGGCCCATGCCGACCGCGACTTCAGACAACATTTCCGCTTCCTCGAGCGATTCCAGATTGAACTGGCCGATGCCCCTCTCAAGGCCGATCGCCATTTCCTCGGCAGTCTTGCCGACGCCCGAAAAGACGATCTTCTCGGCCGGAATCCCCGCCGCCAGCGCGCGCAGCAATTCACCGCCGGAGACGACGTCGGCGCCCAGGCCGAGCCTCGCCAGCGTCGCCAGCACCGCCCGATTGGGATTGGCCTTGACCGCGAAGGCGATCAACGGATCGTCCACGCCGGCCAACGCTTCGCGGAAGACGCGGACGTGACGCTCGATCGTCGCTTCCGAATAGACATAGATCGGCGTGCCTGCTTCCGCGGCGATGCGCGTCAACGGCACGTCTTCGGCGTGGAGCACGCCGTCCCTGAGTTCAAAATGGTCCATCTTTACTTCGGCGGCTGGTCGAAAGGATCGTCCTGGCGCGGCTCCGACTTGGTCAGAAGCTCGTCGCTGCGGCCGGGCCGCTCGGAGGATTGATATTTGAGCAGATCGTCCGCGGTCGGCGGCGCCGGGGCGGTCGCGGGCCGAGGCGGCAGCGCCGCATTGGCGGGCGGCTTCAGCGTCTGCCGCTGGCCGCAGCCGGCGAGCGCGAGCGTCGCGAGGATGATGATGGGGAGACGGCGCATCACGCTTTCTTTCTCGCGTCCGCGATCCGCGCGCGCACTTGCTCGGGCGCGGTGCCGCCATGGCTCGTCCGGCTCGCGACCGACGCATCGACCGTCAGGACATTGTAGACGCGCGCGTCGATACGCGGATCGATCGCCTGCAGCGCCTCCAGCGGTAGGCTGGCCATCGGCATCTTCTCGCTCTCGGCAAGCTTCACCGCGCGCCCGGTAATATGGTGTGCCTCGCGGAACGGGATATTGCCCTCGCGCACCAGCCAGTCGGCGAAATCGGTCGCGGTCGAAAATCCGGCTTCCGCCGCCGCGCGCATGCGTTCGGGCACGAAATTCGTGGTTTCGACCATCCCCGTTATCGCCGCGATCGACAATGCGAGCAGATCATGCGCCTCGAACACGGGCGGCTTATCGTCCTGCATGTCCTTCGAATAAGCGAGCGGCAGTCCCTTCATCGTCATGGTGAGCGCGACCATACAGCCCGCGATCCGGCCCGAATGGCCGCGCACCAGTTCGGCCGCGTCGGGATTGCGCTTTTGCGGCATGATCGACGAGCCGGTCGAATAAGCATCGGGCAGCGAGACGAAGCCGAACGGCTGGCTCGCCCAGATCACGAATTCCTCGGCCATGCGCGACAGATGGAGCGAACATTGGGTCGCGCTCATCAGATAATCGAGCGCGAAGTCCCGGTCGGAGACCGAATCGAGCGAATTGCCGGTCGGCCCGTCGAAGCCGAGCGCGGCCGCCGTCATATGGCGGTCGATCGGGAAGCCGGTACCGGCGAGCGCGGCGCTGCCGAGCGGCGATCTGTTCATCCGCACGCGCGCGTCGGCGAAGCGCGACAGATCGCGGCCGATCATCGCGTGCCACGCCATCAGGTGATGGCCGAGCGTCACCGGCTGCGCGACCTGGAGATGGGTGAAGCCGGGCATGATCGTCGCCGCATGCTCGTCCGCGCGGACGAGCAGGGCCGCCTGGAGCGCGTCGAGCCCGGCGATCACCGCGTCGATCGCATCGCGCACCCACAAGCGGAAGTCGGTCGCGACCTGATCATTGCGCGAACGCGCGGTATGGAGGCGGCCGGCTGCCGGCCCGACCAGTTCGGCCAGCCGGCTTTCGACAGTCATGTGGATGTCCTCGAGGCTCAGATCCTCGGGCGGACCGTTCGTCTCATATTCCTCGGCGATCCGGGCCAGGCCCTGGTCGATCTTCTCGACATCGGCCGGATCGACGATGCCCTGCTTGCCCAGCATGGCGACGTGCGCGCGGCTCGCGGCGATGTCCTGCCGCCAAAGTCTCTTGTCGAACGGAATCGAGGCGTTGATTTCGCGCATGACGGCGCTAGGCCCGTCTGCGAAACGTCCGCCCCACATGGCATTGGAGTTCGACATGCGGCGTATTGCCCCTGTTACCTTGGCGCTGTCCGTGACCGTACTGGCCGCTCTTGGCGGCTGCCATAAGCAAGCTGCGCCTGAGCCACAAGCTGTAGAGGCGCAACCGGTAGCGCCGACGCCTGCTCCGGCGGGCCCGGATACCGCCCAGGCGGGCAAGCCGATCCCGACCGCGGAGATCAAGAATGGGGACGGCCAGCCCGCCAAATTGTCCGATCTCAAGGGCAAGCCCTTGCTCGTCAATTTCTGGGCGACCTGGTGCGTGCCCTGCATCAAGGAATTGCCGACGCTCGACGCGCTTGCCGCGCGCGACGCCGGCAAACTTCAGGTGGTTCTGGTCAACGAGGATCTGGAAGGCCAGCGCGTGGTCGCGCCCTTCCTTCAGAAGCATCCGCTCAAGAATACGAAGGCCTGGCTGGACACCGCCAATGCGCTGATGATCCCGACCAAGGTCGCGTCGCTGCCGACCACGATTCTCTACGACGCCAATGGCAGGGAAGTGCTGCGCGTCGACCGCGACCTGGACTGGACGGGCGCCGAGGCGAAAGGGCTGCTGAAGCAGGTCGGGGATTAGACGTCCCAACCGTCATGCAGCGAAGCCAGCACCCATCTCGTGCCGTTCAAGCCGGGTCGTCGGTGCGGGAGACGGACCCGGGCTTCGACTGGCGTGACGTTGTGATTTTGAGCAGCCGCCCGTCGATCGCGGCCAGCCCGCAGCCGATCAGGAGCATCCCCGCGAAATGGCGCGGCGCGAGCCGCTCGCCGAGCAGGAGAGTGCCGAGGAATATCGCGGTGATCGGGATCAGGAACGTGACGAGCAGGCTGTTGGTCGCGCCTGCTGACGCCAGCAGCCTGAAATAGAGAATATAGGCGACTGCGGTACAGAAGAAGGCGAGGCCGATCAGCGCGGCCCACGCCTCGCCCGTCGGCGCAGATCTCTGCCAGGGCGGCTCGAACAGCAGCACCAGCGGCAACAGCAAGCATGCTGCGGCGGTCAGCGAACCGGTCGCGATGCCCACCGGCGTGACCCCCAATCCACGAAAGCGACGCGCATAGACGCCTGCCAGCGCATAACTCAGCGTGGAACCGAGGCAGGCGAGTTGGGACAGCACGTTAGTGCCGATCTGACTGAGCAGGTCGGCGCCGATCATCACCGCGACGCCAGCGAAACCGAGCAGCACGCCGGCAATCCTGTTCGGAGTCATCCGCTCATCCTGGGTAAAGATGTGCGCGACGATCACGCCCCAGATCGGGGTGGTCGCGTTGAGGATGGAGGCAAGCCCCGATGGGATTGTGCGCTGCGCCCAGGCGAAGAGGATGAAGGGAAGCGCATTGTTGAGCAATGCCAGCAGCGCCAGAGGAAGAGCGAGCTTCATCGCCAGCCCCAGCGGCTCGCCCCGGATCAGGCGCCAGATCCACAGGAATGCGGAAGCCAGCGTCACGCGGATCAGAACCAGGGTCAACGGCGCGACCGAATGGATCGCGATGCCGATGAAAAAGAAGGATCCGCCCCACAATATCGAGAGGATCATCAGGATCGCCCAGTCGGCGCGGCTCATCGGCATGGTCATGGTGGAGGCATAAAGCAGAAGCGGCGGGGAACCACCCCGCCGCTTGCTTTCAAACCCTTACCAGACGTGGACGCGTTCTTCCGGCGGCAGATAGAGCTTGTCGCCGGGCTTGATATCGAACGCGGCATACCAGGCGTCGACATTGCGCACGATGCCGTTGACCCGGAAATAGGCCGGGCTGTGCGGGTCGCTCAGCAATTGTACGCGGGTCGCGCCTTCGCGGCGTTTCTGCCGCCAGGCTTCGGCATAAGCGAGGAAGAAGCGCTGATCGCCGGTATAGCCGTCGATGACCGGCGGCTCGCCATGTTGCGCGATGTAGCGGCGATAGGCCTGGTAGGCCGCCTCGATCCCGCCGAGATCGCCGAGATTCTCGCCCAGCGTGAGCTGGCCGTTGATCTTCGTGCCGGGGATCGGCTCGTAGCCGTTATATTGGGCGACAAGCTTTTGCGCATGGCCGGTATAGGCGTCTGCGGTCGGCTTGCTCCACCAGTCGCGCAGGTGGCCGCTGGCGTCGAACTTGCGGCCCTGATCGTCGAAGCCATGGCCCATCTCATGGCCGATGATCGCGCCGATCGCACCGTAATTCACCGCGGGATCGGCGGCGGGGTCGAAGAAGGGCGGCTGCAGGATCGCGGCCGGGAAGGTGATCTGGTTGGACAGCGAGCTGTAATAGGCGTTCACCGTCTGCGGCGTCATGCTCCACAAGCTGCGGTCCACGGCATGCGGGAAGCGCGACAGCTGCAATTTCCACTGGAAATCGCCCGCCGCGATTGCGTTGGCGAGCGGGTTGGTCGGGCTCACCACCATCGACGAATAATCGATATATTTGACCGGATGTCCGGTGCGCGGCTCGAAAGCCTTCAATTTGGCGAGTGCCTCGGTGCGCGTCGCCTCGTCCATCCAGGCCGCATGGCTGATCTTGTCGGCATAAGCGCTGCGCAGATTCTCGATGAGTTCGCCCATCTGCCGTTCCGCTTCGGGCGGATAGTGGCGCTGGACATAAGCCGCGCCGACCGCCTCGCCCAGCGCGCCATTGACCAGCTGCACGCCGCGCTTCCAGCGGTCGCGCTGCACCGGCACATCGTTGAGCGTGTGGCTGTAGAAATCGAACTGCGCATCGTCGAACGCCTTAGGCAGATAAGCGGCGTGGTCGCTGACAAAGCGAAAGGCGAGATACTCCTTCCAGGTCGATAGCGGCACAGTGTCGAGCAATTTGCCCGCCGCCGTGATCGCGGTGGTTTCGCCGGCGATCACGGTATCGACCTTGCCCAGCCCGAGCGCCTGCAGATAGACGGGCCAGTCGAATTGCGGCGCCAGCGCGTTCAGCGGCTGGATCTCCAGCGGGTGATAGAGACCCTGCAGGTCGCGGCGCTTGGCGCGCGACCATTGGTCGGTCGCGATCCTGGTTTCGAGATCGATGATCCGGTCGGCGCGCGCTTCGGCATCGGGGAAGCCGGCAAGCTGCTGGATCTTTACCACATAGGCGCGATAGGCCTTGCGGATCGCGTCATATTTCTCGCCCTGCAGCAGGTAATAATCGCGATCGGGCAAGCCCAGGCTGCCCTGCGTCGCGATCGCGGCATAGCGCGTCGGATCCATGAAATCGGGAATGATGCTGACATCGACCGGCGCCGCAAAGCCGGGCGCCGCGAACAGGCGGATCAGGTCGTCGCGCGTCTTCACCGCGTCGATCCGCGCGAGATAAGGCTTGAGCGGGCGGGTGCCGGCGCGTTCGATCCGCGCGGTATCCATCCAGGCCTTGTAATAAGCGCCGACCTTGCGGTCGGTCGGGCTGGCATGCGTATCCTTGCCGATCGCATCGAGCAGATCGCGCACGTCGATTTCGGCCTGGTCGGCAAGCTTGACGGAGACGCCGGCGCTGCTGCGGTCGGGCGCGAAATCGGTCGTCCGGTTCCAGTTCCCGTTGGCGAAGGCCCAGAAATCGTCGCCCGGCTTCACCGCCTTGTCCATGCCGGTGGCATCGAAGCCCCACGTGCCATAAACCGGCCCGGCCGCGACCCCCGCTGGCGCGAACGCCAGCATGATCACGGCGCCCGCCACTGTCGCCCGCAACATCCTATTCATCGTGCATCCCCGCGAAAACATTGCCCACTTTTCTACGCGGGGCGGGAATCCGATACCAGTATCGGTTGAGCCGTTCGGCTCCAGACCGATGTCGTTTATGGCTTAGTCTCGCAGCAGCTCGTTAATGCCCGTCTTGGACCGGGTTTGCGCATCGACGCGCTTCACGATCACCGCGCAATAAAGGCCGGGGCCGCCATCCTTGCCCGGCAGCGTGCCCGGCACGACCACCGCATAAGGCGGGACGCGGCCCATGAAGATCTCGCCGGTCGCGCGATCGACGATCTTGGTCGATGCGCCGAGATAGACGCCCATCGACAGCACCGCGCCCTCGCCGACATGCACGCCCTCCGCAACTTCGGAGCGCGCGCCGATGAAGCAATTGTCCTCGATCACGACCGGCCCGGCCTGAAGCGGCTCGAGCACGCCGCCGATGCCGACCCCGCCGGAAATATGGACGTTGGCGCCGATCTGCGCGCAGCTGCCGACGGTCGCCCAGGTATCGACCATCGTGCCTTCGCCGACAAAAGCGCCGATATTGACGAAGCTCGGCATCAGCACGACGCCCTTCGAAATATGCGCACCGCGGCGCACGGTCGCGCCCGGCACGACGCGGAAGCCCGCCGCGCGGAAGCGCGCCTCGTCCCAGCCGGCAAACTTGGTCGGCACCTTGTCGAACGCCGGGCCGCCCGGCGTGCCGCCGTCGACCACGACATTGTCGTTGAGGCGGAAGGACAGAAGCACCGCCTTCTTGAGCCACTGATTGACCTGCCAGCTCTCGCCGACCTTCTCGGCGACGCGATAGGTGCCGGCATCGAGCCCCGCCAGCGCGGATTCGACCGCATCGCGCACCTCGCCCTTGGTTGCGAGCGAGAGCGTGTCGCGCACTTCCCAGGCGGCGTCGATCGTGGCTTCGAGCGTCATTCTTCCCTCAAGATTTGGTCGAGCCATTGGCCCAGGTCGCTGGCCCGGTAGTCGATCCCGTCGATTATGTCTGCCCCCACCTGTTCCGATCCGTTGTCGATCCAGAGCGTGGTGAGGCCGAGCGCCTTTGCCGGAGGCAAGTTGCGCGCGAGATCGTCGGCGAACAGCGCGCGCGCCGGATCGATGCGGAAGGCCTGGATCATCGAGGCATAGGCATCGGCATGCGGCTTGGGCTTGTAGGCCATGGCATGGATGTCGTGGATCGCCTCGAAAGCGTCCGAAAGGCCCACGCTCGCCAGCACGCGCTCCGCATAGGGAATGTCGCCGTTGGTGAAGACCAGCTTGCGTCCCGGCAGCCGCGCGATCGCGTCGACCAGCCGCCGATCCTCCTGCAGCACGTCCATCTCGATCGCATGCACGTCGGCCAGGAAGTCATGCGGATCGACGCCATGTTCCTGCATCAGCCCGTTCAATGTGGTGCCGTGTTCGCGGAAATAGCTTTTCTGGACCCGGTAGGCGTCCTCCAGCGAAAGGCCGGTGATACGCGCGACATAAGCGGTCATGCGCTTGTCGATCAGCCCGAACAGGTCCGCCGACGCGGGATAGAGCGTATTGTCCAGATCGAAGATCCAGGCATCGATATGGGCAAGTGCGGGGAGCATGGCGGGGGCTGGTAGGCGGGGCGGCCAGTCCGATCAACCAACTCTACGCACCCCAGCGAAAGCTGGGGTCCATCTCCTGGCCTGCGCTTTGCCGCGATGATGCAAAATGGATTCCAGCTTTCGCTGGAATGACGGTCCGAAAGCTTCGGCTTACAAAAAGCTCGGCAGATCGCTCGGCTCGATCAGCACCTCGCGGCGGCCGACATGGTCGGGCTGCGAGATGATGCCCTGTTTTTCCATCCGCTCGATCAGCCGGGCCGCGCCATTATAGCCGACGCGGAGCTGGCGCTGCAGCCAGGAGGTCGATGCCTTGCGGTTCTCGACCACCAATTGCACCGCCTTGCGATAGGTCTGCGTTTCGGGATCGTCGGGACCCGACGGCGCGCCCTCGATCTCGTAGCCGCCGTCCATCGGCTCCTCGGTCACGGCGGCGATATATTCGGGCGGGCGCTGGCCTTTCCAATGCTCGGCCACGCCGCGCACCTCGTCGTCGGCGACGAAGGGCCCATGCACGCGCACGATCTGCTTGCCGCCGGCGACGTAGAGCATGTCGCCCTTGCCCAGCAGCTGCTCGGCGCCCTGTTCGTTGAGGATAGTGCGGCTGTCGATCTTGGAGGCGACCTGGAAGCTGATCCGCGTCGGCAGATTGGCCTTGATCACGCCGGTGATGACGTCGACCGACGGGCGCTGCGTCGCCATGATCAGGTGGATGCCCGCCGCGCGGGCCTTCTGCGCGAGCCGCTGGATCAGGAATTCGACTTCCTTGCCTGCGGTCATCATCAAATCGGCAAGCTCGTCGACCACCACCACGATCATCGGCAGGGGTTCGTATTCGAGCTTCTCTTCCTCATAGATCGGCTGGCCGGTGTCGGCGTCGTAACCGGTCTGGACGCGCCGCCCGAGCGGCTGGCCCTTGGCCTTGGCCGCCTTCACCTTCTCGTTGAACGAGGCGAGGCTGCGCACCTGGATCGTCGCCATCATGCGGTAGCGATCCTCCATCTGCTCGACCGCCCATTTAAGCGCGCGGATCGCCTTGGCGGGCTCGGTCACCACCGGCGAGAGCAGATGCGGGATATCGTCATAGACGCTGAGTTCCAGCATCTTGGGATCGATCATGATCATCCGGCACTGATCGGGCGTGAGCCGATAGAGGAGCGACAGGATCATCGCGTTGAGGCCGACCGACTTGCCCGACCCGGTCGTGCCCGCGACGAGCAGATGCGGCATCGGCGCCAGGTCCGCGATCACCGGATCGCCGCCGATATCCTTGCCCAGCACCAAAGCGAGATTGCCCGGCCCCTGATTCTCGAACCGCTCATGCTCCAGCAATTCGCGCAGCGAGATCATCTCGCGCTTCTGGTTGGGCAATTCGATGCCGATCACGGTCCGTCCGGGGATCGTCGCGACGCGCGCCGACAGCGCGGACATGTTGCGCGCGATATCGTCGGCCAGTGCCACCACGCGGCTCGCCTTCACACCCGCTGCGGGCTCCAACTCGTACATCGTCACGACCGGGCCGGGGCGAACGCCCGTGATATTGCCCTGAACCTTGAAGTCCTCGAGCACGGTTTCGAGCAGGCGCGCGTTGCGCTCGAGGGCGTTCTTGTCGAGCTTCTCGGTCGTCGGCGGGGGGGGCGGAGCGAGCAGGTCGAGCGTCGGCAGCACCCAGGTATCGCCGAGCGCGAGCTTGGCCTGGCGTTCGCGCTGGTTGCGCGCGCTGGGCTGCGCGGCCTTGACCGGCGCGGTGATCGTCGGGCGCGGCGGCTCGGGCGCCTCTTCTTCCTCTTCGTCGACCGATGCGGCGCGCGGGGTGCGCGCCAAAGCCTGCTTCATCGGTCGGGTGATCGAGATGCGCTCGCTGCGCGGGGCCTTGTCGCGCCGGCGGAACAAGGCGGCGCGCTCCTCCGCATCGAGCCCCAGCGACCAGAGCGCGAGCGTAAGCCCCAAAATGCCGAACAGCAGAACCGCCGCGATGCGGATGCCGATCGCATAAGGATGCTGCAGCATATCGAGCCCGCGGTCGATCAGATTGGCCGCGCCGATCCCGATCGCCCCGCCCGCGCCCGCCGGCAGCGAGCTCGACAGGCCGAGATGGACGAGCCCCATGCCGAGGTCGCAGAACAGCATCGCCAGGATCGTGATCGGCAGCGCGCGCTTCCACTGGCCGGGATGCACGCCGCGCCACAGCCGCAGCGCGACCACGACCAAAGGCGGGATCAGGAGGATCGCAGGCAGGCCGAAGAAGGTAAGCAACAGGTCCGCGCTCCACGCGCCGATCGACCCGAGCACGTTGCGGAAGACCGGCGCGGCCGCGGTGTTCAGCGCCGGATCGGTCGAGCTGTACGAGGCGAGCGCGAAGCCGATCAGCAGCGCGAAGCCGAGCACCGCCAGCGCGCTCAGCATCGCCCAGGCGCGCACGCCGACATGCCGCAGCTGGCCGCGCCAATTTCCCGTTCCCGCGATCCGCGTCGCCATTACCGACCCCTTTGAGACGGCCCGATTGTGCACGAAATGTTCCGGCAGGAAAAGCGCAAAGCCCTCCAGCCAAGGGCGCCGGGGCGATCGGCCCGGCGCAAATCCTGGGCGGGCTAGCGGCGCCGGGGAACCTCGCGGCCCTGCCGACACAAGGTCGCGCCATCGCCCGCCGCCCACGCGATGCCGGCCTCCAGCACGCGCACATAATGGGGATCCGAATAGGTTTCGGGCCGGTGGCCGATCGCCGAGAAGAAAGAGCGTCCGTTGCCGACGCAGCGCGTCCAGGCGATCGGGTGATCACCCATCCGCAAATCCCTCTCGCCCGATCGCGGCGAATAGCTCGCCTCGTCCAGCGAAAGGAGAATGTGCGAACCGCTATCGCGTGGGTTCGGTCGGAACGAATACCATTCGTCGGTCATCGTCCATCCCGGCGCCAGATCGCGCACGATCGGGCTGGCCGGATCGGTCACCATCACGTGGGCTTCCTGGAATTGCGGCCCCATCGGGTGGCCGATGAAGCGCGCGCCGATCAACCTATCGATATACCAATCCCAGAAATAAACGGGGTCACCGCCGGCGCCATGGACCGCGACGAAGCCGCCGCCCTGCTCGATATAGGATTGGAACACGCGGCGCTGGGTGAGCGTGAGCGCGTCACCGCTCACATTATTCCAGATCACCACGTCGAAATGCCGCAGGTTGGCGGGCGTGATCGCGCCGGCGCGATCGGTTGCGACGATCGACCAGCCCTTGCGCTGCGCAATCCCGAACAAGGCGGCATGCGCCGCCGCCACCGAAGGCGCGTCGAGGAAGCCGGTCATCTTCTCAAACACGAGGATGGCCGGGTGGTGCGTCGGCACCGCGAGTGGCATCGCGTCCACGTCATAGCGCGCGCACCGGGCGCGCTTGTCGGCGGCGGTCACCGGCAGGCGGCCAAGATCGCGGTCGATCGCCGTCCAATCGGAAGGGGCATTGGATCCGGCGGCGCTGCGAAGCGTGACGATCGAACCGAAACTCGGGACCGTGATGCTTTTCTCGCCCGCCCAGAAATGCGCGAGCAGGCCGGGCGCGTCGCGCTCGATCACCGCTGTCGCCTCTGGCTTCATCATCAGGTCGATCAGCGGCGACCGCGACGAATAAGGCTGGTCGCGCAGCGGGCAGTCGATCGCTCTGGCGGCACGCGCCGTTGCGGGCGCGTTTGCCGCGGCCAGGGTCAGGATAAGGGCGATCAGCCTGATGACGCGCACATGCTCTCCTCTGCCGGCCGATGGGGCCGGCGTGGGACGCTAGGCCGGAGAGCGGATCGGGACAATCGCCCGGTCATCCGACTTTGGTAGTAAAGGCTCAGTGCCGGAAGTGCCGCATTCCGGTGAAGACCATCGCCAGGCCGGCCTCGTCGGCGGCGGCGATCACCTCGGCATCGCGCATGGAGCCGCCCGGCTGAATCACCGCGGTCGCGCCTGCCTCGACCGCAGCCAGCAGCCCGTCGGCAAAGGGGAAGAAGGCGTCCGACGCTACAGCCGAACCGATCGTGCGCGGCTGGCTCCAGCCGGCTTTGTCGGCGGCATCCTTCGCCTTCCATGCGGCGATGCGCGCGCTTTCCAGCCGGTTCATCTGGCCCGCGCCGATGCCCGCGGTCGACCCGTCCTTGGCATAGACGATCGCGTTCGACTTGACGTGCTTGGCGACCGTCCAGGCAAAGCGGCAGTCGGCCAGCTCCTGCAGCGTCGGCGCGCGCTTGGTCACGACCTTGAGGTCGCCCTCGACCACCTGGCCGTTGTCGCGGCTCTGGACGAGCATCCCGCCGGCGATCGATTTCATCATCAAGCCAGGCCGCTTCGGATCGGGCAATTCGCCGGTGATGAGCAGGCGCAGATTTTTCTTCCGCGCGAACACCTCGCGTGCCGCATCGTCCGCGCCCGGGGCCGCGACGACCTCGGTGAAGATGCCGGTCATCGCCTCCGCGGTCGGTCCGTCGAGCGGTCGGTTGACCGCGATGATGCCGCCGAACGCCGACACGCTGTCGCAGGCGAGCGCGGCCTGATAGGCCTCGATCAATGTATCGCCGGTGGCGACGCCGCACGGATTGGCGTGCTTGACGATCACCACCGTCGGCGGGCCGTCGCGAAATTCGCTGACCAGCTCTAAGGCTGCGTCGGCGTCGTTGTAATTGTTGTAGCTGAGCTCCTTGCCCTGCACCTGTTCGGCCTGCGCGATGCCGTGCGCGGAGGGCCCGAACGGCAGATAGAGCGCCGCCGACTGGTGCGGATTCTCGCCGTAGCGCAGCTCCGCGCCCTTCTTGAGCGGGACGGAAAGCGTGTCCGGAAAGGCCTGGCCCTGATCGGCGAAGGCGAACCAGGAGGAGATCATCGCGTCGTAGGCCGCGGTCGCCGCGAACGCCTTGGCGGCGAACGCCTTACGCTGCTCGATCGTGGTCGATCCCTGCGCCACGGCGTCATAGTCGGCCGGGTCGGTCACGATCGCGACATAAGCGTGGTTCTTGGCGGCGGAGCGGACCATCGACGGGCCGCCGATATCGATATTCTCGATAATCTCGTCACGCGCGGCGCCTTTCGCAACCGTCTGCGCGAACGGGTAGAGGTTGACCACGACCAGGTCGATCGCGCCGATCTCATGCTCCGCCATCGAGGCGGCATGATGCGGATCGTCGCGCACCGCGAGCAGGCCGCCATGCACCTTGGGATGCAGCGTCTTGACGCGCCCATCCATCATCTCGGGGAAGCCGGTCAGGTCCGACACGTCCTTCACGGTGAGCCCGGCGTCGCGTAGCGCCTTGGCGGTGCCGCCGGTCGAAACCAGCTCGACGCCCTTATCGGAAAGGGCCTTGCCGAGTTCGACCAGACCGGTCTTGTCGGAGACGGAGAGCAGGGCGCGCTTGATCGGGATGCTGGTCATGCGCGCGCCCTTTAACGGGCTGTGCGCGGATGGCGAGTCCTATCTCCTGCATGCGGGCCGATTAGGGGTGCAGGGCCAGCCGGACTGTCCTAGGAGCCCCCTCATGACTCAGGGAAAACTGCCACAAGCGCTCAATCCGCTGCAGGCTTTTCTGCAGAGCGAGGCCGCGTGCGGCGTCTTCCTGATCGCGGCGGCGGGGCTGGCGCTCATTGCGGCCAATAGCGGGCTTGCGCCGACCTATCAGGCCGCTTTGCATATGAAGCTCGGTCCGATGTCCGTGCATCACTGGATCAACGACGGGCTGATGGCGATCTTCTTCTTGCTGGTCGGGCTGGAGATCAAACGCGAATTCCTGGTGGGGCACCTCGCCGCATGGCCCGACCGGATTCTGCCTGCGGTCGCCGCGCTGGCGGGCATGGCGGTTCCAGCCTTGCTCTACCTGCTGATCGCCGGACGCGCGCCCGGCCTGTCGCGGGGCTGGGCTATACCGTCCGCGACTGACATCGCCTTCGCGCTGGGCGTGATCGCCATGCTCGGCTCGCGCGTGCCGGAGTCGCTCAAGGTCTTTCTCACGACGGTAGCGATCGTCGACGATATGGGCGCGGTCGCGATCATCGCCCTGGTCTATACGGCGGGTATCAGCGGCCCGGCGCTGCTCGCCGCTTTGGCGGTCCTCGCTGTGATGTTCGCGCTCAATCGGATCGGCGTGAAGCGGCTCTGGCCTTATCTCTGCTGCACGGTCCTGCTGTGGGCTGCGGTGCTGGCTTCGGGCGTTCACGCGACCGTGGCCGGCGTGCTGGCGGCGATGATGATCCCCGTGGGTGAGGATGCGGAGGACGATTCTCCGCTGCACCGCCTGGAGCATGGCCTGCATCCGTGGAGCGCGTTCCTGATCGTACCTCTGTTCGGCTTCGCCAATGCCGGCGTCTCGTTCTCCGGAGTGAAGCTTGCCAATCTGATCGATCCGCTTCCGCTCGGCGTCGCGGTCGGGCTGTTCGCGGGCAAGCAGATCGGCGTCTCGGCGGCCGTCTGGTTTGCCACCCGCCTGGGTCTCGCCACCCGCCCGGACGGCGCGAGCGGCTTCCAGCTTTACGGCGTGGCCCTGCTGTGCGGCATCGGCTTCACAATGAGCCTGTTCATCGGTGGCCTGGCCTTCCAGAATCCCCTGCTGATCGATGAGGTGAAGATCGGCGTGCTGCTCGGCTCGCTCTGTTCCGCCCTGCTCGGCTATTCGATGCTCAGGCTGGCGGCGCGCCGCTGAGCCGCAAGGCCCGTTCCATCAGCCAGACGCGGATCGCGCTGGCCAGGTTCACCGGCTCTTCGGCCTCGATCCGCTCCATGTCGATCCGCGCGATCAATGCGCTGATCGGCAGCTGGTCCGCCTCGGCGGCGCGCTTCAGTGCTTCCCAGAAAATTGGTTCGAGGCTGACCGAGGTCGCGTGGCCGGCGATCATCACGGAGCGTTTTATCGGGCCGGCCATGATCGGGGTTTACGGTGTCACACGTCTTCCGTCATCCCCGCGAAGGCGGGGATCCATAGGCCGGAACGGACCGGCTCGCTCGCGAAGGTAGGGATTATGGATTCCCGCCTTCGCGGGACTGACGGCCTTTGAAGCAGTGCGCCCTCAATACATATGCTGGCCACCGTTGATCGACAAAGTCGACCCGGTGATGAACGCGCCGTCCTCGGAGCAGAGGAATGCCACGCCGCGCGCAATCTCATGCGCCTGGCCGAGGCGACCGACCGGGATCTTGGCGACGATCTTGGCCAGCACCTCGGCGGGCACGGCGGCGACCATGTCGGTGTCGATATAGCCCGGCGCGATCGCGTTGACCGTGATGCCGAAGCGCGCGCCTTCCTGCGCCAGCGCCTTGGTGAAGCCATGGATGCCGGACTTGGCCGCGGCATAATTGACCTGGCCATATTGGCCCGCCTGGCCGTTGATCGAGCCGATGTTCACGAACCGGCCCCATTTTCGGTCCTTCATGCCGGCGAACGTCGCCTTGGCCATGTTGAAGCAGCCGCCCAGATTGGTGTCGATCACCTGCTTCCAGTCGTCATAGCTCATCTTGAGCAAGGTGCCGTCGCGCGTGATGCCGGCATTGTTGACGACGATATCGACCGGGCCCAGCGCTGCCTCGACCGCTGCGACGCCGGCGGCGCATGCCTCGAAGCTCGACACGTCCCACTTGAAGGCCTTGATGCCGGTGCGGTCGCTGAATTCCTTCGCGCGCTCGTCATTGCCCGCATAGTTCGCGGCGACGGTCAGGCCCTCTTCCTTGAGCGCAAGGCTGATTGCCTCGCCGATGCCACGGGTTCCGCCAGTCACGATCGCAACGCGCGCCATCCTTACTCTCCTTGGGCCTTGGTTTGTGGGTCCGATTCGAGCCTAGGAAGAGGAAACCCAGCCCGCAAGCTCCCGCTGCAGCAAATGATGCAGCATTTCGATGCCGGGGCGATCGTCGTCGAGGCAGGGCAAATAGGCGAAATCGGTCCCGCCCGCCGCGAGGAAAGTCTCGCGGCCACGGATCGCGAGCTCTTCCAGCGTTTCAAGGCAATCGGCGGAAAAGCCAGGCGCGATCACCGCGACCCGCTTCGCGCCCTTCGCGGGAAGGCCGGCCAGCGTCACATCGGTCGCGGGCTCGAGCCATTTGGCGCGACCGAACCGCGACTGGAAGCTGACGATCAGGTCGCGGCCCAATGCGTCGGCCAGCAAGCGGGCAGTCTTCCGGCAATGGCAATGATAGGGATCGCCGAGTTCCAGCGTCCGCGCGGGCATGCCGTGAAAGCTCGCGAGGATCGCATCGGGCGCAAACGGCAGGGCAGCAAGCGAGGCTTCGACGCTGGTCTTGAGCGCATCGATATAGGCCGGGTCGTCATAGTAAGGCGGCAGTGTGCGGATTGCGGGCTGCCAACGCATCGCCGCCAGCGCGGCAAAGGCGGCATCGTTGGCGGTCGCGGTCGTCGCCGCGCAATATTGCGGATAGAGGGGCGCGATCAGGATGCGCTCGCACCCCGCCGCCTTCATCGCTGCGAGCCTATCCGCGATGGCGGGGCGGCCATAGCGCATTGCATGCTCGACCATCACCGCATCGCCGAATCTGGAGCGCAACGCTTGGGCCTGGTTCCGCGTGATCGCGGCGAGCGGCGATCCGTCCTCGCGCCAGACCAGCGAATAAGCATGCGCCGATTTGCGGGGCCGCGTGCGCAGGATGACCCCGTGCAGGATCGGCTTCCAGATAAGCCTCGGGATTTCGACAACGCGCGGGTCCGACAGGAATTCGGCGAGGTAGCGGCGCACCGCGCCGGCCTCGGCCGCGTCGGGCGTGCCGAGATTGACGATCAGCACGCCGACCCTGGCCGGCGGAATCGCGGGATGGCCGGTTGGAGGCGTCATGCCAGCGTGAGCGGCAGGCGGCGCAGCCGCTTGCCGGTCGCCGAGAAAATGGCGTTGGCGATGGCCGGCGCCGCAACCGGCACCGCCAGATCGGAGACTCCGCCCGGCGCCTCGTTCGAGGGAATCAGTTCGACCTCGATTTCGGGCGTGCCCTTGAGCCGGGGCAGGCCGAGCGCATCGAAATTGGCCTGATCGGGCAGACCACGCGTGAAGGTGATGCCGTGGCCGAGCGCGCTGGCGAGCCCCCACAACAGTCCGCTCTCGATCTGCTGGCGAACGATATCCGGATTGATCAGACGCCCCGCGTCGACCGCGGCGACCATCCGCGCGACCTTGATCTGGCCGCTTTCGTTCGAGGCCTCGACATAGAGCCCGATATGGCTGCCAAAGGCGGAATGGACCGCCAGACCCTCGCCCGATTGCGCCTCGCCGCTCCAGCCGCCGGTCGCGGCGGCGTGGCTCAGGCAGCGCGCGAGCCGGGGCGATCCGCCCAGCATGCCGATCCGGAAGGCCAGTGCGTCCTGGGCGGCCACCGACGCGAGTTCGTCCACGAAGCTTTCGGTGAAGAAGCCGGTATAAGCGTGGGCCGCCGCGCGCCAGACGCCGGTTTCGATCCCGATTTCGGCAGGCGCATGTTCGATCGCGAAGGCCGGGATCGCGTAGACAGGCGCCGCCCCGTCGACTGCCGCCGCTTCGGCGCCCTCATGGCCATGCGCCCCAATCAGGCGGGCGACCGCCTCCCCGGCGGACGAGGGGGCGGCGATGCGCGTGCGCCAGGCAATGATCTGGTTCTGCGCGTTGAGCCGCGCGGTCAGCCTCGCCTTGGCCGGCGGGCCATGACGGCCGCGGCGCAATTCCTCACCACGGCTCCACATCAGTTGCACCGGCTTCTTCGCCATGATGGCAAGCGTCGCCGCCTGGATCGCGGCATCATTTTCGAACTTCCGCCCAAAGCCCCCGCCCACCAGCATCGGATAGAGGGTGATGCGCCCGGGGGAAACGCCGGTCGCCGCCGCGATCGCGGCGCGCGCGAGGCCGGGGGCCTGCGTCGGCATCCAGATTTCGAGCCGGCCATCCTCCATCCGCGCGGTCGCGACCAAAGGTTCGATCGCGGCATGGGCCTGGATCGGCACGTCGTAGACCGCCTCGATCAGGCCCGGGCCGGTGAGGAGCGGATCGGGCTTACCGCTACCGGCAAAGACCTTCGCTTCTCCGCCCAGCGCGGCGTCGAGCGCCCGGGCGACGCCCGCGCTGTCGGGCAAGGCGCCGACGGTGGCGAAACGCGGCCGCAATTGATCGAGCGCGTGATCGGCGGCCCACCAATTGTTCGCTATCGCCGCGACCCAATCCGGCCCGCGCACGATTTTCGTGACGCCCCACACCTTGTCGGCGGCGGCCATATCCTGACTTGCCAGCTTCGTGTCGCCGAGCGGGCCATGGCGGACGCTGGCATACAGCATTCCCGGCAGCCGGACATCGCCCGCGAAGCGCGCGGTGCCGTCGATCTTCGACGGCAGGTCGAGGCGCGGCATCGCCTTGCCCGAAATATTCCCCTCGCCCGGACTGCGCAGCGGCGGCTGTTTGGGCGGCGTGAAGGTAGCTGCTTCGGCGGCAAGTTCGCCGAAGCGGAAGCGATCATTGCCGCGCACGACGAAGCCGGCCTCGGTATCGCAGGCCTGCCAATCCGCGCCCAGCCGCTTGCCCGCGGCCATGCACAGCAGCGCCCGCGCGAACGCGCCTGCCTCGCGAAAGGGCTGCTCGAACGCGCGGATCGAGGTCGATCCCGCGGTGACCATCAGCGCGTGGTCGGTCGCCCAGCGCTGCGCTGCCCAACGGCCGAAGCCGCGCAGGAAGTGCGGAATCTGCTCCGCCTCATAATCGCCCGCGATCAGGCGATTGGCGTACAGCGGGTTGATTGGCGCGGGCTCGACCGCGACCTGGCGCCAGTCCGCCCCCAGTTCGTCGGCCAGCGCCTGCGGCAAGGCGGTCCAGACACCCTGACCCATCTCCGCCTGGGGTACGATCGCCGTCACCCGCCCGGCCGTATCGATCTTGAGGAAGGCGCCCAGCAGGGTCTCGCCCGTCGCCGTGGCGACGTTCGGCGCATAGCTGCGCGGCCAGAATTCCCAGGCGAGCAGCAGGCCAAGGCCCGCGCCGCCGCCGATCAGCAGCGTGCGCCGATCAATGCCTTTCCTGGTCCTGTCCGCCGCGGCCATGACGGCCTGATAGGGCGGTCACGGCGACGCGTCACCCCTGCTTAGAGATAGCTCAACCACCAGTCGCGGCGGCGCGCCTTGAGTGCCGAGAACCAGAGCGACAAGGGCGTCAGCAAAGCTAGGACGAGCAGCCATACCGCATAGACCACCGGCAGATCGAAGCCCCAGCCATAGTCCATCACCTTCGTCGAAACGATGGTGTCGGTCGCGGTGCCGATCGGGAAACCCATCGCGATCACAGTCGCCAGCATGATCAGATGCAGGATGTAGATGTGGCAGATATAGGTAAAGAGCGGTGTCCGGCCGTAGGCCAGCAGCACCCGTGCCACCGGGCCGCGCAGTTTTTCCAGGCCGACGAACAGCAGGATCGAAACGCCCAACGTCGCGAAGGCATAATCGGGCGAGGGCGGATATTTGGATATGTTCATGAACGACATGAAGGTACGAATCGCGGTCGCCTGATGGCTCCATGGCGAAGGATCGCCATAGCGGTCGATCATGCGCACCACGGCGAACACGACCAGCAATCCGATCGCGATCGGCAACAGCCGTCGCGTCCGTTCGGCTTGAGCGAGGCGGTAGATCGGGCCCAGCCCGAAGCCCAGGCACATGATCGAGAGCCAGGGGATGAAGGCGTAGTAAGCCAGGACGTGCGTGCCGAGCATGCCCGGCGCCAAGGAAACGGTGCGGATCACATCCCACAGATCGGTCGCGCCTGCACTACCGGCGCGGGTCGCGTCGACCGTGGCATGCGCGGTCGCCGCCAGCGCGAAGGGATAGAGCAGCAGGATCGCCAGCCCCAGGCCGAGTACCCAGCGCGCGGGCAAGCGGGAAAGCAGGCTCATGCAGATCATGCTCGCGCCGATCGCCCAGATCACCTGCAGGAAGAAGAAGGGCTCGTCGAAATTGAAGCCGAAGGTGATCACAGTGAATTCGAGCGCGATCAGCCATAGCCCGCGCTTGAGCAGGAATGTGCCCAGATCCTTCTTGCCGTTCGCTTTCTGAAAATAGATCGAAACGCCGGCCAGGAAGACGAACGTCGCCGCACAGAGATGCGTCACCCACCGCGTGGCGAACAGCAGTGGCCAGCTTTTCGCCGGATCGGTCGGATCGAGCCGCAGTGCATAATAATGGAAGAAGTCGCGCGTATGGTCGAGCACCATGATCGCGATCACCAGCCCGCGCAGCATGTCGATCGCGTCGAGCCGTGCTGCGCCGCTGCGCGTCAGCCCTTTCGGCGCCGGTTCGACCAGGACGTCATCGCTCGGAAGCGTTATCGTCGCCATCTCGTTTCCTCCCCCGTTTCGCGTTGCTTATCACGGACGCGAAACGGGGAGGAGCGAAACCAGCGCGTGCTGCAACGCTGCTGCCAAAAAATGGCCGTCGTCGGGCTTTTACCGAAATAACGGATTGCGTTATTTCACCGGTACCGATGGTGGCTCGGCCGGGTCCATCAGCTTGCGCGTGAAATAGGTCATTTCCAGCGCGATCGCGCGGGCGGATTGCTTGAGGTTCGCGCCCGCGGCGTGACCGCCTTCGGTATTTTCCCAGAAAAGATAAGGCAGGCCATATTCTTTCATCCGCGCGGCGAATTTGCGCGCCTGGACCGGGCCGACGCGGTCGTCGCGCGTGGTCGTCCAGATGAAGGGTTCGGGATAGGCTTTGTCCTTGCGCAACGCCTGATAGGGTGAGGTTTTCTCCCAGAAGGCACGCTCGGCGGGAACGCTCATGCTGCCATATTCGCCCACCCAGGACGCGCCCGCGGAGAGCTTCTCGTAGCGCAACATATCGAGCAGCGGGATCTCGATCGCCACCGCATGCCACAGGTCGGGGCGCTGGGTCATCTCGACCCCCATCAGCAGGCCTCCGTTGGACCCGCCGTAGATGCCGAGCCGGCGCGGACTGGTGATGCCGCGCCTGAACAGATCCTCCGCGACACTCGCGAAATCGTCGAAGATGATCTGGCGTTTGGTCTTGAGACCTGCCTCGTGCCAGGCGGGCCCGAATTCGCCGCCGCCGCGGATATTGGCGAGCACGTAAGCGCCGCCTTTCTCCAGCCACAGCTTGCCGCGTGTGGCCTGATAGACCGGCGTTTCGGAAATCTGGAACCCGCCATAGGCGGTCATCACCGTCGGCGTGCTGCCGTCCGCCTTGATGTCGCGGCGATGGACCACGAAATAGGGGACCTTCGTGCCATCCTTCGATGTGGCCTCATATTGCTCGGTCACCAGGCCTGCGGCGTCGAAGCGGGCGGGGATCGCCTTCACCTCGCGCGCCGCACCGGTGGCCGCATTCACCTGCCACAATGTCGTCGGCACGGTGAAGCTCTGCACCGTCAGCCACGCCTCGTCAGTGCCGCGGTCGGCGCTGACCAGATCGACCGAGCTGTTATCGGGCAGCGCGATACGCCGCGCCGTCCAGCCCTTCGGCCCCATGGTGAAGGTCCACGCTTGGCCGCGGACATTGTCGTAGATCGCGGCGAGCACGTGGCCGCGCGTCGCGAGCACGGCGTCGACCGACTGGCGCGGCCCCGGCGCGAACAGCACATGCTGTGCCACCACCTTGCCGTTCGCGACCTCGAAGCCGACCAGGGATCCCGCCTTGATCCGCTTCCAATCCTGATCGACGCGCAGCAACAATTGGTTCGCGGCAAAGCCCTGGACGCGATATTTGGCGGGCAGGTCGAGCTTGGTCACGCGATGGGTGTCGACCGCCAATATCTCCCCTTCGAAGAAGGTTATATTGCGCTCGATATAGGTCAGACGGTGGCCCTGCCCGTCGACCAGGCTTACCGGGCTGACGCCCACGTCGGACGCCTGGCCGCGATAAAGTTCGGCGGCCTCGCCGAGCGGTTGGCCGCGGCGCACACGCTTGACCACGAACGGATAGCCGGAGTCGCTCATCGTGCCCGCGCCCCAGTCGCGCGCGACCAGCAGGCTGTCCGGCGTTTCCCAGGCAATGTCCTGTTTCGAGGTCGGCAACACGAAGCCCTGGTCGACGAACCTGCCGCTATCCAGGTCGAACTCGCGCAGCGTCACCGCATCCTCGCCGCCTTCGGACAGGTTGAGCAGGCAGCGGCGTTCGGCGACAGGCTCGCAGTCGGCGCCCTTCCAGACCCAGCCCGCTTTGTCGGCGGCGCTCAGCGCGTCGAGGTCGATCAATGTGCGCCATTGCGGCTCGGCGGTCAGGTAGCTGGCTGGCGTGGTGGTGCGCCAAATACCGTGCACATGCGCCGCGTCCTGCCAGAAATTGGTGATCCGGCCGGCGACCTGGCTCGGCATCGGGATGCGGTCGGTCGCTTCCAGGATGCGCAGCGCGTCCGCATTGAGCGCGGCATAACGCGGATCGCTTTCGAGCAGGCTCAACGTCCGCTCGTTCTCGGAATCGACCCAGGCCCGCGATTCAGGCGAGGAAACCTGTTCCAGCCAGATATAGGGATCGTCGGTCGTTGCCGGATCGGCGGCACGGGTCATGGCAGGCGCGCCGGCGAGCAAGACGCCGAGCACCAGGGGGCGCAGGATGGAAGGCATGGATTTGTCCCGGACATTTCGTGGCGCGAGCAGAGGCGTTTCCGGCAATGCGGTCAAGCGTTTGCCGCGCCCCCTTCGGTCGGCTAGATCGTCCTCATGAGCCTCGTCACCCTGGCCGCCGCGACCGCGGGGCATATCCGGTTCGCCGATCTCGGCCTGCACCCTGTCGCCTTTCATATCGGCCCGTTCGCGATCCGCTGGTACGGCCTGGCCTACATGACCGGGATCGTGCTCGGCTGGTGGTACCTCACCAAATTGATCGAGCAGCCGGGCGCGCCCATGGCGCGGCGCCATGCCGATGATTTCATCTTCTACGCGACGCTCGGCATCATCCTCGGCGGGCGGATCGGCTATATCATCTTCTACGGCTACGAGATGTGGGGGCATCCGCTGCAATGGTTCATGCTGTGGGACGGCGGCATGTCGTTCCACGGCGGCGCCCTGGGCGTCGTGCTGGCGATATGGTGGCTGGCGCGCCGCAACAATCTCTCGGCGCTGCGCTTCGTCGATTATGTCGCCTGCGTGGGCACGATCGGCCTGTTCTTCGGCCGGCTCGCCAATTTCGTGAACGGCGAATTGTGGGGACGGCCGACCGACGTGCCCTGGGGCGTCGTCTTCCAGAACACCGTCACCGCGGGCATTCCGGAGCCCGCGCGCCACCCCAGCCAGCTCTACGAAGCCGGCCTGGAAGGCATCATGTTGTTCCTGATCCTGTCTTTCCTCTTCTGGCGCACCGACGCGCGCTATAAACCCGGCCTGCTTTTGGGCGTATTCCTCGTCGGATATGGCTGTTCGCGTTTCATCGTCGAATATTTCCGCGAGCCGGACGCGCAGCTGGGCATATTGCCCTGGGGGATTTCGATGGGGCAGACCCTGTCCGCCCCGATGATCCTGGTCGGCATCTGGTTCATCGCGACGGCAAAGAACAGGCGGATTGGAACCACGGATCATGGCAGCGCCGTCTGATATCTCGCGCGAGATCGCGCAGCTGATCGAGGCCGAAGGGTCGATCTCGATCGAGCGCTTCATGAACGAAGCGAACCGGCATTATTATGCCACGCGCGACGCGATCGGCGCGGCGGGAGACTTCATCACCGCGCCCGAGGTCAGCCAGATGTTCGGCGAGATCGTCGGCCTCGCGCTGGCCGACGTATGGCAGCGCGCCGGCCGCCCGGCCGATGCGGTGCTGGTCGAGCTGGGGCCGGGGCGCGGCACGCTCGCCGACGATATGCTGCGCGCGATGAAGGTGGCGGGGCTGGAACCCGCGCTTCATTTCATCGAAACAAGTCCGCTGCTGCGCGAAAAGCAGGCCGATCTGCACCCGGACGCGATATGGCACGACACGATCCAGACGCTGCCGACCGACCGGCCCTTATTGATCGTGGCCAACGAATTCTTCGACGCGCTCCCCGTGCAGCAGCTGGTGATGACCTTCAACGGCTGGCGCGAACGGGTCGTGCGGATGGGCATGGACGGGTTCGAACCCGCGCCGGGCGAGGCAACCAAATATGGCGACGTGCCGATGCACCTGCGCCATGCCGATCCGGGCGGGATCATCGAAAGCTGCCCGATGGCGCGCAAATTGATGCGCGCGATCGCGCGACGGCTGCGCGATCAGGGCGGCGCGATGCTGGTGATCGATTACGGGCATGAGGGCGGCGCGCATGGCGACACGCTGCAGGCCGTACATGCGCATGCTTATGCCGATCCTTTCGCCAAGCCCGGGGTCAGCGATCTGACCGCGCATGTCGATTTCGCCGCGCTGGCGGGATCGGCGCGCGCCGCCGGAACGCATGTCGAGGGACCGGTCGAGCAGGGCCAGTGGCTGGTCTCGCTCGGCCTGTCCGACCGCGCCGCGGCGCTCGCGCGCAACGCGCCGCTGCGCGCCTCAGAGATAGGCGAGGCCTATCGCCGCCTGACCCACCCGGACGAGATGGGCGAATTGTTCAAGGTGATGGCGGTAACCGGCCGCCGCTGGCCGGTGCCGGGCGGCTTCTGAGTAAATTGCCGTCACTCCAGCGAAAGCTGGAGTCCATCTCCCATACTGGCGTACTGGCCGAATGTCAGGAGATGAATCCCGGCTTGCGCCGCGATGACAGGGAGTAGTGCGTGACGATCGTCCCCTTCAAAGCCCGGGCGCTCGAAGGCGTGCCTCATGGTTTCCTTGGCCGCGAAGGCGGGGTTTCGACCGGCATCCTCGCGGGGCTGAACGTCGGCCTCGGTTCGAACGACGACCGCGACGCCATTGCTGAAAACCGCCGGCGAGCGGTCGATGCGGTGCTCCCCGGCGCGGCGCTGGCGACCGTTCATCAGGTCCATTCGGCCGAGGCGGTCTACGCGACCGCGCCTTTCCCCGACGACAAGCGTCCGCACGCCGACGCGCTCGTGACGGACCGGCCCGGCCTTCTGCTCGGCATCCTCACCGCCGATTGCGTTCCCGTGCTGATGGCGGACACGGAAGCGGGCGTGATCGGTGCGGCGCATGCGGGCTGGAAGGGTGCGCTTCACGGCGTGACCGACGCGACCATCGCCGCGATGGAGAAACTGGGCGCGCGGCGCGACCGGATCGCGGCCGCGACCGGCCCCTGCATCGCGCGCGCCTCCTATGAAGTCGACGATGCCTTCGCGCGCCGCTTCGAGGAGGCGGATCCCGCGAACGAGCGCTTTTTCCTGTTCGCAGGCAAGCCAGGCCATCAGCAGTTCGACATCGAAGCTTATGTCGCCGCCCGCCTCGCGGCAGCGGGCGTGGCGCGGGTCGAGACGCTCGGCCTCGACACCTACGCTCACGAAACCCGATTCTTCAGTTTCCGCCGCGCGACGCATCGCGGCGAGCCGGATTACGGCCGCGAAATCTCGCTGATCGGGCTTGCCGTCTGACAGGAGCGGCGTCCGTGGCCTTGACCATTTATATGACTATTGGATAGGGCCGTTCGATCCCGGCGATCCGGGGCCAAGGGGAGAGAGAAGATGGAGAAGGTGCGCTTGGGATCCCTGCGGGGATACGCAAAGCGGGCCGCGGCTGTTTGCGCCGCGTTGCTGATGATCCTCTCCCCGGCACCCGCCATTGCCGCGAAAGCCGGACTCGCAGCCACCCCGCCGATGGGCTGGAACAGCTGGGACGCCTACGGCCTCACCGTCACCGAGGCGCAGTTCAAGGCCAATGTCGAACGCCTCGCCACCATCCGCCCGCATGGCTGGTCCTATGCGGTGATCGACGAGGGTTGGTATATGGCCGACCCGCTCGGCAAAGATCTCAAGTCGCGGCAATATAAACTCGATCCTTATGGCCGGCTCGATCCGGTGGTCGATCGCTTTCCCTCATCGGCCGACGGCCATGGCCTGCGCGCGCTCGCGGAATGGACGCATGCCAAGGGCCTGAAATTCGGAATCCACATCGTGCGCGGCATCCCCAAGGCCGCGGTCGAAGCCAACATGCCGATCGCCGGATCGCATTTCCGCGCGGCCGATGCGGCGGACCGTTCCGACACCTGCCCCTGGGACGACGGCAATTACGGCATCGCCGACAATGCGGCGGGCCAGGCTTATTATGATTCGCTGCTGCGCCAATATGCCGAATGGGGCGTCGATTTCCTGAAGGTCGACTGCATCGCCGACCATCCCTATCGCCCGAGCGAGATCCACCAGATCCACCGTTCGATCGCCAAGGTCGGCCGTCCGATCGCGCTCAGCCTCTCGCCGGGACCGACCGGGATCCAGCATGCCGCTGAAGTCGCGCAGCTGGCGCAGATGTGGCGCATCATGGACGATCTCTGGGACAGCTGGACCTTCCCGCATCCCGATCCCACGACCACATTCCCGAACGGCGTCCGCAATGCGTTCGACAGCCTCGCGCTCTGGAACCCGCACGTTCGCCAGGGCGGGTGGCCGGATGCCGACATGCTGCCCTTCGGCCCGCTGCGCCCGCATCCCGGCTGGGGCGATCCGCGCCAGTCGCGCCTGACGCCGGCCGAAACGCGCACCGCCTTCACCTTATGGTCGATCGCGCGCTCGCCGCTGATCCTGGGCGGCAACCTGACCGAAATGGATGCCGAGACCTGGGCGCTGTTCACCAACAATGCGGTGACCGGGCTCAACCAGGAGAATCGCGTCAGCCACCCCGTGACAATGGCGGACGCGCCGGACCTGCGCGTCTGGACTTCGCAGCGCGCGGGCCGGCCGATCGACACGGTCGCGTTGTTCAACCTTTCCGATCGGCCGCTCGCAATCGATCGAGCCTGGTCGAGCCTCGGCCTGCCGAAAGGCGCCTTCGCGGCCCGCAACCTGTGGACTGGGGCACGGTCGGCGGCCGGTGCACGCGTGCAGGCCACGATCGCGCCGCATGACGTTGTGCTGTTGCGGGTCTCGCGCTGAGATTGCCTAGCGCGTCCTGAATTCGTCCGGGTTGGTGAGCTGGGTCAGGATCCAGCCATTGCCGTCGGGATCCTTGAGCATCGTGTACCGGCCCCACGGCTGCTCCTCGACCGGCGTGCAGTCGACGCCGAGGCTGGTCAGCCGCGCATATTCGGCGTCGACATCGTCGATCCCCATCAGCAGCCCCTGCTGGCCGCCAGGCTTGAGCGCTTCCAGCCAGGTGACGAGCGCGATCGTCGCGCCGCCATCCTTCGGCTGCAACTGGATCCAGCGCATGTCGGGGCCCATCGGCTCGTCGCGCAGCAGGGTCAGGCCCATCACGTCGCGATAGAAATCGCGCGCCTTCAGGGGATCGCTAACCGGAACCGATACGACCGCGATGGCCATGGACTGCCCTCCCTCAGAAGGGGAGCCAGCGCCCCTTCTCGGAGAAGCGCATATAGCCCAGATTGGCGCCCAGCCGCCAGCCGACGCCCAGCCGGATCGGGACCAGCACGATATTGCCGCGACGGAGATAGGAGGCTGTGAAGCCGCCGATCACATAGACGTCGCCTTCGGCCGCGGGAAAGCGACGGAACAGGTCCTGCGAATCCTCCAGATTATAGACCAGCACGAAGGTCTTTGCTGCGTTCGCGCCAAGGTCGAAGCCGACCGACGGCCCGGTCCAGAAGACCTTCCGCTGGCCCTCGATCTTGTGGAACATCGTGCCCGAGCCATAACGCAGCCCGACCACGACCGCGCCGCCCGCCTCGCGTCCGGCGATATAGGCGTTGGGGCGGCCCTGTTCCTTGAAGATCTTCTCGATCAGTCCGGCCAAGCCCGCCGCGCCCTTGCCGAACACGCCTTCGGCCGCGCCGACCACGTCGCCTTCCTCATAGGTGCCGCCCTTGACCTTCTCGCGCGCCTCGATCTCGGCATGGCTGGCGGCAGGCAAGGGCTGGGTGCCGGCCGGCTGTTCCGGCGTAACGGCGGACGAAGGGGCTGGCGCGGGCGCAGCCGGGGGCTCGGCGGCGGGGGGGGGCGGGACCTGATCCTGGACCGGGCCGCTGGCCGCCATGCTGCCGGCCGTATTGGGATCGACCGTCTTGACCTGCGCGACCGCGGATGCCGCCAACGCCGCCGCCAGGATCATGCTTGCCGTCTTGCCGATCATCGCCCGCCCTCTTGTCTGTTCGAAGGCCCATGATAGCCGCGCAGCCGCTTTCCCCGCAATGAACGGCGAACATCCG
>Ga0207705_10000023_pt1 | contig 301755 bp, 277 predicted proteins | sample KBSC13metaG_FD_184314 | JGI IMG/M metagenome (GOLD analysis project Ga0207705, IMG submission 184314) | Corn rhizosphere microbial communities from Kellogg Biological Station, Michigan, USA - KBS C1-3 metaG (SPAdes) (version 2) | ecosystem: Host-associated > Plants > Roots > Rhizosphere >... | reverse complement strand
GGGGAACCGGCAGGCCGCTGTCCCGCGCCAGGCGGGCGGCGAGGTCCAGCGTGAGGGCCTGGGCCTCGATGATAGCATCGGCCGATATCGCCTGGCTGCCGGCGAAGATGTGGTAGCCCCGCCACTCGGCCCCGGAGGCAACGATGCGCCGGGCCAGCGCCGGCACCCGCTCGACGTCGAGACCAAAGGGCTTGGCCCCCCCGCCCATCTTCATGCCGGAGCCCTTGAGGTCGAAATCAGGGTTGACGCGGATGGCCAGCCGGGGACGGATAGCGAGCCCGGCGGCGATGGCGAGGGCGCGTTCGGCCTCGGCTTCGGATTCGCAGTTCAGCGTGACCCCGGCCGATATGGCAGCCGAGAGTTCCGCATCGCGCTTGCCCGGACCGGCGAAGCTGATCAGGGCGGGATTGATTCCGGCTTCGAGGACGCGGGAAAGTTCGCCGGAGGAGGCGATGTCGAACCCGTCCACGAGTTCAGACATCACGTGAAGTATGGCAATCAAGGGGTTTGCCTTGACGGCGTAATGGATCGAGACTTCAACTGGAAGTGCAGCGCGAAGCTGGGCTACGCGCCGGGCGACGAGATCTTTCGAATAGACGAACAGCGGGGTTCCCGCCCGCTCCGCCAGGTCGCTCGACTTCTCGCCTCCGATAGCAAGAATACCATCCAAAGCACTATAAACTAAGGGAATAGGACCGAGCGCCTTCATCCTGTCAGCTCCGCGTGGAGGGCCGCCCGGTCCACCTTCCCGTTCGGGCCAAGGGGCAGCGCGTCGCGCCAGTGAATGACCTTCGGAACCATGAAGTTCGGTAGTTCCTTGAGCAAGATGGACGACATGACTTCAGAATTTACCTGAGCATCGGGACGCGCCCGGGCGACCAGATGGACCACCTGCCCCAAGCGCTCGTCAGGCACACCCACCACGACCGCCTCGGCCAGCAGGCCGGTGCGTAGCGCCGCCTCCTCCACCTCCTGCGGGCTGATCCGGTTGCCGGCGGACTTGATCATCGCATCGCGCCGGCCGACGAAATAGAGCAGCCCTTCGGCATCGCGGCGCACCCGGTCGCCGGACCAGACGGCGGTGCCGCCATAGGCCGATGCGACGGGGGCGGGACGGAAGCGTTCCGCCGTCCGTTCGGCGTCCTGCCAGTAGCCCTGGGCCACCAGTGGGCCGCAGTGGACAAGTTCGCCCTCCTCCCCATCGGCGGCGATCGTGCCATCGTCGGCCATGACGAGGATCTCGGCATGGGGGATCGCCTTGCCCATCGAGGTCGGGTGCGAGGCTAGCAGGGCGGGATCGAGGAAGGTCGAGCGGAACGCCTCGGTCAGCCCGTACATGGCGAAAATCCGCGCATTCGGGAAGGTTTGCCCGAGGCGCCGGACGAGGTCCGGCGTCAGGGCGCCGCCACTGTTGGTGATCCGCCGGACCTTGCCCGCCACCTCGGCCGGCCAGTCCTGCTCGACCAGCTGGACCCACAGCGGGGGCACTGCGGCGAGCGTAGTGATATCGTGGCGCGATATCGCCTTCACGACGTCCCGCCCCGTCAGGTAGTCGAGCGGGACCACCGAGCCGCCGGCATACCAGGTGGAGAGGAGCTGGTTCTGGCCATAGTCGAACGCCAGCGGCAGGACCGCAAGCACCTGATCCGGCGGCGAAAGTTCGAGATAGGTCGCCACGCTTTCGGCACCGAGCCAGAGGTTCGCGTGGCTCAGCATCACGCCCTTGGGCCGCCCGGTGGAGCCGCTGGTATAGAGGATGGCGGCAAGATCGGCGGGATCGGCGCTGGAGGGTTCGAGCGCGACGCCGAGCGCGGTGGCTTCCGCCAGTGCTTCCTCCTCGCCCAGCGCGCGATATAGGCCGGCGATATCATCTGGCTCGAGCGTGCCAAGGCGGGCCGGCGATCCGATCAGCAGGCGGGCGCCGCTGTCGGCGAGGATGTGGGCGACCTGAGCGCGCTTAAGCAGGGGGTTGACCGGCACGTGAACGAGGCCGGCCCGCGCCGCCGCGAGCGGCATCAGGCAGGTCAGTTCGCCCTTGGCGGCCCAGGTGGCGACCCGCGCGCCGGGTTCGGGCAGGACATGGCTTAACCAACCGCTAAGCACCGCGATACGGGACCTTAAGTCCTTGTATGCCAGCACGCCCGAGCGCAAGACCAGCGCGGGAGCATGGTCCTCCCCCGCCAGCGCGAGATGGTCCAGCGGCCGGATCGCGGGGTTGGGAGGGATCGGCAAGTTCGAGATTTCCACCTGTGACGGGCTTCGCGTGATCGCCGTAGAATATCTGGACGACCTTGGCAAAGCGTCAAGCCGCGCGGGCCTTGAGCGCGCGCTGGCGGCGGGCCGGGGGCCGTTCGACCGGCCGGAATGGTGGGACCTGATCGTCCGCCACGGCGGCGCACGGCCGCTGTTCGTGCTGGCGAGCGGGGGCGAGGAGGCGGTGCTCTTGCCGATGGCCAGCGCGGGCGGGCGGATCACGGGCCTGGCCAACTGGTATACGTTCCGGTGGCGCCCCCTCGCCTCCTCCCCCCGCCTGTTGGCCGGGCTGGCGCGCGGCCTCAGGCAGCACGGGTGGCGGGTGACGCTGCAACAGGTGCCCGACGAGGACGGCAGCGCCAGCAGGCTGGCCGAGGCCCTGCGAAGTGCGGGCTGGCGGGTGAGGCTGGAGCCGCATGACGTCAACCACGTGCTGGCGGTGGGCGGGCGCCGCTATGCCGAATACCTTGCGGGCCGGCCTGGCCGCCTGCGGACCGCGCTCAAACGCAAGTCCGGCAAGGTTGCGTGCGAGGTGCTGGACCGGTTCGACGAGCCGGCCTGGCGGGACTATGAGGCGATCTATGCGGCGAGCTGGAAGCCCGAGGAAGGCGCGCCGGCGATGCTGGAGGCATTTGCCCGGGCGGAGGGCGCGGCCGGACGGCTGCGACTTGGCATCGCCCGCGTCGATGGCGAGGCCGTCGCCGCTCAGATGTGGACGGTGGAGCATGGCACGGCATGGATCCACAAGCTGGCCCACCGCGAGGATTCGCGCGCGCTTTCCCCCGGAACTGTGCTCAGCGCCGCGCTGTTCGAGCGGGTTATCGACGGCGACGGGGTGGAGCTGATCGATTTCGGGACGGGCGACGATGGCTACAAGCGCGACTGGATGGAAGATGTCCGCACGCGCTGGCGGATCGACGCGCTGGACCCGCGTTCGCCGCGAGCCTGGCCGGGCCTTGCCCGCGACCTTGCCCGCGACCTTGCCGCACGGCTGAAGCGCCGCTAGAGCGCCGTCCGGCCCGGCCAATTGTGTTCGATTACAGGATGTCCTGCGGAATGAGCCTCGATACCGACCAGATCCTGCGCCAGATCATCGCCGACGTGCTCGGGCTGCCGCGTGAGCGGGTGGTGGAGTTCGATGGCGCGACGGGGCTGTTCGGCCACCTGCCGGAGCTGGATTCGATGTCGGTCGCCGGCCTGCTGACCGAGATGGAGGACCGCCTCGGTTTCATCATCGACGACGACGAGGTCGATGGCGAGCTGCTGGAGACCTACGGTTCGCTGCTCGCCTTCGCCCGGGCCAAGCAGGGCTGATATCAGCCGATGATCGCAACCTGGCCCTGCCCCGGCCCGGACGGCGGCACGGCCAGCGAATATGCGCTTGTGCTGGAGGGTGCCGGAGAGGCCCGGGTCCTGATCGTTCCGGCGCTGTTCGACGAGGGCAACCGGCTGCGGCGCTATACCGTGGAAACGATGCGCGCGCTCCAGCGCCTCCGGATCGGCAGCGTGGTAATCGACCTGCCGGGCAGCAACGAGAGCCTCACACCCTTGTCTTGCGTGTCTCGGGAAGACTGGACGCGGGCGGTTTCGGCCGCGGTGGCCCATTTCGGCGCGACCCATGCCCTTGCCATCCGCGGGGGAGCCCTTGTCTGCGGCGGCGCGGGGGTTCCGCTGCTGACCTATGCGCCGGTGGCCGGGGCAGCGATCCTGCGCCAGATGGTGCGGATGCGGGTGCTGTCCGCCCGCGAGGCGGGGCGCGAGGAGAAGGCTGCCGAGCTGATGGCCGAGGGGCGGACGCAGGGCATCGTCCTGGCCGGCTATGCGCTCGGCCCGGCGCTGGTGCGCGGTCTGGAAGGCGCCGAGCCCTGCGACGGACGCACGATAGCACAGGCCGATATCGGCGGCCCGGGCCTGTGGCTGCGGGCCGAGGCAGGCGAGGACGCGGGTCAGTCAGCGGCGCTGGCCGGGCTGGTCGCTGAGGAGTGCCGTTCGTGATCCGCCGCCACGTGAGCTTTGCCTGCGAGGGCGCGCGCCTGTCCGGAACGATCGACCTGCCCGGCGAGGGCAACGCCTCAGGGACAGGACTCCTGCTCGTGTCGGGCGGAAACGAGACGCGCGGGGGAGCGTGGAACGGGCAGGCCGCGCTGGCCGCCCGGCTCGCCTCGGCGGGGATCGCGGTGTTCCGCTTCGACCGCCGCGGCGTGGGCGACAGCGAGGGCGAGAACCGGGGCTTCCGGCACAGTGCGGAGGACATTGCCGCAGCGCTGGCCGCGTTTCGTGCCGAGGTGCCGGGGCTGGAGCGGGTCCATGGCCTTGGCAACTGCGATGCCGCGAGCGCGCTGATGCTGGGCGGCGGCTGCGGGCTGGACGGGCTGATCCTGTCCAATCCGTGGACCATCGAGGAGGTGGATGCCCCTCCCCCGCCAGCGGCGCTGCGGGCGCACTATGCGAGCCGGCTGAAAGACCCGGCCGCATTGCTGCGCCTGATTCGCGGCAAGGTTTCGCTCGGCCAGCTGGTCCGATCCCTCCGCGACCTGCGCCGGCCGGCGCGGCGCAGCGGGCTGGCCCGGGACATGGCAGCGGGGCTGGCGGGCTTTGCCGGGCCGGTCACGATCCTGCTTGCCGGACGCGACCGCACCGCACAGGCCTTCCGGGCGGAATGGGACCGGCAGGACCGGCGCGTGTCCGTGTGCCCCGAGGCCAGCCACTCCTTTGTGGAACCGGACGCGCAGGCCTGGCTGGAAGAGCGCATAGTCGAAGCCGTGCAGAGCCGGACAGATTGATGCGGGTCGATTGATCGACATCAAAGACCCTGAACGTGCCCGCTTGCAAGTGCGACTTGTTCGCAATAAGGGCGGGCGCAAACGGGGACTCCATCATGAATTTGAAACGTGCCGCCACTGCCTTTGCCCTGATCGCGGGCCTGACGCTGTCCACGCCGGCCCTTGCCGCTCCAGGCCTTGGAGACGAGGTCTACGGTGCCACGGTCGAAAAGGGCGAGCCGGAATTCGAGGCGCGCTATGGCCGTCTGGGCGGCGGGCCGGACGACGGCGAAGACGTGATCAAGCTGGAGGCCGGATATGGGGTCACCAACAAGCTGCGGGTTGCAGTGCTCGGTGAATTCGAACGCGAGGCCGGAGATCGGCGCCGGGCCGAAGCCATGGGCATCGAGGCGATCTATGTGCTGGGCAAGGTCGGCGGGGTCGATGTCGCGCTTTATGGCGAGTACGAGATCGGGTTCAACGGCAACAGCGACGCGGTCGAGACCAAGCTGCTGCTCCAGCGCCGGACCGGACCGTGGGACCTGCGCCTCAACCTGATCGCCGAAAAGCCGCTGGTGAGTGGGGCTCGGGTCGAACTGGGCTATGCGGCATCGGTGGATGCGGCCGTGCTCGGCGAGACCCGGCTGGGCGTCCAGGCATTCGGCGGCCTCGGCACGTTCAGCAACTTTGCCCCGCGCGAAGAGCATTTCATCGGCCCGGTGGCGAAGTTCGAAATCGGCGGCCTTGGTCCGGACGAGATCGGCCTGCAGGTGGGCTACCTGTTCGCCCTGGGCAAGGCGCGCGACGACGCCAAGGGCCAGCTCAAGGTCAACCTCGAGCTGGAATTCTGACGCCCGTGCCCGTTGACGCGGAGGCTTGCCCTGCCCCATGGTCCACCGATGAATTTCCTTGGCCCGACCTCCCACAGCTTTATCTCCCAGCGCCTTAGGCTTCAGTATGTGGACTGGGGCAACCCCGACGCGCCGCTGCTGATCCTCCAGCACGGAGGCCGCGATCACGCGCGCAGCTGGGACTGGGTGGCCGAGGAACTGCGGCACGACTGGCACGTGATCGCCCCTGACCTGCGCGGTCATGGCGACAGCGCCTGGTCGCCCGACGGCAACTATTCGCTGACGGCCTACATCTGCGACTTCGCTCAGCTGGTCCACTCGCTGGGCCATGACAAGGTGTCGATCGTCGGCCACTCTCTGGGGGGCAACATCGTCAGCCGCTTTTGCGGACTCTATCCCGAGACGGTTGCCAAGCTGGTCAACATCGAAGGCCTGGGCTTCACCGCGCGCGACGCCCCCACCCGTGAGAAGCCCTACAGCGAGCAGATGCACGGCTTCATCGAGCGCCGCCGCGCCGCCGCCGGGCGGGTCCCGCGGCGCTACCCCTCGATCGAGGCGGCCTTCGCGCGAATGAAGGGGGAAAACCCTTACCTTTCCGACGAGCAGGCGCGCCACCTCACCGTGCACGGCACGAGCCGCAACGAGGACGGGACCTACAGCTGGAAGTTCGATTTCTATCTGCACGCCTGGAACCCGATCGACACGACCTATGATGAGATCCGCAAGGTCTGGTCGGCGATCGACTGCCCGACCCTGCTGATCTGGGGCAAGGACAGCTTCTTTCCCAGCCCGGCCGAGGATGGCCGGCTGGAGTGTTTCCAGAATGCGACGCTTCTTGAATACGAGAACGCCGGGCACTGGCTGCACCACGACCAGTTCGACCGGTTCATCACCGACGTGAAGGCCTTTCTTTCCTGACCAGCTCCACCAGCGCGCGCGTGGTTGACAGGCGCGCGACGAGATCGGCGCGGCCCGGCATTTCCGTCAGAATGTGCCGGGTCAGCCGTTCGTAGTGCTGGACGAAGCGGGTGAGCTGGTCCTGGTCCATGCCGTCGCTCCCGAGGCCCTGCTCCTGCTGGCGCCGCCAGGGCAGGATCGCGTCGAACGAGGGCGCGGCGAGCAGGACGAGCCGGTCGAGCCGCGCGAACAGCTGCTGGTAGGGGCCGGCGAGGCAGGCGTTCGCGTGACGGCGCCAGATGCCGTCAGGGTCTTCTTCCGCTTCGAACCGGTTGATGGGCTCGACAAGGGCGGCCGCCTGCTGGGGCCGGGCGCCGACGCACCAACCCTCGAACAGGAGGACGCGAAGGCCCGGATCCACGCGCTGCCATGCATCAGGCGCGGCGCGATCGTCTTGCGCCTTGTCGAACCGGGGGAGCCGGACGCCTTCGCCGCGATCGAGCGCCGCGAGCAGCGAGAGGCCCAGGTCCACGTCGTGAGTGCCCGGAACCCCGCGGGTACGGAACAGGGGGTGGACCTCCTCGGCAAGCCCGTTCCGCTCCGCACGGGTAAGGTAGAGATCGTCCAGCGACAGGGCGGCGGCGGCAACGCCCCGTTGTGCAAGCGCCTGAACCGCCTTGGCGGCAAGCGTGGACTTGCCCGCCCCCTGGCCGCCGCACAGGCCGATGACATGGAGGCCGCCCTTGCGATCATGCTGCGGCGCCAGGTCCACCAGGGCGTCGCGCAGGCTGAGATCTTCGTCCATCGGTCTGGACGGGTATCAGCAAACGTCACCGCCGGACAGTGCGGCTCAGCCTTGCGCCCACAGGGCGATGACGCCGATCGTCATGATGAGAACGATGGCTCCGAGGACGACGTTGCGCAGGGTGTGAGTCATGATGTCATTGCTCCGTTGAAGCCCCGCACCACCAAAGCGCGGGACGCGGGAGCGATCCCCCTGCCGCCGCAAAAGGCGCCGGGCCGCTCCACCGGTGCAGAACGCACGGCGGCGGGATTTCCTTTTCGGTCTAGCTCTCCCCCTTAAATTCGCGGCAGCGGTGCCGGTCTTTCCCTCAGATGCGCCGGACCCTTCCGGGGCATGCACACACCGGGAGCAACGACCATGGCGGTCATCAACACCAATATTTCCGCGCTGCGCGCGTCGAACGCGTCGGTTGCGGCCAACAAGATGCTGGGGACGGCGATGGAGCGCCTGTCCACCGGCAAGCGCATCAACAGCGCCAAGGACGACGCGGCGGGGCTTGCCATCGCCACGTCGATGACCTCGCAGATCAAGGGCATGGGCCACGGCATCCGCAACGCCAACGACGGAATCTCGCTGGCCCAGACCGCCGAAGGCGCGCTGGGCGAGGTTGCCAACATGCTGCAGCGGATCCGCGAGCTGGCCGTCCAGGGTGCATCGGGCACCTTCCAGAGCACCGACCGCGGCGCGATGCAGTCGGAAGTGACGAACCTCACGCAGCAGATCGGGGACGTGCTGGCCAACACGACCTTCAACGGCATCACCCTGTTCAGCACCACGGCCGGCACCGACGTGACGATCGACATCCAGACCGGCGCCGAAAGCGGCCAGACGGTGACCCTCACCTCGACGGCGATTGACGGCACCAACATCTCGGCCACCGCGCTTGACGTGACGACCGCCGCGCTGGCCTCGACCACGATGGACAACGTCGATCTTGCGCTTACCGACCTCAACGCCGCGCGCGCATCGCTGGGTGGTGGTCAGAACCGCCTCGAATCGGCGGTGAACAACCTGACCAGCAACATCGCCAACCTGTCCGACGCGCGGTCGCGAATCGAGGACACCGACTATTCGGTGGAAACGACGAACATGGCGAAGGCCCAGATCCTCACCCAGGCATCGACGGCGATGATCGCCCAGGCCAACCAGGCCCAGCAGAACGTCCTGACGCTTCTTAAATAAGAGCCGAAACGGCGCAGTCTTCCCCCGGTGGGGCGGCCTTTTCGGAGGCCGCCCCTTTCGCGTGGGCGAAGCTCGGGCGGTTTTCCACAGGCTGGGCGCCTGAAGGCGGCGGCGCACCGGACCCGACAAATGGTCGATTCAAGCCTTTTCAAGCATCTAAGATACTGGATTGGCTGGCAAAGCGTTCGGAACCGTAAACAGGTTCGAAATAATCATTCCGGTTAAAAACGGCACGGGCAACTAGAGCAGCTCCGCGCCAACCTGACCGCCACGGAGGCATCGTGGCAGCGCATGGACTGCGCAAGGGTGCTTTACGGGCGCTAGGCGACGGGCACGCTTGCGCGCAAGAGGCCCGCGCCCCATCTGGAGGGTTGACCGGTCGCCGCGCGAAACGAGCCATGCCTGAAGAACCGTTGATAATCGTTTGTCCCGCTTGCGCCGCACTCAACCGGGTGCCGGCGGAGCGGCTGGGCTCGGGCACGTGCGGACGTTGCAAGGCGGCGCTGTTCGCGGGTGCGCCGGTGGAGCTGACTGCGGCCAATTTCGACAAGCACGCGGCGCGCAGCGCGATCCCGCTGCTGGTCGACTTCTGGGCATCGTGGTGCGGGCCGTGCCGGCAGATGGCCCCGGCCTTTATCGCCGCTGCCGCCTCGCTCGAACCGCAGGTGCGCCTTGGCAAGCTCGATACGGAGGCGGAACAGGACATCGCGGCGCGCTATGGAATCCGGTCAATCCCGAGCCTCGTGCTGATCCGCGGCGGCCGGGAAATCGCCCGGCAGGCCGGGGCCATGCCCGTGGCGGCGATCGTCAACTGGACCCGGCAGGCGCTCGGTCGCGCCTAGGAACCCGCGGGCTGGACCAGCGGCCCAGGCCGGGCGCGGAGCAGGATCCACGGCACGTGGTGCCCGTCAAACCGCACCCGCGCGTCACGATCGAAGAACGGCGGCATGTGATCGCCGACGATCAGGATGTCGGTCGGTGGCAGGGCCGGATCCATGGCCATCCGGGTGATCGCATCGGCCAGGTGGTGGTGGACGAGGAACAAGGGGCAGAGCAGTTCCGATTCGGCCGCCAGCGCCGCGCCGCCATAGGCGCAGTTGTCGGTTCGCAGCGTATAGTCCTCGACCACCGGAAGGTGCGAGTTGAGCGTCACCCAGTACACCAGCTGCGGCTTCGTGGCAGCCTTCAGGCGCGCACCGATCCGGGCGGGAATATCCTCGTCGCAGGCGCCGGGGAACACGCCGCCACAGGGCCGGACCCCAGCCGCGATCAGATCGTCCCGGAACATGGCATGGTCGAATCCGGCCTTCCGCCACCAGTTCTCACGATCGAAGAAGGATCCCGCGAACGCATGGATTCCGGTCGTCTCGTAACCGGCCTTGCGGAAACGCGCGGGCAGGCATTCGACCTGCCCGAAATCGACGACTTGGCTGAGGCTCCACAGGCCACACAGCTCGCGCATCTCGGCATTCGTCGTCGCCCCGAAATAGGGCACGTCGCCGATGCTCACGTTGTAACGCTTGCGCCATTCGGGGCGATCCCAGTCAGCCTTGAACAGCGCCACCGTGGCGGGTGATACGGGGTGGCCGAGCGCCTCGACCACGACGACAACCAGATTGTGGCGCGTCGCCGCCGGCCGGTCCATCCCGGCCGTCGTGACGGCGGACGCGAAGGGAATGGACTGCGAGAACAGGTCATAGCTGCCGCGCGTGGCGGCCGTCGCATAGGTGTCGAAGCGGATGAGCCCGATCACGGCGAGGAAGCCCATCAGCCAGTTCATCGGTATGCGGAAGCGTTCGACCCGCGGCACGCAGGTCCACACCAGCCACACCGAGGCCATGGCCAGCACGGCGCCCAGCAGGTAGATGGGCGAGCGGAACGGCTGTGCCTCGGTGAAGAAGGTCGGTGCGAAGCTGATCTGGCCGGGATCGAGGTTGAAGTTGCGCGACACGTAGAACACCAGCATGCCGAGCGTCAGCACGAGCGCCGACAGCCGACGGAACCAGAGACTGGGGGCCTGCGAGCAGACCAGGCCGAGGCAGCCGGCGATCAGCAGCGGCTTTCCCATGGGCGGCCCGCCGAACGGCCACATGACCACCAGCGCCAGGTTTGGCGCGATCAGCCAGAACAAGGCCCACCGCAGCGGAAAGTGACGAAACAACGAATCCCGCACGGATGCGACCCCCTGCAAACAGCAATCCGGACCGGCATGTAGCGGCCGAACCACGTGCATACTGCCTTTGGGTAGTTGCAGGTCCCCTTAGTCACATGGTTAACCCGAATTAACCAGAGACGGGGCAGGCCGGGGCCTGGCGCCGGGCGCGGGCCGCCGACCTTCGGGCCACGGGCAGGGTTTCCCCGTCATGACGGCATTGCGTATTTAGGAAGTTTTCAAAGTTTCAACCATATACCGTGATCGGTTGCGGGCGGACAGCAAACTGCCGCCTGACCACAAATTGTTGAAAAGGTGGGACAAAGCCGATGAATGCTTTCGGACGGAAGAACGGGATCGGGGCCATGGGACCCGGAGCGCGTCCTTCCTTCGGTGTTGCGCGGCCGATGAAATCGTCAACCGCCCCGCCTTCGGCCGATGCGCCGCGCCCGCCGATGCCGAGCGAGGCCTTCCCGTCGATCCCGCAAGTTCCGGAAGGGCTGCCGGCCGGTGGTGGCTATGATCCCAACGCCCGCAGCGACGCCATGTCGCGTCTGGCCGACCGTGCCAACACGGTGGTCAACAACCAGTACGAAGCCGAGGGCTTCGAGGCTTCGGTCCACAAGATCAAGGAGCAGGTGCTCCCCCGCCTGCTCGAACGGGTCGATCCGGAGGCCGCGGCAACGCTGTCCAAGGACGAGCTATCGGAAGAGTTCCGGCCGATCATCCTCGAGGTGCTGGCCGAGCTGAAGATCACCCTCAACCGGCGCGAGCAGTTCGCGCTGGAAAAGGTGCTGATCGACGAACTGCTTGGCTTCGGCCCGCTGGAAGAGCTGCTGAACGATCCGGACGTGTCCGATATCATGGTCAACGGGCCGGACCAGACCTACATCGAAAAGAAGGGCAAGCTCACCCTCGCCCCGATCCGCTTCCGCGACGAGCAGCACCTGTTCCAGATCGCGCAGCGCATCGTCAACCAGGTCGGCCGCCGGGTCGACCAGACCACGCCGCTGGCCGACGCCCGTCTCAAGGACGGCAGCCGCGTCAACGTGATCGTCCCCCCGTTGTCGCTGCGCGGCACGGCCATCTCGATCCGTAAGTTTTCCGAGAAGCCGATCACCATCGACATGCTGCGCGACTTCGGGTCGATGTCGGACAAGATGGCGACCGCGCTGAAGATTGCCGGCGCCTGCCGGATGAACGTGGTCATCTCGGGCGGCACCGGTTCGGGCAAGACGACCATGCTCAACGCCCTGTCGAAGATGATCGATCCGGGCGAGCGCGTGCTGACCATCGAGGACGCGGCCGAACTGCGCCTGCAGCAGCCGCACTGGCTGCCGCTGGAAACCCGTCCGCCGAACCTTGAGGGCCAGGGGGCGATCACCATCGGCGACCTGGTGAAGAACGCCCTGCGTATGCGCCCTGACCGGATCATCCTGGGCGAAATCCGCGGCGCGGAGTGTTTCGACCTCCTCGCCGCCATGAACACCGGCCACGACGGTTCGATGTGCACCCTTCACGCAAACTCCCCGCGCGAGTGCCTTGGCCGTATGGAAAACATGATCATGATGGGCGACATCAAGATCCCGAAGGAAGCGATCAGCCGCCAGATCGCGGAATCGGTGGATCTCATCGTGCAGGTCAAGCGCCTGCGCGACGGTTCCCGCCGCACCACGAACATCACCGAAGTGATCGGCATGGAAGGCGACGTGATCGTCACCCAGGAGCTGTTCAAGTTCGAATACCTGGACGAGAGCGACGACGGCAAGATCATCGGCGAGTTCCGCTCGACCGGCCTGCGCCCCTACACGCTGGAAAAGGCCCGCCAGTTCGGCTTCGACCAGGCCTATCTGGAAGCCTGCCTCTAAGGCAATCCGTTTAATGACAAAGAAATAGCCCGCCGGAGGAACGCTCCGGCGGGCTCTTCTTGTTGAGGCTGACGCCGAGAGGGCTGGTCAGGCCGCTTCCCTGGCCTTCAGGTATTCGGGGAAGCAAACCTGCTGCCGGGTCTCGCCCGGGGCGAGCATCCGGCTGCCGGGACGCACGTCGTACTGGCTGGTGAGGTCGAGTTCCTCGGCCACCTTGCGCATGTGCGGGATCACGTCTTCGGCAATCAGGCGCATGTTCTTGCGGCGGCGATCCCCACTGACATCGCCCTGGATGTTCATGAACACAAAGGCGCCCGGACGGGCCACGCGCAGGATCGTCTCGATCCGTTCCTTCACCTGCTCGGCCGTGCCGGCAATGATCTGGTAGTTCTTGCGCATGTTCTCCAGCGCAACGTCGATCTCGCGGTGGGCCTTCTCGACGTCTTCGGCGGTGAGATCCTTCTTGCCCAGATCCTCGCCCATGATCTTCTCACGGTTGAGGCCGAGCCATGCGCCGCTGACTTGGGTGGACATGCGGCGGATCGCGTTCTCAGAGTTGAAGCCGGCCGGCAGCGTGTGCTCGGCGCGGGCGAACAGGCGGTTGCCGTGAGCGAACAGGAAGTTGCGCGCGAGTTCGACAGCCTCTTCCTCGGTGTCACCGACCGAGACCATGCCGAGGTAGGCAAAGTTCTCCGGACCGGCCTGGAAGCCGCGGTCGGCCACGAGATCGGCATACTTTTCCCACAGCTCGGCGGTGGGCGCCAGCGAGGTGCCGAGACCGAGATAGGGGTAGTTGTGCTGGGCCGCCCACTCGATGGTTTCCATCGACAGCACGCCGGGGATGAAGGTCGGCGGAATGGGCTTCTGGTAGGGCAGGACCCAGGGGTTCACGTGCCGGTAGTGGAAGTGCTTGCCTTCGTAGCGCCACGGCCCCGGACGGGTCCAGGCCTGGACGATGAAGTCATGCGCTTCCTCGAACATCTCGCGGTTGTAGGCGGGATTCGCATTGTTGAAGAACTGCTCCGGGCCCGAACCGCGGACCCAGCCCGCGACGACGCGGCCGCGCGACACGAGGTCGATCTGGGCGATCTCCTCTGCCACGCGTAGCGGGTTTCGGTGCGCCGGCAGCGGGTTGCCGATCATGACCAGCTTGGCCTTCTCGGTCCGCGTGGCGAGCATGGCCGCGGTGATGTTGAGGCAGGCGCTCATGCAGAACGGGTTGCCGTGGTGCTCGTTGAGGCACAACGCGTCAAAGCCGAGCTTCTCGGCGTAGACGTATTCGTCGAGGTACTCGTTGTAGAGGTCCGAACCGAGCTTGGCATCGAAATTGCGGTTCGAAATGCCGAAGTAGCTCCCGTGGCGCAGCACCTGCTCCTCGGTGACGCCGCGATAGGGCTGTTCGGTGAAATAACCAATGAGCATGCTAATCGGCTCCTACTTCAGGAAATTCTGGACCAGCGAGACGAAGGTCTCGGGCGCCTCGATTTCGGGGCGGTGACCCACGCCCTCGATCACTGAGACCGTCGCATTGGTCAGGGACCTGGCATAGACGTCAACGCAGCCTTCCGGGCAGATGATGTCGTCAGTGCCGCGGATGATCAGGGTCTCGTTCGGGACGCCGGCGAGCAGGTGCGGCAGGGCCGGATCGAACATGAAGGGTTCCCAGCCGAGCCGCGAGGTTTCCGCGCGGGCGAATTCGAACAGCAGGAACTGATCGGAATCCATCTTGCCGCCGTAGATCTGCGTGAATTCCGGCGCATCCTGCTTGCTGACCGTGGCTGCGACGTGGGTGCGGACGGTGACGGCGAGGAAATCGAAGATCTGGCCCTTGGTCGGGCGCACGCCGAGCGGGCCGACCAGCACCATCTTGTTGAACAGGCTGGGATCGATCACGGCCATTTCCGCGGCGATATAGGCGCCGGCAGAAAAGCCGATCACGTCGATCGGTCCGCCGAGCTGGCGGACCAGACGGGCGTAGTGGACGGCGAGATCGCGATAGTCGCGCAGCCATTCGATCCGTTCGCTGCGGCCGAAACCGGGCTGCAGAGGGATCACCTGCTCACGCGATGCGGCGAGCGTGTCGTTCCAGCCCATCCAGCCCGGAAACCCCAGTTCGTCATGCAGGATCAGCAGGGGCTTGCCCGAGCCTCCCTTGAGCAGGACGAGGTTAGCCGAATCAATCCGGATCTGCTCCTCGACGATGCGCTCTGCCACTTCAACCAACTGAAGCCTCCTATATCAACCAAACGTCAGTTTGGTCATTCTGTTATATGCCAGCCCGCGCGGTGTCAAGCCACGCCTCCCGGCAAATCTGCCGTCACCGCACTGCAGCATTATGCTGTCCGGATTGGCTCGCAGCCATGTAGACCAATCTTGCCTATCTGATCTACAAACAAACAACCGATTGGGTCGCATATGCGTGGAAAATGCGACGCAGGCCTGCCGAGCGGCGGTGGCGCCGCTCGCGATGCCCCGGAGAGACCGAGATTATGGAAGAATCGCCAACCAACATCCTGTTCCGCCCGCTCCAGGTGGGGGCTACGACGCTGCCGAACCGAATCGCCATGGCGCCGATGACGCGGGAGTTCGCCCGCAACGGAGTCCACGATCCGCGCGCCGTCGACTATTACGTGCGCCGTGCCCAGGGCGGCGTGGGGCTCCTCATCAGCGAGGGCAGCCCCCCTCCCCTGCCCGAAGCGCCGTGGCGCGCGACGCTTCCGGGGTTCGATTCCGAAGCCGCGCTGGAGCCCTGGCGGCAAATCGCGTCGGGCGTTCGGGCCGCGGGATCGCATATGCTGGTCCAGCTGTGGCACGGCGGCCTGCAGCGTGACGCGGCGACATCCGCCCGACCGGATGTTCCCTCGATCGGCCCGTCGGGCGTCTTCCCGGTAAGCCGAGAGGACGATCCGACCCAGACCGAGCTGCGGCCGATGGGCCAGGAAATGACGATCCAGGACATCGAGCGGACGATCGACGGCTTCGCCCGCGCCGCCAAGATCTGCCAGGACCTTGGCTTCAGCGGTGTCGAACTGCACGCGGCGCACGGCTACCTGTTCGACCAGTTCTTCTGGACCGGCACCAACCTGCGCACCGACCGCTATGGCGGTTCGGTCGAAAACCGCACCCGGCTGGCGGTAGAGACCGTGCAGGAGATCCGTCGCCGGACCGGGCCGGACTTCCTCATCAGCCTGCGCATCTCGCAGTTCAAGCCGCCGCTCTACACGGTGCGGCTGGTCGAAACCCCGCAGGAGCTCGGCGCGTTCCTCGAGCCGCTGGCCGCATCGGGAATCGACCTGATCCACGCCTCGACCCGGCGGTACTGGGTGCCCGAATTCGAAGGCAGCGAACTGAACCTTGCCGGCTGGGCCAAGAAGCTGACCGGACTGCCGACCATTTCGGTCGGCTCGGTAGCTCTGGCCACGGGGTTCGATCCGCGCAAGGGCGCCGGGCGCCAGTCCGAGATTGCTGCGATCGACCCGCTGCTGGAGCGGATGGAACGCGGCGAGTTCGACATCATCGCCGTCGGCCGATCGCTTCTGGCGAACCCGAACTGGGCCAGGATCGTCCGCGAACAGGGCGTCGATGCGCTTGCCCCGTTCGACCAGACGGCGCTGAACGAGCTGGCCTGAACCGCCAGACGCAAAAGGGGCAGGTCGCCGCATGGCGCCTGCCCTTTCGCTTGCGAGCCGATGCGACCCGATCCGCGCCAGAGCCGCACCAGATCCGGGTGAGCGTCAGCTCCCGGTAAAGCGGGGGGCGCGCCGATCGAAGAAGGCCTGGGTGCCTTCCCGAAAATCCCGGGTCCTGGTTGCCTGCCCCTGGCCAATGCGTTCGGCGGCAAGCGCAGTTTCCAGATCGCTTTCCAGTCCCTGCCAGGCGAGATGCTTGATCGTGGCGAGGGACTTGGGTCCCTTCGCGAGGGCCTTGGCCAGATCCATCACCGTGCCGTCAAGCTCCGCGTCGGGAACGACCTGCGAGACCAGGCCCCACTCCAGCGCCTGCTGCGCGTCGAGCCGTTCGCCGAGCAGCATGAGACGCATCGCGCGGACACGGCCGATCGCGCGGCTCAACAGCCACGACGAGCCGCCATCGGGCACGAGACCCACCTTGGAGAAGGCGTGGAAGAAGAACGCGGTGTCCGAGCAGACGATCAGATCCCCGGCCATGGCAATCCCGCAGCCCACCCCCGCCGTGACCCCGCGGATCGCGGTAATGACCGGCTGATCCATGTCGCGCATGGCAAGGACCGCGGGATTGAACACCCGCTCCAGCTGGCCGCCGCCATCCGGTTCGGGATCCTTGAGCAGTTCCACGGCATCGTCGAGGTTGGCCCCCGAGCAGAATGCCTTGCCCTCGCCGGTCACGATGACCGCGCGCGCCTCGCCCGCCGCCCGGCGCAGGCAGCTCAGCAGGGCGCCGCCCATTTCCTCGCTGATGGCGTTTAGGCGCTTGGGATCGTTGAGCGCGATCCGCGCAACTCCTTCGGCAAGGGCATAGGTGACGAGGGGTTCGCTCATGTCCGCTCCGCAGCTCAGCTCATCTTGCGTTCGTCGAGGCCGAGACTGCGCCCGATGATTTCGAGCATGATCTCGCTGGTCCCGGCGAAGATCCGCGTGATGCGCGCATCGGTATACATCCGGCAGACACGGTATTCATCCATGTAGCCGGCACCGCCGTGGAGCTGGACGCAGGTATCCAGCACGCGGCCTTCCAGCTCGCTCGCCGTGAGCTTCGCGGCCGAGGCATCCTCGGGGGTCAGCTCGCCGGAGTTGAGCAGGAGGACGCACTGGTCGACATAGGCCTGGCACTGGTCGATCTCGGCCCGCATCCGGGCCATCTCGAAGCGGGTGTTCTGGAACGCCCCGATCGGCTTGCCGAAGGCGCGCCGGGTCTTCACGAATTCCAGCGTATCGTCGAAGGCGACCTGCGCGGCGCCGACCGAGCCGATCGCCACGACGAGGCGTTCCTGCGCGAGGAACCTGGCCAGGTACTTGAAGCCCATGCCCGCTTCGCCAAGCAGGTTTTCCTTGGGCACCTTGACGTCGTTGAAGAAAAGCTCGGCCGTGTCCTGGCTCTTCATCCCCATCTTGTCGAGGTTGCGCCCGCGCTCGAAGCCTTCCATCCCGCGCTCGACGATGAACAGGCTGATCCCGTACTTGTTTTCGGGATCGGTCCGCGCCGCCACGACGACCGCATCGCCGTTGATGCCGTTCGAGATGTAGGTCTTGGACCCGTTGAGCAACCAGTGATCGCCCTTGTCGACCGCGCTGGTGCGCATGCCGGCAAGGTCGCTGCCCATGGCGGGCTCGGACATGGCGACTGCAAGGATCGTCTCGCCCGAGATCGCGCCGGTCAGGAAGCGCTGCTTCTGGTCCTCATTGCCGAGCTTCGCGATGTAGGGCGCGACGATGTTGCTGTGCAGGTTGGCGTAGAAGCCGGAGTCCCCGTAGGCGAGGTTCTCCTCGATGATGATCTGCTCGAAGCGGAAATCATCGATGCCGGCGCCGCCATAGGCCTCGTCGGCCCAGGTGCACAGCAACCCGTTTTCGCCCGCCTTGCGGTAGACCTCGCGGTCAACGATCCCCGCCTTGCGGAACTTTTCCCAGTGCGGCCCCACCTCCGCCTTCATGAACTTGCGTACTGAATCCCGGAACTGATCGTGCTCCGGTTCGAAGATGAGGCGACGCATCAGGCAGCTTCCTTCTTGGCCTCGGGATAGAACGTCTCACCCTTGGCGGCGCGTTCGCGCAGCCACGGTGACGGCGCGAAGCGCGGACCGTAGGCCTGGGTCAGGCGATCGGCCTCGGCCACGAACCTGGCGATCCCGACGGTGTCGATGTAGCTCAGCGTTCCGCCGGTCCAGGCCGGGAAGCCCCAGCCATAGAGCGAACCGAGATCGCCGTCCTCGGCGGTTTCGAGCACGCCTTCCTCGAGGCAACGGGCGGTTTCGATCGCCTGCACGTAGAGGAACCGGGTCTTCAGCTCGTCCTGGTCAGGCTGTTCGGCGGCCGGCGGGAAGTGTTCCGCCAGGCCCTTCCACAGCCGCTTCGGACCATCGCTCGGATAATCGTAGAAGCCCGCGCCGGCCTTGCGGCTGCCGCGCCCCAAGCCGATCATCGTCCGCAGCACCGGCACGCCGCCGCGCGGAACGTAGTTCGGGTCCTTCTGGGCAATGGCCTGCTCGACGATCGAGACGCACAGGTCCATCGTGACCTCGTCCAGCAGGGCCAGCGGGCCGACCGGCATGCCGATGGCCTTGGCCGCATTCTCGATCCGCGCCGGTTCGACGCCTTCCTCGAGCATGGCCGCGCCTTCGTAGACCAGGGTCTGGAACACGCGACTGGTGTAGAAGCCACGGCTGTCGTTCACGACGATCGGGGTCTTGCGGATCCTGGCGATGAAATCGAGCGCCGTGGCGAGCGCGACCGAGCCGGTCTGCTTGCCCATGATCACCTCGACCAGGCCCATCCGGTCGACCGGCGAGAAGAAGTGCAGGCCGATGAACTGATCGGGCCGCTGCGACGCTTCGGCCAGGCCGGTTATCGGCAGGGTCGACGTGTTGGAGGCGTAGATCGCATCGGCGGGGATCACCGCCTCGACCTTGCGGATCGTCTCGTTCTTGACGCCGACGTCCTCGAACACCGCCTCGACCACCAGCTGGACGCCTTCGAGCCTGGCGAAATCGTCGGTCGGGGTAATGCGGGCGAGCATCTCGTCCATCTTGGCCTGGCTGAGCTGGCCGCGTTCGACCTGCTTGCCCCAGACCTTCTGCGAATAGGCCTTGCCCTTTTCGGCGGCGGCCACGTCACGGTCGATCAGCACCACCTCGATCCCGGCCGCAGCCGAGACGAGCGCAATGCCCGAGCCCATCATGCCGGCTCCGATGACGCCGATCCTGGTGAAGCTCGCCTTCGGCACGCCGGCCGGACGACGGGCGCCCTTCTCGGCCGCCTGCTTCGAGATGAAGGTCGTCCGGATGATGTTGCGGGCGACCGTATCGGTCAGCAGGTTCGCGAAGAACTTGCTTTCGAGCGACAGGGCGCGGTCCATCGGCATCTGCATGCCATCGAACACGGCGCTGAGGATCGCGAGCCCAGCGGGCTGGTTGTAGCCGCCGTCACGCGCGATGTTGGCCGCGGCGAGCGACGAGGCCGTGGCATTCTCGGGCACGAGCATCCCGCGCATTTCGGGGATGAAGTAGCCCTTGCGGTCCCACGCCTGGGTCGGCTCGGGCTTGCTGGCCAGCCATTCGCGGGCCTTGTCGACCACCTTGTCGGCCGGAGCCAGGGCATCGACGATTCCGTAGGCCAGCGCCTCGGCCGGCTTCTGCGACTTGCCGGTGAGGAGGAGCTTCAGAGCCTTCTCGATGCCGACGAGGCGGACCATGCGCTGCGTGCCGCCCGAGGCGGGGAGCAGGCCGAGGGTTACCTCCGGCAGGCCGACGATCGCCTTGGGATCGTCCGACAGGACGCGATGGTGGCAGGCAAGCGCCAGCTCGAAGCCGCCGCCGAGGGCGAGGCCATTGAGCGCGCAGGCGACCGGCTTGCCCATCGTTTCCAGCGCACGGTGCATGCGCGTGGCATTGTGGCTGAACTCGTAGGCCTCGCGCTTGGTCATGCGGCCGTAGCCGGTGACCATCAGCTTGAGGTCGGCGCCGGCCATGAAGGCGGGCTTGCCCGAGGTCAGGATCACGCCCGTCACCGAAGCATCGTCGCGCAGGTCGGCGATGGCGGCGTTCATGTCATCGATGAAGCGCCCGGCGACGACGTTCATCGTCTCGTCGGGGTTGTCCAGAACGATGAGCGCCACGCCGTCGGCGCCCTTTTCAACGCGGATCACGCGATATTCGTAGCTCATGTGTCAGACTCTCTCGATGATGGTGGCGATACCCAGGCCGTTGCCGGCGCACAGGAGCGTCATGGCCGTGCCAAGACCCTGGCGCTCCAGCTCATCGAGCACGGTGCCGAGGATCATGGCGCCGGTGGCGCCGAGCGGGTGGCCGAGCGCAATCGCGCCGCCGTTGACGTTCATCTTGGCATGATCGACGTCCATCCTGTCCATGAAGCGCATGACGACGGCCGCGAAGGCCTCGTTCAGCTCCCACAGGTCGATGTCGTTCTTGTTCATGCCGGTCAGGCGCAGAGCCTTCTCGGCCGTGTCGGCCGGAGCGGTCAGCATGATCGTCGGCTCGGACCCGATCGTGGCCCAGCCCCTGATCCGGGCGCGCGGCTTCAGTCCGGCCTTCTGGCCGAACTCGGCATTGCCGAGGAGGACGACGCCCGAGCCATCGACGATGCCGCTGGAGTTGCCGCCCGTGTGGACATGGACCAGCTCCTCGATCTGCGGATAGCGTTCCTTGGCGATGCGGGCGTAACCCTGCGCGGCAAGCGCCGGGAAGGCGGGCTTCAGGCTGCCGAGCGATTCGACGGTTGTGCCGGGCCGGCGGTATTCGTCGTGGTCGAGGATGACTTCGCCCATGACATCGCGCACTGGCACGATCGAGCGGCTGAAGCGGCCCTCGTCCCAGGCCTGCGCTGCACGGCGCTGGCTTTCCGCGGCGAACGAATCGACATCGGTACGGCTGTAGCCGTCCAGTGTGGCGATCATGTCGGCGCCGATGCCCTGGGGCGCGAAGTAGTTGTGGAACGCGGTCTGCGGGTCGGCCACCCAGGCGCCCGAATCGTAGCCGAGCTTGACCCGGCTCATCGCCTCGACGCCGCCGCCGACGCCGGCGCTGGCCATGCCCGCGCCGATCTGCGCGGCTACGTTGTTCACGGCTTCCAGGCCAGAGGCACAGAAGCGGTGGATCTGCTGCGCGGCGACGGTCTGTTCGTAGCCGGCGCTGATCACCGCGGCGCGAGCAAGGACACCGCCCTGTTCGCTGACCGGCTGCGCGCACCCGATGACGACATCGTCCAGCAGGCCGGTGTCCAGCTCGTTGCGGTCGCGCAGATTCTTGAGCAGCTGGCTGACGAGTTCGACCGGCGGGATCTCGTGCAGGGCGCCGTCGGGACGGCCCTTCCCGCGCGGAGTCCGCACATGATCGTAGATAAAGACGTCTTGCATCGTTTAACCTTTCGAATAGCCGCCGACTGCCGGCCACGAGCGGCGCAGATCGGCTTGGCCCTGGAGCCTGCTGGATCGATCCGCGGCCAATGGTGATCGGCCTTGCTGCGCGCATAGGCGCGACCGGGAGCAACCATCTCTATCCAGCAGACAAGCCCGCTTGTCAAACGAACGATTGGTTGATTACCGGCCCGAGTCTGACCAAGCGGGTTTTTAACGCCCGACGGCCCGACTCAGAAATCCGCAACAGCACGAATGCAGGCGAATTGCAATTGGTTGGACCGACCTTCGCAGCGAAGGCCGGTTCGGGCGGCACGACGGATGCTTCCTGCCCGCGCGCAGACCAGCAAAACGGATCGCCGCACGGGGGCTTGAGGGGACGCGGCGGGGCTGGCAGCTTGCACGCGACGATGGCGGTTCAGGCGGACCGAGCCCTCGCTGGAATCGGAGGAATTGCCGTGCCTGTTGCTGAGAAGGCTATCGATCCCGGGAAGGCAGGCAACCATGGCCATTCGGCATAGCATCAACGCCGTGGCGTTTGGCCCGCGAGCCAGTGCGTCGTCCGTAGTCGATGCGTTCGGCCCCGGCGAGGACTTCGCCATGGTCTTGCCGACCTGGACGCTGGACAATGAGCCAGGGGGGCGGGATGCGGCCATCGCGCGCGTGGCCAACAGCGGACGGTCCGTCGTTTCGATGCTGCAGGCTTCGTGGTTCACGCTCGACCAACCGGAGCGCTGGCCGGCCGAGCAGGATTCGCTTCTGCAGGCGGTGCGCGCTGCCGCAGCGGTCGGCGCGCCGTTTCTTTACGGGACGACCGGGCCGGCCGGCCGCCTCGGGTTCGATGCAATGGTGGAGGCGCTCGACCGGGCGCTTGCCCCGGTCCGGCCGGTGGCGGCCGATCGCGGCGTGACCCTGCTACTGGAATCCACCAATCCGCTGCGCCGTTCGCTCAGCGCCGTGTTCACGTTTCGCGATCTGGTTGACCTGTGCGCGGCGACCGGAACGGGCCTGTGCGTGGACCTGACCGCCGTGGGGCTGGACCGGGCCATCGCGACCGACCTTGCCCGCCATGCGCGGGAGATCGCGGTGGTGCAGGTGGGAGACCTGATGCCCGCTACGCTCACGGTCGGCCAGCGTGCCGTTCCGGGCGACGGTGACCTGCCGCTTGCCGACCTCCTGGCCGCCCTGCTGCGCGGGGGCTTCGACGGGGTGCTCGACCTCGAGGCCTTCGGACCGCGGATCGATGCGGAAGGGCCCGCGAAGGCGATGGCCCGGGGCCACCGCGCCATGCTCGGCCTGCTTGCTCAGGCCGGCGGCCAGGCCGCAGCCTCGTCGTAGGCGGCCAGGACCCGGCCGAATGTCGTCTCCACGATCGGCTTCATCCCGGCGTGCGTGGCAATGATCCCCGCATCGGCCTTGAGCCCGGCAATGGCCCGCGCGGCCACCTCTTCGGCGGAAAGCTTGCGCGGGAACTGCGGCAGGGCCTCGGGGAAACCCTTTGCCAGCCCGAGACCGGCCGAGCCGCGCGGTTCGCCATAGCGCGCTGGGCGGCTGCGCTGCCCCGCGTCGGTGATCTCCGTTTCCGTCATGGCCGGAACCAACAGCGACACCTGGACCCCGTGCGCCGCCGCTTCAGGCCGGAGGGCCAGGGCCACCGCGTGGACCGCCGCCTTGGCCGCAATATAGGGGCCGTGGTTGAGCAGCCAGTCCGGACTGAACCCGGTTTGCGATCCGGTGATGAGGATCTGGCCGGACCCTCGCGCCGCCATGTCGGGATAGAAGGCCTGGATGCAGTTGGTCACCCCGCCCAGCACGGTGTCCATGACCCAGTCCCAATCGCCCTCGGCATGATCGAGGAACGGCCCGGTTGTGGTTACCCCGGCATTGGCGCAGAGCAGGTCTGTCCCGCCGTATTCGGCGCGCACGTGCTCAGCCAGGGCACGCACCGAAGCACGGTCTGCCACGTCGCAGACGAAGGTACCGACCTGGGCGCCGGCGGCCCTCAGGTCCGCGGCCGCCGCCTCCAGCCGGCCGGCGTTGCTGGAGGAGATCACGATCCGCATTCCCTCTTGCGCCAGGGCGGCGGCAAGCGCCTTGCCGATCCCCGTAGATCCACCGGTGATGACAGCTGTTTTTCCGGCATATTGCATGGGCGATCTCTCCTGCGGGCTGTTTGTATCATTAGCTGTCAAGGACATGCCCCGCGCGGGAGCGCGATGCAACCGGCGGTTTGGTCGTTGCAGACGGTCCCGGAATCGTCCAAGCCGGACCGGCCGCGTTGTGGAGGGAGACAAGATGGCAAGGCCGGTTTCGGCATTTCGTGAGCTGGCCCGCAAGCGCCTGCCCCCGATGCTGTTCCATTACATCGACGGCGGCGCCTATGGCGAGGCCACCCTGCGCCGGAACGTGGCCGACCTGGAGGCGATCGAGCTGCGCCAGCGGGTGCTGGTGGACGTTGGCGAGCTGGATACCGCGGTGCTGGTGTTGGGGCGGGAGTGGTCCATGCCGGTGGGCCTGGCCCCGGTTGGCCTCAGCGGCATGTATGCCCGCCGTGGCGAGACGCAGGCGGCAGCGGCGGCAGCTACCGCGGGGGTGCCCTTTACCTTGTCCAGCACGGCCGTGTGCGGGGTCGAGGAGACCCAGAATGCCAGCCGCGACCCGATCTGGTACCAGCTCTACATCATCAAGGATCGCGGCTTTGCGCAGGATCTTCTGGCGCGGGTCAAGGCGGCGGGGGTCTCGGTCCTGGTCCTGACGGTGGACCTGCCGGTGCCCGGGGCGCGGTACCGCGACCTGTGGTCGGGCATGTCGGCCACGCCGGGCGTGGCCTCGGCGCTGCGACGGGCCTGGCAGGGCATCAGCCATCCCCGCTGGCTGGCCGACGTGTACCTTGGCGGGCGCCCTCACACTCTGGGCAACCTGGCGGGCGGGGCGCAGGGCAACGGGCTCGGCGACCTCCAGCCGTGGATCGCGCGCAATTTCGACGCGACCGTTTCGTGGAACGACATTGCGTGGGTCCGCCGCCATTGGGACGGCCCGGTGGTGATCAAGGGGGTGCTGGACCCGGAGGATGCCCGGCTGTGCGTTGAGCACGGGGTGGACGGGCTGGTCGTGTCGAACCACGGCGGACGCCAGCTGGACGGGGTGCCATCCATGGCAAGGGCCCTCCCCGCGATCGCGGACCTCGTGGCGGGGCGCCTTCCGGTCCTGTGCGACGGGGGCATACGCTCGGGCCTCGACGTGCTGCGCGCCATGGCGCTGGGGGCCGACGGATGCCTGCTCGGCCGGGCCTGGGCCTATGCGCTGGCCGCGCGCGGCGGGGCCGGCGTTTCCGAAATGCTAGAGACGATCCGCGGCGAACTGAAGGTCGCGATGGCCCTGACCGGCTGCACCGACATCAGGACGGCTGGCCGCGACATGCTGGCGGGAACAGTGCCCGGCTGAGGCCCCGCCCTGCCGGATCAGACGCGCCGGGCCTGTTCCCAGGCGAGGGCGGCGAGTTCGGGGAAGGACTTCGCCCGCTCCTGCGCCTCGGCCGAGCTGGCCGTGCCGCGCAGAACCCGACCCTTGATCCCGTGGAAGATCGCGGCGAGCCGGAAGAAGTTGAAGGCCATGTAGAAGTCGTACTCCGGCATTCCGGAGCGGCCGGTGCGCCGGCAGTAGGCCTCGAGGTATTCCTGCTCGGTGGGAACGCCCAGCGCGGCGATGTCCGCCCCGCCCAGCCCCGCCACGATATGCGGCGGCATCCGGTACATCATGGCGTTGTAGGCAAAGTCCGCGCCCGGGTGACCGAGCGTCGACAGCTCCCAGTCGAGGACCGCTAGCACGCGCGGTTCGGTGGGGTGGAAGATCATGTTGTCGATGCGGAAATCGCCGTGGACGATCGAAGTTTCGTCGGCCGCCGGAATGTTGGCGGGCAGCCATTCGACCATGCGGTCCATGTTCGGATCGCGCCCGGCCAGTTCATCCGCGAGGTACTGCTGCGACCAGCGGCCGATCTGGCGCTGGAAGTAGTTGCCGGGCCGGCCATAGTCACCGAGGCCGACGGCCTGATAATCGGCCATGTGGAGCTGGGCCACGACGGCGTTCATCGCATCGAACAGCGCGTGGCGTTCCTCGGGGCTGACGCCGGGGATCGTCGCATCCCAGAAGATGCGGCCCTCAATCATGTCCATCACGTAGAACCAGGTGCCGATGACCGCATCGTCCTCGCACAGGCCGAAGACATGGGCGACGGGAAAGCCTGCCTGCTCCAGCCCGCGCAGCACGCGCGCCTCGCGCTCCACCGCGTGGGCGCCCTTGAGCAGCTGGCCCGGCGGCTTGCGGCGCAGGACGTAGTGCTTTCCGGGGGTGATCAGCTTGTAGGTCGGGTTGGACTGCCCGCCCTTGAACTGTTCGACCGAGAGCGGCCCGGAAAAGCCATCGACGTTTGCCGCCATCCACCGCTCGAGCGACGCCTGGTCGAAGGCGAAGCCCTCACGGACCGGGGTCGTCCCCTCGTTCGCACTCGCGGAGGTGGCGTTCATGCGTGGGCCTTGGCGTGATCGCGCTTGATCTTCTTGGCGAGGCTCCACTTGTGGACCTCGGTCGGGCCGTCATAGATGCGGAAGGCCCGGACCTCGCGGAAGATCTGCTCGACGATGGTGTCGCCGGTCACCCCGGTCCCGCCCATCACCTGGACGCAACGGTCGGCGGCGCGCATCAGGGCTTCGGAAACGGCGACCTTGGCCATCGAGCTTTCGACCGTGCCGATGCTGCCGGTGTCGAGCACGCCGGCGCACCAGTCGATCATCAGTTCGGCCTGCTTCAGGTCGATCATGTTCTCGGCCAGCATGAAGCCGACGCCTTCGTGGTCCACCAGCGGCTTGCCGAAAGCCATGCGGCGGCAGGCATAGTCGCTGGCGATCTCCTGGGCGCGGACCACGCCGCCGTACCACCGCATGCAGTGCGACAGGCGCGCGGGGCTGAGGCGGACCTGGGCGAGCTTGAAGCCTTCGCCGGGCTGGCCGAGCATCTGGTCGGCCGGAACGCGCAGGTTCTCGATCCGCACGACGGCGTGGCCGCCGGGCATCGAGCTGTCGATGGTGTCGAGCAGGCGCTCGATCCGGATCGCCGGATCGGGCAGGTCGACGAGAAACATCGAGGCGCCCTCCTCGGCCTTGGCCATGACGATACCGACCCTGGCGCCGTCGGCACCGGTGATGAAGGCCTTGCGGCCGTTGATCACCCAATGGTTGCCGTCCTTGACGCAGGTCGTCTTCAGCATCGACGGATCGGAGCCGGCGCCCTGGTCCTCGGCGGGTTCGGTCATGAAGAAGGCCGAACGGGCAAGGCCCTTCACCACCGGTTCGAGGAAGCGGGCCTTCTGCTCGGCCGTGGCGACCTTGCCGAGGAGGTACATGTTGCCCTCGTCCGGCGCCATCGTGTTGACCGCGACCGGGCCGAGCGGCGACAGGCCGGAGCGCTGCAGCACGATGGCGGTCTCGCGCTGGGTCAGGTGGCTGCCGTCGGGCAGGATGTGCGGGGTCATCACTCCGGCTTCGCGGGCGAGCGCACGCATTTCGTCGACCAGCTCTGCCGAGGGGCCGTGGCTGCCGAGCCGAGGATCGCGTTCGTAGGGAACGACCGTGTTGCGGACGAAGGCTTCGACGGCGCCGGCTATCTTGAGCGCGCGCTCGGTCATTTGAAGTTCTCCGGAACGATGAAATGGGCTTCGGTGACGGACTTCAGGTGCTCCAGCGTCACGCCGGGCGCGAGCTCCACCAGGTGGAAAGGCGATTCGCGGTCCGGACGCTCGAACTGGGCGAGGTCGGTGATGAGGACATCAACGACGTCGGCGCCGGTCAGCGGCAGGGTGCAGGCCTTGCGGAACTTGGGCGAGCCGTCCTTGGCGCAGTGGTCCATCAGGACAATGATGCGGCGCACGCCCGAGACGAGGTCCATCGCCCCGCCCGGCCCCTTGACCATCCGGCCCGGCACCATCCAGTTGGCGAGGTCGCCGTTCTCGGCCACTTCCATCGCGCCAAGGACAGACAGGTTGATATGGCCGCCGCGGATCATCGCGAAACTGTCGGATGAGGAAAAATAGCTGGTCCGGTCAAGCTCGGTGATGGTCTGCTTGCCGGCGTTGATGATGTCGGCGTCAACCGCGTCCGCGGCCGGGAACGGGCCCAGGCCCAGCATTCCGTTCTCGGACTGGAGGGTCACGTCGACGCCCGGCGCGATGTAGTTGGCGACCAGGGTCGGGATGCCGATCCCGAGGTTGACGTAGTAACCGTCCTTCAGTTCGGCGGCGGCGCGGGCGGCCAGTTCTTCTCGCGTCCAGGGCATCAGGCGGTCTCCTCGCGGACGGTGCGCTTCTCGATGCGCTTTTCGTTGTGGGTGGCCAGGATCAGCCGGTCGACGAAGATGCCGGGGGTGTGGATCTGATCGGGATCGAACGAGCCGACCGGCACGATCTCTTCCACTTCGGCCACGGTCACCTTGCCGCAGGTGGCGACCATGGGATTGAAGTTCCGGGCGGACTTGCGGAACACCAGATTGCCGTGGGTGTCGCCCTTCCACGCTTTCACGATGGCAAGATCGGCACGCAGGCCGGTTTCCATGATGTGAGGGCGGCCATCGAACATCCGCTCCTCCTTGCCTTCGGCCACCATCGTGCGGGCGCCCGTGGCGGTGTAGAAGGCCGGAATGCCCGCCCCGCCGGCGCGAATGCGTTCGGCCAGGGTGCCCTGCGGAGTGAACTCCAGCTCCAGCTCGCCGGACAGGAACTGCCGCTCGAACTCCTTGTTCTCGCCCACGTAGGAGGAGATCATCTTCCGGACCTGCCGCGCCTTCAGGAGGATCCCGAGGCCGAAATCGTCAACTCCGGCGTTGTTGGAAATCAGGGTCAGCTCGCGGACGCCGGAGCGGTTGATCTCGTCGATCAGGGTTTCGGGAATGCCGCAGAGACCGAACCCGCCCGAGGCGATCGTCATGCCATCGAACAGCAGGCCGGCCAGTGCGGTCGGCCCATCATCGTAGAGCTTGTTTGCCATCCTAGATCCTTACAAGGTGCTGACGAGATGACCGCCATCGGCAACGATGACGCTCCCGGTCATGTAGGCGCCGGCCTGTGAGGCAAGCAGCAGAAGGGGCCCGTCCAAGTCCTGCAGATCGCCAAGTCTGCGCTGCGGAATGCGCTTGATCAAGGCCTTGCCCGCGTCGCTGTCGCGGAAATCGGTGTTGAGGTCCGTGCCGATGTAGCCCGGCGCGATCGCGTTTACGCGGATGCCGAAGCGGGCCCATTCGAGCGCAAGGGCCTTGGTGAGCTGGATCACGCCGGCCTTGGACACGGCATAGGGCACGACGTTGCCGGCCTGGCGCAGACCGAGGATCGAGGCGATGTTGATGATCGAACCGCCCGTGCCGCGCGCCTTCATGCCTTCCGCCGCGGCCTTGGCCATCAGGAACACGCCCTTCAGGTCGGTGTCGACCACGGCGTCCCAGTCCTCCTCGGTCTGGCTCAGCGCGGGCTTGTCGCGCACGACGCCGGCGTTGTTGACGAGGATGTCGACCGATCCGATCGTGTCCGCCGCCGCCTCGATCGAGGCGGAGCTCGACACGTCGAGCGTCAGCGCCTCGGCCTTGTGGCCATTGCCGGTGAGTTCCGCCACCAGCGCGGCCAGCGCCTCCGTGCGGCGCGCCGCAACGATCACGTCCGCGCCTGCATCGGCCAGGGTGCGGGCGAAATGTACGCCAAGCCCGGCCGAGGCGCCGGTTACCAGCGCGGTTTTCCCGTCGAGGCCGAATCTTGCCTGCATGTGCGTTTTCCTTTGCATCTGCACAAACGATGGGGCAAAATGATGGGACGATCAAGAGGGACGTTATCCGATGTCGGGAGAGGGAGGCTCCGCCGCACGCCGTCTGGAGGCGGTTGAGAGCGCGGGCGACAAGGTCTTTCGCGGCGTCATGCGCGAACTGGAGATGGGACGGCTCGTGCCCGGGCAGCGGCTCGGCGAAACCGAGCTGGCCGCCCGTTTCGACGTCGGCCGCAATGCCGTGCGCGAGGGCATCCAGCGCCTTGCCAGCCGCGGCGTGCTTGAGGTCTCCCCTCACCGCTCCGCCGCTATCCGCAAGCTCGACCTTGCCGAGGCGATGGAGGTGCTGGATGTCGCGCGCGAGCTGACCGGGCTAGTTGCGCGCAACGCCGCCGCGCGGTTCGACGCGGGACAAGACGGCGCTCCTCTGACGGAGGCTCTGGATCGATTGGAGGAAGAGGCTGCGTCCGGTCGTTCCGGCAGTTTCAGCCGCGCCCGCCGCCAGTTCTACCGCCTGCTCCTCGGGATCGGACGCAACCGCGAGCTGGACCGCATCTTTCCCGCGGTCGGCATGCACATCATCTATTCGCAGTACAACTCGCCGCGGCTGACCGACCTGCGGCTCAACGATTATCGGGCCATGGTCGTGGCGATCCGCGCGGGGGACGCGCAGGCTGCCGAATTGGCGGGCCGGGAGCATGTGGAGCGGGTGCGTTCGATCATCCGCGAGGAATACGCCTGAACCGGTCCGCCGTCAGGCGACCACTTCGACGGCGATCGCCGGTGCAGCCAGTTCGGCCGGAACGCCAAGGCCCCTGAGGACGAACGCGGTCAGCTCGCGCGAGACCTCCCGCGCGGACATCTCGCCGCTCGGGTCGAACCAGCGATAGAGCGAGCCGTTCATCGTCAGCACGGAGAGGGCGACCAGCTTCACGTTGACTTCGCGCGAGACGATGCCTTCCTCCTGCGCGGCCTGGATGAGCTGGCGCAGGAGAACGTCGTGTTCCTGCCGCAGATCGAGAATGACCTTCCGGCGTTCCGCCGAGAGGGCCTGGAAATCATGCACGAACACAGCCGTGCGATCGAGCGAATGAAGGCTTCCCTCGATGTTGTTCAGGATATAGGTGCGCAGACGCTCGATCGTGGGAGCGTTCGACGCGCGCAGGCTCGCGACCAGGTCCTGCCCCACTTCGATCGTCGACCGGATGACCTCGAACAGCAGGTCTTCCTTGGTATCGATGTAGTGGTAGAGGCTGCCCTTGAGCAGGCCGACTTCGTCCGCGATGTCCTGGATCGAAGTAAATCCATAGCCCTTTGCGGCGAAGACCCGGGCCGCTGCTTCGACCAGTTCGACGCTGCGGCTGCCCTGCCGCACGGCGGGTGCCCCCGCTGGCCGTACTTTTTTGGTCTTCACGCCCATTCCCTGATCCGTTGCGCCTGCCTACTGGCTGGGGCTATCCGTAGAAGGTCCGCGCAGCTTGCACAATGCAAAACGCGCAGGCTCCCTGCCTCGGAATGGTGCGTCAGGCCCGGGAATCCACGCTCTGCAGAAATGCGATGATGGCATCGTTGAACGCGTCGTTGCGATCGCCGGCCACCATGTGCCCGGCCCCCGCCACGTTCACGTAGGAGGCCTCCGGCATCAGGTCGAGGAAGTGGCGGACATCGTCCTCGCCTACAAGGTCGCTCATCCCGCCGCGCACCAGCAGCGTTGGCACGGCTACCCTGCGGGCAGCCGCTTCGAGGATCTCGCTCATGGCGCGCCTCTCGTGGACCCGGACCGACATGAAGGCGGGATCCCAGTGCCAGAAGAACCGCCCGTTCTCCTCACGCAGATTGCGGCGCAGGCCGGAGATGTCCTTCGGGCGGGGACGGTGGTGGTTGTAGGCCGCAACCGCATCGGCCACCTCCTCCAGACTTTCAAAGCCTTCGGGATTTCCGCTCATGAAGGCCATGATCCTTGCTGCCCCATCGGCACTGAACCGCGGTGCGATGTCAACCAGCGCAAGCGCACGGACATCCGGCGGTGACGGTTCGCCCAGCATGGCCAGCGCCGTCATGCCGCCCATCGAGGCGCCGATCACCGCCGGCGCCGATCCCAGTTGCGCAATGACGGAGCGGACGTCCGCGGTCATCGACGCCAGGGTATAGTCTCCATCCTTGGCCCAGCCGCTGTCACCGTGGCCGCGCGCGTCTATCGCGGTGACGCGGTAGCCGGCGTGAGCCAGGCGGACCCCGCCGTTCTTCCAGCTGCGCCGCGTCTGCCCCCCACCGTGCAGGAGGAGCACCGCCGGTCCGTCTTCGGGGCCGAATTCGTCGGCAATGATCACAAGGCCGTCCTTGCCAGAAAACCGACGAACCTGAGGGGTGGCTGCACTCATCGTTCAATCACCTTGCTGCCGCTCAGAGCGCAACGATCAGCGCCCCCACGTTGCGCCCGTTGCACGTGCAGGACCGTGATTCAACATCGTAATTGCCACAAGCAAGCCGCGATCGAAGGAACCAGACCCACCTCTTTGTCTCGCCCGGTACCACACCTGTGGACGACATAGCAACCAAACGTCAGGTTGGCTTGACAGAACCCCCGCCCGCGGCGCAAGGATGCCACCGCAGCTCCCGCGCCGGGCTTCGTCCGCAGTGCGCAACCACGTCATTTGTCAGCCGATCGAGCCTCATCCCGATGACGACCGAACCGCTTCTTGTCACCAGCCTGGCCCCGGGCGTAACCGCTCTGATCCTCAATCGCCCCGCCAACCGCAACGCGTTGAGCGTTGCGCTGCTGCAGGCACTGGTGGATGCCCTGAAGCAGGCCCACGCCGATCCGGCCTGCCGGGTCCTGGTGCTCGGTTCGCGTGGGACGGTCTTCTCGGCCGGGGGAGACCTCAAGGATCCGCGCGTCGCCTGGGTAGGTGAGCCCGGGAGTTCCGAGGCTCTCCTGACCGAGGCGACCGAACTGCTCGTCACGGCGCCGCAACCGGTGGTCTGCCGGGTACAGGGCCCGGTGTTCGGCGGCTCCGTGGGGCTGGTCGCCGCCTCCGACATCGTGATCGTCGACGATGACGCCGCCTTCGTGATGAACGAAACGCGTCTCGGCTTCGCGGCCACCCTTGCCGCGCCTTTGCTGGTCTCCCGGATCGGAATGGCGGCTACCCTGCGCATGATGATGCTGGGCGAACGCATATCCGGGCCGACCGCGCTGGAGATCGGATTGGCCACGCTGTGCAGCGCGCCCGGCAAGCTGGACGAAACGCTGGCAGAAACGCTCGGTCTCCTACTCGAGGGAGGTCCCGGCGGACTGGCCGCCACCAAGGCCCTGGTCCGGGCGGCGGCGAACCCGGCCACGCGCCCGGCCACGGCGGACCTCTACCGTCTCAACATCGAACTGGTCACTTCGGACGAGCACAAGGAAGGCGCTACCGCCGCGGCGGAAAGGCGCCGGCCGGCGTGGTATGTTCCTTCTCCCACGGCCGACCAGATCGCTCCGTTCTTCGCCATCCCGGCTCCGGAAGGCTGATCCCGCCCGACGGCAGCCCGGATTGACATCCCTTTTCGAACCATGGTGCCACCAATGTCCAATGCCGAAGCGCCCATGCCGGGCGGAACCCACCACCCGATCATCTCGCCGGTCGAGGAAATCATCGACGAGGCGCGGAACGGCCGCATGTTCATCCTGGTCGACGACGAAGACCGCGAGAACGAGGGCGATCTCGTGATTCCAGCGCAGATGGTCACTCCCAACGCGATCAACTTCATGGCCACCCATGGCCGCGGGCTGATCTGCCTCTCGCTGACCCAGCAGCGTGCCGATCAGCTGGGCCTGTCGCTGATGAGCCCGGCGAATGGAACCCAGTTCGAAACGGCGTTCACCGTCTCGATCGAAGCCAGGGAAGGCGTTTCCACCGGCATCTCCGCCGCCGACCGGGCGCGGACGATCATGGTGGCGATCGACCCGGCGAACAGCGCCGATTCGATCGTGCAACCCGGCCACGTCTTTCCGCTGATCGCGCGGCGCGGCGGCGTGCTGGTCCGCGCGGGCCATACCGAGGCAGCCGTAGACATCTCGCGGCTGGCCGGCCTCAATCCGTCCGGCGTGATCTGCGAGATCATGAAGGACGACGGCACCATGGCCCGGCTCGACGACCTGATCGGCTTCGCGCGGCTCCACCACCTCAAGATCGGCACAATTCGCGATCTGATCGCCTACCGCCTGCGCCACGACCACAACTTGGTGAAAACGCGCGAACAGCGCTTCGTGAGCCGGTGGGGCGGCGAATGGACGGCGATCGGCTTCCGCAACAACACGGCCGATTCGGAAAACCTCGCGCTCGTGAAGGGCACGATCGACAGCGAAAAGCCGACGCTCGTGCGGATCCACAGCTACGACGTGTTCACCGACTCGCTGGGGAGCCGCGGCGACCGGGAGGACCTGCTGCAGCACGCGATGGAACACATCGCGGCCGAGGGCACCGGCGTCGTCGTCCTGCTCCGCCGCCGTCCGCCCGGCTATTCCTCCACCGCGCTCTCGCTGCTCGATCCGGAGACCGACGACCATATGGACATGCGCGATTACGGCATCGGGGCGCAGATACTCGCTGCGTTGAACATCCACGATGTCCGCCTGCTGACCAACGCCCGCCATTCCTACGTGGCGCTGAGCGGTTACGGCCTCAACATCGTCCACGAGCAGCGCTTCGGCCCGGCTGCGTGAGCGGCGACAGGCCTGCAAACGCCGATGAGTGCGACCCTACATCTGAATACAGCACCCGTTTTCACCTGAAGTGATCGCCGGCCAACGGTGACACATTTTCAGGCAGCCCCCCAACGCAGTGCTCGGCCATGTGGGGCCAATTCGTGCGGTCGTCCGAATGACGTCCATCGCGACGCATGGCCCGCCGGAGGGGCAACCAGCCCCTCCGGCGGCCGCCTTGGCCTGATCTGCTCGTCATTCCGGCGCCTCGATCAGACGGTTCTGCCAGGCAACGATGAGCCGACCTTGGGATCCGGGTGGCCCGGCGGCGTGGACAATTCCACATGGCCACGGTTGCCCTGCAAAAGTCCCCGACGAGGCGCGCGGCCGCAGGAAGAGTGGGCCTAGAGCATGAAGTCCGTCGCCGAAAGCGCCAGGTTGCCGACGAGCCTGATCTGGAAATCGGCGTTCAGGTCTCCGTTGACGTCGGCGAAAACCGCCGTCGCACCCACGCTGCCGTCGGGATTGATGGCCCCTGCATCGTATTGATACCAGACTCCATTGGCCGTCGCCGAGGTTCCGCCCCAGGCAAACGCCTGGTCACCGCTTGCGGCTCCGTTGGCGTCGATCGCCGAAAGATCGACACGGTCCAGCCCCCGGACAAGATCCATGATCGTGTCGCCACCCTCGTTCGCGGAGTGGTAGACGAAGGTGTCGGCGCCAATCCCGCCGCTCAGCGTATCGGCGCCAAGACCGCCGATCAGGGTGTCCCCCATGGGATTGCCGAACAGGATATCATCGCCGCTGCCGCCGTAGATCGTATCGTAGCCGGATTGGCCATGGATGGTGTCGTTGCCCGAGCCGCCATAGATCAGGTCCTGACCGCCGTTGCCGAAGATCTCATCGTTGCCGGCACCACCGTAGATGATCGTGCTGGCGCCGTGATCCACGATCCGGTCGTTGCCGGGCTGGCCAAGATCGTCGAAGTCGTTAGGGTCAGCAACGAAATCGGTATGGCCATTGATCGTGATGACGACGTCCTTTGATTGCCCGTCCGCGGTCATCACCGTAAACGTGTCCGTCAAATTCTGCCCGGTGTTCAGCGCGTTCACCGATGCGTTCGCATTGTTCAGCTGATAGGTCCATTCGCCCGCGGCGTTCATGGCGAACGTGCCGTAGTGCTGGCCACCCGAGATCGACGTCGCCGTCCACTGGTCCCCCGGCCCGTCCACGTCGGTGGACTGGAGATTGCCCGAAACCGTCCCGACCAACGCCGAGTCTTCCGTGACCGCGCCCGTATCTCCGCCGGGCTGGATCACGGCAAGATCATCGGTGCCGACGATGTTGACCGTGAGCGTTCCGACCGACAGCGTGCCATTGGCAAGGCGGATCGTATACTGCAGCGTGTCGGTGAACACCTCGCCTGCGGCCAGCCTGTCGAGCTGCGCGCCGATCCCGCTGGCATCGTATTGCACGTGGCCGGTGCTATCGATCCAGAACCTGGCGCCCTGCGCGCTGGTTTCGCGAATGCCGGACTGGTCCTGGTAGAGCAGGTCCGTGTTGTAGGAAGCGAAAGCCGGGTTGCTGATGGCGGCGCCGGGATTGTCGTCCCCCTTGACCCCATCATCCACCGACCACAGCCTTGCCTTGGCGCCGCCACCGCTGGCCGCGAGAGGATCAAACGACAACAGGTAGGGATCGCCGGCGTTCCCCTCCGTGATGGTCTGGACGAGGTTAGCGGCGGCGGTGGAGTTCGAGAAGATAACCGAACTTCCGTTGACAGTCGTGGTCGGCATGACGTTCCCCTGATAGTCTGCCGGAGCGCGGCCCCCGGCGCCCCATCTCCTTCCTGCCTTACTGCATCAGCCCCGTGCCGTGCGCCGAGTTGTCTCCACTTCGGCGCTATCTTGGCAGTCTTACCAAACCGTCTGGCCGGTCCCACCCGGACCCGCTAGAGGCAGTCCATGGATCGGGATCGGTCAAGGCGTCCGTGGGCGGGGGTAGCCCTGGCAGTGGTCTGTGCAGTGCTCATGCTGGCTGCCGGCGTCAGTCCGTGGCTGGCCGCTGCCGTCGCCGCGGTGTGGGTTGGCTCGCTCTGGCTGTTCCGGCCGGAGCCCGCCCAGTTCCAGGCCGAGCCGGACCTGTCCGGTGCCGCCGCCGACGCACGGGCCGCCCTGATCGAACCGATCGGCCTGCCGCTCATCATGCTGGAAGACCAGCGCGTGGTGATCGCCAACGCGGCCGCGCGGGCGGCGCTGGGCAATCACCTCGCCGGACAGGACGCCAGGATCGTGCTGCGGCACCCGGAAGCGGTACGACTGCTGCAGTCGGCCGACGGAGAAAGCGTGACGATCCCCGGCTTCGTCGGGGCGCGCAGCCTGTGGCAACTGACCCGCCGCCGGCTAGACGAGCGGCGCTGGCTGATAGAGCTGCACGACCGCACGGCCGAGGCCGATCTCGGCCGCGCGCAGACCGACTTCGTCGCCAATGCCAGCCACGAACTGCGCACCCCGCTGGCGGCGATCATCGGCTATGTCGAGACGCTGGTCGACGCAGGGGCGTCGATGGATGCCGCCACCCGGCTGCGGTTCCACGAGACCGTGCTGCGCGAGGCGCGGCGGATGCAGGTGCTGGTCTCTGACCTGATGTCGCTGTCGCAGGTCGAGGCCGAGAAGCATGACCTGCCGAGCGCCGAGCTTGATCTTGGCCGGCTGGTCGAGCGGGTGGTTGACGAGGCAGCGGCGCTGGCAGGGAAAGAGCGCCTGCAACTGCGGCTCCCTGGCCGCCCGGCGCCCGTCCGCGGCGATCGCGCGCAGCTTGAGCAGGTGGTCCGCAATCTCGTCGACAATGCGCTGAAATACGGGGATGAGGCCCAGCCCGTCACTGTCGATCTGGCGCGAGGCGAGGACGGGCGGGCGGTGCTGTCAGTAGCCGACCGCGGCGCCGGCATCGCGCCCGAGCACCTGCCCCACCTGACCCGCCGGTTCTACCGCACCGATCCCGGGCGCAGCCGGGCGGCGGGGGGAACGGGGCTGGGCCTCGCCATCGTCAAGCACATCGTCGAGCGCCACCGCGGACGGCTGGACATTGCCAGCACGCTGGGGGTCGGCACGACGGTGACCATCGATCTTCCGCTTGCGGAGGTCGACAGTGCCCGCGTGTCATAAAAGTGTCACGAAACGCAGCCAGAGCCAGATTCAGGCGATGACCAGCCTGAGCCTTTCCGGATGAGCCCAACCGCAGTGTCGCCTGCCCTTCCCTTCCTGATTGCCCTGGCGCTCGCGCTGTTCGGATGGCTGGCGGCGCGGCGCAAGGCCGAGCTGTTCCGCCGCACGCCGGCGACCACTGTGCATTCGCTGCCCGGCTACCACGGCTGGTTCGTTGCGCTGTGTGCGGGGATTCCTGCGGTACTGTTCGCGCTGGTGTGGCAGGCGACGAGCCCGGCGCTGGTGCTGCAGGCCGTGCTGCAGGATCCGGCGGCGGGCGGCCTCCCGGCCTTCGGCTTCAAGCGCGACGCGGTGCTGGCCGAAGCGCAGGCCCTGGCGACCGGGCACGCGCAGATCGCGTTCAACCCCCTGGCCCGGACGCTGGTGCCGGCCTTCCAGGCCGCCGGCAGCCACTATGCGACGATCGGCATCCTGGCGACGCTGGTGCTCGGCTTTGCCGGCGGCGCGGTGGCCTTCCTGAAGCTGCGGCCGGGGTTCCAGGCGCGCACCCAGGTCGAGCGGATGATCATGGGCGGGCTGCTGCTCGCCTCGCTGGTTGCGATCGTGACGACCTTCGGGATCGTTGCCTCGCTGCTGTTCGAGACCTTCCGCTTCTTCGGCATCGTCTCTCCCGCGCAGTTCCTGCTGGGGACGTTCTGGGCGCCCGATCCGATGGCGCCGATCGGTGCCACGACGGGCGCCAACTACGGCGCGCTGCCGCTGTTCTGGGGGACCGTGTTCATCGGCGCGATCATCGCCATGATCGTGGCCATTCCGCTGGGCATGATGAGCGCGATCTACCTGACCCAGTACGCCTCGGCCGGGGTGCGCAAGTTGATGAAACCCATGCTGGAGGTGCTGGCTGGCGTGCCGACCGTGGTCTATGGCTACTTCGCCGCGCTGACCGTGGCCCCGGCCATCCGCGACTTCGGCCAAGCCATTGGAATTGCTAGCGCTTCTTCGGAAAGCGCACTGGCAGCCGGGCTGGTCATGGGGATCATGATCATCCCCTTCGTCTCCTCGATGGCCGACGATTCGATCGCAGCCGTCCCGCAGGCCATGCGCGACGGGAGCCTGGCCATGGGCGCGACCCGATACGAGACGATCCGCCGCGTGCTGATCCCGGCCGCGCTGCCCGGCATCGTCGCCGGCGTGATGCTTGCCGTGAGCCGCGCGATCGGCGAGACGATGATCGTCGTCATGGCCGCCGGCGCGACCGCGCGGCTGACCGCCAACCCATTCCAGTCGATGACGACCGTTACCTACCAGATCGTGGCCATGCTGACCGGCGAAGGCTCGTTCGACCACCCCGCCACGCTCTCTGCCTTCGCGCTGGGCATGGTCCTGTTCATGGTCACGCTCACGCTCAATTTCGTGGCGCTGCGCGTGGTGAAGCGGTTCCGCGAAGCCTATGAGTGACACCGCTGCCTCTGCCTCTGCCGCCCCGGCCCCGAACCCGGCTCCCGCTGGCGCCGCGCGCGATCCGCAGGCGATCGCCCGCCGCCTGAAGAAACGCTACGCGGCCGAACGCCGCTTCCGCTGGCTGGGCCTTGGCGCCGTGCTGTTCTCGGTCGCCGTGCTGGCTTTCCTGCTGTTCACGATGAGCGCGAACGGGATCGGCGGCTTTCAGCGGGCCGAACTGAAGGCCGAGATCGACCTGTCCACCGGGGCGCTGACGGTCGATCCGAACCAAGTCTCCGGCACGGATGCCGTTCGGGTGCTGGAAGGCGCCGGCCTGCCGGACGTGGTGACCTTCGCCCTCAGCCGCAGCGGGATCGACCAGCGCGCCGTCGCCGAGCTCGACCCCGACGCCTGGCGCGAGGTAGCCAAGCGGCTGATTGCCCAGCCCGCGCTGCTTTCGCAGAAGTTCACCGTCTCCCTCCCGGTAAGCGATACTCTTGCCGCGGCCCTGCGCGGCGAAGGCGACCCGGCGCTGCAGCAGGTGGCGCGCAGGCTTCAGGCGGAGGGCAAGCTCGTCCGCGCGTGGGACTGGGGCTTCTTCAGCCGGGCCGACGCGACCCATGCGCAGAGCGTGGGCATCTGGGGCGCGCTCAAGGGCTCGATCCTGACCATGGCGGTGACTCTGGCCATGGCCTTCCCGATCGGCGTCCTCTCGGCCGTCTATCTGGAGGAGTACGCGCCGCGCAACCGCTGGACCGACCTGATCGAGGTTTCGATCAACAACCTTGCCGCGGTTCCCTCGATCATCTTCGGCCTGCTGGGCCTTGCGGTGTTCCTCACGGTGTTCCCGCACTGGCGCTCGGCCCCGCTGATCGGCGGCATGACCCTGGCGCTGATGACCATGCCGGTGATCGTGATTTCCGGGCGCAACGCGATCAAGTCGGTGCCCCCGTCGATCCGCGATGCGGCGCTCGGCATCGGGGCGAGCCGGGTGCAGGTGGTGTTCCACCACGTTCTGCCGCTGGCGCTGCCGGGCATCCTGACCGGCACGATCATCGGCATGGCCCGCGCCCTGGGCGAGACCGCGCCGTTGCTGATGATCGGCATGCGCGCCTTCGTCGGCAGTGCGCCGGAAGGCCTGACCTCGCCCTCCAGCGTCCTGCCGGTGCAGATCTTCCTCTGGTCGGACGAGATCGACCGCGGCTTCGTCCAGCGGACAAGTGCGGCGATCATCGTCCTGCTGCTCTTCCTCCTCGCGATGAATGGCCTTGCCATCTATCTGCGCAACCGCTTCGAAAAGCGCTGGTAACCCGATGACCACCCTGCACGAACTAGACCCGGTCGACGCCAAGATCAGTGCCCGCGACGTTTCCGTCTACTATGGCGACAAGCAGGCCCTGGACCGGGTCTCGATCGACATCGCGACTGAATATGTCACTGCATTCATCGGCCCGTCGGGCTGCGGCAAGTCCACCTTCCTGCGCACGCTCAACCGGATGAACGACACGATCGCCGGGGCCCGTGTGGAGGGCGAGATCAAGCTCGATGGCGAGGACATCTACCGGTCCGGCATGGACGTGGTGCAGCTGCGCGCGCGGGTCGGCATGGTGTTCCAGAAGCCCAACCCGTTCCCCAAGTCGATCTACGAGAACGTGGCCTATGGCCCGCGCATCCACGGCCTTGCCGGCAACAAGGGCGAGCTGGACGGGATCGTCGAGCGTTCGCTGAAGCGGGCGGGCCTGTGGGACGAGGTCAAGGACCGGCTGAGCGACAGCGGCACGGCGCTTTCGGGCGGCCAGCAGCAGCGCCTGTGCATTGCCCGCGCGATCGCGGTCGATCCCGAGGTCATCCTGATGGACGAGCCCTGTTCGGCGCTGGACCCCATCGCCACGGCCCGCATCGAGGAGCTGATCGGCGAGCTGAAGGGCCGCTACGCGATCGTCATCGTCACCCATTCGATGCAACAGGCCGCGCGCGTTTCGCAGCGCACCGCCTTCTTCCACCTCGGCACGATGGTGGAATACGGCAAGACCAGCGACATCTTCACGAACCCGCGCGAAGAGCGCACCAAGGACTATATCACCGGCCGCTATGGCTGAGTGAGGCAAGGAACGGCAGGCCATGGCCCAGGAACACACAGTCAAGGCGTTCGACGAGGACATCACCCGCCTGCGCGGCCTGATCGCGGAGATGGGCGGCCTGGCCGAGGTGGCGCTGAGCGAATCGATGGAGGCCCTGGTCAAGGGCAACGAGGACGTCGCCACCGGGGTGATCAGCCGGGACAAGCGGATCGACGCGATCGAGGCCGAGGTCGACCGGCTGGCCGTGCGGGTGATCGCCCTGCGCGCGCCGATGGCCGACGACCTGCGCGAGGTCATCGCCGCGCTGAAGATCGCCGGCGTGCTGGAGCGCGTGGGCGACTATGCCAAGAACATCGCCAAGAGCGCGATGAAGGTGGAAAACCGCAAGAAGTTCGAGCCGCTGACGCTGATCCCGGCCATGGCCGACCTCGCCCGCGAGATGGTCCACGACGTGCTGACCGCCTATGCGGCTCGCGACGCCGCGCTCGCCGCCGAGATCGTGCGCCGCGACGACAAGGTGGATGCCTTCTACGATTCGATTTTCCGCAACCTTGTCAGCCACATGATGGAGAACCCGGCCTCCATCACCAGCGCCGCCGAGCTGCTGTTCGTGGCCCGCAACATCGAGCGGATCGGCGACCATGCGACCAACGTGGCCGAGATGGTCTACTATGCGGCGACCGGCACCTACCTGACCGACCGGGACGACCGGAAGACCAGCTGATGGCAGCGCCCCGCCTACTCGTCGTCGAGGACGATCCGGCGCTCGCCGAACTGGTCGAGTTCCGCTTCCGCGCCGAAGGTTATGACGTCACCGCAACGCCGGATGGCGACGAGGCCCTGCTGCTGGCGAGCGAGGAGGTGCCCGACCTCGTCATCCTCGACTGGATGATCGAGGGCACCAGCGGGATCGAGGTCTGCCGCCGCCTGCGCCGCAACAAAGCCACCGCTCACGTACCGATCATCATGCTGACCGCGCGTGGATCGGAGGATGATCGCATCCGCGGACTGGAAACCGGCGCCGACGACTATCTCGGCAAGCCGTTCTCCCCGCGCGAGCTGGTGGCGCGGGCCAACGCGATCATGCGCCGGATCCGCCCGGCCCTTGCCGGGGAGACCCTGACCGTGGGCGATCTCGTGCTGGATGCAACGGCCCACCGCGTGACTCGCGGCGGCCGTCCGATCGCGCTCGGCCCGACCGAGTTTCGCCTGCTGCGCCACTTCATGGAGCATCCGGGCCGCGTCTTCTCGCGCAGCCAGCTGCTTGACGCGGTGTGGGGTACGGACAGCGACATCGAACTGCGCACGGTGGACGTGCACATCCGCCGCCTGCGCAAGGGGATCGAGGTGGGGGGCCTGGCCGATCCGGTGCGGACGGTGCGGTCTGCGGGCTATGCGCTGGAGGCGGTCTAGGGGGCGTCTGGGCAACCCGCCAATTGCCTTCTCGCCCGCTGCCGTCTCCTCTCCCCACATCGTCATTTCCGCACAGGCGGGAAGCCATCTCCGAAGTTTGCCCGCTCAACAGCCGTCGCGTTGGACCCAACGGCACCAGCTGGATTCCCGCCTGCACGGGGATGACGAAGGTTGGGGTGAGGCTCGGTTGTGGAATGACGAAGGGGCTTTTTGGGATTCCCTTGCCCATTGCCGGTTCCCGGGCCTAGACCCTTCGCGCGGACTGGAGGAGACTGCGCCCGATGAAACGCCGTTGGCCGTGGCTGGCGCTGCCGCTCGTGCTTGCTGCCGTGCTGATCGGCGCGTGGCTGTGGCGCAACCAGCCGGTTAAGGTGACGCTCGCCAAGGCGCGGATCGGGCCGGCGGTCGAGCTGGTCTATGCCACCGGATATGTCGAGCCGCAGCTGCCCGTCCAGGTCCAGGCGAGAATCACCGCGCCGGTGGAGCGGGTGCTGGTGGAGGAAGGCCAGCGGGTCACGCGCGGGCAGCCGCTGTTTCTCCTTGCCGATGACGAGCAGCAGGCCCTGCTCGCCCAGTCGGCGGCGCAGCGGCGGGCGGCCGAGCAGGTCGAGGGCCGAACGGTTGCGCTGTTCCGGCAGGGCTGGGTCACGAAGGCTGCGCGAGACCAGGCGGTTGCCAATGCCGATGCCGCCCGCGCCGCCCAGGCCACCGCCAATGCCCGGCGCGACCAGCTGGTGGTGCGGGCGCTGATCGACGGCACGGTGATCAAGCGCGACATCGAGCCGGGCGAACTGGCAACGCCAAGCCGGGTGCTGGCGCAGCTGGGCGATCCGGCCCGGGTGCGCGTGACGGCGACGGTGGACGAGCGCGACATCTCGCGCATCCGCCTTGGCCAGCAGGCGCTGATGTCGAGCGATGCGTGGCCGGGCCGCGCCATTTCCGCGATCGTTTCGGAAGTGACGCCGACCGGCGATCCCACCCAGCGCGCCTTCCGCGTGCGGTTGCAGCCGGCGGCGGGGGCGAACCTGCCGCTGGGGATTTCGCTGGAGGTCAACGTGGAGACCGGGCGCAAGGACCGGGCCGTGCTGGTGCCGGCGGGCGCCGTGGCCGATGGCAAGGTGTGGGTGGCGGTGGACGGGCGGGCACGCCGGCGGGCGGTGGCGACCGGGGTGACCGGGACCGAAACGATCGAGATCGTGCGCGGGGTGAAGGCCGGCGAGACGGTCATCACCAACCCGCCCGCCGACCTTGCCGAGGGCACGCGGGTCAGGAGCGCGGACTGAGTGTTCCCGCGGCTCCGCCTGCTGGTCCACATCGCCGCCAAGCACCTGCTGGTGCGGCGCCGGCAGACCGCGGTGGCGGTGAGCGGAGTAGCGGTCGGCGTCGGGTTCTTCCTTGCCGTTTCGGCGATGATGGTCGGCAGCCAGACGGACTTCGTGAAGACGCTGATCGACGCGGCGCCGCACATCATCGTCTCGGACGAGTTGCGCTCTCCGCGCCCGCAGCCGGGCGTCGCCGCCTTCGCGAAGGAGGGCGCGGTGGAGCTGCACGGCTTCAAGGTGCGGACCGAGGTACGCGGGATCAAGGACTGGCAGGAGATGCTGCGCGAGATCGACGCAATCCCCGGCGCGATCGCCTCGCCCAGCCTGTCCGGCGCGGTGACGATGCGGCTGGGCGGCCGGGACGAGGCGCTGGCCGTGATCGGGATCGACCCCTCGATCGAGAGCCGGGTCAGCACGATTTCCGACAAGCTGCGCACCGGGCGGCTGATCGACCTGGAGAGGGTTCAGGGCGGGGTCATTATCGGCGAGGACCAGGCGCAGCGGCTGGGGCTTGGCATGGGCGACGTGGTTTCGGCCACTTCGGCGCGGGGCGGCACGCGGTCGCTCAGGATCGTCGGGCTGTTCAAGAAGGGGCAGCAGGTTGGCTCGGGCGTGGGCTACATGCTGCTGCGCGAGGCGCAGTCCTTGCTGGGGCGGCCTTTCGTGATCAACCGGATCGGGGTGAAACTGGCCGATCCCTACAGCGCCGAGGACGTTGCGGCGCGGCTTGAGGCGCGGCACGGCTACAAGGCGCAATCCTGGCAGGAGCGATCGGCCGATTTCCTCGGCCTGCTCGTGACGCGCAACGTGATCATGTACACGGTAGTCTCCGCGATCCTGCTGGTGGCGAGCTTCGGGATCTATACGGCGGTATCGAACTCGGTGACCGACAAGAAGCGCGACATCGCGATCATGCGGTCGATGGGCTTTTCGCAGGGGGACCTGCAGGCCGTGTTCGTGATGGAGGGCATGGCGCTGGCCGTGGCCGGGGTTTTCGCCGGGTGGCTGCTTGGCTACGTGCTGATGAGCGTGCTGGGCTCGCTCAACTTCTCGATCCAGGGCGAGGTGCGGCACCTGCCGCTCGACCGGTCCTCGCGCCAGTACCTGATCGCCGCCTCGGCCTCGCTGGTGGCGGGGATCGTCGCGGCCTGGCTGCCGGCACGCAAGACGGCGCGGGTCGATCCGGTCGACATCCTGCGGGGGGCGGTGTGAGCGCGCCGGTGCTCGTGGCCGAGGGGCTGACGCGGGAGCTGCCGGGGGACCCGCCGGTGACCCTGGTGGCGGGGGCGGACCTTGCGATCGAGCCGGGCAAGTTCACCGCGATCGTCGGGCCTTCGGGCTGCGGCAAGTCCTCGCTGCTCTACCTGCTTGGCCTGATCGACCGGCCGACCGCGGGCCGCCTGCTGCTGGAGAGGCGCGACGTCAGCCCGCTGTCGGGCGACGAGCGGGCGCGGACCCGGCTGGAGCGGTTCGGCTTCGTGTTCCAGTTCCACTTCCTGCTGCCGGAATTCAATGCGCTGGAAAACGTGATGATGCCGATCCGGCGGCTGGGGCGGCTCTCGCTGGCGCAGGCCGAGGCGCGGGCGCGGGAGTTGCTGGGGTTCATGGGGCTGGCCGGGAAGGCGGAGAAATCGCCCGACAAGCTGTCCGGCGGCGAACGCCAGCGCGTGGCGATCGCGCGCGCGCTGGCCAACGATCCGCTGCTGGTGCTGGGCGACGAGCCGACCGGCAATCTTGACAGCGTGAACTCGGCCCGGGTGGTGGACCTGTTCCGAAGCCTTGCGCACGAGCAGGGCCGCGCGGTGGTCTGCGTCACCCACGATCCGGGGATCGCCGAGGTGGCCGACATTCGCGTGTCGATGCTGGACGGGCGGATCAGCGAGGTGCGGCGGCAGGGGTGAGTGCATCGCCGCCAGGTGGAGTGACGCTCTGGATTGCCGCGTCGCTTCGCTCCTCGCAATGACGAAGGCTATTGCCTGGGACAGTGCGGCCGAACGGCATGCGCAGACCCTTGGTCTTTGTCGACATTTGCGGGTCTCGGCCAACCTTCCCCTTGGGGCATGCGACGAACCGGGAGCCCTGCGGAACCATGTGGTGCGGCAGGACTTCAAAGGAGGACGGGGCGAGGCGTTTGCCGCAGATGCCGATGCGCAGATCCGCCACGGTTCCGCTCAGGGCGTTCTGAGCCGGACCCGGCCTGACCCCTGGAAGCAAGGAGAAAAGCGATGAACTACGACCAGGGCGATCCGGCCGAACTGAAGCACAAGTTCTGGGAGGCGATGGTCGATTCGCCCTTCGTCATGCTGCAGCTGGACTCCGCGGCGCACAGTGCAGCGCCGATGACGGCGCAGCTCGACGAGCACGCGAACCACGCGATCTGGTTCTTCACCAGCCGCGACAATCACTTTGCCGAGGCCGGCAGGGCGACGGCGACCTTTGCCTCCAAGGGGCATGACGTGTTTGCGCGGTTCGCCGGAAACCTGGTGGAGGAGACCGACCGGGCGCGGCTCGACAAGCAGTGGAGCAACTGGGTGGAGGCCTGGTTTCCCGGCGGCAAGGACGATCCGAACCTGCTGATGCTGCGGATGGACCTTGGCGACGCCTCGATCTGGGGCGGCGAGCTGGGCATGATCAACACCGCCAAGATGGCGCTCGGCATGGACGTGACGGACGATATCAAGGGGGGCTTCGTCGAGACCAAGCTTTAGTCATTCGCCCCCGCCCGACCTTCGCCGGGCCCGCTGACGGGGCCTGGCTACGGTATCCCTCCCCCCTCCAGGGGGAGGGTCTGAAATCGGTCAGGCGTCCTTGTAGCCGGGGGTCGGCGCGCCGGGCAGCGGGGGCACCGGCTGCGGCGGGGCCTCGGGATCGTCTTCGTGGACTTCGACCAGCCCGCGCCCGACGTGGCTGTGATGGCGACTGTAGAGGAAGTAGACGAAGAGGCCGACCACGGCCCAGCCCGCGAAGAGTTGCAGGGTGTAGGCCGACAGGCTGAAGAACAGGTAGACGCACCCGAGAACGGCGAGCGGGGCGACCACCGCGACGCCCGGGGTGCGGAACGGGCGATGGCGGTTCGGGTCCGTCCGGCGCAGGACCAGCACGGCAATCGCCACCATCGCAAAGGCGAACAGCGTGCCCGAGTTCGAGATGTCGGCCAGCATGCCGACCGGGAACAGCGCGGCGAAGATCGCGACGAAGACACCGGTGATCATCGTGACAACGTGCGGCGTGTGGTACTTCGGGTGCACGCTCGACAGGCGTTCGGGGAGGAGCCCGTCGCGGCTCATCACGAAGAAGATGCGCGTCTGGCCGAACATCATCATCAGGATGACGGACGGCAGTGCAAAGCCCGCGGCAAGGCCGACGAGGTTGCCGACCTGATTCCAGCCGATCTCGCGCAGGGTCCAGGCGAGCGCCTCCTTCGAGCAGACCACCACTTCCCTTGCCTGGGCGGCGCAGGCGGCGGCGAGTTCGGTGCTGCCGGGAGAGATGCCCTTGCCGTCCGCATCGAGCAGCGGGTTCGCGCCGACCGAACCGATCACGCCCGAGGCGACGAGGAGGTAGAAGATCGTGCAGATCGTCAGGCTGCCGATCAGGCCGATCGGCATGTTGCGCTGGGGATCCTTGGTTTCCTCGGCCGCGGTGGAGACCGCGTCGAAGCCGACGTAGGCGAAGAAGATCGAGGCCGCCGCCGCCGAGATGCCGCCGAAGCCGAGCGGGGCGAACGGGCGGAAATGCTCGGTGTTCATGACCGGCACGGCGAGGATGATGAACAGGGTCAGCGCGGTGATCTTGATCGCCACGAGCACGGCGTTGAAGGCCGCGCTTTCCCGGGTGCCGATGACCAAGAGCCAGGTGACGAGCAGCGAGATCAGGAAGGCGGGCAGGTTGACGTAGCCGCCGGTGGCGATGGCCGTCTGGATCGCATCGCTGTTGGCCGCGCCGAAGGTCAGCTTGATCTGGGCGATCAGCGCATCGGCGTTGGTGATGACCGTGGGCAGTTCGAGCCCCGCATAGCCCTTGAGCAGGCCGACGAAGTAGCCGGACCAGCCGACCGCCACGGCGCCGGCCGCGACGGCATATTCGAGGACCAGCGCCCAGCCGACCAGCCAGGCCATCAGTTCGCCCATGACCGCGTAGGAATAGGTGTAGGCCGAGCCCGAGACAGGGACCATCGAGGCCATTTCGGAGTAGCACAGGGCGGCCAGCGCGCAGACGAGCCCGGCGATGACGAAGCTGAGCAGCATGCCCGGCCCGGCCTTCTGAGCCGCCTCTGCCGTGAGCACGAAGATGCCGGTGCCGATGACCGCCCCGACCCCGAGCATGGTCAGCTGGAAGGCGCCGAGCGAGCGGTGCAGGCCCTTTTTCTGGGCTGTCGCGAGGATCGCATCCAGCGGCTTTACGCGTCCGAACATCTCCACCCCACCCTTTTGCCAGAATTGGGCGGGAGGCTAGCGGCACGAGGCGCCCAGGCAAAGGGGGCATGCGCGTTGTCCCCGAGGGAAATGCGACGGGCGCATTGGCCTTTCCCGTTGCCGCGAAGATGCTCTAAGACCCTCTCATGTCGACGACCTTCCAGCTCGATACGAGCACGAGCCGCGCCAATCCCACGCCCGCGCCGATGAAGCGACTGACCGTGCCTGCCCTGCGCCGGCGCAAGCAGGACGGCACGACGGCCGAGCCCATCGTCATGCTGACCGCCTATACGGCGCGGCAGGCCCAGCTGCTCGATCCGCATTGCGACCTGTTGCTGGTGGGCGATTCGCTGGGCCAGGTGATCTATGGCCTGCCGTCGAGCGTGCCGGTGACGCTGGAGATGATGATCAACCACGGCGCCGCCGTCGTGCGCGGATCGTGGCACGCGGTGGTGGCCGTGGACATGCCCTATGGGTCTTACGAGCAATCGCCCGAGCAGGCTTTTGCCAACGCCGCGCGGCTGATGAAGGAGACGGGCTGCGCCGCGGTGAAGCTGGAAGGAGGCGCAGTGATGGCGCCGACGGTGGCCTTCCTTGTCGCGCGCGGGATCCCGGTGATCGGCCATGTCGGGCTGACCCCGCAGGCGGTCAACGTGCTGGGCGGCTACAATGCGCGCGGCCGGAGCGAGGCCGAGGCGGCGAAGATCGTCGAGGATGCGAAGGCACTGGCCGAGGCCGGAGCGTTCTGCGTGGTGGTGGAAGGCGTGGTCGAGCCGATCGCGATCGAGGTGACTCGCGCGGTCGCCTGCCCGGTGATCGGCATCGGCGGCTCTGCCCAGTGCGACGGGCAGGTGCTGGTGACCGACGACATGGTGGGCATGTTCGAACGGGTGCCGCGCTTCGTGAAACGCTATGCCGACGTGGCGACGACGGTGTCGGAGGCCGCTCAGGCCTATGCCGCCGAAGTGCGGGCGCGGACCTTCCCGGGCATCGAGCAGACCTACCAGCCCAAGGCCTGAGCGCCGCCGGCTTTTCCATACTTTCGACGCTGGGGGCGGACGTTGCTGACACATTTCAAGGGTTCCGCGCTGTTTACCCTCGCCTGCCTTGCGCTGGCGGTGGCCTATGGCTGGTCAAGCACCGGCACGACCGGGGGAACGGCCGAGGTCGTCTGGATCGTCCTCGTCCTTTCAGTGCTGGAGATTTCGCTGTCGTTCGACAACGCCGTGGTCAACGCCACGGTGCTGAAGGACATGAACGAGACCTGGCAGAAGCGCTTCCTCACCTGGGGCATGCTGATCGCCGTGTTCGGGATGCGGATCGCCTTCCCGCTGGCGATCGTCGGCATTGCTGCCGGGCTGAACCCGGTGGAGGCGATGGAGCTATCGCTGCGCCAGCCGGAGCGGTACGAGGCCATCGTGACCAGCGCCCACGTGGGCATTGCCGGGTTCGGCGGGGCCTTCCTTGCGCTGGTCGGCATGCGGTTTTTCTTCGACGAGGAGAAGGATGTCCACTGGATCCGCTGGATCGAGACGCGGCTCAGCGCCGTTTCCACCATCCGCGCGGTGGAGATGGCGGTGCTGCTGTTGGCACTCTACGGCATTTCGCTGCTGCTGCCCGAGCATGAGGCGCTGGTCTTCGTGACCGCCGGGATGCTGGGCATGGTGACCTTCATAGCGGTGGAGGCAGTGGGCACCCTGCTGGAAATCCACGAGGCGGCGCAGGTTGCGGCCGGCACGGTGGTGCGATCAGGGCTTGCCGGGTTTCTCTACCTCAACGTGCTCGACGCATCGTTCAGTTTCGACGGGGTGATCGGGGCCTTTGCCCTGTCCAACAACATGGTCGTGATCGCCCTTGGCCTGTCCATCGGGGCCATGTTCGTGCGTTCGCTGACGATCATGCTGGTCCGGCGCGGAGCGCTCGATGAGTATCTCTACCTTGAGCACGGGGCCTTCTGGGCTATCGTTGCGCTGGCGGCGATCATGCTGCTGTCGGTGCGGTTTGCGATTTCCGAGACTTTCACGGGGCTGATCGGCGCGGTGCTGATCGTGGCCTCGCTGGCCTGGTCGGTGCGCTACCGGCGGTGTAACGGCGGGGGGGAATAGATTCTCAGCCCTTGCGCAGAAGGGCCTGCGCGTCCTCGGCGGACTGATGCTGCTTCTGCAGGACGAGGCCGAGCGCGCGGCTGGCGGCGGGGCTGGCGCGCTGGAGGCGGAAGGCCTGTTCTGCCGCCTGCCGGGCTCCGGCAAGATCGCCGCGGTTGAGGCGGGCGAAGGCGAGGTCCGACTGTACCCGCGCATCGGCCGCGTCGCCGGTGCGGGCAAGGTAGGCGAGCACGGTGGCCGCCCGGCCCCAGTCGCCGCGGCGGGCAGCGAGACCGGCCGACAGGCGCAGGGCGGCCCGGTCGCGCGGGCTGGTGGCGAGCGCGCCTGAAACGAGGCGTTCGGCCTCGTCGGCGCGGCCGGCCTTGAGGAAGGCATCGACGAAGCGCAGCAGGAGGTCGTCCGTCAGCGAAACCGTGGCGGCCACCCGCCAGGCTTCGACCGCGCCGGCAAGATCGCCGCGGGCGAAGCGCACGTCGCCGTAGAGCCGCTGGGCGTCGGCCGAGCCGGGCGCGGCATTGCGCACCCGCGCCGCGACCGCATCGGCCTCGGCCAGATTGCCGGCCGCGAGGAACCGCCGGACTTGCGCCGGAGGGCCATCGCCGGTGGGCGACAGGGGAAGGATCGGCGTGGCACCGGCGCGTGCGGCGCGGTCCAGCAGGGGCGCGGCGCGTTCACGCTGGCCAAGGTCTTCGAGCGCGCGGGCGACCAGCGTCTGCAGGTAGGGCGAGGCATCGGGTCGCAAAGCTTCTCCCTCGAACCGGTCCACCAGGGTGCGGCGCTCTCCGGTGGCGTCCAGGGCGCGGGCCAGCAGCAGGCGGGCGGTACGGTTGTCCGGCTGGAGGGCGCTCAGCCGTTCCAGCAATTCGGCGGCGTGGTTGGCATTGCCGGCCTGGAGTTCGAGCGTGCCGAACAGCAGCAGGCCGGCCGGCGTTTCGGCGGCGGCGCCGGCGCGGCCGATCAGGGCGCGGGCGAGATCGACATTCCCGGCGCGGGCGGCGAGCACGGCCTGGAGGAAGAAGGCACGGCCGTTCTTCGGATCGAGTTCGAGCATGCGCCGGGTGACCGTGACCATCTGCCGGGCGCGGCCAAGCTCGCCCAAGGTGGCGGCATATTCGCCAAGGAGCGCGAGATCGTCGGGCTTGGCCTTCAGCCCTGCCTCGAACCACGGCAGCGCCGCCGTGAGCCCCTGCTGGTCGCGGAGCAGCAGGCCGCGGTATTCGAGCGCGCGGACGTTGGCGGGATCAAGGGCGACGGCGCGGTCGGTCGCGGCGATGGCCTGGACCTGCTCTCCTCCGGCGTAGCGCAGGCGGGCGATATCGACCCACAGGCGGCTGTCATCCGGGGTGCGCTGCAGGGCGCGGTCAAAGGCCTGGCCAGCGGCGGCGAGGTTGCCCTCTGCCATTTCGAGCCGGCCGAGCACGCGGAAGCCGTGGGCCTCCTCACTCGGGACGAAGCGGCCGGGGCCGAGCCATTCGCGGGCCTTCACCGTGTCGCCCTGATCGAGATAGGCCTCGCCCATGCGGGCGGCGACTGCATCGTGCGGGGCGCCGGCGGCCATGGCCTTGCGCAGCGCCATTTCGGCGGCGATCCCGTCACCCCGGGCGAGCGCCGCATGGGCCTGGGCCATGGCCGTGTCCGCAGGCGGGCCGTCGGCACGGCCGTGACCGGTGCCGAGCGTGGCGAGCAGAAGGAGCAAGAGCACTCCCCTGCCCCGCCGCCCTGTCCCGGTGCGGCGGTCAGCCGTGGAGGTCATACTGCTTGAGCAGGTCATACAGCGTGGGGCGGCTGATCCCGAGCAGCTTGGCCGTGCTGGAGATATTGCCCTCGCTGCGGGCGAGCGCGTGGCGGATGGCCTTGCGATCGGCCTGCTCGCGCGCGGACTTGAGGTTCAGGACATTGCCCGAGGCCTCGTTCGGGCCCGGCAGGTCGAGATCGGCCGCGCCGACCAGCTTGCCCTCGGCCATGATGACCGCGCGCTTCACCCGGTTTTCCAACTCGCGCACGTTCCCCGGCCAGGCCCAGCTGTCGATCGCGGCGAGGGCATCGGGCGCGAAGCCCTTGACCTGGGGGTTCATCTCGCGGGCGAAGCGCTGGAGGAAGGCCTTGGCCAGCAGGACCGGATCCCCCGGCCGTTCGGCAAGGCTCGGGATCTTCACGACGATTTCGGCGAGGCGATAGTAGAGGTCCTCGCGGAAGCGGCCGTCGGCGATCATCTGTTCGAGGTTCTGGTGCGTGGCGCAGACGATCCGCGTGTCGACGTTGATCGACCGGCGCGAGCCGATGCGCTCGATCACGCGTTCCTGCAGAAAGCGCAGCAGCTTGACCTGGAGCTGGAGCGGGATGTCGCCCACCTCGTCAAGGAACAGCGTGCCGCCGTCGGCCTGCTCGATCTTGCCCTCGGTGGTCTTGACCGCACCGGTGAAGGCGCCCTTCTCGTGGCCGAACAGCTCGCTTTCGAGGAGGTTCTCCGGGATCGCGGCGCAGTTGATGGCGACGAAGGCACCGTCGGCCCGGCCGCTGGCCTCGTGCACGCCGCGGGCCAGCAGTTCCTTGCCGGTGCCGCTCGCGCCGAGCAGCATGACGGAGACGTTGGTGTTGGCGACGCGTTCGATCGTGCGGGCGACGCGGACCATTTCCGGCGCGGCGGTGATGAGCCGGCCGAGGACGCGGTTTTCCGGCCCGGCCTTGGCGGCCAGCGCGCGGTTCTCGCGCTCGATCCGGTGCAGCTGGAGCGCGCGGCGGACGATGAGGCCGATGGCGTCGATGTCGACCGGCTTCTGATAGAAGTCGTAAGCCCCGCCGGCGATGGCCTGGAGCGCGGATTCGCGGGCTCCGTGGCCGGTGGCGACGATCACCTTGGTGTCGGGCTTGAGCGCCATGATTTCGGCCAGGATGGCAAAGCCCTCGCTCGTGCCGTCGGGGTCCGGCGGCAGGCCCAGGTCGAGCGTGACGACCGGCGGCTCCTCCGAACGCAGCGCGGCTATGGCGCTGGCGCGGTCACCGGCGACGATCACCTCGAAATCGGGATAGGCCCACTTGAGCTGGGCCTGGAGCCCGGCGTCGTCCTCTACCACGAGGAGCTTGGGCTTGGAATCGGACATGTCAGGCGACCTTCTGTTCCCCAGCCGATGTGGCTGCCGGATGGGCCTTCCGGTCAAGCGGAAGGCGGATGATGAAGCGTGAGCCGAGGCCTTCGCGGCTCTCCACGTCGAGCCGGCCGCCCATCGCGCGGACGAGGTCGCGCGCTTCGCAGGCGCCGATCCCGAAGCCGCCGGGCTTGGACGAGACGAATGGCTTGAACAGGCGGGTGCGGATGAATTCGGGGCTCATGCCGATGCCGCTGTCGATCACCTCGATCCGCGACTGGATGCCATCGACGGTGTGCGACAGGAACACCGGGGTGCCCGCCGTGCTGGCATCGATGGCATTCTGGACGAGGTGGAGGAGCGACTGTTCGAGCGCCTCGCGGCTGGCGTGGACGAGGCCTTCGTCGCATTCGGTGACGACCACCTGGCCACGATCGGCGAACTGGCCGGCAACGCTGCGCACGAGGGCGCCGGCGTCGAACACGCTGGCCGCATCGCCGCTGCCCTTGCCGTAGCGCGACAGGCGGGCGATCAGAGCGTTGAGCTTTTCCGCGGAATTCCTGAGCGTGACGATCATGTCCGCGCGGAATGCCGGGTTCTCCGCATGGTGCTCCGCATTGCGGGCGAGCAGGCTGAACTGGCTGGCGAGGTTCTTGATGTCGTGCATCACGAAGGCGATGCGGCGGTTGAACTCGTCGAACCGGGCCGCCTCGGCGAGCGCGTCCTGCCCCTCGTTCTCGGCCAGATAGCTGGCGAGCTGCTGGCCGACGACGCGCAGGAGATCGAAATCCTCCCAGTCGAGGGTGCGGGTCAGCTGCGGGCGGGCGAGGACGACGACACCGAACAGGCGCTCGAAGTGGAGTAGCGGGACCATCGCCCAGGCGCGGCTTTCCGTGCGGAGCCACTGCGGCACGACAGCGAGTTCGCCCTGGCGATCAATCCCCTGCCGCACCCCGTCGAGATCGGCGATGTGGCCGTCGCGCTCGAAGAAGGCGACAGCGGCGGCGGGCATGGCGACGGCGGGAACCTCGGCAGTGCCCCACTGCCAGTGCGCGGCAAAAACAAGATCGCCGTGCTCGTCGGGAGTGAGCAGGAGGCCGGCCGGGCTATCGGTGATGTCGCAGAGCGAGCGGATGGCACGTTCGCTGAGCGGCGTGCCGCCCGTGCCGCCGATGGTGCGGTTGAAGCGCAGCCATTCGGCCCGGTAGTCGTAGCGGTGCTGAAACAGGTGCTTGACCAGCGTGACCTTGAGCCAGCCGCGCAGGCGGCGCGAGGGCAGGATCAGCAGGGCCGCAGCGATCCCGGCGATGAGGAAGCCGAACTGGAACAGCCGGGCGAACTCCCCGCCGACATAGGCCAACCACTTGCCGAGCAGGATCATGCCGAGGAGGTAGAGCCCGATCCCGAGGAGCGAGACGAATTCGAAGGTGACCGCACGCGAGGGGCTGAGCCGCAATTCCGCCGGGCGGCGGCCGAGCGCGGGGATGATAGCGGCGACAGTCGCCACCAGCACGAGTCCGCGCAGGGCGGCAAGCTGGTCGGGCCATTGCCCGTCGAGGTAGGCGACGGTGTAGAGGTTGAGATCGTAGAGCCACATCAGCGCCAGGCCGGCGGTGGGCCAGCGCAGGACCGCCCGGCTCTGCGGCGAGGCGCCGCCGAACAGGTTGTGCAGCAGGACCAGTCCGCCGATGGACAGCATCAGGCGGAACATCACAGTCATGTGGAACAGGGTGTCGCGCGTGCCGACGGTTACCGCGAAGCCGGGGAGCATCAGGATCTGCAGGACCTGGAACAGCTCCACCGCGGCAAGGGCCAGAAGGACCGGGCGGATCGGCCGGACCAGCATGTGCCGCCCGTCGCTGCTGAACAGGCGGTAGATCACGAACAGCCAGCCTAGGTTGCGCAGGGATTCGGTGATGTGTTCGGCCGGGCTGTCCACGCCGGTCGCGGCCACCGATAGCGCCCAGGTCGCGCTGGCAGCGAGCGCCATGACCATGGCGAGGCCGGCTTGCCCCATCGCCGTGCGCCGCCCCGCCAGCCAGGCCGCGAGGGTCGCGGCAGCGCAGGCACCGGCAAGGTGCGAGAGCGAGGCGCCGAGGGTCCAGCCGGGGCCCATCTCAGCGAGCCCCTTCGCGCCAGAGCACCACGCGCAAGGTCTGCAGCAGGATCAGCAGATCGAGGAAGGGGGTGTAGTTCTTGGCGTAATAAAGGTCGTATTCGAGCTTGTGGCGCGAATCCTCGATCGAGGCGCCGTAAGGATAGTTGATCTGCGCCCAGCCGGTGATGCCCGGCTTCACCATGTGGCGTTCGGCATAGTAGGGCAGCTTGTCTTCGAGATCGGCGACGAATTCGGGGCGTTCAGGCCGGGGGCCGACGAAGGACATTTCACCTTTCAGCACCGACCAGGCCTGCGGCAGTTCATCGATGCGGACCTTGCGGATGAAGCGGCCGATGCGGGTGACGCGGGGATCGTCCCTGGTCGCCCACTGCGCGCCGAGCGCCTCGGCATCGGTGCGCATCGAGCGGAGCTTCACGAGACTGAAGGCCTGCCCGTAGAGCCCGACGCGGGTCTGGCGGAAGAAGGCCGGGCCGCGGCTGTCGAGCTTCACCAGCAAGGCGAAGAGGAGGATCACCGGCAGGGTCAGGCAGAGCAGGATCAGGCTGGCGATGACGTCGAACATGCGCTTGGCGACGCTCGACACGGCGCGACCGGACGAGAACCCGTCCGAGAAGATTAGCCAGCTGGGATTGACCGTATCGAGATCGACCCGGCCGGTCTCGCGCTCGATGAAGCTGGAGAAATCGTTGACGTGGACGCCGGCGGTCTTGATCCGCAACAGGTCGGAGAGGGGCAGCGAATTGCGCCGTTCCTCCAGCGCGAGGACGACCTCGCTGACGCCGAGGTTCTCGACGAAGCGCGTGAGGTTGTGGATCGCGTTGCGGTTGATCGCCTCCTCGATCAGGGGCTTGCTGTCGCTCATCCCGATGTAGCTGACGATGACGAAGCCCGATTCGGGCCGCTCGCCCAGTTGGCGCAGCCGCTCGGCGCGGTGCCCGGCCCCGAGCACGAGGACGCGGCGGCGGAATGCGTGGGCGCCGAGGATGCCGCCGACGATCAGCCGGTTGGCGATGAGGAGGGCGACGGCCAGGCCCATCGCGTAGGCCAGGGTCGAGCGCCAGAAGTGGGCGCCGTTGAGCAGCCAGTCGACGAACGACAGCGCGATCGTGCCGAGCGAGACGGCGACGAGCAGCCGCGCCCCGGCATAGCGCAGCGAGCGCAGGCTTTCGGCGTTGTAGACGCCGACGGCGATCATCGCGGTGAGCATGACGACCGCGAAGCCGGCCAGCTCCCAGGCGCGATGTCCCGGCCCGTCCAGCAACAGGCCGATCTGCCCGGCGCGGATGCGCCAGCCCAGTTCGCCCGCCAGCGCCAGCAGCACCAGATCGAACAGGCCAAGCAGCAGCACCGCGTGGGGGATATAGTGTTTGAAAAGTCGAACCATATCCTCGCCGATCCCGGGACCCGATGGCTATCGGGCGGATAGGCGAAGGTTTAGGCCAAAGGGGTAAACCGTCGGTAAATTTGACAGTGCCTGACCCGGCCAGAGATGATGGAAATCAAGGGCACAGCCAGCTTTTCGGGACGGTTTGTCGGCGCGGTTTACACCGGACCGGCACGCACCCGCAGCATGGGGTGCGGCGCGGGAGAGGGGGAACCGCGCCGCACCGGCCCGGGCCGGAGCCCGGACGAAAGGGATCAGTTGGCCGCGTCGTCGGCCGCCTTGCGGGCCGAGTTGCCAACATCGTGCGCGGCATCGCTCACCGAATTGGCGGCGCTGGTTATGGCGTTGTCGCGGCTGACCCGGCTGTCGTGGAGGTTGCCGAAGTACCAGATGCCGAGGATCAGGGCGAGCACGAGGGCGAGCGCCACGACCCAGCCGGCGCCGCTGCCGCGTTCGTGAATGATGGTTGTTTCCCGGGGAATCCCGTTTTCACGGGTGGTGTAGATATCGTCCGCCATCGGACATCTCCTTGCAATGGGCTCCGCGCGCAATGTGCGGTGCGTTTGCAAGGAAAATGCCGAGGGGCGGGCGCGGTTCCGCCCCGCGCCCTGCGCGACGTGAGCGAACTGGCGGTGGTGCCCCTGGCCAGACTCGAACTGGCACGGATCTCTCCAACCGATTTTGAGTCGGTCGCGTCTACCATTCCACCACAGGGGCAAACCCGGGCCGGTGCGGCTTAGCCGCCCTGCCCGGCCCGATCAATGCTCACTTGAGGGCCGCGGCTACCAGCTTGTGCAGGCGCGAGTGGAGCGCATCGTTGCCGGCAAGGACCTGCGCGGCGCAGATCGCTTCGGACTGACCCTTGAAGTTGGTGACGAAACCGCCGGCCTCGCGCACCAGCAGGCACCCGGCCGCGCTGTCCCACGGCTTGAGGTCGGCTTCCCAGAACCCGTCGTAACGTCCGGCCGCCACCCAGGCGAGATCGAGTGCGGCCGAGCCGAAGCGGCGGATGCCGGCGACGTTGGGGCCGATGGCCTGGAAGATGCGCGACCATTCGGCAAAGTTGCCATGGCCGGCGAAGGGTATTCCGGTGGCGATCAGCGCCTCGTCCAGATGGCGGCGGGCCGAGACGCGCAGGCGCTTGTCCTGCAGCCAGGCGCCGCGGGTCTTTTCGGCCCAGAAGCTTTCATCGGTGACCGGCTGATAGACCAGCGCCGCGGTGACTTCGCCCCAGCCCTTGCCGTCAAGCCGCGGCTCCTGCACGGCGATCGAGATCGCGAAGTGCGGGATGCCGTGGAGGAAGTTCGTCGTCCCGTCGAGCGGATCGATGATGAAGCGCGGCTTGCCCTCGGCGCCCTCGATCGAGCCGCCTTCCTCGAGTTCGAAGCCCCAGTCCGGACGGGCGGCGCGCAGTTCGTCCCACAAGGTCCGCTCAGCCGCCAGATCCGCCTTTGAAACGAAATCGGCCGGCCCCTTGCGGCTGGCCTGGAGATGTTCGATCTCGCCGAAGTCGCGGCGGAGGCGCTGCCCGGCCTTCCGGGCGGCCTTCTCCATCACGCGCATGAGACCGGAAATGACTGCCATTGTTCAACCTCGATTGGCGGGAAACGAAAGGTCGCGCGTCGCCGCGCTCCCCCTCCACCGCCTGCGGCGGTCCCCCTCCCCGCGAGCGGGGAGGATCTGATTAGTTGGCCTTGCCGACGTAGCTGCGCTCGTAGACGTCGACCACGATCCGGGTGCCGCTTTCGATGTGCGGCGGGACCATGACGCGCACGCCATTGTCGAGGATCGCCGGCTTGTAGGAGGACGAGGCGGTCTGCCCCTTCACCACGGCGTCGGCCTCGACGATGGTCGCCTCGACCTGTTCGGGCAGCTGCACCGAAATCGGGCGCTCATCGTACATTTCGAGCAGCACGGTCATGCCGTCCTGCAGGAAGGCGTCGGCGCCGCCGAGGAGATCCTTGGGCAGGGTGATCTGATCGTAGGTTTCGGTGTCCATGAATACCAGATCCTCGCCCTCGGCATAGAGGAACTGGAAGTCCTTCGTGTCGAGCCGGACGCGCTCCACCGTGTCGGCACTGCGGAAGCGGACGTTGGTCTTGCGGCCATCGATGAGGTTCTTCATCTCGACCTGCATGAAGGCCCCGCCCTTGCCCGGCTGGGTGTGCTGGGTCTTGGCGACCTTCCAGATGCCCTTTTCGTATTCCAGAATGTTGCCGGGACGAATGTCCACGCCGCTGATCTTCGCCATGGGGGTGCCTTCAGATTGGGAAAGAGCGAGATTGTCGCGAATAAGGCGCGCCCCTTAGCCGAGCGGCGGGGGAAGGACAAGGGAGACGGCACCGGCGCGGCGGAAGCTGTGGATCGCCGGGGGAAGCGGTGCTAACCGGGAGCCATGCTCCGTCCTGCTCCCGCCATGTCCGCCGCTCTCCTCGTCCTGATCGCCGCACCGGCCCTGGCCGCGCCGGGCGGGACGCTCGGCACGCTGCCGCTGGGGCGGTACGAGTGCGAGACGGGCGGCGATGCGCTGGGCCCGGCGGGCGTGCGCCAGCCGGCGCGCGACTTCGCCGTGACCCGCGGATCGAGCTACCGGACCGAGGCCGGAGACGGCGTCTATCTGCTGACCGGGGACCGGATAATCTTTACCAGCGGGCCGCTGGAGGGCCAGACCTTCCGCCATGTGCGCGAGAACTTCCTGCGCGAACTGGGGCCGGGCGAAGCGCTGGGCGAACTGCGCTGCGTGCGGCGGCCGGGCAGCGAGTTCCACGGCTGATTTGGCGTGTCAGGGGCGCTGCGGCCCGCGCAGCAGCGGATAGGGGTTGATTGCCTGGCTGGGTTCGTACCACTTTGCCTCGGGCCGGGTCTGCATGATCGCAAAGTGAAGGTGCGGCGCTTCGGGGTTGGCATCGCCCGTGGAGCCGACCCGCCCGAGCCGATCGCCGGTGCGGACCGGAGTGCCTTCGGCGAGGCCCGGCGCGTAGGAATCGAGATGGGCGTAATAGTAGAGCGTCGTCCCATCCGGTGAGCGGACGTAGACGGTGTTGCCACCTGCCTTCGACAGGAACAGCTTTTCGACCCGTCCCGGCGCTGCGGCAAGCACCGGCGTGCCGCGCGGGGCCATGATGTCGAGCGCATCGTGGCGGCGGGCACCCGCGGAGCGGGCCTGATCGAAGGTGTCAGTCAGCTGCGCGGCGGTTACACCGGCGACGGGGATGGCCAGTGCGCCGGGGCTGGTCGGCCGCGGGGCTACCAGCAGGGTGTCGGGCCGGGGTTGCGAGGGAGCGGCGGAGACGAAGCGCGGCATCGGCGCCTCGCGGCCGGGCTGGCCCGAGGACAGCCAGAAGCCGAACAGCGCCAGCCAGCCGAGCGAGGTGACGAGGGCAGTCGTCCCCACCAGCCGCAGCGAGGATCGGCGCGAGGCGGACATGTCAGGCCTCGAACAGGACCTGGGCGCCCGCGCTCACCATCAGCGCGAAGCGAGCCGCGTCCCAGTTGGTCAGCCGCACGCAGCCGTGGCTCTCGGTGCGGCCGATGGTTTCGGGATTGGGGGTGCCGTGGATGCCGTAGTGCGGCTTGGACAGGTCGATCCAGACCACGCCGACCGGTCCGTTCGGACCCGGCGGAAGCATCGCCTTCCTGTCACCGGGGCTGGCATCCCAGAACAGCGCCGGGTTGTAGTGGAACTTCGGATTGCGCGAAATCGCGGTGATCTTCCACGTGCCGAGCGGCAGCGGATCGTGCGAGGAGCCGGTGGTGACGGTGAACAGCGCGACAAGCTTGCCCGCGGCGTCATAGGCCTTGAGCGTGCCCTTGCTCTTGCTGACCACGACCTTGTCGACCCTCGGCTGGGCGCTGCCGACGCCGAGCGAGGCGAGGGTCTGGCGCCAGGCGTCGTCGCCCTTCACTCGTGAAGCGTCGATCGCATCGTTGCCGATGTTGGGCACGCGGATCTGCTGGCCGGCACGGAAGACCGATGGCGCAGGTGCGGACGGGTCGGTGGAGGTTGGAGCCGCCGGGGCGGGTGCGGGTGCCGGCGCAGGTGCCGGCTTGCCCTGCTCGGCTGGCTGGCCTCCCGGGTTCAGCAGCTTCAGCGTGGCGACGGTGGTGTGGAACCGCTCGGCCAGCTTTTCGTCCAGCGAGGCATAGCCGAGGGCGGACATCTGCGCCTGCTCCTCCGGCTCCTTGGGGATCGCCATGAAGGGGCCGGCGGCAAAGTCTTGCGGGATGGTGACGACGCGGGTGGCGGGGACGTCCCTCCACCGGGCGAGGCGGGCCTGGGTTTCAGGATCGAACTCGCCGGTGACCTGAAGGCCGTTCGCCTCCTGGAAGCCTTCGAGCGCGTTACGGGTGGAAAGGCCCTGCTTGCCGTCGATCACGCCGGGGCCGAAGCCGAGCCGGTCGAGAACGACCTGGGCCTGCATAAGCGGGCGCGCTTCGCTGTCCGCCGGGCCCGCCGGGCCGCCATCGTTCGAGGCCATGGGATCGGCGCCGGTGGTCTGGCCCGCTAGGTCAGGCGCGGCGCTGGCCGATGGGTTGTCGGTCGGCGCGGCGGTGGGGGCCTGCTGACAGGCGGCAAGCAGCAGTGCGGGGGCGGCCAGACTGGCAATGGCGGCAATACGGCGCATGGACTCTCCCTGACGGTGCGACGGCTGGATCCGTCAGGGCGATAACGCGCAGGCGCGGCACGGTTTCCTCAGGCCAGGTTGAGTGCCCTGGCGAAGGCGCGGACGGCTTCGGCTTCGTCGCCGTTCCAGACTGCGCTGGAGACGGCGATGAAATCTGCCCCGGCCTCTGCCAGGTCGCCGGCGTTTTCCGGGGTGATGCCGCCGATGGCGACGCAGGGCAGTTCGAAGAAGGTCTGCCACCAGGTCAGGATGTCCGGATCGGCGTGGTGTTCGACCTCTTTGGTCTGAGTGGGATGGAAGGCCCCGAAGGCGACATAGTCCGCACCCGCTTCGCCGGCGTCCATCGCGAGGTGGCGGCTGGCGTGGCAGGTGACGCCGATCTGCGCGGTCTTCCCGAGCCGTTCGCGCGCATCGGCCACGGCGCCATCCTCCTGCCCGAGGTGCACGCCATCGGCCCCGAGGCGCTTCGCCAGCGAGATCGAATCGTTGACGATGAAGGCGACGTCCCGCTCCACGCAGATGCGCTGGAGCGGTTCGGCCAGGGCAGCGGCGGCGTGTTCGTCCATGCCTTTCACGCGGAACTGGAAGGCGGCAACCGGCCCCGCATCAAACGCGCGGGCGAGCCGTTCGGGGAAGGCGCCGCCGACGTCGAGCGGGGAGATGAGGTAAAGCTGCGTGGGCAGCCGATCGCGGGGCTCCTTGGACATGGCGACGCCCTAGCCGGGAATGGCGCATTCGGGAACCGTTCATCGCACGCGGCGCTTGATCGGGTGATGACCTTTCTCACCCTGCCCCGCCTGACCCTTGCCACGGCGCTGGTTGCCGCGCTGTCGGGCTGCATCACCTTCCGCACCGTGGACGACGGGATCACCCGCGCGCGGATCGGGCAGACGGTGCGGGTGGGCGGGATCAGCGTGATGCCGATGCGGGTGGTGGAGGACAGCCGCTGCCCGGCCGCCGTCCAGTGCGTGTGGGCGGGGCGGGTCCGCATCGCCGCAACGGTCAACGGGGCACCGGCCGAGCTGACGCTGGGCGTGCCCGCCAGCGTTGGCGGCGGAACATTGACGCTGGTCGAGGTCTATCCTGCGGCCCGCAAGGACACGACCTATTATCCCGACGAGTACCGGTTCGGATTTACGGCGGGGCGATGAACCGGGGGCTATTCGCCCGCCATTTCCAGCACCTTGGCCCATTCCTCCGGGCGAACTTCGGCCACGGAGAGGCGGCCGAGGCGGACGAGTTCCATTTCGGCCAGTGCCGGTTCGGCCTTGATCTGCGCAAGGGTGACCGGCCGCGCAAGGCGGCGGACCGGCTTGACCTTCACGCAGGCCCATTTGCCTTCGGGGTCAGTCGGATCGGTCAGGCCGCCCTGGCTGATCGTGACGATGCCGACGATCTCCTTGCCGATGTTCGAGTGGTAGAAGAAGGCCTGGTCCCCCACCTGCATGGCGCGCAGGTTGTTGGCGGCGCGGTGGTTGCGCACGCCATCCCAGGTCCCCTCCCCCTCGGAGAGGAGATCGTCCCAGCTATAGGCGTCCGGTTCCGACTTCATCAGCCACAGCCGTCCGTTTTCGCCCGAATTTGCCATCCCAATCCGCCCTCATGCGCTCTATAGCCAAGGCCCCAGCCCCTATTCCCAACCAGCGGCGCATGACAAGCGACCTTGATGCCCTTCCCGTACTCTCGCTGGCCGACGAGCCGGCGCGGCTCTCTGCTGCGCTGGGGGCCTCGTTCCGCGCCCATGGCTTCGCGCTGGTGCGCGATCACGGCATCGACGCCGGACTGATCGCGCGCGGGTGGGAGCTGACGGAGGCGCTGTTCGCCCTACCGGAGGAGGAAAAGCGCCGCTACCTGCTGCCCGGCCTGGCCGGCGCGCGGGGCTACACCCCGTTCGGGCGGGAAATCGCCAAGGGCGCGAAGCTGAGCGATCTCAAGGAGTTCTGGCATGTCGGCCGCGAGCTGCCGGAGGGGCATGCTTTGCTGGGCGATTCCATGCCGGGCAATGTCTGGCCGGAGCGGCCGGAGGGCTTCCGCGCCTGCTTCGCCGCCCTGTTCGACGCCTTCGACGCGGCGGGCGGAACCATACTCTCGCGCATTGCGCAGCACCTTGGCCTGGCGCAGGACTGGTTCGATCCGGCCATCGCCGAGGGCAATTCGGTGCTGCGCCTGCTGCACTATCCGCCGGTGCCCGCCGAAGCAGGCGGTGCCATCCGGGCCGCTGCGCACGAGGACATCAACCTCATCACCCTGCTGCTGGGCGCCGAAGAGGCCGGGCTGGAGCTGCTGGCTCGCGACGGGCGCTGGCTGCCCGTATCGCCGCCCGAAGGCGCGCTGGTCGTCAACATCGGCGACATGCTGCAGCGGCTGACCAACCACGTGCTGCCCTCCACCACGCACCGGGTGCGCAATCCGGCCGGGACTCGCGCGGCGCGCAGCCGTTATTCGATGCCGTTCTTCCTCCACCTGCGCAGCGACTTTGCGATCCGGACCCTGCCGGGCTGCATCGGCCCGGAAAATCCGGACCGCTATCCCGTGCCGATCACCGCCGATGCCTATCTGCAGGAGCGGCTGCGCGAGATCGGCCTGAAAAGCTGAGCGGGAGTTCCATCGCGACTACGCAAATTCCTCCATCCTTTTCGCGACGTTAACTGAAATTCAACCGAGAAGTCCCACACAGGCCCCGACAGGATTTTCGGGGGTTTTCTTGAGCGGCACGCACGACAGGCAAGGCAAGGCGAACACGCCGGCCGGAGATGGCGCCCAGAGCGTCAGCCGGGCTGACCGCGACGTTCTGGCCCTCGGGATCGGCATGGCCGCGATCATCATGTTCATCGGGACCGGCGGCCACATCATGCCGCAGGTCGTGCGCTCGCTACAGGGCATCGGCCTGCCACCGGACCGCGTGCTCTCGACCGCTCTCCTCCTCAACATCGCCCTGATCATCTTCGGCCTGAGGCGCTACCGCGACCTCACCGAGGAGGTGCGCGAACGCCGCCGCGCCGAGACGCTGGCGCGCGAACTGGCCGAGAAGGATCCGCTCACCGGCTGCCTCAACCGCCGCTCGATCCACCCGGCGACCGACGCCCTGATGCAGGCCTGCGCCGCCCGGGGCGAGCTGGTGGCCTTCATCATGATCGACATCGACAACTTCAAGCGGATCAACGACGCCAACGGACACAGCACCGGCGACGCGATCCTCAAGGAATGCGCCCGCCGGATCGAGGCGATCCTGCCCGACCGCGGCCTGCTGGCCCGTCTGGGCGGCGACGAGTTCGCCTGCGTCGTCCCGTTCCATGCGGGCATGGAGACCCGGGTCGACGAATTCGCCGAGCGCCTGACCCGCGAGGTTGCCCGACCGGTGCACCTTGCCGAGCTGATGGTGGAAGTGACCGTCTCGGTCGGCCTTGCCCGCTCCGACACGGCTGCCGACCTTGCACGGCCGATGGACGCGCACGAACTGCTGCACATGGCCGACGTTGCCATGTACCAGGCCAAGAAGGCCGGCAAGAACCGCTACTTCTGGTTCGAGCGGCCGATGGAGAGCGAACTGCGCTTCCGCAGCGAGCTGGAGCAGGCCATGCGGACCGGCATCGGCCGGGGCGAATTCGTGCCGTTCTATGAGCAGCAGATCGAGCTGCGCACCGGCACGATCCTCGGCTTCGAGATGCTGGCCCGCTGGCAATCGCCGCGCTTCGGCCTCGTCAGCCCGGAGGTGTTCATCCCGGTTGCCGAGGAAATCGGGCTGATCGCCGACCTGTCGGAAAGCCTGATCCGCCAGGCGCTGGCCGATGCCCGCCACTGGGCGCCGCACCTGACGCTGTCGGTCAACATTTCCCCTATCCAGCTGCGCGATCCGTGGTTCGCCCAGAAGATCCTGAAGCTGCTGGTGGAAGCGAACTTCCCGGCCAACCGGCTGGAGATCGAGATCACCGAAAGCTGCCTGCACGACAATGTCGGACTGGTGCGCTCGCTGATCACCAGCCTCAAGAACCAGGGCGTGTCCATCACGCTCGACGATTTCGGCTCGGGCTATTCCTCGCTCGCCCAGCTGCGCAGCCTGCCGTTCGACCGGCTGAAGATCGACCGCAGCTTCGTCACCGCCATGCCGGATAACCGGGACAGCGCGACGATCGTTCAGGCGATCACCTCGCTGGGCGAAGGGCTGGGCCTGCCGATCACCGCCGAAGGGGTGGAGAACGACGAGGTGGTGGAGAAGCTGCAGGAGATGGGGCAGTTCATGGCCCAGGGTTACCTGTATGGGCGGCCCGAACCGGCTGACAAGACCCAGGAACGCCTGCGCGACCTGGGCCTGCTGGCCCCAGCCGCCGCCCCCGCCACCGCCGAACCGGCCGAGCGACTCTCGGGCGCAGCCTGATCGGTCCGTCCGGTCTGCAAGGTTCCCGCACTGGACGTCAGGGCCGCCAGAGCCTAGATCGCGGCCATGCGGGTTCCCTTCATCAAGATGCATGGCCTCGGCAACGATTTCATCGTGCTGGACAGCCGCGCCGGTCCGGTGCCGGCCATGGACGCGCGCCTTGCCGCGGCCCTGGCCAACCGCCACACCGGCATCGGTTGCGACCAGCTGATCCTGCTTGAACCCTCGGACATCGCCGATCTCCGGATGCGCATCTTCAATGCCGACGGCAGCGAGGTGGCCGCCTGCGGCAACGCCACGCGCGCGGTGGGCCTGCTGCACGGCGCGCCGGCGCGGATCGAGACTCTCGCCGGCCTGCTCGAAACCACGCCCGAGGGCAGCGGGATCGCGGTCGACATGGGCGAGCCGCGCTTCGAGTGGGACGCGATCCCGCTGGCCTGGGCGATGGACACTCTGACCATGCCGGTCGGGTGGGAGGATCTGGACGGGCCTGTGGCGGTCAACGTCGGCAATCCGCACGCGATCTTCTTCGTGCCGGACTGCGACGGGGTCGACCTTGCCCGGCTTGGCCCGCTGATCGAACATGATCCGCTGTTTCCGGAGCGGGTCAACGTCAACGTCGCCACGGTGGAGAGCCGCAGGTCCATTCGCCTCCGGGTATGGGAGCGCGGCGCCGGGCTGACGCTCGCCTGCGGGACCGGGGCCTGCGCCACGGCGATCGGCGCGATGCGGCGCGGGCTGGTGGAGCGCGAGGTGCAGGTGACCCTGCCCGGCGGGCCGCTGACCATTGCCTGGGGCGCGAACGGGCGAATCACCATGACCGGGCCGGCGACGGAGAGCTTTCGCGGCAGCTTCGATGCGGCGGCCTATGGAGTGGCCGGGTGAGCGTTGAGGTCGTGTCGCTGGGGTGCCGGCTGAACCTTGCGGAGAGCGAGCGGCTGCGGGGCCTGCTGGCCGGTGAGAGCGATCTGGTGGTGGTGAACTCCTGCGCGGTGACGGCAGAGGCCGTGCGGCAGACCCGGCAGGCCATCCGCCGCGCCCGCCGCGCGCGGCCTGACGCACGGCTGCTGGTCACCGGCTGCGCCGCCGAGGTCGAGCGCGCCGCGCTCGCCGCCATGCCCGAGGTGGACGGACTGATCGCCAACGTGGCCAAGCTTGACGCCCGGGCGTGGAACGTGGCCGTGCCCGAACCGGGCGCCCGGCCCCGGCCTGCCTATACCCGCGCCTATGTCGCCGTGCAGAACGGGTGCGACCATGCCTGCACCTTCTGCGTGATCCCGCAAGGCCGCGGGAAAAGCCGGTCGCTGCCGGTGGCCGAAGTGCTGCGCGAGGTGGAGAACCATCTGGTACGCGGCGCGGGCGAGGTCGTGCTGACTGGCGTCGATCTGACCTCGTGGGGGCATGACCTGCCGGGCAGCCCGCGGCTCGGCGCGCTGGTCCGGGCCGTGCTGGATGCCTTCCCCGCCCTCGCCCGGCTGCGCCTGTCCTCGCTCGACGGGGTGGAGATCGACGGAGAACTGCTCGACCTGCTGGCCGGAGAGGCGCGGGTCATGCCGCAGGTGCACCTCTCGCTCCAGCATGGGGACGACCTGATCCTCAAGCGGATGAAACGCCGGCACCTGCGCGGCGATGCGGTGGACCTTGTGGCCCGGCTGCGCGAGCGGCGGCCGGAGATCGCGTTTGGCGCGGACCTGATCGCCGGCTTCCCGACCGAGGACGCGGCGGCGCACTGCGCAAACCTTTCGCTGATCGCCGAGCTGGGCCTGGTCCACCTGCACGTGTTTCCCTATTCTCCGCGTGGCGGCACTCCGGCGGCGCGGATGCCGCAGGTGGCGCCCGCGCTGATCCGCGAGCGGGCGGCCGAACTGCGCGCCGAGGGCGAGCGGGTGCGCGGGGAATGGCTGGCCGGGCTCCTCGGAAAACCCCTGAGGGTCCTTGCCGAACGCGACGGGACGGGCCATGCGGAAAACTTCGCCCGGGTCCGCCTCGGGCCGGACAGCCAACCCGGAACCATCGTGACGATCATTCCCAACTCCCTCCAGCGCACCACCTCCGATCGGGGCCTGCTGGCATGACCTCCCGGACAGCGACCGGCAGCACCAGCTGGAGCGACCGCCTGTTCGGCGGTTTTCGCAAGACCTCCGAGCGGCTGACCGAGAACCTTTCGGGCATCGTCGGCAAGACCAGGCTCGACGAGGCCCAGCTTGACGAGCTTGAGGACGCGCTGATCCTGTCGGACCTTGGCCCCCGCGCCGCCGCCCGGATCCGCGCGCGCCTGGCCGAGGAACGGTTCGAGCGCGGGGCCGACGAACTGGCGATCAAGGAGGCCGTCGCCGCCGAGATCGCGGCGATCCTGCGCCCGGTTGCCAAGCCGCTCGACATCGTGGCCTTTCCGCGTCCGCAGGTGATCCTCGTGATCGGGGTCAACGGATCGGGCAAGACGACGACGATCGCCAAGCTCGGCCACCTGTTCCAGGAGCAGGACTATTCGGTGATGTTCGCCGCCGGCGATACATTCCGCGCCGCGGCGATCGGCCAGCTGGGCGTCTGGGCCGAGCGGATCGGGGTGCCGATCGTCAAGGGGCCGGAGGGCGGCGATCCCGCCTCGATCGTGTTCGACGCGGTGAAGCTGGCCACCGAACAGGGCACCGATGCCCTGATCGTGGACACCGCCGGGCGGCTCCACAACCGCCGCGAGCTTATGGACGAGCTGGCCAAGATCCGCCGCGTGCTCGGCCGGCTCAACCCCGAGGCGCCGCACGACGTGGTGCTCGTGCTCGATGCCACGAACGGCCAGAACGCCTTGCAGCAGATCGAGATCTTCCGCGAGGTGGCCGGGGTGACGGGCCTTGTGATGACCAAGCTTGACGGTACGGCGCGCGGCGGCGTGCTGGTGGCGGCGGCCGAGCAGTATGGCCTGCCGATCCACGCGATCGGCGTGGGCGAGAAGATCGACGACCTGCGCCCGTTCGATCCGGACCTGGTGGCGCGCGTGATCGCGGGGATTGCATGATGGCCGAGGCAGGGAAGCCCAGGGCGAAATCGGGCTGGGTCAACATCGCCGTCGATTACGGCCCGATCCTGTTGTTCTTCCTCGTCTATCGCCACTTCGCGCCGGAGAACAAGACCGATTCCCTGCGGGAGGTCGGCGCGGTGATCTATGGCACGCTGGCCTTCATGGGCGGCGCGGTGATCGCCCTGATGGTAAGCCTGGTGAAGTTCCGCCGGGTTTCCCCGATGTTGTGGCTGTCGACCGCGCTGATCATGTTCTTCGGCGGTCTGACCGTGCTGCTGCACGACCAGTTCTACATCCAGATCAAGCCCACCGCGATCTACCTGATCTTCGGCCTCGCCCTGCTCGGGGGCTGGCTGAAGGGCAAGGCGCTGCTCAAGATCCTGCTCGAGGCCGCGTTCGAGGGACTGGACGACAAGGGCTGGATGCTGCTGTCGCGCAACTGGGGCTGGTTCTTCCTGGCGCTGGCCGCGCTCAACGAGGGGTTCCGGTATTACCTGACCTTCGCCGGATGGCTCGAAGCGAAGCTCTACGTGTTCCTGCCGGCCTCGTTCATCTTCACGCTTGCGCACATGCCGATGCTGCTGCGCCATGGCCTTGCCGCAGAGGCGCGCGAGGATGCGGCGACGGAGACCCCGCACGAGTAATCGCCGGCCTGCAACGGTTTGTCGCTCGAAAGCGGGGTGACAAAGCGGGGCGGATGGCGCATGAACCGGCGGCCATACCGGACTTCGGGTGCCGGCTATCCAAGATCCAAGAAACTTGCAAAGGGGGAAGAAATGGCAAAGTTCTTCGGTAACCTGCACCTCGTTCTGGTCATCGGGCTTGTCCTGGCGGTCCTCGTGATGGTGCAGTTCAGCGCGTCGGCCACTCTCGACGCCAATTCGGTGCTGCGTTGGCTGCACGTCTTCTTCGGCATCCTGTGGATCGGCCTGCTCTATTACCTGAACTTCGTGCAGGTGCCGACCATGCCGAAGATCCCGGCCGAACTGAAGAAAGGCGTGACGGGCTACATCGCCCCCAGCGTTCTGTTCTTCTTCCGCTACGGGGCCCTGCTGACCGTGTTGACGGGCCTCAGCATCGCCTTCGTCGATGGTTACGGACACCAGGCTCTCACCTTCTCGGGCGAGGGCAACGTCAACCTGATCGGCCTTGGCATGTGGCTGGCCCTGATCATGGCCTTCAACGTGTGGTTCATCATCTGGCCGGCCCAGAAGAAGATCCTCGGAATTGTCGAGGCTTCGGACGAGGAGAAGGCCGCCGCCGCGCCGCGCGCCCTGATCGCCAGCCGCACCAACGTGCTGCTGTCGCTGCCGATGCTTTACTGCATGGTCTCCGCCAACCTCGGCTGAGCCCACTGGCACAACGATAGAGGCGCGGGAGTCCAGCCGGACCCCGCGCCTTTTTCGTGTCTGATGAACAACCGAATGGGCTGCCCGGCCCCAGGAAAACGGCGCTGGCCCCGCGAATATGCCTCGACCCGGTCGGCACATCGCTGGACCAGCGCCGCATTCACCCGCAGGCGGGTGAATTCGCTGGAATGTTCAGCCCTCGCAACCCGACGGAGAACAATCCGTCATGTGCGCGGGGAGCGGCACGTCACCGCATCCCGGAACGATTCCGCAGCCCTGCCCTTCCGAGCAGTTGTCGGTCAGGAACCGCACCACGCCGGCCAGTGCTTCATAGTCCGGCGCATAGATGATCCTGCGGCCGTCGCGGCGCTGGGTAACCAGCCCTGCATTGATGAGCTGGCTCAGATGAAAGCTCAGCGACGAGGGCACGAGGCCCAGCCGCTCTGCAATGGTTCCGGCCGACAGCCCATCCCGACCCGCGACGACAAGCATCCGATAGGCTGCCAGACGGTGGTCCTGCGCCAGCGCGGCCAGCACCTTGATGATGGGTTGCGACACGGCGCTTACTCAGTTCGATATCTGTTGAAATATGGAAATATCGAAAGGATTGCAACAGGCGTCTTGTCACCGCCCGTTGCGCATCCTCCACCGTCTCAAATTTCGACCTGGCTGCCCAGTTCGACCACGCGGTTGGTGGGCAGGCGGAAGAATTCCATTGCGCTGGCCGCGTTGCGCAGCATCCAGGCGAACAGCTTTTCGCGCCATAGCGCCATACCGGGCTTGGACGAGGGGATCAGGGTCTGGCGCGAGAGGAAGAAGCTGGTCTTCATCATCTCGAACGGTTCGCCACACATGGTGACGCCGTGGAGCGCGCTTGGCACGTCGGTTTCCTCAAGAAAGCCGAACTGCATGGCCACCTTGTAGAAGCCGCTGCCGAACTGCTTGACGGTGCAGCGTTCGGCCGGCTCTACATAGGGGACGTCGGCGATCTTCACCGTCAGCACCACGACGCGCTCGTGCAGGACCTTGTTGTGCTTGATGTTGTGGAGCAGCGCGGAAGGAACGCCCTGCGGGGTGGAGGACATGAACACCGCCGTCCCCGGAACGCGCGCGGCGCTGGAATGGGCGCTCTTGGCGAAGACCTCGAAAGGGATGGTGCCTTCGGCCATCGACTGGCGCATCAGCGCGCGGCCCTTGGACCAGGTGGTCAGCAGGGTGAAGATGGTCAGCCCCATGACCAGCGGCACCCATCCGCCATCGGGAATCTTGGTGAAGTTGGCCGAGAGGTAGGCCGCGTCGAGGCTGAAGAACAGGACCAGCAGCGGCACGGCCTGCCACCACTTCCAGTTCCACAGGTTGAACAGGACGACGGCGAGCAGGACGTTGTCGATCGCCATGGCACCGGTCACGGCGATGCCATAGGCCGCCGTCAGGTTGGACGAACGCTCGAACACCAGCACCAGCAGGATCACGGCGATCATCAGCGCCCAGTTGACCACCGGCACATAGATCTGCCCGGCATTGACGCTGGTGTACTTGATCGTCATGCGCGGGATGAAGCCGAGCTGGATCGCCTGCTGCGTGACGGAGAAGGCACCGGTGATGACCGCCTGCGAGGCGATCACCGCCGCCGCGCTAGCGATGCCGAGCAGCGGCCACTGGAACCATTCGGGCGCAAGAAAATAGAACGGGCTCTCCAGCGCCGCCGGGTTGCGAACCAGCAGCGAGGCCTGGCCGAGGTAGTTCAGCACGAGCGCCGGGAGAACGAAGACCAGCCACGACATGCGGATCGGCGAACGCCCGAAGTGGCCCATGTCGGCATAAAGCGCCTCTGCGCCCGTAACCGCAAGCACGGCCGAGCCCATGGCAAGGAATCCCCGCATTGGATCGGCCAGGAACAAGGCCGCGGCGTGATGCGGGCTGAGCGCGGAAACGACCTGGGGGTGTTCGGCGATGCTGAGCACCCCAAGCACGGCGATCACCGCGAAGTAGAGCAGCATGACCGGGCCGAAGTAGGAGGCGACGCGCGCGGTGCCGCGGCTCTGGATCATGAACAGGCCGAAGAGAATAGCGACGACCATCGGGACGACGGCCGGGGCCATGCCGGGTTCGTAAACTGCAAGACCCTCGATCGCGCCCATGACCGAAATCGCCGGCGTAATCATCGAATCGCCGTAGAACAGCGAGGTGGCAAAGACGCCCAGCAGGACGATGCCCGCAGACCAGCGTTTGCCGGAAATGTTCTGGTTGATCAGCGCCAGGAGCGCGAGACTGCCGCCCTCCCCCTTGTTGTCGGCCCGCATGATGACGGTGACGTATTTCACGGTCACGATGACCATCATCGACCAGAACATCAGGCTGACGATGCCGTAGATGTGCAGCGGATCGAGCGGTAGGCGGTGATGCCCGGCGAAGGTATCGCGCATGGCGTAGAGCGGGCTGGTGCCGATGTCCCCGAAGACCACGCCGATGGCGCCGACCGCCAGCTTGACCAGCGAGGCGTTCCCGTGGCCGTGGACGGCGTGGGATGCTGGATCTGCCATGGGAGACGCCGCGAGATCGGCGGATCGGGTGGTGACTTCGCTCATCGGGAGAGACGGCCCTGAGTCGCCGCGGCAGCGGCAAGGTGGGGCCGCTTAGCAGCCCTCCGCACGCTCCACAACGCGGTTTCTCGCGAGGGCCTGTCTCCTATTGGGCAGGTCCGGCGGGAGTGCCCTGACGCGCCATGAACGAATCGAGTTCGCCCAGACGTTTCTCGAGATCGGCACGCCATGGAGCCTCCTTCGGGCTCCGGGCGAGCAGGTCCGCCCACAGCGCCCGCCCTTCGCCCATTCGCCCGGACTGGATCAACGCCATCCCGAGGAAAAACGATGGCCCCGGGCTGTTGGGCGCGGCACGGGCAGCCTGGCCATAGGCGTAAAGCGCCGCGGGAGAGATCGTTCCCTCGGCGTGGCCCACCAGGGCGTTGGCCATGGCCAGCCAGGCCTCGGCATTGGCCGGATCCTTTTCCACCGCGCCGCGCAGAACCTCGGCCGCATCGGCGAACTGGCCGTGGCGGGCCAGGGCATCGGCGATCACCACGTGGCTCTCGCCGGGCCCCCTCCCCTCGCCCAGCTTCTGCCGTGCAGCAACCAGGGCGGCGCTGTCCTGCCCGCCGATCTTCTCGGCCGGAGCCTTGGGCGCGGCGGGCTGGCCGGGCGAACCTTGCAGCGCATAGCCGGCCATGCCGACCAGCAGCGCGGCGCCGAGCAGCTCCAGCCCGGCGCGCGGCACGCGAAAGACGAAACCGGCCAGGGCGACGATCCCAAGACCGAGGACGGCAAGGCAGAGCCAGATCATGCCCGCTCTCCCCGGACGAAGCGGCGCCGCAGCAGCAGGGCGGCAAGCGCGAGGATGGCCAGCGGCGCGGCGAACAGCGGCCAGGTCAGGCTGGTCACGCGCGGGCTGTAGGTGATGTAGTCGCCATAGCGGTCGATCAGCCACTGGCGGATCGCCTCAGGGCTTTCCCCGCGGGCGATCCGTTCGCGGATCTGGCTGCGCATGTCACCGGCGAGCGATGCGTCGGAATCGGCGATCGACTGGCTCTGGCAGGTCAGGCAGCGGATCGTTTCCATCAACGCCTGGGCCTTGGCCTCGAGCCTGGGATCGTCGAGCTGGCGATAGGCGTAGGGAGCCGGTGGCATGGTGTCGTCGGCGCGCAGGGTGGCGGTGGCGAGCGGCGCCAGGACCAGCGCAAGGAGCATAAGCAGGCGCTTCACTGTGCGGCCTCCTGCAGCTTGCCGAGGATCAGCGACACATCCTCGGGCCGGATATCGCCGATGTGCTGGTAACGGATCACGCCCTGGGCATCGATCACGTAGGTCTCCGGCACGCCGGACGAGCCGATGGCGAGCTGGACGACGCTGCGGTCATCCCGGCCGATCCGGGCATAGGGGTTGCCGTTGCGGGCAAGGAACCCGGCAAGATCTGCCTTCTGATCGCGCACCGCGACGCCGTAGATATCGGCCCCGGCGGCGCGCAGCTGTTCGAGCTGCGGCGCCTCGGCCGCGCAGGGGATGCACCACGAGGCAAAGACGTTGAGCAGCCGGGGCTTGCCGGCAAAGTCCGCCGTCCCGAGGCCGGGCCGGTCGTCGCTGCCGGCAGGCAGGTCGAACGCGGGAAGCGGGTGGCCGACGAAGCGGCTGGGAATGTCGCGGCTGGGCGGGTGCAGCAGCCCCCAGGCGACCAGTGCGACGATCGCCGCGAACAGGGCCAGCGGCAGCCACAGGCCGAGGCGGAAGTGCTTGGCGGGGGTTTCGCTCATCGGCCCTGCCTTTCGCGACGGTCAGCGATCTTGCCCCGCGCAAAATAGCGCCGAAGGTCACTCGCCACCCGGCCCAGCAGGGCGAGCAGGCCGCCCAACGCGATCAGGGCGCCGCCGAACCAGATCATCGGCACGAAGGGCTTCCACCACAGGCGAAGCTGCCAGCGGCCATCCTGCGCCTCTTCTCCGAGCACGGCGTAGAGCTGCCCGTTCCAGCGGGTGAGCAGTGCGCTTTCGGCGGTGTTCTGGACCGGCGCCCAGAAGGTGCGGGCCTGCGGGTGCAGCGAGGTCGGTTCGCCGCCCTTGTAGGCGACCTGCAGGTCGGCTTCGAGCGCGGTCCAGTTGGGCCCGGCCACAGGCTCGATCGCGGCCAGGCGAACCTGCCAGGGACCAACCTCGGTCGCCTCGCCCACCGGCACGGCGACCAGCTTCTCGACCGTGAAGGCGCTGTCCGAGGCCATGCCGAACAGCGAGACGGCGATGCCGAAGTGCGCGACGACCATGCCCCAGACCGGCAGCCGCGTTCGGCGCAGGTTCCGCCCGCGCAGGGGCAGCAGGCTGGCGACGGCCAGAGCGGGCGCAAGGCCGAGGCCAAGGATCGGCAGAACCCTGCCCGGTGCCAGCGCCACGCCGGCGGCAAGGCCGACTGCGGCGAGCGCCGCCGGGACCAGCAGCAGGCGCGAGACCCGCCCGACCCGGTCACGCCGCCAGCGCAGCAGCGGGCCGATGGCAAGAACCACCAGCATCGGCATCACGAACAGCGCGGTCATCGGGTTGAAGTAGGGCGGCCCGACCGAGACCTTCTCCCCGAAGGCTTCGGTCAGCAGCGGATAGAGCGTGCCGAGCAGGACGATGGCGAGCGTGCCGGTGAGCATCACGTTGTTGAAAACGAGGCTCGATTCCCGGCTGGAGACGGAAAACCGCTCGCCCTCGGTCACGGTCGCCGCGCGGATTCCGAACAGGACCAGTGCGCCGCCGATGTAGATCGCCAGCAGCGCGAGGATGAAGGTGCCGCGCTTGGGATCGACCGCGAAGGCATGGACGCTGGTAAGAATGCCCGACCGGACGAGGAAGGTGCCGATCATCGACATCGAGAAGGCGATCACCCCCAGCATAACCGTCCAGGCGCGCAAGGCGTTGCGGGCGGCCAGGACGCTGGCCGAATGGAGCAGCGCCGTCGCCGCGAGCCATGGCATCAGGGAGGCGTTCTCGACCGGATCCCAGAACCACCAGCCGCCCCAGCCGAGTTCGTAATAGGCCCAGTAGGACCCGGCGGTGATGCCCAACGTCAGAAAGATCCACGCGCCCAGCACCCATGGCCGCATGGCCCGGGCAAAGGCCGGCCCGACCTCACGCGTTATCAGCGCACCGATGGCGAAGCTGAAGGCGATCGATAGGCCGACATAGCCGAGGTACAGCGTGGGCGGGTGGAAGGCGAGGCCCGGATCCTGCAGCAGCGGGTTGAGGCCGTTCCCTTCGACCGGAACCGGAGAAAGCCGGGTGAACGGGTTCGAGGCGAACAGCAGGAAGGCGTAGAACCCGAGGCTGACGAAGGCCTGCCCGGCAAGGGTGGCGCGCATGGTCCGTTCCGGAAGGCGCCGCTCTACCAGGGCGACGAACCCGCCGGCAAGGCCCATGACAGTGACCCACAACAGCATCGAGCCTTCGTGGTTCCCCCAGGCACCGGCAACCTTGTAGAGCAACGGCTTGGCCGAATGGCTGTTGAGCGCGACCAGCTTCACCGACAGGTCCGTTTCCACGAACACCGCGATGAGCGCGAGGAACGAGACCAGCGCCAGTGCCCCCTGGACGACCGCAGCCGGGCGGACGAGCGCGGCGAAGCCCTCCCCCTGCGGTTTCAGCGCGAGGGCACCCACGATCAGTTGCAGCAGCGCGAGGGCCGCGGCGAACCACAGAGCGCCAAGTCCGAATTCGGCGATCACCGTGTTTCCTTAACCGTTTCCCGAGCCTGGGCCTCGGTCATGTCCTTCATTTCGCGGGGCACGTATTTCTCGTCGTGCTTGGCGAGGAGATTGTCGGCCACGAAGGTTCCGTCCGCACCGCGCTTGCCTTCGGCGACCACGCCGGAGCCTTCCTTGAACAGGTCCGGCACGATGCCCTTGAACACAACCGGCACCCGCGCCCTGCCATCGGCCACGACGAAGTGGACCGTCACCCCGTCAGCCGCCGTCTTCAGCGAGCCCGCCTCCACCATGCCGCCAAGGCGCACCGCCCGATCGGGCGCAGGAGGCTCCGCTGCCATTTCGGCGGGCAGGTAGAAGTAGCTCGCCTGGTTGCGCAGGGCCCAGGCCGCGAGGAGCGCCGCCGCGATCAGCACGCCGAGCGCGATCAACACGAGGGCGAGACGCTGGTGCTTGGCCTTGATGCCGCTCATGATTCCCCGTTCCTCACTGGGCCCTTACCTTTCACCGCATCGCGGCGAGCCTCGGCCCGGCGCATCGCCCACCAGGACTGGAGGACCAGCGCGGCCGTGCCGGCGAGGCCCACCGCATAGGCGGCGATCACGTAGGTCCACTGGTTGAGCGCTTCGTGGGTCATCACGCCATAGCCTTGCGGCGCAGGCGTGCCTCGGCCTGCTGCTCGGCCAGGATCGCCCGCATCCGCATCAGGACCAGAGCGCCGAACAGCAGCGAGAAGCCAACCGTGGAGACGAGCAGCGGCACGAGAAACTCCGGCGCCATGGCCGACTGGCCCAGCGCGATCGAGGGCGGCTGGTGCAGGCTGTTCCACCACAGGACCGAATAGTGGATGATCGGGATGTTCACCGCGCCTACGAGCCCGAAGATCGCCGGCACGCGCGAGGCCCCCTCCCCGTCGCGCCGGGCCGCATCGGCCAGGGCAGTATAGGCGAGGTACAGGAAGAGCAGGACCAGCATCGAGGTCAGCCGCCCGTCCCAGACCCACCAGGTGCCCCAGGCCGGACGGCCCCAAACCGAGCCCGTGACAAGACAGAGCGCCGTGAAAGCCGCACCCGGAACGGCGACTGCGCGGGCGGCAATGCCGGCAAGGGGATGTCGCCAGACCAGCTCGCTGAGACTGGCCACGGCGATGGCCGTCCAGCCGCCCATGCCAAGCCATGCCGTCGGGACGTGGAGATAGACGATCCGCACCGTTTCACCCTGCAGCACATCGGCCGGAGCGACGAACACGCCCCAGGCCAGCGCCGTCCCGGCAAGGACAAGGCCGAGCGCCAGCAGCAGCGGTGTCAGCCACCGCGCCATGCGCAGGAATCGGGCAGGATTGGCGAAGCCGTGCATGGTCTTTGCGATTGCTGCGGGTGCCGGTCCTTTGGCAGGTGGCGGCCCTTCCCGCAAGGCCCGGCGCAGGTCCACCGCCCGTTAAAACGGGACAAGTCCCGATGCCACAGGAGGGGGAAGAAAATGGGGCGATCGATGGGGTTCGAACCCACGACCTCCGGTACCACAAACCGGCGCTCTAACCAACTGAGCTACGATCGCCACACGATCCGGACCGACCACCAAGGGGCCGTCGGACAGGGCGTGGCCCTTTGCACAGCGCAGGCCGAATGGGAAGAGGATTCTTGCGCCGGAAACAGAAAGGCCAAACAGAAAGGGCGGCCATTGGGCCGCCCTTTTCCTTGGTGCCGGATAGCCGGCCTTACTTCTTGAGCGTGAGCCCGCCGAAGCGCTTGTTGAACTGCGCGACGCGGCCGCCCTGATCGACGTTGCGGGTGCCGCCGGTCCAGGCCGGGTGCGACGTGGGATCGATGTCGAGCGCGAGCGTATCGCCTTCCTTGCCCCAGGTGGAGCGGGTCTCGAACACGGTGCCGTCGGTCATCTGCACCTTGATCATGTGATAATCGGGATGGATATCGGCCTTCATCGCAAGTCTCTTTCCTTGTGGCCGGTTCCGACCGGCCTGAAACTGGAAGGCGCGCGCATAGCGGCGCCGGCGGCGGATTGCAAGGAGTCCTTGGCTGGTGCGCTCATGACATCGGTCATGAGCTTGCGGCGCCGGCCGTGCGAGGTCGCGCCGGAGGCGTGACCGATCAACGCATCACGAATCCGCGATCATCGCGGTGAACTGGACCTCGCAGGCGACCTTGTCGCCCAGCATGGACTTGCCCCAGAACTTGCAGACCCGGGCGCGCTTCTGGTTGAAGCCGGCGCGCAGATCGAGCAGGACGCCGGGCTCCACGGGCGTGCGGAACTTGGCTTCCTCGATCGCCATGAAATAGACCAGCTTGCCGGTCCCGGCCAGGCCGAGGCTTTCGATCGCGAGAATCCCGGCCGCCTGGGCCAGCGCCTCGATCTGGAGGACGCCCGGCATGATCGGGCGGCCCGGGAAGTGCCCCTGGAAGAAGCCTTCGTTGAAGCTCACCGCCTTGACCGCGTGGATCTCCTCGTCGGCGACGAGGCTCACCACACGGTCAACCAGCAGCATCGGGTAGCGGTGCGGCAGGGCCGCGAGGATCGCCGGAATGTCCAGCGTCTTCGCGGTTGCCGCTGCGGCGGAAGTATCTTCCGTCATGCCGCTGCCCCTCGCCTCAGCGGCCCGACGGAGCGGACGTTGCCGGCGCCGCGGAGCCCTGCGCCGGCGGCGGCGGGGCGACGGTCTGCAGCGTGGTCAGCGAGGCGTTCAGGGTGGCGAGCAGATCGGCGGTCACGTCGAGCTGCGACGAAGAGGCGAGGGTCTGACCCACCTCGACCATCACGTTCGCGCCGTGGCGGTTCATCACCCCGGCATAGAGCGTGTTCAGCTTGTCCAGCAGCTGCTCGCGCACATAAGCCTGGTTGCGCTGAAGCTGGGCCTGCTGCCCCTGCAGTTCCTGCGAGGCGCCCTGCTGGCTGCGCTGGAAATTCTCGAGCCGGGTTTTCAGGGCCGCATCGGGCTCCTTGCCGGCGAGCGCCTTGAGCTGGCCTTCGAGATAAGCCTGTTCCGGGTTGAGCGAGGTCTGCAGCTGGCTCGCGCGGGTCTGGAAGGCGGTGTATTGCTGCTGCAGCTGGGCCTGGGCCGCCTTGCAGGCATTGCATTCACGCGTGACGCGATCGAGATCGACGATGGCGATCTTGGCCGGGACAACGGCCTGCGCGTGAACCGGCGCGGTGGCACCGAGGGTGATGGCGGCCGCGAGAGCGGCGGAAACGAAAAGCTTGTTCATCAGAACTGAGTTCCCACGTTGAAGGTGAAGGTCTTGGGATCGTCGCCCGGCTGCTTGAGCAGGGTCTTGGCGAAGTCGAGCCGGAAAGGCCCGAACGGAGAGTTCCAGTTGAAGCCAAAGCCGATCGCGACGCGCGGCTTGTAGCTGTCGCCCACGAAGAATTCGCGGAACAGCGGGGTGCTGCCCGCCGTCACGGTGGATCCGGTGACGGGCGCGCAGGTCTGCGAAAGGACCGGAGTACCGCCCGAAGGGACCGCCGTGTTGCCGACGACGTTGACCGCCGTGGTGGCCGGACCGCCGTTGGTGCCCGGCGTGGTGACGACGCAGGTCAGGTTGTAGCCATCGAGCAGGCTCGGCGCCTTGATGCCCCAGACCGAGCCCACATCGAGGAAGATCGACGGGCGCAGGCCCATTTCGCGGGCGCCGGAGCCCAGCGGGATCTCCAGTTCGGCGCGGCCCTGATAGTAGTACTTGCCGCCGATGGCGTCATCCTGCCAGTTGTCGCGGTTGGTCGACAGGACGAGGTTGCCCGCGCCGTCGTCCTCGAAATACTTGCGCAGGATGCGCGGACCGACGCCGCGGATGTCGAAGCCGCGCAGCTCCGGCTCGCCGAGGTAGAAACGGTCGGTCAGGTAGACGTCGTCCGAACCGGCGATGTTGCGGTGCTTGAGCGCCTTGATGATGCCGCCCTCGGCCGAGACCGAAAAGACGAAGCCCTTGCCCAGCGGGAAGTACTTGGCGGCATTGCCGCGGAACCGGAGGTAGGACACCGAGCCGCCAAGACCGGCGAAGTCCGCGCTGACCGAGGCGGTGTTGCCGCGGGTAGGACGGGCGCGGTTGTCCAGCGTATCGTAGACCAGCGAGGCGCCGAGGATCGAGCTGGTCCGCTTGCCGATGGCGTCGCACAGGTAGCGGCCCGCCTTCAGCGGATCGCACAGGCCGTTGGTGTAGTAGGTGCCCTGGTCCAGCGACACGTTATCGAAGTTCAGCGTGTAGCGGCCGATCGCCGAAACATATTCGGTCAGCGGCACGCCAAGGCGCAGCTGGAAGCCGGTGGTCTTCTGCTGATACAGATCGTTGCGGTTGGAATTCAGGTAGTTGAACGAGTTGTAATCGCGCCGGTACACGTTGGCGCCGAACGAAACGTTCCGGTCGAACACGTAAGGCTCGACGAAATTCAGCTCCACGCTCTTGGAATAGCGCGAATAGGATACGCTGGCGCCGACCGTCTGGCCGCGGCCGCGGAAGTTGCGCTGCTGGATCGAGGCCTGGAGAATGAAGCTCTCGATTGAGGAGAAACCGGCCGACAGCTGGAGTTCGCCGGTGGGCTTTTCCTCGACGTTGGCTTCGAGCACGATGCGATCCGGCGCGGAGCCGGGCTTCTGTTCGACTTCGAACTTCTCCTGGAAGTAGCCGAGCGACTTGATGCGGTTGGTCGACCGCTTGACCTGCAGCGAGTTGAAGGCATCGCCTTCGGCCAGCCGGAACTCGCGGCGAACGACCTTGTCCTGGGTCAGCGTGTTGCCGTTGACGTCGATCCGCTCGACATAGACGCGCGGCGCCTCCGCAATCTGGAAGGTGATCCCCATGGTGAGATCATCCTTGTTGCGGTTGTAGTCCGGCCGGACATCCGCAAAGGCATAGCCGAAAGTACCGGCCGTCTGGTTCAGCTTGTCGATCGTGTCCTCGACCAGCTTGGCGTTGTACCAGTCCCCCTTCTTCATCGGCAGCTGCTTGGCCAGCGCCTCGCCGTCGAAGTCGCGCAGCTGGCTTTCCACCTTCACGTCGCCGAACTTGTAGCGCTTGCCCTCTTCCACCACGTAGGTGATGATGAAGTCGCGCTTGTCCGGCGTCAGTTCGGCCACGGCCGAAACCACGCGGAAATCGGCATAGCCCTTGGTCAGGTAGAACTGACGCAGCTTCTGCTGGTCATAGGCCATGCGATCCGGATCGTAGCTGGTGCGCGACGAGAACAGCCGGAACGACCGCGACTGCTTGGTGACCATCTCGCTGCGCAGCTCGCCATCGGAGAACACCTCGTTGCCGAGGATATTGATCTGGCGAACCTTGGACTTGGGGCCCTCGGTGATCTCGAACACCACGTCGACGCGGTTCTGTTCGAGCTGGACCATCTTCGGCTCGACCGAGGCGCCGAAGCGGCCCTGGCGCTTGTAGAGCTCGATGATGCGGGCAACGTCGGCACGGACCTTCGACCGGGTGAAGATCTGGCGGGGCGCCAGCTTGATCTCCGGCGTGATCTTGTCTTCCTTGAGGCGCTTGTTGCCCTCGAAGATGATCCGGTTGATGACCGGGTTTTCCTTGACCTGGATGGTCACAACGCCGTTTTCGTTGCGGATCTGCACGTCAGCGAAGAGTTCGGTGGCGTAGAGGTCCTTCAGCGCCTGATCCGCCGCGGCCTCGGTATAGGCGTCGCCCGGACGCAGGCGGATGTAGGAGAAGATGGTGTCCTGTTCCAGGCGCTGGTTGCCCTGCACCTGCATGCGCTGGATCACCTGGGGCGCCGCGACCGGGGCCGGAGCGGCAGCATCCGCCGGCGCAGGCGCGGTTGAGGCGACGGGGGCCGCCTGCTGGGCCAGGGCCGCCGGCGGAGCCATGCACGAGCTTCCGAGCAAAAGCGCGATCAGCCCGGACGCGCGGCGGTTCGCCTTCCAGTGAGCCATTGTCCGTCCCTTCATCTCGGCCTGATCCCGATCTTCGTTCAAATGTCACACTGCCCGCGCAAGGCTGCCGGCCGGGCCGGCCACGCGGGCAGTCGCTGCCCTCTGCCCGATGCAGCACCGCCAATCAAGCGATCTGTCCCCTCGCCGGGTTACGGTTTGGCAAGCTATGCCCGCATTTCATCGCCTTCGCCTATCGCCAGGCACGTGGGAGCAGCGAGGCGATGTCGTTGAGGGTGACGAACAGCATCAGCCCGACCACGAGGGCAAGGCCGGTGCGGTACGCCCAGTCCTGACTGCGGGCATCGAGCGGGCGTCGGCGCACGGCCTCCGCTGCGTAGAATGCCAGGTGCCCGCCGTCGAGCGCGGGGATTGGCAGGAGGTTGATGAACGCGAGGTTTATCGAGATGAAGGCGGCGAACGAGACGAAGGCCAGCCAGCCAAGGCTGAGCTGCTCGCCCGAATACTTGGCCGTCTTGATCGGCCCGCCGAGTTCGCTGATCGAGCGTTCGCCGGTAACGATCTGGCGGATGCCCACCGCCAGCATCCTGATCACGCCCCAGGTCTGCTTGCCCGCGAGGGTCACCGCCTCGATCGGGCCGACCGGAGCAAGCCGCGGCCGGGCGGCCATGATGCCGATCATGCCGACGCGCGATTCATTGCCGAAGCGGTCCTTCAGCACCTTCGCGGCCGAGCGGACCTCGACCGGGAACTGCGCCCCGCCCCGCTCGATGGTCAGGGTGAAGCTGGTGTCCGGCCAGGGGAACACGCGTTCGCGCAGGGCAGTGAAATCATCGATCGGCGTGCCGTTGACGGCCCGGATCCGGTCACCCTTGAGCAGCCCGACGGAGGCCGCGGGCGAACCCGGCACGAAGCTGTCCACCACAGCAGGTGCGACAAGCTTGCCGAAGGCAAGGTTGAAGGCGGCGAAGATCAGGATGGCGAAGAGCAGGTTCGTCAGCGGTCCGGCGGCGACGATGGCCGCCCGCCGCCACAGCGGCTGGGCGTTGAACGTCTGCGCCTTTTCCTCGGGCGTGAGCCCGGCGAACTTCGCATCGTCCGGCCGCGAGGTCGGGTCCATGTCTCCGGCGAACTGGACATAGCCGCCGAGCGGAATGGCCGAAAGCTTCCAGCGCGTGCCGCGCCGATCGGTGAAGCCGAACAGCTCCTTGCCGAAGCCGACCGAGAAGGCATCGGCCTTCACCCCGCACCAGCGGCCGACCAGATAGTGCCCCAGTTCGTGCACAACGATCAGCGGCCCCAGCAGCAGCAGGAAACCGACAAGCGTCACGAGCAGCGAGGGCGATTGGGTCAAGTCAGGCCAGCTCCAGCAGTTCGCGGGCTCGCGCCCGCGCCTCGGCATCGATCGCAATAACCTCGTCCAGTGAGGACGGGGAGGACGGCGCGAACCGGCCGAGCGTCTCCTCGACTTGTGCGGCGATATGGGTGAACGCGAGCTTACCGGCGAGGAAGGCGGCGACGGCCACCTCGTTCGCGGCGTTCAGCACCGCCGGCACCCCTCCCCCGGCGGCGGCGGCGTGGCGGGCGATGCGGGTGGCGGGAAAGCGCACCTCGTCCGGCGCGCGGAACGAGAGCTCGCCAATGGCGGCAAGGTCGAGCGGGGCGCAAGGCGTGTCCATCCGCGCCGGCCAGGCGAGCGCCGAGGCGATCGGCACCCGCATGTCGGACGGACCGAGTTGCGCGAGGGTGGAGCCATCACGGTATTCGACCATTGAATGAACGATCGACTGCGGGTGGACGATGATCCTGAGCCGCTCGGTGCCCACCGGGAACAGGTGATAGGCCTCGATGAATTCGAGGCCCTTGTTCATCATCGTGGCCGAATCCACGCTGATCTTCGCGCCCATCGACCAGTTCGGGTGCTTGACCGCCTCGGCCGGGGTCGCGAGCGCCAGGCGCTCGGCCGGCCAGTCGCGGAAGGGACCGCCGCTGGCGGTCAGCGTGATCCAGCGCACGTCGGCAAGATCGGCGCCGGACAGGCACTGGAAGATCGCATTGTGCTCGGAATCGACCGGCAGCAGGGTTGCGCCGGACGCGCGGACCGCGGCGGTCATCACCTCGCCGGCGGAGACCAGCGCCTCCTTGTTGGCGAGCGCGACCGTCCTGCCTTGGGCGATGGCCGCCATGGTCGGGGTAAGGCCCGCGCAGCCGACGATGGCGGCCACGGTGATGTCGGCCGCCAGCCCCGCCCCTTCCACAAGGGCAGCCTTACCACCCTCCGCGCGAACGGGGGTGCCCGCAAGGGCTTCGCGCAGACGGGGCACCGCGCCCTCGTCGGCTACGACGGCCAACTCGGCGGAAAATTCCCGCGCCAGCTTCGCCAGTTCCTCGGCATTGCCGTTGGCCGTGAGCGTGACGACCTGCCAACGCTCCGGCTCGCGCCGGACAAGGTCGAGAGTGGAGGCGCCGATCGAACCGGTGGCGCCCAGCACCGAGATCCGCCGCCGGATCACCGCGAAATGCCGCCGACGAGCATGGCGAGGCCGATCGCGGCAAGCACCGCCAGCATGCCATCCACCCGATCGAACAGGCCGCCATGGCCAGGAATGAGTTTGCCGGAATCCTTCACCCCGGCGCGGCGCTTCATCCAGGATTCGAAGAAATCGCCCGCCTGGGCCAGCACGGCAACCGGCGGCCCTGCAAGCGCCCAGCGCCAATCGTGCCCCCGCACGAAGTAGAGCACCAGCGCCGCTCCGAGTACTGCGCCGACGAGGCCCGACCAGGTCTTGGACGGGCTGATCGCCGGGGCGATCTTGGCGCCGCCGAACTTGCGGCCGAAGACATAGGCCCAGACATCCACGGCGACCACCGTACCGACGATGGCGAGGACCGGCAGCGGGCCGAAGAAGGGGCTGCGCAGGACCAGCAGGGTGAAGCAGGCCAGCCCGACATAAAGCAGCCCGCCCAGATGCCAGAGCAGGATCGCCAGCGGCCCCCGCGCGAAGCCGAGGACGAGCTTCGACCATTCGCTCAGCACGCCCGCCGCGACGAGGGCAACGAAGACGGCCCAGACCGGCCCACCCTGCCAGAGCGCCACTCCGGCGACGACGACCATGACCACCGCCGAGAGGATGCGGGGGACGAGGTCGGAGGGCTTCGCGCCGGTTGTCACGCTGTCACCGCCCGCCATAACGCCGCTCCCTTCGCGTGAACTCGGCCAGGGCGTCCTTCAGGTGTTCGGCCGAGAAATCGGGCCAGAGCACGTCGAGGAAGACCATCTCGGCATAAGCCGCCTGCCAGAGGAGGAAGTTCGACAGCCTGACCTCGCCCGAGGTGCGGATCAGGAGATCCAGCTCGGGCAGCCCGGCGGTGTCGAGCTGGGCGGCGATGGCCTCCTTGGTGACCGGACCGAGCGCGGCGGCCTTTGCGGCGGCGCGGGCGATCTCGTCCTGCGAGCCGTAGTTGAGGGCAATGACGAGGGTGAGGCCGGAGTTGCGCGCCGTCCGCGCCAGTGCTTCTTCGATCAGTTTTACCAGATCAGAGGAAAGGGCCTTGTAATCACCGATGATTTTCAGACGGACGCCATTGCCATGGATCTCGTCGAGGTCCGACAGGATGAACCGCTTGAGCAGCCCCATCAGGGCCGAGACTTCGTCCTCCGGGCGGGACCAGTTCTCGGTCGAGAAGGCGTAGAGGGTCAGCGCCTCGAGCCCGAGTTCACCAGCGGCGCGCACGGCGCGGCGCACCGCCTCCACCCCGCGCTGGTGGCCCACCGCGCGCGGCAGGAACCGCTGCTTGGCCCAGCGCCCGTTGCCGTCCATGATGATGGCGACATGGCGCGGGCCGCCATCGGCCCCGCCCTTGCGGGCCACGCTGGAGGTCACTTGCCGAGGATTTCCTTTTCCTTGGCTGCGGCAGCCTCGTCGGCGGCCTTGATGATCTCGTCGGTCAGCTTCTGGACCTCGGTTTCGAGCCGCTTGCGCTCGTCCTCGGAGATTTCCTTCTTGTTCTCGTCGGCCTTCAGCGCCTCCATCCCGTCGCGCCGGACATTGCGGATCGCGATGCGGGCGTTCTCGGCATATTTGCCGGCCAGCTTGGCCAGCTCCTTGCGGCGCTCCTCGGTGAGATCCGGGATCGGCAGGCGCAGGGTGTTGCCGTCGTTGATCGGGTTGAGCCCGAGACCGGCCGAACGGATCGCCTTCTCCACCGGGCTGATGTTCGACTTGTCCCAGACCTGCACCGACAGAAGCCGCGGCTCCGGCACCGACACGGTCGCCACCTGGTTCAGCGGCATGTGGCTGCCGTAGACCTCGACCGTGATGCTATCGAGCAGCGCCGTGTTGGCGCGGCCGGTGCGCAGGCCGGAAAGATCGTGCTTCAGGGATTCAACAGCGCCCTGCATCCGGCGTTCGAGGTCGGCCTTGTCATACTTGGGCATTAGCGGGCTTCCTTCTGAACCAGGGTCTGCGTCCCCTCCCCGCGCAGGACACGGGCAAGGTTGCCCTTCTCGCGGATCGAAAAGACGACGATGGGGATCGCGTTGTCACGGCACAGGGCGACGGCCGAGGCATCCATCACCTTCAGGTTGCCTGCCAGGACTGTGTCGTAATCAACTGTTTCATAACGCTTTGCCGCAGGGTTCTGCTTGGGATCGGAATCGTAGACCCCGTCCACGCTGGTGCCCTTGAGCAAGGCGTCGCACTGCATTTCGGCGGCACGCAGGGCGGCGCCGGAATCGGTGGTGAAATAGGGAGCGCCGACGCCGGCGGCGAAGATCACCACTCGGCCCTTCTCGAGATGCCGTTCCGCCCGGCGGCGGATCACCGGCTCGCACACCTGGTCCATCTGCACGGCCGACTGGACGCGGGTATCGACGCCCAGCTTTTCCAGCGCGTTCTGCATGGCGAGCGCGTTCATCACCGTGGCGAGCATGCCCATGTAATCCGCCTGGGCGCGGTCCATCCCCTTCGCGGCCCCTGCCATGCCGCGAAAGATGTTGCCGCCGCCGATAACGAGGCAGATTTCCAGCCCGGTTTCCTTCGCCGCCTTCACCTCGGCCGCGAGTTCCGCCACGAAATCGGGATCGATGCCGAACTGCTGGTTGCCCATAAGCACCTCGCCCGAGAGCTTGAGCAGGACGCGCTTGTAGCGGGGGGCAGTCATGGGAACAGGCACTCTTCTTGGGGGTGGCGCCCTTATATACGGACAGGCCGGGCTGCCAAGGGCAAGGCGGGCCGGTTATCCCGCGTCCTGACGCAACAATCCCCGCGCCGGAAGCCCCGAAGAGCCCCCCGCGCGGGGATAGTGTACTTTGCGGCGCTTACTTCAGTCCGGCAGCGGCGGCGACTTCGGCGGCGAAATCGCTTTCGGCCTTCTCGATGCCTTCGCCGAGCTGGAAGCGGACATAGTCCTTCAGCACGATCTTGGTGCCGGCGGCCTTGCCCGCCTGGTCGACGACCTGCGAGATCGGGGTCTTGTTATCCATCACGAACAGCTGGCTGAGCAGCGCGTTTTCCTTGGCGTACTTGGCCACGGCGCCATCGACCATCTTGGCCTGGACCTCGGCGGGCTTGCCGCTTTCAGCTGCCTTTTCAGCCGCGATCTTGCGCTCGCGGGCGATCAGTTCGGCATCCAGATCATCGGCGTTCAGCGCCAGCGGGAAGGCTGCGGCGATGTGCATGGCGATCTGCTTGCCGAGCGGCTCCAGCACCTCGGCACCGGCTTCGGATTCGAGCGCGACGAGCACGCCGATCTTGCCGAGGTTCGGCGCGGCGGCGTTGTGCATGTAGGGCACGACCACGCCGTTGCCGACCGAAACGGTCTTCATGCGGCGAATCTGCTGGTTCTCACCGATGGTGGCGACGTTGTTGGTAAGCGTCTCGCCAACCGTGCCACCGCCGGGATAGGCGGCGTTCTTCAGGGCTTCGACGTCATCGCCCGAGGCGCCGAGGGCGACTTCGGTGGTCTTGCGGACGAAGTCCTGGAACTGATCGTTCTTGGCGACGAAGTCCGTCTCCGAATTCACCTCGACGGCAACGCCGCGGGTGCCGGAAACGGCCACGCCGACCAGCCCTTCGGCGGCCGTGCGGCTGGACTTCTTGGCGGCGGCGGCCAGGCCCTTGGCGCGCAGGGCATCGACGGCGGCTTCGAAATCGCCGCCGCTCTCGTCGAGCGCCTTCTTGCAATCCATCATGCCGGCGCCGGTGCGCTCGCGCAGGTTCTTCACGTCAGCGGCGGTATAGGCCATCGCGTTTGTCCTTGATCTGGGAATGGAACGGCGCCGGGTCCGTGGACCCGGCGCGCTTCAAGTTCGTGACAGGCCCCGGCCGGAAAGCTCCGGCGGCGGGCCTGCCGATCAGCCCTCCAGGGCTTCTTCGACCGGGTTGTCGAGAGCGCCGATGTCGGCACCCGAATCGACCACCGCCTCGCGGCCACCCTTCCTGGCGGCAGCGGCGACGGCATCGCAATAAAGACGGATCGCACGGCTGGCATCGTCGTTGGCCGGGATCGGGAAGGCGATGCCATCGGGCGAAACGTTCGAATCGAGGATCGCCACGACCGGGATGCCCAGCACGTTGGCTTCCTTGATCGCCAGCTCTTCCTTGTTGGCGTCGATCACGAACATCACGTCCGGAATGCCGCCCATGTCGCGGATGCCGCCGAGCGACAGCTCGAGCTTGTCACGCTCGCGCGTCAGTTGGAGGACTTCCTTCTTGGTGAGGCCCGCGGTGTCGCCGCCGAGCTGCTCTTCCAGGGTCTTAAGGCGCTTGATCGAACCGGAAATGGTCTTCCAGTTGGTCAGCATGCCGCCGAGCCAGCGGTGGTTGACGAAATGCTGCCCGGCCGAGCGCGCGGCTTCGGCAATCGGCTGCGCGGCCTGGCGCTTGGTGCCGACGAACAGGACCTTGCCACCAGCGCGAACCGTCGCATCGATGAAGTCGAGCGCGCGCGCGAAGAGCGGCACGGTCTGCGACAGGTCGAGAATGTGAACACCGTTGCGGGCGCCGAAGATGTACGGCTTCATCCGCGGGTTCCAGCGGTGGGTCTGGTGGCCGAAGTGAGCGCCGGCCTCGATGAGCTGCTGCATGGTGACGACAGGAGCCGCCATGATCGTTTCCTTTCCGGTTGAACCTCCGGGAAGCTGGAACCGTGCGGCCGGGACAGAGCCCTTTACCCGCTGCGGCACCGGTTTGTGGTGCTTCCCGTGTGGATTTGCCGCGACAACGCCCCTGCTGGTGCCGGTTCGCCCGCGACGCCGCGCCCTTAGCGCCATTCCCTCGGCAAGGCCAGCGAGAAATCGCCATTGTGGACACATCGAGAACAAAATTGAGAACATCGGCTTGACATGCGGAACGTGATGAGAACATAAAGCGATCATTCCGGGGGTGGGAACATTCTTGCGGCCGGAACTTTGATCGGAAAACCGCCGGTTGTGGCTTCGGCCCCCGGCTTTGAGTTCAGGAGCGCATGATGATCGTCTCCAGCCTGATAACCGCCCTGTTCCTGTGCAGCGGCCTGTTTGCCCTTGCCACCATCATCCATGCCTGGACGCGCTATGGCGCTGAGCTGAAAGCCGTTCACGGCCAGCTCGCCTCGCTTGACGATCGGGAGGAATTCTTCGTCCGAGTGGCCATCACGGAAACGCGGGAGTTCGTGCCGCTGACCCGGCGTTCGGTGGTCAGGGCGCGGAAGGCCCAGCGTCCGCAGCCGCGGCACGCAGCGCGCGCTGCCGCCTGACCCGGGCGTAGGACCACAGCCCGTAGGGAATGGTCGCAAGGTAAGCGAGGCAGATCGCGACGAGCGTCCACCACGGCTCGGTGAGAAGCGCGGCACCAACGATGGCAAGGCCGGCCAGCAGTTCAAGCCGCACGGAACGGCGCGGACGGACGGAGCCCCACGATATGGTCGCAATGTTCGAGATCATCAGGAAGGCGATGACCACCAGCCAGCAGCCGACCAGAACCGGCTCGCGGAACTCCTCGCGGCCCGTGGCGATCCACAGGTAAAGCGGCAGGAAGGCAAGACCCGCGCCGACCGGAGCGGGGACGCCGGTGAGGAAGCCCGCCGACTTGTGCGGCTGATCCAGCAGGTCGATCCGGGCGTTGAACCGGGCAAGGCGCAGAACGCAGCACAGCGCAAAGGCCAGGCTGGCAAACCAGCCCAGCCGCGGCAGGTCCTGCAGTGACCAGAGAAACAGGATGAGCGCCGGCGCGACCCCGAAAGAGATCGAATCGGCGAGGCTGTCGAGCTCGGCGCCGAACCGGGACTGGGCCTTGAGCAGCCGCGCGATCCGGCCATCGATCCCGTCGAGCATTCCGGCAAGGATGACGGCAAGGACAGCCTTCTGCCAGTCATCGAGCGGCAGGCCGGTGCCGCTGGCTTCCGGCGGGTGGCCGGTTGCGGCGGTGATGGCGAAGCGGATGCCGGTCAACCCGAAGGCGAGAGCCGAGGCCGTGATCGCGTTGGGGATCAGGGCCCGCAGGGTCAGCCCGCCCGGCAGGCGTACGTCTGCAGGGGCGAAGGATTGGCCCGGGCGGCCGCGCCCCCCTTCCCTCACTGGCTGACGCCCTCGATCAGCGGCTGCGCACCGATCTCGGCCAGCACCGTCTCGCCGGCGACGACCTTCTGGCCCATCAGCACGCGCGGTTCGGTGCCAGCCGGCAGGTAGACATCGACCCGGCTGCCGAAGCGGATCAGCCCGACGCGCTGGCCCGACGCCAGGATGTCGCCCGGCTTGACGAACGGCACGATGCGCCGTGCGACAAGGCCCGCGATCTGCGTGAAGCCGATCCGCGTGCCATCGCTGCGCTCGACCAGCAGGTGTTGCCGCTCGTTGTCCTCGCTCGCCTTGTCGAGATCGGCATTGAGGAACTTGCCGGGGATGTAGACCACGCGCCGCACGGTGCCGCCGATCGGCGACCGGTTGATGTGCACGTCGAACACGCTCATGAAGATCGACACCCGGGTGACCGGCCCCGGCGGCAGGCCAGCGGTGCCGGCGCCATCGTCCATAACCAGCTCGCGCGGGGGCTCTACCTTGCGGATCAGGGTCACCAGCCCATCAGCCGGAGAGACCACCAGTCGTTCGTCCTGGGGCGTGATCCGCTGCGGATCCCGGAAGAACGCCAGCACGCCCAGCGTCAGGAATGCGAGTGGCCAGGCGATCGTTTCCCAGGCCAGGATCGCGAAGGCCAGCGCCGCGGCGGCCACGATCAGGCCATACTTGCGGCCTTCCGGGTGGATGGAGGGCCACTGCCACCGAACCTCGCCCCTGCCGCGGTTATCAACGATTTCGCCAGACATGCGCACCATCTAGGGGGTAAGCCCAAGCGCCACAAGGCTGCTCTTGGGGCTGTCCCCCACCCTATCATGAAGCCGGGACAAGACGTTCAGTACCGGACATAACTTAAGTTAAAGGACCCGAACGCCAAAGGAACCGGTCCGTTCCCCGCCCCCGTCGGACGATCCAGATACGGGACAGGCGGCCGCCCGAAACCTGCGGCCAGGGAACGCTTGCGGCGAGCCAAGCAACGTGGAACCGAGGGTGGGGATGGCATCCGGGCGCGAATATCTGGTTGTCCGGCGCGGGCCTGAGCGGATGCTGGGTGGTGGACAGGGCTAGATTCGAACTAGCGTACGCTTGCGCGGGCAGATTTACAGTCTGCTGCCTTTAACCACTCGGCCACCTGTCCACACCAGCTTGCCGGTGACGGGTTGCCCCGTGTCGTATGCCCCGTTGCCGGGGCCTTCCGGCCGAGAGGCGGCCCCTTTGGCGAAGCGGGGCTTGCCTGTCAATGGGGTGGCGGGCATGAGCGCGACAATTGCCCAGCGGGCGCGAACAAGGACAAGGCAGAGATGGCAAAGCGCCGGGGGGGCCGGATGGACCGGACCGAGGATCAGGACCAGCGCGGCGGCGGGGAAGACCGCCCCTCGCGCGCGCTGCGCGGCCGTGCCGGGCGGATGAAGGGCGGGCGCGGCTCTGGCCGGGGCTCTGCCGGCGCGGTGCGCCTGTGGGGCCATCACGCGGTCGAAGCCGCGTTGAAGAACCCGGAACGCAAGCACCGCAAGCTGTGGGCCACGCGCGATGCGGTGGCGAACCTTGACGGCGAGTTGCCGGCGGACTTTCCGGTCGAATGGGCCGATCCGGCCGACCTTGCCCGGCTTGTCGCCCGCGATGCGCCTCACCAGGGTCTGGTGCTCGATTGCGAGCCGCTGGAGGAGCTGTTTCTCGACGAAGTGCTGACCGGCGATCCGGCGCGCCCGGTCGTGGTGCTCGACCAGGTGACCGACCCGCACAACGTCGGAGCGATCCTGCGCTCGGCGGCGGCCTTCGATGCCTGCGCGGTCGTCACGCAGGACCGGCACGCGCCGCCCGAATCGGGCACCCTGGCAAAGAGCGCCTCGGGCGCGCTGGAGGTGGTGCCGTGGGTCCGGGTGGTGAACCTGGCCCGCGCGCTGGACGAAATCGGCGAGGCCGGATACTGGCGCATCGGCCTTGACGGCGAAGGCCCGGTCACCCTGGGAGAGGCACTGCCCGCCGGCCCGGTCGCCCTCGTGCTCGGCGCCGAGGGCGACGGAATGCGCCACAACGTCGTCCAGCACTGCGATGCCCTCGCCCGGCTGCCGATCAGCGCGGCCATGGAAAGCCTGAACGTATCGAACGCGGCGGCCATTGCGCTTTATGCCGTGGCAACTCGCGCAGGAGAGGACTAGGCTGCACCCGGGCAACCGGGGGACAGGACGTGAAGCGGATCTATCGACGGGGAATGGCGGGTCTGATCGTCATGGCCGGGGCGCTGGCGCTCTCGGCCTGCCTGCTGACGCCGGGGCGGTTCACCTCGGCGCTGGACATCCGCAAGGACGGGCGGTTTTCGTTCTCCTACAGCGGCGAGATCCGGATGCTCGCGCTCAGCAAGCTGGCCGAGAAGGATGCGGCCACCAAGGCCGAGTTCGTGGAAACGCCGTGCCATGACGACGACCTGAAGGACCGCGCCTGCACGGCGGACGAGCTGGGCGAACAGAAGCGCGCCTGGGCCGAGGAGCAGAAGAGCTCGGCCGAGCGCAAGGCGCGCGAGGCCGAACAGATGAAGGCCTTCCTTGGCGGGATCGACCCGTCCAGTCCGCAGGCGGCCGAAGAGCTGGCCGCGCGGCTGCGCCGGCAGGCCGGGTGGAAAAGCGTGGCCTACAAGGGTGACGGCCTGTTCGTGGTGGACTTCGGCCTGACCGGGCGGCTGGACCACGATTTCACCTTCCCGACGATCGAGCGGTTCCCGATGGCCAACGCCTTCGTCCAGCTTTCGCGGCGGGCCGACGGCACGGTGCGGATCGATGCACCCGGCTATGCGGCCAGTTCCGGTGCAGGCAATCCCTTCGCGGCGATGATGTCCGGGCTGGGCGGCGAGGCGGGTGCAAAAGACGCACCGGCGGGCCCCCTGCCCTTCGAGGGCACGTTCACCATCACCACCGACGCAGCGATCCTGGCCAACAATACCGACGAGGGGCCGCAGCCCGACCCGTCGGGCCAGCGCCTGGCGTGGACGGTCAATGCCCGCTCGCCGGCGGCGCCGACCGCGCTGGTCCGGCTCGGCGCCAACTGAGCGACAGCCCCAACGAAAAGCGCCGCGCTTCCCGTGGGAAGCGCGGCGTATTCTGTCGCGGGCCGGAGGCGAACGGCCCGCGCGGATCCGAAGGTCTTAGTTGACCGAATCCTTGAGGCCCTTGCCGGCCTTGAACTTGGGCTGAGCGGACGCCTTGATCGACATCGGCTCACCAGTGCGCGGGTTGCGGCCCGTCGACGCCTTGCGGCGGGCAACCGAGAAGGTGCCAAAGCCGACAAGGCGCACTTCGTCGCCCTTCTTCAGCGCGCCGGAAATGGCGTCAAACACGCCCTCAACGGCCTTGGTGGCATCCGCACGCGTCAGGCCGCTCGTTTCGGCAACCGCGCTGATCAGTTCGTTCTTGTTCATTCGGGAACCCCCTACCTCGTGTGAAACCGCTGTGACTTTATGGAATCGCCTCGGTCGGCGCGGAATTGAGCGATTTTTGCGCTGCCTGTCAAAGCGAAAAGCCGAGAATTCGAGTGGAGAACCATCGAATTGGCGCACAAATCGACTGCATCTGCAGCCGGTCGTTCGCAGAGCACGCGCTGGGGCACGCCACAGCACGGGACCTGACCCCGAATGCTGCGGCGTGCCGAATCAATCCGCCGCTAAAACCGGCCTCAGTGCGCGGTCGGCGAAGCCCCGCCGGCAGCCCCTGGCGCGCCCGGCTGGGAAGCCAGATCATCCGCTTCGGTCCACTCGATCGGCTCGACCGGGGCGGTCAGCGCACGGGCGAGAACCTGGTCAATGTGATCGACCGGAACGATCTCCAGCCCTTCAAGGATGTTGGCCGGAATCTCGGCCAGGTCCTTGCGGTTCTCCTCGGGGATCAGCACGGTGCGGATCCCGCCGCGCAGGGCGGCGAGCAGCTTTTCCTTCAGGCCGCCGATCGCCAGCACCCGCCCGCGCAGCGTGACCTCGCCAGTCATCGCCACGTCCGAGCGGACCGGAATGCCGGTCAAGGTCGAGACCATCGCCGTCACCATGCCGATCCCCGCGCTCGGTCCATCCTTGGGCACGGCGCCTTCGGGCAGGTGGATGTGCAGGTCCTTGCGCTGGAACAGGCTGGGCTTGATCCCGTAGGCCGGGCTGCGTGCCTTGACGAAACTGAAGGCCATCTGGACGCTTTCGCTCATCACCTCGCCCAGCTTGCCGGTCGTCCGCACGGCGCCCTTGCCGGGCACGGTCACGCTTTCGATCGTCAGCAGCTCGCCGCCGACCTCGGTCCAGGCAAGACCGGTGACGGCGCCGACCTGGTGCTCGGTGTCGGAAACGCCGTGACGGAACTTTCGCACGCCGGCGTAGTCGGCAAGGTTTTCCGGGGTGATGACCACCGCGGTTTCCTTGCCGTCGAGGATGCGGCGCAGGCCCTTGCGGGCAAGGCGCGCGATCTCGCGCTCCAGCGTGCGGACGCCGGCCTCGCGCGTGTAGTAGCGGATCAGGTCGCGCAGGCCCTCGTGAGTCAGGGTGAACTCACCCTTCTTCAGCCCGTGTGCCTCGACCTGCTTTTCGATCAGGTGCCGCTCGGCGATCTCGACCTTCTCGTCCTCGGTATAGCCTTCGAGGCGGATGATCTCCATGCGATCGAGCAACGGCTGCGGCAGGTTCAGGCTGTTCGCTGTGCAGACGAACATCACGTCCGAAAGGTCATAATCGACCTCCAGGTAGTGGTCCTGGAACTTGGCGTTCTGCTCCGGGTCGAGCACCTCCAGCAGGGCCGAGGCCGGATCGCCGCGGAAATCCTGGCCGAGCTTGTCGATCTCATCGAGCAGGAACAGCGGGTTGCTTGTCCCGGCCTTGCGCAGGTTGGTGACGATCTTGCCCGGCAGCGAGCCGATATAGGTGCGCCGGTGGCCGCGAATTTCGGCCTCGTCGCGCACGCCGCCGAGCGACTGGCGGATGAACTCGCGCCCGGTGGCCTTGGCGATCGACTTGCCCAACGAAGTCTTGCCCACGCCCGGAGGGCCGACGAGGCACAGGATCGGCCCCTTCAGCTTGTTGGTCCGCGCCTGGACGGCGAGGTATTCGACGATGCGGTCCTTGACCTTCTCGAGCGCGTAGTGATCGGCATCGAGAATGCCCTGCGCGCGCGCGATGTCCTTCTTCAGCTTGGACTTCTTGCCCCACGGCAGGCCGAGCAGCACGTCGAGGTAGTTGCGCACGACGGTCGCCTCGGCGCTCATCGGCTGCATCGACTTCAGCTTCTTCAGCTCGGCCGTGGCCTTGGTCCGCGCCTCGTCCGAGAGCTTGAGCTTGTCGATCTTCTCCTGCAGCTCGGCGATCTCGTTGGCTTCCTCGCCATCGCCGCCTCCCAGCTCCGACTGGATCGCCTTGAGCTGTTCGTTGAGGTAATATTCGCGCTGCGTCTTCTCCATTTGCCGCTTCACGCGGCCGCGGATCTTGCGCTCCACCTGCAGGACGCCAAGCTCCCCTTCCATGAAGGAGAAAACCATCTCCAGCCGGCGCAGCGGATCGTTCTCCGTCAGCAGCGCCTGCTTGTCCGCCACCTTGGCGGCGATCTGCGCGGCAACGGCATCGGCCAGGCGCGAGGCCTCCTCGATCTCGGCCAGCTGATCGCCGGCTTCCGAGGCCAGCTTCTTGTTGAGCTTGGCATATTCGTTGAACTGTTCGACCACCTGCCGCATCATCGCGGAGACTTCGTTGCCCGAAACCTCTGCCGGCTCGATCGCCTCGACATCGGCGGTAAGCAGGTCTTCCGCAGCATGAAGCGCGGTCAGCCGGGCGCGGTCGCGGCCTTCGACCAGCACGCGCACGGTGCCGTCAGGCAGCTTCAGCAGCTGCAGCACGCTGGCGATCACGCCGACATCGTAGAGATCATCGTCCAGCGGATCGTCACAGCCCGGATCGAGCTGGGCAACGAGGAAGATATCCTTGGCGGATTGATCCCCGGTGGCGGCCATCGCCGCCTCAAGCGCGGCGACCGACTTGGCGCGGCCCACGAAGAGCGGCACGACCATGCCGGGGAACACGACGATGTCGCGCAGGGGAAGCAGGGGAAGCGTTGTCTTTTCCATATCCGTCCATCGTGGGTTGAGCGCCGCTCTAGCCGAAGCAGGCTCCCGAGGGGCCAGGGATTGGCCCGAATTGACCGAGATATGGGAGCACAACCGGCGCCCCGCAATGGGGAAGGCCCTGCCTTGCGCGCGCTAGCTGTGGACGGAGGCGGCTCGCGGCCCTCTGGAACTGCCGGTTAGGGCGGGGTTGTCGCTGAAGTCAATGCGCCGGACCATCATCCGCAGTGCGCGCGGCTCGCGCAGGAAAGGCGCAGGGCCAGCCCCCGGCTTGCGGAACGGCAACCGCTCAGGAAAACGGCAGGTTGAAACCCGGCGGCAGGCCAAGGCCCTGTTGCATCTTGCCCATCTCGTCGGCCGACACCGCATCCGCGCGGGCGCGGGCATCGTTGAAGGCGGCGGCGACGAGGTCTTCGAGGATGCCCTTCTCGGCAGGCGCCAGCAGGCTGTCGTCTATGGCAACGCCGATCACGCGGCCCTTGGCCGAACAGCGGATCTTGACCAGCCCGCCGCCGGCCACGCCCTCGACCTCGATCTGGTCAAGCCGGCCCTGCGCCTCGTTCATCTGCTTCTGGATGGTCTCGGCAGCCTTCTGGGCGGCCTGGATCATCTCTTCCATCGACTTCATGCTCTGCGACTCCAGTTGCGATCGCCAGAGCGCCCGGCTCCGGCCACGGGTTCCTCTTCCACGATCTCGGCCTGCGGAAAAGCGGCAAAGGCCGCCTCCACCAGCGGCGAGCGGCGCAGCGCCTGGCGTTCGGCCTGCTCGGCAGCGAGGCGGGCTTCCTCAAGGCTCGGCCGGGCCGCGCCTTCGGCCTGCTCGACCGTCCAGCCAAGCCCGGTCGCGGCCTCCAGCGCCTTGCGGATGTCGGCCGAGGGATTGCCGGGCAGGCCATCGGCCAGCTGGTAGCGTAGCACTCCGGGGGCCAGTTCAACCACCCGGACGCCCAGCCGCATGGTCGATCCGACCAGCGGGGATCCGTGTTCGACCTGCCGCACCAGGGCCTCCCAGTCGGCCTCGGAGGCAACGGGAGCGGCAGAGACGCCGGCCGGGGCCGCAGCCCCGGCGTGCCCGGCGAGCAGCGCCGGATTGGCGGCAAGGCCTTCGATCTTCTTCGCCAGCTGGCCCGGATCGGGCAGATCGGCCGCATGGAGCGCCCGCAACAGGGCCATTTCGGCGGCAACCAGCGGATCGGGCGCGGCGCGCACCTCGTCGTGCCCCTTGAGCAGGAGCTGCCACAGGCGGTGGAGCTGCCCGGCGGACAGCCGCTGCGCCCAATCATCGATCGCGGCGCGTTCTTCGGCCGAGATCGCCTCGGCGCCGGTGCGGCCGACCTGGGCAACGGTGATCCGGTGGACCAGCTCCATCTGCGAGCGCAGCAGCGACAGCGGCTCCACCCCCAGGGTGAACTGGGCACGGACCAGATCGAGCAGGGCGGGCGCATCGCCCGAGAGAACGGCGCCAAGCAGGCGGCGCTGCACGGTGCGGTCGGCCAGGCCGAGCATGTCCAGCACCTGATCAGGCGTGACCCCTTCCCCGCCGGGATCGGCCCCTCCCAATTCAGAATGGGCGATCGCCTGGTCGAGGATCGACAACCCATCGCGGACCGAGCCTTCGGCGGCCTCGGCAATCATGGCGAGCGCCTCGGCTTCGGCCGGAACCCCCTCGGCCTCGCAGACCCGGGCGAAATGGGCGGCGAGCATCGGCGCGGAAATGCGCTTCAGGTCGAACCGCTGGCAGCGCGAGAGGACGGTGACCGGCAGCTTGTCCACCTCGGTCGTCGCGAAGAGGAACTTCACGTGGGCTGGCGGCTCCTCCAGCGTTTTCAGCAGCGCGTTGAACGCGTTGCGGCTGAGCATGTGGACTTCGTCGATGATGTAGATCTTGAAGCGCGCCGAGACGGCCGCATAGCGCACCGCCTCGATGATCTCGCGCACGTCGTCCACGCCGGTGTGGCTGGCGGCATCCATCTCGATCACGTCGATGTGCCGGCCTTCGGCGATGGCGAGGCACGGCTCGCACTGGCCGCAGGGATCGATGGTCGGCCCGCCGGTGCCATCGGGCCCGATGCAGTTCAGCGCCTTGGCGATCAGCCGCGCGGTGCTGGTCTTGCCCACCCCGCGCACGCCGGTCATCAGGAAGGCATGGGCCAGCCGGTCGCGCCGGATCGCATTCGCCAGCGTCTGCACCATGGCATCCTGACCGATCAGCTCGGCGAAGGTCTGCGGCCGGTACTTGCGGGCGAGGACGCGGTAGGGCTGCGCCGCCACGGGGGAGGGAGCGGCTGCGGGAGTGGCTGCGGGAGCGGGGGCAGGCGCAGCGGGGCGCTCTTCCGCCGCAGCCGGAGCGGCCGCGGGCACCGGATCGCCGAACATCGAACCCTGCCCGGCCGCCTCCAGCTCGGCGGCGGAAACGTGCTCGTCCTCGCCCTCCGGCCCGGGAGTGTCACCAAACATGTCCGTGGAATCGACCATCGCGCCTTGGTACGGCCTGCCTGCAGGAATGTCGATTGAGCCGCGCCCGACATCACCCGAAAGCGCAAAAAAGGAGCCGGCCGACCCGCCGCAACCCGTTGTGGCTGCTTCCTTCCGGACCTGACCAGGTTGGCGGACGCAAGCGTCCGACCGACTCCCGGCGCGGCATATGGTGGGATCGGGCGGCTTTGTCCAGCCCGGAAGCGGCCTGCCCGCCCTAGCGGAAGTTGTCGGCGTAGGCCTGCAGCTTGAGCCGCCTGGGCGGCGTTTGCTGGACGCGGGCGTCGATGCCGTAGCGTTCGGCGTAGGCCTTGGCTTCGTCCTCGCCGGCGAACTGGAGCACGACCTGCTGCTGTGTGTCGCCCGAGCCGGCCCAGCCCATCAGCGGATCGGGCCGTTTCGCCTCGGCGGGCACGAATTCGAGAACCCAGGTATCCGTCCGGGCCTTGCCGGACTGCATGGCGTTCTTCGGGCGCTGGTAGATGCGTGCGGTCATGGTCCTGCCGATGATACGAATCGGCGCCGGAATCAAGTCCGTCGTCCCGCGCCTAGGCCTTCTTTCCGCGCTCGAAGGCGTTGCGGGTCTTCAGGCTCGGATCCTCGGCCCACGGCTGGTCGGGCCAGCGGTGCTTGGGGTAGCGGCCCTTCATGTCCTTCACCACGTCGCGCCACGATCCGCGCCAGAAGCCGGGAAGGTCGCGCGTGGTCTGCAGCGGCTTGCCGCCCGGGTCGGTCAGCTTGAGCAGCAGCGGCTGCGGCGGCTGGCCGAACAGGGGGTGACGCTCCAGCCCGAACAGGGCCTGGACGCGGACCTCCACGCTCGGCCCGCCCGGATCGGCATAGTCGATCGCGTGGCTGGTCCCCGCCGGGCTGCGGAACTCGGCCGGGGCGAGCCGCTCCAGCGCCTGGCGTTGCGCATAGTCCACACGAGCAAGCAGGGCCTCGTGGAGCCGGCCCTTGCCGACCTCATCGAGGCGGCGGCCGAGCAGCGGCGCCAGCCAGTCCTCCGCCTCGGCCCGCAAGGCGTCGTCCGACAGCGCCGCGAGGCCGGCGAACCGGGCGCGCGCCAGCAGGGCGATGCTCGCCTCCGAAAGCGGCAGCAGGCCAAGCCCTTCCTCCCGCACGCGCACCGCAAGAAACCGGGCGAGCGCCAGAGGATCGGGCGCCGGATCCGGCCCACGCGCCACGACGATGGCGCCGAGCCGCTGCTCCAACAGGGCCTCGACCCGTCGCTCATCCGCAATCCAGCGCAGGCTTGCGGCGCGGGTCATCCGGTGGGCGAGCCAGCGCTGGACCTCTGCCGTGGTGAGGGCGATGGCGCCGGTGATCCGCGCGCCCTTGGCCTCGCCCTGCGCATCGGCGACGGCGAGCCACTCGGCGCGGATCAGCGACGAGGCCGGGTCCAGCCGCAGGCCCCTGCCCCCGGCCGTCAGCCACTGCTCTCCCGAAGGATCGCGGCGGCGGGCCACCATGTCGGGGAAACCCTCGGCCAGCAGGGCGCCGAGCGGCGGCGTGGCGCTGTCATCCTGCCTGCCCTCTCCGGCCGCCCTTGCCCAACGCCGTGCCAACTGGCGAGAAGCATCAGCGCGGGGCGAACGGTCCTGCCGCCAGCGATCAAGCCGGTGGTGGAGATCTTCGCCCCGCCCGCCAAGGCCCCGTTCCTGCAGCAGCAGCGCCAGTTCGGCGGCCTCTCCCGCGGCGCCATGGTCCGCCGCGCTCAGCAGCATGTGCGCCAGGCGCGGCTCAAGCGGCAGGGCGGCCATGACCCGCCCGTGGGGCGTGATCGCGCCGGCCTCGTCAAGCGCCCCGAGCTCCGCCAGCAGCCCTCGCGCCGCCGCCATCGCCGGAGCGGGCGGCGGGTCGAGCCAGGCCAGCCCCCCGCCCTCGCCCGCGCCCCACTGCGCCAAGGTCAGCGCCAGCGGCGCGAGATCGGAGACAAGGATTTCGGCGGGCTCGAAGGCCGGCCGCCCCGCGTGCGCCGCCTCTTCCCACAGGCGATAGGCGATCCCCGGCCCCTGCCGCGCCGCACGACCCGCGCGCTGCGCCGCCGCCGCCTGCGAGGCGCGGTGCGTAACGAGGCGCGAGACTCCGGCCGCCTTGTCAAACTCCGCCCGGCGCGAAAGCCCTGCGTCCACCACCACGCTCACTCCGTCCAGCGTGAGCGAGGTCTCGGCAATGGCGGTGGCGAGCACGATGCGCCGCCGTCCCTGCGGATCGCGCCGGATCGCCGCACGCTGCGCGGCCGGTTCGCACTGGCCGTGGAGCGGCAGGAGCAGCGCGGCGGGCAGGCGCTCTGCCAGCCGTTCGCGCGTCCGCTCGATCTCGCCCACCCCGGGCAGGAAGGCGAGGATATCCCCCTGCTCCTCGCGCCACGCGGTCTGCACCGCGCTCGCCATCGCATCGTCGAGCCGCACCTCGGGACGGGCGCCAAGCCAGCGGATCGCCAGCGGAAAGGCCTTGCCCTCGCTCTCGATCACCGGCGCACCGCCCAGCAGGGCACCGAACCGCGCCCCGTCGAGCGTGGCGCTCATCACCACGATCCGCAGGTCGTCGCGCAGCACGCCCGCGCTTTCGATGGCGAGGGCAAGGCCAAGGTCGCTGTCGAGATGCCGCTCGTGCGCCTCGTCGAACAGGACGGCGGAGACGCCCGCCAGCTCGGGATCGCGCAGGATGGTCGAGACGAAGATCGCCTCGGTCATCACCAGAACCCGTGTTCGCGCCGAACGCTTGCTGTCCAGCCGGGTCAGGTAGCCGACCGTCTCCCCGGGCTTTTCGGCCAGCAGTTCGGCCATCCGCTCCGCCGCAGCCCGCGCCGCGACCCGCCGCGGGGACAGCAGGATGACGGTGCCGGTGCACCACGGCTCGCCCAGCAGGGCCGTCGCCACGGTGGTGGTCTTGCCCGCGCCGGGTGGGGCGATCAGCACGGCCGACGTACCCGCACGCAGGGTGGCGAGCAGGTCCGGCAGGACGGCGTGGATCGGCAGGGCCTCTGCATCGCGCATGGTGATTGGCGTTAGGGATTGTCCGGGCAGAGTGCTAGTATGAGCGAACCATAAGAAATGGAGGGTGCCATGAGTTCGTCTCGCACAGCCCTGTGTTTCCTCGCCGCGTGCAGCCTCGCTGCTCTTGCCGGATGTTCGAAAGCCAAGCCTCCGGAGGAGCAGGCCTCAGCTTCAAACCCCGCTCCGGCCGATCCGGTCAAAAGCGCCGAAAGCGCCGCCCCGGCCGCCGTCGGCAAGGCTGCAACCGTCGTCATGGCAGGTGCCGACGGATCGATGAAGACCCTGCGCCAAGGGACAAACGGGTTCACCTGCATGCCTGACAATCCCGCCACGCCCGGCCCCGATCCGATGTGCATGGATGGCAACGCGATGAAGTGGGCCGAAGCCTGGATGGGCCACAAGCCGCCACCGACCGAACTTCCCGGGCTCATGTACATGCTGGAGGGTGGAACCGACGCGAGCAACACCGATCCCTATTCAACCAAGCCCGACAAGGACTGGATCAGGACCGGGCCGCACGTGATGATCGTGGGATCGAAGAGCCTGCTGGCCGGCTATCCGTCGGGGCCACGGCCTGATACGCGCGCGCCGTATGTCATGTGGGCCGGCACGCCATACGCCCACCTGATGGTGCCGGTGAGTTAGGCCGTAAGCTCATACCGCAAACACCTAGTCCGGTTCGCCGGTCCGTCCGGCCGGACCGCTGAAGAACTCGCGATTTTCCGCCACGATGGCTGTCAGCCACTTGATGAAGGCGGTGACGCGGGCGCTCTGGCGCACGTCCTGCCGGACGACCAACCAGAAATTCTGCGGAATGCAGACCTCCTCGGAGCAGAGAACGCGGTGCCCCGGGATCTGGGAGCCGACATAATAAGGCAGGAGCGCGATCCCCTTGCCCTCCCGCACGAGCGAGGAGTGCACCGACAGGCTGGTCGTGCGGATCGAGGCCACGACACCAGGCAGGGGATGGAGCGTGTATTCCAGCGCTTGGGAGGCCGACGGGATGCCACGCACGTAGGCGATGTAGGTGTGGCCCTTGAGGTCCGCCGTCGTATGAATAGGCGGATGATGGGCGAGGTATTCCTCGGTCGCGTACAGTTGCAGAGTTGTCTCGAGCAGCTTGCGGGCGTTGAGTGGGCCGCGCACCGGACGTTCCAGCAGGATGGCAAGGTCCACCTCACGCTTCAGCGGATCGGGCACCCAGCTGGGCGTAATGAGATCGACCTGAATGCGCGGATGGGCCTTCTGGAATTCCGGCAGGCGCGGGCCAAGAAACAGAGAACAGAATGCCTCCGGCGCGCCGATCCGGATCAGGCCCGAGGGGCCTCCGACTGACGTGGTCTCGAAGCCTTCGATAATTGCCGCCTCGGCCCGCTCGACATAGGCGACGTATTCCCGGCCCCGTTCGGTGAGGTAGTAACTACTGCCCCGTCGTTCGAACAGGGTCGTGTCCAGCGTCTCGGACAGGCGGGCAAGACGCCGGGTCACCGTGGTCGGGTCGATGTTCAGTGCATCGGCCGCCGCGCGCAGGCTCGGGTTGCGCGCCAACGCCAGCAGGATTCTCAGGTCATCCCAGATGATCATGGCCACCACGTCTTCTCAAGGAGGCGTGCCGGCGCCGGCGGCTTGCCGCACGATCCGGGCAAGCCAGCCGCCATCAGAATTCCCACGTTGCCCCGGCAAGTCAAGCACTTCGGGGCAAGTGTGGAACAGCGCTGCCGGCGCAGGCTCCATGCGCCGGCTGCGCGTCAACCGCGCGACCATCGCGCCAGGAGATCGGCCGCAGCGATAGTCCGGCTCGGAGAAATGGCGCCTGGCGTGGCCGAGAACCGTGGCGCGGGCGCCGCCTGCATCACGCCCCCATGCTCGACATAGGTGCCCGTCGCCTGGTTATCCGGATGCTGCAGGGCTTCGGCGATGGACAGCACCGGGGAAACGCAGGCATCGGTGCCGGCAAAGATCTTTTCCCAATGGGCGCGCGGAGCGGCAGCGAAGCGAGCGGCGATGTCGGCCTCCATCCTCGGCCATCCTGCACGGTTTGTCTGCACATAGGCCTCAGCTGGCAGCTCCAGCCCGGCCAGCATCTGGGCGAAGAACTGCGGCTCGAGACAGCCCACGGCAACGAAGCCGCCATCCTGGCAGCGGTAGCAGCGATAATAGGGCGCGGCGCCATCGAGGAAGTTGGAAGCCGGGCGATCCTGCCAGCTTCCGGTGTGCACATAGGCATGGAACAGGCTCATCAGCATGGCCACGCCATCGACGATGGCCGCGTCCACCACCTGCCCCTGCCCGGTCGTCCGGGCGGAAAGGATGGCCGAGACCAGCCCCAGCGCAAGGAACATCGTGCCCCCGGCATAGTCCCCGACCAGGTTGAGCGGGACGGTCGGGACTTGGTCCTTCTGGGCAATCGCGTGGAGCGCGCCCGTCATGGCGATGTAGTTGATGTCATGCCCGGCCGTGCGGGCCAGCGGGCCGGTCTGGCCCCAGCCCGTGCCGCGGCCGTAGACGAGGCGCGGATTGCGGGCGAGGCATTCCGCCGGGCCGATGCCCAGCCGCTCCATCACCCCCGGCCGCATGCCCTCGATCAGCGCGTCGGCCCTGGCGACAAGGCTCAGCAGAGTCTCGACGTCGCCCTTGTCCTTCATGTTCAGTTCGATCGTTTTACGGCCTCGCAGCACGACCGCTTCGCCAAGGTCGTCATAGGCGGCCTGCCCGCCCGGGCGGGTGATCCGCACGACTTCGGCGCCAAGCCCGGAGAGAATCATGCCGCACAGCGGCACCGGTCCGATGGCGTCCATCTCGATGATACGAACGCCCTCGAGCGGGCCGGCACTGGTCATTTCGGCAAGATTCCCTTGTGCATGGGGTCAACCACCGGCGGCGTGATCAGCGCAGCTTGCGCACCTGGTCGCGCGGGAGAGTCACGTCGGTCATGCGGATGAAGGTGGACGAGCGGTATTCGAGGATCGGCAGATCGCGCAGGGCATCGATGATGTGCGCGGAGCCGGGGGCTTCCTGCCAGGTCGGGCTGTCGAACTCGACCTCGCCGGTGCCCTTGAGCACTTCGGCCACCGTGCCGTGCATCGGCAGGCGCGTGACGTAGTCGACGTCGGCCCCGCCTTCCGGGTTCGGAATGTACTTCCAGCCCAGCGCGATATTGCCGCCCTTGTCCCAGTTCGCGTTCATCTTGGCGACGGTCTCGGCCGAAAGCGGCGTGAGGTCGCGCAGTTCGCCGCGGAACAGGCGCTTTTCGTATTCGTGGCAATCGAAGGTGGCCCCGGTTTCCGTGCGGACGTGGGGACGGACATTGCCGACCATCTTCTGGTAGCCCTGCAGTTCGCGGCCGAGGATCACCGGCTTGCCGTCGGATTCCCACACGGCCATGCTGAACAGGCCGTGCACCGTGTCTTCCTTGCCGCGGAAGGTCACCATCGTATCCACCCGCGCCAGGGCGTAGGTCCGGCCGCCCAGCCAGTCGACCCCGATATTGTGGGCGTGGCAAACGGTGATGATCGGCTCTTCCGCCGCCTCGAAGAAGTCCGGCAGCAGGGCCTGGAGCCTGGCGCGGTCCGTCACGTAGCGGACCGCAAGGGTCTGCACCTCGTCGAACCGGCTCAGGGCCGGCGGCAGCGGGGTGCGGAAGCCCACCGGGTTGTAATAGCGTTCGTTCGTGGTGTCCGAGCCCATGGCCTTGCCCTCTTCCGGATGCTTGAAAATCGGCGGCGCACGCGAACGCAGGCTCCGGACCGGACCGGAGCCTGCACGGCAATGCGTCAGACGTCGAGCTTGAACGCCCGCCTGGCGTTGCCGCCGAGGAAGTTTTCCCAGGTCTCCGGCTTGAGATCCATCTGCCCGACCAGATCGTAGACCTGCTCGTAGGGGAACACCGGCCAGTATCCGGAAAAGATGATCTTTTCCGCCCCGCGCGACTTCAGGTAGTGCGTGATGGCCTTGGGATAGCGCTTCGGCGACATCCCCGTGGTGGCATAATACAGGTTCGGCCAGCGCAGCATCATCTTGACGCAGGTGTCCTCCCACGGCTCGCCGCCGTGCTTCATCACCACGCGCAGGTCCGGGAAGAACCAGCAGACCTCGTCCAGGTGCATCGGATCCTGCGGCCAGGCGGGGATGCGAGGCCCGGGGAAGCCCACGTTGATCGAAACCGTCAGGTCCAGTTCCACGCACTTGGCGTAGATCGGATAAAGCTCCTTCGAGTTCGCGTGGATGAACGGATAGATCGCGAAGGGGCTGATCGTCACGCCCTTGATGCAGCTGTAACGGGTGGCAAGGTCGGTCAGCCGGCGAATGCCCTTCATGCCCGAATGGGGATCGACCCGCAGGTGAACGAACACGCGGTTGGCATAGGCCTGGACCCGGTCGAACTTGTCGTCCGGATCGTCGGCGGTCAGGATGCAGCCGCCCATCGCGATGTTGTACTTGTCCAGCTGGGCCACCCACCGGTCGATGTTCGACGCGGTGTGGTAGATCTCCTTGCGCGCCGCCTCGCCCTCGGCCGTCTGGGCGAGATTGGTCTTCGTGAACAGGTAGCTGGCCACTTCGGAGGTGGGCCACTTGCTCAGGCTGAAGTCATCGCGAAAAACCTCCCGGGGCGCCGGGATGACCAGGCTTTCCTGGTCAAGGTGTATCTGGATCATCGGGTCGATAATCGGACCCGGCGCCTGTTCGGGAAGCTTGAGCTGCATCGGTTCAGGCCCCCTTTCCGGCGTCTGCATTGGGATAGAACTGGTCGCAGTGCTTGCGGAACCGGGCCATGACCGCCTCGCAGCGGGCATAGGCGGGACGGTTGATATAGACCATGTTCTCCCAGATCGGCAGGTCGCGCACGCCCTGCTCCACCAGGGTCTTCACCCGGCGCGCGGCACGGCCGACCGGGATCGGGCCGTCGCCACCTTCCACCTCGGTATCCTGCGGAACCAGGTTGGTGTGGAAGAAGTCGCTGTAGTTATCGTCGATCGGGGTCACGGCGCCGATCAGGAACGACGGAAGACGGCGCGGCTGGTCGGGATCCTGCGGGATGATGATGACGTGAATGCCCACGCCCTCGGTCAGCGAGCTCTGGATCGGGTGCGGCCGGTTGTTGTACCAGATGTGTCCGTCCACGACATATTCGATCTCCCCGCGCTCGCTGGCGAGCGTCGGGATCACTTCGCTCTTGTGGACGAAGATCAGGTGATCGACGTCAACCGTGTTCTCCGCGATCCACTGCGGCTGAAGGCGCAGCTTCTCGTGCAGCTTCACGACTGCGGGCTGGACTTCCAGGAAATCGCCCTCGTTCCGGTACTCGCGCAGGACCGGCCACATCGGCTCGCGATCGTGAATGTCGTGCCACATCCAGATGATGCCGTTGGTTTCCGCGACATGGTAGTTCTTGAGGATGCGGCCCGACTTGGTCGGCGCTCCGTCCGACGGAACGAGCTTGTTGACGCCGTCGCAGCCCCATTCCCAACCGTGATAGGGGCACACGATCTTGTCGCCATCGACGTGACCGCCGTGACCAAGGTGCGCACCCATGTGCGGGCAGAAGGCGGACTGGATGATCGCCCGGCCATCTTCGGTGCGATAAAGGACAAAATCCTTCTTGAAATAGCGCAGCGGCTTCACGTCGCCGGGCTTGATGTCATGGGTCCAGGCCACCTGAAACCAGCCGGTCGGCATCACCTTCCGGTCCCAGCCTATGATCTCGGGAGTCTGTTCGAGCGTGCGCCGACGGGAAATTTCCACGTCCGTGGCGGTAACGAGATCGCTCATGGTATCTCTCCAAACAAAGAGTAACCGGAACCCTGGGCACCGGTCGGATCAATCCGAAAAAGCGCACCCGCGCGCTTTATCATGCGCCAACCCTGAGCCATCAGGTTCCGAACTGACAAGGGCCGAATGTGCAATGAGGTCTGCGCATCTGCAGCGATGCCCGTAGCCGTCCATGGCGATGCCGTCGCAAGGGCGGCCCGAAGCCAGAGATTGGGCGGGAAGCCGCAACGAGGTTGGGCCTTGCCGCAGCTGGTCCGGCTTATCGTGCAGATTTGCAGAGCGGCCGACCGAAAGTCATTGCGTTGCTCGATGCTGTGGTGCAACACGCGCCATTCCCAAACAAGGGTTCGGTTGGTCGCAACGGGGCGATCAGACAATCAGGAGTGGCGCAGTGACTGAATCGAGGATCGCCGTTGTAACCGGGGGCGCACGCGGGATCGGCGCTGCGATCTGCCGGCGGCTCGCCGCCGATGGCTTGGCGGTCGTCGCTCTGGATCTTGACGCGGGGAGTTGCAATCAGGTCGTCAGCGACATCACGCAAGTCGGCGGGCGCGCCATCGGGGTGGGCGCCGATGTCACCAGCGAAGAGAGCGTGACAGCCGCGTTCGACGAAATAGTGGAGCGCATCGGCGCGCCAACGATCCTCATCAACAACGCCGGCATCATCCGTGACAACCTGTTGTTCAAGATGACGGCAGGCGATTGGGACGCCGTGATGAACGTCCATCTGCGCGGAGCCTTCCTGATGAGCCGAGCCGCCCAACGCTACATGACCGCGGCCAAATTCGGGCGAATCGTCAACGTTTCCAGCACCTCCGCACTCGGCAACCGGGGGCAGTCGAACTACTCCGCCGCCAAGGCTGGCCTCCAGGGCTTCACCAAGACACTCGCGATCGAGCTCGGCCGCTTTGGCGTGACTGTCAACGCCGTTGGCCCGGGCTTCATCCAGACCGACATGACCGCGGCCACGGCCCAGCGTATCGGCGTCACGTTCGAGGAATTCCTCGCCAAGGTAGCAAGCGACGTGCCAGTAGGCCGCGCCGGCCAGCCGGAGGACATCGCTCACGCCATCTCGTTCCTCGTTAGCGAGGGCGCCGGCTACGTATCCGGCCAGGTCCTCTATGTTGCGGGCGGTCCGGCCGACTGATCATCGCCTGGTCCAATACGGTCTGCCGGGCGCCCGCCCGCTATGGCGCCAGGGATTGCTCCGCGGCAGCCGTCAACAGCAGCACGGCGAACAGCGTCGCCCAGAAGAAGAGGCCGGTCCATGGCATGATGCCGATCTTGTCCCGGTCCTTGCGGTGCAGCCGGCGGTGATCGGCGAACCGGGCGAAGGCCGCCGCGAAGGCGGCGCAAAGCCCCGCAAGAAGCGCAAGGTGATCGTTCAGGAACTCCATGTTTAGCCCTTGCCTCAGTCCAGCCCGGGCTTAAAGGCGCGAGGGTGAATCCCCACCAGAAACCTTTTGTGGCGCTTGGCTTGCGCCTTCTGGCGATGGCCATGCTGTCCCTCATGCTCCTGCTCGTCAAGATCGGCGGCGAACATGGGCTGGCCCTTTCGGAGACGATGTTCTGGCGTCAGCTGGTGCCCGCCATCGCCATTGCCGGCTGGCTCGGCCTGAGGAGGCAATCGGGCCGGCTTCGCACCGGGCGGCCCTGGCTGCACGTGCGCCGCGCCGTGACCGGAACGGTCGGGATGAGCCTCACGATGGGGGTCGTGCTGCTGCTCCCGCTCGCCGAGGCAACGATCCTCAGCTTCACAACGCCCATTTTTGCCGTGATCCTGGCAACGCTGCTCCTGCGCGAACGGGTCGGGATCTGGCGATGGGGTGCCGTGCTGCTCGGCCTTGCGGGGGTTTTCGTCATTGCCGGGCCGGATAGCGATCACATGCCGCTGCTGGGCCTCGCCGTGGGCCTCGGCGCAGCCTTTTTCGTCGCGCTCGTATCGATCCAGTTGCGTGACCTGGGCCGCACGGAAGAACCCATTTGCGTCGTGTTCTGGTTCTCTGCAATGGGCGCGGTCCTGCTGGCACCCGCAGCCCTATGGTCTGGCCGGGCACACGACCTGACCGAGTGGGCCCTTCTCGTAGCCACAGGCCTTGCCGGGCTCTTCGCGCAACTGTTCATTACCGCGGCCCTGCGCTACGGCAGCGTCGCCGCGGTCGTGACGATGGACTATTCGCAGCTGGTCTGGGCCACGCTGTGGGGATGGCTCGTGTTCAATCAGCTCCCCCCTGCTTCGAGCTGGATAGGCGGTCCGCTGATCGTTGCAGCGGGGCTGATCATCGCCTGGCGCGAACGGGTCGTACACCGCCGGCCCGTGATTGACCCCGAGACCGCACCGGGGGCCGACTGAACGGCACGCGAGCCGGCACCCGTCGCATGGTCAGCCTGTCGGAAGGCACGGCGGTGGCCCGGCGCCCCGCCCCTCTCAATCCATGTGCTTGAGGCCGACCCGCAAGTAGTCCCACCCGGTGATGACCGTCAGGACAGCCGCGCCCCATAGCGTGATCAGCCCCACCGTGTGCGGCAGATTCATCGTCAGGCCGCCCAGTGTCACCGTCCACCACGGCATGCCCCGGCCCAGGATCAGCGCGCCAAGGCAGATGATCTGGCAGGTCGTCTTCCACTTGGCGAGGCGGGAGACCGGTACCGAAACCTGGATGCCACCCAGAAATTCGCGCAGGCCTGAAACGGCGATCTCGCGGATCAGGATGATGAGCCCGGCGATCACGTGCATGTCGCCCACGAAAGGCCCGGTCAGCACGCCCTGCGCTGTCAGCACCAGGATCACGGCGGCGACCATGATCTTGTCGGCGATGGGATCGAGGAACACGCCGAGCTTGCTCACCGTGCCCTGGGCGCGGGCAAGGTAGCCGTCGAAGTAGTCGGTCACGCCCATCAGCGAATAGACGGCGAAGGCGGCAAGGTACCCGGTCTGCCACGTCGGCCACCACAGCAGGGCCACGAGCACCGGCACCGTGACGATCCGCGAAAGGGTGAGCAGGTTGGGGAGGGTCAGCATCGCGCCTTGGCTAGCGGCTTGGCAGGCTGCCATCAAGAAATGTCATACGGCGGACTTGTTCACGAGGCATTCGGCGCTAGGGTCCGCGCCGGGACAGGCCGCCAGACAAGGAACGCATGACGACGACCACTCACCTGCTGCGGCAGCGGCGCTTCCTGCCGCTGTTCATCACGCAGCTGCTCGGCGCCTTCAACGACAACCTCTTCAAGAACGCCATGGTCCTGTACGTGGTTTACAGCCTCTATAATTCAGAGGCGAAGGAGGCAGCGTTCAGCGGGATTGCCTCGGCGCTGTTCATCATTCCCTTCGTGGTCCTGTCTGCCCTGTCCGGACAGCTCGCCGACATGCGCGACAAGGCGCGGATCATCCGCATCGTCAAGGCGGCGGAAATCGCGATCATGCTGGTCGGCGGGGCCGGGCTTGTCCTCGCCTGGCAAGGCCATGCGGTGGAGGCGGTTGCCATCCCGCTGATGCTGGCCGCCCTGTTCGCGATGGGGGTGCACTCCACGTTCTTCGGTCCGATCAAGTATGCGATCCTGCCGCAGCATCTGCGTGCCGACGAGGTCCTGGCCGGCACCGGCCTGGTCGAAGCGGGAACCTACATTGCCATCCTCGCCGGCACGATTCTCGCCGGCTGGATCCCCGTCGAGTGGGCCGCGGCGGGAGTCGTGCTCACCGCACTGGTCGGCTATGCCACCGGCCGCATGGTCCCGCCGGCGCCGCCGCAAAGCCCGCCGGAGCCGCTGGACTACAACGTTCTGAGGGCCTCGGTCTGCCTGATTCGCACTTGCGCGCAGGACCGGCGGGTGTTCCTGGCCATCGCCGCCATCAGCTTTTTCTGGATGGTCGGCACGATCCTGTTCATCCAGTTCCCGCCGCTCGCCAAGAACGTGCTCGATGCCAGCAAGCAGGTTGCGAGCCTGTTCCTCGTCGTCTTCTCGGTCGGCGTCGCGATCGGCTCGATGTCGATCAACGCATTGCTCAAGGGCCGGGTCTCGGCCCGCTATGCACCGGCTTCGGTGCTGGTCATGGGCGGGTTCGTCGTCGCTTTCTGGGTGGTCTGCTCGCGCTGGTCGGGCCTGCCCCACCCCGCGCATTTGATGGACGCCGGGCAGTTCGTGGCCCAGCCGCTCGCCATCCCGTTGCTGCTTGCCCTGCTCGGCATCGCCGTGGCCGGCGGCATGTTCGTCGTGCCGCTCTACGCCTTCCTCACCACATTCGTGGACAAGGCGCAGACGGCGCGGACGATCGCCGCCAACAACATCGTCAATTCGCTGGCCATGGTAATCGGCGCGCTGCTCGCCATGGGCCTCAGCGCGGCGGGCGTCCCCGTCGTCCAGCAACTGCTGCTCAGCGCGGCGATGTGCGTGATTTCGGCCTGGTTCGGCCGCAAGCTCTATCTGGCGGAGGGTTCGGTCAGCTGATCCACGCAGTCACCGCGAGGAAGCAGGCCGAATAGGCGAGCAGAAAATCGCGCAGGCCCTGCCGGCTGATCCACCGCCGCCGAGCAGGCACCCGCTCGTCAATCGGCCCGGCCTCTGCCGCAGCCGCAGCCGCAGCCGCCGCATCCATCCGCGCCTGCACCTCCGGCTCGAACACCGGCAGCCGGCGCAGCACGCGCGGCGGCAGGGTGGCGCGGAAGGGGTGATTGGCAGTGCCGAAGGACGCTGTGCTCATACGGCGAATAATTAATGAAACGTAAACTCGGTTCCAGACCCCTGCCGGGACGGATTTCGACCCATCCCGTTTCGGAACACGCTTGGCCGACGCCCCGCGCGCCACAAGGGCCGCCGGCAAACGAAAGCGCCGGGGAAGCGAACCTCCCCGGCGCTCGAGATGTCATCCTGTTGCGCGATTAGGCGGCGACGGCGGCGCTCTTCTGGGTCGAGCCGGCGTGGATCTGGTCGATCGCTTCGGCGAGCGAGGCGTCGAACTCCGCGTCGGTCATCTGGTGGCGCAGGTCTTCCAGCAGGGCGCGGCTGAAGCTGGCGATGATGCCGGCGTTCTTGGCCAGTTCCACGCAGGCTTCCGGACGCTTGTAGCCGCCCGAGAGAGCGACGACGCGCAGCACCTTGGGGTGGCTGACGAGCGGATCGAAGGTCCCCGGCTTCACCGGCAGCGACAGCTTCAGCATGACCTGCTGGCCTTCCGGCAGGGCATCGAGGTTCTTGAGGATCTCCTCCAGCAGGATCGCGTCGCACTCGGCGCGGGTCTCGCTCTTGATGTTCACTTCGGGCTCGATGATCGGCATCATGCCGTGAGCGAGGACCTGCTTGCCCACTTCGAACTGCTGGGCGACCACGGCGGCAATGCCCTCGCGGTTGGCCGAGTTGATCACCGAACGCTCCTTGGTGCCATAGACGCCGAGCGCCTTGGCCTTGGTCAGCAGCGCGTCGAGCTCGGGCATCGGCTTCATCAGCTGGACGCCGTTGACTTCGTCCTCAAGGCCCTTGTCGATCTTGATGAAGGGAACCACGCCCTTCTCGAGCAGGGCGGCGGGAACGCCCTTGCCATCGACCGTGCCGTCCATCGTGCGCTCGAACAGGATCGCGCCGACCACCTTGTCACCGTTGAACACGGTGGAGCGGATGATCCGGCAGCGCATCTCGTGGATCAGGCCGAACATCTCTTCCTCGGTGCTCCAGGCGCCTTCCTCGATGCCATAGCCCTTGAGCGCCTTGGGCGTGGAGCCGCCGGACTGGTCCAGCGCGGCGATGAAGCCGTTGCCCTCGGCCATCTTGGCGGTCATTTCGGAAGTCTGCATTGCCTGTCCTGCCCTTCTGCTGTGCCTGTTCGCGGCCCCGCACGGGCCGCCGAATACGTATGGGGCGGTCCATAGCAATATTGCGCCGCGCCGCAACAGGGGAGTCGGCCGCGCAGCGGGAGATCGGGTCCGATCCGAAGGCAGCGGGAAACCTGTCCCGGCGCGGTTCAGAACGACTTGAAGAAGTTGTGCGGCGGCTCCCAGTCGGAGAGCTTGCGGAAATAGCGGTCCTGGTTGGACCGGCCGGTCGCCCGGCGGATCGCGGTGAACAGCGGATTGGCGCCAGTAAAATCGGGCTTCAGGCCGACGTCCAGCTCCTCGTACTGCCGGTGTTTCGGGAAGTACTTCAGGAACTTGTGGATGGACCGGAAGCCACAGTCGTTGAAGGCCATGATCCCGCCGATGCGCAGCAGCTTGTGCGCATAGAACGCATCGAGCGCGACGTAGTCAAAGGTGTGCATCCCGTCGATGTAGACAAGGTCCGCCTGCACCCCTTCGGCCACCATTTCAGGCAAGGCCAGGTAGTCCGCTTTCTCGATCAGCCGGTGCGACGCGGCGCGGGTGCTCTTGCCCACCAGCGTCGCCCCGACGCCGTGATAATCGGTGCTCTGGAACGGATCGACCGACATCAGCACGCCGTCTTGTGGCAGGGCGGACAGGATCGACAGGGTGGAAAGCCCGCAGGCCATGCCGATCTCGATCACCAGCTTTGGCTGCTCGCGCGTGACGATATCTGTCAGGGCCTTGCTGAACTCCGCTGAAATCTCGGAGTGGATGGGCCGTTCAACCCCCGTCTGGTCAATAGCCCGCATCGTCTCGCGCGTGTTTGCCAGCAGTTCGGCCGGAGTCTTCGGGCTGTCGCTCACATTCGTCCCCAATCTTCGTTGCAGAGCAGCATAGCCGGCAGGCCAGCCTCCGCAACGCAAATGCGCGGAGCAATGCGGCTCAGCCGCGCGCCATGCGGTTGAAGACAAAGCGCGAATCCAGCTGGTATTTAATCACGTAGCCGACGGTGAGGCCCAGCACCGCCCCCGTCTCGCGCCAGAAGTCGGTCTTGCCGATCAAGAAGAAGGCCGTTTCCGAACCCCAGAAGATCGCGGTCGTGAACAGGCCCATGAAGGCATAGCGGGTGAACTGTTCGCCGTGCTGCTGGAGCCCGGCCGTCTCGCGGTCGTTAAAGATCCAGCGCTTGTCGAGCAGGAACTTGGTGAACAGCCCGCCGATCGTCCCGGCGCCGACTGCCGCGGCATACCAGATCATGCTGTCCCCGCCTGACAGGACGATCCGCTGCACCGCAAGGTTCACCAGCATGGCGATGCCCGCGAACAGCGCATAGCGCACCACCAGTGAGGCCAGTTTCATCGGTTGCAGCTCCTGTAGCCGTCGCTACCTCGCAGCCGCGCGGCCATTTTACAAGGCAGATGCCCGATCCGGCGTGGGACAAGTCCCGCCCGGGTCAACGCTCCAGTGCGGTGACGCCCGGCAGTTCCTTGCCTTCCATCCATTCGAGGAAGGCGCCGCCAGCGGTCGAGACATAGGAAAACTCGTCCGCCACGCCGGCATGGTTCAGCGCCGCCACCGTGTCGCCGCCGCCGGCCACCGAAATGAGGGAACCCTCGCGGGTCAGCGCCGCCGCGGTCCGCGCGAGGGCAACCGTGGCAGCGTCGAACGGTGCGATCTCGAAGGCCCCCAGCGGGCCATTCCAGACCAGGGTGCGGCAGGTCTTCAGCGCATCGCCCAGCGCCTCCACCGCCTGCGGACCCACGTCGAGGATCATCTCGTCGGCGGCCACCTCGTGCACGTTGCAGGTGCGCAGGCTGGCCGGATTGGCGGCAAATTCCTTCGCCACGACGACGTCATAGGGCAGGTGGACGGTGCAACCGGCCTGCTCGGCATTGGCCAGGATCTCCTCGGCCGTGGCGGCAAGGTCGTGCTCGCACAGGCTCTTGCCCACATCCACCCCGCGCGCGGCGAGGAAGGTGTTGGCCATGCCGCCGCCGATGATCAGGTGATCGACCTTGCTGACCAGGTGCTTCAGCACGTCGAGCTTGGAGGACACCTTGGCCCCGCCGACCACTGCGGCAACCGGCTTCACCGGCTTGCCCAGCGCCTTCTCCAGCGCCTCCAGTTCGGCCTGCATCGAACGGCCGGCATAGGCAGGCAGCACGTGGGCCAGGCCCTCGGTGCTGGCATGGGCACGGTGCGCGGCGGAGAAGGCATCGTTCACGTAGAAGTCGCCGTTCTCGGCAATCGCCTTGACCAGCTCGGGGTCGTTCTTTTCCTCGCCCTTCCAGAACCGGGTGTTCTCCAGCACGGCAATGTCCCCGGGCCGCAGGATGCCGACCGACTGGGCGACCACCGGCCCGGCGATCTCCGGCACGAACATCACTTCCCTGCCCAGCACCGACTGCAGGCAGTCGACCACCATCGACAGCGACTGGGTGGAGACGCGCTCGCCCTTGGGCCGGCCGAAGTGGGCGAGCAGCAGGACCTTGGCGCCCTTGCTGGCCAGCTCGAGGATGGTCGGCGCCGAGGCCCGCACGCGGGTGTCGTCGGTCACCGCGCCTTCCTGCATCGGCAGGTTCAGGTCGACGCGGACCAGGGCAACCTTGCCGGCAACGTCGCCCAGATCGTCCAGCTTGCGGAAAGTGCTCATTCCTCGATCCTCACTTCGTCGCCAACGGCAATCGCGCCGTCCTCAATCACCCGGCCGATCACCCCGCCCCGCCAGTCGGGCAGCAGCGCGGCCTTGAGGCCCGGCGCCACCTTTTCCATCCGGCTGCACGGATCGCACTCGCCGGTAATCTCGATGCGCAGGTCAGGGCCGATACGCAGCACGGCGCCCGCCCGGCGCGGCAGACGGATCCCCCCGGTCAGGAGGTTGGCGCGACGCTCCTGCCACGGGGCGTGGGCCCCGATGTCGGCCAGAGCGGCCTGCCAGCTCTCGGCCTCCATCAGCGTCACCTGCCGGCGCGGCGTCTTGCCGGGCCGCGTGGCGCCGCGAAAGTCGCCCTGCACCCCAAGGCCGCAGGTCACCCGGACCCGGTCCACCACCTCCATGGGGCCGCGCGGCCGGTCATGCCGCGCGATCCCGAGGAGGCGACCTTCGGCCACGTCAGCTCAGAGGAACTTGGCCAGGGCGCCGGTCGTGTCGACCATGCGGTTGGAGAAGCCCCACTCGTTGTCGTACCAGCTCAGCACGCGCACCAGCTTGCCGTCGATCACAGCCGTTTCAAGGCTGTCGATGGTCGAGCTGTTCGGGCAGTGGTTGTAGTCGATGGAGACCAGCGGCTCGTCCGAATAGCCCAGCACGCCCTTCAGCGGACCCTCGGCCGCAGCCTTCAGCAGCGCGTTGACCTCTTCCTTGGTCGTGTCCCGCTTGGGCGTGAAGGTGAGATCGACGACCGAAACGTTGGGGGTCGGCACACGAATGGCCGAACCGTCGAGCTTGCCCTTGAGTTCGGGCAGGACCTCACCCACGGCCCGGGCGGCGCCGGTGGTGGTCGGGATCATGCTCATCGCGGCGGCACGGGCGCGGCGCGGATCCTCGTGGATCTGGTCAAGGATCTTCTGGTCGTTGGTATAGGCGTGGATCGTGGTCATCAGGCCGCGCTCGATCCCGATCGCGTCGTTCAGCACCTTGGCGAAGGGCGCCAGGCAGTTGGTGGTGCAAGAGGCGTTAGAAATGATCGTGTCGGCGGCGGTCAGCTGGTCATGGTTGACGCCGAAGACGACCGTGCGATCGACGTTCTTGCCCGGAGCCGAGATGACGACCTTCTTGGCGCCGGCGGCCAGGTGCTTCTCGCAGGAGGCGCGGTTGGTAAAGAAGCCGGTGCACTCAAGCACGATGTCGATGCCCTGGGCGCCGTGCGGCAGGTTGGCCGGATCGCGCTCGGCGGTGACGGCAATGCGCTTGCCGTTGATGACGAGGTCGTTGCCATCGACCGCCACGGTGCCGGAGAACGGCCCGTGCACGCTGTCGCGCTGGAACAGCATGGCATTGGCCTGCGGCGAGGCCAGGTCGTTGATCGAGACCAGCTCGAGGTCATGGTCGGTGCGCTCCAGGATGGCGCGCGCCACATTGCGCCCGATGCGCCCGAAACCGTTGATCGCAACCTTCGTCGCCATGTCAAAACTCCTGCTTAAGTTACTTTAGCCTATCGACAATTTGCGGAACGATCTTCTCTGCCGAGAAGCCGAAATGCTCAAACAGCACCTCTGCCGGAGCAGACGCGCCGAACCGGTCGAGTCCGATGGTCAGGCCGTCACCGACATACTTCTGCCAGCCAAGCGTCACGCCGGCCTCGATCGAGACCTTGAGGGCATCGGCGGGCAGCAGGTCGGCGCGGTAGGCCGCGTCCTGCTCGTCGAACAGCTCCCAGCAGGGCATCGAGACGACATCCGCGCCGATCCCCTGCCCTTCAAGCGCCGCGGCGGCCTTCAGCGCCAGTTCGACCTCCGAACCGGTGGCGAGCAGGACAACCTTGCGCGCGGCCTCGGCGGCCTTCAGGCGGTAGGCCCCCTTCGCGCTTTTCAGTTCGGTGTCGCTGCGCAGGGCCGGCAAGTTCTGGCGGGTCAGGATCAGCGCCGAGGGCCGGTTGGTGTTGCGCAGCGCCAGCTCCCAGGCTTCCGCGGTTTCCATCGCGTCCGCCGGGCGGAACACGAGCAGGCCCGGGATCATGCGCAGGCTCATCGTGTGCTCGACCGGCTGGTGGGTCGGGCCGTCCTCGCCAAGGCCGATCGAATCGTGGGTCAGCACGTAGATCGCCTGGGCGTGCTGCAGCGCGGACATGCGGATCGCGTTGCGGGCATAGTCAGAGAAGACCAGGAAGGTGCCGCCATAGGGCACGACGCCGCCGTGCAGCGCCATGCCGTTCATCGCCGCGGCCATGCCGAACTCGCGGATGCCATAATAGACATAGCGCCCGGAATAGTCGGCAGCGGTAAGCGGGCCGGTAGCCTTGGTCTTGGTGTTGTTCGAACCGGTGAGGTCGGCCGAGCCGCCAACCATCGCCGGCACGCCCACGGTCAGCGCCTCAAGCGCCATTTCGCTCGCCTTGCGGGTCGCGACCTTGGGCTGGCTGCCCGCGATTTCCGCGGCATAGGCGGCAAAGCCGGTGTCGGCGGGCAGTTCGCCGGCCATCCGGGCAGCCAGTTCCGCGCCCTTGGGCGAGGCGGCGGCGCGCTGCTCCCAGGCTGCGCGCGCATCAGCGCCCTTGGCCGCGAGCGAGCGCCAGTCGGCCATGATGTCGGCCGGGATCTCGAACGGAGCGGCGCTCCAGCCGAGGTATTCGCGGGCAGCGGCAATCTCGTCCCCACCAAGCGGCGAGCCGTGAACGTTGTGCCCGCCCTGCTTGTTCGGCGCGCCCTTGCCGATGATCGTGCGGCAGGCGACCAGCGAGGGCCGCGGATCGGCCTGCGCCTCAGCCAGGGCGCGGGCGATATCGGCGAAGTCGTGCCCGTCGCAGGTGGCGGTGTGCCAGCCCGACGCGGCATAGCGGCCGAGGATGTCCTCGCTCGTCGACAGCGAGGTGTCGCCGTCGATGGTGATCTTGTTGTCGTCCCACAGCACGTTGAGCCGGCCGAGCTTCAGCGTCCCGGCAAGGCCCACGGCCTCGTGGTTGATGCCTTCCATCAGGCAGCCGTCGCCGGCGACCACCCAGGTGCGGTGATCGACCAGGTCACTGCCATAGGTCGCGTTGAGGTGGCGCTCGGCCAGCGCCATGCCGACCGCCATGGCAAAGCCCTGCCCCAGCGGGCCGGTGGTGCATTCGACGCCCGGGATCAGGAAGTTTTCCGGGTGCCCGGCGCAGACCGAATCGATCTGGCGGAACTTGCGGATGTCCTCCAGCGTGGGCGAGGCATAGCCGGTCAGGTGCAGCAGCGAGTAGATCAGCATCGAGCCGTGGCCGGCCGACAGCACGAACCGGTCCCGGTCGGCCCATTTCGGCGCGGCGGGATCGAACTTCAGGAACTGGCTGAACAGCACGGTCGCCACGTCGGCCATGCCCATCGGCATGCCGGGGTGACCGGAATTGGCAGCCTGCACCGCGTCCATGGACAAGGCGCGAATGGCGTTGGCCATGGGCCCGAGGCGGGACGGTTCGATGCTCATGCTTGACTGCTCCAGCCGCGTTCGGAAACGCTTGCGATTCGGTTGCGGCCCTTTTGCGGACAGGTTGCGGCGCGTCAAGTTTGGCGCCGATTCGCTCTACGACCTGCGCCGGGACGGGTCGCCCCGGCGCCCGCCAAACGTTGACCTCTGCCGCAATTCCGCTAGCCAGTGGCGCATGATCGGCGAACGAACGGAAAATGCCCTGGCGCGCATCCACGCGGCGCTGGATCGGATCGAGCGGGCTGGAGCGGAGGCAGGCCGCTCAACGCGCGATGCGCAGCAGCGCCACGAACGCCTGCGCGCCGCCGTCGGCGAAACCCTGCGCGATCTCGACCTGCTGATCGGGAGCGCCGGCCAATGAGCAACGTCAACCTCCAGATCGGCGGGCGCTCCTTCACCGTCGCCTGCGCCCCGGGCGAGGAAGAGCACATCACCGGCCTTGGCCGGATGATCGATGCCAAGCTTGCCGCAATGGGCGGCGTTGCCGGCCAGACCGAAACGCGCACGCTGCTGTTCGCGGCGCTGCTGCTCGCCGACGAACTGCACGAGGCCCGCCACGGTGCCGGCGCGCCCGTCCCGCCGCCTCCCCCTCCCCCGCCGCCGCCGCCGGAACCGGAAGAGGACATGGCGCTGGCCGAACGGCTGGAGGCGATTGCCCTCAAACTGGAAAATTGCGCAAGCGCCCTTGAGGCTCTCGGCCCGGACGCCTAAATGCGGTGCTGACGGGTACTGCCCGGTGCGAGCCGTTTGAACATCCCTGAGGCTATAAGCAATCCATGGGGGCTGTCCCTGCCCGGACCCTGGTTCGGATTACATGGCTCCCACCTGACGTTAAGGCGTCGGTGGATTTCCCGGCAACGGCCCATGGTGGTCCCGTCACCCCCTCCAGCAATCGGCCCGCGTCCTGCAATCGGGGCAGGGCCATTGAAGCACCGCCGGGCGCCCGCTATCTCCGCGCCATGTCCGACAAATCAACCCTTCGCGCCCGACTGCGGGCAGAGCGCCGCGCGCACGTAGCGGCCTTGCCGGCGTCGACCCGGGCGCTGATCCTGTCCCGCCCCCCGGCACCCGTCGCAGCGCTCGTGCCGGAGGGCAGCATCGTCGGACTCTACCATGCCGGCCCCGACGAGGCGCCGACAAGCGGCTATGCCCGGTGGTTCCAGTCGGGCGGCCACCGCATCGCCCTCCCCTGGTTCGCCTCGCGCGCCGCGACGATGATCTTTCGCGAGTGGACGGACCCTTACGAGCATTCGGACCTCGAACCTGGTCCATGGGGATCGCTCCAGCCGCGCGCGGATGCGGCCGAACTGGTGCCAGACGTGGCCTTCGTCCCGCTGCTGGGCTTCACCGCCGACGGGCACCGCCTTGGCCAGGGCGGCGGACATTACGACCGCTGGTTGGCCGATCGCCCGGATACACTGCCGATCGGGCTTGCCTGGGATATGCAGCGGCTGGATTCGCTGCCATCGGAGCCGCACGACCGCCGGCTCGCCGCGATCGTCACCCCGACACGGATCTACGAGGACCTGGACTGATGCGCAGCGAACCGACCTGGCGGATCCCGGTGGGCGTGCTCGCCCTTTTCGCGGCGCTCATGCTCTATGGCGGGGCCGTGGCGCGGCTTGTACCGCCGCTGATCGGCGCCTGGCCCACCCTGGCGCAGGTGCCGGTGTACATCGTGCTCGGCATGATCTGGTTGCTGCCGCTGCGTCGCTTCCTGATCTGGATGGAAACCGGCCGCTGGGGCTGAACCGAAAAGGGCGCCCCGAAGGACGCCCTGTCGCGTTCGCTTTGCTGCGAAAACTTCCCCAAGTGGCGCGAGTGACGGGGCTCGAACCCGCGACCTCCGGCGTGACAGGCCGGCACTCTAACCAACTGAGCTACACCCGCTCGCCCCTTGGGGAGCCGCGCCACTAGGGCAGCACGCCGGGGCTGTCAACAGGCCATCTGCGCGCATTTCGAAGGCCCGCGAATTCTCCCCCGGACGCCGCGCGCGCAGCCGTTTCGCGCCGACCTGAGCGACGAACCGAGCGGAACCCCGGCACCCCGGCTCCGTTGGCCTTCAAGGGTTAGCAATGACGTTGAAGGAGTCCCGCGATGGGTGAAATGACCGACAAGCTGAAGGGCGCCGCCAATTCTCTCACCGGCAAGGCCAAGGTTGCCGCCGGCGAGCGCAACGGCGATGCCGATCTTGCCGCCGAGGGGCACGCGCAGGATGCCAAGTGCGGCCTGCAGAACCTCAAGGGCAAGGTGAAGGGCGCGCTCGGCGACAAGATCTGACGTCGAGCCGCCAGCGGTGCGGGAGGGACCGCGTCCCTCCCCGCCGCATCAGACCGCCACCGGCGCCGACAAGGCTCCCTGAGGCGCATAGCCGGTGACGGCAAAGTCCTCGATCCGGTAGTCGAAAATCGAAGCCGGTCGCCGCACGATCTCAAGCCGCGGGCTGCCTTCGGGAATGCGGGCCAGTTGTTCGCGGACCAGTTCTTCGTGGTTCAGGTAAAGGTGGGTGTCCCCCCCCATCCACACCAGCTCCCCGGGCTCCAGATCGCACTGCTGTGCCAGCAGGCGGATGAACAGCGCCGCGCCCCACAAATTGAACGGCAGGCCCAGCGCCACATCGCAGGACCGCTGGTAGAGCAGGCCGGACAACCGTCCGTCCGCCACATGGAACTGGTAGGTCTTGTGGCAGGGCGGCAGAGCCATCGCGTCCACCTCGGCAACGTTCCAGCCCTCGACGATGTGGCGCCGGCTCCCCGGATTTTCGCGCAGCGAGCGGACCACGTCGGCAACCTGATTCACGCCCTTTGCGCGTTTCCGGAACGTGCCGTCGCCGTGCGGCTCGTAAACCGGCCAGTCGACCCACTGCTTGCCGTAGACGGGGCCAAGATCGCCCCAGCGCGCGGCGAATTCCGCATCGGCCACGATCCGCGCGGAGAAGGCCGCGCGTTCGATCTGGTCTCCGGTTTCCTTGCGGTACCGGGCCAGCGGCCAGTCTGTCCAGATTTCCACCCCCTGCGCGCAGAGGGGGCGGATGTTGGTCTCGCCGGTCAGGAACCACAGGAACTCGCGCGTTGCGGTCTTCCAGTAGACCCGCTTGGTGGTAAGCAACGGCATCTGTCCGTCGGACAGGTCAAACCGGAGCTGCGCACCGAAGATCGAGCGCGTGCCGATCCCCGTCCGGTCAATCCGCTCGTCTCCGGTCGTCCAGATGCGGCGCATCAGGTCAAGATATTGCTGCTCGTAATGGGGCGCGGCCATGGCGCAGTTCTAGGCAATGAAGGGTGCGATTGCAAAAGCGCCCGGCCGCCCATAGCCTTTGCCTGTGGACAGGGACGCAAGCACCGGCAGAACAGGCGCGGCCGAGCGGCGCCTCGGGGTCATCGCGGTGTTCCTTGGCCTTGCGCTGCTGGCCGTGGTGTCCGTCCGCAACGGCACCTTCTTCGACGATGAAATCGCCTCGATCCGGTTGATCGGCTCCGCCAGGACCCTGCGCGAGGTCATCGCCTTCGCGAATGGCGGCGATGTTCACCCGCCGCTCGGCTATGCGCTCGACTGGGCGCTGCTGCGCCTGGGACTGGGCTGGAAGGGCATCCAGCTCGCGGCCGGACTGGCCAATGCGGCCGGTCTGGCGGGCTTTGTCGGGCTCGCCGGAAGGGCAATGCCACGGCACGCCTGGTGGATCCTCGTCTGCCTTGCCGCGACCGCCGCAAGCGCCGTGCTGTGGGGCGCCTCCCTGCGCTGGTACGCCTGGTTCAACCCGGTCTTCCTGCTCTCGCTCGGCCTCATCCTGTGGTCACCCGCCAGCCCGCGCCGCCGCCTTGCCGTGGCGGCGCTTGGCTCCATCATCCTGTTCCACACCGGCTACCTTGCCGTGATCGCCGCGCCGCTGCTGTGGCTGGCGTGGCTGTGGCGGAACAGGATCGAGGGAGAGGTTCCGTGGCGCGCCCTGGCACTCGCGATCGGTGCAACCTTCGTTGCCTGCTCGCCGCAAGCCCTCGTCCTCTGGACCGTGCACCTGCCCAACCAGGCCGACCAGCGCGGCGGCCTTGCCGCCTCCGTCATCCAGACCGGGACCACGCTGGTCGTCGGAAACGCGGTGCAGCCGCTAGCCCTTCTGCCCATGGCGGCCGGCCTGTTGCTTCTCGTCGCGCTGGCCCTTGGCCTGAGGCAGCGCGCCGCCGTCGCCTTGCCGTGGCGGCGCTCTGTGGCCTGGGCGGAGTGCTGCTGGCTGTGTCTGGCCTCGGCTACAAGCCGCGCAACGCTGTATTCCTAGCCCTTGTCCTGCTGCCGGTCTTCGCCACTGGGTTCGCCGCACTGCCCCGCCGCTGGCAACCCGCTGCCCTCGCGCTCGTCGCGTTGTTCCAGCTGCGCGGCTACGCCAATGTCGCGCTCCACGAAGGAACGGCGAAACGCTCGTTCAACACGCCCTATGCTCAGATCGTCGCACAGGTGCGGGCGTGGAGCGCGGACTGCCCGGCCTACGTCGTCAGTCACTCCGATCCGGTGCTGGCCAAGCTGCTCGGCCCCGAAATCCGCCAGAATGGCCCCTTCGCGCCCGCAGCACAGGCCTTGGGCCGCGGGGATTGCCTGCTGGTGGAAGACGGAATCGCCTCCGACCTGTCGCCCGCCGACCGGCACTGGCTTGCCGCGCGCGATTCTCTCCCCACCCGCACCGAGCGAGCCGCCACCTGGCGCGACGAGAGCGCCTTCGCCCGGGCCGCCGCCATCCTCGGCGAGACGATTCCTCCCTATGCTGCAAGGCTCGAAAAACGGCGGGTTACGGCCCCGGCGCAGCTGCCGCCCCATGGGTCGCCATGAGCCGGATTGCCGGGCAGCCGAAAAACCGCGTCAGGGCGCTTGCCACCTGCACCTGCGCCTCCTATAGGGCGCCCCTGCCTCGGGCCTGCGGCAACGCAGGATCGATCGGTCGGGGAGTAGCTCAGCCTGGTAGAGCACTGTCTTCGGGAGGCAGGGGCCGGAGGTTCGAATCCTCTCTCCCCGACCACTTTACACCGCGGAAGAACGTCATTCCCGGGCTGATCAAGCGGGGGCGGAGGAATCCGACCATCACCGTGGTGGAGAAGCTGGCGAGGCCGTTTGAGGGCAGTGCGGGCGGGTTCACCGGAGGCAACATGGAGCGGCCGGGCTTGCAGCGGCTGCTGGCCGACGTGCGCTCGGGCAAGGTCCATGTGGTGGTGGTCTACAAGGTGGATCGCCTCACCCGCAGCCTCGCTGACTTTGCCAAGATCGTCGAGGTCCTCGACGGCGCCGGCGCCTCGTTCGTCAGCGTCACCCAGGCGTTCGACCACCTCGATGGGCCGGCTGACCCTCAACGTCCTGCTCTCGTTCGCCCAGTTCTAGCGCGAGGTCACGGCCGAGCGGATCCGGGACAAGATTGCGGCCTCTCGCGCCAAGGGTATGTGGATGGGCGGCGCCCTGCCCTTGGGCTACACCGTCGCCGACAAGAAGCTGGTGCCGGTGCCCGAAGAGGCCGAGACGGTACGGCGGATCATGCGCCAGTACCTTGACGCGGCGAACGTCCCCGAACTGCGCGGGAGCCTCATCCGCGCCGGTGTGACGAGCAAGCGGGTGGTGAGCCGCAAAGGCAATGTCCGGGGTGGTGGTCCGTTCAGCCGCGGGGCCCTCCACCACCTGCTCTCCAATCGCACCTACATCGGCGAGGTGGTTCACAACGGCAAAGTCTACCCAGGCGAGCATGAGGCGATTGTCGATCGCAACCTGTTCGAGGCAGTGCAGGCTAAGCTCGCGGACCGGACCAATGTCCCGCTCGCCCGCAGCGGACGGCGCAATGTCAGCCTGCTCGCCGGCATGATCCGCGATGAGCATGGCCGGCCGATGTCGCCGGCTCATACCCGCAACCATGGTCGGCGCTATCGCGTGCTTCCAACCGTGCCGATGATGACCGCTACCCTGCCTCCGCCTGCCGGCAGGAGAACTCGACGCCGCGGTGAAGGGAGCACTCAAACCTCTGCTAGCGGATCCGCATCAGGCGCGAGCGCTTGGCGCGCATCTCCCGCCTGCCCAGCAGCAAGTGCTCGCGAGCGCATCGGGCTCCCTGGCGGCAGAGCTCGATGCGTCAAGCGTGACCGAGATCCAGACGATCTTTCACCAGTTCCGGCTCAGGGTCGTGATCAGCCAGCACGATGTTGAGGCTACCGTCAGCTCCGAAGCGCTGTTGCGGCATCTGAGCTTCGATGGTGGCGATGACGCCGCGCTGCGTCTCCCCATTGCGGCATGGCCCAAGTCCTGGGGGCACGAGGCGCGCCTTCGCCTCGATGCGCCGAGCACGAAAGCCAAAAGCGATGCCAATCTGATCCAGATGATCGCGCGGGGCTTTGCCGCCCGCGATGAGCTCCTCGCCATGACCGAGGATGATGTTCGCATGACGCCCCGCACCCGCATCCGCCACCTCCAGCGCTACGCCCGCCTCGCCTATCTCGCATCGGATATCATCCGGACCATTCTGGATGGCAGCCCAGCCTCGCCATCTCACCGCGCGCTATCTCCTGCGCGATGCGCCCTTGCCGCTGTCCTGGACCGAACAGGGTCAGGCTCTCGGGTTCCCCAGCCACTAGCCATCACTTCCAAACGGAGGTCGCAAAATTTGCAGGAGAGGATCTCCTGCAAATCTGCGTTCTGAGGCGCCGAAAACGGGTCTCTGCGACCTCCGTTCCGCGCCGTCATCCGGAAAAAGTGCCCGGAAATCGGCGAGAATCGCGAGGATTCCTGCAGAGACTCGAAAAGTCCGTCACTTGGAGGACTGGTTGGCGCGCCCAGCAGGAGTCGAACCTGCGGCCTCAAGATTAGAAGTCTCGTGCTCTATCCAGCTGAGCTATGGGCGCGCGCTGGGTGCTCATAAGCATGCTTGAACGGCAGCGCAAACCCGATACGACTGCGATCATGGACGCCGAACACTCCGAACACCTCGCCCGCATTTCCGGCACGGTCGGCGGGCGGCGGCACTTCCGCTATTTTGACTACATGATCGCCGCATTCGTCGCGATCCTGCTGCTGTCGAACCTGATCGGCGCGGCCAAGCTGGCGACCTGGCAGGGCTTCACCTTCGGGGCGGGAATCCTTTTCTTTCCAGTGTCCTATGTCCTGGGTGACGTGCTGACCGAGGTCTACGGATATGCCAATGCCCGGCGCTGCGTGTGGACGGGGTTCGTGGCCCTGGCATTCATGGCCTTCATGTCCACCGTTGTCGTGGCCATGCCGCCTTCGGCTGATTGGGGCTGCGCAGCCAGCGCCGATCCGCGCTATGCCTCGGTCCTCGCCTCGTCGAACGCCGGCACGATCTGCCAATCGACCTACGATTCCGTGTTCGGCAGCACCTGGCGCATTGCCCTCGCCTCGCTGGTCGCGTTCTGGTGCGGCGAGTTCGTCAACTCCTTCGTCCTCGCCAAGATGAAGGTGTGGACCGGCGGGCGCATGCTATGGACGCGCACGATCGGATCCACCGTGTTCGGCCAGGCGGTAGACAGCGCGATCTTCTACCCGGTCGCCTTCCTCGGTATCTGGGAGACGAAATCGGTTCTCGCGGTCATGGTCACCAACTGGGCGCTCAAGGTGGGCTGGGAAGTGGTGCTGACCCCCGTGACCTATGCCGTCGTCGGCTTCCTGAAGCGGCGCGAGGGGGTTGATGTGTTCGATACCGACGTGAACTTTTCCCCCTTCGCCAAGGCTGGCGCTCCCGCCCAGTAAAGCCTAATCGCGGGCGACAATGGCGCTTGACCGCATCCTGCTGACCCAGTTCCGCAACCACCGCGAGACCGCGCTGGACGGAACGGCCCGGTTCAACCTGCTGGTGGGCGAAAACGGCGCCGGCAAGACCAATGTCCTCGAAGCGCTCTCCCTCTTCGCCCCTGGCCGCGGCCTGCGCCGCGCGCAACTGGCCGACATGGCCGCGCAGCACGGCCCCGGCGGCTTTGCGGTCAGCGCAGACCTTGCCTCACCCTCAGGACCCGTCCGCCTCGGCACCGGCATCGCTCCCGAGCGGCCGGGACGGCGTCTGGTCCACGTCAACCAGGCCGAGGCGCCTGCGGTGCGCCTCGGCGAATGGCTCTCGCTCGGCTGGCTGACCCCGGCGATGGACCGCCTGTTCATGGAAGGGGCCGGGGCGCGGCGGCGGTTCCTTGACCGGCTCGTCCTCGCGCTCGATCCCGGGCACGCCCGCGCGGCGGCGCGGCTGGAGACGGCGCTGCGCGAGCGCAACCGGATCCTTGCCGATCCGGCCGAGCCGGACCCCGCCTGGCTCGATGCGCTGGAGACCCAGCTGGCCGAAGCGGGTGCAGAGGTCAGCACAGGCCGTGCAAGGCTGGTCCAACAGCTTGGCGAGGCGCTTGCAAGCCTGCCGCAAAGCCCTTTCGCCCGCCCGGATCTCGCCTACCTTCCTGGCGGGCCGACCGACCGCGACGAACTCGCCGGTGCCCTCGTCGACAACCGCCGCCGTGACCGCGCCGCCGGCCGCAGCCTGATCGGTCCGCACCGCGACGAACTCACCGTGACGATGGCCGGCAAGGGCCAGTCGGCGGCCGAATGCTCGACCGGCGAACAGAAGGCCATGCTCATCGCCATCACCCTTGCCCATGCCGGGCTGCTCGAAGCGGGCCGCCCTGCCCTGCTCCTGCTGGACGAGGTCGCCGCGCACCTCGATCCGGTCCGGCGCGAGGCCCTGTTCGAGCGCCTGCGCCACTCAGGGGCCCAGGTCTGGCTGACCGGCACCGAACCCGCGCCGTTCGAGGCGATCCTTGGCGAGGCGGCAGTATGGCGCGTGGACGGCGGCGCAGCGAAACGGCGCTAGCCCGCCTTCGCCGGCGGAATTGCCCCGGCCACCGCATCGCGGGTCGCCGCGACGATCGCATCCACGCCCTGTGCGTTGGGATGAATGTGGTCCGCCTGGATCAGGTCGGGCTTCCCGATCACCGGGGCAAGGAAGAACGGCACCAGCCGCGCGCCGTATTGCCGGGCAAGCTCGGGATAGATCGGCTCGAACTTCACCTTGAACTCCGCGCCGAGGTTGGGCGGGGCCAGCATCCCCATCAGCAGGACGGGAACCCCGGCGGCCCTGGCCTCGCGCAGCATGGTCTCGAGGTTGGCGCGAGTCTGTGCGGGCGGGAGACCGCGCAGGATGTCGTTACCGCCCAATTCCACGATGACCAGATCGGGCTTTGCCGGCTGGCTCTTCAGCACGAAGGCGAAGCGCTGGGCCCCTGCCCCGCTCGTGTCGCCTGAAACGCTGGCATTGGCGATGCGGGCGTTGATCCCCTTCGCCCGCAGTGCAGCCTCCAACCGCGCCGGATAGCTTTCCGCCGCCGACGGAAGGCCATATCCCGCAAACAGGCTGTCACCCACGGCCAGAATTCGCCGCTCCGGGCCCATGACCGGCAGCGCTTCGTCGCCCGGCGGGGCGAACCGGGTGTCGATCACGGCCGACGCGCTGGGTTCGGGAATCGGAGCCTCGGACGAGCAGGCAGCAAGGCCCAGAATCGCCGTAGCCAGCGTTACAACCCTGTACATTTTCCCTCCTTGCGCCTCGCTTCCTAGCTATGTCATCTGCGCCGCGTGACAAGCCCCTCTCCGGACACCTCGGCGATCCGCGCCCGCGCGCTTCGCCTGACCCTCGGCAGCACCGAAATCCTCAAGGGCATCAACCTTGACGTAGCTGCCGGCGAAACGCTGGCCCTGCTCGGCCCGTCGGGTTCGGGCAAGTCCAGCCTCATGGCTCTGCTCAGCGGGCTCGAGCGCGCGAGCGAGGGCACTCTTGAGGTGGCCGGCGCCAATTTCGCCGCGCTGGACGAGGATCGCCTTGCCCGGGCCCGGCGCGGCCGGATCGGGATCGTCCTCCAGGCCTTCCACCTGCTGCCGACCATGACCGCGCGCGAGAACGTCGCTACCCCGCTGGAACTGGCCGGCGAGAGCGACGCGTGGGAGCGAGCCGAGGCCGAACTTCAGGCCGTCGGCCTGGGCCACCGGCTGAACCACTATCCGGCCCAGTTGTCCGGCGGCGAGCAGCAGCGCGTCGCCATCGCCCGTGCCCTGGCCCCGCGTCCGACCCTTCTCTTCGCCGACGAGCCGACCGGTAATCTCGATGCAGCTACCGGCGCCGGCGTGGTGGACCTCCTGTTTCGCCGCCGCGCCGAAACCGGCGCTACGCTCGTGATAATCACTCACGACGCGGACCTTGCCGAACGATGCGGCCGCGTGGTGCGCCTCGCTGACGGCAGGGTCCAGACGGACAGCGCGCCTTGACCGCCACGGCCCTCCCATTGAGCCGTGCCTGGTCCATTGCGCGGCGCGACCTTTCGCTGCGATTCAAGGGCCTGCGCCTGCTGCTCGTCTGCCTGTTCCTGGGCGTAGGCGCGCTTGCTGCGATCGGTTCGCTGACGGGCTCGATCGAGCGCGAGCTGGCAACGCGCGGCCGCGCCATCCTTGGCGGCGACATCGGCGTGGAAGTCTGGCAGCGCGGGCTCACTGCCGACGAGCAGGCCGCTCTCGCCGCACTCGGCCCGCTCAGCGTCGGCACGCGTCTCCAGGCCATGGCGACTGCCGGCACCGGCGACGCGGAGCTGACCGCCCCGGTCCAGCTTAAGGGTGTCGATTCCCGCTGGCCGCTGGTGGACCGGCTGCGGCTGGTCGACGGACGACTGGTCGGCGCCCCGCCGCCCGGGCAGGCCTGGCTCGCCGAAGGCGCCGCCGCCCGGCTCGGCCTTGCCCCCGGCCAGACCTTCGCCATCGCCGGCCAGCCGCTCACCGTCGGGGGCATCATTGCCGACGAGCCCGACCGTCTGGGTGAAGGCTTTGCCTTCGGCCCGCCCGTCATCGTCGATGCGGATTTTCCGGCACGGGCCGGATTGCTGGCTCCGGGCTCGCAGTTCCGCACCCGCGCCGCGGTCAGCTTCGCCGGCCCGTACGATCCCGCCGACGCCGTCGAAAGCCTGAAGCGCCGCTTCCCATCGGCGGGCTTCACTTTCCGCACGCGCGACAACGCGGCGCCCGGGGCGGACCGCTTCGTCGGCCGGATGGGCGAGTTTCTCGTACTGGTAGGGCTTACTGCACTGGTGATCGCCGGCATCGGCATAGCCCTTGGCGTGGGCTCCTGGCTCGACGGGCGCCGCACCTCGATCGCCACGCTCAAGATTCTCGGTGCGACCAGCGCCGACATTGCCCGGATCACCCTCCTTCAGGTCGGCGCGGCTGCACTCGTCGCCGTGGTTGCCGGCCTGATCGCGGGTGTCCTTGCGACGCCGCTGATTGGCCGGGCGCTGGCCGGGCTGCTGCCGGTCTCCACCGCGCTCACCGTCGATGTGCCCGCCCTGCTGCGCGCGGCGACCTATGGCCTGCTCATCGCCCTCGTCTTCACCGCCGTCCCGATCGCGCGGGCCCGGGCATTCCCGGCGATGGCGCTGATGCGCGCCCGCGTTTCGCCCACCGGCGCCGCCTGGAAGCAAGCCTCCCTGCCCGTCGCTCTCGGCCTCTCCGCCGTGGTCGGTCTTGCCCTCTCAACGGCGGCCCAACCACGGGTGACCATCGGCTTCCTTGCCGCAGCTGCAGGTGGCCTCGCCGTGCTCGCCGCGCTCGGCAGGGGCCTGTCGCTCGCCCTCGCCCGCCTGCCCCGCCCGCGCGCGCCGCTTGTCCGAGCGGCTCTTGCCAATCTGACCCGCCCCGGCGCGCGGACCCCGGCGCTGGTCACCGCGCTCGGCTTCGGCCTCTCGGCCTTCGTACTTCTTGCCGCCGTCCAGTCCTGCCTGTCGGCCAACATCGCCGCCCGCGTGCCGCAGCGCGCGCCTGACTTCTTCGTGCTCGATGTGCCCCGCGGCGAGGCCGGCGCCTTCCACGGGGCCGTAGCGCTCGCGGCCCCGCAGGCGCAGGTCCGCATGGTCCCCAACCTGCGCGGCGCGATCCTCGCCTATGGCCCGGCGGACCGGATGATCCGCGTGGCCGACCTCAAGGCCATCCCGGACGATGCCTGGCCCCTGCGCGGCGAGCGCGGCCTCACCTATTCCGACAGCCTGCCAGAAGGCAACGCGCTGACCGCCGGCGCATGGTGGCCCGCTGGCTATTCCGGCCCGCCGCTCGTTTCCATCGACGAAAAGCTGGCCGATGCCCTGCACCTCAAACTAGGCGACCGGCTGGCCGTGAGCCTCCTTGGCGTGGAGCGCACTGCGACCATCGCTTCGTTCCGGCGGATCGACTGGGATTCGCTCGGCTTCAACTACGTGCTGGTATTCAGCCCCAATGCCCTTGCCGATGCCCCGCACAACCTTGCCGCGACCATCGACCTACCGGGCGGCACGCCAACGGCCGGCCTTTTGCGTGCCCTTGTCCGGGCCTTTCCGGCAAGTTCGGTGATCGAAACCGGTGCGATCCTGCGCGATGCGCGCGATCTCCTGAACCAGATGGGCGCGGCAATCCTCGCCGCCGCCTCGGTGGCGGTGGCGGCGGGGCTTGCCGTCCTCCTCGGCGCCATCGCCGCAGCGCGGGCCGAGCGGACCTATGATGCGACAATCCTGCGGGTGCTGGGGGCAAGCCGGGCGCAGCTGATGCTGCCCCTGCTCGCCGAATATGCGCTGCTCTGCGCACTGCTGGCATTGATAGCCCTGCCGCTCGGCTGCGGGATCGGCTGGCTGGTGGTAGTCCGCCAGTTCGGGTTCGACTGGCTACCCGACTGGCCCCGCATCATCGCTGTGCTCGGCGCGGGCCTGGCCGTCATCATCGGCTTCGCGGTCGCGGCCTCGCTGCCGGTCCTTCGGGCAAGACCGGCGCGGGTGTTGCGGGAGCTATAGCCGCCGCGCTCAGTTGAACGCGTCGATATCCATCGGGTTCTTCGGGTCCGGCCCGAAGCGGTTGTAGCCGCGGTTTCCGTCAAGGCAGTACATCACGAACAGCGTGAACCAGCCAAGAATCGGCACGAACAGCAGCAGCAGGAACCAGCCAGACCGGTCAATGTCGTGCAGCCGCCGGACGGAGACGGCAAGGCTCGGGATGAACATGGCGAGCCCGAACAGGTTCTGCACCACGCCGCCGGTGCTGTTGTAGAACGTGCCAAAGCCGAAGAAGCCGGCGCCAGTTTCATAGGTGGGCCGGCCGAACACGATGCCGATGGCAGTCGAGACAAGGATCTGGAACAGGAAGAACATCCAGAACTCATTGCGCCGCGAACGCCCCGAAAATTCCGCATAACGGCGCAGCGGCAACAGCATCCATTCCATCTCGGTCTCCTCGGCGGTTCGGCCGGCCCTGTAAATCAGGCGAAGGCCTCCGTGTCCAACGGGTCCTTCGGATCGTTGCCGAACCGGTTCGGTCCCGGCGTACCCGGGAGGACCATCAGCACCAGCATACCAAGGCTGAACAGCGGGCCGATCTTCGGGATCTGGCCGGCGATGACGAAACCCAGGTACCACCAGCCGGACATATCCCGGTCATGAAAGCGTCGCACCGTCACGGCAATGCTGGGAATGAAGATTGCAAGGGTGAACAGACTGAGTACCGTGATCCCCAGCCATCCGACGGCATTGAGCCGATCAAACGGACTTGTCGGCCCTCCCTCGGTCAGCGCCGGCCAGATCGCGGAGAAGATCATCGCGCCGCCCACTGCGTAGACGAGGAAAACCAGCAGCGCGAACATCCAGTATTCCTTGCGGCGCGACCGGCCGGAAAATTCGGCGTAGCGGCGCAGCGGCAACAGCATCCATTCCATGACAATCCCCCTGTCCTTGAACTTGCCCAGAAGAGGGCAACACAGTTCTGCGCGGCTGGCAAGAAAAAGGGGGCACGGCGGCCCCCTTCTCCCATGGTTCCAATGCAGTCCGCCTCAGAACCGGTACCGCGCCGAAATGCCGTAGGTCCGCGGTTCGCTCGGGTAACCGGAGATCGAGCCGATCTGCACCGGCGAGTCAAAAATCTGCAGGATGGTCCGCTTGTTGAGGATGTTGCGGCCCCAGACGGTGAATTCCATCCCGTTATGCATGGCATAGGTCAGCGAGGCGTTGAGCAGGTTGATCTCCTGCTTGCGGTTCTGCGCGGCGGCGATCGCGTCGGCATAGGGGGTGGAGGTCAGCAGGGCGCCGGTCACCGGATCCTTGCGGACTAGGTTGGGCAGGCCTTCCACCAGCGCGAAAGGCGCCTCGTAATGGAAGTCCGCCCGCAGGATCAGATGATCGTCGTTCGCCAGCGGCTGGTCCCACTCCCCGCCGATGGTGGCCGAAAGCGGCGAAATGCCGGCCGGCTTCGTGCCCGAAAGATCGCCTACGCCCGACAGGACGAAACTGTCGTACTTGGGATCGAGATAGGTCACGCCGGCGGTGATGGTCAGCTCGCGGGTCGGCTTGACCGAACCCTCGAACTCGATGCCGAAGGTCGATTGCTTGCCCGCATTGGCCAGCTTGAACCCGGTGCCGGTGAACAGGTTCGACTGGAAGCCCTTGATCGACTGCTTGAACACCGCAAGGTTTGCGGTCGCCACGCCCCAGTTGGCCTTGAGGCCGGCTTCATAGACGGTCGAAACCTCCGGATCGGCATAGCGGCTGCCGGCGGTCAGGTTGTTGAGCCTGAGGGCCGTATAGGCCGAGTTGGTCATGATCGTGCTGTAGTCGTTCGTGCTAGGCCGGCTGTCGCGCGAAAGGTTGACCGAGGCGGCCTTGTAGCCCGTTGCGTAGCTTGCATAGACGTTGATCTGGTCGGTCACGTCATAGGCCAGCCGCGCCGTGTAGGACCAGTGGCCGCCCCCCACCCTGCCGCTCTCCACTGCGTTCGGCACGTTGAGGAACGGCGGCAGGAACTGGAGGGCGGTGAGTGCGCCGAGCTTTGGCGCTGTGGAGGCCGCGAAGGCCGCCGCCGCATCGTAGGCCGGACGGTTGTTGAGGAAGATCTGCTGGATCGTCGCCGGGTCGGAGGTGCCGAGGGCCTGGGCCAGCAGCACCTGCCGCACCCCGGCCTGAACCGTCGGGCTGAGCAGCGGGATCCCCGAGAAGAACTCGTTTGACAGGCTGTTTGTCGAGAAAGTCTTGGAATCGTGAGTATAGTTGATCCCGCCGGTGAGGGTCAGGCGGTCAGTCACCTTGTAATCGACCTGGGCGAATGTGGACCAGCTCTCATCCGCCAGGTGATAGTTCTCATTGAACCCGCTGTTGGGCGCAAAGGAGCGGCCGATCCAGCTGTTGCCGTTGCCGGTCGCATTGCCGAGGATCGCCTCGACCTGCGCCAACGAAAAGCCCGGCTGCGGCGCCAGCAGCGAGCCGGATAGCCCCTGGATCAGCGCATCGGCATAGGGCCGGAACTGGGTGCCAAGCGTCAGCTCGTTGTGCTGGTTTATCTTCTCGTTGAAGTAGAACGCGCCGAGCAGGGCGTTGACCGGGCCATCCCAGTCGGTTGCCAGCCTCAGCTCCTGGGTGAAGGTGTCGATCCGGAGGTCCTGGTAGTTGCGGTTCAACAGGTCGGCGTGACTGAAGTCCGAATCCTGGTTCGTGACCGCCTTGGTCTTGCGGTAGGAGGTGATCGAAGTGAGCTTCAGGATGCCGAGGTTGTAGTCGATCTGGCCCGACACGCCCCAGTTGTCGATCTTGTTGGTGGACGGGAGATTGTAGGAAACCACGTCTGCAAAGGGGTTTGCCGGGTCGGAGAGCTGGCCGTTCAGCAGGCCCTGCACGATTTGCGAGGAGCCCTGGCTGGGCGAGGAGCGCTGGATGTTCACCACCGCGCAGCACTTCTCGTCGATCCGGCCATAGTCCCCGATCAACCGCACCGACAGGTCGCTCGACGGTTCGAACAGCAGCTGGCCGCGCACGAACCAGCGGTTGCGTTCGTTGGTCCTGGTGCCGGTGCCGATGTCGGCCACATAGCCGTCACGCTTGTTGTAACTGCCGGAAATACTGGCCGCCACATGGTCACTGAGCGGCCCGGTGACCACACCCTTGAGGACGAAAGCGTTGAAGTTACCGTAGCTGCCCTCGATATTGCCGCCGAACTTGAACTGCGGCTTGCGGGTGGTGATCGAGATGACGCCCGCGGAGGCGTTCTTGCCGAACAGGGTAGACTGCGGCCCGCGCAGCACCTCGATCCGCTGCACGTCGGGCAGATCCGCGATCATCGAGGCCGACCGCGAACGGTAGATCCCGTCCACGAACAGGCCGACCGACGGCTCGATGCCAGCGTTGTTCGCGCCGTTGCCGAAGCCGCGGATGTAGAAGTTAGTGTTGGCCGAGCTCTGCAGCTGGTTCACCCGCAGCGAAGGAACCACGGTGGAGAGGTCGCGCAGGTCCCGGATCTGGGCACGTTCGATCGTCTGGGCGGTGGTTACCGTCACGGCGACCGGCACGTCCTGCAGCGTCTGCTCGCGCTTGGTCGCGGTCACGATGATCTCGTTGCCGGCGCTGTCATCGGATGCCGGCCCGGCATCAGCGGCCGGCTGGGCCTCTTCGCGGGCCGGAGCGGCGGCCTCCTGCGCCTGGGCAGCGGCGGCGCCAAGAAGCCCCGCCACGGCAACGCCTCCCAGCAGTACCCCTTTGAACGGGCGGACGAACTCTGGCGAGATGGCGGCGGGGGCTGCGTTCGGCATAATGGACATCCTCTCTCCTGCACGGAGGAAGCCCAGCCCTTGTTGAGAACCCGGCAGGTCCCCCCCCAACACGGGCAGCATAGGAATCGCCGGACGGCCCGGCAATTGCCCTCGCGGCCCGTCGATCGCATGGCGGCATACTGTGACAATCGCGCCACAGACCGAACGACAAGCCCACGCACGGTTCAGTGACGATGGATCGCCTGACGCGCCGCTTGCCCGAATCTGCCACTTCGGCTAGGGGCGCGCCATGTTGCGCCGCAGCGAAATCGCTCGGCCCGGGCCGGACCGGCGTCCTGCCTGCAAACCCGAACCGAAAGCTGCCCGATGTCTGCCCCCGCTCCCCTGCGCAATATTGCCATCATCGCCCACGTCGACCACGGCAAGACCACCCTGGTTGACCAGCTGTTCCGCCAGTCCGGCACCTTCCGCGATAACCAGCGCGTCGAAGAGCGGGCGATGGATTCGAACGATCTCGAGAAGGAGCGCGGGATCACCATCCTTGCCAAGCCCACCTCGATCGAATGGAACGGCATCCGCATCAACATCGTCGACACCCCCGGCCACGCCGACTTCGGCGGCGAGGTGGAGCGCATCCTCTCGATGGTCGACGGCGTGATCCTGCTGGTTGACAGCTCGGAAGGCGCGATGCCGCAGACGAAATTCGTCACCGGCAAGGCGCTGGCCCTCGGGCTCAAGCCGATCGTCGTGGTCAACAAGGTAGACCGCCCGGACGAGCGCATCCAGGAAGTGCTGGACGAGGTGTTCGACCTGTTCGTCACCCTCGAAGCCAATGACGAACAGCTCGACTTCCCCGTGCTCTACGCCTCGGGCCGCAACGGCTATGCCAGCACCGACCCCGACAAGCGCGAAGGTACGCTGGAGCCGATGTTCCAGAAGATCGTCGATCACGTGCCGCCGCCGAACCTCGATGCGGACGCGCCGTTCAGCTTCCTCGTAACGCTGCTCGATCGCGACAACTTCCTCGGCCGCGTGCTGACGGGCCGCGTCCAGTCGGGCACGGTGAAGGCCAATCAGGCGATCCACGCCCTCGATGCCGACGGCAAGGTGATCGAGACCGGCCGCGCCTCGAAGATCATGGCCTTCCGCGGGCTGGACCGCGTTCCGGTGGACGAGGCCCGCGCCGGCGACATCATCAGCCTTGCCGGCCTGACCGTGGCAACCGTGGCCAACACCATCGCCGACACCTCGGTCTCCACCCCCATCAAGGCCCAGCCGATCGACCCGCCGACCCTGTCGATGCGCTTTGCCGTGAACGACAGCCCGATGGCCGGGCGCGAGGGTGACAAGGTCACCAGCCGCATGATCCGCGACCGCCTGTTCCGCGAGGCGGAATCGAACGTCGCGATCAAGGTCACCGAAAGCGCCGACAAGGACAGCTTCGAAGTCGCCGGTCGCGGCGAACTCCAGCTCGGCGTGCTGATCGAGACCATGCGCCGCGAAGGCTTCGAGCTCGGCATCAGCCGTCCGCGCGTGCTGTTCCAGACCGACGAGAACGGCCAGCGGACCGAGCCTTACGAAACCGTCGTTATCGACGTGGACGACGAATTCTCGGGCACGGTCGTCGACAAGATGAACCAGCGCAAGGCGGAGATGACCGACATGCGCCCATCCGGCGGCGGCAAGACCCGGATCACCTTCTCGGCCCCCTCGCGCGGGCTGATCGGCTACCACGGCGAGTTCCTGTCCGACACGCGCGGCACCGGGATCATGAACCGCCTGTTCGAGAAGTACGGCCCCCACAAGGGCCCGATCGAAGGCCGCCTCAACGGCGTGCTGATCTCGAACGGGACCGGCGAGGCCGTTGGCTACGCGCTGAACAGCCTCGAAGACCGCGGCATCCTGTTCGTGAAGCCGCAGGACAAGATCTACGAGGGCATGATCATCGGCGAAAACGCCAAGCCCGAGGATCTCGAGGTCAACCCGATGAAGTCCAAGCAGCTGACGAACTTCCGTTCGACCGGCAAGGACGACGCCATCCGCCTGACCCCGCCGCGCATCATGACGCTGGAACAGGCCATCGCCTACATCGACGACGATGAAATGGTCGAGGTGACACCCAAGAACATCCGCCTGCGCAAGGCGATCCTCGACCCGAACGAGCGCAAGAAGGCCGGCCGCAAGAAGGAAGCGGCCTGAAGATAAGAAGAGGCCCGGAAGGCGAGATGCTTTCCGGGCCTTTCTTGTGGACTAGGCGGGGTCGAGAGCAGGGACCGTCGCTCTAATCTGCCAGGGATAGTTGGCCGATATTCGGCGCAGTCCCGCCGATGTAGACCTTGGTGCCGATGTCCGTCGACTGGAATAGCTTGGCGGCGAACTTCGCCGGCAGACGGATGCAACCGTGCGACGCCGGGTAGCCGGGAATGGCCCCGGCGTGCATGGCGATGCCGTACTGGTCGATCCGCTGGGCATAGGGCATGGGGGCGTTGTCGTACTTCTTTGAGTAGTACATGCGGTTTTTCTCGAGAACCGAGAATATCCCTGCCGGGGTTACGTGACCTTCCTTGGCAGTCGAGGTTGGTGCGACACCTACGAGCCGGTCACTGGCGTAGGCATAGACCGTTTGATCTGCCAGGCTGACCACCACTCGGGTGACCTTGACGGGACCGCCCTGCCACAGGAATTCCCCGTTCTCGAGCTGGTCGGTCCCGAACGTCTCGACCATGTCCTCCCGGGCGTTCTGCGCTGCTGCGGTCGCCTCGGCGACAGCGGCGGAGGATTCGTCGTCTAACGCCTGTGCAGGAGCCGATACCGCAAGCGCGATCGCTCCGAAAACCGCAAGGCTCGGCTGGCTGTGCTCCATTGGACTTTCCGATCTGAAGAACTCGCTATCCTTGACAAATGGAAGGCCGGACGAACGGTTCCAGCCGGCGCGCGGGCTATCCGGCTGCGCCGGAGCTGGCCGCTGAAGCCCCGATCCGTTCACTTTCCACCCAACAAACCTGAACGGAACCTGCCAACCGCCCTCCGAACCCGTTCAGGTTCACCGGCATAAACATGAACTCAAGCGGCGAATCAGGGAACGGCAATCGGGCCGGTCCAGACCGACCGCCGCACAGGAGTTCATGCCATGAGCATCTTCAGGAAGGCGACCATCGCCACCGTTCTGGGCGCCACCGCCCTCGCCGCTGCCAGCCCGGCCATGGCCGATCCGTACTACGGCCACCGCAGCGGCGGCGACACCACCGGTGCGGCGATTGCCGGCGGGATCATCGGCCTCGCGCTTGGCGCTATCGTCGCCTCCAGCGTCAACAATCACCATGATCGCTACGCCGACCGTGGCTGGCAGTACCGCGACGGCTACTACTGGGATCGCCAGGGCAACTGCTACGACCGCAACGGCCGCCGCGTCGAGGACCGGGGCTACTACCAGCGGCGCGGCTACGACCAGGGCTACTACGGCCGCGGCTACGATGACCGGGGCTACTACGGCCGGGGCGACTACTATGGCCAGCGCACCTACCGCTACGGCTACTAAGTCCCTTGCTGACGAGACTCCCCTTGCGGGGAGGGGGGCGCCCGGCCTGCCGCCGGGCGCCCTTTTCCTTGCCCGTGCGCCACGGCGGCACGCCTCGTCGCAAGCAGTCCACATAATTCATTGACCATTCAGCGCGCTAGTGGCCAAATCGCCTGTGACCGCGCGGCAGGGGCGGCATGCGACGCTGGAGAACAAACATGAGCATCATCAGGAAAACAGCGCTGGGCGCGGCTCTCGGTGCGGCCGCGCTGACTGCCTCGACCCCGGCCATGGCCGACCGTTACTACGGCTACCGCCACCATGACGGAGACGCCACCGGCGCCGCCATCGCCGGCGGCGTGATCGGGCTGGCGCTCGGGGCGGCCATCGCCTCTAACCACAATGACCGCTATTACGACAGGTACTACTACGATCGCGGCTACTACCCGCGCTATCGCAGCTACTATGTCTATCGCGACTACCCGCGCTACTACCGGCCGTACTACAGGGACGACTGGCGCCGGCATGAATGGCGTGAGCACCGCGGCTACTATGGCGGCGGCTACTACGGCCGGGGCTGGTAAGCACGACCTGTAGGCCTCGCCAAAAGAGCAAGGCTTGTGTAGGGGCGGCAGCCATGGCTGTCGCCCCTTCCTCATGCTCGGACCTGCGCATCGCGCTGTTCAGCGGAAACTACAATTATGTGCGCGACGGCGCCAACCAGTCGCTGAATCGGCTGGTGGGCTATCTGCTGCGCCAGGGCGCACAGGTCCGGGTCTATGCGCCCACGGTTGCCGAACCGGCCTTCCCGCCAACCGGCGACCTCATCTCCCTGCCCGCGCTGCCGATCCCGGGCCGGGCCGAATATCACGTGGCCATGGGCCTTTCTCCCCGCGTGCGGCGCGATCTGGCTGCCTTTGCGCCCAACGTGGTCCACATCTCCTCGCCGGATCCTGCCGGCCACCGCGCGGTCAGCTGGGCGCGCCGGCACGGGCTGCCGGTGCTCGCCTCGGTCCACACCCGGTTCGAAACCTACCCGCGGTACTACAACCTCGCCTTCATCGAGCCTTTGCTCGAAGCCATGCTGCGCCGGCTCTACCGCCGCTGCGACGCGCTGGTTGCCCCCTCGGAGTCCATGGCCCAGGTCCTGCGCGACCAGCGGATGAACTACGACATCTCGATCTGGTCGCGCGGCGTGGACCGCGAGATCTTCCACCCGGGCCGCCGCGACATGGACTGGCGCCGCGCCCAGGGCCTTGTCGATGACGAGGTGGTGATCGGCTTCTTCAGCCGGCTGGTGATGGAAAAGGGGCTCGACGTCTTCTCCGACGCGATCGACGAGCTGCGCCGCAAGGGCGCGCGGTACCGCGTGCTGGTGGTGGGCGACGGCCCGGCGCGCGAGTGGTTCGAAAACCGCCTGCCCGAGGCCTTGTTCACCGGCTTCCTCGGCGGGCCGGACCTTGCCCGCGCCGTCGCCTCGATGGACGTGCTGTTCTTCCCTTCGGTCACCGAGACCTTCGGCAACGTCACGCTCGAGGCCATGGCCTGCGGGCTTCCCGTGGTCGCCGCCGCCGCCACCGGGAGCGACGCCCTGGTCGACGATCACGTCTCCGGCCGCCTGATCCGCCCGGGCGCGATCCATGCCTATGCCGACGCGCTCCACGCCTACGCCACCGATCCGGAGCTGCGCGCCCGCCACGGCGCGGCGGGCGAGAAGCGCAGCCTCGAATTCTCGTGGGACCAGATCAACCAGACCGTGGCGGACACATACCTGCGCCTTGCCCGCCGCCGCGCCCGGCAAGGCTAGGCCGCACGCACGGGCGTGCAATTCCCGCCAGCACCCCTTAGATAGGCCGCAATGGCCGATCTCTTCCCCGAAGCCCTGCCCCCTGGCGCCGCCGAAGAACCGCTGCGCGAAGACGCGCCGCTGGCGGACCGGCTGCGCCCGCAAGCGCTGGGCGAGGTGATCGGGCAGGACCACCTCACCGGCCCAGCCGGCGCGATCGGGCGCATGGTGAGCGCCGGCAAGCTCTCCTCGATGATCCTCTGGGGCCCGCCAGGCACCGGCAAGACCTCGATCGCGCGGCTCCTCGCTGCCGCCGTCGGCATGCGCTACGCCGCGATCAGCGCGGTCTTTTCGGGCGTCGCCGATCTCAAGAGGGCTTTCGCCGAGGCTGAGGCGGCTACCCGCGCCGGGCAGCGTACCCTGCTGTTCGTGGACGAGATCCACCGCTTCAATCGCGCCCAGCAGGATGGCTTCCTGCCCTTCGTCGAAAGGGGCACGGTCACCCTCGTCGGCGCGACGACCGAAAACCCCTCCTTCGCGCTCAACGCCGCCCTGCTGAGCCGGGCGCAGGTCCTCATCCTGCACCGGCTCGATGCGGCGGCGCTCGGGCAGTTGCTCGACCGGGCCGAGCAGCTCGAAGGTACCCTCCCCCTCACCGCCGACGCGCGCGAGGCGCTGGTCGCCAGCGCGGACGGCGACGGGCGCTTTCTCCTCAACCAGGCCGAGACGCTCTATGCCGCGAAGATCGACGCGCCGCTCGATCCCGGCGCGCTCGGGGCCTTCCTTCAGCGACGCGTTGCAGTTTACGACAAGGACCGCGACGGTCACTACAACCTCATCTCGGCCCTGCACAAATCTCTGCGCGGCTCCGATCCGCAGGCCGCACTCTACTACCTCGCGCGGATGCTCACCGCCGGCGAGGAACCGCTCTACGTGCTGCGCCGCCTCGTCCGCTTCGCCAGCGAGGACATCGGGCTCGCCGATCCGCAGGCACTGGTCCAGTGCCTCGCCGCGAAGGATGCCTACGACTTTCTTGGCAGCCCGGAAGGCGAACTGGCCATTGTCCAGGCCTGCCTTTACCTTGCCACCGCGCCCAAATCGAACGCCGCCTATGCTGCGCAAAAGGCCGCGTGGAAATCCGCCCGTGAGACCGGCTCGCTCAGCCCTCCGGCCAATATCCTCAACGCGCCGACGAGCCTGATGAAGGACATCGGCTACGGCAAGGGCTATGCCTACGACCACGAAGCGGAGGATGGCTTCTCCGGCGCCGACTACTGGCCGGAAGGCATGGCCCCCCAAGCCTATTACCTGCCGGTCGAACGCGGCTTCGAGCGCGAGGTGCTGAAGCGCCTCGAATGGTGGGACAAGAAGCGCAAGGAACGCCAGCAGCCGTGAGCGGCGCGGCGTGAACGCCCTTGCCACAAGGTTCGCCGGGTTCGTCGCGATCGACTGGTCTGGCGCCGCCGGAGAGCGCCACCGTGGCATCGCCGTCGCCCGGGCTGCCGCCGGCGATGGCGCGCCCGCGCTGGTCCGCCCCGGCCACCGCTGGTCCCGCCCTGAGGTGCTCGACTGGCTGCTTGACCTCGCCACCGCCGACTGCCTCGTCGGCCTTGATCTGGGCATCTCGCTGCCCTTCGCCGATGCCGGTGCGTTCTTTCCAGGCCTTGCCGCCAGCCCGCCCGATATCCGCGCGCTGTGGGCGGTGGTCGAGCAGACCTGCGCCGTCGATCCGCACCTCGGCGCCTCGAGCTTTGTCGATCACCCGCTCTTCGCCCCCTACTTCCGCCGACACGGCGGACGCGAGGGGGCGCTGTTCGGCAGCGGCATCGGCCGGTTGCGAGTGACCGAGCGCGCGCAGGCGGCGATGGGCTGCCGGCCCTGCTCCAACTTCAACCTCGTCGGCGCGGCGCAGGTCGGCAAGTCGAGCCTTACGGGCATGCGAATGCTGCACCGCCTCTCCGCCGGTCTGCCAGTCTGGCCGGTCGACCCGCTGCCCCGCTCCGGCCCCGTGGTCTGCGAGATCTACACCAGCCTTGCCGCACTCGAGGCGCGGCGCACCGCGGGGCGCAGTAAGATGCGCAGCCACGCGGATCTCAACGCTGCTCTTGCCGAACTAGGCAGCGCCCCCGTTCCAGGCGACGGCCCGATCACCGACCATGCCAGCGATGCCTTGCTCACCGCGGCATGGCTGCGGCGCGCCGCCGCACGTCCGGCCCTGTGGGACCCGGCAGGGCTTGCCGAGGTCGCCGCAACGGAAGGCTGGACCTTCGGCGCGCTCTAGGGCAAAGGCCGTCGCATCAGGCCCTGATCGCCTTTCGCCGGCTTAGCACAGTGGTAGTGCAGCGGTTTTGTAAACCGAAGGTCGGGGGTTCAAATCCCTCAGCCGGCACCACGCCCGATGTCACGCCCGGTGCACTTCACCGCACAGCTTCCTGCCCTGTGCTGCACGCGTTTCCGGTTATTGCGCTGAACGGATTGACGATGGGCAATCGAACAGGCACGCAGCGCATCGTGGACATGCCTCATCTGAACACGACCAAGCGCGCGCTGCTCGAGGCGGCGGAGGAGCTTTGGGGTCAGCACGGCCTCAACGGCATTTCGCTGCGCAAGATCATCGAAGCGGCCGAAAGTTCGAACACCGCAGCCATCCGCTATCACTTCAAGAACAAGGAAGGCCTGGTCAAGGCCGTGCTTCTGTGGCGGCTGGAACGGATGGAAGCGGCGCGCGGGGCTCATCTCGCGGCGTTGGTGTCAACAGGGCAGAGCCTGGGGCCCGAGCACTTCCTGGAGGCCCTTCTCCGCCCTGTGGCCGATGTACGCGGCCGAAGCGGCAAGCACAATTATGCCGCCTTCCTCAGTGCGCTGTACGACGCGGGTCAATTCTCGTTACGCCACGAACTTGGACGCAGCGGTCCAACTTCCGGCCAGCTCGCGCAGATGATCGTCGATCAGCATCCGATCAGGGATGAAAGCAAGTGCCGACGCCGGATGATGCAGGCGAGCTATCTGTACTGGCATGGGCTCGTCCTCTACGATCGGGACGTAGCTGGAACTAGGCCTGCCGGAGAAACCGAGGCAGAGTTCCTCGCCGATCTTATGTGCATGGCCAAGGCGGTGTTGATGGCCGCCTGAACGGGACGGTCGGGAAACGGTGTGCCGGCGCCGATTCAGGCCGGCAAGATCATGCCGAAGCCGTGGCGGAGTGCGTTTTTCTGGGGCGTCGGAGCTTGGCCGTTTCGCATGGGCCAACAATTAACCACCGGCACGTTCCGCCCAAACTCTTGCCACGACCGGAGCCCCTATCGAGAAGGCGTGGCCGCCTATTCCGGAAGTCAGCTGGATCGCTTCGATGATCTCGTCCGCGCCTGCTCCAAACGACAGCGCTGCGCGGGCATGGGAACGGGCTGCGTCCGCATCCCCGATGGGCGCGGCGGCGGACAGCGCCAGCGCCACAAGCGCGCGGGTCTTGTTGCCCAACACCGACGGTTCGCCTGGCGAATGGACGACATCCAGAAGGCACCGGGTATGGGCCGGCGCACGCGACAGCAGGGTGTTGATCCAGTCCTCGTAGAGACCCGTCTTGCTCTCGAGCTGGCCTCCGAATTCGCGAGTCTCGCTATCGAGTCGCTGGAGTTTGGGGGCGCCCTCCGCGGAATCGAGTTCGTCGTAGACCGCCAGGGCCGCGGCTGCCCAACGTGGCACGCAGACGGAGGCGGCGATCTGGAGGACTTCGACCAGCTCTTCGGGCGTGGCGCCGACCTTGACTGCGGTTTCGGCATGAACGGCCAGGCCCTGGGCGTAGAGATGCGTGACGAGCGCATCGACGCCGACATAGATAAATTCACGAATCTTGGGCGAAAGCGCCCCGGTGGGGCGGGCAGCGGCGATCTGCCGGCTAACCCGCTCGAGGGTTTGGGGAGACAGGGCGTTCAGCTGGTCCCACCAGGTCGAGCCGGTTCCGGTAAGCCGGACCACGGCAACGTCCTGCGGGGGGGCCTGCGTCACGCCCGTCTCTCCAGGCTTACCGCTCGCCGCCGAAGCGGACGCGAGCGCTGAGGCCGAACATGCGCGGCGGCGCGTAGAAATGCGCACCGATGCCAGACGAGGCGTTCTGCGTGACCGTCTGCGCGCCTTGCCAATAGACCTCGTTGGTGAGGTTGGTGACAAATGCGGTCAGGTCAACGTTCTCACCGCCGACGTTCCGCCAGGAGACGTTGGCATTCAGGACGCTGTACGGCTTGCCGATCGAATCCGGGGTCAGATAGGTCGAATCGGTGTAGGCCATGCTGCTCTGGTGATACCAGTCGAGGCCGAACCGGACATCGCCCACCGAAGGGGGCAGCGGCAAGGTGTAGCCGATCGACGCCGTCATCTGGAAATCCGGCGTAGCCGCGAAGCGATTCAGCGGACAGAAGCCAAGGTTCTTCGGAGCATCGCCATTACATGCACCATCTGTAGAGTTGAACAGCGCTGCCTGCGTGTCGGTGCTGAGTAGTTTGAACTTGGCGTCGGTGACAGCCATGTTGTAGCCAATATCAAGACCTTGCACCGGGCTGATGCTGGTCTCGAGCTCAATGCCCTTGACCGTCGCCGGATTCTTCACATTGAGCAGGATGGTCAGCGCCGTGCCGTTATCGATCAGGTTGATGCGCTTCTGGATATCGGTGTACCGATCGTAGAAGGCCGCCAGGTTGAACTTGAACGGCATCTCTCCCAGCCGGGTGTTCACCTTGAGGCCGAGCTCCAGCGATTTGTCGTACTCGGGACCATAGGCGCCAGTCGGCGAAAACGATGAACGGAGCAGGTTGAACCCGCCCGGGCGGTAACCCTTGCGATAGGTCACGTAGGTGAACACGTCCGGGCTGACCTTGTACGACGCACCCACTTCATAGGTCGTGACATTGAAAGCACCGGAAACGGTCGTGCACGGCTGTGCAGGGTTGCACTGTCCATGAACGTAGTTCGGTCCGGTGAACGCCGCAAAGGTGCTAATGAGGGAGTTCGGCGCGGTGGTCACATTCGAATCGTGCGTACGGCGAATGCCGCCGCTGACCTTCAGACCCGGAAGGACAGAACCGAGATCCAGCTCCGCTTGGCCGTAGAACGCAGTGCTCTTGGTGGTCTGGAACGACATCGAGTTGGAGACACGGAAGTCATTCGGGGCCGCGGCCGAAGGCTTGAGGAAGGTCACCGATTCAGCCGGTCCGCGCGGATCCTGCTTGTCAAAGTAGGCCCCCACGATCCAGTCGACGATCCCGGTCTTCCCGATGACCTGGGGTTCGATGCTCATGTGGCGCTGATCGACCCGAGGGACGATCTTGTTGAACGAATCAACCACCGAAAGAGGAGAGCCGTCGTAGTCCCAACCGGTCCATTTGCGGGTGCGAACGTAACCTATGATGTTGCGGAACGTGATGTCGTCGGTGACGTCGATCCGGGTGATGTTCGATATGATCGTCTGCTCGCGATCGCCAAAAATGCCGTAGTCCGGACCAAGCAGCGGATTGCCGTTGATGACGTAGCGCGGCCCCCTCTGGGCATAGGTCGCAGCGGCCGCGTCGAGTACCAAGAGTTCCGCCGCCGAGAACTTCGAACGGCGGATGGCAGCCATCTGGGAGCTGTTGGCTTCGTGAGCCTCGTTGTACTGGAAGGTGGTGATGTTCTCCACGCCATCCACGGGCCGCAACGTAAGCGTGGCCCGGATGGTGTCATAGTGGACGTTGTCCAGCTTCTGGTTGTTCGGAATGTTGGTGGTGAAACCGCCGCGGCGAGCGCTCTCGCCGGCAACGCGCAAGAGCACCTTGTCGGAAACGATCGGCACGTTCACCGCGCCCTCGAAGGTATGGAGGTCGTAGTTGCCGAAAGTCGCCTTGAGGTAGCCACCCAGTTCGCTGGTGGGGCGCTTGGGCTGGAGCAGCACCGCGCCGCCGTCGGTCACACGGCCGAAGCGCACGCCCTGCGGGCCGCGCAGAACCTGCACGTTCTCGAGGTCAAAGAAGCTGCCGGTCGAGAATTCCCCAACGATCGGCACTTCCGCGAAATAGGGAACCACCGCCGGGAAGATGTTGCCGAAGGCCATCGACTGGCCACGAATTGAGTAGACCACGTCGCTGCGGTTGCCGACGTTGCCCATGGTGCGCACGCCCGGCGCCACCTGAGCCAGATCCAGCGGCGAGAAACTGCCACCCTTGCTCAAAGTGTCTTGATTGATTGCAGTCACCGCGATCGGAACGGTCTGCAGGTTTTCGCTCTTGCGGCGGGCGGTAACGAGAATGACGTCCCCGGCGTCTCCACTGGCCTCGGCGGCCGGCGCGGCAGTCTGCGCATGAGCAGGGGCAGCGATGCCTCCGAGCCCGACGACAGCCGAAGTGACGAGCAACATGTGGTGCAGTTTCACGGCAATCCTCCCTTTGGACCTTGGGGTTTTCCCCGATTGCAGCCCCTGCGCGAGATACGTTCCAGGCGCCAAAGCTAGCCTAAATGTCTAGCATCCATTTTCTAACCCGCTCGAGTTACTCTGTCACCGCAAATTTTTCAATCGCTCCCGGGCAGGCCGCAAGGCGCGCGAAGTGCCACGATTTCTCGTGCTTTTTCGGGTGGCAAACGTGACCGTGGGGGCTTCCCGGAGGCTGCCACTCCACTTTTACGTGTCTTTTATGCACCACCAAGACACCGCACATGGCCCTTTCACGGCTGGTCGTCGCATTCTCTCAACCGCATGCGAAACCTGCATGCGATAGCGAGGTCACTGCTCTTGGACGCTCTCTCCTCCGATCCGTCCGCACCCCCCGCCGCCACGCCTGACCGGCACTCCGTCGCGCGCCATTCGCTGGCCGCACTGACCCTCGGGGCGATTGGCGTCGTCTACGGCGACATCGGGACCAGCCCGCTCTACGCCTTTCGCGAAGCACTGGCCCAGACTGCCGCCGACGGCATCAGCCGGGGGGAGATACTGGGAGTCCTGTCGCTGGCGCTATGGGCGCTAATCATCGTCGTCACACTCAAGTATGTCCTGTTCCTCAGCCGGATGGACAACAACGGTGAAGGCGGAGTCCTGTCGCTGATGGCCCTCGCCTCGCGCGCGACCGGCGGGCGATGGCTCCTCGTTCTCCTCCTTGGCGCGACGGGCGCAGCCCTGTTCTATGGCGATGCGATCATCACCCCGGCCCTCTCCGTGCTTTCCGCGGTGGAGGGCCTGAAGACGATTCCGGGGCTCGAAGCCATGAGCCAGAACTCCATTCTCGCGGTCACCGTCGGCATCCTCGTCGCCCTGTTCGTGATCCAGGTGCGCGGCACGGCAGGAGTTGCGGTCCTGTTCGGGCCTGTCTGCCTCGTCTGGTTCGGCGCCATCGGCGCCTTGGGTGTGTGGCATATTCTCGCCGCTCCGGCCGTCCTGGCCGCGTTTAACCCGCTGAATGCGGTGTCCTTCCTCACCAGCCACGGCATGACCGGGCTTTTCGTGCTGGGCGCCGTCTTCCTGACCGTCACCGGCGCCGAGGCGCTGATCGCCGACATGGGCCATTTCGGCCGACTGCCCATCCAGTTGGGCTGGCTGTCGCTAGTCTGGCCGGCGCTGACCCTCAACTACCTTGGCCAGGGTGCACTGGCACTCCAGGCGCTGGGCGCTGCCGAAGCGACCGGCCATACGCTTGCCAATGCAGACTGGTTCTTCATCATGGCCCCTGATGCCTTGCGCGCCCCGATGGTCGTACTCGCCACATTGGCGACGATCATCGCCAGCCAGGCGGTCATAACCGGCGCCTATTCGCTGACGCACCAGGCGATCGCCCTGGGCCTGCTCCCGCGCATGACGATTCGCCAGACCTCCGCGCACCAGATAGGGCAAATCTACATGCCGGCAGTCAACTGGCTGCTCCTGTTCGGCGTGCTGGTGCTGGTCTTCGGTTTCCGCTCCAGCTCGGCCATGGCCGCAGCCTATGGTATTGCCGTCACCGGCACGATGGTCGTCACCACCTGTCTCGCCTTCGTCATCGCGTGGAAATTCTGGCGCTGGCAGCCGGTCTGGTCGGGCCTGCTGATCGCCCCGTTTCTTGCGCTTGACCTGTTCTTCTTCGGCGCCAACATCCTGCGCGTCACGGAAGGTGGCTGGGTTCCGTTGCTGGTCGCGGGGCTGATGGGCATTGTCATCTTCACGTGGATGAAAGGCCGGCGAGCCACCCGCGCGCGCATGGCCGAACAGGGCGTGTCCCTTGCCGAGATGAGCAAGGCTCTGGCCGCCCGCCCCCCGCTCACCGTCGAGGGCACCGCCGTGTTCCTGACGGAAGACCTCGAATTCGTCCCGTCAGCCCTGCTCCACAACCTGAAGCACAACAAGGCCCTGCATCGGACGAACATCATCGCCCGAATCGAGAGCCAGCCGACCCCCTGGGTCGCCCCGGAAGACCGCCTCCAGCTCGAACGCCTCGACGATCGTTTCGTCCGCGCACGCCTGCGCTATGGTTACATGGACAAGGCCGACGTGCCGAGCGACCTGGCGCGTGAGCCAGGCCTGCTGGCAGGGCCCGGCGGCACCTCGTTCTTCGTCGGCCGCAGCGCCATCCGCTTTGCCACGCGCCGTTCCATGCCGCGCTGGATGACGATCCTCTACACCTTCCTCCACCGTAACGCGGCCGACCCGACGGCATGGTTCGCGATTCCACCCAATCGGGTGGTCGAACTCGGCAGCCAGATCGAGCTATAAGCGCCGCGTGCGATTCCGAGTGCTGCCCTATCTGGAAGCCCTTGTCGGGCTGGTCGTGGTCACCTGGCTGGCCACGGCGCACCCCGCAGTCCTCGATCTTGCCTCGGCTGCCCTCCTGTTCCTTCTGCCGGTTCTCCTGGGCGCTACGCGCGGCGGGGTCGGCCCCGGACTCTTCGCCGCACTCGGCGGGGCAGCGGCCTACAACTTCTTCCTGATAGAGCCGCGCTTCACCTTCCAGGTCCATCGGCTTGACAACCTTGTCAGCGTCTTCGTCCTTGTCGCCGTCGCACTCGTCACCAGCCGCCTCGCCACCCGCCTCACCGCGCGCGAGGCCGAAGCGCGCGAACAGGCCCGCCTCAGCGCGGAAGTGGCCGAACTCTCCGCCCTCCTCGCGGGCAGCCCTGCCAGCTCCGCGCTCGAACAGGGCCTTGCTGCCCTTTCTGCCCGCTACGGCGCGATCCGCCTGCTCGACGGCACCCACCTGCCCGAGGGCGACGCCGCCTTCTCCCCGCTTGATCTGTCTGCCGCTGCCTGGTCTGCCCACAACGGCGACACCACCGGTCACGGCACGGAGGTCATGCCTGCGGCCGACTGGACCTATCTGCGCCTCGCCCCGAAGAACCGCACCGATTCCGGCATCGCCGCCCTCGCCCGGCCCGTCGACGGCGCGACGCGCGGCCAGGTGGAGCTGGAACATCTCGCCGAACTCGCCCTCCTGCTCGGCCAGTGCCGCGACCGCGACCAACTGGAAAACGAGCGAAGCGAACGTGAACGGCTGAAACAGGCCGATGAGCTGCGGCGCACCTTTCTCGCCTCTCTCGCTCACGATTTCCGCACGCCGCTCACCGTACTCAGCGGCCGCCTGTCGGAACTGGCGCCTACGAGCGAGGCCGCCCGCGATGCGCTGGGCGCGGCCCGGCGGCTGGAACGGCTGATGGCCGACCTGATCGGCGCGGCCAGGCTGGAGAGCGGTGCCCTGGCCCCGGTAGTGGACAGCATCGATCTGACAGACGCTGTCGCGGCGGCCTGCGCCGCCCTTGCAGTGCCCCCCGGAATTTCGCTTGCCCGCGCCGTGCCCGCCGACCTGCCCTTCGCCGCTGGTGATCCCGTCCTGTTGCACCATGTCCTCGTCAACCTGTTGGACAATGCGCTGCGTCACGCGCGGCACAGGGTCTCCCTCAAGGCCGAGGCCGCACCGGACCGCATCCTCGTCCATATCGATGACGATGGCCCCGGCATCCCGAAGGCAGAGCGCGAGCGGATCTTCCAGCGGTTCCAGCGGCTCGATGGCAGTGACCGCGACAGCGATCGCGGCGCGGACGGCACCTCCAGCGGCAGCGGCCTTGGCCTTGCCATCGTCCGCGGCTTCGCCGAAGCCATGGGGATGACCGCTGCAGCCTCGTCCTCGCCGCTTGGCGGAGCCCGCCTGACCCTTTCCCTGCCCCCGTTCCGGGGCACGGCGCGATGAGCCGCGTCCTGTGCGTGGATGACGAGCCGGCGATCCTGCGTCTTCTCTCGGTCGTCCTCGCACACGATGGGCACGAGGCGGTTCCCGCCGCCACCGGCCGTGAGGCCATGGCCCGCCTCGCCGAGGGGCGGATCGATGCCGTCCTGCTCGATCTGGGGCTGCCAGACCGCGACGGTCTTGAACTGGTCAGCGCGATCCGCGCCGCGGGACCGGTTCCGGTCATCGTCGTCTCGGCCCGGAGCGACGTTGCGGAAAAGGTCGCTGCGCTCGACCTCGGCGCCAGCGACTATCTGGTCAAGCCCTTCGACGGAGACGAGCTGCGCGCCCGTCTGCGCGCCGTTCTGCGCCAGAGCGGAGGCGGCACCGGAGGCCCTGTCGTCCATGGCCCGGTCGCCATCGATCCGGCCCGCCATACCGTCACCGTCGAGGGACGCCCCGTGTCCCTCACCCCGCGCGAATTTTCCGTGCTGCAATGCCTTGCGGAAGCGGGCGGGCGGATCGTCACGCACGCCATCCTGCTCGAAAGGGTCTGGGGCAAGGCCCACCGCGAAGACGTGGAATACCTGCGCGTTGCGATCCGCGCCCTGCGGATCAAGATCGAGGCAGATCCTTCGCAGCCGCGACTGCTCCGCAACGAACCGGGCATCGGCTACCGGCTCGATGCGAGCGACTAGGCGCTAGCCCCGCCCCCTGTACGATGCGACACCCTGCTCCGGCACCCACAGACCTTCCGGCGCCGGGCCGGACTGCCAGAACACATCTATCGGAATGCCGCCGCGCGGATACCAGTAGCCGCCGATCCGCAGCCAGCGCGGCGCCATTTCCCCGAACAGGCGCTGGCCGATCCCCACGGTCACCGCCTCATGGAACCCGCAGTGGTTGCGGAACGAGCCAAGGAACAGCTTCAGCGACTTCGATTCGACGATCGTCTCGCCCGGCGCATAGTCGATCACCAGGTGGGCGAAGTCCGGCTGGCCGGTGACCGGGCAGAGCGAAGTGAACTCCGGCGCGGCAAACCGAACCAGGTAGAGCGCCCCCTGCCCCGGGTTCGGCACATAGTCGAGCACGGCCTCGTCCGGCGAGGCAGGCAGCGCGCTGGCCTGGCCGAGGTGTAGGGGCGCGCGGGCGGTTTCGGGTCGGGTGGGTTCGCTCATGGAAGATGGCCGTGCCGCAATCGCGCGCTGGAAACAAGCCGTCGCGCTCTTCAGCACAATTCACGGGCCATTCACCGCCGAATGAACTAAGGATTCGCCCGAATCTGGCTGGGCAAATGACTGGGATTACTAAACATCTTGGACGAACGACGCTGGCCGGCGGGCTTCTCTGGGTGCTCGCCGCCCCGCTCGCCGCGCAATCGGTAAGCGATTTTCGCCTCCAGCCGGGTACTTCGACGGAGGCGCCGCGCCCGGTTGGGCCGAGCGATTCCGATTCGCCGTCCGTGCCCCATCCGACACCCTCCGCGAGCCCCACGCCGGCGCCGCGTCCGAGCCCGACGGCCACGCCGTCACCCCGACCCACCCCGCGCGCGGTCCCAGCGCCTATGGTTAGCGCAACGCCGACTCCCGAGCCCACCCGCGCCCCACGTCCCGCCTTGGCAACACCGTCCGCAGGTCCCGAGCGCGAACCCGAGGTCGCGCCTACCCCGACGCCGCGCGCCGAACCCACACGGGCCCCGGCTCCGGTGGCACTCCCGCCGCTGGCTGAAACGCCGTCCCCCGCCGCAACCCTGCCAGCGGGATCCGCGCCCCAACCCGCCCCGGCCTCCTCCGGTTCCGCCCTGTGGTGGCTACTCGCCGCCCTCGCCGCGGCAGCCATCACCGCCGCGGCGATCTTCGCCCGCCGCCGTGCCGCCGCGGATGAGGCAGAGCCGGTCGTCGAGCCCTACGAACCCGCAGATATCCCGCTGGGCGCGCCGCCCACGCCGTCGCCGGTCCTGACACCGCCGCCTGCCAAACCTGCCGCGCCCAACCCCGCCCCCGCCGCCCCCTTCGACATCGCGCTCCAGCCGGTCCGCCTCAGCGTCTCGCTGGTCAACGCCACGCTCCATTACGAGCTCACCATCAGCAACCGTTCCGGACAGCCGCTCGGCCCGGTGTTCGTCGCTGCCGACATGATCGGCGCCCACGCTTCGATTCCCGAGGACAGCCAGCTGGCCCGCGACGGCAGCGGCCTCGAACTGCGGTACGAGATCGCCGGCCTCGCCCCGGGCGAGACGGCGCGGGTCAAGGGCGACCTGCGCCTGCCGCTCGCTGCGGTCACCCCGATCCGCAGCGGCAGTGCCACTCTGCTGGTGCCGCTTGTCCGCGTCCGCGCCGAGGCGCCGGGCCTTTCGGAGACCCGCGTCCTGGTAGTCGGGGAGCCCTCGTCGTTGGAGAACGGGCGCCTGCGGCCGTTCAGGCTCGATGCGGGGCCCCGCATCTTCGGCGCGGTCGACCAGCGCGACGTATCGGCCGCCGCCTGACCACGTTGCATTTTGCAGTTCGTCGCACGACATTATTCGTATCTCGACGCAGCGCACGTGCACGGCTAAGCCGAGGCCGTACGCCGCGAGGAGGAGTACGCGCGTAGCATGGACAGCCTAGTTTCGACCGAATGGCTCGCCAACGAGATCGGCGCCAGCGACCTCAGGATCGTTGATGCGACCAAGCACCTGCCCGACGCCGGCCGCGAGGCACGCGCCGAGTACGAGGACGGGCACATTCCCGGCGCAGTGTTCATGGACCTGTCCGGACTGGTCGACCCCGCCGCACCGATCGAAAACACATTGCCCTCTGCGGAAAAGTTCGCCAGCCGGATGCAGGCTCTGGGCCTCGGCGATGGCAGCCGCATCGTCCTCTACGATGACAGCGCGGTGAAAACTTCGGCCCGTGCCTGGTTCATGCTGCGCATGTTCGGCGCCCACAACGTTGCCATTCTCGATGGTGGGATCGCCCGCTGGATCGCCGAGGGACGCCCACTTGCAAAGGGAGTGGAAACGCTGCGCCAGCGCCATTACACCTCCTGGGCAGATACCCGGCAGCTTCGCACCAAGCAGCAGGTCCTAGCCAACATCGCCAGCCGGGCGGAACAGATGATCGACGCGCGGGGTGCGCCCCGCTTCACCGGCGCCTCTCCCGAAACGAGGCCCGGCCTTGCCAGCGGCCACATCCCAGGGTCTCTCAACCTGCCCTATACCAACCTGTTCAACGCCGATGGCACGTACAAGGACGCCGCCGCCCTGCGTCAGGCCTTCGTCGGCGGCGGTGTGGACCTGTCGCGCCCGGCCATAGTCAGCTGCGGCAGCGGCATCACCGCCTGCGTCCTCGCCTTTGCCATGCACCTCATCGGCAAGGACGACGTCGCCCTCTACGACGGTTCGTGGACCGAATGGGGCGCAGACCCCGCAACACCAAAGCAGGTAGGCGCGGCGGTTCACGCCTGATAGGCAGGGGCGGACATGGCCAAGCCCCCTTCCCGCCCCGCCTCTTCCGCCACCCGTCTCGTCGGCGCCGGCCGCCGCCCCGAATGGACCGGCACCGCCGATCATCCCTCCGCCGTGGTCAGCCCCCCGGTCTGGCGTGCCAGCACGCACCTTTATCCGAACACCGCCGCCCTGAAGGAAGGCCCGCGGCACAACGCAGACGGGCGGTTCTACTACGGCCGGCGTGGCGCCCCGACCCAATGGGCCCTCGCGGAAGCCCTGACCGAGATGGAGCCTGCGGCCGGTCCGGACGGCGGCTCCCTGCTTTACCCCTCGGGAGTGGCCGCAATCGCGGGGGCCGTGCTCACCGCCGTAGGTCCGGGCGACGTCCTGCTGATGACGGACAACGCCTATGAACCGAGCCGCGTCCTTGCCCGCAACTTCCTCGCCCGCTTCGGGGTCGAGACCCGCTGGTTCGATCCGCTGGACCTTGCCGGCTTCGAGCGCACGCTGTGCGACCGCACCCGCGCCGTCCTCCTCGAAAGCCCGGGCAGCCTGACGCTCGAGGTGCAGGACGTTCCCGCCCTTGCCCACTTCGCCCGCAAGCGCGGTGCCTGCATCATCCTCGACAACACCTGGGCCAGCCCGCTCGGCTTCTCGGCGCTGGACCATTGCGTCGACATTTCGGTGATGAGCCTCACCAAGCACGTCGGCGGCCACTCCGACCTGATGATGGGCAGCGCCACGGCCGGGGCCGAATGGTACCGCAAGCTGCGCCAGACCTCGCAGGTCCTCGGCCAGGTCGCCTCGCCCGACGATGCGGCGCTCGCCCTGCGCGGCCTGCGCACCATGCAGGTCCGGCTTGAGCGCGAGACGGCGAGCGCCCTTGCCATCGCGCACTGGCTTGAAGGCCGGCCGGAAGTCGCGCGGGTGCTCTGCCCGATGCTCCCCGGTTCACCCGGCCACGAGCTGTGGCGACGCGACTTCACGGGCGGCTGCGGACTGTTCAGCTTCGTCCTGAAGGGGGGCACGGCACAGGCCCGCGATGCCCTGATAGACTCGCTCGACCTGTTCGGCATCGGCTATTCCTGGGGCGGCTTCGAAAGCCTCGTCACCCCGCTCGAACCTGCCCACGCGCGCAGCGCCAGCCCCTGGCCGCTGGCCGGCATGGACCCTGCAGACCGCTTCGGCCTGCGCCTTTCGATCGGGCTGGAAGATCCGGCGGACCTCATCGCCGATCTTGAGCAGGGGCTTGCCGCATGGGGGGCCTCGCTATGAACCTGAACCACTGGCTGGCCAACCTCGTCAGCGTGGCAGACCGGATCGGCTTCGACTACGGTCACACTCGAATCTCGCTCTACCGCGCCCTCGTCGCCGCGCTGGTCCTGGCGCTCGTCATCCTGTTCGGCCGCCTTGCCAGCAAGGTGATCCGCGCCCTGTTCGGCCGGCTCCCCAACCTTGATCCGGCCCAGCGCCTGCTCGGCGAGAAGCTCGTCTCGATCGCCGTCTGGGTGTTGACCATCCTGATCGGGATCGACGTCCTCGGCATCAGCCTCACCGCGCTGACCGTGTTCTCGGGCGCGCTCGGCCTCGCGGTCGGGTTCGGCCTGCAGAAGACCTTCGGCAACCTGATCGCGGGGATCATCCTGCTGATGGACCGCTCAATCAAGCCGGGGGACGTCATCGCCGTCAATTCGGGAGGCAGCGCTCAGGCGGTCGGCCAGGTCAAGAAGATCGGCATCCGCGCGGTCTCCGTCACCACACGCGACCAGATCGAGTACCTGATCCCGAACGAAATCCTGATGACCAGCGAGGTGGAGAACTGGTCCTATTCCTCGAAGAACGTGCGGGTGAAAGTTCCGGTCTCCGTCGCCTACGGCACCGACATCGACCATGCCGAGACGATCATGCTGAAGGCTGCACGGGCCGTTAAGCGGGTCCACAACACTCCGCCCCCCACGGTCTGGCTTCACTCCTTCGGTGACAGCGCCATCAATTTCGAGATCCAGTGCTGGATCGACGATCCTGAGGAAGGCGTCGGCAACGTACGCTCCGATGTGCTGAAGCAGATCTGGCACCTGTTCCGCGAAGAGGGAATCGAGATCCCCTTCCCGCAACGCGAGGTCAGCTTCGCCGGCCCACTCAGGCTGGAGCGCGAGGACTGAGCCTCCGCTAGAATTGCTTGCGGAACTCGATCCCGAACACCCTCCCCAGCGGGTCCAGCAGGTCCGGCTGATAGGATACGGGCACGACCCCGTTCTGGTCGGTCACCCGCTGGCGCGAGTTCAGCACGTTGTCTACCCGGAGCGAAAGCCGCGCGCCCTTGAAGAACGAGCTTGCTTTCACAAGCCCCTCCTGCTGACCAAGATCCACGAACAGCCGGGCGTTGATCTTCGTCAGCGCCCCGAAGCGCAGGTCAGTGGCGCCCGGAAGTCCACTGGACCGCACATGCGTCGGCGCGGTCCAGGTGCCGTTCAGACGCAGGCCGAAGCCGTGGTAGAAAGTCCCGCCCTCGAACTCCAGGCTGTGCCGCGCCACGCCGCCGCTGGTCAGGGCATCGCCACCTAGGAGATCCAGGACCGGCCCTCCGGGCGCAACTGTTACGCGATTATAGAACTGCACCGTGTGGTAGAGCGAGACGTTCCACCGGCCACCGCGCCCGCGCCCAAAGCCGCCCGCCGGGGGCCCGTCTCCTGCGGGTGGGCCATATCCGCCACCGCCAAACTGCCCGCTGCCCGCGCCAGGCCTCGCCTTGCCGATTTGTCCCGCCAGGTTGAAACCATAGCGCAGGCGCGAGCTTACCTCGCTGGCGAAGGTCACCGGGCGGCGGTCGATCGCGATCAGGCGCCCTTGCGCGTCGCGGGTCACCCGCCCCGGATAGGCCGCCTCGATCGCCGGCGTCAGCAGCGGGAAGGCCGCGGTGACGTTGCTAGAATCGTTGCGGAAATACTCAGCGATGAAGTTGGACCGGCTCAAGAACGGCAGCTGCCAGTTGAGCCCCAGCTTGAGGTCGCGTTGGGTCTCGCGCACCAGCAGCGGGTTGCCGCCCGTGGTCACCGTTACCAGTGCCGACTCACCACGCGTGAAGTCGTAGACCGGTACGTTGAAGTTCAGGATCAGCGGATTGCCAAGGTCGGTCAGCTGCGGAGCCGCCTGGTTGTAGATATGGCTCGCCTGCAGGCTCAGCGTATCGGTCACCTTCCAGGTCAGACCCGCGCTCCAGTCGGTCAGGCTGCCGAAGTCGGACAGATTGTCCAACCCGGCGCTGAGGTTGAGCGTTATATCGCCCACGCCTGCCAACGCGTCATTGCGCCGGCTTGTCAGCGGAATGCCCAGGTTTACCCCCAGCGAGGCATCCCCCCGGCGCAAGCGTGTCTCGCCAAGGTTCGTGCGGGTGTCGCTGCTGGCGATCGCAGTCCAGGCGAACCCGCCCTTGATCGTCGCGGTAATGTCGCCCGCCGGGAGGGAGACGGGGCGGCCGACCAATGTGATCAGGCTAGTAACCGAATCGCTGATCGAATGGGCCGTGTCGAAGTTCCCGCCGGAGGCATTGGGACGGTCGATCAGCGTGGTAGCCGCCGCATGGCTCGAATCGACTGTCGCGGTCAGCTGCCACGTGCCAAGCGGCCTCGCATAGGCAAGGCCCGCCTCGCTCGTTTCCGTCCGGGTGCGACGCGCAAGCGGATCGAAGGTCAGGGCGTCGATCCCCGAATAGCTCGTCGTGTCGGACCGGGTGAACGCGCCGTTCAACGTCAGCGATCCGGCCAGCCCCTTCTCGCCGAGCCCCTTGTTCCAGGTGACGTTGGCGCCAAGATCGCGGCTGTCGGCCACCAGCGTCCGCGCCGCGGCAGATCCGGGCAGGCTGCCAGGCGCCTGCGCCACCCCGCGCTCGCTCTCGAACAGCGGCGTCGTGTCGTCGGCGTTCACCGTCAGGTTGAGCCGGCCAAGGCCCGACGTGCGGAACAGCGATGCCTCACCCGAGACGGTGGAGGTGCCACCGCCCTGTGGCTGGCTGTATTGCAGGTCAATCGTCTTGGCCGCGAAGTTATCCTTGAGGATGAAGTTGATGACGCGCTGGTCCGGCGGATAGCCATAGCGCAGGGCCACCTCCTCGGGGAGGATTTCCAGGCGCTTGATCGCCTCGGGCGGAATGTTGCGCATTTCACGGAAGTTCGAGATGCGCTGGCCATTCAGCAGGATCACGGGCCGTCCGCTCCCACGGCCGCGGCCCGAGCCAGTCTGCGGGGACAGTTCGTCGAGCAGGTCGGTGAGCGAGGCTGAACCGTAAGAGGCGATGTCCTCCTCGTTCAGCACCTGAACGGGAGGTTGCGGCGCCTCCACCTGGCCCTTCACCCGCGTACCGATCACCACGATATCGCCCGGCTCCACCTCGACATCCTGCGGCGCGGCCTGTTCCCCGGGGGTGGTCGGCCGAGAACTGCCAGCCGTCTGGGCGGACGGTGCGGCCGGAGCTGCCGCTGCGCCGACGGCAGGCAGGGCAGCGGCCGAACCCATCAACGCAGTCAGCACGGGAAGGCACAGGGGAACGGGCAATTCGGAAGTCCTTCTTCAATTGTTCTATCCAGTCACTGCCCCCGCTCCTCCTGCCGCCCACCCCCCGTTGGGGCAAGCGAGCGCCGGGTAACAAAGTGTCACCGGCCGCCAGCAGGACTGATACTTTCTACGCCCGCGACCGTTCCTGAACTGCGAGGCTTCCCTTTTCTGCCGCCGGCAGGTATGGCGCGCCCGATTGCAGCCAGGAACGGACCACGACAGGCGGATGGCGAAAGAAGAACTCCTCGAAATGCGCGGCCAGGTGGTCGAGCTCCTGCCGAACGCGATGTTTCGTGTGCGGCTGGAAAACGATCATGAAATCCTCGGCCACACCGCCGGCAAGATGCGCAAGAACCGCATCCGCGTGCTGGTGGGCGACGAGGTTTTGGTCGAGCTCACCCCTTATGACCTGACCAAGGGCCGCATTACCTACCGCTTCATGCCCGGCCGCGGCGGCCCCGGATCGTACTGACGCCTCTGGCTGGAATGAGCGCACCTGCAAAGGCGCTGGTCCTCGCCTCAGCCTCGCCCCGGCGCCGCGAACTGATCGCCCGCCTCGGCATCGAACCGGCCCGCGTCACCGCCGCCGATATCGACGAGACCCCGCGCAAGGCAGAGCAGCCGCGCGCCTATGCCGTGCGCATGGCCCGCGAGAAGGCGCTCGCCGCGGCTGACCCTGCCGCATACGTCCTTGCCGGCGATACCGTCGTCGCGCTCGGCCGGCGCATCCTCCCCAAGGCCGAGGACGAGGCCACCGCCCGCACCTGCCTCGCGCTGATGAGCGGGCGGCGCCACCGCGTGCTTTCAGCCATCGCCCTCCTCGCGCCCGATGGTACCCTGCGCGAACGCCTGTCGGAAACCATCGTCCGCTTCAAGCCGCTCAGCCCGGCCGAGATCGACGCCTACATCGCCGGCGGCGAATGGCATGGCAAGGCCGGCGGTTATGCGATCCAGGGTAGCGCCGAGGGCTTGATCGCGTGGATCTCCGGCAGCCATTCCGGTGTCGTCGGCCTTCCCCTGTTCGAAACCCGCGCGCTCCTGCGCGCCGCCGGGTTCCCCCTTGGCTGAGTGGCTGGTCGAACGCGGGATCGGCGAGGACCGCGCGATCCTGCTGGACCGGGGCCAGGCCGTAGCCGCCCGCCTGCGCTGGCCCGGCCGCCTTGAAGCCGGCGAAGTCGCGCAAGCCGTGCTCATCGCCCGCACCGGCGGCTCGAGACGCGGCACCGCGCGCTTCCCGTCCGGCGAGGAAGCCCTTGTCGACCAACTCCCGCGCGAGGCGAGCGAAGGCGCTCCCCTGACCTTGCGCGTCACCCGCGCCGCCCTGGCTGAGCGCGGACGGTTCAAGCGCGCCCAGGCCCGGCCGAGCGATGCCCCCCCCACTTCGGCCCCCGGGCTGCCGGGCCGAGAGGTCCGCAGCTTCCCCGACGGTCTGTGGGAGGATCTCTTCGCCGAGGCATGGAGCGGCGACATCACCTTCGCGGGCGGCGCGCTAACCGTCTCGCCCACCCCGGCCATGACTGTGATCGACGTCGACGGGACGCTACCTACCCTGGCTCTCGGCCGCGCCGCGGCGCTCGCTGCCGCCCGCACGATCCGCCGCATGGACCTTGCCGGCTCGATCGGGATCGACTTTCCGACCCTGGCCGACAAGGCCGACCGGCGTGCCGTGGACGCAGCTCTCGCCCAGGCCTTGGGCGACTGGGCGCACGAGCGGACAGCTATGAACGGTTTCGGTTTCGTACAGATCGCCGCCCGGCTCGAGCGCCCCTCGCTTCCCGCTCTCGTCGCTTCCGACCGACCCGGAGCATCGGCCCGCCTGCTCCTGCGCCAGGCTGAAGCCGTCGCCGCGCCCGGCGCGCTGCTTCTCGCCTGCCACCCCACCGTGCGCGCAGCTGTGCGCCCGGACTGGGAGGCAGAGCTTGCTCGCCGCACCGGCCGAAACCTGCGCTGGGAGACCGACACGGCCCTTGCGCCTGAGGCCGGTTTCGCCCAGGCCGTCCCGCAATGACCCGCGCCACCCCCCGCAAATGCCCGCTCTGCGGCAAGCCCCGCAGCGAGACTCACGCGCCCTTCTGCTCGTCCCGCTGCAAGGACCGCGACCTCGTTCGCTGGCTCGACGACGGCTACGCTCTCCCCGGCCCACCGGCGGCCAATCCCGACGGCGAGGACTGATCCGCCGCCCCCGCAAGCCCCGCCGCAAATCCACGACGTTTCGCTCTTGCCAAGCGCCGCCCGCTTCGCCATAGGCGCGCTTCCAATCGCCGGTCAGACCCATGCCAACCTCGGTCAGACACAGCACGCGATGCCCGGGTAGCTCAGTTGGTAGAGCACATGACTGAAAATCATGGTGTCGGCGGTTCGATTCCGTCCCCGGGCACCATTGGCTGGCCCGCCGATGACCGCCAAGGCTGGAAAAATTCGCAGAAATCTGCCAAAAATGGCACCGGCTTAACCGCCGCGGTTCGCTATTGTTCGCCTGCAATCGGGTGATTCTGGGGGCCACTTTGAATTGCTCGAAAGGCGTGGCCCCCAAATGGCACTCTCAACCTCCGCAATGCGAAGCCCAAGCCGAAGCCCTATAAGCTGACCGACGAAAGGGCCTCTTTCTGCTGGTGCAGCCGTCCGGCGGGATGCTCTGGCGCTTCAAGTTCCGCATCGATGGACGGGACGCGCAGGGCGCACCCAAAAAGGTCGAAAAGAAGCTCGGGCTTGGCACTTATCCCGAAGTGAGCCTGAAAGACGCCCGCGACCTGCGCGAGGATGCTCGCGCCCTGCTGGCCAAGGGGATCGCTCCAGCCGAGAAGAAGCGCCGCGACATTCACACCGCCAAAGTGAGCGCCGCAACCGTGCTCGATCGGCGCGACCGGGCGCTGGTGGCCTTCGCGGCGCTGACCGGCGCACGCGTGAACGCCCTTGTCTCGTTTCGCATCGGCCATGTCGATCTGGCGGAGGGCAAGGTATTTCAGGACGCCCGGGAGGTGCGGACCAAGTTTGCGAAGAGCTTTCCCACCTTCTTCATGCCGATCGGCGGCAAGGCGCTGGAGATCGTGGAACAGTGGCTGACCGAACTGACCGGCGAGCACCTGAAGGGGCCAGCCGATCCGCTGTTCCCCGCCACGGCGATGGGCCTTGGCGAGAATGGCGGCTTTACCCCCACCGGCCTTGCAGCGCACGGCTGGGCGACCAGCGCCCCGGTGCGAGACATCTTCCGTGGCGCGTTCGCTGAGGCGGGGCTGCCCTACTACAATCCCCACTCCTTCCGCGACATGCTGGTCCGCCACGCCATGAAGCTCGATCTCTCGCCGGAACAGATGAAGGCATGGTCGCAGAACCTTGGCCATGCCGACGTTCTCACCACCTTTACCAGCTATGGCAGCATTCCCTCCCACCGGCAGGGCGAACTGATCCGCACGGCGGCCAACGATGCCCATCGCCTTTCAGAAGACCCCGACGTGATGGCCCTGATCCGCAAGATCGCGGACAAGAACCGGTAACAGACGCCTTGGCGGCGCCGGGTCCACCTCGTAAGACCACCCCATGAATCCCGTCGAGATCGAAGAAGCCGTATCCAGCCTCGCGCTTGAGCCTTTCGACCCGGCCGAGTTTCCCTTCCAGTTTCTGCGCGCCTTCGGAAACAAGGACACGGCGCTCGCCCGTCTGAAGGCGGGCAACACCAACCAGTCCGACGTGCCCGGCGCGGTTCTCCAACGCGGGAATATCCATCTTGCCGCCTGCGTCCCCGGCGCGGTGGACGATACGCTGAAGGCCCTGCGCGCCAGCCCCAAGACGGCTTCGCAGAAGGCCAAGTTCATCCTCGCCACGGATGGAGAGGCGTTTCAGGCGGAGGATATGAACGGCGGCGGCACGGTCGCCTGCACCTATGCCGATTTCCCCGATCACTTCGGCTTCTTCCTGCCGCTGGCGGGCATCACCACGGTCGAGCAAATTCGCGAGAGCTCGTTCGACATCAAGGCGACAGGGCGGCTCAACAAGCTCTATGTAGAGCTGCTGAAGGACAATCCGGACTGGGCCAGCCGCTCGGCGGACATGAACCACTTCCTGGCGCGGCTGATCTTCTGCTTCTTCGCCGAGGATACCGACATCTTCCTGGGCGAAGGCCTGTTCAGCAAGACGATCGAGCAGATGAGCGCGCGGGATGCGTCAGACACGCACCTTGTCATGGCCGAGGTGTTCCGGGCGATGGACACCAAGCCCGCCGAGCGCGAGGCGGCTGGCATCAAGCGCTATGCCAACGCGTTCCCCTATGTGAACGGCCAGCTGTTCTCCGGCTCCACCGAGTGCCCGCGCTTCAGCAAGATCGCCCGGTCCTACCTGCTGCACATCGGCAGCCTGAACTGGCAGAAGATCAACCCGGACATCTTCGGCTCGATGATTCAGGCCGTGGCCGATGATGAAGAACGCGGCGCGCTCGGCATGCACTACACCTCGGTGCCGAACATCCTGAAGGTGCTGAACCCTCTGTTTCTCGATGACCTGCGGGCCAAGCTGGAAGAGGCGGATGACAACCCTCGCAAGCTGCTGAACCTGCGTCAGCGCATGGCCAAGATCAGGGTGTTCGATCCGGCCTGTGGCTCGGGCAACTTCCTTGTCATCGCCTACAAGGAAATGCGCAGCATCGAGGCCGAGATCAACCGGCGGCGCGGCGAGCCCGATCGACGGAGCGACATTCCGCTGACCAACTTCCGCGGCATCGAACTGCGCGATTTCCCCGCCGAGATCGCCCGCCTCGCCCTCATCATCGCCGAATACCAGTGCGACGTGCTCTACCGCGGCCAGAAGGAGGCGCTGGCCGAGTTCCTGCCGCTCGATAGCCAGAACTGGATTACCTGCGGCAATGCCCTGCGGCTGGACTGGCTGAGCATTTGCCCACCGACTGGGACGGGCGTGAAGGTGCAGGCGAACGACTTGTTCGAAACGCCGCTAGATCAGGCGGAGATCGATTTCGAGAATGAAGGGGGCGAGACGTACATTTGCGGCAATCCGCCGTATAAAGGCAATGCGCGGACAAGTTCTGATCAGAAGGAAGACCTAGAGAAGACCTTGTACCCTCTTATAAAAAAGTGGGGAATAGTAGATTACGCCTGCGGATGGTTCTTTAAAGCATTCCAATACTCACAGCATACATCCGCGGAGTTCTGTTTCGTCGCGACCAATAGCGTGTGCCAAGGTCAGCAGGTGGAGGCATTTTGGCGACCTCTGGTTGAGCTTGGTTTGGAAATCAAATTTGCAGTTCGTTCGTTCAAATGGAGCAATCTTGCGGCCAATGACGCTGGCGTGACTGTGGTATGCGTGGGATGCGGGAATATCTCTGAAAATCGGAGAATTTATGACGGCGATCATGTGTTCGGGGTGTCAAAAATAAATGCTTACCTGATTGGGCAGGATCACTTTTGGATCGAAAGTCGATCTAAGCCGATTTCGATCCTCCCGCCGATGCCGAAAGGAAATTACTACGGCCTGTCGGAGCATATAATATTCGATCGCTCTGAGCGCGACGCCTTCTTAAATCGGGGCCTACATGAGAAGTACGTAAGAAAGATGTATGGTGCAGCCGAGGTCATAAACGGTGTGCCTAGATATTGTTTTTGGTTTCCAGATTTTCCCTCTGATGAAGTGCGGTCTATCTCTAACATTCAAGAGAGATTGGACGCGGGATTGGAGGAGCGTAAAAAGTCGAAAGACGCGATTTCGAACGGGATGGTGAAGAGGCCTCATCAGTTTAGAGAGATGAAGCATGCCGATCGATATATGTTTGCCCTGCCCGTAGTTTCGTCTGAGAATCGGGAATTCCTTCCCGCCGATATATTCCGCGCGGATTCGGTGGTGACGAACCGATGCTTCTCTATTTTTGATGCTCCGCTTTGGAGCCTGGCTGTGTTTCTTAGTCGGATGCATTGGGTATGGGCTTCGACAGTGTGTGGCCGTCTTGAAATGCGCTTCGTATATTCCAATGCCCTGGCTTGGAATAACTATCCTCTCCAGGGGTTAACTGATCAGAACAAGGCCGACCTCACCCGCTGCGCGGAGGACATCCTCCTCGCCCGTGAGGCGCATTTCCCGGCGACGATCGCCGACCTTTATGATCCGGAAGCCATGCCCGAGGACCTGCGCGTCGCGCACGATCGCAACGACGAGGTGCTGGAACGCATCTACATCGGCCGCCGCTTCCGCAACGATACCGAGCGGCTGGAAAAGCTGTTCGAGCTCTACACCAAAATGACGGCCAAGACGGGCAAGGGGAAATCCGCATGACAACCAGCAAGCCCATCCCCGCCGTCAGCTTCCAGACCGCCCGCACCGGTGTTTCCGCCAAGGCCAATGCCCTCGGCATGCGTCCGATGCAGGAGCGCGCCTACAACAAGCGCGGCGAACAGTACCTGCTCATCAAGTCGCCCCCAGCCTCAGGCAAGTCCCGTGCCCTGATGTTCATCGCGCTCGACAAGCTGGCCAATCAGGGGCTTCGTCAAGCGATCATCGTCGTGCCGGAAAAGTCGATCGGCGGCAGCTTCGCCGATGAACCGCTCAGCCAGTTCGGCTTCTGGGCCGACTGGGCGGTGAAGCCGCAATGGAACCTGTGCAATGCGCCCGGGCCAGACGAGGAGCGGGTCGATCCTTCCAAGGTCAAGGCTGTGGGCCAGTTCCTCGAAAGTGGCGACAAGGTGCTGGTCTGCACCCATGCCACGTTCCGCTTTGCCGTGGAGGCGCTGGGCGTCGAAGCTTTCGACGATCGCCTGATTGCGGTGGACGAGTTCCACCACGTGTCGGCCAGCCCCGACAACCGCCTGGGCGCGCAGCTTGCGGCATTCATCGCCCGCGACAAAGTCCATATCGTCGCCATGACTGGCAGCTATTTCCGGGGCGATGCCGCGCCCGTTCTGACGCCAGAGGACGAGGGCAGGTTCGAGACCGTCACCTACACCTACTACGAGCAGCTCAACGGGTACGATCACCTGAAGGCCCTCAACATCGGCTATTTCTTCTACACCGGCCGCTATCTGGAGGCGATCGAGCACTGCCTCGATCCCAGCCGCAAGACGATCGTTCACATTCCATCCGTCAACGCGCGGGAGAGCACGAAGGACAAGGTCGCGGAGGTGAACGAAATCCTCCACTACCTCGGCAAGTGGACCGGGGCCGATCCGGTGACCGGGTTCGAGCTGGTCGCCCTGCCGGACGGCCGCATACTCAAGATCGCGGACCTGGTGGACGACAGCGATCCCGCGCGCCGCGCCAAGGTGCTCGCTGCGCTGAAGGACCCGGCCCGCAAGAACGATCGCGATCACGTGGACATCATCATCGCGCTCGGCATGGCCAAGGAAGGGTTCGACTGGATCTGGTGCGAACACGCGTTGACGGTTGGCTACCGTTCCAGCCTGACCGAGATCATCCAGATCATCGGCCGCGCCACCCGCGATGCGCCGGGCAAGGAAGTCGCCAGCTTCACCAACCTGATCGCAGAGCCGGATGCCTCGGAAGCCGCTGTGGCCGATGCGATCAACGATACCCTCAAGGCGATCGCCGCCAGCCTGCTGATGGAGCAGGTTCTGGCCCCGCGCTTCACCTTCACCCCCAAGAACAAGGGGCCGCTGCCGGACTTCGACTATGGCCCGGCCGGCTATCAGGAGGGCAGGACCAACGTCGGCGTGCGCGAGCTGGACGGGCAGATGCACTTCGAGATCGCCGGACTGGTTGAGCCCAAGAGCCCCGAGGCCAGCCGCATCGTGCAGGAAGACCTGAACGAGGTGATCGCCGCCTTCGTCCAGACCAAGACCGTCGCCGAGCGCGGCATGTTCGATGAGGAAACCCCGCCACAGGAGCTGACACAGGTAGCGATGGGCAAGATCGTCCGCGACCGGTATCCGGAGCTCTCAGCTGAGGATCAGGAAGCGGTGCGCCAGCATGCGATCGCCGCCCTCAACCTGACGCAAAAGGCCAAGGGGCTGGCGATGGGCGCGGTCAGCGAGGATGACGGCGAAATCCGCTCCAATACGGCCCTGATCGATGGTGTCCGCCAGTTCGCCATGGACGTGCGTGAACTCGACATCGATCTCATCGACAGCATCAATCCATGGCAGGCCGCCTACGCCGTACTCGCGAAGTCGATGAGCGAAAACACGCTGAAGCAGGTGCAGGCGGCGATCTCGGCCAAGCGGACCAAGATCACGCCCGAGGAAGCCAAGGAACTCGCCGGCCGCGCGGTGCGCTTCAAGAAGGAACGCGGGCGCTTGCCGTCGATCACCTCGTCCGACGCCTGGGAGCAGCGCCTCGCCGAAGGTGCCGCCGCGTTCATGCGCTTCAGGGAGGAAGGCCGCTATGTCTGACCTCGACCTTGACGACCTCGCCGACGAGCTGGCCGACTTCGCGCCGACCAAAAAGAAGCAGGCCACCTACACCCCGCGCCAGGAACGCATCATTGGAGGGTTCGAGGACATCGAACGCTTCTACGAAGAACACGGCCGGCTGCCTCAGCACGGCGCGGACCGCGACATCTTCGAACGGCTCTACGCCGTCCGGCTGGATCGGCTGCGGGAACTTGAAGAGTGCCGCAGCCTGCTGGCGAGCGTCGACAAGCACGGCTTGCTTGATAGCGCCCCCATCGCCCCGCCCGAACAGGACGAACTCGACACTGATGACCTGATGGCGGAACTGTCCGGCCTGAGCGAAGGCGACGACATCACCAAGTTGCGCCACGTGCGATCGGGCGAGGAAAAGCGAGCAGCCGAGGACGTCGCCCGTCGGGACAAGTGTCATGACTTCGAGAAATTCGCGCCCCTGTTCAAGCAAGTGAAGGACGAACTCGCGAACGGCACCCGCATCACCCGTCGTTTCGAACTCAAGGCCGAAATCCGCCCCGGCGCATTTTTCATCGTGTTCGGCCAGATTTGCTACGTGGCCGAGATGGGCGGGGTTTTCACCAACCCCCAGGGCCGCACCGACGCGCGCCTCCGCCTGATCTTCGACAATGGCACCGAGAGCGGCATGCTCATGCGGTCCCTACAACGCCAATTGAATGAGGACGATGCAGGCAGGCGTATCACCGACCCGGCACCCGGTCCACTCTTCGCAGACAAGGCCGACGATGGAGAGGCGGAGACGGGGACGATCTATGTCCTTCGCAGCAAGTCGGATCACCCTGCCGTTTCCGAGCATCGGCAAATCATGCACAAGATCGGGGTCACGAGCGGCTCGGTTGAAACACGGATCGCTAGCGCCGAGAAGAGTTCGACGTACCTGTTGGCCGGCGTGGAAATCGTCGCGACCTACAAGGTCTATGGGGTGAACTGCCAAAAGCTCGAAAGCCTGATCCACAAGGTGTTCTCAGCCGCACAGATCAACCTGTCGATCCCCGATCGGTTCGGCCACATGGTCAAGCCTCGAGAGTGGTTCCTAGTGCCGTTGGGAGTAATCGACGAAGCCGTCCAGAGGATCAGGGACCGGTCGATTCTCGAGTACCGGTATGATCCAACCAAGGGGGAACTCGTTCGAGACTGATCTGGCCATAAATTCAGAGGCCGAAGCGCAAGATTGTCGAAAAAAGTGGAGCAAGGTTTGATGGGCGGGGGCATTGGGGGCCACTCGCGAAACCCACTATATCTTTATCTATATTTATCAGATTCTTATAGAATTTTCGCGGTTCCGTCCCCGGTCAGCCTGAAGGACGCCTGCGCTTTCGCCACTATCGTCAGCAGGCCAATGCCCGAGCGCGAGGTTCGCCCAGCCAACGGCCGCTGAGGCCCCAGATGCGGCCGATGAGTGCTTCGTCCAGCACTGTGTCAGGCGCTCCCTCCGCCACTACCCGGCCTGCGGAAAGGACGATCACGCGGTCGGCGTGATTCATGGCCTGCGCAAGGTCGTGCAGCACCAGGCCGACCCCGCGTCCTTCGGCGGCCAGCGCGCGGAAATGGCGCAGCAAGGTCTGCTGGTGGGCAAGGTCAAGGCTGGCCAGCGGTTCGTCGGCCAGCACCCAGCGCGGCGTCCCGGCCAGCACGCGGGCCAGCAGCGCGCGCGCGCGTTCGCCGCCGGAAAGTTGCCCAACCGGTCGGCCGCGCAGGTGGTCCAGGCCGAGCGCGGCCAGCGCCGCGGCGACCTCCGCCGAGTCCTCTGCCAAGCCCGTCCGGTGCGGCAGGCGGCCGAGCTGCGCCAGTGTTTCCACGCTGACGTTCCACGCCACGTCGCCGGCCTGCGGCAGGTAGCCGATCGCACAGGCCCGCTCCCGCGCAGGAAGGTCAACGAGCGCCCGGCCATCAAGCTGCACTGTTCCGCCCTCCAGCCCGGCAAGCGCCGCCAGAAGGCTGGACTTGCCTGCCCCGTTCGGCCCAACGATGGCTGTCACCTCACCGGGCAGCAGCGTGGCGCTTACGGCCTCGAGCCGGCCCGGCAAGGTCAGGTCGCGCGCTTCAAGCGTCATGCCAGCTCCCGGCGCAGCGCGATCAGCAGGCGCAGAAAGAACGGTGCGCCAGCAAGGCTAAGCGCGATCCCCAGCCGCAGCTCGCCGCCCGCCAGCGGGATCACCCGGCACAGGCAATCGGCCACCAGCAGCAGCAGGGACCCTGCGAGCGCGCTTGGCAGCAGCAGCGAGGACGGACGCTGGTCTGTGAAGGGGCGGATCATGTGTGGCACCATCAGGCCGACGAAGCCGATGATCCCGGCTACTGCAACGCCCGAGCCGACGATCAGCCCGGTCGCTGCCACCATCAGCCATTGCAGCCGCACCGGATCGACTCCCAGCGAGCGGGCTGCCGCCTCCCCCAGCGTCAACGCATCGAGCGACGGGCCACACCGCGCCAGAAGGACAAGGCCAAGCGCGGTGGGAACGAGAGCGATCCAGACCTCGTGCCAGCCGCGGTTCTCCAGTGCGCCCATCAGCCAGGTGACTATCTCGCTCAGCGCGAAAGGGTTGGGCGAAACGGAGATGGCAAGACTGGTCAGCGCACCGGAAAGGCTGGCGATCATCATGCCGGCAAGGGTGAAGATGCCCACGGAGGCAGAACGCCCGGCGACCAGCCCCAGCAGCAGCATAGCCGCACCCGCGCCAACCAGTGCGAACAGCGGCAGGGCGAAGGGTTGGACCGCATAGCCGGTGTAGAACGAAAGCACCGCCCCCAACGCGGCCATGGGCGCGATCCCGAACAGGCCCGGATCGGCCAGCGGATTGCGCAGGTATCCTTGCATCGCGGCGCCCGTCGCGCCCAGCCCCGCGCCGAGCACAAGTGCCAGCGCAGCTCGCGGCAAGCGCAGCTCCATCAGGATCGGCACCGCGTTGCGGACCGGCGGCGCGAAGGGAGAGATCCAGACCTGCCCGGCCAAAAGAGACAGCGGCATGGCCAGCAACAGCAGCGCCAGCAGCGTCAGGTTGAGCCCCAGCCCGAAGGGCAGCCGCACCCCGCTCACATGCCAACCTTCGCCGAAAGCGCACTGCGCACCTCGGCCAGCCGCCGGGCTGCGCGGATCACGGTCGGCCCGGCGCAGTAGAGCAGGTTCGGGGCAAACCGCGCCCGTGCTACGGCGTCCAGCCGGGCCAGCGCCGGGTGGTCCAGCATCCGGTCGGCATCGGCGCCCTGCCCCTCACCAGCCGCCGCCGTGAAGATCACACGTGGTGGATCGGCCAGCAGCCGCTCCAGCGGCAGGAGATCGGCCTGGGCATAGCCCCGTGCGGCCGTGTAATTGGCAAAGCCCGTGAGGCGCATCAGGTCGGCGATCACTGTCGCATCGCCGGGGACCATACCGCCTGATTCCCACATGACCGCGGGTATCGGTGCCGCGCCCCTGGCTGGCGCGGCCGCAACCAGCGCCGCGTCCATCCGCGCCACGAGAGCCTCGCCCCGCTTGGGATGGCCAGCCAGCGCGGCCAGCCGCCGCACCTGCGCCCGCGCCTCGCCCACGGAACTCACCGTACCGGTCGTCTCGACCCGCAGGCCGAGCCGCTCATAGGCAGCGGTCGTCGCCCCCCCGGCGAAGCTCCCGACGATCACCACGTCGGGGTGCAACGCGACAACCTCCTCCACCGTCCCCCGGATCGCGCGGAACCGCTCGGCCTCGCCCGGTGCCATCGAGGAAGAGCGCGGATCGGCGCTGTAGTGCGAGATCGCCAGAATCTGCGCCGGATCGGCCACCTCGGCCAGAATCGCATCGGCGCAGGGGTTCACGCTGACGATGGTGGGCTTGGCGATCAGGGTCTGCTGCCTGAGTTCCGGCAACCCCGCGCCGGAGGCCGGAACGCAGCCCGCCAGCGCGAGCGGCAGGAGGCCGCGAAGCCTCCGCCACGGCGCGGCGGGTGCGCTTGATCGGGGCTCAGTAGCGAACACGGATCCCGCCATAGACCGAACGGCCCGGCGTGCCATAGCCCGCCGCCGTCTGGACGTGGGTGTCAAACAGATTCTCCACCCGACCGAACAGCTCGATTCGCTCATTCACCGGCAGGCTTGCGCGGACCATCACGGTCTCGCCGCCCTCCAGCCGGGTGAAGTTGCCGGCATCGTCGTAGCTGGCCGACTGCATGTGGACCTCCGCCCCCAGCGCGATGCCATTCCACGGGCTGGTCCAGTCCACGCTGGCGGTCAGCGTGTTGCGCGGACGACGCGCCAGATCCTTGCCGAAGTTCGCAGCACCCGCCGTCAGGTTGCGGGCGCGCAGGTAGGTATAGGCGACGCGCGTGCGGAACTGGGGTACAGGAGTCAGCTCCAGCTCCAGTTCGACCCCTTCGGCGCGTGCCTTGGCCACGTTGTCATAGGTGCCATTGGGCCGGTTGAAACAGATCCCCGTCGTCACCCCGAAGCAGGAAACGTAGGCGATCAGGTCGCGGCTGTCGCGGCGGAACAGCGTCACCGCGGCGTGGACCTGCGGCCCGGTCCAGTCGAGCCCCACGTCGTAGCTCTTCGCGTGTTCGGGCACGAGCCCGGCGTTGCCGTAGTTCGACAGCAGCTGGAATAGCGTTGGCGCCTTGAACCCCTCGCCATAGGAGGCCCGCAGGCGCAGGTTGGCCGGCAGCTTGACCGTGCCGTTGCCCCCGAAGGTCCAGGCTCCGCCGAACCGACTGTGATCGTCATAGCGGACCCCGGCGGAAAGACTCGCCCCCTCGCCATACCACCCGAGCAGGCCGTGCACGCTGGAAAGCCGCGCTGTCTGGCGGGCATCGTAGGTGCCCTCATAGCGGGTCCACTCGCTGTCGCCGCCAAAGTCCAGCGCCAGCTTGGCCGGCAGGGCCACCCGCCCGGTCAGGTCCGCCCGCTCCGAGTGCGCGCGATAGCCATAGGACGGGGCGGTGCCATAGGTCGGGTCGAAATAATCACGCTTTGTCTCAGACAGGGCGAAACCGCCGTCCAGCATCAGCCCATGGGTCTCGTAATGCGCACCGGTTCGGCCAGAAAACTGACGGGTGATCTGGAACTCGGGCGTATCGTTGAAGACCGTATAGCTAGGCCCCGGATAGCCATCGATATCGGTCCGAGTGTCGGCGTAGCGCGCCACCGCCGTCAGCGAGAGCTCCGGAGTCAGGTTGACCCGGCCCTTGCCGCCCACGTGCCACTGGCGATAGCCATCCGGCTCGGTCCCGATCGCCGCAGCCGAAACCCCGTCCGTCCGCGAATAGCCGCCGTTCAGCGTCACTGCATAGCCATTGCGGGCTACCCCGGCGCTCGCATCGGCGCTGTAGCTGTTGCGGCTGCCCGCCTCGGCCACGGCATCCACGCCGTTGAGTTCGCGGCTGGTCACGGCGATCACCCCACCGATCGCCGCGCTGCCCCAGACCACCGAGTTCGCCCCACGCAGCACGTCGATTCGGCCAATCCCGCCGGTGGTCAGCGTGCCGAAGTCGAATCCGCCGGAGGGAGCGGAGACGTCTTCCACCCGCACGCCGTCGATCAGGACCAGCACCTGCTCGGCCTCGGCGCCGCGCAGGCGCACGCCTGTAAAGGCACCCTCGCTGCCGTTGCGGCTCAGCACCAGCCCGGGCACCTCCAGCAGGGCGCGGGTCAGGTCCGGGCCCTGCAAGCGGGCCAGGTCCTTGTGGTCGAGGACAGAAATGGGCTGGCCGACCTGGTCGACGCGCAGCGCGCTGCCGGTCGCCACCACGGTGATCGTGTCGGGGGCCTCCTCCTCGGCAAGGGCGGGGCTCGCCACGGCCAGTGCGCAGACGGAGGCAAACAGGGTATGCTTCATGCTCATTCACTCCCGGCCCATGGACGAACTGCCGTCCATGGCGGGAGCTTCGCGGGGCCAAACGGCACGAAGGCTCACGACGCTTGCGCCCGGTACACCCCGCCCGGCCGCGGAACGACCACACACCGGCAGGTTTCCTGGCTCGCCCGGGTCATCGCCCCCCGCCCGCCTTCCCGGCCCGAAGGCCAGTGGCATGTAGACGGGGCGCTCTCCGGGCACAGTTGCGGGGGCAGCTTCGGCTTGGACCGAATTCCCTCTTAGCCCCTTGCGGGGCACCGGTGGCGTCGCCGGGGCCGTTAGATCAGAATGACAGCAGGAGCAAGGGCTTGCGGTTCAGCGCACCGGCGGCCGCCCACCACACCCCTACGTCATTCCCACCCCGCTTCGTCATTCCCGCCTTCGCGGGAATGACGAAACTTGGAATTGCGGCCCCTAGCGCACCGGCGCTTCCCACTGCGCAATGGACCACTCCTCGCCCTCGGCCGCCTCGACCCAGGCCTGGAGCCACTCGTGCTCCCACACCGCTTCCATATAGGCCATGGCAAAGCCGGGCACAGGCACGCCATAGGTCATGAAGCGCGAGACGATCGGGGCAAAGAAGATGTCGGCGGCGCAGAAGGTGCCGAACAGGAACGGCCCGCCCCGCCCGAACCGCGCCCGGGCCTCGGCCCAAAGCGTCAGGATGCGCACCACATCGTTGCGCGCGGCGTCATCCAGCGCGAAGGCATCGAAGCGGCGACGCACGTTCATCGGGCAGCGGGTGCGCAGCGCCATGAACCCCGAATGCATCTCGGCCACCATGGAGCGCGCCATGGCCCGTGCGTCGTCGGCCTTGGGCCAGAACCGGTCGCGCCCGACCTTGTCTGCCAGGTATTCGAGTATCGCCAGACTGTCCCACACCACCGCGTCGCCGTCCCACAGCACCGGCACGCGGCCCTGCGACGGCGCGATCTCCCCGATCTCGCGCTTGGCCTGGTCCCACTCCTCGCCATAGAGCGGGATGGTGATCTCCTCGAAGTGGAGCCCCGATTGCTTCGCCGCCAGCCAGCCGCGCAGCGACCAGCTCGAATAGGCCTTGTTGCCGATGATGAGCTTCATGCGGGAAGGCTATGCGTTCAGGCGCGGAGTGTCGAGGCTGAATGGACCCTTCGAGACGGCGCCTCGGCCATGCCGCCTCGCCACCTCCTCAGGACGAGCGGTGATCTGCTACCAATCAAATGGAGACTGCGTTCGTCCTGAGGAGGCTCTGAAGCCGCAGGCTGAAGATCCGTCTCGAAGGACCGCAGGGCCGAAGGGTCAGACCCCCGCATCCTCCAGCACCGCCGCCCGCAGTTCGTCGATGCCCATCTTTTCCTCTGAAGATGTCACCAGCACCGCCGGGTGGGCCGCCACGTGCTTGCGCGCTTCGGCCTCGGTCCGCGCGGTCACTTCGGCCAGTTCGCTGGCCTTGATCTTGTCCGCCTTGGTGAGGACCACGCGGTAGCCCACCGCCGCCTCGTCCAGCATCTTCATCATCTCCTGGTCGACCGGCTTGATCCCGTGGCGGGCGTCGATCAGCACCAGCGTGCGCTTCAGCACCACCCGCCCGCGCAGGAAATCGCGCACCAGCCGCCGCCACTTCTCGACCACGGCCGGTGGGGCCTTGGCAAAGCCGTAGCCCGGCATGTCGACCAGCCGGAACAGCGTCGGTTCGCCCACCTCGAAGAAGTTCAGCTCCTGCGTGCGGCCCGGCGTGACCGAGGTCCGCGCGATCGCCCGCCGCCCGGTCAGCGCGTTGAGCAGCGAGGACTTGCCCACGTTGGAGCGCCCGGCAAAGGCGATCTCGGGCACCACCGGCTCGGGCAGGAACTTCAGCTGCGGGGCCGACAGCAGGAACTCGACCCGCCCGGAAAACAGCTTCCGGGCGCGTTCGGTCAGTTCGGCAAGATGATCGTCAGTGCCCACTACTTGGCGTTCTTGCCGCGCGGGCCACATCCGCCCGCTCCTTCTCCACCATCGCCTTCATCTGCGGATGGCGAGCGTAGAGGTACTTCTGCTGCGCGATGGTCAGCAGGTTCGAAGTGATCCAGTAGATCAACAGCCCCGCCGCGAAGGGCGCCATGATGAACATCATGATCCACGGCATCATCGAGAACACCTGCTGCTGCACCGGATCGGGCGCAGCCGGGTTCAGCTTGAACTGCAGCCACATGGTGAAACCGAGCAGCAGCGCCAGGATACCAATTGCAAGGAAGCCCGGCGGGGTGAACGGTAGCAGCCCGAACAGGTTAAGGATGTGCAGCGGATCGGGCGCCGAAAGGTCGCGGATCCACAGGGCGAACGGCTGATGCCGCATTTCCACGGCCAGGGTCAGCACCTTGTAGAGCGCGAAGAACACCGGGATCTGCAGGAAGATCGGCAGGCAGCCCGCCAGGGGGTTCACCCCTTCCTCCTTGTAGAGCTTCATGGTCTCTTCCTGAAGCTTCTGCTTGTCCTCCTTGTAGCGCTCCTGCAGCGCCTTCAGCTTCGGCTGGATCGCCCGCATGGAGGCCATCGAGGCGAACTGGCGCTGGGCCACCGGGAACATGATGCCGCGCACGATCAGCGTCAGCAGGATGATCGCCACGCCGAAGTTGCCGACGGTCTTGAACAGCGCCTTCAGCAGCCAGAAGATCGGCTTCTCGAACCAGAAGAACCAGCCCCAGTCGATCGCGTGGCCGAAGTTGGTGATCCCGGCCGCCTCGTAGCGGTCGAGCACGGCGCTTTCCTTGGCGCCCGCGAACAGCCGCGTGTCGGTCGAGACCTGCCGGCCCGGCGTCACGTCCACCGGCTGGTAGAACAGGTCGGCAAGGTAGATCCCGTTGCCCAGCGCCCGGAAGTCCGAACCCTGCGCCCCGGAGCCCGGCACCAGCACGCTCATCCAGTAGATGTCGGTAAAGCCAAGCCAGTTGGGCCTGCCCTCATTGGGCATGGTCTGCGTTTCGGCCACGTCCTTGTAGTTCGGCTTGAACCGCACCGAACCATCGAACGCGCCGAACGGCCCGGAATGGAGCGTCCAGGTCGAGACGCTGGCGGTCTTGTCGGTGCGGTTGAGCTGGGCGATCGGCTGGACCCGGATCGGGGCCGGCCCGGCATTCGCAACCGTCTGCTTCGCCGTGATCAGGTAATCGTCGTCGATTGCATAGGTGATCGTGAATGTCTGCCCGGCGCCGTTGTTCCAGGTCAGCGTCACCGGCGTCTGCGGCGTCAGCTTCGCACCGGCGGGCACGGTCCACACGGTCTTCGCGTTCGGCAGGTTGACCCCCTGCGCGCTCCAGCCGAGCTGGGCATAGTGCTGCGCCGGCGTTCCGGCGGGCGAGAAGATCCGGTTCGGCCCGCTCTTCGCCTCGTTCGTTGCGGTGTGGCGGTTGGTGACGAGATCGTCGAGCAGCGCGCCGGTGAGGTTGATCGAGCCCGACAGGCCCGGCGCGGCGATCGGCACGCGGCCGGCGGGGTTAAGCGCGGTCGCAAGGTCGCGCGCCTCAAGCGCCTGGTCGGCGGGGCTGGTCAGCCCGCCCTCGCGGGTCGGCTTGCCGCTGGCGGCAGGATCGGGCGCGGCGGCCTGGCTGGGCACCGGCGCCGGCTTGTTCGCCTCGGGATAGAGATAGCGCATCCCGGCATCCCAGCCGAAGATCAGCAGGATGGTCAGCAGGACGGCAAGGATCAGATTGCGCTGGTTGTCCACGAGGGTTCCCGAACTCTTTCTTAAACTCTGGCAGGGTCAGGGCACCGGATCATGGCCGTGCCCACCCCACGGATGGCAGCGCAATAGACGCTTCAATGCCAACCAGCCACCCCTAAACGCACCGTGCTTTTCCAGCGCCTCGATCGCATATTGCGAGCACGACGGAGCATAGCGGCACGATGGCGGAAGCACCCGCGAAGGGCCAAGTTGCCAGCCCCGCGCGATCAGGATCAGCAGCCGCTTCACCGCTTCGGCCCCGGCCCCTTGCGCCGCCGCGGCGGATCCCCCTTGCCCGCCGCCGCCCGGCCGAGCGCCGCCACCAGTTCCTCGCGCAGCAGGGCAAAGTCGCGCTCCACCCCGCCCTCGCGCCCGATCAGCACATGGTCGGTGCCGGGCAGGCCAAGCCCGGGCAGAACCTCACGCAGCAAGGCGCGGAACCGGCGCTTCATCCGGTTGCGGACCACCGCATTGCCGATCTTCTTGGTAACGGTGATGCCATACCGCATCTGCTCGCCGCCGTTGGGGTTCGCGAGCAGGACAAAACCGGCGCGCGCAATGCGCGTGCCTCGGTTGGCAGCCAGGAAATCGGACCTGCGGGTAAGGACCTGGGGCGCGCTCATGGGAGTGGATTAAACCGAATCAGCGCCAGCACAAACGGTTCCGGCCCGCTCCCTCTGGCCAATCCCCACGCTATGATCCGGGTGGTTGGGCAGGGGGAGCGGGCCGGAACCGCAAGCTCCCGACCTCTGTCAGGAGCGCATCCGCTAGATTACGCGGAAAGGTTCTTGCGGCCGCGGGCGCGGCGGGCGCGCAGCACCTTGCGGCCACCAACGGTCGCCATGCGGGCGCGGAAGCCGTGGCGGCGGGCGCGGACGAGCCGGCTGGGCTGGAAGGTGCGCTTCATGTCAAAAACCTCAATCGAACCGAAAACCGGCCACCTCCACAAGGCAGCCGCTGTACAGGAGCGCGCCCCTACCGAAGCGCCCGCCCCGAGTCAAGCGAGGCGGCGGGTGTCGCGGCCAGATTTTCCAGCCGCACCCACTGCCCCATCTGCGCCGCGCTAAGCCACCGGGCCGAAGCATTGGGCACGGCATTGGTCATGTCATAGAACGCCCGCGCCTCAATCGCGCTCATCCCCATCTCGCGGTAATAGTCGATATAGGCCCGGTTTTCCGGCGCATCGGCCGCATAGTCCTTCGGTTCACGCCCGTCCTCGTCGGCCCAGGCGTGGACCGCGAACTCCGCCCCCCGCTCCGCCGAGCGTCGCACTCCGGCCAGGAACAGCTCGACCGCGCCCGAACGGACCCAGCCGCCATCCGGCACATGAGTGGCCATGCCGCGGGCGTGGATCATCCGGCCCAGCTTCAGGTTGGCCCGGTCGTCGTCGGTGCCCGGGCATTCGACCAGCTCCAGCGTCGCAAGACCGGGATGGGCGGCGACCATCGCGGCAAAGGCCGCCGGGCTGCGCTCGTCGGTCACCCCGACCAGCGCGGCATGGCGCTCGTCGATCACCCGGAACGGGCCATAGCTCGCCACGCCATTTGGCACTTCGGCCGGCGCCACGCTCGCCACGAAGCGGTCCGACCCGGCATCGGCAACGACCACCTCTTCCTCGATCACCTCTTCGGTGACCACCGTTGTCACCTGTGCGCAGGCCGGCACGGCCGCGACCGCGATGAGGAAGGTGGTAAAGGCAGCGAAACGGCGCATGATCCGCCGATCCTGCAACGTCGACCCTTGCGCCCGTCCTGAAGGGAACGGTTAAGATTCCCTTCCACAAAGTTAAGTGCTCCCTCGACAGTGCCCTCCACCTGCGCCATGCAATCGTTTAGGGGATTTGACGGACAGGGGGCTTCGCGCGTGGTCGCGCTGGTACAGACGGTGGCCTATCTCGGGCTTGAGGCGCGCAGCGTCGAAGTGCAATGCCAGATCGCACCGGGCCTGCCCGGCTTCCATCTCGTCGGCCTGCCGGACAAGGCGGTGAATGAAAGCCGCCAGCGCGTCCAGGCAACACCCGCCTCGCTCGGACTCGCCCTGCCCCCCAAGCGCATCACGATCAACCTGTCCCCGGCCGACCTGCCCAAGGAAGGATCGCACTACGACCTCCCGATCGCCCTCGCCCTCCTCGCGGCGATGGGCGCAACCGATGCCGAACAGCTGGCAGACTATGTTGCGGTCGGCGAACTGGCGCTCGATGGCCGGATCGTCGCCAGCCCCGGCGTGCTCCTCGCCGCGCTTCACGCCAGCGGGCTGGACAGGGGCCTGATCTGCCCCGCCGCGCAAGGGGCAGAGGCAGGCTGGGCCAGTGGCATTCCCATCCTCGCCGCCCCCGATCTGGTCTCGCTGCTCAACCACCTGAAGGGCAATTCAGTCCTCGCGCCGCCCGCTCCCGGCGAAGCGGAACCGCCTGCCCGCGGGCCTGACCTGCGCCAGGTCAAGGGCCAGGAAACCGCGCGCCGCGCGCTCGAGATCGCGGCAGCCGGCGGCCACAACCTGCTGATGTGCGGCCCGCCCGGCGCCGGCAAGAGCCTGCTCGCCGCCTGCCTCCCCGGCATCCTCCCCGATCTCACCCCCGCCGAGGCGCTCGGCATTATGTAGCAAACGCACCAGCACGATGCTAGATGTAATCGCCCGCAATGCGTAATGTCTGCATATGACGGACTACGCCCTAGAAGCGCTCAAACGGAAGCGCGCAGAGATCACCGGAGAGATCGCCCGGTGCCAGGCATCGCTCGCCAAGCTGGCAGACGACCTCGACCACCTCGACGCCACCCTGCGGCTGTTCGCGCCGGACTTCGTGGCCGAGAGTGTCCTGCCCAAGGTGTTCGCCCCGCCGAAGTCATGGAGCAAACGTGGGGAAATGAGCCGGGCTGTCCTGTCCATCCTGCGCGTTGCCAAGGGACCGCTCGGCACGCGGGAGATCGCGTCGATGATCGTGGCGCAACGTGGATTGGAGAACGACCCCGGCATTCTCAACATCATGACCCGGCGCGTGGGCCATGTGCTGCGCGACAAGCGCGAAGCGGGGCTGGTGCGGTCGCTTGAGGAAACCGGGCTGTGGCTGCAGTGGGAGATCGTGCGATAGGGTACTGAGAGTTGCATCCTTGCAATGTGACAGATTCGCGTTAAGTCCCCCGCCGATGTTCAGGGCGGCTTGCACCATTGCGCGTGAGTTCACGCGCCCCGTGATTCTCTGCCGGCAAACTGTTGCCGGGGTGTGTTCGAGCAGTATCGGGTCCTTCGTCGTGATAAACGACGAGGGCTGGATTCTGACGGCAGGACACATCATTGAGCAACTCCAGAAGCTGGTTGCTGAAGAGCAAACGGTTCAGAAATTGATGGCCGACCGTCAGGCTGTCGAGAACGACCCGACCTTGAAGTCGGCCGAGCGGCACAAGGCGCTGAAGGCGCTCGGCCCCGTCGATCTGAATTCCACAATGCGCGCCAGCGCTCATTGGAACTGGCCTGGAACAAACTTGGTGGACGTGCGCAGGCACCCACACATCGACATTGCCGTCGGGCGTCTCGATCCGTTCGATCCGACTTGGATCACGACCTATCCAGTGATCAAAGACCCCGCTAAGGACTTCGATCCAGGGGCAAGCCTCTGCAAGGAGGGTTACCCCTTTCACTCGGTGACGCCGACGTGGGATAATGTGGCAAACACGTTCCAAGTCGGGGCGAATCCCCTCCCTTTCTTCCCTATTGAGGGAATATTTACTCGTGTGGTACAGATTGTACCGCCCGGCGGGTCGCCATACCCGCTGATGTACCTCGAAACCTCTTCGCCGGGGCTTCGAGGACAAAGTGGAGGCCCTACGTTTGATGTGCATGGGGCAATATGGGGAATACAGTCCCAGACGCGGCACTACGCGCTGGGGTTTAATCCTCCCGTGCCGGGCGGCAAGAACGGCGAAACGGAGCATCAGTTCTTGAATGTGGGCTGGGGTGTGCACGCTGCGACGCTGATTGGCGTACTGTCGGAACTCGGGGTCCGACACGCCGTTTCAGCGTTCTAGGAGACGCGGTATGGAGATGATCGAGATCGGGGCACTTCGGCCGACAGCTGCGATTGCTGTCACGGAAACCGCTATCGGCGATCTGGAGTCGTGCGTACTGACGGCATGCCTTGCCGAAGACAGCTTCTTCGACGTGAATCTCGGTGCGCCGATGACTCTCTGTGGTACGTTCTCGCAAGTGTACGATCCGACGTCCAGCGTCACAACCGAAGTGCTTACTGCTGATTCGGTTTAACGCTGCGCAGTGCCCCGCTGCCAGTACCCCGCCCACGACCGCGACACCTTCCCGGCCATAGCGCACGCGGCCACAGTCATCGCCTGAGCGCCGTTGCTGACGCGGCGGTTGTCCTCGCGCCACGATGCCTCGGCGGCGTACTGGTGAAGGTACGGCCCGGCGATGTGGTGGTGCGTGCCGATCTCCATCCGGCGCAGACGCGAGAAGAACGACTCTGCCTGATTGGTGCAGGCCCAACCATTCGAGTACTCGACGGTGTGGTTGATCCGGCGCGTATCGAACTTGGCGTGCAGCATATCCCAGTGCGAGGCCTCGTCGGCGTGAACGGTGGACATGTGGTGGATGCGGCTCGCGACGATCTCGCCACCCTTGGCTTCGCTCTTGGCGACGACCACCAGCGACTCCCCATCGCGCTCGCGGCCGACGACCACGACCTGACGCTTGCCGGACTGGTTGAAGGCAAGGCGACGGTCGCGCCGGTTTTCCTTCTCGTTGGCAGGCTTCACGTAGCCGCCGAAATAAGCTCCATCGACCTCGACTTCACCGGCAAGGGTCTGATCGCTGTCCTCAAGCGCCATCGCCTCGCGCAGCTTGTGCGCCAGGACGAAAGCTGTCTTGTATTGGCAGTCCAGATCGCGGCACAGTTGGAGCGCGGCAACGCCCTTCGCACCATTCACGAAGATCGCGATGGCGGCGAGCAGATCGGTGAAGCTCATCTTGCGCGATGAGAACAGGGTGCCGCTCGTCACCGAGAACTGGTGATGGCAGGCAACGCACTTGAACTTGCGGCGGGTGGCGATGTTGTAGGTTTCGGTGCAGCCGCAGCGCGGGCAAATCGCCTCGCCGTCCGTCTCGGGCCAGCGAAGCTCGCAGAACGTCCGGTAAGCGGCGTCCTCGCCCATCTGATAGACCTTCTTGAGGCTCAGGGTGCGGGCGGCGGCAGAGAGGAGGAAGTGTTGCATTTGTCATCGTTTCCAGTGCTTATGCACTTCATATGATGACGTGATGCACTCTTGTCAATGGCAAATGCACTCCGTATGATGACATATCTCATCATGGAGCGCGCAGTGGTTCAAGAGAAAGAGTGGGAGGATCGCGTCAAGGCGATGCTCAAGGCTGAACTCAAGCGGAAGAACGTCACCTATGCCCAGCTTGTCGGGAAGCTGGCAGACATCGGCGTGATGGACTCTGAGCCGAACGTGCGCAACAAGATCAGCCGGGGCAAATTTACCGCGGTGTTCTTGATCCAGTGCTTAGAGGCAATCGGAACCTCCTTGTTGCGGTTGGACTAGTCGCCGTCATAGCTGCCGCTATCGCGGCCATCACATTCCCACGCGTGCCCGCGCTAAAGGCGTACAGCTACGGCGAGCCCGGCAACGCTCATTATCGTCCCGGTGGCGGCAAGTGCGAGCCATCGACCCTTGCGGCTATCGCTGATCTCAAGGTCCGCCTTAGCCAGGCCGACGACTGCCAGAAACAAGCCGAAGAATATCGCCAGAACACAAGCGACCTGATCCAGCAAATCCGCGCGGCTGATGCTGCGGAGGCGCAAGCTCAGATCGCCAGCCAAGGGCTTTGGACCGCTTGGTTCCAAACCATCGGCGGCTTCATCACCTTGGCTGCTGCCATCGCTGCGGCCGTCTATGCCCGTGACGCCGCTAAAGAAACCCGGAGATCGGCTGAGATAGCTGAAGCGAACTACAGAGCGTTCGTCCGCTTCGAATCCGCCGTCATCACCGTCAAATTCGAGGGAGCCCCGTCGTTCTTTTCCGAAGATGGGAAGCGATACATTCGCTTCAAAATCATTTGCAGCAACAAGGGGCGAACCGCCGCCTTTGTCACCGGCGTCAAAGTACAAGGACGCGAGCCCACCGCTTACAGCTTCATATGTGAGCCGGGGTCTGATTCCACTTTCACGCGAAGCCACAAGGTCTGCATTGACGACCTGTCCGTCATACGCGGATACGTCCAGTACTCCGACCATGTCGAATTTTCGAAGCGGCGCATTTTCAAGATTGACGTGCGCGACAGCTTCGGAGGCGTCAAGAATTCTGCCAAGATGTTTGACGGCGGGCTCCTGCGCAAAGGCGATGAGCGGTATGATGATCCATTTCAAGAACAAGGCGCTCACTCCTGATTAGGAGCGGCATTGTGTAGAGTGACACCTGTAACCATAGGCGATGACGTTCGCCGCTGGCTTGGTGCGTTTGCTACATAATGCCGGAGGCGCTGGAAGTGTCGATGGTCGCCTCGGTCGCCGGCACTCTGGAGGACGGCCGGATCAGCCGCGCCCGCCCGTTCCGCAGCCCGCACCACTCGGCCTCGATGGCCGCGCTCACCGGTGGGGGGCTCAAGGTTCGCCCGGGCGAGGTCAGCCTCGCCCACCTCGGGGTCCTGTTCCTCGACGAACTGCCCGAATTCCAGCGTGCGGTGCTCGATTCGCTGCGCCAGCCGCTTGAAACCGGCGAGGTCACCGTGGCCCGAGCCAATGCCCACGTCACCTTCCCTGCGCGGGTCCAGCTGGTCGCGGCGATGAACCCGTGCCGCTGCGGCCACCTCGGCGATCCCGCGCTTGGCTGCTCGCGCGCGCCGCGCTGCGCCGCGGACTACCAGGCCAAGGTCTCCGGGCCTTTGCTCGACCGGATCGACCTTCACGTCGACGTAGACCCGGTCAGCGCCGCCGACCTTGCCCTGCCCCCACCCAGCGAGGGCTCGGCCGAAGTCGCCGCCCGCGTCGCTGCCGCGCGCGCCCTGCAAACGACCCGCCTTGCCGACGCCGGCGCACGCACCAATGCCGAGCTCGACGGAGACCTGCTCGAACGCTTCGCCCAGCCGGACGAGCCCGGGCGCCGGCTCCTCCTGCAGGCCGCCGAGGCCATGCGCCTCTCGGCCCGCGGTTACACCCGCGTCCTGCGCGTCGCCCGGACAATCGCCGATCTCGCCGGCGCCGAAACTGTCGCCCGGATCCACGTGGCCGAGGCGCTGTCCTACCGCCGCCAGCCGGTCCGCGCCTGAACTTCGCTTGCCAGCCCGGTCCAAACCCGGCACTAACTTTGGTTGAGCAGCCGGAGAGCCTGGGGGCAAGGGAATGCGGATACTGGGGGTCCTACGCTGTCTGTTGTTGCCACACCAACCTGATCGCCGCCGTGTTCGCAAGGCAGGCGAGGACGACTATTTCGGGCGCTGCGCCCATTGCGGCGCGCTGATCCGCCGCGTGAAGCGGGATCGCTGGGTCCGCACCTGGTCCGGCCCGGCCAGGGCGCCGGAATAGCCCGGCCTCCCCGCTCCTGATATGGGCCGGGCATGAGCGCCCGCCCCACCTCGACCGACCTTGCTGCCATGCTCCATGCCGCCGCCGCGCACCACCGCGCCGGGCGGCTGGACGAGGCCGCGCGCGGCTATGCGGCGGTGCTCGCCGCCAGCCCCGGCAACGCCGATGCCCTGCACCTGTCGGGCGTGATCGCGCTCCAGCGCGGCGATCCGGCCTCGGCTGCCCGCCAGATCGCCCAGGCCCTGGCCCGCAACCCCCGCCTGGCCGATGCCGAGGCGAACCTGGGCGAGGCCCTGCGCGCGCTCGGCCAGCCGCAACAGGCAGAGGCCGCCTGGACCCGCGCCCTCGCCCTATCGCCCGGCCAGCTCGCTGCCCGCCTAGGCCGCGCCGCGGTCCGCCGCGATCTCGGCGACTTCGCCGGAGCCGCGCTCGATGCCGAGGCCGCCCTCGCTCACGCCCCGCCCGGCGCCCTCGCTGCGGCCCAGCCCGCTGCCGACCGCGCCCGCATCTGCGACTGGAGCCGGCGCCGGGAAGACCTCGCCGTCCTGCGCCAATCGCTCGCCGCCGGCGCCCCGCAACCCTCGCCGCTCGTGGTCCTCGCCCTGCTCGACGATCCTGCCGCCCTGCGCCGCATGGCCGAAATCCTCGCGCCTCCGTCGGCCCTCGCCACCGTCGCGCCACCCGTGCGCCGCGCCGGCGGCCCGCTGCGGGTCGGCTTCCTCGCCGGCGAACTGGGCAACACGGCTCTCTGGCAGCTCGCCGTAGAAGCGATCGAATGCCTTGACCGCGCCCGGATCGAGCCCGTCGGCCTGTTCTGGGGCAATGTCCGCGCCGATCCGCTGCGGACCCGCATCGAACAGGCATTCGCCCGCATCCACCTCTGCCCCGCGGCTAGCGACGCCGCACTCATCGACGTCGCCCGTAACCAACGCCTCGACATCGCGATCGACATGACCGGCTACACCCGCGGCGCCCGCCCGGCCCTGTTCGCCGCGCGGGTCGCCCCGGTCCAGGTCAACTGGCTCGGCTGGCCCGGCACGATGGGCGGCGCAAGCCATGACTATATCGTTCTGGATCAGGTGATTGCGCCGCGCGAGTCAGACCATGGTTTCAGCGAGGCCGTGGTTCGCCTGCCCCACAGCTACCAGCCGAACGACCGCCGTCGCGCCATCGTCGCGCCGCTCCCCAGCCGCGAACAGGTCGGCCTGCCACCAACAGGCTTCGTCTTCGCCTGCTTCAACCAGCCTTACAAGATTGATCCGGAAATATTTGAAATATGGATGAACATTGTGCGCGAGACGCCCGGCAGCCTGCTCTGGCTGCTCGGCGGCCTGCCGCAGGCCATCGCCAACCTCCGCACCGCGGCGGCCCGCGCCGGGCTTGCTCCGGAACGCCTCGTCTTTGCCCCGCCCCTTCCCGGCCCGGCCCACCGCGCCCGCCTCGCTCTTGCCGATCTCGCGCTCGACACCGCGCCCTGCAATGGCCACACCACGACGAGCGACGCGCTCTGGGCCGGGCTCCCGGTGCTCACCTGCGCCGGGCAGTCCTTCGCCAGCCGCGTCTCGGCCAGCCTGCTCACCGCCGCCGGCCTGCCCGATCTCGTCGCCGAAACCCACGATGACTACGCCGCGCTGGCCCTCTCGCTTGCCCGCAGCCCGGACCGGCTGGCCGCCCTGCGCGAACGCGCCCGCGCCGCGCGCAGCTCGGCCCTGTTCGATACCCCCGCCTATGCCGCCGCCTTCACCGCCGCGCTCGAGGCGATGCACGCCCGCCGCCTCGCCGGACAGCCGCCGGCGCCGATCACGGTTGCGGCGGACTGACCGCCGCCGGCGCCGGGAGGGCCACCCGCCGCACGCTCAGCACCTTGACCGGCGGCTCCAGCATCTGGCCCTTCATCACCCCCTCGCCCTTGGTGGGCGAACGCGGCGCGTCCCAGATCTTGCGGGCGACGTCCATGCCCTCCACCACCTTGCCGAACACGGCAAACCCGGCCTGCTGGCTCGGGTCGCTGGCCGAAGGGGTCGCGTCGAGCCCGGGCATGTCGGAGAGCAGAATGGAGAAATCGGAGGTCGCCGTCCCCGGCGCGAACCGCGCCATCGAAAGCGTGCCAGCCTTGTGCGAAAGCCCGGTCAAGCTGGTCGGCTCGTGCTCAACCGGCTTCAGCACCTTGCGCGGATCGCCCCTCAGCCCTGCCTGGACCAGCCCGTTCGGCTGGTCGCCCCAGGCCAGGTGCATCGCCCGGTAGAAGGTCATCCCGTCCAGCCGCCGCCCATCGACATAGCGCACGAAGTTCTCGACCGTCTTCGGTGCATGGGCATGGTCCAGATCGCAGACGATCGTGCCCAGCTCGGTCCTGATCGCCACCCGCACCGTATCGCCAAGCGGCGCGGCGGCCATGGGACGGGCGGCGGGACGGGCGGCGGAACGGGCCGCGGGCCGGGTCGCGCCGGTCAGGGCAACGAGGGCGAGCGGCAGGGCGGCAAGGGCGAATCGGCGGTTCATCCCGCCAGCATGGCCCGCGCCGCCGGCCGACGAAAGAGCCCGAACCTCAGATCAGCCCACGCCGCCTGAGGTCCGCCTCCAGTCCGGTCGCGCCGCTGAACAGGTGCCCCTGCCAGCCGCAGGCCTCCACCGCGGCAATGTTCGCCGGGTTGTCGTCCACGAACAGCATGGCGTCAGGCGCATGGCCGAACCTCTGCTCGGCGATGCGGTAGATCCGCGGATCGGGCTTGGCGATCTTCTCCTCGCCAGAGACGACGATATTGCGAAAGCGGTCGAAGATCGGCTGGTGCGGCCGGAACCCGGCCCAGAACTCAGCGCCGAAGTTGGTGATCGCATAAAGCGGTACCCCGGCCGCGTGCAGCGCCTCGACCAGCGCGAAGCTACCCGGCACCGGGCCGGGGATCGATTGGTTGAAGCGGCTCGCCCACACCGCGATCAGGTCGGCATGGCCGGGGAATTCCGCCTGCCGCTCGGCCACCATCTCGGCCGTGCCGCGCCCCTGGTCGTGCTGGAAGTGCCACTCCTCGGTCACCACATGCGCAAGGAACCAGTCCAGCTCGGCCGGATCGGCGATCAGCGGCGCATAGAGATGCCTCAGATTCCACTCGAACAGGACCCGGCCCACGTCGAACACCACGGCCTCGACCGGGCAAAGGCTTGCGAGGGTGGACATGGGCTGAGCGCCTTTCGCCAGAACAAGATCGGCCCGCACCCCTTGCGGAGGCGGGCCGGAATCTCACCGCGCCGAAGGGAACCCCCGGCCGCTGCCGGGCTTCAGCCCTGGCGCGCCTTGAAGCGGCGGTTGGTCTTGTTGATCACATAGGTCCGGCCACGGCGGCGGATCACGCGGTTGTCCCGGTGGCGGTCCTTGAGCGACTTCAGGCTGTTGCGAATCTTCATGGCAAACCTCATGCGGCGAATGGCCGCCGAAAACTGGAAATGGCGCCCCTAAGGGCCGCCTCCCGCAAAGTCAAGCGCGGCTGGCCGTGAACGGGGCTTCAAAACCAAAACACTTGCGCCCCACGCGCGGAGCCCGCACGAAGGCGAGGCAATGGCCATCGAACGCACCCAGAAGGAATTCATCAACCCCGAATTCCTCGCGCCCAACGTGCTGGAACTCGACGTGTCGGTCACCTTTGCCGAATCGCTTCTTCCCCTTGTAGCGGAACTGCGGGCGATCAAGGCGCAAAGCGGTCCGGTCACCATCGGCGACCACCACTTCGACGTATCCTGCCCCGATGGCTGGAACAGCGACATCCGCTGGATCTCGCAGGGCGACCGCGCGGCGTACAGCTATTTCGAAGACCTGTTCCAGCGCAGTACAGTGATCGAGCAGACCGCACGCTACATCGATCACGAGGCCCGGCTTCGGCTCTATTCGGGCTTCTTCGTCACGCGCAGCCACTGCCATGAACCCCTGCTCCACCATGACTGGGTGGATGCCCGCAACGATGCCTTCAACGTCATGATTCCAATCAGCAGCAACTGTAGCGAACACGGCGTCGTCTACCGCGACCTGCGCGGGGAGTTGCGCACCTACCAGTACCGCCCGGGCAAGGCGCTCCTCATCGGGGACCGGTTCTACCATTCCACCGCCGCCGGCCGCACGGCCGAGCCGACTGTGCTGCTCAGCTTCTGCTTCGGGACTGACCGGATGGACCGCTGGGACACCCTCGCCAAGCTTGCCGCACGCCAGGGCCGCTGCCACTGCCAGCCCGACGGCACCTTCGTCACGCGCGACCTGGGCTAGCCGCCGCTACTCCCCCCGCAGCTCGGACAGCCGCCGCTCCCAGGCCAGCGCATGGCCGACGATCGTGTCGAGGTCGGCAAATTTCGGCTCCCACGGCAGGGTCGCGCGGATGCGGCGGTTGTCGGAGACGAGGCTCGCCGGATCGCCCGCGCGCCGCCCTTCGATCCGCCGCTCGATCTGCATGTTCGTCACCCGGTCGACCGCATCCAGCACCTCGAGCACCGAAAAGCCCCGCCCATAGCCGCAGTTCATCGTCAGCGAGCGGCCCGGCTCACCGATCAGCGCCTCCAGCGCCAGCACGTGGGCCCCGGCAAGATCGGAGACGTGGATATAATCCCGCACCCCGGTCCCGTCCGGGGTGTCATAATCCGTCCCGAACACCCCCACGTGGCTCCGCTTGCCCAGCGCCGCTTCCACCGCAACCTTGATCAGGTGAGTCGCCCCCGCGGTAGACTGGCCCGAGCGCGCCTGCGGATCGGCCCCGGCCACGTTGAAGTAACGCAGCGCGCAGTAGTTCAGCGGATGGGCCCTCGCCGTGTCTGCCAGCATGAACTCGGTCATCAGCTTCGACATGCCATAGGGATTGATCGGCTCGCGCGGGCAGTCCTCGGTCACCGGCGAAACCGCCGGCTCGCCATAGGTCGCCGCGGTCGAGCTGAAGATGAAGTGCCCAACACCCCCGGCCACGGCCGCAGCGATAAGCGCCCGGCTCTTGGCCGTGTTGTTGTGATAGTATTTCAGCGGGTTCTCGACCGATTCCGGCACGATGATGGACCCGGCGAAATGCATGATCGCCCCGGTGCCCTGCTCGGCGAAGATCCGCGCCAGCAGCGCCTCGTCGGCGATGTCCCCCACGTAGAGCGGTACGCCCTCGGGAATCGCGAAGCGAAAGCCGGTCGAAAGGTTGTCGATCACCGCCACCGGCCAGCCGCCGTCCTTCAGCGCCAGCACCGCGTGGCTGCCGATATAGCCGGCCCCGCCCGTCACCAGCACCGGAACCTTGTTCTGCCCCACCACAGCCATCGCGCGAATCAATCCTTCCATTTCCTTCGCCCCGGGCTAGCACGGCGCCGGTAAGGCGGGGATTAAACCTCATCCAACCCTGCAGCGATCGGCTCCCGCGTTCATCCGGCGGACAGGCGCCCCGGCCTAGCCCCTCCCGGGGGCTCACCAAGGACGCTGAGATGAACCGCACCCGGATGGCTTTTGCCCTCTCCCTCGCGCTGACGGCGCTCGCCACCCCTGCCCTCGCCCGTGGCTGGGGCGGTTCCGCCTGGGATGGCCCCGGCTGGGGCGCAGACCGCTGGTCCGGCTCCTCCCCGCGCCGGGCGGAAGGCCCGGTCGAAGGACACGTCACCGTCTCCCGCTTCGTCGCCGATGGCCCCGCCGCCGGAGCGCTCGGCCATGGCACCCTTGCCGCCGTCGCCGCGCCGGGCGAACCCTCTGCCGAACCGCGCGAACTCGCCACCTACCAGGCCGCCGTGATCGACCGCCTCGCCCACCAGGGCTATCGTACCGACGTTACCGAAGCCGCCGCCGGCCAGCTCGTCGAACTGCGCGTCACCCATGACGAGGTCGCCTCGCAGGAGGTCCGCAAGCCGGTCAGCGGCGCGGCGACGGTCGGCATGTCCAACCACGGCTCGATGATGGGCCTCGCGGTCGCGGTCGACCTGTCCAAGCCCAAGGGCGCGCTCATCGCCACCCGGCTCGAAGCCCGCATCCGCGACCGGGCGACCAATGCGGTCCTGTGGGAAGGACGGGCCGACACCGTCACCCGCGCCGGCAACGAGAAGTGGTCCGACAGCGCGATCGCCGCCCACCTCGCCACGGCCCTGTTCGATCGCTTTCCCGGCGCGACCGGCGAGGATTCCGCCGCCCGCTGATCCCCGCCTGCCCCCAAGGCAACCTTGCAAATTGGCTCGGGCGGGAACAAGCTGGTCCCCAAGGACGTCATCAGGTCAGGATGCCCATGCGCTTGAAATCAGGCCCGCTGCTCGCAGTCGCCCTCGCGGCCCTGCCGCTGTCCGGCTGCGTCGCGCCAACCGGCCCGGTCGAGGTCACCCGCTTTCACCTCCCCGATACAGCCATGCTGCGCGGCACCGTCTCGGTCGAAGCCGCGCCCGGAATGGACCCGGGCTCGCTCGAACTGCGCACCTTCCAGGGGGCCGTCGCCCGAGAACTCCAGCGCGTCGGCTATCGGGAGACGCCCGGCGCCGGCGCTCAGGTCGCCGAAGTCCGCCTCGAACGCCGTACCTACCGGCCCGACCGCAGCCGCTCGCCGGTCAGCGTCGGCCTTGGCGGGGCGACCGGCTCCTATGGCTCGGGCGTGGGGGTGGGCCTTGGCATCGATCTCTCTGGCCCTCCGCCGGAAGTCACCGAGACCCGCCTCGGGGTGATGATCCGCGATCGCGCGACGCGCGCGGTCCTGTGGGAAGGGCGCGCCGCCTTCGTGGTCAAGGCCACCTCCCCGCTGGCCACCACCGATCTTGGCGCCGCACAGATGGCCACCGCCCTGTTCCGCGGCTTCCCCGGCAATTCCGGCGAGACCATCCTCGTCAAGCCCGACCAGCCCTGACCCCGTCCTCTCCCGATCCACAGGCCCGATGCACGACGATATCCTGATCCATTCCCGCTTCGAGGCCGGCAACATCGAGGTCCTGTCCGTCTCCGGGGCCGAGGCGCGCCTTGCCATCCGGCGCGACAACGCCTCCGAATTCTTCCAGTGGTTCCACTTCCGCGCCGCGAACGCCCGCGGCCGCGAGCTGGTCCTGCACATCACCGGCCTTGCCTCCAGCGCCTATCCCGACGGCTGGCCCGGCTACCGCGCCCCCGTCTCGGAAGACCGCGCGCTGTGGACCCGCGCCGAAACCCACTGGGACCGCGAGGTAGACGGCGGCACCCTTACCATCCGCTACGTCCCGCAGGGCGATGCCGCATGGTTCGCCTATTTCGCGCCCTATTCGATGGAGCGGCACCACGATCTCGTCGCCCGCAGCGCCCGCGCCGCCGGCGTCACTTACCGCTGCCTCGGCACCAGCCTTGACGGCCAGCCGATCGACTGTCTCGAGCTTGGCGAGGGCGAGACCCAGGTCTGGCTCTACGCCCGCCAGCACCCGGGCGAGACCATGGCCGAATGGTGGATGGAAGGCGCCCTTGCCATGCTGACCGACCCGGCCGATCCCTGGGCGCGGACCCTGCGCGAGAAGTGCCGCTTCCACCTCGTCCCCAACGCCAACCCCGACGGCTCGGCCCGCGGCCACCTGCGCACCAACGCCGCCGGGGTGAACCTCAACCGCGAATGGCACGCTCCCAGTGTCGAACGCTCGCCTGAAGTCCTCGCCATCCGCAATGCAATGGATAAAAGTGGGGTGGACTTCGCCATGGACGTTCACGGAGACGAAGCGATTGCCGCCGTGTTCATCGCCGGGTTCGAAGGGATCCCCGGCTGGCGCGCGGAACAGGGTGCAGCTTACCAGCGCTACCGCGCGATCCTTGAACGCCGGACGCCGGATTTCCAGACGCGGCTCGGTTATCCGGTCACCCCGGCAGGCCGCGCAAACCTTTCCATGAGCACCAATCAACTCGCCGAGCGCTTTGGCTGCGTCGCCCTGACGCTTGAAATGCCGTTCAAGGATAATGCCGATCTGCCGGACGAGCAGCAGGGCTGGAGCCCCGAACGAAGCAAGGCTCTCGCTCGCGATTGCCTCGCCGCTCTTGGAGAATGGCTGGAAACAAGGCCGTAGCAGCCCTTCGCGCCGGGTCGGGCCAGCCCGGGGGTCAAAGCCGCCTTTGGCGCGGTCAGCTTTCCAGAACCAGCAGCAGGTCGCGGAAGACGTCGAGGCAGCGACCTTCGGCAAGGATCAACTTGTCATCGCGCTCCGTCCCGGTCTTTCGACGCAGCATCCTGAGCGCCGCTGCCCGGTTCGCGCCGGTGAGGCCCTGCGTCGTCACGATCACGTCCGGGTTGTGCGACAGGCTGGAGTCGACCAGCAAGTCAAGCATCTGCGGGGCGATCTCGCAGCCAAGAAACACAAGTCGTTGAGTTGCCGCAACCGCAGCCCGCATCGGCGCGATGGCCGCGCGGTCGGCCATGGCCTGGTCCTGCGTCTTCAACTGCGCCGAAAGCGCAGCCATGTTCCACGGCGCCTCGTTACCCCAGTCCACGTCCGGCTGGTCCCCGGTCTGCCACGGCAGCCGCCCGACCGAGCCGTAGGGATGGAATATCTTCAGCCGCGCCGCGATGATCCGCTGCGCCTCCTGCAGCGTCATCCCATAGGCCGTCGTCAGGGCGAAAGGGAGGAAATGTTCCAACGCCCGGTCGTAGCCGAGCGAGATGATCGTGATGTCCGCCAGCCCCTGCTCCAGGCGCGAGCGTGGCAAGCCCGAAACGATCAGCCGGCCCAGTTCCAACAGCCAGTAATCGCCCGTCTGCAGCGGCAGGGCAGAATGGGCCTGCGGGGTCGCCCGTACGCTCGATCGCTGCTCCGATTGCAGGGTGAACACGGCGAGCGCAAGCTTGCCGAAGGCTTCCACCAGCGGATCGTCGTTGTTCTGCTCGATCAGCCCTTCCACGGTCCGGCCGATCTTGGCCGCCTGGTGGATGCGCTGGGCGGCGCGGTAGAGCTGCTCCTCGCTCTTGCGGGTGCGCTCGGCCAGCTTGCCCACGTGGCGCAGGATCGCGGCAGCGTCGCGGGTCAGCTGGTTGGCCGTGGCACGGCTGAAGTCCAGCGCCTGCGCGATGCGCTCCAGCGTCTCGGCCGGTCCCGGCATGTGCAGCTCGGCGGCGGCGCCGGGGCCGATGATGAAGGCGGTCTTGCTGCGGATCATTTCGCCCGCCGCAATAAGTGAAAAACCTTAACCGAGTTTTGTGACTACCCGGAAAGCATACCCCCGGATTGTCCTCTCACCTCAGCAACGAGGCTCCCCGTCCATAGTCCTCTCTCCTTCAGGAGAGAGGGAGCCCCTACCCCAGCTGTCCCGGCCCGAACGCATGGGGCAGCAGTTCCGACAGCCGCACCTCCAGCACCTCCTCGGCCGAAACGCACCACACCACCGGGTCCGTCCCGCCCAGCAGCGCCAGCTCGCTCAGCACCTGCCGGCACCGCCCGCAGGGCATGACCGGCGCTTCGCCCGGCTGCATCTCCCCGTCTGGCCCGGTCCGGCCCCCCACCACGGCGATCGCCGCCAGCCCGCCCCGCGCTCCGCCGTTCATCGCCGCCGCCACCGCCGCCGTTTCGGCGCAGAGCGACAGGCCATAGCTCGCGTTCTCGACATTGGCCCCGCTCACGGTCGATCCGTCGGCAAAGCCCAGCGCCGCGCCGACGCGGAACTGCGAGTAGGGCGCATAGGCGTGCTCCGCCGCGGCGAAAGCAGCTCCGATCAGGGCGGCGCGGGTGCTCGTGGTCATCGCCTGCTTATGCACCCGCGCTCAGCGCTGCACCACCATCCAGCGCAGCGGCTGGTCGCCCGCTTCGGTGAAAAGGAAGGTATTGGCGGTCCACAGCGTCCACGGCCGCCCGGCATAGTCCGGCTCGAACCGCTCGCCGGTCAGCCACAGGTTCCGGTCGATCGCCCGGGCCATGTGATACCGCCGCTCGAACCGGCGCGAAATCTTGAGGATCGCCGCCTTGCCGGTGTGAGTTTCGATCTGGTTGAGGAAGGTCATCAGCTCGCTCTCCACCGCCGCGTCGGAAACCCGCACCGGACAGTCGTCAGCCAGCCGGTCAAGGTCCACCGCCGGGGGCAGCAGCTTCGCGTCGCGCGGCACCACGGTCACGAAGTTCGCCGCCTGCCGCTCGGCCGGCTGGCACGGATCGTAGAGGTGGACCGCCCCCACCTGCAGGCGCGCCGCCCGCGCATCCTCCAGGTTCTTCACGAAGGCGGGATCGCGGGCAAAGGCGCTGGCCGACGCGTCGAGATAGGCAAATTCCGCCCCCACCGTCTTCAGCGCCGTCCAATTGACCGTCCCGTCGGCCGCGCTCACTTCCGCGCCCTGGTGCGGAAAGGTCGATCGCGAGGGCGTCCACCCGCGCAGGTGCCACCACCCTGCCCCCGCCGCCAGCAAGGCCGCCAGCAACACCAGCGCCGCAATGCGCAGCCGCCACCCGGCCCGCCCCGATCGTCTTGCCATTGTGTCCGTCCGTCCCGCCGGAGATGCGCCCCGCGGCCTCTCTAGTTCTTGATGTGGAGCACGTAAATCAGCGTGAACAACCGGCGCGCCGTGGCAACGTCGGTCTCGATCTTGCCCTCAAGCCGCTCCAGCAGCAGCTCGGCGGCATGGTTGTGAATGCCGCGCCGGGCCATGTCGATCGTCTCGATCTCGGCCGCGCTCGCCTTGCGGATCGCCTGGTAATAGGAATCGCAGATCGCCATGTAGTCGCGGATCGGCCGGCGGAACCGCCCGAGCCCGAGGATCTGCGTCTCCACCAGCACCCCGCCAGGCTCGGCCACGTCGAACTGCAAGCGCCCGTCCGGCACCGACAGCCTGAGCCGATACGGCCCCTCGTGCCCGGCGGCGAAGGCGCGCAGCGGCTTGAAGCGGTTTTCCTCGATCAGGTCGAAGATCGCGACCCGCCGCTCCTGCTCGATATCGGCGCTGCGCCACAGGATCGTCGCCTCGTCCAGTTCGATATGCGAGATGCGCGGGTCCGCCATGGAGCCGAAAGCTTTCGCACTTGCGGCATGGGAAGTCCAGAGTGCTGCAATTGGGTGCGCCCTTGGCATCCGCCAAGGGCATGCGGCACCGGCCCGCGCAAGGATCAGGCGCCAGCCTGATCCGGTCCATGCACTGAAAGCATCCCCGTAATCCACAGCCCCGGCCCCCTCGGCCCGCCGTGCGCCACCTTGCCAGCCCTTCGCGCCGGGCGCATGACACCGCCTCCATGTCCGAAGATCTCCTTATCCCCGCGCTCGATGCGCCCCATGTCGGCCAGGCCCCGCAGGCCCGCCAGCTTCCCTCGAACATCGAGGCCGAAGCAGCCTTCCTCGGCGCCGCGCTGATCGACAACCGGGTGATCGAGGAGCTGAACACCCCGCTGAAACCGGCGCATTTCTTCGAGCCGTGCCATGCCCGCATCTACGAACGCGTGCTCCAGCTGCTTGACCGCAAGGCGATCGTCACCCCGGTCACCCTCAAACCCTACTTCGAGGCCGACGAAGGCCTGAAGGCGCTCGGCGGCGTCACCTACCTTGCCCGGCTCACTGCCGACGGCCAGGGTCTCCTCGCCCCGCGCGAACTGGCGGAGCAGATCTACGATCTCGCCCTCCTGCGCGAACTGGTCAGCGTCGGCCGCAACCTCGTCGAAGCCGCGCTCGACACTTCGGAAACGGTCGAACCGCTCCAGCAGATCGAACAGGCCGAAGCCGCGCTCTATGCCGTGGCCGATGGCGCCTCGACCAATTCGGAGGCCAAGGACTTCGCCTCCGCCACCAAGACCGCGCTCGGCATGATCGAGCAGGCCCTGCTCTCGGGCGGCCATGTCTCGGGCAAGACCACCGGGCTCACCTCGATCAACGAGAAGGTCGGCGGCCTCCACGATTCCGACCTTATCATCCTCGCCGGCCGCCCCGGCATGGGCAAGACCTCGCTCGCCACCAACATCGCCTTCAACGCGGCCGACCGCCTCCGGCGAGACCGGGCCGACGGCATCCCGGACGAGAAATCGGTCGGCGCGGCCACCGCCTTCTTCAGCCTCGAAATGAGCGCGGACCAGCTCGCCACCCGTATCCTTGCCGAACAGTCCGGCATCAGTTCCGAAGCCCTGCGCATGGGCAAGATCAGCCGCGACGATTTCCAGGCCCTGTCCTTCGCCAGCCAGCGCCTCGCCGAACTGCCGCTGTTCATCGACGACACGCCCGCCCTCACCATCGCCGGCCTGCGCGCCCGGGCGCGCCGCCTCAAGCGCCGCCACGGCCTCGGTCTGGTCGTGGTTGACTATCTCCAGCTGCTCCAGGGCACCGGCCGCGCCAACGACAACCGCGTCAACGAAATCTCGGAGATCTCCCGCGGCCTGAAAACCCTCGCCAAGGAACTGTCGGTCCCGGTGATCGCCCTGTCGCAGCTCTCCCGCGCGGTCGAACAGCGCGAGGACAAGCGCCCGCAGCTGTCGGACCTGCGCGAATCCGGCTCGATCGAGCAGGACGCCGACATGGTCTGGTTCGTCTACCGCGAGGACTACTACGTCGCCGCCAAGGAACCCAAGCGCCCGGTCGATGGCGATGACGGCAAGACCCACGATGCCCACGCCAGCTGGGCGGCCGAGATGGAGCGGGTCTATGGCCTGGCCGAGCTGATCGTCGCCAAGCAGCGCCACGGCGCCACCGGCAAGGTCCGGATGCGCTTCGAACCACGCATCACCCGCTTCAGCGATCTCGCCGACGACGCCCTGGCCGCGGCATACGGCGACGATTGAGCGACCTGCCACCCGCTGGCCCCTCGGTCATGACGGGGATCCGCCGGTGTGAAATTCGTGGAGTTCCACCGGCACAGTCGCGCGCAGGGCACACTGTGCGGGCGCGCGACCGAGCCGCGCGCGCCGAAGTTACTTGACGAGCCGGCCGGCCCGCAGGTCGGCATCAATCAGGGCCGTGAGGTCTGTAACGGGAATGCCCTGAATCGCGTTGAACGTGCCCGCCTTGTCCCACGACACGCCGCGTCCGATCGCGAAGGCCGCGCGATACTTGCGCATCATGTTGTTCGGGTCATTGGCCAACTCTTCCATGAGGAGGGGAACAGTCCAGACGGAGCGCTTGAACGGGCGTCCCAGGGCTGCTTCCAGCTTGTCCGCGACGTCGCCATAGGTGACGGTGTCTCCCGCCAGAAAAACGATCGCGTTGCGGATCGCAGGTTCGAAAAACACGATCTCGGCGGTGAGGACGCCGATGTCGTCGGGTGTCGTTAGCGTCACGGCAGTATCGAGGCTGCCGAGTGCATGGACCTCGCTGTTCTCCAGATCGACGACGCCGAACTCCGGCTCGAAGAGGTAGCTCATGAACATGCCGGTGGAGATAATGACCCACTCGGTTTTGTCCTGCGACCGCAGCAGTTCGCGAACATCGAGTTGTGCATCGAAGATGTCCTGCGGGCCACCACGGCCGATCGCCTCGAAATCGACGCCAAACTGCCAAGGGAAATAGCGCGGAATCCCGGATTGCAGCGCTGCCTTGGCGAGCTTCATCGGCGTGTTGATGCCCGCCGCATAGCCGGTGCAGCCAATCACGGTGTCATATCGCGAGAACATGACGGCCAGGTCGTCGATCGAGTCGCTCACGAGATCCCCGAGAACGATCTCGATACCCGCCGCCCTGATTTCCGAGATGTCGCTCTGCTTGCCGGGATCGTCTGACTCGAGGGCGCTTTGACGCAGCAGTACGCTGATCCTGGCCCCCGCAATGCCCTTCGCGCGACGCGCCAGGTTGCGCAGGACCGGCATGCCCAGCTCGCCGGCGCCTAATACGAGGATATTCCGTGACTTCACGGGGGAAACTGCATCGTTCATATTCGGACTCGTTCATTTGCGGTTGCCACGTTCATTTGGCAGCCCATCGGCGAGTGCGAAAGAAGGGTACATGCGTGATACCGGGGTCAAATCGTCAAGCCGGGACGACGTCCTCAAGTATTCCCAAACGGTTTGCGATGGCCTGAGGGACGATGACGACGGGGTGCGGCGAGAGGTGCTGGCGCATGCCGGCAACCGTTGGTCTCTTGGCGTTATTCACACGCTTGGTGTGTACGGGCAACTGCGCCATGCGGAGATCGGCAGGCGAATACATGGCGTTACCCGGCGGATGCTGACACGCACACTGCGCCACTTGGAGCGGGACGGGCTGGTGATCCGCCACGATTTTGCAGAGGTCGTCCCGCATGTCGAGTATGCGCTGTCCGAAACGGGACTGGAATTGCTGGTCCGAATAGTCCCGCTTTGGACGTGGATTGTCGAAAACGTTGACAGCTTTCGAGCGGCACGAGACGCGTTTGACCTGAAGCATATCGGTGAGAAGCCGTAACGAAGGTGACGGCCACTCGTTCTTCCGAAAAAGCGCGCTGCGGGCCGAGCGCTGCAGCCTGAGCCCTTGCGGCCTGGGTCACGGCGCTTGACATCCCATGATTCATGGAACGCAAAGTGAACAGATAAGAATCGCCATTCGGGATGATCCGGAGATGGAGTGGGACCATGACCGCTGCGTCTTTTCCATCATGACTGCATCACGGCGCAGGAACCATTGCCGAAAGATCGGAAAAACGCCGATGGCAACTCAGGACAAAATTCCTTCGAGTTCCATCCGATACGGCTCGGTCGGCTCTCCGGCGCGGAACTTGTGAGCCCATGCCGGATCGCCGATCATGGCACGCCCGACAGCGACCAGATCGAACTCGCCTGCGCCAAACCTTTCGAGCAGCGGCGTAAAGTCCGAAACCACGGCGGCTGGCTTGTCCTTGTCGTACATGCCCGTATTGATGCCCACGCCGCCGACGGCCATTGACAGTTTGCCCGTCACGCGCTTGGCAACGCCGGCAAGGCACGCCGGATCACCGTCGAAGGCGCTGCGATTGTAGTAGCGCACGCTCGCGTCGAACACGTCCACGCCGGCGTCAGCCAAAGGCTGCAGCACTTCTCGCAGTTCTTCCGGATTGTCGGCCAGGGTGGCGCGGAAATCCTGCTGCTTCCACTGCGAGAACCGGAAAAGGATCGGCATCTCCTCGCCAACCGTCGCACGGATCCGGCGAACGATTTCTGCAGGAAATTCAGAGCGCTTTGCACGGCTTCCGCCCCAGCGGTCTGTACGCTGGTTGGTGCCTTCCCAGAGGAAATTGTCGATCAGGTAACCGTGCCCGCCATGGAGCGCGATGCCATCGAAGCCTGCCACCTTGGCGTTCGCCGCGCAGCGAACGAAGGCATCGATCGTATCCTCGATCTGCTCTTCGGTCATCGGCTCGCCAATGTGCGGGTCGTCAGGAATGCTGTTGGGATCAATGGAAGTCATTCGGCCCAGTGGCCCCCAGATGCCCGATGGGCTGACACTGGGAACTTCAGGGTGGGGGCCGCTCCCCGGCTTGCGCATCACGCCTTGGTGCCACAACTGGGGGACGATTTTGCCGCCGTGAGCGTGCACCCGCTCGACGACCTTGCTCCAACCCTCGACCGATTCCGGCGTGCCGAGCAGCGGTATGTTGTTTTCGTCAAGGCCAGCGTCGCCCAGCGCGGCCGGCGTGTCGACGGCGACCCCTTCCGTCACGATGAGACCGGCACCGCCCTTCGCCCGGCGCTCGTAATAGGCAGCAACATCGTCGGTCGGAACGCCGCCCGGCGAAAAGCCACGCGTCATTGGCGACATCACGATCCGGTTCGGCAGGGTCACGCCGCGGATCTCCAGCGGGCTGAAGAGGGACTCCCGGTGAGCAGGTTGTCGTTCAGTCATCCGAGCCCATCCTCTTGCCTTTCCATCTGTCGGTCTGCATCAAATCGTCCTTGCGAGAGCGACGCCGGATGCCAATGCCCGGACTCGGCGAGGCAATTGCGAATGCGCCTCGGAGCAAGTCAGTTCACCCTGCGTTCGTGGCCTTGCCAGAACGGCTCTCGCAGCAGGCCGTAGCAACTTGTTGCCGGCGTTCCGCGGGAGCGAGTCCATCAGTATCACACGTTTCGGCAGTTTGAACCGCGCAAGCTTGCCGTCAAGCCAAGCAAGGACCAAGTGAGATCCGGGGATTTTCCCGATCGCGCCACCAGCAAAGCGATCACGTCTCGCCCTATCGCTCGGATGGAGCACTGACCACCGCGACATCCACGATGTCGGGATGGCGACGAACCGCGTTTTCGGCTTCGGCGGGGTAGACATTCTCTCCACCGCTGACGATGATGCCCTTGGCGCGATCCAGCACGACATATTCCCGCGCCTTCCCGCCTTGCACTGAGCCATTTTGCCTCAAACCTGGCGGCGCGGTTTATGAGTTTACGGCCTTGTGCGGATAAACCTTCGTGCGGCGTCCGCTCGTGGACGCCGTTGCGGTCGGACCGGGCAGCGTCGGGAGCGCAGCGGAACTGGTGAACTTCCGCGCGCCCGTGTTAAGGCGCGGGCCGTGCCCCGAACAGACGCCTCACCGATAGAGTGCGCCCCGCGCCCCGGCTTTGCGGAATTCGTGCGCGTGTCCGCGCGAATAGGCTGTCTCAGCTTCGGTGGACCGGCAGGGCAGATCGCGCTGATGCACCGCGAACTGGTGGAGGAACGCCGCTGGGTAAGCGAGGAGCAGTACCTCCACGCGCTCAACCTCTGCCACCTCCTGCCCGGCCCGGAAGCGCAGCAGCTGGCTATCTGGATCGGGTGGAAGCTGCACGGACTCAGGGGCGGGCTGGTTTCGGGGCTTCTGTTCGTCCTTCCCGGGGCGGCTGTCATGCTTGCCCTTTCCATTCTCTATGGCCTTGCCGCCCACCTTCAGTGGTTCGCGGCCCTGTTCCTGGGGATCAAGGCGGCAGTTCTGGCGGTTGTCGTGCAGGCACTGCTGCGGGTGGCGCGGCGGGCGCTGGACAGCAGGTTCAAACGCGCCGTGGCGGCGGCCTCCCTCGCCGGCCTGTTCGTCTTCGCGCTGCCCTTCCCGCTCATCGTGCTGGCCGCCTTGGCCCTGGGGACGGCTGTCGCATCGATCCGGCCCGACTGGCTGAAACTCGGCCCGCCGGCGGCGGCGCCGCCCAGGGCGCCGCGCCCATGGGGGGCAAGCCTCAGGGCGGCCTGCGCGGGCGTGGTCTGCTGGGGAGCGCCTCTCGTCCTCATCTTTGCCACGCTCGGCCCGGAACACGTATTCTGGCGGATCGGAACGTTTTTCGCGAAGCTCGCGGTGGTCAGCTTCGGTGGTGCCTACGCGGTCCTGGCCTACGTGGCCCAGGCAGCAGTGCAGACATACGGCTGGCTGGACGCGCGCGAAATGGCCGACGGGCTGGGTCTTGCCGAAACGACGCCGGGACCTCTCATCATGGTCACGCAGTACGTCGGTTATCTGGCCGCGTACCGCTCGCCCGAGCCCTTCGCGCCGCTGGTAGCCGGGGTTCTCGGGGCGCTTCTCACCACCTGGGTGACCTTTGCGCCCTGCTTCCTGTGGGTCTTCACTCTTGCCCCGTGGATCGAGCGGCTGGAGCACGCGCGGGCCCTGAAAGGGGGCCTTGCCACGCTGACTGCAGCGATCGTCGGGGTGATCGCCAATCTGTCCCTGTGGTTTGCGCTTCATGTCCTGTTCGGGCGGGTCGACACGGCAGATATAGGGCCAGCGCGGCTGCTGGTCCCCAACCTTGCCACGCTGGACTGGCGCGCGGCCCTGCTTGCTTTGCTGGCGGCCGTCCTGCTGTTACGGCTCGGCTGGAGCGTGGCCCGGGTGCTGACTGCCTGCGCCGCGGGCGGATTGCTGATCGCAGCGGCGCTTCCGGGCTGAATTTCCACTGCCGCGACGGACGGTCCCGCATCTGCCACCGGCCGTCGCCGGACAATTGTCTACCAATTGAGTTGAGATATAGCAGCTGCTTCTGTCAGGACGCATACCGAGTCGACGGTCGGCCATCCACGCAGGAGAGAGTCCCATGCCCATTTTCGAGAGGAGCGGGCCCGCATGCCCGCTGCAACCCCAAGTCCTGATCGTCCCCGGCCTCAACGACAGCGGCCCCGACCACTGGCAGACGCATTGGCTTGAGAGCCTGCCTGATGCCGACAAAGTGGACCTTGGCATGTGGGACAATCCGCACCGCAACACGTGGGTGAACAAGCTTAACCTGGCCATCCACCGCGCCCGCCGGCCGGTCGTGCTGGTCGCTCACAGCCTCGGCTGCGCGACGGTTGCATGGTGGGCCGAATACGAGCAGCCGGGCCCGGACAGCGGAGTGATCGGCGCCCTGCTGGTCGCACCTCCGGACCTCGACCGACCGGGACTGGACCCGCGGCTGGCCCGCTTCTCCGCCTGCCCACGCCGCGAACTTCCCTTCCCCAGCATTCTCGCGGCCAGCCGGACCGATCCGTACTGCCATCCGCGCACGGCCATTGCGATCGCCCGGGACTGGGGCAGCCGCTTTGCCGACGTGGGCGAGGCGGGTCACATCAACGCGGCCAGCCGACTGGGCGACTGGGCAGAGGGCAAGCGCCTGCTCCAGCAGCTGATCGGGCTGGCGGAAAACACAGCACAAGTCGCCTCGGCGGACAGCACGCCCGGCGCGGGCCTGTCGAAGCGCCGAGGGAGCGAAATTCATTCCGGCTAAGCCCCGGCCCCGCAGCGCATGAGGGACCATCTTTCAGTCGTATTCCAATGATAGATTGACTGATCCAAGGGAAACACGGGACGCCGCCCCGCCCGCAGGAATTCAAAACATCTGTTTGGCCCGAAGACGCGACTCTATCGGAGCTCAGGACGGTCGAACCCTTGGTGCGGCGCCGGACAGAATGGCGCCGGCGCGCTTGCGGTGCGCGGTTTCCCTGCTAAGGGGCTTGGCGAAATTCTCTCCTTGGAAGGACGGCAATGGCCAAGATCAAGGTAGCCAACCCCATCGTCGAGATGGACGGCGATGAAATGACCCGCATCATCTGGCAGTGGATCCGCGAGAAGCTGATCCTGCCGTACCTCGACATTGACCTGAAATACTACGACCTCTCCGTCGAAAAGCGCGACGAGACGAACGACCAGATCACGGTCGATGCGGCCAACGCGACCAAGCAGTACGGCATCGCCGTCAAATGCGCGACGATCACGCCCGACGAAGCGCGCGTCGAGGAGTTCAGCCTCAAGCAGATGTGGAAGTCGCCCAACGGCACGATCCGCAACATCCTGGGCGGCGTGGTCTTCCGCGAGCCCATCGTGATCTCCAACGTGCCCCGCCTCGTGCCGGGGTGGACCGACCCGATCGTCGTCGGCCGTCACGCCTTCGGCGACCAGTACCGCGCGACCGACTTCAAGGTACCCGGCCCGGGCAAGCTGCGCCTCGTCTGGGAAGGCCAGAACGGTGAGACGATCGATCGGGAGGTGTTCGAGTTCCCGAGTTCGGGCGTGGCGCTGGCCATGTACAACCTCGACGATTCGATCCGCGACTTTGCCCGCGCCTCGTTCAACTATGGCCTGTCGCTCGGCTGGCCGGTCTACCTCTCCACCAAGAATACGATCCTCAAGGCCTATGACGGTCGCTTCAAGGACCTGTTCCAGGAAGTGTTCGACACCGAAGGCTTCAAGGAGAAGTTCGCCGAGAAGGGCATGGTCTACGAACACCGCCTGATCGACGACATGGTCGCCTCCGCCCTCAAGTGGTCGGGCAAGTTCGTCTGGGCCTGCAAGAACTACGACGGCGACGTCCAGTCAGACACCGTGGCGCAGGGCTTCGGCTCGCTTGGCCTGATGACCTCGGTGCTGATGGCGCCCGATGGCAAGACCATCGAGGCGGAAGCCGCCCACGGTACCGTGACCCGCCACTACCGCCAGCACCAGCAGGGCAAGGCGACCTCGACCAACCCGATCGCCTCGATCTTCGCCTGGACCCGCGGCCTTGCCTATCGTGGCAGGTTCGACAACACGCCCGAGGTGGTGAAGTTCGCCGAGACGCTGGAACGCGTCTGCATCGAGACCGTCGAAAGCGGCAAGATGACCAAGGACCTCGCGCTGCTGATCGGGCCGGACCAGGCCTGGCTGACGACCGAGGGCTTCTTCCAAGCGATCGTCGACAACCTGGAAGCCGAAATGGCCAATTGGGCCTGAGGCACCAGCTTCAGCGCTCAGGAACGAGGCCCCGGTTCGCCGGGGCCTTTTTCGTTGGAGGTTATCCACAGGCAACAATCGGCTGGGCCCGCCTTCCCCCGGGCGTGCGCCCCGCTATAGTCGGACCTCAGCGCAATCCTTCGCCGCCTGCGGCAATGGGCAGGCCTGCCGCCGCGGCCGGGCCAGCGCACAGCTAACGGGACTCCGACACTTGCATGGCCGTTGATCTTCACACCCCCGCCCTTTCCGACGCCCTAGTCATCCTGGGTGCCGCGGGGCTGGTCATCCCGCTCTTCGCGCGGTTCCGGATCACTCCAGTCATCGGTTTCATTCTGGTCGGGATCCTGGCCGGTCCCTACGGCCTGGGCCAGTTGGTCGGGCGGTTCCCCTGGCTCTACCACGTGACGATCACCGATCCGGCAGGGCTCGGCCCTTTTGCCGAGTTCGGGATCGTCCTGCTGCTGTTTTCGGTGGGCCTCGAGCTGTCGTTCTCGCGCCTGTGGGCGATGCGCCGGCAGGTCTTCGGGCTTGGCGCGGCCGAGCTGCTGGGCGCGGCGGTGCTGATCGCACTGGGACTGATGGCCCTGGGCAACTCCGGCCCGACAGCGCTGGCACTGGGCCTTGCGCTCTCGCTCTCCTCGACTGCGCTGGTCCTGCGCATATCCGACCCGCGCACTCCGGTGGGACGGGCAGCACTCGCCATGCTGCTGTTCGAAGACATTGCCCTTGTTCCCATCATCTTCCTGCTCGGCGCCATGGGCCGCGGCGGCGAGGCGCAGGGCAGCGCGGAGATACTTCACACGCTGGGCATGGGCGCCGTGGTGATCGTCGCCCTGCTGGTCGCCGGCCGTTTGCTCCTGCCGCGCCTGTTCGCGCAGGCCGCGCGAACCAAGAGCCCGGAGCTGTTCCTCTCCGCCAGCCTGCTCGTGGTGATCGTCGCGGCTCTCGCGACGGCGGGCGTCGGCCTGTCGCCCATCGTCGGCGCGCTGATCGCCGGCCTGCTGATCGCCGAGACCGACTACCACGCCGAGGTCCAATCGATCACGGAACCGTTCAAGGGCCTTGCCCTCGGGGTGTTCCTCATCACTGTAGGCATGGGCCTCAACCTCAGCCTGATCTGGGACCGGCTGTGGGAGGTAAGCCTCGCGGTCGGGCTGGTTCTGGCGGCCAAGGCGATCGTCACCGGTGTACTGCTGCGTCTCTCGGGCGCGCGAACCGGCACCTCGACCGAGGCGGGCATACTCCTCTCAAGCCCGTCCGAGACGACCCTGATCGTCCTGGCGACTGCCCTGTCGGTTGGCCTGATCCGGTCGGATGCAGCCCAGTTCTGGCAGGCAGTTACCGCAATCGGGCTGACCATTACGCCGATCCTGGCCATTGCGGGGCGGTGGCTGGCCGGGCGGATGGACACCGGCGCGCTGAAGCGCGACCCGTCGGCAGACAGTGAACACGCACGTGCCGTGATCGTCGGATTCGGCCGCGTGGGCCGGCTCGTTGCCGACATGTTGCGCGAACACAACCAGCCCTATGTGGCCGTGGACAGTGACGCGGACCTCGTTACGGCCGGGCATGCCGACGGCTATCCGGTCACGTTCGGCGATGCCGCACGCAGTGGTGCGCTGGAGCGGCTGGGCGTCCGCACGGCCACGGCGGTGATCCTGACCATGGACGATCCTCACGGTGCGCAGCGGCTCGTGCGCAGACTGCGGCAGGACTATCCGAACCTGCCGATTATCGCCCGCGCCCGCGATGCCCGCCATGCCGCCCAGCTCTATCGCGCCGGCGCCACCCATGCCGTGCCCGAAACGCTGGAAAGCTCGCTGCAGCTGTCGGAAGCCGTGCTTGTCGACCTCGGCGTGCCGATGGGCTTCGTCATCGCCTCGATCCACGAGAAGCGCGACCAGTTGCGCATTCAGATCATGGAGGAGGGCGAACTATCCGAGAAGCCGAAACTGAAGAGCGCTACGCTGAGGGAACGAACTTCCGCATGAGACCTTGGTCGGCTGAAAGGATATTTTTCATGGCCGATCAGAACCCCCGCCAGTCCGACGAAAGCTTCGATCCGGCCGTCCAAACCGGAGAGGACAAGGGCAGGATCAAACAGCCGCAGCAGACCGACCGCAACATGGCGGACAAGGACCTGCCGCGTGGCAGTGAACCGGAAACCCACGCCCGCAAGTAGTGGGGGGCGAGATCAGTGGCCGGCGTGTTCCGGCATGGGCACGGCCGGGACTATCGTGGTCACCGGCGCGGGTGTCTTCGAGCCGCGCTCTCCGGTCCAATCGACCACCAGTCCGTCGGAGTAGCTCTGGCTGGCCGCCCAACGCAGTTCACCAGGCTGGTCCGGATTGCGGGCCTGCAGCGCGAATTCGGCATACTGGTCCGGACCGAGCGATCCAGCCCAATGTATCGCAACGATGCTGCCTGAGGGACCGCGCTCCAGCGTCATCGACCAGCCTGGCTGCTGCCGGACCGAGGTGACACGGAGCCCTTCCGGAACGCGCAGGTCGAGCCGTACTGTATCGACTTGCTTCTCGTTCGGCATCCGCACGACGTAGACCTGCCGGGTGCCCGCAGCACCCTCGCCCGGAGCGACGGTGACGTGAGCCTGCGCTGGCGTCGTGACTGCAAGAGCCATGATTGCGGCAAATATTGGGGTCGCGCGGCGCATCAAGCGGAGACCAGAACCGCCCGAACTGCGGCGATCGCCTCGGCTGCCTTGCTGCCGTCCGGACCGCCGCCCTGCGCCATATCGGGCCGACCGCCGCCTCCCTTGCCGCCAAGCGCCTCAACCCCGGCGCGGACCAGGTCGACCGCGCTGATCTTGCCGACAAGATCCTCGGTCACCGCCGCGGCGATGGCCGCCTTGCCCTCGGTCACCGCGACGATGGCGGCAACGCCCGAACCAAGTCGCTGCTTGGCAGAATCGAGCAGGCCACGCAGGTCCTTGGGGTCGAGCCCCTCCAGCACCTGGCCGGCGAACTTCACGCCGTTGATCTCTTCGTCCGCCGCCTCGGCCTTGGTGCCGCCGCCGCCGAGCGCGAGCGCCTTCTTCGCTTCGGCCAGCTCCCGTTCCAGCTTGCGGCGTTCGTCAAGCAGGGCTGCGACGCGGGCCTCGACCTCGTCCGGCGTGGTGCGCAGCAGGCCGGCGGTCTGCTTCAGCGCATCCTCGCGGCCCACAAGCCACTGACGTGCGCCCTCACCGGTCAGCGCCTCGATCCGCCGCACGCCGGACGAAACCGCGCTTTCCGAGACGATGCGCAACAGGCCAATATCCCCGGTGGCGCGCACATGGGTGCCGCCGCACAGTTCGACCGAGTAAGGGTTCGCCTCGCCCATCCGGCCCATCGAAAGGACCCGGACCTCATCGCCATATTTCTCGCCGAACAGGGCCATGGCCCCGGCGGCGATGGCGTCGTCCGGCGTCATCAGGCGCGTGGTCACCGCCTCGTTGGCGCGGATCTCGGCATTTACCTCGGCTTCGATCGCGGCGACGTCGTCGGCGCTGAGGGGCGCCGGATGCGAAAAGTCAAACCGCAGCCGGTCGGCCGCGACCAGCGAGCCCTTCTGCGTGACGTGGCCGCCCAGCCGATGACGCAGGGCCGCGTGCAGCAGGTGCGTGGCCGAATGGTTCGCGCGGATCGCGTCGCGGCGCTCAAGATCGATGTCGAGCTTCACCACGTCGCCCACGCTCAGCGTTCCGCTTTCCACGGTGCCGTGGTGCGCGTGAAGCCGACCGAGCGGCTTGCTGGTGTCCGAGACGGCAATGGCCAGGCCACCGGCCCCGGTGATGGTGCCGGCATCGCCGGTCTGGCCGCCGCTTTCGCCGTAGAACGGCGTCTGGTTGACGATGACGGTTACCGCCTCTCCCGCCATGGCCGAAGCTACCTCGCGCCCGTCACGCACCAGGGCAACGACCTGTGCCTCCCCGGTCGAGGCGGTGTAGCCGGTGAACTCGGTGGCGCCGACGCGTTCGGCAATGTCGTACCAGACCTCGCCGGCCGCCGCATCGCCGCTGCCCTTCCAGGCCGCGCGGGCCGCCGCCTTCTGGCGGGCCATCGCCTCGTCGAAGCCGGTGCGGTCCACACCGATCCCGCGCGAGCGCAGGGCGTCCTCGGTGAGGTCGTAAGGGAAGCCGTAGGTGTCGTAGAGCTTGAACGCAGTCTCGCCTGGCAGTTCGCCGCCCTCACCCAGCCCGCCGGTTGCCTCGTCCAGCAGCTTGAGGCCGTTCGCCAGGGTGCGGCGGAACTGGATTTCCTCGCGCTGCAGGGTTTCCTCGATCAGCGGCTGGGCCCGGCCGAGTTCGGGATAGGCCTGCCCCATCTCGCCGATCAGCGCCGGCACGAGCCGGTGCATCAGGGGCTCCTTCGCGCCCAGCAGGTGCGCGTGGCGCATGGCGCGGCGCATGATCCGGCGCAGGACATAGCCGCGCCCTTCGTTGGAGGGCAGCACGCCATCGGCCAGCAAGAACGAGGTGGAACGCAGGTGATCGGCGATCACGCGGTGGCTGGCGGTCTGCTCGCCCGCGGCCTTGACCCCGGTCAGCGCCTCGGATGCGGCGATCAGGGCGCGGAACGTGTCGGTATCGTAGTTGTCATGCTCTCCCTGGAGCACGGCCGCAACGCGTTCGAGGCCCATGCCGGTGTCGATGCTCGGCTTGGGCAGCTCGCCCACGATCTCGCCAGCGGTCTGCTCGAACTGCATGAACACGAGATTCCAGATCTCGATGAAGCGGTCGCCGTCCTCGTCCGGGCTGCCGGGAGGGCCGCCAGGGATGCTTTCTCCGTGATCGAAGAAGATTTCCGAGCAGGGCCCGCAGGGGCCATCGTCGCCCATGGCCCAGAAGTTGTCCTTCGTGGCGATGCGGATAATGCGGTCTTCCGGCAGGCCCGCGATCTTCTTCCACAGCTCGAACGCCTCGTCATCGGTGTGGTAGACCGTGGCGAGCAGCTTGTCCTTCGGCAGGCCCCATTCGCGCGTCAGAAGCGTCCAGGCATGGGTGATCGCCTGTTCCTTGAAATAGTCGCCGAAGGAGAAATTCCCCAGCATTTCGAAGAACGTATGGTGGCGCGCGGTATAACCCACGTTGTCCAGGTCATTGTGCTTGCCCCCGGCGCGCACGCATTTCTGCGAACTGGTCGCGCGCGGCACGGCGCGGGTTTCCAGCCCGGTGAACACGTTCTTGAACGGCACCATCCCGGCGTTGACGAACATCAGCGTGGGATCGTTGTAGGGAACGAGCGGCGCGGACGGCACAACCTCGTGCCCTTGCGAGCCGAAGTATTCGAGGAAGGACCGGCGGATTTCGTTGGTCGAGCTCATGGTCGAGCCGATAGGGCAGGCGCGCGCGGGCGACAAGCCGGAAGGCGAAGCGTGTCACCCGTGCGATGTGGATTGCTCTGTCGCTGTTGCCGGAACGAGCACCGAAAGTGCCTTCGGCCACGAGGCCAGCTTGAGCGGGAAGCGCATCCGCGCCAACTCTCCGTCAATGGCGACCCGGCGCACATGGTGGTCGTAGATGCACAGCTCGGCCACATCTTCGAGCGACGCGAAGTCCTGCTCCGGATCCGCCCGGCCGACCACCAGCCGCAATAGAGTGCGGAGCAAACCGGCTCGGGTTGGCGCGGCCACCGCGGCGACGGAGAGCAGCCCGTCGGTCAGGCTCTCGCGCTGGCCGAGGCGCCCGGCCTCAAGGGCATAGCGGTTGTTGCCGATGAACAGCAGCGGCGTTGCGACCTTCTCCTCCGCCCCGTTCCACTCCATCCGGAAGTGCTCCACCTCCAACCGGCGCATGGCCGAGAGAACGGCGGGAATAGTGGCCAGCCACCTGGGCATGGCACCACGACGGTGCTCGCGCGCCTGGACGATGCGGGGGTAAAGACCCACCGAAACGTTGTTGACGAAGACCCGGTCGGCCACGAGTCCAAGATCGATCCGGGTCGCATGGCCCGCTGCAATGACCTCGGCCGCACCATCCAGATCGGCGGGAATGCCGAGCTGGAGCGCAAGGTGGTTGCGGGTGCCAAGCGGCAGAATGCCAAGCGTGCGGCCGCTTTCGGCAAGTTCCTTGGCGGCAGTGCCGAGCGTTCCATCGCCCCCGCCGACCACCACCGTCTGGCCATCTGCCCGGCGCACTGCCTCGGCAATGTCGGAACCGGCCACGCATTCGATCCGCGCCGCATGGTCCGCCTTGGCGAAGGCCTCGCTGAGGCGATCCGTCAAGGCACTGCCAAGCCGGGAGGCCGTACCCGCACGCGAATTGACGATGACCGCCAGCGGCATTCCCGGACGGGACGGGACATCGGCGGTTGAACGATCGGCCACGGGAAGGAAATCCCGGTACGCTGCCCTCGTTCCATGACCAATTGGCAACAAAGCCCCTTGCGACTCGGCGCCAACAGGCAGACCATCGGGCCAGGTCCACAGCGCGTCCGACGCGGGCCAGGATTGGCCGGACATTCGCGCCCGACGCGCCTTCTGACGAGAGGAGGCGAACGATGGGCGGCAATCCCACAGCTGGTAAAGATACGGGTCGGGCGACTGGCACCACTTCCACCCGCGCCGTTGCGCTGGTCGGCCCGGCCGGAGCCGGCAAGACGACCCTTGCCGAAGCCTTGCTGTTCGCAAGCGGCACCCTTTCGCGGCAGGGCAGCGTGGAGGCGGGCAGCACGGTCGGCGATGCATCGCCCGAGGCGCGTAACCGGCGCGGCTCTACCGAAACAAACCTGATGCACTTTGCCTGGGGTCCGGACCGTTTTGCGCTGGTCGACGTGCCCGGCCCCAACGCCTTTGCGACGGACGGCCTTGCCGCCCTTCCTGCTTGCGACCTTGCCATCGTGGTGATCGATCCCGCGCCCGAGCGGGCGATGATGGCCGAGCCGTGGCTCCGACGCCTTGACGAGGCCCACATTCCGCATGCGATCTTCGTCAACAAGATCGAAACCGCACGCAGCGGGGCGCTGCGCCAGCTCATTGCGGAACTCCAGCCGATGAGCCGAGCGCCGCTGGTGTTACGGCAAATTCCCATCCGCGAAGACGACCATGTCGTCGGCTATGTCGATCTCGCGCTCGAACGTGCCTGGCGCTATCGCGCGGGCACCGCCTCCGAGGCGATCGGCATCCCGGCGGGCCTTGCCGAGCGTGAGAGCGCGGACCGCACGCGCCTTCTGGAAACGCTGGCCGACTTCGACGACGGCCTGCTGGAAACCCTGCTGTCCGACGAGCAGCCGCTGCGCGAAACTGTCATGGCGGACCTGGCCGCAGACACGGCCGAGGGGAAGGTCGTGCCGGTCATCTTCGGTTCGGCCTTGGGCGACGGCGGGCTGCGCCGACTCCTGAAGCTGCTGCGTCACGAGACTCCGTCGCCGGCACTTGCCGCCGCGCGCCTGGGTCTTGCTTCCGGGGGCGTCTTTCACGCCTTCAAGGTGGCAAACGGAGGCGCCATGGGGCGGCTGGTGCTGGGCCGACTGTTCGACAGCACCCTGACCGAGGGCGACGAACTGTGCGGCCCGGGCGGCAGCATCAGGGCGGGCGCGGTACTTTCGGTGCAGGGCGAACGCTTTGCCAAGCAGGCAAGGGCGGAATCGGGGGACATCGTGGCCGTGGGCCGGCTTGAGGGTGTTGCCGTTGGTGACCGACTTGCCCGGCGCGGTGCCGCAATGCCCTCCCCTGCTACGGTACTGCAGCCCGAGCGGAACGGGGTTGCCGCAATCACCGCGCGCAACCGCAAGGACGACGTGAAGCTGTCTGCTGCCCTTCATCGGTTGTGCGAGGAGGACGTCGGGCTCGACTGGAGCCTTGACGAAGCGAGCCGGGAAACGCTGCTGCGCGCGATGAACGAAGATCACCTGGCGGTGGTGATAGAGCGGCTGGAACGACGCTTCGGCATCGCGGTGGATGCGCGGGGGCCGCGCATTGCCTACCGCGAATCGATCCGTAAGGAGGCAAGCCGGCGAGGACGGCACAAGAAACAGTCCGGAGGTCACGGGCAGTACGGGGACGTGACGCTGGAGGTCCGCCCGCTACCTCGCGGCGAAGGCTTCCGCTTTTCCGACCGGATCACCGGAGGTGCCGTGCCAAAGCAGTGGATTCCGGCGGTGGAAGAAGGTGTGCGCGACGCCATGGAGCACGGGCCGCTGGGCTTTCCGGTGGTCGATGTCGAGGTCGTGTTGACTGATGGTTCCTACCACGCGGTCGACAGTTCGGAGCTGGCCTTCCGCCTCGCCGGACGGCTCGCCATGGCCGAAGCGCTCGCCGCTGCGGGGCCCTATCTGCTGGAGCCGGTCGCCCGGGTTACGGTGGACATGCCCGGCGCGACGGGGAGCCGGGCGAGCACGGCGCTTTCGTCGCGGCGCGGACAGATCCTGGGGCTGGCGCCGCATCCGGCCAGATCGCGCTGGGAGCGGGTGGAAGCTCTGCTTCCGCAGTCCGGGCTCGCCGGGCTCGATGCGGAGTTGCGCTCGCAGAGTCAGGGGCTCGCCGAGTTTTCGGCCAGGTTCGACCACTATGCGGAGCTGGGCGGGCGCCATGCCGATGAGGTGGTGAAATCCCGCGCCAGCCTTGCGGCCTAGAGCAAGGACGTCAGGCGGCAACGGCAAAGGCCGGTGCAAGGGGGAGGCAGCTCCCGCGCACCGGCCCTGCTGTTCCGGGCACCGCCAAGGGCAGCACCCCTTCGAAGATCAGGTGTCGTCGTCCGCGTCCGGGCCCGTCATCATCTCTCCGGCAAGACCTTCGGTGCGGCCACGGATCGCAGCCTCCAGCCGGTCACAAACTTCAGGATTTTCGCGCAGGTAGGTCTTGGCGTTCTCGCGCCCCTGACCGATGCGGATCGAATCGTAGCTGAACCAGGCGCCTGACTTCTCCACCAGACCCGCCTTCACCCCCAGATCGAGAATTTCGCCGATCTTGGAGATGCCCTCGCCATACATGATGTCGAATTCGACCTGCTTGAACGGCGGCGCGACCTTGTTCTTGACGACTTTGACGCGGGTGGCATTGCCGATGATATCGTCCCGGTCCTTGATCTGGCCGGTGCGGCGGATGTCAAGGCGGACCGAGGCGTAGAACTTCAGCGCGTTGCCACCGGTCGTCGTCTCCGGATTGCCGTACATCACGCCGATCTTCATGCGCAGCTGGTTGATGAAGATCACCATGCAGCGCGAGCGGCTGATCGAGCCGGTCAGCTTGCGCAGGCTCTGGCTCATCAAACGGGCCTGAAGGCCGACGTGGCTGTCCCCCATCTCGCCCTCGATCTCAGCCCGGGGGACCAGCGCGGCGACCGAGTCCACCACCAGCACGTCGATCGCGTTCGACCGCACGAGGGTGTCGGTGATCTCCAGCGCCTGTTCACCAGTGTCCGGCTGCGAGACGATCAGCTCGTCGATATTGACGCCAAGCTTGCGGGCATAGACCGGATCAAGCGCGTGTTCCGCATCGATGAAGGCGGCGGTGCCGCCGGCCTTCTGCGCTTCGGCGATCACGTGGAGGGCAAGCGTGGTCTTGCCCGAGCTTTCCGGCCCATAGACCTCGATCACGCGGCCGCGCGGCAGGCCGCCCACGCCCAGCGCGATGTCCAGCCCGAGCGAGCCGGTGGAGATCGCCTCCACCTGCATCGTCTCCTTCGAGCCGAGCTTCATCGCACTGCCCTTGCCGAAGGCGCGATCAATCTGCGCAAGCGCTGCGTCGAGCGCCTTCTGCCGGTCCGAATCCTTCATCGCGCCGTCTTTGCCTTCCTGAATCAGCTTGAGTTGAGCAGCCATTGCCACGTTCCCTTTGCCTAGTTGGCGCCGACCGGGAAGGTCAACCGTCGGCACCTTGTATTCTGTTTGTTCCACCTGAACAAGGGGAGAACAAAATTTTTTCAAGCAATGCGCAACGTGCTGTCAACTAGAGGAAAAAGGCCGTTACCGCGGCATTTTCCCCGATCTGTCGATACTGGGGATTATACGGGGATAGCTGCAGTTAGCCCGCCAGAACCATGGCGGGAGAGCCGAGGATCGCGGCTACCCAGGCGCGATACGACCTGCCCCCCCGCCGCATGCCCCGCTGGCTTTGTAGCCGAGCCAAATGTTCTGCAAACTGTTCCCCGGCCGGCTCAATGCTGGTGTGACCGCCAGAACTTGCGATGACTTACCATGACGTGCCGCCCCAAGGAGCGTTCAGCCCTTCACCGCGCCGAGGACCTCGGCCACCTTGTCGGTGATCTGCTGCACCGAAAACGGCTTCGGAATGAAGAACATGTCCACCATGTCGATCTCGCGGCGAAGCTGCTCCTCGGCATAGCCTGACATGAACAGGATCGGCATGGCCGGAGCAATGGCGCGAATCTCGCGGGCCATGGCCGGGCCGTCCATCACTGGCATGACGACATCCGAGACGACGAGATCGAACCGGCGACCGAGCCGGACCAACTCCAGCCCCTCCTCACCGTCGCATGCCGCCGTCACTTCGTAGCCCTGCCGGGAAAGCGCCCGTTCGGCCACCGCGCGCACCGAATCCTCGTCCTCCACAAGAAGCACCTTGCCCCCGCCGGCCCACGTGCTCGGCTCGGTCCGGCCCTCGCCCCGGGCGGCCGGCTGCACGGTCCGCACCTCGCCGTGGTAGACGGGAAAATAGACCGAAAAGCGCGTCCCCTTGCCCACATCGCTCTCGGCGAAAATGAAACCGCCCGATTGCTTGACGATGCCATAGACAGTGGAGAGTCCAAGACCGGTGCCGCGGCCTTGCTCCTTGGTGGTGAAGAAGGGCTCGAAGATCTTGCCGAGGTGTTCCGGCGGGATCCCGCTGCCGGTGTCCTCCACGAAGAGGGCGGTGTAGTCCCCCTGGGGCAGGATCTCGCTGCGCATTGAACGCACGTCGGCGCTGGTCACGCAGCGCGTCGACAGGGTCAGCCGCGCCCCGGCATCGACCCGGCCGTCGGGGCCGGTCAGGGCATCGCGGGCATTGACGACGAGGTTGACGATCACCTGTTCGAGTTGAGTCGGATCGGCCCGGACCGGACCGAGGTTGCGATCGTGGCGCACGTCGAAGCGGATCTTCTCGCCCACCAGCCGCTTCAGCATCTGGGCGATGTCGGAGACGACGTCGGGCAATTGCAACACCTCGGGCCGCAGCGTCTGCTGGCGCGAAAACGCCAGGAGCTGGCGAGTCAGGCTGGCGGCACGATTGGAATTGGCCCGGATCTGCTGGATGTCGTCATAGTCGCTGTCGCCCGGGGTGTGGCGCAGCAGCATGAGGTCGCAGGTGCCGAGAATAGCCGTCAGCACATTGTTGAAATCATGGGCAACCCCGCCGGCGAGCTGCCCGACCGCCTGCATCTTGGTGGCCTGGGCGACCTGACGCTTGAGGCGGGTTTCCTCGGTGGTGTCGGTCAGGCCGAGAAGTACGGCGGCCTCGCCCAGACCGCGGACCGCGGCGAGGCTGAGCGACACCGGATCGTCGGACTGGCTCTTCAACCGCACCGCGAGGTCTCCGGCGGCGGCCGGGCCCTGGGCATAACGGCGCACCGCGTCCGAAAGGGCCGTCTTGTCCTCCCGCACAACGAGGTCCGACGGAAAAGGCGGGGGAAGGTCCCCCTCGCGCCCGGCGGCCCGCATGAAGGCAGCGTTGGCGAACAGGAAACGCCCGTCGCGGTCAGCCATGGCCAGGCCCAGGGGGAGCTGGGCCAGCAGCGCCTCCAGATGCGGGATCGCCGCGTGCCCCTCGGTCCCGCTGGTCCCGCCGCCGATGCCCATGCCGGAATCGACCAGCAGCATGAGCGAAGGGGTGTGGTCCGGATCGGGCGCATGGGCCGCGTCGGGATCGGCAACCGGCAAATAGTACATGGTGAGCGGTGTGCCGCGCGCGCCTTCCCGCGCCCAGGTGATGCGGTCCTGTTCGTCCTGATGCAGAAGGGTCACGAATTCGATGCCCGTCAGCGCGAAGGCAGGGTCACCGGTCGCCCGCTGGGCGAACCCGCTGCTCGCCGCCCGGATGTGGCCATCGGGATCGACAATGGCAGCGTTGATTCCCGCAAGCGACAGGGCCCGCCCCAGCTTGCCATCAAGGTGGCGGACGAGGTCCGTGACGGGGTCCGGCTCGGAAATCGGCTCGAAACGCCAGACGAGGAAATCGTCCCCCCGCCCCGCCCGGATCGCCTGGACCGCCCAGGCCCGGCCCTCGCCGCCAATCCGGTCGACCCGGGCCTTGCCGTCCCGCCAGCCTTCCCGTGCAGCCTTCGCCAGGGCCTCGAGCGCGGGGAACTCCAGCGGCAAGCGCGGCGGCGCGGCCGAGGCGCCGAACCAGCCTTCATAGGCTCGGTTGGCGCAGACCAGCCGGCCGGCACGGTCGGTAATGGCAACGCCGGCGCCGCTGTCCTCGATCGCGGCGAAAGTGACCGCCCAGTCGGGGCTGGCCCATTCCGCCTCGCGTTCGACAGGCCGGCGGCGGGAGAGCAGCCAGCCAATCGCGCCCAGAACGGCGGTGCCCCCGGCGAAGGCGACGACGAGCGCGGTCTGGCCGGTCGCGAACCAGAGGAGTGCGAGGGACAGCACCAGGCCGGCAGCAACGACTGCCCAGTCTGCCTTCTGGCCGGACCGCTCGGCCACCCGCGCGTTCATCCCGGCTGGGGCGCGGTGCGCAGCTGCGCCGCGGCCAGCCGATGCCGCCGCTTGCGGGCTACCCAGTGCCGCCAGGCCACGCTGGTCAGCACATAACCGACCGAGGCGAGTACCGTGGCGATCACGAACAGGCCCAGCGCCGTGTCCAGCCCGGCGCCGGTGATCTGTTGCAGGAGATGATCGGTCTGGGTGTGCTGCATGGTTTCGCTGATCGGCTGGATGCCGGTCATCGCATCGAGATGCAACAGCCACTCCCCGATTTTGTAGGCAAGCGCCACGAGGAACACGTAGATCACGGGAAAGCCGATGAAGGTCGCCGCCATTGCCGCCGGAATGTTGGCGCGGACGAAAACCGCGACGAACATGGCGACAACGAAGTGGGCGAAGGGGATCATCACGCCCACGAACAACCCGAGCGCCACCCCCCGCGGAACCGACCGCCGGTTCATGCGCCACAGCTCGGAGCGGAAGATCAGGTGCGCAAAGGGCCGGACGAAGCGGTTCTTCTCCAGCGTTTCGCGCTGCGGAACGTGCGATTTCAGCCAGGAGACAAGGCGACTGCCCATCACCCTGCCTCATCCGTCGCGGCACGGCGGGACGCCTGGCTGACGCGGCGCTTGTGCCGGACCCACGCTCCCCAGGCGATGCCGGATAGCAGGTAGCTTACGGCTGCGGCGACGATGGCCACCACGACCAGCCCCAGTGCCAGCACCTTGCCCTCGGCCGTCAGCCATTCGATGAACTGCCAGGTGTCGGTTACGCTCAGCAGGCTGTCGATCGGGTTGGCGTGGAACATGGCGTCGAAATAGAGCAGGCGTTCGCCCACCTTGTAGGCGCCGGCCCAGATGAACGGTGTCGTGAACGGGTTGGTGATGAAAGTGGTCAGAGCGGCAACTGGCACGTTGGCCCGCACCGACAGGCTGAGAAAGGCCGCGAACAGGACCTGTGCGAAGGGAACGATGATCCCCACCAGCATCCCCAGCGCTACGCCGCGCGGAACGGAGCGGCGGGTGAAGCGCCACAGCTCGGTTGCCAGGACGCGGTGCGCGAACGGCCGGACCAGGCGGTTACGCCCGATCTGTTCGCGGGTGGGCATGTTGCGGTGGGCCCAGACCCTGATTTTGCCAATCATGGGAGTTCTCGTAGCACGAAGCGAAAGGTCCGATCCGACCTGCCGCGAAAATGCGAACTAGCGCACCGCGCCTTTCCGCCCGGTGAAGGGCCGTGACATTCAGCCATGGTCGCGCATCAGGCGCTGCTGTTCGCGCTTCCAGTCGCGCTCCTTGATGGTCTGGCGCTTGTCGGCCACGTTCTTGCCCTTGGCGAGAGCCAGTTCCACCTTGGCGCGTCCGCGGCCGTTGAAATAGATCGAGAGCGGCACCAGGGTCATGCCCTTGCGCTCCACCGCGCCGGTCAGCTTGGCAATCTCCCGCTCGTGCAGGAGGAGCTTGCGGGGGCGCTTCGGCTCGTGGTTGAAGCGGTTGCCGTGGCTGAATTCGGGGACGTTGGAATTGATCAGGAAGACCTGACCATCCTTCACCTCGGCGTAGGATTCCGCAATCGATCCCTCGCCAAACCGCAGGCTCTTCACCTCGGTCCCGGTCAGTGCGATACCGGCCTCGAACACGTCCTCGATGGAATAGTCGAACCGCGCGCGCCGGTTTTCGGCAACGGTCTTCTTCTTGTCGAAGGCGGTGGGAGTCGGGCGGGCCATCTTCGCCGCCATGTAGGGACGGAATGCGCGTTTAGGAAGGGGTTCAGGACAGGCGCGCGTGCCGCACGAAATCGACCTGAATCACTTCCGCTTCCACCTCCCGCACCCGCCCGGCCCGACCGCGCCGGGGCCGCTTGCCGGCCCGGACGGCAGCCCGGGTCAGCAGAAGCGCCGAGCGGGCGACCGCTTCCGCGTTCAGCGAAATGGAATGCCCGTCGGGCAGCAAAAGGCGAACTCCACCCTCGCCGCCGGGCATAACGTGAATGGGGGCTTCAAAAACCCGGTCGCGAAATCCAGCGCTCATGAAGCGTAAACACCAGTTTTCCGCCCGGGGTTCCACCGTCCGTCGCGCCCTTCATTCCACCCGCCCCGCCAGCATGAACGGCAGATTTACGGGCCGTTCAGAGAAGTCCGGCGTGGCCCAGGGCGGCGTCCACCGTCGCCTTCGCCGCATCCCCACAGGGCACCAGCGGAAGGCGCAACTCTTCCCCGAACCAATCCAGCAGCCGTGCCATCGCGTACTTCGCCGGCGCCGGCGAGGCATCGCAGAACATGGCGTTGTGGAGCGGGAACAGCCGGTCGTTCAGCTCGCGGGCACGCACCAAGTCTCCCGCTGCCAGCGCAGCCTGAAATTCGGCGCAGAGCGCCGGCGCGACATTCGCCGTAACCGAAATGCAGCCAACCGCCCCCGCCGCGAAAAACGGGAGGGCGAGACCGTCGTCGCCCGAAAGCTGGCAGAAGTTCGGACCGATCCCGAGGCGGTGCTCGGTCACCCGGTTGAGATCGGCCGCGGCATCCTTGATGCCCACGATATTCCGCGGATAGCGCCGCGCCAGCTCAATCACCGTGGCGGGCTTCAGGTCGGTAACCGTGCGGCCCGGCACGTTGTACAGTATGATCGGCAGGTCGGAATGTTCGGCCAGATAGGAGAAGTGGGCCAGAAGGCCCTCCTGGCTCGGCCGGTTGTAATAGGGCGCCACGACCAGTGCCGCGGCGACTCCGCACTTGGCCGAGAAATTCATGTGCAGCAGCGCGTTCATCGTGTCGTTGCTGCCGCAGCCGGCAATGACGGGCACCCGGCCTGCCGCCTGCTCGATGCAGACTTCGATGACCCGATGGTGCTCGGCATTGGACAGCGTGGAGTTCTCCCCGGTGGTGCCGCACGGCACCAGGGCGGCAGAACCGCTCTCGATCTGCCAGTCTACCAGCCGGCGAAAAGCCTTCTCGTCGAACGCTCCGTCGCGAAAAGGCGTTACCAGGGCCGGAATCGAACCGGAAAACATGGACACATTCCCTGCTTTTGCCCCATTTACCCGATAGCTCCTGTGGACGGGAGCATCGGCCCATGGGGCCATGTGATATATGGCGCCTGATAAGGAGCGTTGGGCGAATGTCTAGGGTGGTCCGCAAGGCCGTGGCTGCGTCCCTGCTGGTTTTCGTAGCGCTGGAAGGTCCGGCCTCGTCGCAGAGCGTCTCGATCCCGGTGGTCCAGCCGCTCCCGGCGCAGGCCAACGCCGTCGGGGGCCCCGGCCAGACCGCTGGCCAAAGCTATGCCATCCCGACGAGCGGGGAAGGGTCGGAGTGGGATCGCGCGCGGGCCCAGCTGCGGACGACCGCGGCCTCTCCTGCCGCCGAGGCCATTGCGCGCTGGAAGACCTTGTCCAGCTACGACAACCTAGCCTTTACCGACTATTCTCGCTTCCTGCTGAGTTACCCCGGCTACCCGGACGAGGACCGCCTTCGTCGCAACGCGGAAAAGGCGCTGGACCGCGGGGCCGCGTCCCCTGGGGAGATCGCCGCCTATTTCGACCGCGTCGCGCCGCTGACCAATCCGGCCCGCGCCCAGTACGCGCTGGCCCTGTCCGCGCTCGGGCGAAGCGATGCCGTCACCCAGGCCCTGGCCGCGTGGCGCGGCGGCACGATGAGCGACAGTGCCGAACCCGCGATTCAAGGTCTCGTCGCGGGACGCGCGACGCAGGCCGACCAGGATGCCCGGATGGATGCCCTGCTCTGGGCCGGGGCGACCCAGCAGGCGCAGCGCCAGATCGCTGCTGTTTCCCCGGCACGGCGGGACATCTTCGCATTGCGCCTTGCCGCCATCGGCGGGAGCGACCCGGCGGCGCAGGGGCTGGTCGTCCCCACCTGGGCGAGCAGCGATCCCGGCTATCTCTATAATCGCGCGCGCCAGCTGGTCTCATCCGGCCGCTCCGGCGAAGCGGCGCAGCTTCTGGCCGGACGCGGCAAGCTGGCCGCCCTGCCGCTCGATCCCGAAAAGTGGGTCTCGCTCCAGTTGGCCGCCGCCCGCGGCGCCGACGCGGCCAGCGCGGCACGCATCGCGGGGATGATCGACGATGCCTTCGCGCCGGGGACCGAAATAGCCAAGGCGAGCTTTAAGCTGCGCGACGATTACACCGCGCTGATGTGGCTCGGCGGCACCAGATCGCTGTGGAGCCTGTCCAGCCCGCGGATCGCGGCGCCGCTGTTCTGGCGCTACGGGACGGCCGCAAAGACCCCGCAGACGCGAGCCAAGGGGTATTACTGGGCCGGCCGTGCCCTGGCCCAGGCGGGCGACACTGCTGCCGCCAACCGGTACTTCGAACAGGCGGCGAGCTATCCCGACCAGTTCTACGGCCTGCTGGCGCTGGAGCGGCTTGGCCGCCCCGTGCCCCAGTTTGCCGCCAGCGCTGCGGTTTCCCCCACCCCGGCGCAGCGCCAGACCTTCCTCTCGCGCCCGATTGCCAGCGCGGTGCGCGAGGTTGCACGCGAGAGTGACTGGCCCACGGCAGTGCGATTCTTCCGGGAAATCGCCAACCAGGCCGAGACCCCGGCCGACCACCAGATCGTTGCCGACATGGCGCGCGAACTCGGCCGCCGTGACCTTGGCGTAATCCTCGGCCAGGCGGCCGGGGCTGACGGCATCCGTGATTTCCAGCACGTTGCCTTCCCGCTGATCCCGACCCCGACCGGGACTGACTGGACCATGGTCCACGCGATCAGCCGGCAGGAAAGCCAGTTCGCGCAGAACGCCGTGAGTCACGCCGGCGCCCGCGGCCTGATGCAGCTGATGCCACGCACGGCAGCCGAGCAGGCCGGCAAGATCGGGCTCGCCTTTTCATCATCGGCGCTGATGGACGAGCCGGGCTACAACCTGAAGATCGGCGACGCCTTCTTCGGGCGAATGATGCGCTATTACGGCGGGTCCTACCCGCTTGCGGTGGCCGCCTATAACGCGGGGCCCGGCAACGTGAACAAGTGGCTGCGCGCCAATGGCGATCCGCGAACCGGCGCCGTCGACTGGATTGACTGGCTGGAGCGGATCCCGATCTCGGAAACGCGCAACTACGTCCAGCGGGTGCTGGAGAACGCAGTCGTCTACGAGGCGATGAATCCGGAAAAGGCAAGCTATCGCGGCGCCAATCCGCTCAGCCATTTCCTGGGTAAAGCGGGCGCAGGATAACGCTTAGGGCCCGTACCGACCTAATCCTGTCGGTTCGCCAGCAAGGCCTGTTCGCGGGCTTGCTCCCCGGCGATGCGGCGTGCGCGCGCATCGGCAATGGTGGTCTCGCGCCGGGCAAGAGCTTCCCATGCAGCGCCCGCGTTCAGGTATTTTTCCCGCAACATTGGCAGGTCGGATTCGGCTGCGGCCTGAGCACACTGTCGCGCCTGATCCGTGTAGAAGTCGCCAGCGACGGTCATGATCTTTCTCCGCAAGTTGTGCCGCGCCGGGCCATGGGGCCCGGAACGGCGGAGGATTCAGCCGAGGATCGCAAGGACCTCGGCACGCAATTGGCGGGGGCTGAGCAGGCTGGTGCCGCATTCCGGGGCGGTGGCCCGGGCCGCACGGTGGTCATGGCGGTGCTCATGCCCGCGAGCCGGCCCCCTGCCCGGGCGCCGGCGTATCGTAAATTCGGTTGTCATTGGTATCCTTAACGCGCGAGGCGCGATTTGGTTCGTGTGGGTTGTGCTGAATGGTATGCTGCAAGTGCCGGATAGTTCGCCGGTGATCGCCCGCGCGGAATTGCGGCGGGGCGGAAAAGGCAGGCTTCAACGCAACTGAAAGTGGGGATGCCAACGCCCCTTTTCAACCGCGTCCCCGTTGCCGGGCCATCCGCGTGCCGGATATGGAGCAAGCATGAAGCCTGACGGACCGCCGATTACCCCAGCCGGGTTTGCCGCCCTGCGCGCCCGCTACGACCACCTGCTCGGAACCGAGCGCCCGGCGATAGTCGAGGTCGTCTCCTTGGCGGCGGGCAATGGCGATCGCAGCGAGAACGGTGACTATCTCTACGGCCGCAAGCGGATGCGCGAGATCGACCGGGAGCTGGCCTACCTCGCCCGGCGGATGAAGGCCATACGAGTGATCGATCCGGCCCGGCAGGCGGACACGGCCCGCGTCTGGTTCGGCGCCACCGTGACCATCGCCGACGAGGACGATAACCAGCGGACGGTAACGCTCGTCGGTGATGACGAGCAGGATGCGGGCAAGGCCCTGATCGGCTGGTCCGCCCCGCTCGCCCGGGCTCTGCGCGGCGCGGCGGTGGGCGATCTGCGCCGCGTCCTGCTTCCGGGCGGCGAGAAGGAATGGGAGGTGCTGGCGATCTCCTACCCGCTCCCCGCCTAGGGAAAGCCCCTAAGGCGCCGGCATCGCGGGGCTAACCACACCTGTGCCATGCCCACCCGGCAATCGCACGCGGGGCAGGGATATGGAACAGCAGGATCTCATCGTCGTCGGCAGCGGACCGGCCGGGCGTCGCGCCGCGGTCCAGGCCGCCAAGCTCGGCCGCCGCGTGCTGGTCATCGAGGGCGGTCGCCGTGTCGGCGGGGTTTCGGTCCACACCGGCACGATCCCGTCGAAGACCCTGCGCGAGACCGCGCTCAACCTCTCCGGCTGGCGCGAGCGCGGGTTCTACGGCAGCTCCTACCGCGTGAAGGAGGTGATCTGCGGCGAAGATCTCGGCATGCGGCTGGGCAAGACGCTGGAGCATGAAGTGGCCGTGCTGGAGCACCAGTTCACCCGCAACAACGTCCGCTGCATGGCGGGCATGGCCCGGTTCACCGGCCCGCACGAGCTTGCCGTGAGCGGGGAAGACGGCGCCGAACAGATCGTCTCGGCCGAAAAGATCCTGATCGCGGTCGGCACCGAGCCGTTCCGGCCTGCCGATATTCCCTTTGACGGCTTTCACGTGGTGGACAGCGACGCAATCGTCAGCGCCCCGCGCGTGCCGCGCAGCCTTACCGTGGTCGGCGCCGGCGTGATCGGCCTTGAATACGCGACCATTTTCTCCGCGCTCGACGTGCCCGTCACCCTGGTCGAGCCGCGCGAGACCTTCCTCGATTTCGTCGACCGGGAAATCATCAACGAATTCATTCACATCCTGCGCGACCGGGGCATGGCCATGCGGCTCGGCAGCGCGGTCGACCGGATCGAACGCGGACCGGACGGCTGGCCGGTCACCTGGCTGGCCGACGGGCGCCGGATCCGCTCGGACATGGTGCTCTTCGCCGCAGGACGACAGGGCGCGACCGCAGCGCTGGACCTTGACCGGTGCGGCCTTGCCGTGGACCATCGCGGGCGAATCACAGTCAATCCCGACACCTTCCAGACCGCAGTGCCGCACATCTATGCCGCTGGCGACGTGATCGGCTTTCCCAGCCTTGCCTCGACCTCGATGGAACAGGGCCGAATCGCCGCCTGCCACGCCTTCGGCCTGCCCGTGCCGCCCGCCCCCAAGTACTTCCCCTATGGGATCTATGCCGTGCCCGAGATCAGCACGGTCGGCCTCAACGAGGAGGAAGCCCGCCAGCGCGGCATCGGCTACGAGGTCGGCATTGCCCGCTTCCGGGAAACCAGCCGGGGCCACATCATGGGGCTCCATTCGGGCATGATGAAGCTGCTGTTCTCGCTGCGCACTCACCGCCTGCTCGGCGTGCACATCATCGGCGAAGGCGCGACCGAACTGATCCACATCGGCCAGGCCGTCCTCAACCTCAGGGGAACGCTCGAATACTTCATCGAGAACACCTTCAATTATCCGACCCTTGCCGAGGCTTACAAGGTCGCGGCCCTGGACGCCTGGAACCGAATGCCCCCGGCCGTGGCGCCGTGCGACGATCCCGCCGAGACAGCGACTGCCGAAGCCGCCGAATAGGTAGGACTACGCAGGACTGGTCAACGTCGCCACAACCACGAAGGGTTAGGGAATGCATGGGTTCGCGCCACGAGAAACTCGCCTCGGACGATAAACTTGATGTTCAAATTCCTCTCCAAGTCTTCCACCGCAGAAGGCGCCATTGCCTCATCTCCAGCAGATCCGGCGCAACCCGGCCGGTCCGCCCGGCAGGAGCTTCTGGCGACGATTTCCACGTTCCTGATCACCCATGACCTCGACGTGACGCCGGCCAACCTCTCCCTGGCCTACGCCGCCTTCTCCGGCGCGGACCTTGATCTTGGCCGGCGCATCACCGCGCGGGAGATTTCAGGAGAGGACATTACCCAGGCCTGGCTCGACAAGCAGCGGCCTGCCGATCCCGACGAGGCAGAGGCCGCCGAGCGTGCCGAGGCCGAGGCCATGATGATCCGCCTCGATTCCTCGCTCGCCACCTTCGCTGCGGCGACCTCGCGGGCCGAAGGTGCAACCGCGGCCTATGGAGCATCGCTCACGCAGGAAGTCGGCCGGATCTCTGATCCCGCGACAGCGGGTGACATCGTGGCGAACCTGGTGGACATCACCCGCGCCATGATCGAACGCACCCGCGACATCGAACAGGAGATGAAGAAGTCCTCGCAAGAGGCTGACAGTCTTCGGCAAAGTCTCGAGCGGGCCCGGCGCGATGCGGAGATCGACCATCTCACCGGCCTGCCCAACCGCCGCGCCTTCGAAGGCGTGCTGGAACGCGAATACCGCGCCGCCCAGCTGGACATAGACTTGCTCTCGGTCGCCTTCTGCGACATCGACCACTTCAAGCAGGTCAATGACGTGCACGGACACGAGACGGGGGATCGGGTAATCCAGGCGATCGGCCAGGTCCTCGCCCGCATCTCGGACGATCGCTGCCACGTTGCCCGCCACGGCGGGGAGGAGTTCGTCGTCCTGCTGCGCGGGCGGAGCGTGGACGAGGCCAAGGCCATCCTCGACTCAGCGCGGGAACAGCTCTCCGAACGGCGCTTCGTCAACCGCGTTACCGATGAGGCGATCGGCCGGATTACTTTTTCGGGCGGAGTCGCCAACGTGTTCGCCTCGTCCGATCCGCGCGATGCTCTGGCTGCCGCGGACGAAGCGCTTTACCGGGCCAAGGCGGAAGGGCGGAACCGGATCTGCATCGCCAACCCCTAACGCCCGGCCATGCCGGAGGACGCGGGCCAAATCGTCGCGACGCCTGGCCTCGCCCAGCGGGAAGGATTTCCCACAAGGCAGGCCACCCGCCGCACAGTCGAGCGAACCTCCGCCCCGAATTGGTGCCGCACCGAGATCGCGATGCACCGCGTGCCGAAGCGTTCGGGCCGGCATAGGCGCGGTTTGCGAACCGGATCGTCCCGTGGCGCGTGACCCGGCAGATCATCTCCAGCTGGCCATCAAGAATGTCTCGCAGGAGATGGTCTGCTCCACGATGCCCCCGATCGCCTTGCGTCGCATCTACGCCACCTGACGCACCGCGCGGCAAAATCGCTTGATGCGGGCGCCCCACTTGCCGGATAGCCGGACCATGTCCGCTGCCCGCCATATCTGCCACCCTGCCCGGCTTCTGCTCGGCTGCGCGCTTGCATGTACTTTGCTCTGCTCGACCCAGCCCGCCGTTGCGCGTGACGGCCTGGGCATTTTCGGTAGCTGGGCCGCCTTCCGCGATCCGGCCGTGCCGCGCTGCTACGCCATCGCCATGGCTCAGCCCTCGCCTTTCGCGCGGACGTTCCAACCCTATGCTGTCATTGGCACCTGGCCTCGGCGGGGCGCGCGCGGACAGCTTCACCTGCGCCTGTCGCGGCGGACGGCCCCTCAGGCCAGGGTCATCCTGCGAATCGGTGCCCAGCATTTCATCCTGGTCGCCGGCCAGGCCGACGCCTGGGCCGCCGACTCCTCGGCCGACGCCGCCATCGTTGCCGCGATGCGCTCGGCCACGGCGATGACTGTCTCTTCGCGCGACGATCACGGGCGGCCCTTCGGCAATACCTATGACCTTGCCGGCGCGGCCACGGCCATGGACACGGCCACTCTGGCCTGTGCACGGCTCTAGGATTCCGCCCCGATTGCGCCTATATGCGCGGCCTCCATGGCCCACACTGAACTCATGCCGATCCCCGGTCACATCGACCCGGTCCCCGTCCCGCGCCCCGGCCTTGTCGGCGGCGTTACCGCGCGTGCCGATGGCCGGATCGACCTGACCGGCCTTCCCCGCCAGCGGATCGCGGCCCTGTTCGGCGACGCCGGGCTCGATGCCAAGGCGGCCAAGCTTCGCGCCAAGCAGGTGTTCCACTGGATCTACCACCGCGGCGTGACCGGGTTCGACGCGATGACCGACATCGCCAAGACCATGCGGCCATGGCTGGCCGAACGCTTCGTCATCGGACGGCCTGAAATCGTGCTCGCCCAGCATTCGCAGGACGGCACCCGCAAGTGGCTGCTGAAGACGGCCGACGGCCATGAGTTCGAAATGGTCTTCATCCCCGACGCAGACCGGGGCACGCTCTGCGTCTCGTCGCAGGTCGGGTGCACGCTGAACTGCCGCTTCTGTCACACCGGCACGATGCGGCTGGTCCGCAACCTGACGCCGGGCGAGATCGTCGGCCAGGTCATGCTCGCCCGCGATGCGCTGGGGGAATGGCCGCGCGGCGGCGGCACCATGGCCGGGCTGGACGAGGAGGAGGACGAACAGTCCTACACCTCCGACGGGCGCCTGCTGACCAACATCGTGATGATGGGCATGGGCGAGCCGCTCTACAACTTCGAGAACGTGCGCGACGCGTTGAAGATCGTGATGGACGGCGATGGCCTTGCCCTGTCCAAGCGGCGCATCACCCTGTCAACCAGCGGCGTCGTGCCGATGATGGCGAAGTGCGGCGAGGAAATCGGCGTCAACCTTGCCGTCTCGCTCCACGCAGTATCGAAGGACGTGCGCGACGAGATCGTGCCGATCAACCGCAAGTATGGCCTGGAAGAACTGCTCAAGGCCTGCGCCGACTATCCGGGGGCAAGCAACGCGCGGCGGATCACCTTCGAATACGTGATGCTGAAGGACAAGAACGACAGCGACGAGGACGCGCGCGAGCTGGTCCGCCTGATCAAGCAATACAAGCTGCCCGCCAAGGTCAACCTTATCCCGTTCAATCCGTGGCCGGGGGCGATCTACGAATGCTCCACCCCCGAGCGGATCCGACGGTTCTCGGAAATCGTCTTCGAAGGCGGAATCTCCGCCCCCGTCCGCACGCCCCGCGGGCGTGACATCGATGCGGCCTGCGGCCAGTTGAAGACTGCGGCGCAGAAGATGAGCCGGGCCGAGCTGGACCGGCTGGCCGAGGAGAAACAGGCCGCGCTGGGCTGAGAAACCGCGCCCATCCGGTCTGCGTTGGCGAAAATCGGATGCAGGGTGCCCTCACGCCCACGGCGTCAACCGTGCCCCCAGTGCCACAGCCCGCACCACGCCGCCGATCCACAGGTCGCCGCGCGCATCCTTGCGGACCAGAATCCGCCCGTCAGCGCCGACCTTCCGCCCCTGCGCGACAACGTAATCCCCATCGGCCAGACCCGCGCCGAACAGATACTGGGCCGCCGCCGCGTTGAGGCTGCCGGTCGCTGGGTCCTCGCACAGTCGGCCGGTCGCATCGGCGAAGAATGCACGCAGCTCCCAGGCCACCCGCCCGCCATCGCTGCGGCGGGCAATCAGGCCGATATCGGTCGGCACCGTGGCCCGGGCAATCGGCTCCGCATCCAGCAGATCTTCCAGCGTGGCCAGGTGAAGCAGCTTCCACCCCGGTCCGTTGCTGGCGTGAACTGCCGCGACAACTGCCCCGGCCTGCACGCCCGCTATCCGGATCGCCTCTGCCCTTTCCTCTTCGGACAGCGCCCCCCAGCGCACCAGCGGCGGCGCCTTGAACGAAAGCGAGCCCACCTCGCGCCGGACTTCAACCAGTCCGATCCCGCATTCCTGGATAATCATCCCGGGGTGGCGCGGCTCACCCCCGGCGGCCAGCCAGGCGAAGGCGCTGCCCAGCGTCGGGTGCCCGGCGAAGGGCAGTTCGCCCGCCGGATAGAAGATCCGCACCCGGTAGTCGGCGGCCGGGTCGGTCGGAGGCAGGAGGTAGGCCATTTCCGACAAGCCCAGCCAGCGGGTCAGGGCCAGCATCTGGTCGTCCGAAAGGTCCGCACCGCCGTGAACCACGGCCAGCGGGTTGCCGCTCTGCGCTCCGTTTGCAAATACGTCGACAAGGTCCAGTCTCATCACATCTTGGTGCCACGGGCGACCGGATTTCGGAACCCCTTCCCGGCCCGGACCGTTCGACGCTACGCAGGGTCCACCACCCGAAAGGACATGTCATGAAGAAGGCCATCATCGCAGCGACGATCGCCGCCGTCGCGCTTCCCGCCGCCCCGGTGCTGGGCGATCCGCCGCCCTGGGCCCCGGCTCACGGCCGCCGCGCGCATGACCAGGCACGGATCTACGATCAGTATGGCCGCTATTCTGCGCCGCACCGTCTCGGTCGTGACGACTATGTCTGGCGGGGCCGCGACGGGCGCTATTACTGCCGGCGCGACAATGGCACGACCGGACTGGTGGTCGGCGCGGCGCTTGGGGGGCTGCTGGGCAATCAGATCGCCGGTCGCGGGGATCGCACCCTCGGCACCATCCTTGGGGCGGCCGGAGGCGGCCTGCTTGGCCGGGAACTCGATCGCGGCAACGTTCGCTGCCGTTGACCGCGAAGCCCGGGGCGGCATCCGCATCGCCCCGGGCCGGGCCGATCAGCGCGAAAAAGCGCTGGAAAGGCGGAAGGTGGCCTGCGCCGCCGCGCCGTTCACGTAACGCACCCGGTACAGGGTGGCGGACGAAAATGTCCCGGTGAGGCGGGCCATCACCTGGGCCGCGCTGTTTGCCGCCACCGCCTGGCTAAGCACTGGCTGGTAGGTTGCGCCGGTGTCCAGCGACTGCTCGACGAACAGGGTGCCCGCCTGATCGGCATAGGCAATCGCGTGGAAATAGGCATATTGCGAGGCCGAGGTGAGCACGCGACCGGTCCCGGTGAACGTAGCCGATGCCGCCAGCGCCGTGGTCGAATCGGTATAGCCCGTGCCGACGTTGGACAATACGTTCGGCGTCCCGGTGATCGAAACGGTGCCGAGCGCCGATGCGCCGCCCGCCAGTGAGACACCGGTGACGGGCGGCGCCTGCCGCTTCTGAGCCAAAGTCAGCGCCACGGTGCCGCTGGTGTAGGTCGAAACGCGGGCCCGGACATAGGCTGCGGTTGTCGCAAACCCATAGATCCCCGCCGCCGTCGTGGTCAGCACTGGCGAAGCGTTCGCCGCTGCCAGCGAGACGACCGGAAGCGCGATCCAGGTCGCGTTGTCGTTCGACTGCTCGTAGGTGACCGTGCAGGTGGTCCCGGCGTTCGTCACATGGAACGATCCTCCGACGAAGCCGGTGTTCGGCACCGACACCAGCACCGAGGCCGCCGAGACGGAGCCGCTGGTGCGCAGCCCATCAGTCACCGCGTCGGGCGCCGTGCCCACCGGCGTCGCCCGGAGCTGGGTGTCCGTCAGGCCCGCAAAGGAGGCCATGCTGACTGCCACCGGAGCGGCCCGCAGCTGCGTATCGGTCAGACCGCCGAACGACGACAGCGATACCGACACAGGACTGGCGCGCAGCTGCGTATCGGTGAGCCCGGCGAAGGCGGCCATGCTGACCGGGACCGGCGTTGCGCGGAGCTGGTCGTCGGTCAGCCCCCCGAAGGTTGATAGGCTGACCGGGACGGGCGCGGCGCGCAATTGCGCGTCGGAGAGGCCGGAAAAGCCCGAAACACTCACGGGGAGCGGGCTGGCCCGCAGCTGGGTATCGGTCAGGCCAAGGAACGAGGTCAGGTTGACCGATAGCGGCGCGGCCCGCAGCTGGGCGTCGGTCAGCCCGCCGCCGCCCTGCCCGCCCACGCTGACAGGGATCGGATTGTCCGTCGTGACGAGTTGAACCGAACCGTCGGGGTTTGTGTAAGCCAGAGCGGAAGCGGTGGTGAAACCGGCAGGAAACTGGATTTGGGGGGAAGGCATGGCGGGATCTCCTCAGGCGCGATTCGCCCGTGATCGCCGTTTTGGATTGTGTAGGAAACTATTTTTACCATTTTGGTTATCGCAGCCACTTCCGCGCCCGCCCCGTTTGTGCTTCTATGCCTTGATGAATCGTCCGCACATTCTCGTTACCGGCGGAGCCAAGCGGATCGGCTCGCTGGTCTGCCGGGCCTTTGCGGCAGCCGGCTGGCACGTCATCATTCACTATGGCACCTCACGTCCGGCTGCAGAGGATCTTGCCGCCACGCTCCCCAGCGCCGAAACCCTGCAGTGCGATTTGGCCGATCCGGATGCCGCCGAAGAAATGGTGTGCACCCTGGCCGCGCGGCTCGAAGATTGGCGGGTTCTGGTCAATTCGGCCGCCGTGTTCGAGTTCGACGGGGCTGACCGGATCGACCCCGGAGTCTTCGCGCGGGCCATGGCCGTTAACGCGCAAAGCCCCGCCCGGATGGCCCAGGCCTACTTGCGCGAGGGCCGCTCGCGCGCCGGCCGCTGCGTAATCGATTTCCTCGACCAGAAGCTGGAGAACATCAATCCGGACTTCTTCTCCTACACCATGGCCAAGGCCGCCTTTGCGGCGGCCACGCGGATGCAGGCCATGGCGGCAGTGCGGCCGGAAGACCGGGTCTACGGTATAGCCCCGGGCGCCATGATGCCCAGCTTCGACCAGAACCCGGACGAGCACGAGGTCAGCGGCCGGATGAACCTGCTCGGTCGCCTCACGGCTCCTGAGGAACTGGCCGAGGCCGCATTGTTCCTTGCAGAGGGGTCACTGGCCAGCGGGCAGGTCCTCTACGTGGATTCCGGCCAGCACCTCCTATCTCAGCCGCGCGATGTCCTGTATCTTGCACGGGAGGCGACGACACGCTCCGGCTGAACCTGCTGGGAACAAGGTGCCACCTCGCGGGTTCCTCCGGATACGGGGAGGTCCATGTGCATGTGGTTACTCGACAAGATGCTCCGCGCCCTCATCCGGCAGGGCGGGCTTATCGTCACCGACCATGACGGCAAAACCTACACTTACGGGGATCCCCTGGCCGACCCGGTCCGCATCCGCCTCACCCGCAAGGGAACGGCCTGGCGGATCGCGCGCGACCCGCGGCTGGGCGCTGGCGAAGCCTACATGGACGGCGAATTGCTGGTCGAGCCACCGTGCGACGTGCGCGATCTGGTTCTGCTGGTCATGGGCAACGGTGCCCTTGCCGGCCGGGAGGTTGACGCTCCCAGCCCGATGCGCCGCGGGCTCGACCAGGTGCTGTGGCGGATGGACCAGTTCAACCACCGCGCCCGCGCCAGCCGCAACGTGCGACACCACTACGATCTCACGCGCCAGTTCTACGAGCTGTTCCTTGACGAGGACCGTCAGTACACGATGGCCTACTGGCGCTCGCCCGAGGAGACGCTTGAAGAGGCGCAGCGCGACAAGAAGGCCCTGATCGCCGCCAAGCTCCGCCTTGGCCCCAGGCCGGACGGCAGCCCGATGCGCGTGCTGGACATCGGCTGCGGCTGGGGCGGCCTCGCGCTCTATCTGAACCGGCACTACGGCTGCGAGGTGCTGGGCGTCAGCCTCGCCCCAGACCAGGTCCGCTTCGCGCAGGAGCGGGCGGCGGCCGCCGGCGTTTCCGATAAGGTCCGCTTCGAGCTGATCGACTACCGCGACGTGAAGGGCACGTTTGACCGGATCACCAGCGTCGGCATGATCGAGCACGTCGGGGCGCGCCATTTCGGCGAATACTTCGCGCGGACCAACGAGTTGCTCGCCGACGACGGGATAATGCTCACGCACACGATCGGCCGCACCGGCCGGCCCGGCCGGACCGACGCCTGGACCCGCAAGCACATCTTCCCGGGCGGTTACATCCCGGCGATGAGCGAACTTGTCCGCGCGGTTGAGAACACCGGCTGGCAGCTCGGCGACGTGGAGATCCTGCGCTACCACTATGCCCACACCCTGCACGAATGGTACACGCGCACCACGGCGCACGAGGCAGAGATCACCGCGCTTTACGATGCGCGGCTGTTCCGCATGTGGCAGTTCTACCTTGCCGGCGCCGAGCAGGCCTTCCGCTTCGACGCGATGGTCAACTTCCACCTGCAGACGGTGAAGCGCCAGTCGGTCCTGCCGATGACGCGGGACTATATCGCGACGGAGGCCGCCCGGCTGATGGCCGCCGAGCCGGCGCCGGAATGGCACCTGGCGCAGGCCGCGGAATAGGGCGCGTCCCGGTCAACGGTTGCGAACCGTCCCCCCACCTGTTAGGCGCGCGCGCTAAATTCCATCCCCTCGCGCGGAGCCCGTTCATGTCCGATATCAAGAAGGTCGTCCTCGCCTATTCGGGGGGCCTCGATACTTCGGTGATCCTCAAGTGGCTGCAGGTGACCTACAACTGCGAGGTGGTGACCTTCACCGCCGATCTCGGCCAGGGCGAGGAGCTGGAGCCGGCGCGAGCCAAGGCCAAGCTGATGGGCCTGCCCGACAGCAACATCTACATCGACGACCTGCGCGAGGAGTTCGTGCGCGACTTCGTCTTCCCGATGATGCGCGCCAACGCCCGGTATGAGGGTGACTACCTGCTGGGCACCTCGATCGCCCGGCCGCTGATCTCCAAGCGGCTGATCGAGATCGCCCACGAGACCGGCGCCGATGCCGTCGCTCACGGTGCCACCGGCAAGGGCAACGACCAGGTCCGCTTCGAACTGTCGGCCTATGCGCTCGACCCGAACATCAAGGTCATCGCCCCGTGGCGCGAGTGGGACCTGACCAGCCGCACCGCCCTGATCGCCTGGGCCGAGGCGCACCAGATCCCCGTGCCCAAGGACAAGCGCGGCGAAAGCCCCTTCTCCACCGACGCGAACCTCCTTCACACCTCGTCCGAGGGCAAGGTGCTGGAAGATCCGTGGGAGGAAACCCCCGACTACGTCTATTCGCGGACCGACAATCCGGAGGATGCGCCCGACCAGCCCGAATACATCACGATCGATTTCGAGCGTGGTGACGGCGTTGCGCTGAACGGCAAGGCCATGTCCCCCGCCACGCTCCTTGCTGCGCTGAACGATCTTGGCCGCAAGCACGGCATCGGCCGGCTGGACCTCGTCGAGAACCGCTTCGTCGGGATGAAGAGCCGCGGCATGTACGAGACGCCGGGCGGCGAAATCTATGCCCGTGCCCACCGCGGAATCGAACAGATCACACTGGATCGCGGCGCGGCGCATCTGAAGGACGAGCTGATGCCGAAGTACGCGGAGCTCATCTACAACGGGTTCTGGTTCGCGCCCGAACGCGAGATGCTGCAGGCCGCGATCGACCTCAGCCAGGAAAAGGTCTCCGGCACGGTCCGCCTCAAGCTCTACAAGGGCAGTGCCGCCGTGGTCGGCCGACGCAGCCCCAACTCGCTCTATTCGGAGCGGCACGTGACCTTCGAGGACGACGCGGGCGCATATGACCAGAAAGATGCGGCAGGGTTCATCAAGCTGAACGCGCTGCGCCTGCGGTTGCTCGCCCAGCGCGACCGCTGAAATCGTGAAAAACCGCGCCCTTTGACGGGGGCTTCCGATTCTGTCCACCGCTTGGACGCACTTATCCACCAGTGCGGCGTGGGGCTGTGGATAATTTGCTTGAACGACTCGGCGGGTGGGCGCAGCCTCTGTCTATCGGAACGCGGGATTAATTGGCGGAAAGATGCGGGAAACCGCTGAAATCCAATTGTTTTTCGCGCGGGAAGAGACGGCGGCAAAGCCCGCAGCAGCAACGGAAAACACGCCCGGACCCGATCTTTGGAAAAGGACCGAGCGAACCGAAGGTGCAGTGAGCGGCTTACCGACGGATGACCGCTTTCGCGGCCGGAACTCACAATGCGAAGGGTCGCAACGAAACGCCTCTCACGAGGCCGATCGGATCGATCAGTCGGGTGACGAAGAGCCACGGAAACGATCACGGAACCGCCAGGCGTCCGGCGACGGTGCGAGAGGTTGCCATACGGCAATTCTTTCCCGCATCCCAGCCACGCCTGACGGGACCGGACGCCAGGCCAGGGATCAGGGGGACGCAGCGGCCCGGCCGCCTGCACTCACAGGTTACCGCCCGGCGGGCACCCTTCGGGTTGCCGGATCCAGGTTGCCGGAAAGGCTGGTACCTTCGGGTGCCCGCTGGATCGGCGCCGTGATCCACCGGACAGGAGCGTGACAGCAACGCTGCGGGGAAGGCAGCAGCAAGGCCGGCCGAAACCGAGGCGAGCCCGATGCGACGAGCATCGCGATGCAAGGCACCCCCCGGTGCATTCCTCGGGGCGCTCGGGAGCATCACAGCGGCGGCCGAACCTCTTGAAAGCCCGTGTCTGCCAGACCGTGAGCAGGCACAGGTCCGGGAAAGGCGCGATGGTCGGTACAAGGTGCGCGGGGCTCACTCCTCACGCACCGTGTCCAGCCATGCAGCGCACAACCGAAACGGAGCCCTCGGAACGGCGGGCGAGAATGGGGCTGGCGGTAACGCCGGCCCCATTTGTCGTCAGGCCAGGGGCCTGGACGGCCTCAATCAGAACGCCGCCTCGTCCAGCGCCATCATCGCACCCTTGCCCGCCTTGATCGCCAGGAAGCAGGCGGTGGCCTGCGGCAGGACGCGCTCGAAGAAGAAGGTCGCGGTCTTAAGCTTGGCATCATAGAACGCCGCGTCCTCGGCGCCCTCAGCCAGCTTCCCGACCGAAATCTTCGCTGCCTTGGCAAAGCAGTAGGCCATGGCGACGAGGCCCATCAGCCGCAGGTACTCGGTCGCCGCAGCCCCGGCCTCCTCCGGGTCCTTCATGCCCTTCTGCGCAATGGTCGCGCTTGACAGCTGCAGCGCGCCGAAAGCCTGCTGCAAGGCCGCTACCATCGGCTTGAGCGGCCCATCGCCTCCGTTCTCCTCAATGAACTGCGACACCGGGTGGAACAGCGAGCGGAGATAGCGCCCCGTGTGGGCCGGCAGCTTCCGCCCCACGAGGTCGAGCGCCTGGATGCCGTTGGTCCCTTCGTAGATCATCGCGATCCGGGCATCGCGGGCGTACTGCTCCACTCCGCTTTCGCGGATATAACCGTGCCCGCCGTAGACCTGCACCGCAAGGTTGGCGCTCTCGAAACCGAGGTCGGTGAACAGGGCCTTCACCACCGGCGTCATCAGCGCCACGAAGTCTCCGGCGCGCTGGCGCACTTCGGGATCGTCGGTGTGCTTTTCCGCATCAAGCGCGCGCGAAACCCAGCCGGACAGGGCGCGGCACCCTTCGTTGTAGGCCCGCATGGTCATCAGCATCCGCCGCACGTCGGGGTGGACGATGATCGGATCGGCGGCAAGGTCGGGCCGCTTCGGGCCGGACAACGACCGGCCCTGGAGGCGGTCCTTCGCGTACCACACGGCAGACTGGTAGGCCGCCTCGCCGATGCCGAGACCCTGCACCCCCACCGAAACGCGTTCGGTGTTCATCATCGTGAACATGGCCTCCAGCCCGCGGTTGGGCTCACCGACCATCCAGCCGACCGATTCCTCGAAGTTCATCTGGCAGGTGGCCGAGGCCTTGATCCCCATCTTGTGCTCGATCGCCTGGCAGCGCACTCCATTGGACGGCCCCGGCGTCCCGTCGTCCCTGGGCAGGAACTTGGGGACGATGAACAGGCTGATCCCCTTCACCCCCGGTGGGGCGTCGGGCAACCGGGCCAGGACGAGGTGGACGATGTTCTCGGTCAGGTCATGCTCGCCGGCCGAGATGAAGATCTTGGATCCGGTGACCTTGAAGCTGCCGTCGTCCTGCGGCACCGCGCGGGTGCGCAACATGCCCAGGTCCGTGCCGCAATGCGGTTCGGTCAGGCACATCGTGCCGGACCATTGCCCGCTCACCAGCTTGGGCATGAACCGCTGCTTCAGTTCCTGCGATCCGTGGCCTTCCAGCGCGGTGGTCGCGCCGTGGGTCAGGCCGGGATAGAGGCTGAACGCAACGTTGGTCGCGCAGATCATCTCCTCGACCAGCTTGTTGAGCGCCTCGGGCAGGCCCTGCCCACCCCACTCCTGCGGCGAAGCGAGCGCGGCCCAGCCGCCGTCCACGAACTGCTGGTAAGCCTCCTTGAACCCGACCGGTGTCCGCACGGCGCCGTTCTCGTAGTGGCAGCCCTCCTCGTCGCCGCTGCGATTGAGGGGCAGCAGCACCTCGCGGCAGACCTTGGCCGCCTCTTCCAGCACGGCGTCGGACAGGTCCGGCGTGAACTCGGCCAGCGCCGCGATGTCGCCGAAGCCGTCACCTTGGTGCAACTCGTTGAGAACGAAGCGCATGTCGCGCAGGGGTGCATCGTAGACTTGCATCGCTCTTCTCCACGCCGCTTCAGTTGCGCAGCGGCTTTCCGGTTTCCAGCATCTGATCGACCCGCGCCTGGGTCCGCGGTTCGCGCACCAGGCTCATGAAGGCCTGCCGCTCCAGCGCCAGCAGGTCCTGCTCGGTGACGACGTCGACCGGGTCCGCATCGCCACCGGTCAGGACCGTCGCCAGCCGCTCGGAGACGACCATGTCATAATCGGTGGCCAGCCCGCGCGCGTGGAACCCTTCGGCCGCAAGCTTCAGCGCGGCCTGCCCCGTCGCGCCGGGCAGGTGGTACTCGGGCGGGGCTGGCGGCTGGTAGCCGTCGACCAGCGCCAGCGCCGTGGCCTTGGCATCGGCCAGCAGGCGATCGCGGTTCATCGTCACCCCGTCGGATGGGCGCAGGAAGCCAAGCTCCCGCGCTTCGGCGGCAGATTTCGAAACGGTCGCCGTGGAAACCGTCTCGAACACCTTGGCCACGGCCGGCATCGGCCCCCTGGGTAGGGCCGGGTTCTTGCGCCAGCGGTCCAGCATCTCGCCGCAACCGCCCCAGCCCGGCACGAGGCCGACGCCGCATTCGACAAGGCCAATGTAGCTTTCGGCGTGGGCCTGGATCGCATCGGCGTGGAGCAGGATCTCGCACCCTCCGCCCAGCGCCAGCCCGGCCGGAGCGCCGACCACCGGGAAGGGCGCATATTTCAGCGCCTTGTAGGCCTGCTGCCCGCCGGCGACCAGCTTCTCGATTTCGCCCCAGGCCGCGATGTTGACCGCGAAGATCGCCAGGCCAAGGTTGGCCCCGGCCGAAAAGTTCGCGCCTTCGTTGTAGACGACCAGCGCCTTGAAGCGTTCGGTCACCAGCGGGATCGCCTTGCCGATCAGCGCCATGACATCGCCGTCGAGCGCGTTCATCTTGCCGGTGAACTCCAGCGCGGCCACCCCGTCGCCCACGTCCCACAGCGCGGCCGAGCCGTTCCTCAGCAGCGGCTCGGAGGCGAGCTTCGCGTCCTCCAGCAGCAACACGCCTTCAGGCCGGACCAGATCGTGGTACTCTCCGTCGGTGCCAAGAAACTGGCGCCGCCCGTTCTCCACCCGGTAGAAACTGCGCTCTCCGGCAAGGGTCAACAGCGCCGGCACTGCAAGGCCCTCCACTCGCAACCGTTCCGCCAGCTTCGCCGCGCCGATCCGGTCGATCAGCTCGAACGGGCCCCAGGTCCAGTTGTACCCCAGCTTCATCGCCGCATCGACCGCCGCCACGTCGTCGGCAATCGCCGGGACGAGGCTCGCGGCATAGGCCAGCGTCGCCCCGAGCACGGCCCAGGCATAGGCCCCGGTCGTGCCGGGCAGTGCCAGCAAAGCTGCAATGTCGCCGCTCCCGGCCTTGCCGGGGAGCTTGGCCGCGGCAATCACCGGCCGGTATTCGCCGCTTGCAAGGTCGATCGCTTCCTTGCGCTTTCCGGCCTCGCGGTTGATCCGGTAGAACCCGCCCTTGCCCTTGCGGCCGGTATAGCCGTCGGCGATCATCTTTTCGATCAGCGGCGCGGTCCGGGCGATCGCCTGGTAGGCATCGTCCTTGGGCAGGGTGCTGGTCAGGCTCGCCTGCAGGTGCGGCAGCAGGTCGATGCCAACGAGGTCGACCAGCCCGAAGATGCCGGTCTTGGGCACGCCCATCGGCCGCCCGGCGATGGCATCGGCCTCCTCCACCGTGAGGCCGAGATCGAAGGCGGCGTTGAGCCCGGCCTGGATCCAGAAGGTGCCGATGCGGTTGGCGATGAAGCCGGGCGTATCCTTGGCCCGCACCACGCTCTTGCCCAGCGCCCGGTCGGCAAAATCGGCGATCCGCGTCACGGTCGCGGGATCGCTGTCCGGCCCGCCGACCACCTCGATCAACCGCATGTAGCGGGGCGGGTTGAAGAAATGGGTGATGAGGAAATCACGGCGGAACCCCGCCGAACGGCCCTCCACCAGCTGGCCCAGCGGGATCGTGGAGGTGTTGGAGGACACCGCCGCGCCCGCCCGCTTCAGCGGCTCCAGCTTGGCATAAAGCTGCTGCTTGAGATCGAGCCGCTCGATGATCGCCTCGACGATCCAGTCGCATTCGGCCACCCTGGCCAGATCGTCCTCGATGTTGCCGATCTCGATCAGCCGGGCCGCGGCCTTCGACATCAGCGGGGCCGGATCGGTCTTGAGCAGCTTCTCCACCGCGCCCGCCGCCACCGCGTTGCGGTCCGCCGGATCGCGCACGATGTCGAGCAGGAGGACCGGAACGCCGGCATTGGCCACCTGCGCCGCGATCGCTGCGCCCATCGTGCCGGCACCGATCACGCAGACCTTGCCGACGCCATGGTTGTTCGCCGCGGCCATCACACCGCCTCCAGCACGGTGGCAATGCCCTGCCCACCACCGATGCACTGGGTGGCAAGCGCATAGGTGCCGCCCTCGCGCTTCAGCAGGGCCGCCGCCTTGCCGACGATGCGCGCCCCGGTTGCGCCCAGCGGATGGCCGATGGCGATCGCCCCGCCGTCTAGGTTGATCCGCGCCGGATCCAGCCCCAGATCCCGTATGCAGGCGAGCGACTGGCTGGCGAAGGCCTCGTTCAGTTCGATCACGTCAAGCTGGTCCACCCCGATTCCGGCGCGCGACAGCGCCTTGCGGCTGGCCTCGACCGGGCCGATGCCCATGATCTCCGGCGCGCAGCCCGAAATGGCCACGCCCTTCAACCGGGCAAGGATCGGCAGGTTGTGCGCACGGGCATAGTCCTCGCTCGCCACCAGCACGGCGGCCGCGCCGTCGGTCAGCGGCGAAGAGGTGCCGGCGGTTACCGTGCCGGTGGCGCTGAAGGCCGGCTTCAGCGCGGCAAGGCCTTCCGCCGTGGTGTCGGGCCGGGGCGTGCCGTCGGTGGCAACGGTGCCGGCCTTGGTCTCGATCGGCACGATCTCGTCAGCGAGCTTGCCCGCGGCAAGGGCGGCGGCGGCCTTCTGTTGGCTGGCGAGGGCGAAGGCGTCCTGCGCCGCCCGGTCGATCCCGTACTTGCCTGCCACGTTCTCCGCCGTGTCGCCCATGCCGATGTAGGCGGCACTGCGGGCGGCGAGCGCCGGATTGGGCATGGGATTGTAGCCGGACATCGGCACCCGGCTCATCGATTCGATTCCGGCGCAGACGAAGACCTCTCCGGCACCAAGCTGGATCTGCCCGGCGGCATAGTGAACCCCGCTCATGGAAGAGCCGCAGAACCGGTTCATCGTGATCCCGCCGACCGTCAGCGGTAGGTCAGCCAGCAGGCCGACCATCCGCGCGACGTTCAGCCCCTGCTCGCCCTCGGGAAAGGCGCAACCCATCACCACGTCCTCGATATCCGCGGGGTTCACGCCGGTACGCTCCACCAGCGCGCGAATCACGGCAGCGGCAAGATCGTCCGGCCGGACCCGCGCCAGGGCGCCCTTGCCGGCGGGGTGGAACGGAGACCGGGCATAGCCGGCGATGACCACGTTGCGCATCTGGAACCTCTCACTTTGCCTTCCGGCATAATGCACGAAACGCACTTTCGCTTGCACGTTCCCTATAGGTGCATTAGTTTACGTAAACGTCAAGTGGCAATGGTGGACTGAAGCGAACGGACATGACGGATGACGGCGGCGATCCGATGAACCCGGCCCCCGGGGATTCCCTCATGGGCATCCAGCAGGCCGCCGCCCTGCTCGGCGTCACGCACCGCACCTTGCGTTTTTATGAGGACGAAGGGCTGATCGATCCCCAGCGCGCAGGGACAACGCGGATCTACTCGCGGCGCGAGATCGCCCGAATGCAAGTTATCTTGCGCGGCAAACGGCTGGGCTTTTCGATCAAGGACATCCGCGAATACCTCAATCTCTACGACGCCGATCCGGAACACGCCGGCCAAACCGCCGTCCTGCTGGACCGCGCCCGCGCGCGCCTGACGGATCTGGAGCAACAGCGCCACGCGCTGGACCAGACCATCGGCGAACTGGAGGATATCGTGCGCGAATGCGAACAGCGGCTGGCGAAGATCGGAAAGGCCTGAGCAGCTTTCCGAACCCTGGCCCAGCCGTGTTCACCCCCCGCGCAGCAGCTTCACGCCATAGTCGCGCTCGAACAGGTACAGCAGCAACCGGATCGCCTCGCCTCGCGGGCCGGTGAGGCCGCCGTCGCGCTCGATCAGCAGGCGCGCATCGTCATGGGCCAGCGGCAGCAGGGCGGAAATCTGCTCCAGCGTCGCGATGCGAAAGGCCGTCTCGCCGGACTGGCGGGTGCCCAGCAATTCGCCGCCGCCGCGCAGTTCGAGATCCTCTTCGGCAATGCGGAACCCGTCCTGGGTCTCGCGCATCAGGGCAAGTCGCTTGCGGCCGGTTTCCGACAAGGCCTCGCCCCGCAGCAGGAGGCAGGTCGACTTGCCCGTCCCGCGCCCGACCCGGCCGCGCAGCTGGTGCAGCTGGGCCAGTCCGAACCGCTCGGCCTGTTCGATCACCATCAGCGTGGCGCTGGGCACGTCGACGCCCACCTCGATTACCGTCGTCGCTACCAGCAGCCGCGCCTCGCCTGCGGCGAAACGTTCCATCGCCGCGTCCTTCACCTCGGGCCGGAGCTGGCCGTGGACCAGTACTGCCTGGTCCCCGAAATGGGCCTGGAGCTCGGCAAAGCGCGCCTCGGCGGCGGCAATGTCGGCGGTCTCGCTCTCGCGCACCATCGGGCAGACCCAGTAGGCCTGGTGCCCGCTTTCAAGGTGCCGCGCCAGCGCAGCCACGACATCGCCGATGCGCTCCACCGCCACGACGCGGGTATCGATCGGCTGGCGGCCGGGCGGCATCTCGTCCAGGCGCGAGACGTCCATCTCGCCATATTGGGCGAGGGTCAGCGTCCGCGGGATCGGCGTTGCCGTCATCGCCAGGCAATGCGGCGTGCGACGGCCCTTCTGGCTCAGCATCAGCCGCTGGCCGACCCCGAAGCGGTGCTGCTCGTCGATCACCACCAGCGCGAGGTTGCGGTAGGCCACGGTGTCCTGGAAAATCGCATGAGTGCCGACGCAGATGTGGATCGATCCGTCGAGCAGGCCCATCAGGATCGATTCCCGCGCCCGGCCCTTGTCCCTCCCGGTCAGCAGGGCGATGGTCACCCCGGTCCCGGCGGCCATCCGCGTAAGGGTCGCATGGTGCTGGCGGGCAAGGATCTCGGTCGGCGCGAGCAAGGCGGCCTGGGCCCCCGCCTCGACCGCGATCAGCATCGCCTCCAGCGCGACCACGGTCTTGCCCGAACCGACGTCACCCTGCAGCAGGCGCAGCATCGGCGCGGTCTGGGCAAGGTCCGCCTCGATCTCGGCAATGGCGCGCTGCTGCGCCCCGGTCAGGCCGAACGGCAGGGCGAGCTTCTGCCGCAGCGCGCCGTCGCCCCGCAGCGGCGTGCCCTGCTGCGCCCGGTTGGCGCTGCGCACCAGCATCAGCGCAAGGCTGTTGGCCAGCAGCTCGTCATAGGCCAGCCGGTCCCGGGCCAGCCGGTGTTCGCCCCGGTGCGCCTCGCGCAGCGCCTCGGCCCAGCGCGGCCAGCCCATCTTGGCGAGGAGCCCCGGCTCGATCCATTCGGGCAGGTCCGGCAGGTGTTCCAGCGCCTGAGCGGCAAGGGCCGCGATCCGGCCCTGGGTCAACCCCTCCGACAGCGGATAGACCGGCTCGCACAGCGTGCCGAGCGCGCCGGCGCCCTGTTCGGCCACGTGATCGGGGTGCACGATCTGCAGCATCTGCCCGTATTGGTCGAGCCGGCCGGCGATCCACCGCCGCTCGCCCAGCGGAAGCTGCTTCTTCGCCCAGCCTGCGTTGCGGCCAAAATAGGTCAGCGCACAGATGTTGCCGGCCGCATCCTCGGCCAGCACCTGGAACGGCGCCCGCGGCGATCCGCCTGAACGGTATTCGCGCGGGGTCAGCGCGATGACGATCTGCTCTCCCGCGCTGGCCTCGTCGAGATCGGCGATCGCCCGGCGCTCCACGAAGCGGTCCGGCAGGTGATAGGCCAGGTCCTTGGTGCGCGTCAGGCCCAGCCGTTCGAGCGGGCGCTTCAGCCCCGGCCCCACGCCCTTGAGGCTGGCCGTCTCGACGAACAGGGGGTTGAGCCGTTCGGGGCGCATCGCCCGGTTCATAGTGGCTCGCGGCAAAATGGCCAGATCGCCGCACCCATGGCCACGCAGTGCGGTGGATCCGCACGACATTTGATGCAGCGCATGGTTCGCCGTGGCATAAGGGCGCAAGGGTGGGTCATAACAAGGAGAGCCCCATGCTTCTGCCCCACGGTACGGTCATCGCCATTGTCGACGGCCAGCACTTCGAACTGTTCCGCAACGCCGGAAACGAAGCCCATGCCGAACTGGCGCCCCTGCCCATGCCCACGCTGGACAGCCACAACCGTTCGGGCACCGGCCAGCACTCCCATCCGGGAAATCATGCCGATTCAGACGTTTCGGAAGGCGCCCATGCGATCGCCGCAGTGGAATGGCTGAATGCGCAGGTCCTCGGCCACAAGATCGACAATCTCATCGTGATCGCCCCGCCGCGAACCCTTGGAGAAATGCGCCGACACTACCACAAGCAGACCGAAGGCGTGCTGCTGCGCGAAGTTGTCAGGGAACTGTCGGGCCGCAAGGCGCCCGACGTACTGGCCGCGCTGAGGGCCTGAACGTTCGGGCGCGGCGCACCGGTTGATCTCCGACGCCGCATGGCCTAGCGGGCCTCCCATGGACGATGCCCGCCTCAAACGCCTGCACTTCCGCGCGTGGCATCGCGGCACGCGCGAGGCCGACTACATGATCGGCTGCTACTTCGATCGCTTCCACGCGGAATGGGGCGAGGCCGAACTGGTCTGGTTCGAGACGCTGATCGACGAGGAAGACGTCGACATCCTCGGCTGGGCGCTCGGCACGCTCAGCGTCCCCGACGAATACGCGGGGCCGATGATGGAGCGGATGAAGCGCCTCGATTACGTCGACATTCCGCGGTGACCCGGGAACTGGCGTTCGGCGCCGCGCCTTTGCTGCTCTGAACCTTCTCCATGCCCGACATTGCCCGCATCCTTTCCGCCGCCACCCCGCTGACCCTCGCCGCTGTCGCGCGCGGGGCGCAGCCGCTGATCCTTGCCGACCTGGCACGGGCGGCGCGGGGCACTGGCGCGGGTGGCCGGGCCGTGTTCGTCGCACCGGACGAAGGCGCGATGCGCGCCATTGCCGAAGCCGCGGCCTTCTTCGCGCCGGAGCTCGACGTCGTCGAGTTCCCGGCGTGGGACTGCCTGCCCTATGACCGGGCGAGCCCCGCCCTCTCGGTCAGCGCGCGGCGGCTGGCGGCGCTTTACCGGCTCCAGCTGAGCACCGGCAAGCCGCAGCTGCTGGTCACGACGATCAACGCGCTCCTCCAGCGCGTGCTCACCCCGTTCCGCATCCGCGAGTCGGTGCGCGAACTGCGTCCCGGCATGGAGATCGGGCGGGAGAGCCTGGTCGCCCTGCTCCAGCGGCAGGGCTATTCGCGGACCGACACCGTCGTCGATGCCGGCGAATATGCGGTGCGCGGCTCGCTGTTCGATATCTACCCCTCCGGCCTCGATCAGGGCCTGCGGCTCGATTTCTTCGGCGACGAACTGGAAACGCTGCGCCTGTTCGATCCCGCCACCCAGCGCTCGATCGGCGAGGTCCCGGCCCATCTCCTGCTCCCCGCGAGCGAGGCCCTGCTCGATGATGCGACGATCAAGCGCTTCCGCACCCGCTACCGCGAAAGCTTTGGCGCCAATGCCACGGAAGACCCGCTTTACCAGGCGGTCAGCGATGGGCGCCGGCTCGCCGGGATGGAGCACTGGCTGCCCCTTCTCGAAGAGCGGATGGCCACCCTGTTCGACCACCTCGGCAAGGGCGATCTCATCGCGATGGACAGCGCCGCGCTCGGCGCCGCGGACGAGCGGCTGGGCGACATTGCCGACTACCACGCCAGCCGCCGCGAAACCGCCGGCAAGGCCGCCGGCTCCTACCGCCCCCTCGCCCCCGACGCGCTCTACCTGACCCGCGCCGAACTGGACGAGCGCCTCTCCGGCTGGCCTGTCCACCGCACCGAGATCTTCGCCCAGCCCGAAGCCCCGGGCATCGTTGACTTCGGCTTCGGCTCGGGCCGGGACTTCGCCCCCGAACGCGCCCGGGGAGACAACGTCTACGAGGCCGCCGCCCGCTATCTCACCGGCCAGGCCAAACAGGGCCGCAAGGCGATCATCGCCGCCTACACCCTCGGCAGCCGCGCCCGCCTCGCCTCGATCCTCGGCGAGGCGGCCCAGCCAGTCCCCGCCCTGGCCGACACCTGGCAGGAGGCCCTCGGCCTTGCCGCAAAAGGCGTGCCGGTGGCCCTCGTCCTGCCGCTCGAAACGGGCTTTTCCGGCGAAGGGCTGGAGGTCGTCACCGAACAGGACATCCTGGGTGACCGGCTGGTGCGCCGCAAGAAGCGCAAGAAGGGCGCCGACGCGTTCCTTGCAGAACTGGCCGCCCTCTCGCCAGGCGACCTCGTCGTCCACATGGACCACGGCATCGGCCGCTATGAAGGGCTGCAGTCAGTCCCCGTGGGAGACAGCCCGCACGACTGCGTGATGCTGGTCTACGCCGGAGGCGACAAGCTCTACATCCCGGTCGAGAACATCGACGTCCTCTCCCGCTACGGCAGCGACAGCGAACTGGTCGCGCTGGACAAGCTGGGCGGCGAGGCCTGGCAGAAGCGCCGCGCCCGGCTCAAGGAGCGGATCCGCGAAATCGCTCACGAACTGCTCAAGGTCGCCGCCCAGCGCGCCCTGCGGCAGGCCCCGGCCGTCGTGCCGGACGAACACTCCTACGGCCCCTTCGTCGACCGTTTCCCCTGGGACGAGACAGAGGACCAGGAGCGCGCGATCGACGACGTGCTGGAAGATCTTGCCGCCGGCCGCCCGATGGACCGGCTGGTCTGTGGCGACGTCGGCTTCGGCAAGACCGAGGTCGCCCTGCGCGCCGCCTTTGTCGCGGCGATGGGCGGGGAACAGGTGGCGATCGTCGCGCCCACCACTCTGCTGGCCCGCCAGCACTACACCAATTTCAGGGAACGCTTCGCCGGCTTCCCGCTCGAGGTCGGCCGGCTCTCCCGGCTGGTCCCCGACAAGGAGGCCAGGGCCACGCGCGAAGGCCTTGCCGAAGGCAAGGTCGATGTCGTCGTCGGCACTCACGCGATCCTTTCCAAGACGGTGAAGTTCAAGCGCCTCGGCCTTGTTATCGTTGATGAAGAGCAGCGCTTCGGCGTCACTCACAAGGAAAAGCTCAAGCAGCTGCGCGCCGACGTTCACGTCCTCACCCTCACCGCCACACCGATTCCGCGCACGCTGCAGATGGCCATGTCCGGCCTGCGCGAACTGTCCACCATCCAGACCCCGCCGGTCGATCGCCTCGCCGTGCGCACCTACGTGATGGAATGGGACGACATGGTGATGCGCGAGGCCCTGCTGCGCGAACACCACCGCGGCGGGCAGAGCTTCATCATCGTCCCGCGCATCGCCGACATGCCCGAGGTCGAGGAGTGGCTGCGCAAGACCGTGCCCGAGGTCCGCTTCATCACCGCCCATGGCCAGATGAGCGCTGGCGAGGTGGAAGAGCGGATGAGCGCCTTCTACGAAAAGCAGTACGAGGTCCTGCTCAGCACGACGATCGTCGAAAGCGGGCTCGACATTCCGAGCGCCAACACGATCATCATCCACCGCGCCGACCGCTTCGGCCTTGCGCAGCTCTACCAGCTGCGCGGGCGGGTCGGCCGGTCCAAGTTGCGCGCCTATGCCTATCTCACCACCCCGGCCGACACCCAGCTGTCGGAAGTGGCGGAAAAGCGGCTGAAGGTGCTCGGCGATCTCGACAGCCTCGGCGCCGGGTTTCAGCTAGCCAGCCACGATCTCGACATCCGCGGCGCCGGCAACCTCCTGGGCGACGAACAGTCCGGCCACATCCGCGAGGTCGGCTTCGAGCTCTACCAGTCCATGCTGGAAGACGCGATCCTGGCCGCCAAGGCCGGCGAGATCGGGCTGGAGAAGGAACGCTCGCGCCTGTCGCCGCAGATCACGGTCGATGCCCCGATCATGATCCCGGAAGACTATGTGCCGGACCTTGCCGTGCGCATGGCGCTCTACCGTCGCCTCAACGACGCCGACGATCAGCAGGAGATCGAAAGCCTCTCGGCCGAAATGATCGACCGCTTCGGCCCCCTCCCCGCGCCGACCGCCAACCTTGTCCGCCTGATCGAGATCAAGCGCCAGGCGATCGAGGCCAACATCGCCAAGATCGACGTCGGCGCCAAGGGCACGCTCGTCACCTTCCACGAGGATCGCTTCCCCGATCCCGCCGGGCTGATCTCCTATGTCCAGCGGCTTGAAGGCACGGTGAAGCTGCGGCCCGACAACCGCCTCGTCGTCAACCGCGCGTGGGGCGATCCCAAGGCGCGGCTCAACGGGCTGTTCCAGCTGACCAAGGGCCTTGCCACTATCGCCCGCAAGGCGAAGTAGCGCATTAGCCATTTGTTTGGGCGCGCCTGCTAGGGCGGTGCCATGGCCAGCGCCGCCGCTTGTTCCCCTCTCCGGGCCGCCCCTCTGCCTGCCCCAGCGGCCAGTGCGGAGCCAGCCCGCCTCGTGCTGCGCGACTGGCGCCGACTGGATGCGGCCGACCTCGCGCGCTGGGAGGCACTGGCGGGCGCTGCCGGCGAACCCAACCCGTTCTTCGAGCCGTGGTATCTCCTCGCCTCGCTTCGTGCCTTCGATCCTGCCGGGGACATCGCGCTGGCGGTTATGGCATCGGGCGACAGATGGCTGGGCGCCCTGCCACTGTTTCGCCGCAGCCGCTATTATGGCTGGCCGGTGCCGCACTGGACGGGCTGGCTCCACGCCAACGCTTTCCTCGGCGCGCCGCTGATTGCCCCAGGCCATGAGGCCGAGTTCTGGCGCCGCCTGCTGGCCGTGGTGGACAAGGCCAGCGGCCCGGCCCTGTTCCTCCATCTGCCCGCCCTGCCGCTGGCCGGCCCGGCCCATGCTGCGCTGCTCGAAACGGCCGCGCAAGAACCCCGCCCCTGCGGCCTCGTCCACCGCGAGGAGCGCGCCCTTCTCGCCTCCGGTCTTTCGCCGGAGGCCTATCTCGAGGCATCGCTCAGCGGCAAGAAACGCAAGGAACTGCGCCGCCAGTATGCGCGCCTCGGCGAACTGGGCACGCTGGCCGTCTCGCGCCAGACTGACGCCGAAGACCTTGCCGGCTGGACCCAACGCTTCCTCGCGCTCGAGGCGGCCGGGTGGAAGGGACGCAACGGCTCAGCCCTCGCCTGCGCGCCGGAAACCGCCCGCCTGTTCACCGAAACCCTTGCTGGCGCGGCGCGGGCCGGCAAGCTCGAACGCCTGTCCCTGCTCGTCGATGGCAGGCCGGTCGCCATGCTCGCCACGTTCCTCAGCCCGCCCGGCGCCTTCGCCTACAAGACCGCCTTCGATGAAAGCCTCGCCCGATTTTCCCCCGGCGTCCTCCTCCAGCGCGAGAACCTTGCCCTGCTGGAGCGTCCCGACATCGCCTGGTGCGACAGCTGCGCAGGGGCCGACCATCCGATGATCGACCACTTCTGGCGCGAACGCCGCGCCGTTGGCCGCCTTTCGGTTGGCATCGGCGGCACCCTGCGGCGCCGTGCCTTCGCCCTGCTCCTCGCGGCCGAGCTGCGCCGCCACCCCACGGGGATTGACCCATGAGCGTATTCGATCCTGAAGCGCGCAAGCGCTTCGCCGCGCACTATCCGGAACAGCCGCACAGGTTGAACCACAATCTCGGCGAGCATCCCCTGCTCGAACTGGAAGCGCTCGCCGCGCTGGCCGAGCGGCTGCCGGCAGGCTCGGTCGAATACAACTTCGCCGACCTGCCCATCGGCATCGACGGCAAGCCCGCGCCCACCGGCATCCCGATCGGCGAGACCATCCGCCGGATCGAGCAGACCGGCTCCTGGGCGGCGCTCAAGAACATCGAGCAGGTGAGCGAATACAGGGCCCTGATCGAGGCCTTGCTGGAGGAGCTGCGTCCCGCGATAGAGGCGCGGACCGGAGCCATGATGAGCCCGCAGGGCTTCGTCTTCATCACCAGCCCGCACGGCATGACGCCCTACCATTTCGACCCGGAGCACAACGTCCTGCTGCAGGTGCGCGGATCCAAGGTGATGACCCAGTTTCCCGCCGGCGATCCGCGCTTCGCGCCCGACGAGGTCCACGAAACCTACCACACCGGCGGCGGCCGCGAACTGACCTGGCGCGACGAACTGCTGTCTGGCGGGACGGAATTCCCGCTCGAACCGGGCGAGGCCCTGTTCGTCCCGGTCATGGCGCCCCACTTCGTCCGCAACGGACCGGCGCCGTCCGTCTCGCTGTCGATCACCTGGCGGTCGGACTGGTCCTTCGCCGAAGCCGACGCGCGGGCCTTCAACGGGATCCTGCGCCGGTTCGGCCTGACGCCCCGCCGCCCCGGCCGCTGGCCGGCCCGCAACCGCGCCAAGGCATTTGCCTGGCGGGCCTGCACTAAACTGAGCGGAAATAGGTAGGCAGACCTGACGGCTACCCCTTCGTCATCTGCATCTTGCCTGCTCGACCGGTACGGCGAAACCGACCCCTTCAGGCCATCGCCAGAACGAGGTTCCTCACCTGCGGATAGATCTGCCGCTCCCACTTGGAGCCGGAGAACACCCCGTAATGCCCGACGCCCGGCTGCAGGTGGTGCCGCTTGAGATGAGGGCGCAGGCTGGAGCACAGCAGGTGCGCCGCCGCAGTCTGGCCCACCGCGCAGATATCGTCGCGTTCGCCTTCGACGGTGAGCAGCGCAGTCCGCTGGATCGCGCTGCAATCCACCACCCGGCCGCGGTGCTTCAGCTCCCCCTTGGCCAGCAGCGCCCGCTGGAACACGACGTCCACCGTCTCGAGGTAGAATTCGGCCGGCAGGTCGAGCACGGCGAAGTACTCTGCGTAGAAGTCCCGGATGCGGTCTGCGTCCGCCTCGTCGCCGTCCGCGATGGTCTGGTACAGGTTGCGGAACTGCTGGACGTGGCGTCCCATGTTCATCGAAACGAATGCGGTGAGCTGGAGAAACCCAGGGTAGACCTTGCGGCCATGCCCGTCCCACGGCCACGGCACCGTGGTGATGAGGTTGGAGCGGAACCAGTCGAGCGTGTGCTGCTGGGCGAGCGTGTTCACCACCGTCGGCGCAACGCGGGTGTCGATCGGGCCGCCCATCAGGGTCATCGTCCGGGGCTGGCACGGGTCCTTGTCCATCGCCATGACCGCCACGGCCGCCAGCGCGGGAACGCAGGGCTGGCATACCGCGATCACGTTGGCCCGAGGCCCCAGCTCGTGCAGGAAGCGGATCACGTAATCGACATAGTTCTCGAAGCCGAAGGAGCCCTCCCCGGCGGGAATGTCGCGCGCGTTCTTCCAGTCGGTTATGTAGACGTCGTGATCGCGCAGCAGGGTCTCGATCGTGTTGCGCAGGAGCGTGGCGAAATGGCCGGACAGCGGGGCCACGACCAGCATCTTGGGTTGGGGCGCCAGCACGTCGTCCTTGGCGAAGTGCAGCAGCTGGCCGAACGGCATGTCCAGCGCCACCTCCTCGCGCACGGACACCGTCCGGTTGCCGCAGACCACGCTGTCGATCCCGTAGGCGGGCCGGTCCGCCGTGATGCGGGCGCGCAGGAACACCTCGTTGAGGCCGGTCAGCCGCCGCAGCCACGGCCCCGGCTTGCCCCGGCCAGCCCGCTCTACAAGCCCCACTGCCGTCGATGCGCCGAAGCGGGCCGGGCCCATCAGATCGTCCAGCGCCTGGAAGGCCCGGTAAAGCATGGCGTTCGTTCCTTCCGTCGCCCCGAAGTCCCGATTCGGCTTGGCATGACCCGTCAGGTATGATTTCATGCTGCAGCGCATCATGGCGCAGATCAAGCGTTATTGCCAAGGCGGAGACCTGCCGTGCCGGACGCCCAGTTGACGATCTCCAGCAAGACCTATTCTGCCTGGTCGCTGCGCGGCTGGCTGCTCTGCCGCCTCGCCGGACTTGACGTGGAAGAACGGCAGGTTGCCAACGATGCCGGGAACCGGGCCGAACTGCTGCTGCTGTCGCCCTCGGTCCTGGTCCCGCGCCTCACCCACGGCGATGTGAGCATCTGGGATACGCTCGCCATTGCCGAATACCTGAACGAAACCTTCCCCGAGGCGCAGATGCTGCCCGAGGACAAGGCCGCACGCGCGCTGTGCCGGTCGGTCTCGGGGGAGATCCACTCCGGCTTCACCAACCTCCGCTCGGCCCTGCCGATGAACCTCAAGGTTCGCCACAAGTCCTTTCCGGTCTTCACCGGCGCCCGGCCCGACATCGAACGGATCGAGACGATCTGGCGCGAATGCCTGTCGCGCTATGGCGGCCCGTTCCTGTTCGGCGAACGGCCGACCATCGCCGATGCGATGTACGCCCCGGTTACCCGCCGCTTCATCTCCTACGCCGTGGCGCTCAGCCCGGAGTGCGAGGCCTATTGCCAGACGATCGACAAGTGGGCGCCGATGCGCGAATGGCAGAAGGGCGCCGAGGCTGAACCGGAGGAGATGGAAGAGCTCGAAGTCGAGTTCTGATCCCGCTCACCCTCCCGGGTGATAAAAGTCGTAGATCGCCTGTGCCACCGCCGCCGAAACCCCGGGCGCGCGCTGGAGATCGGCCAGGCTTGCCGCGCGCACCTTGCCCGCCGTGCCGAAGTGCAGCAACAGCGCCCGCTTGCGCGCCGGACCGATGCCGGGGATCTCGTCGAGCGGGCTGGCCGTAATCGCCCGGCTGCGCTTCTCACGGTGCGCGCCGATGGCGAAGCGGTGGACCTCGTCGCGCAGCCGCTGGAGATAGAACAGCACCGGCGAATTGACCGGCAGGGTCTTCTCGCGCCCGTCGGGGAAGTGGAACACCTCGCGCCCCTCGCGGCCATGGTGGGGCCCCTTGGCAATGGCGATCAGCGGCAGGTCCTCCACACCCAGTTCCTCGATGACCTCCCGCACCGCGCTCATCTGCCCTTTGCCGCCGTCGATCAGGACAAGATCTGGCCAGGTGCCGTTGGCGCGCTCGGGATCCTCGCTGACGGCCCGGCCGAAGCGTCGCGCGAACACCTCGCGCATCATCCCGAAATCGTCGTCCGTCCGGGCGGTCCTGATGTTGAACTTGCGGTACTGGTTCCTGACGAACCCCTCCGGTCCGGCGACGACCATCGCGCCCAGTGCATTGGCGCCCTGGATGTGGCTGTTGTCGTAGACCTCGATCCGCTGCGGCACCTCGGCCAGTTCGAAGAACTCGGCCACCTCGCGCAGGGTCTTCGCCTTGGTCCCGCTCTCGGCCAGCCGGCGGTCGAGCGCTTCGGCGGCGTTGCGGCTGGCCTGCTCGATCAACCGCTTGCGGCTGCCGCGCTGCGGCACAGACAGGTCAACCTTGCCCCCCGCCCCCTCACGCAGGGCCTCGGCCAGCAGCTCTCCCTCGGCCAGGGTCCGGTCGACGAGGATGCAGCGCGGCGGTGGCACCTCCTCGTAGAACTGGGCGAGGAACGCGGTCAGCACCTCGCCCTCGTCCAGCCCGTCGGTGTGGCTCGGGAAGAACGCGCGGTGGCCCCAGTTCTGCCCGCCCCGGATGAAGAAGGCCTGGATCGCGATCTGCCCGCCCTTGGCCGCCACGGCGAAGATGTCGGCGTTGCCCAGCCCTTCGGCGTTGATCGCCTGGCTCCCCTGGATGAAGGTCGCGGCGCGCAGCCGATCGCGCAGCATGGCCGCCCGCTCGAAATCCAGACCCTCGGCCGCCGCGGCCATCTGGCTCTCGATCTCGCGCTGCACCGCGCCGGACTTGCCGCCGAGGAAGTCCTTCGCCTGCCGCACCAGCTCGGCATAGCCCGCCTCGTCGATGCGCCCCACGCAGGGGGCCGAACAGCGCTTGATCTGGTAGAGCAGGCAGGGCCGGTCGCGGCGCGAGAAGAACCCGTCGGTGCAGGATCGCAGCAGGAACAGCTTCTGCAACGAATTGATCGTCGTGTTGACCGAACCCGCGCTCGCAAAGGGGCCATAGTAATTGCCCGGCGCCTTGCGCGCGCCGCGATGCTTGGACAGCCGGGGAAAGGCGTGATCCGCGCGCAAGAGGATGAAAGGAAAGCTTTTGTCGTCGCGCAGCAGCACGTTGTACGGCGGCCGGAACCGCTTGATCAGTTGCGCCTCCAGCAGCAGGGCCTCGGCCTCGCTGTTGGTGGTCACGATGGTCATCTCGCGCGTCTGGCTGACCATCCGCTGCAGCCGCAGCGGCAGCCGCTCGACCTGGGTGTAGTTCGCCACCCGGTTGCGCAGGACCCGCGCCTTGCCGACATAGAGCACGTCGCCCCGCGCATCGATCATGCGATAGACGCCGGGCCGGGCCGGCAAGGTCTTCACCGTCTCGCGGATTGCGGCAACGCCCTTCTCAAGGTCCGGCCGGTCCGTTCCGCGCACGGCAAAGGTCGCCCGCTCCTCGTTGAAGCGCTCGGCCCCGGCAGGGCTGTCAGGGGTTCCGGCAGGAGTGCGGGCCATCCCGCCCAGATAGGCAATCGCACCCGCCATGGCGAGAGGGGCGGCGCACGATCCGGCGCGGGATCCCCTACCGAGACGTGTGGGGAACGGGTTCACGCAGAGACGGATAGAAAAAGGGACGCGCGGAGGACAAGATTGGCGGCGAGGCCTCCGCTTCATGGCGGACACCGGGCGACCGGTCAGCAACAGAGCGAAACTCATTGCCTCAGGCGCCTGGGCGCACCGCTTGCCCAAGCTCTCCTAACCTATGCCCAAGCCATTCTCGCTGGCATTCAACGACAGGCCGCGCCATGTGCTCCACCATGAGCAAGGCTGCCCCATCTGCCCCTAAGGCACCGGCACAGGTCGGCACCGTCTACCTGGTCGGCGCCGGCCCCGGCGATCCCGACCTGCTGACCCTGCGCGCCGCCCGCCTGCTGATGAACGCGCGGGTAATCGTGCATGACGGGCTGGTCGAACCCGCGATCCTCGCCATGGCGCCCCGCACCGCGCGGCTGGTCTCGGTCGCCAAGAGCCGCAGCCGCCACACTCTCCCGCAGGACGGGATCAACGCCCTCCTCGTGGAAGAGGCGCTGGCCGGCAACGACGTGATCCGCCTCAAGGGCGGCGATCCCTTCGTCTTCGGGCGTGGCGGGGAAGAGGCGGAGGCCTGCGCCGCCGCCGGTGTCCCGGTGGAGGTCGTCCCCGGCATCAGCGCCGCGCTCGGCGCCGCCGCCGCCGCGCGGATCCCGCTGACTCACCGCGACGCGGCCAGCGTGGTTTCTTTTGTCGCCGGACAGTGTAAGGGCCTGACCGAACAGGACTGGTCGGGTCTTGCCGGCAAGGGCCGCACGCTCGTGATCTACATGGGCGTCGCCACGGCAGAGGCCATTTCGGAGAAGCTGATGGCCGATGGCCTGGCGCCCGACATGCCGGTCGCCGTGATCGAGAACGCGACGCGGCCCGCCATGCGGGTCCTGCGCGGACCGATCGCGGGGCTTGCCGCCCTGGTCGAAGGCCACAAGGTGAAGAGCCCTGCCCTCATCGTCATCGGTGAGGTCGCGGCCCGGAACGAGACGGAACTGCGCACATTCGCGCTGGAGGTTGTGAAGTGAAGATCCTGACGGGCAACGATCTGAAGACCGGGGAAGTAACCTGGTGGACTGGCGAGGGCTGGTCCCTCCACGTGGAAAACGCGGTGGACGTCGGTGAACACGGCGAGGAGATCGCCGCGCGCGAGAACGCCCTGCGCCATGTCGTCGCGCCTTACGTGATCGACGGGCAGCGCACTGCCGACGGCGTCCGCCCGGCCCACATCAAGGATCGCATTCGCGCCCTCGGCCCGACGGTGCGGCTCGATCTGTCGCTCAAGCCCGCAGACCCCGCCGCCGGCTCCTGGGTGATCTGATCATGAACCTCCCTCCCCCCTCCGTGTCGAGCAAACCCAAGACACGGTGGACGAGGGCTCTCGACTTTGGTCGGGGCGAACGGAACTAGGACGTCCTATGTACAAGTATGACACTTACGACCAGCAGATGGTCGACACCCGCGTTGCTGATTTCCGCGACCAGGTCCGCCGCCGTCTCGACGGTTCGATGAGCGAGGAGCAGTTCCGCCCGCTGCGGCTGATGAACGGCCTCTACCTCCAGCTTCACGCCTACATGCTGCGCGTGGCCGTGCCCTACGGCACGCTGAACTCCGCGCAGATGCGGATGCTGGGCGATATCGCCGACAAGTACGATCGCGGCTATGGCCACTTCACCACCCGCCAGAACATCCAGTACAACTGGATCAAGCTGGAAGAGGCACCGGATATCCTGGCCGATCTCGCCAAGGTGGAGATGCATGCGATCCAGACCAGCGGCAACTGCATCCGCAACACCACGTCCGACCATTACGCCGGTGCCGCCGCGGACGAGATCGTCGATCCGCGCCCCTATGCCGAGCTGATCCGCCAGTGGTCCACCTTCCACCCGGAATTCAGCTACCTGCCGCGCAAGTTCAAGATGGCGGTGATCGCCTCCGACACCGATCGGGCGGCCATGCGCCTGCACGACATCGGCATCCAGATCGTCCGCAACGAGGCCGGTGAGCTGGGCGCCGCCTTCTACGTCGGCGGCGGCATGGGCCGCACGCCGCTGATCGCGCCGTGCATCAACGCCTTCGTCCCGATCGACCAGATGATCACCTACTCGGAGGCGTGCCTCAGGGTCTACAACCGCTACGGCCGGCGCGACAACAAGTACAAGGCGCGGATCAAGATCCTCGTCCACGAACTCGGCAAGGACGAATACACCCGCCAGGTGGAGGAAGAGTTCGCTCACCTCCTCACCCTCAATCTCGAGCCGCCGGTGGCCGAGCTGGAGCGGATCAAGGCGCAGTTCGCGGATCCGGCCTTCGAGACCGGCCTTGCCGATACTGTGGACCGTTCGGACCCGGACTTCGCCCTCTGGGTCGATACCAATACCCACGCTCACAAGCAGCCCGGCTATGCCGTCGTCACGATCAGCCTGAAGCCGGTCGGCGGGATCCCGGGCGATGCCACGGGCGAGCAGATCCGCCTGATGGGCGACCTTGCGCGCGAATATTCCTTCGACGAACTGCGCGTGACCCATGCGCAGAACATCGTCCTGCCGCACGTCAGGAAGACCGATCTCCACGCACTCTGGCAAAAGCTGGACGCGGCCGGGCTCGGCACGGCCAATCTTGACCAGATCGGCGATATCATCGCCTGCCCGGGGCTGGACTACTGCTCGCTCGCCAACGCCCGCTCGATCCCCGTCGCGCAGAAGATCGCCCGGCGCTTTGCCGGGCGCGAGCAGGAGATCGGGGAGCTGAAGCTCAAGATCTCGGGCTGCATCAATGCCTGCGGGCACCACCACGCCGGGCACATCGGCATCCTTGGGGTGGACCGTAAGGGTGTTGAAAACTATCAACTTTTGCTCGGCGGTAGCGAAGCGGCGGACACGTCGCTGGGCACGATCACCGGCCCCGGCTTCGACGAGGACGGCATCGTCGACGCCGTGGACCGCGCCACCGGCGTGTACTTGATCAACAAGCTCCCCGGGGAGCGCTTCATCGACACCTACCGCCGCATCGGCATGGCCCCCTTCAAGGACGCCATCTACGCCAAGGAGACCGCATGATGGTCGAGACCCAGTTCCGCTTCCGCTCGGACGAACCGGTCAGCGATCCCGCCGTCACGGTTGACAGCTTCGGCGACCAGACCAACGCCGCCGCCGTCCGCATCGAGCCGGGCGACGATGCCCGCGCGCTGATCCCCCACCTCAGCCGGCTGAAGCTGGTCGAGGTGAACTTCCCCGTGTTCGGCGACGGCCGCGGCTATTCCGCCGCCCGGATCCTGCGCGAGGCGGGCTATGCCGGCGAACTGCGCGCCGTGGGCGACGTGCTGGTCGATCAGCTCGCCTACATGCGCCGCTGCGGGTTCGACAGTTTCGCCCCCGAGCGCGAGCTGAACGCCACGGACGCGGAAGCCGCCATGGCCCGCTATGCCGACGTCTATACCCCCACGGTCGACGGCCGCGCGCCGATCTGGGCCAAGAGGCACCCCCAACATGGTCACAACTAGAACCGTGCCCCAGGAAGGCCGCCGGATCGACCGGATCGACACCGGACCGCGCTTCACCGAAGCGGATGCCGTGCGCCTCAACCGGCTGTTCCGCGGCACCGAGACGACCGACTGGCTCCGCTCCGTCCTGAAGGACCAGCTCGCCGGCGACGTTGCCGTCGTCTCCAGCTTCGGCGCGGAGAGCGCGGTGCTGCTGCACCTCGTCGCCGCGATCGATCCGGCCACCCCGGTCCTGTTCCTCGACACCGGCAAGCACTTCCCCGAAACGCTGGCCTACCGCGATGAACTGGTCGAGCGACTGGGCCTCACCAACCTCGTGATCCTGCGCCCCGATCCGGCGGCCCTTGCCGCCAAGGACGAGAGCGGGCTGCGCTGGTCCTACGACCCGGACGGCTGCTGCGAAATCCGCAAGGTGGAGCCGCTCGCCCGCGCGCTGGAAACCTTCGACGCCTCGATCACGGGTCGCAAGTCGTTCCAGTCGTCCACGCGCGCCAATCTGCCGCGGTTCGAGATGGACAAGTCGGACTCGCAGGGGCGGTTGAAGATCAATCCGCTGATCGACTGGTCGGCGGACGACATCGCCGCCTACTTTGCCGAGCATGACCTTCCGCCCCACCCGCTCGTCGCCGAAGGCTATCCGTCGATCGGCTGCTCGCCCTGCACCAGCAAGGTCGCGCCCGGCGAGGATCCGCGCTCCGGCCGCTGGAAGGGCTGGGACAAGACCGAATGCGGCATCCACCAGCCGGGCGACGACAAGCCGGGCGACGAGGGCGAACTGCCCCCGGGGTTCGATCCGGTATTCTGATCCGCTGTCTGAAGCGAAGGCTGGTCGGAGTTAACTCCGAAACGGCGGTAACAGCGGCCAAGCGGAAGAACGCCTGAGCTAGACCCGTGCCGAGGGAGGCACGGGCTTGGCGAACTACACCGGCACCACCGGGGATGACCTGCTGATCGGTACCACGGCCGACGATTCGTTCAGCCCGCTCACCGGGCGGGACACGGTCATTGGCGGCGGCGGCTTCGACACGCTGCTGCTGAACTGGACCGGCCTGATCATCAACGGCGGGGTCAGCACGCTCTCGGCTGGCCCGGCGGGGACCTTCTCCGGCCTGCTCACGGTGGGCAACGGCGCCTCATTCTCACTCCAGTTCACCGACATCACTCAGCTTAACCTGACCCTGGCAGGTGGCAGCGACACGCTGATCCTCGATGCCGCGCCGCTTGCGGCCGGGGCTGTCCTCGTCGTCAATGGCGGACCGGGGCAGGATCTCCTGAAGGCCGATTTCTCCGCCTTTGCCTCCACCAGCTTCGTGCAAGGCGCCAATTTCCTCATCACCAGCAATCATGGCAGCTTCGCGGGCTTCGAACAGTTTGACCTCACGCTCGGCACGGGGACGAACACCGTCACCCTGCAGGGCGGGGCCGATACGATCCGCTCGACCGGCGGGGTAGACCAGATCGACGGCGGGGCCGGTCGCGACCTGTGGCTGGCGGACTTCTCCACTTGGTCGTCGGCCATATCCTTCGGCTGGGACGGAGACCGCAACCTTGCCGCCGTTTCCAACGGCACCACCGTCCAGCGGGTCGAAGGAGGCAGCATCCTCGGCGGCTCGGGCGACGATGCTTTCTTCCTCAACGGGTCGAACCCCTTCGCCGTGGACGGTGGCGCCGGGCGAGACATGCTGATCTGGGATGAAAGCGGGCTGCTCACCGTGCCCTATTCGGCCATCTTCACCGATGGCGGGTCCGGCACCTTCACCGGAACGATCCGCGGGTCCGCCTTCACCGCCATCGAACAGGTCAACGTCGCCCTTTCGGACGGGGACAACCTGGCCTTCGTCGACACGGCCCCGCTCATGCTCGGCGCAACGATGAACCTCGATGGCGGCGGCGGCCTCGATACGCTGCAGGTCGATTTCTCCGCCTTTGCCAACACCACCTTCGGCCTGGACGAGAGCGGAACCGCAATCACCAGCCATGGCACATACGGCCACTTCGAACAGTTCGCCATGGCGCTGGGTACGGGTGCAAACACGGTCACGTCCGGCCCGGGGGACGATACGATCTATTCGCTGGGCGGGACGGACCAGATTGACGCCGGAGCAGGGTTCGACTTCTGGGGCGGGGACTGGTCCGACCATACCGAACCCCTCTCCTTCAGCTGGAACGGCACGAACGGCAGCGGCTCGCTTACGGGGGGCACGGCCCTTGCCGGGTTCGAGACCGGATACCTCATCGGCGGATCCGGCAACGATACCTTCACCCTCTCCGGCCTCATGCCCTTCGACGTCAGCGGCGGCCCGGGCTTCGACACGCTCGTCCGCAACGACGCCGGGCTGACGGGGGCGAGCACCAACCACCAGATCCTTGCCGGCGGGGCCTGGTTCCTCGGCTGGATCGGCAACGGCCAGTTCGACGGGATCGAGGCCGTTTCCGCAACGTTGGGCATAGCGGACGACACGGTTTTCGTTGATGCCTCCCCGCTGGCGGGCGGGGCCACGCTCAATCTTGACGGGGGCCTTGGAACCGACACCCTGCTGATCGATCTCTCCGCCCTTCCCGGCAGCACCTTCGTGCTTGGAGCGGGAAACACCGTCACCGGCAACCGCGGCCCGCTCGCCGCTTTCGAACGCTTCTCCATCGCCCTTGGGGCCGGGTCCAACACCGTTGTCACTGGATCAGGCAACGACACGATCGAAGCCGCGCTAGGCGGCGCCTCCTCGATCGACGCGGGGGGCGGTGACGATCAGGTCTGGGGCGGTCCGGGCACGCAGACGGTCATCGGCGGAGCGGGGGAAGACCATTTCCACGTCATCGGCCTCGCCGCCGATTTTTCCCTGCTGCGCGATGGAATTGGGGGCTACGTGCTGACCGACCTGAACCTGGGCGATGGCGATCAGGGCACCGATCGGCTCACCGGGGTGGAATGGGTGGATTTCACCGATGGGCCAGTCGCCATGCCCTTCTATGCGGTGGGCGTCACCCTCACCGGCACGACCGGCACCGACACGCTAAGCGGCACGCCCTGGGCCGATACCCTGGTCGGGCTGGCCGGGAACGACGCTCTGGCCGGGGGCGACGGTGACGACACGATCAATCCCGGCGCCGGAAACGACACGATCACGGGCGGCAACGGCGTCGACACTCTGACCTACGAGGATGCCGGTGCCGCGGTGAAGGTCAGTCTCGCCATTGTCGGCAAGGCGCAGGTGACCGGCGGGTCCGGCAACGACTGGCTGGTCGATCCGCTGGAAAACCTCACCGGCTCGGCCTTCGCCGACACCCTCACCGGCAATGCCCTTGCCAATACCATCGTCGGCAATGCCGGCAACGACACTATCGACGGTGGCGCGGGGGCGGACCGGCTTGCAGGCGGGGCAGGGAATGACAGCTATACGGTCGACGATCCCGGCGACATCGTTGTCGAGAATGCCGGAGAAGGCACGGACACCGTGATCGCCAAGACGAACTGGACGCTGGGCGCCAACCTCGAGAACCTCAACCTGTTCGCGGGCACCGCCCCCCTGTCCGGGACCGGAAATGAACTTGGCAACGTGCTGACCGGAAATGCGGGTGCGAACCACCTGTGGGGTCTTGGCGGGAACGACCAGCTGAACGGCGGGGCCGGTGCCGACACGCTGGAGGGCGGACAGGGCAACGACATCTACGTTATCGACTCCGCCGCCGACGTGGTGATCGAGAGGCCGGGCGAAGGAACCGACCAGATCAACGCGTCTGTCAGCTTCGTCCTCCCGTCGGAGGTGGAAAAGCTGGCGCTCACAGGTACGCAGGCGACCGGGGGGACCGGTAATGCCCTTGGCAACACGCTGACCGGCAATGCCGCAGCCAACGTGCTTTCCGGACTTGCCGGCAACGATACGCTCTCGGGCGGCGGCGGCGACGACACTCTGATCGGCGGCGCCGGCGCCGATACTCTCACCGGCGGCGCCGGCAATGACCGCTTCGTGTTCGACCTGCGCGAGACGGCTGCCAACAAGGACACGATCAAGGACTTCGTGCATGGTGCGGACAAGCTGGAATTGACACGTGCGGCCTTCACCGCCTTCGCCGGCGATCCTGCCGGAACGCTTAACCCGGCCGCACTGGCCATAGGCACCACGGCCACCATGTCAGCTCACCACCTGATCTATACACCTTCCACCGGCGCGCTGTTCTATGATCCGGATGGCGTGGGCGGCAGCGCACAGGTGCAGATCGCCGTGCTGTCAACCAAGCCGGTGCTGGACGCCTCCGACATCATCCTGATTTGAGGACGCGGACGCGATTCCGGTCGTTCATAGTCAGGCCCTGTCGCAGCCAAGGACTTTCAGCCGGGCATGGGGCGACGAATTTCACGCGGCCTGCATTCTTCGCCCATCGGAGTACCGAGCGCAGGGCCGCGCAGCGGCCCGAGCAGCCCGTGAATGGTCAGGCCTGCCCGGCGAAGGCGGCAAACTGCCTGGCGGGCATGGGTCTCGCCCGCAAGAATCCTTGCATGATCGCGCAGTTCTCGCGCGCTGCGACGGCGCGTTGCGCCTCGGTCTCGATACCCTCGGCAATCACCTCGAGCCCGAGAGCGCCAGCCATGGCCACGATCCCGCGCAAGACCGCAAGGTCCCGGGGATCGGTTGCGACGCCGTCCACCATGGACCGGTCCAGCTTGAGATAGTGGAGCGGAAGGAGCTTCAGATAGCGGAAGTTGCAGAAGCCCGCGCCGAAATCATCCAGCGCCATCTTCACGCCGCCTTCAGCCAGCCCGGACAGGATCCGCTGTGCCTGGCCGATGTCAACGATCAAGGCCTGTTCGGTGACTTCCAGTGTCAGGCGTTCCGGAGCAAAGCCGCTGGCGCGGATCAGGCTGGCCAGCGTCTCGCCATAGCTGGCGGCGGCAAGATCGGACGAGGTAACGTTGAGCGACAGCCGCAAACCCTCGGGCCAGGACGAAGCCAGGCCCAAGGCGCGGCCGGCAATGTGCCGGGACAGCTGCGCGACATGGTCCGCCCGCTCGGCCAGGGCAAACAGCGCGCCCGCGCCGATCATGCCAAGCCGCGGATGGTTCCATCGCGCCAGGGCCTCGGCGCCCGTAAGCCGGTCACTGCGGAGCGAGAACTGCGGCTGGAACAGGATCTCGATCTCGTCGCGGTCCAGCGCGGAAAGAAGATCGGCTTCCGTCGCGGGCGTGGCGAGGCCGGGGCGGATCTGGACGCCATCAGCCCACAACAGCCGGCCGCCAGTCCTGCGTTCGAGCGCGGCCATGGTCTCGCCAAGCCGCTCGAGCAGGGACTGCCCGCTCTCTCCGGCCACAGCGCGCAGCAGCGCGATACGGGGCGAGAGGCGCAGCGTGGCCGTGCCGCCGGGGATCGGCCGGGCAATGGCTTCGGCCAGCCCTTCGGCCAGAACCTCCCAACGCTCCCGGCTGAGCTGCTCTCGGCTGATGAGCAGGAAGGTTCCTCCGCCCAGGCGGGAGGCGAACCACGGCGCTTCGAACTCGGCACCGGCGAACTGAACCAGTCTGACCGCGGCTTCAGCGATGGCCGCGTCGCCAACGGCTTGGCCATAGGCAAGGTTGATCGCGGGCAGGCGCGAGAGGCGCAGCAGCAGGCCGTGCGGAGGCCGTTCCAACGCCCAGGCATCAAGCCGCCGGCGCATGGCCTCAGGCCCGGGCAGGCCGGTCAGGGCGTCACGGTCCTCGCCCGGCTCAAGTGCTGTCCCCCCCGTCATCTCAACCGCTTTACCGCCCCATCCGTTGCCAAAGCCTCAACCCCCGGTCCTGCCGCAATGGCGCTGCGCGATTGCCAAAGCAGGATCAGCCCCATAGACCGGCCTGATCCTGCCAAGCGAGAGGCGAATGAAGAAAGATCGGGCAAAGTTGGCGCTCGTCGTGTCGGACAGCCTGAAGGCGCAGGCCGGGTCGGCTGCCATGCGCGAATCCCACCCCTGGGTCAGTCCCGAGGAGGCCGACGTGGTCGTCGTGCTGGGCGGCGACGGGTTCCTGCTGCACGTGCTGCACCAGATGCTCGATACCAACACTGTAAAGCCCTGCTACGGGATCAACCTGGGCACGGTCGGTTTCATGCTGAACCGCAACACCTCCTCGCGCACGATAGCCGAACGGGTCGCCCGGGCGCGGGAGATCGAGGTTGTTCCGCTGGAGATGGACGCGATCACCCAGGACGGGGCGCACCACCATTTCTTCGCGATCAACGAAGTTTCGCTGCTGCGCGAAACCCGCCAGTCGGCCAAGCTGGAGGTTTCCATCAACGGCAAGGTCCGGATGCAGGAACTGGCGGGCGACGGAGTGCTGGTCGCAACGCCGGCGGGATCGACGGCCTACAACCTCTCCGCCAACGGACCGATCCTTCCGCTCGGCTCGCGGCTTCTCGCGCTTACACCGATCAGCCCGTTCCGGCCGCGGCGCTGGAAGGGCGCGATCCTGCCGGAAAGCGCACATGTGACCTTCCGCGTGCGCGAGGCGGAAAAGCGCCCGGTAGCGGCGGTGGCGGACCAGAAGGAGGTGCGCGAAGTGGCCGAGGTGCGCATCACCAGCGCTCGCGCGCACAAGCTGACCCTGCTGTTCGATCCCGGAAAGACACTGGAAGAGCGGATCTTCTCCGAACAGTTCACGGTCTGAAAAATGCGACGGCGGGTGCTTGCAAAGCCCCGTCGCACTGCTATAGGCGCACCCCTGCCCCGGGAAACCGGGCTGCTCCCCGATAGCTCAGCGGTAGAGCATTCGACTGTTAATCGAATGGCCGTAGGTTCGAATCCTACTCGGGGAGCCACTTTCCCTTCGCGCCCCGCCGTCCGCCCTGCTTCCGGCCCCCACCTCAGGACCTTTACGGAAACGCGTCCGATCCGGACCGTAAAGATCGGCGTCATTTTCGATATATTACATTTACTTGCTTCGCCGGGTCCAACCAGGCGCGACCGCCTACGTGTAAGTCCTGAGTGCGCGATCAGCCGCGAGTAACCATGCCTCCGCTCAAAGCCATTCCTTGGCGCGGCGGCCTGCCCCTCCGCGTACACCACAGAACATGGAGCGCATGGAAATGACCACCATTCTCGGAACGATGCTGGACGATACTATGACCGGCACCGCCGGCGATGACGCCATCTATGGCAAGGACGGCAATGACACGATTGACGGCAGCTTCGGCAACGATTCGATCTTCGGCGGCCTTGGCAACGACTATATCTTCGGATGGGACGGGGATGACCGGCTGTTCGGCGGCGACGGCGACGATACGATCGTCGGCAATGCCGGCAACGATCTGCTCTCGGGCGGCAACGGCAACGACCAGCTGCTCGGCGGCGATGGGGACGATGGGGACGATGCCCTTTACGGAGCCGACGGCAACGACATTCTCGTGGGCGGCGCCGGAAATGACGGGCTGGCCGGAGGCGCGGGAAATGACACGCTGAGCGGGGGCGACGGGGACGATCAGCTGACCGGCGGTCTCGGCAAGGACGTCCTGCTGGGCGGCGCCGGCGCGAACCAGTTCTTCTGGAACGCTCTCGGCGAATCGGGAGTCGGCGCGGCCAATCGCGACGTGGTGATGGATTTCAAGGTAGGGACGGATTCAATCCATCTCGCCGGCATGGGCATCACCGTCGATCAGATCACCTTCACGTCCATCCTCAACGGCAAGGCCACCATTCTCGGGATCGATACGGATCACAACGGCGTCAACGAATTCGAAGTCCAGTTGAACAACGTGGCGTTCGGAACCCTGCACGCGTCCGATATCGTTCTCTGAGCGGACCGTTGCCCGGCCGTACTCTCTGGTCTTGGCCAGAGAGTACGGCGGATGGAACGGCGCCTGGTTTCGGTGCCCTTGATTCGGTAGTTGCAAACGCCGCAACTGGTTGGCTTCTTTACATTTTGACGGAACCGACAGGAGTCGAAGGGTTAATGCCCCAGGAAGGTGCGTGTAACGCAACTTACTTTAGTTATATATTTTTTCATTTTAACCTAAAAAAACAACGCGTTACCTCTGATACATGTCGGAACACCCGACAAATCTCCACCCCTCGGCATCCGCTCCCTTCAAGTGAGAATGCCGTGTCGCCTGTCCCGCTGAAACAATTTCTGCCCGATGCCACTCCCACCGGGAGAACGGTCAGCGCCGCCGACCTTCTGGCACTTGCCGACCGGTGCGAGCACGCGGGTCCGGCTGAACAGGGCGATCGCTTGCGCGATGCCCTCGACCTTGTCGCCTCGGCCGGTTCTCCCGTTTCCGATCTATGCTGCGACAAGCTCGAACGGGTTCTCGTCTACACGCACCTCGGCGCCTATGAGAGCGCGGTGCTGGCGCTGATGCCAGAGGGCGCAACCTTCACCGGCGCCCGGCTGGAAGACGGTTCCGTGATCGGTCAAGTCGCTCTGGGCGCCGGGACCGGCGCCCACTCCCGGGCAAGCCGCGTCCTCGCCATGGGTTGGCTGGCGGCCCTGCTCCGCACTTTGGCGCGCCAGCCCGTGGGGACGCCGGAACACGGCGAGACACTGCCATGACCCCCCGAGACCTTGCCGCCTATGCGCTCCTGGCGCTTCTTATCCTGGTCGTGACCTGGGGAATCCTCCGCTGGCGGCGGGGGGTCCGGCGGGACCGCCTGATGCGCTGGGGAACCCCGTATGGCCCCGGCCGCGCGCGCCGCCGCGGACGGGGCTAGGGGTGCGCTTCAGGCCGCGGCGCCGTGGCAATGCTTGTACTTGTTGCCGGATCCACAGGGGCACGGCGCATTGCGCGAGATCCCCATGCCGGCATAGGGATCCACGCCTTCCGCCGCCTGCGCGGCGAATGGCGTGACTGTGCCCAACGCGCTCAGCATGGCCTCGGCGCCCGGGACCTGACCGCCTTCAACCTCGCCGGTCAGCGGATCGATGTGGCCTGAGAGGAAGGCTGGGAGATCCGGCAGGGTCTGCTCGGGCTGCTGAAAACGGAAATCCGCCGTACACAGCACGCGGGTCACATCCTCGCGGATCGTCTCAAGCATCTTCTCGAACAGCCCGAACGCCTCCTGCTTGTATTCGTTGATCGGCGTCTTTTGCGCATAGGCGCGCAGGAACACGACCTGGCGCAGCGCATCGAGCGTGGCGAGGTGCTCCTTCCAGTAGTGGTCGAGCCGCTCCAGCAGGATCGACTTTTCAACCATGCGCCAGACTTCCGGCTGATCGGCGGTGCGCTCGGCCATGTGAGCGTCGGCAAGGCCGGCAAGACGCTCCTCGATGCCCTCGGGATCAATCCCGTCCTCGTCCATCCACTGCGCCAGCGGCACCTCGATGCCGATCGTGTCGCGCACGCGGTTGACCAGTCCCTCCACGTCCCACTGCTCAGGATAGGACCCCGGCGGGCAGGCATCGCCCACGATCGCGTTCACCGTATCGTGGCGCATGTCCACGACCACGTCGTCCACGGTCTCGGCGTCCATGATATCGGCACGCTGCTCGTAGATCACCTTGCGCTGGTCGTTCATCACGTCGTCGTATTCGACAACCTGCTTGCGTACGTCGTAGTTGCGCGCCTCAACCTTCTTCTGCGCGGTCTCAATGGCCTTGGACAGCCACTTGGACCCGATCGCCTCGCCGTCGGCAAGGTTGGAATTCATCATGCGCGAGAACAGCGTGTCCGGACCGAAGATGCGCAGCAGGTCATCCTCCAGGCACAGGTAGAACTTGCTCAGGCCGGGGTCGCCCTGGCGTCCCGAACGGCCGCGCAGCTGGTTGTCGATGCGGCGGCTTTCATGCCGCTCCGTCCCGATCACGCAAAGGCCGCCCGCTTCGAGCACCTGGGCCTTTTCGGCCGAAACCTCGTCCTTGATCTTCTGGATCGCCGCGGCTCGCTCGGGCCCCTCCGGCATGTCCTTCAGCTCGTCGTCGATGCGGAATTCCACGTTGCCGCCAAGCTGGATGTCCGTGCCGCGGCCGGCCATGTTGGTGGCAACTGTCACCGCGCCGAGCCGGCCCGCCTGGGCCACGATGTGCGCCTCCATCTCGTGGAAGCGCGCGTTCAGCACGGCGTGCTTCACACCTTCACGGTTCAGGTATTCGCTGAGCAGTTCGGACTTCTCGATCGAAACCGTACCGACCAGCACGGGCTGGCCGATCTGCTGCCGCTCCCGGATCAACCGGGCGATGGCGGCGAACTTGTCGGCCGTGTTCTTGTAGAACTCGTCCTCCTCGTCGATCCGCCGCACCGGGACGTTGGTGGGGATGGTGACGACGTTCATCTTGTAGATGTCGAAGAATTCCGGCGCCTCGGTCGCGGCGGTGCCGGTCATGCCCGAAAGCTTGGGATACATGCGGAAATAGTTCTGGAAGGTGATCGAGGCCATCGTCTGGTTCTCTGGCTCGATCTTCACGCCTTCCTTGGCTTCCACCGCCTGGTGCAACCCGTTCGACCAGCGCCGTCCGTCCATCATGCGGCCGGTAAACTCGTCGATGATGACGATCTTGCCGTCCTTCACCACATAGTCGATATCGCGCTTGAACATGACGTTGGCCTTGAGGGCCTGGTCAAGGTGGTGGACGACCTGGGTGTTCTCGACGTCGTAGAGATTGGAGCCGACGAGGAGGCCCGCCTGCTCCAGCTGGCGCTCGGCCCACTCCACCCCGTCTTCGGTGAGGGTGATGTTCTTGGTCTTTTCGTCCGCTTCATACAGCTCGGCCGGGACCTGCTTCACCACGGCGTCGACCGAGATGTAGAGATCGCTCTTGTCGTCGGTCGGGCCCGAGATGATCAGCGGGGTGCGCGCCTCGTCGATCAGGATCGAATCCACCTCGTCGACGATCGCGTAGTTGAAGGGGCGCTGCACCATCTGCCCGCGCTCGTGCTTCATGTTGTCGCGCAGGTAATCGAAGCCCAGCTCGTTGTTTGTCGCATAGGTGATGTCGGCATTGTAGGCGGCGCGCCGTTCTTCCTCGTCCAGACTCGGGACGATGACGCCCACGGTCAGGCCCAGGAACTGGTGCAGCTGGCCCATCCACTCGGCGTCGCGGCGGGCGAGGTAATCGTTGACCGTGACGACGTGGACGCCCTTGCCCTCGAGCGCATTGAGGTAGGTCGCGGTGGTGGCCACCAGCGTCTTGCCCTCGCCGGTGCGCATTTCCGCGATCTCGCCGCGGTGAAGCACGATGCCGCCGATCATCTGCACGTCGAAGTGGCGCATCCCGAACACCCGCTTCGACGCCTCGCGCACCGTGGCAAAGGCTTCCGGCAGGATATCGTCGAGGTCGGCTCCGCCGGCGAGCTGCTCGCGGAACTTGGCGGTCTGGGCCTTCAGCTGCTCGTCCGAACAGGCCTCCAGCTCGGGCTCATAGGCATTGATCCGCGCGACAAGCTTGTCGAGCTTCTTGACGTAACGTTCGTTGGACGAGCCGAAAACGGCCTTGGCAAGGGCGCCGAGCATGGTGATTTCCTGGATCTGGCACAGGCCGCCGTGGGCGGCCGCAGGGATGGCAAGGTGCGCCGGGCCATACAGGACGCCGGCGGCTTTGAAGAATGTCGAATGCGCGCGGAACTATTCAGCCGCGCGGTCGATCCCGATCCAAACCGTTTTGGCGGCGGCTTCCGGAAAGGTGGACAAACCGGGGGCGGCAAGCGTCAGCCGCGCGGAAAACGCAGCCGGACGAACGCTGAACACGGCTGCTGCCGGATGGGCCGCAACGACCTGCAACGCCACGACCTGGGCCGCAACCCGATCGATCTCCGCGCACTCAAGCCCACGCGCCGTTGCGGGCTGAGCCTGTGCAACCACGCCCAACAGGGCAAGAAAGGCGATAAGAAGGCGTTTCATCTGCGGCGCCGATATAGGCACGGCAGCCAACCGCGTCCATCCCCCGGAGCCAACAACCCCGCTTGACCTTGCAAGGCGGAACGCTAGTCCCCTCGCCATGTCCGATGCCGTCTCCCCGCTCGCCACGCCCTTCCCGGCCCTGCCCGCCATCGCCGGGGCCACGCTCCGCGTCGTCCGCGCCGGCTACAAGGACTGGGGCCGGTGCGACCTCACCTATGCCGAACTCGCTGAAGGAACCGCGGTCGCCGGCGTCTTCACCCGCAACGTCTGCTGCTCTTCCGAAGTGGAGCTGGGCCGCCAGAACATTGCGCAGGGCCGGGCCCGGGCGCTGATCGTCAACGCCGGCAATTCCAACGCCTTCACCGGCTATCGCGGGCGCGAGGCGGTGGAGCAGATCATGGGCCAGGTCGCACAGGCCCTCGCCTGCCCGCCTGAGCAGGTGTTCGTCTCGTCCACCGGGGTGATCGGCGTGCCACTGCCCAAGGACAAGGCCCGCACCGGCGTCGCCGCCGCGCTCGAGGCCGCGCCGTGCAGCTGGGAAGAGGCCGCGCGCACCATCGGCACCACCGACACCTTTCCCAAGGGGGCAGCCGCCACCGCCATGATCGGCGAAACGCAGGTCCGCTTCGCCGCGATCATCAAGGGCAGCGGCATGATCGCGCCCGACATGGCGACCATGCTCGGCTACGTCTTCACCGATGCCGCGGTCGAACCGGCGTTTCTCCAACAGTGCCTGGCCGGTGCGGCCGATGCGACGTTCAACTGCATCACGGTCGACAGCGACACCTCCACCAGCGACACGGTCCTCGCCTTCGCCACCGGCGCTGCCGGCAACGCTCCGCTCGCCTCGTTCGACAGCCCCGGCGCCGATGCCTTTGCAGCGGCCTTGCAGGACGTGTGCAGGCAGCTTGCACACCTCGTCGTCAAAGATGGCGAAGGCGCGCAGAAGTTCATCGAAGTGGCCGTGTCCGGCGCCGTCAGCGATGCTTCGGCCCGGCGAGTGGGGCTGGCAATCGCCAACTCCCCGCTCGTCAAAACCGCGATCGCCGGCGAAGACGCCAACTGGGGCCGGGTGGTCATGGCCGTCGGCAAGGCCGGGGAACCCGCCGACCGCGACCGCCTGTCGATCGGCTTCGGCGGCACCTGGGCCGCCCGCGAGGGTCAGCCGCTGGCCGATTACGACGAAGCGCCGGTAGCAGCCCACCTCAAGGGCCGCGAAGTACGGATCGATGTCGACCTTGGACTGGGCGAAGGCCGGGCGACGGTCTGGACCTGCGACCTGACGCACGGCTACATCTCGATCAACGCGGATTACCGCAGCTGATGCCGGCTCCGCTCGACGCGGCGCTCACCGCGCAGATCGCAGCCATCATGCGCGAAGCGTCGGAAGCGGCCATCCTGCCCCGTTACCGCCACCTGTCCAGCCAGGACATCGTCGCCAAGGCGGCGGACGACGTCGTAACCATCGCCGACGGCGAAGCCGAGGCGATCCTTGCCGAACGGCTCTCAAACCTGATGCCCGAAGCCGCCATCGTCGGGGAAGAAGCGGCCCATGCCGATCCCGCCGTGCTGGACCGGCTTGGTGACGGCCTGTGCTGGATCATCGATCCACTGGACGGAACGAACAACTTCGCCGCGGGCAAGGCGCCCTTCGGCGTCATCGTCGCCCTCGCGGAGAGCGGGCGCACGGTGGGCGGGTGGATCCTGGATTGCCTGACGGGCCGGTTCTGCCACGCGCTGGCCGGCAAGGGGGCATGGATCGACGGGGAACGGGCGCAGGCCCGAACAAGCGGGAACACCCCGTCCATCGCCGCGATCTCTCTCGTCTTCGCCGACCCTCTGCGGCGAGAAGCGCTGAAAAGCGAGATCGCCCCGCACTATGCACTGGTCGATATCCCGCGCTGCGCCGCCGAGCAGTATCCCCGGCTGGTCCTGGGCACCAACGATGTCTCGATCTTCGAACGGACCCTGGCCTGGGATCACGCCGCGGGCGTCCTGTTTGTCAACGAGGCTGGCGGCCGCGCAGCGCGGCCCGACGGCAGCGAATACCGCGTGGACCGCCACCTCGAACCCGGCCTCATCGGCGCCGCCAGCCCGGCCCTGTTCGACCAGCTGGCGACCCGGATGGCCTCGCTTCAGCAGGAAGCCCGAAAGCCTTAGAGCTCTGCTTCAAGCCACTGCTTGAGCTGGCCCTTGGGCGCGGCGCCCAGCTTCTGGGCAACCGGCTTGCCGTCCTTGAACAGGATCAGCAGCGGGATCGACTGGACGCCGAAATTGCTGGCCGTGTCGGTGTTGGCCATGATGTCGACCTTGGCGATCCGCACCTTGTCGGCCAGTTCGTCGGCAATTTCCTCGAGCGCCGGGGCGATCATCTTGCAGGGGCCGCACCAGTCCGCCCAGAAATCGACCAGCACGGGCTTGTCCGAGGAAAGGACATCTGCATCGAAGCTGGCATCGGTGACGGCAATGGTCGGCATGGTTAGCACTCCTGATCGTGTGGTTCGTATCTAGGTTCTTGGGCGCGGCGCGCAACCGGGCGGGTCGAAAGGATTCCTCGGGGGTGGTCTAGCCGGGCTTGTGACGGCTGATCACCTCCGGCGACAAGGGGATGAGCCGCGGGGCATGGGTGTAGAGCAGCGCCGCCTCGACCGGACGACCGGGAAAGACCACCTCCAGCGCCGCAGCATAGGCAGCCATCTGCCGCAGGGTGGCCGGCTGAACCTCCGCAAGGCCGACAGGCGGCCGCCGCGTCGTCTTGAAGTCGATCAGGCGGACCCGGTCCGGCGTCACCAGCAGGCGGTCCATCGTCCCGGCGATGACTTGCCCACCAACCGTGGCGGCCACAGGAACCTCGGCCAGCGCCGCCGGGCCGAACAGGTCCGCCCATTCCGGCACCGCCAGGACGGACAGCGCCGCCCCGGCAATGTCCGCATGGGCGGCAGCGGAAAGGTCTGCGGCATTGCGGCCCAGCCACCGCAGCGCCGCCGCTTCGCGGGCCTCGGTCGCAAGTTCGGGCAGCCGCTCGAGCAGCTTGTGGATCAGTGTTCCCCGCCGCGCGGCGTCGGCTGCGTTCGGCTGACCTCCGCCCGCTGCCGGGAACGGCGGATCGGCACCCTCGTCCTCGCCCAGGGCGCTCGGCGCGAGGGGGCGCGGCGGTCGCGGTTCTTCCCCCACCATCCTCCGCAGGAACGGGGGAACCGGCTCCTTCAGGTCCAGCTCCAGGCTCTGGGCCTCGCGCGGGGGCGGGGGCGCAGGCAGCGTGCCGTGAATCGCAACGGACTTCCACAGCGGGTCTTCCGCCCACGCGTGCGGCTCCACCAGCTCAGCGAGCCGCGCGTACCACGAATCGGGTGCCGGCTCGGTTTCCCGCGCACCCAGCGATCCGGTGACGAACAGGGCCTCCTCCGCCCGGGTCATCGCCACGTAGAGCAGGCGCCAGTGCTCCTCCCGCTCCTCCTTCGCGGCCTTGGCCTGGGCCTCGGCGATCCGGCCCAGCCGTTCGTCCTTGCGCAGCGGCGGCAGCGGGATGGCGGGCGGCTCGTGATAGATATGGTCGAGCCCGGGCGGCCGCGGCTCGGACAGTTCCAGCGCCGCGCCCAGACCTCTGTCCGGATCGTCGGCCGCATCGGCGAGGATCACGATCGGCGCCTGCAGGCCCTTGGAGCCGTGGACCGTCATCACCCGCACCAGCCCGCCCGGCCCCTCGGCCTCGCGCTTCAGCTCGCCGTCTCCGGCATCGAACCAATGGAGGAAACCGACGAGGCTGGCGGCGGCGCTTGCGGAATAGGCATGGGCGGCGTTCACCAGCTCATCGATGGGGTCCCCTGCCTCCTGCCCGAGCCGCGCCAGCAGCCGGCTGCGCCCTTGCCACGGCCCGGCCAGCAGCCACTGCAGCAGGGCCTCGGGCGGAACGAAGTCCCCCCTGCCGAGCAGGTCGGTCAGCCGCGCCACCGCCTCGGCCACGAGCGGGTGCCGGGATCGGCGCAGATGGTCCCACAACGGCTGGCCTTCGGCCCGGTAGGCGTGCTCCAGCAGGTCCTCCTGGCTCCAGCCGATCAAGGGCGAAACCAGCAGCCCGGCAAGGTTGAGGTCATCCAGCGGCTGAGCGGCAAAGCGCAGCGCCGCCAGTAGATCGCGCACGGCCAGCGGAGCGCCCAGCCGGAGCCGGTCGACCCCCGCAACAGCCACGCCGTGCGCATGAAGCCGGGCCACGATGAGCCCGGCCAGTTCCTTGCGCTTGCGCACGAGGACCATCACGTCGCCCGCCTCGGCACGGCGCAGCCTGCCCTTTTCCAGCGCGAACCCGTCGCTCAGCCAGGCGGCGACCTGCCGGGCGAGGCGATCGGCCAGTTGCCGGTCCGGGCGGGAGAGCCAGTTCGGCGCATTGGCCTCGCCCGGATCGCCCTCGTCGAGCAGGATCTCGCTTTCCGCGTCCTCGTCGCCACTCCCCACGGGCCGCCAGAACGTTACCGTGCCCGGCCGGTCCTCGCCGCGGTGTGGCTCCGGCAGCTTCGCCAGGCCGAACCGCTCCGGCCCGATATGGCCGATCGCCCGGTCGACGAAGCGCAGGATCGGCTGAGCGGTCCGGAACGACTGGCCAAGCCCCAGCTCCCGCAGGGTTGCCGTCTCCGGCCCGGAACGGAGCTGTTCCGCGTTTTCGGCAAGGCCGAGCAACGCAGCCTTCACCTTGGCCCGCGCCCGTTCGAAGTTCTCCGGGCTCGTGCCCTGGAAGCGGAAGATCGCCTGCTTGTAGTCGCCCACCACGAACAGGGTTCGCAGGGCCTCGGCGCCGTGCTGGCCCGCCCCGGCGAAGAAATCCCCGGTCAGGGCCTCGATGATCTGCCACTGCGCGGCATTGGTATCCTGCGCCTCGTCGATCAGGATGTGATCGAAGCGCCGGTCCAGCTTGTAGCGGATCCAGTCCGACAGCTCCGAACGGTTGAGCAGTTCGGCCGCCTGGCGGATCTGGTCATCGAAATCGATCAGCCCTTCGCGCGCCTTGGCCTTGTCCCAGGCCAGCGCGAAGGCCCGGCCGAGCGTCAGGGCCGGAGCCAGCCACTCGGCCAGCTCCAGCAGGACTTTCCGCTCCCGCACCGCCTCGATGAACCCCGCCACCCGGGCGACGTAATCGCCATAGGCCGGGTCGATCTTTTCAAGCGCCGTGGCAGAGCGCAGGTCTCCCGCCTTCGTGAAGAAGACGTCGGCCAGCGCGTCGATCCGTTCGGCCCGCTGGGGAGGGGCGGTAGCGATCCAGTCGCCGATTGCATTGGCCGCCTTCTGCCCGGTCTGCGCGCTCCACGCGGCATTGATTTCCATGCAGCGCCGCAGCGATTGCAGGTCGAAGGCCGCATCCTCGCAAAGGTCGGCCAGCGCGCCCTCGGTAGGAAGGCCCAGCAAGCATTCCACCCGGCCACGCAGCGGCGGCGTCCAGGCGTCCGGCCCGTACCACGCATCGCGGCAGTCGGCACACCGGCTAAGGAATGCCTCGACCGCCTCCGGCCCCAGCCGCAGCGACAGCGCGTCAAGCGCGTCCAGCAATGCCCGGTCCCCCCGCTCCTCCGCTTCGAGCAACAGGCCGGAGAGCACCTCGCGGCTGAGCAGCGCCCGGTCGCGGTCTTCCATCGCGCGGGTGCCGGGCGAGAGGCTCGCCTCCACCGGGAAGCCTGCCAGCAGCCACTGCGCGAAAGCGTGGATCGTGTTGATCCGAAGGCCGCCCCCCGGGCAGTCGAGCACGGCCGCGAACAGCGTGCGCGCCCGGTCGCGCGTGGCCGGATTGATGGGAGCGCCGATCGCACCCAGTTGCCCGGCCAGCTCGCTATCGGGCAGGCGTACCCAGTTGGCGAGGATCTCGTTGACCCGGGTCGCCATTTCAGCGGCACCTGCCTTGGTGAAGGTCAGGCACAGGATCTGCGAGGGCGCCACGCCGTCCAGCAAGAGCCGGAGGACGCGGGCAGAGAGCACCTGCGTCTTGCCGGTCCCCGCCGAGGCGGAGAGCCACACCGTCGCGCGCGGATCGACCGCCTCGGCCTGGTTGCCGGTCAACGGATAAAGCCGGCTCATGCGCCCGGCTCAAGGGTTTCGCCGGCGCGGGCCTGCCACTCGTCAAGGCGCATCAGCTGGTCATAGTCGGTGTAGGTCGGCAGGTCGGGGTTGAGCCGGGCCACGAAAGCCTCGTCACCCTTGATCCAGCGGTCGATGGCGTCGGTCAGGAACTCCTCGGTTTGGGGGAGGAACTCCTCGCGCGGAATGCCGGACTTTTTCCGGCCCTCCAGCACCGGTTCGCTACATTCGCCAAAGCCCGTGTCGCTGCGCGCACTGCGCCTCAGGGACCAGTATTCGAACCGGTTGGGCAGGCCGGAAACTCCGCTAAAGGCCCCGTCCCGCGCCATCAGCCCGATCAGGCCGAGCTGCAGCGCGAACCCCTGCTGCACCCGCCGGGCGCTGGGCGGACCGCCGGTCTTGTAGTCGACGATGGCGAGCGTGCCGTCGGCGCAGAGGTCGATCCGGTCCGCCCTGCCCTTGATCTTCACACCCCGCCAGGTGATGTGGCCCGTCGCCTCGCTGGCTAGGACCCTCCTGCCCTCCCCCGCCAGCCGCGCCACCTCCTGCTCGATCCAGAGCAGCCCAGCGCGAAGACGCGGCCACCACAGGGCACGAACCAGCGGATGCGCGCTCATCCTGGCCAGCTCGGCTTCGGCGATCGGCAGCAACGCCGCCCCGGGCTGCTTGTGCCATTCCTCGAGGATCGCGTGGACCGCCGTGCCCTTCCAGGCGGCAGTCGGCTCGGCATCGAGCTGGTCCCACGCGCGCAGGCGCAGGATGTCGCTCGCATAGAACTGATAGGGATCGCCCCGCAGCCGGTCGAGCCCGGTGACGGCAATGGGCACATCGCGCTGCGCCGCGTTCGGCTTCGGCTCGGGCCGGGGATAGGGGGCGGGGCGTGGTGCAAGATCGATCGCCTCGGCGAGACGCGGCGCGCGCAGCTCGCGGTGTTCCTTCAGCAGCTTCTCGCCCAGCATGGCTCTCACCCGCAGCACGAAGCGCGAGGGGATCGCGGGGCCCGCCTCATCCCGGCGCGTATGGCTGAGCACCACCTCGGGCGCGCCCATCGCCGAGGCAAGGTCATGCGCGGCAAGGCCGATGCGAAAGTCGCCGCCCGGCACGCCCAGTGCGCGCAGGACGGCAGGAGCGAGCAGGGCGTCCTGCGCAGGCGCCGCCGGCCAGGTGCCTTCCACCAGCCCGCCGCAGATGACCAGGTCCGCGCGGCTCATCCGCGCCTCGATCAGGCCATAGATCGCGATGCGCGGATGGCCGCCCCACGGCGGGCGCACCGCCTGCCGCTCCATCGCCTCGCGCAGCGCGGTGGGCAGGTCCTCGGCCGCCACCATGGGCCCGCCCTGCGCGTGGGCAGCCTGCGCGAGGTCGGCCACGAAGGCGGAAAGGGCGCGGCCATCGGCATTGCTCCAGACTTGGCCCGCAGAGATCGCCTCTGCTGCGGTAGCCAGACCTTCCAGGGCCGCCGCCAACGGGCTCTCCGCAAGGATCAGCAAAGGCTCGAGCAGCCGCTCCACCTCCGCCCACCAACCCCGGAACGCAGGATCGTCGCGCGCCGCGACCAGCCGCGCCACATGCCCGGTCCCCGGCTCTGGCCGCGGCCCGCGCAGGGCGCGGTCGAGGCGGCGGACGTGGCTCAGCCAGTCGGCCCGTCCTTCGCCCGGACAGGCCAGCGGGTGGCTCAACAGGGCAATCAGCGGCACCGGCCCGGCCCGCGTCGCCGCAACCTCCGCCAGCAGCAGGAACAGGCGCCCGGCGGCCGTCTGCGACAACGGCTGGCCGGCGGTGTCGTCGGCCGCGATGCCCCAACGCTGCAGATGGGCGATCACCCGGCCGGCAAGGCCCCGGTTCGGCGTGACCAGCGCCACGCGGCGTTCCGGCTGCTCCAGAGCCTCGCGGATCAGGATGGCGATGGCCTGCGCCTCCAGTCCCGGGTGAGCGCTCTCCATCAGCCGCACGCCCGCCAGCCGCCGGTCCTCCGCCTTGATCCGCACCCAGCGGGCGCTCGCCTCGGGCGGCAGGAACAGGTTGGAGATCGCCCGGCTACGCGAAGGCGACGCGGCCGCAAGGCCGGACCGGTGCCACGGCTCGACCTCCCCGCGCGAGACGCCCATCCGGTTCAGCAGCAGCTTGAGGTGATACTGCGGATGGGTCACCGCATCGTCGCGCCCGAATGGAGAGCTGCCCTCCGGCGCCACGGCTCCGGCCCTGCCGAGAGCGGTCCAGACCTCCTCGTCCAGCGTCAGGTCAAGGTCGGGCAGGATGACCGCGCCCCCCGGAAGCTCGGACACCACGCGCAGCATCCGGGCGAGCGCCGGAGAGGCGCTGGTAACGCCTGCCGCCACCACCGGGTGCACCGGGGGATGCTCCCTCCACCGGCGAGCCACGCGCTCGAACAACAGGTTGCGGCGCGCCGGCGCATCCACTTCGCCGCGCGCCTCCAGTTCGGCCAGCCAACGCTGCTGGACCCGCGCAAACGTGCGAATCGAAGCCTGCCAGTGCTCGGCCTGCTCGCCGACGATGCCGATCACCGTGTCGCCGAGCAGGTCCTGCGGGCCGATCCCCTCGACCAGCAGGCGGTCCATCGTCCGGCCGATCTCGAAGGCCTGGCGCAGGAGCGCCGGCCCCTTCGGCGCATCGCGCCCCAGTTCCTCGCGCAGCAGGCCGGCAAGGGCCAGCCAGCGGCGGGTGGGATCGACGGCGGGCGGAAGATCTTCCCCTGCCCCGAGCGGATCGAGCAGCGGGCCGAGAGTCTCATCCATGTCGAGATCGCCGACCACGGCCATGCGGGGCAGCAGCAGGCCGGCCCGGCCGTGCTCCTCGCCCGACAGGCGCACGAAGGCCTCGGTCACAGTGCGCACCGCGCGCTGGCTGGGGAGCAGCAGGGTCAGCCGCGCGAGGCCGCTGTCCGGCTCCGAATAACGGGGGATCAGCCCTGCCACCAGCGCGTCGGCAAAGCCGCGGTGGGCGGCAATGGAATAGAGGCGCGGGCCGGGGCGTTCAGCCCCCATGCCGGCTGCCTCCGCGCAGGAGCGACTCGGTCGGGGCGATGGCGTCGGGGGTTCCGACCTCGAACCACTGGCCGGTGTGGACCCAGCCGAACAGGCGGCCCTCCTCGATCGCCCGGCTCCACAGCACGTTGGTGGAAAACGGCCCGTCCGGCGGATCGCGCAGCAGGCGGTGGGAAACGAGCTGGATGCCGGTGTAGATGAACGGCGCGATCCGGCCGGACCGGCGCCGGCTGACTCGGCCGAGGGGATCGAGGTGGAAGTCTCCCTTCCCCTCATAGGTGTGCGCGGCAGGGTGGCGTACCATCAGCAGCAGGGCATCCATCCGCTCCGGATCCCAGGCGCTGCTCAACTCCGCAAAGGCGTTGCGCGGCCCGTCCAGCCAGATGTTGTCGGAGTTCAGGCAGAAGAACGGATCGGGCAGGAGCCCTGCCCGCTGCGCCCTGACCATGCCGCCGCCGGTCTCCAGCAGCTTGTCGCGCTCGTCGGACACGGCGATCTGCAGCCCCCGGTAGTGGGCAAGATGCACCTCCAGCGCGTCAGCCAGATAGTGGACATTGACCACGGCGCGGCCAATTCCGGCCTCCACGAGCCGGTCAAGGCTCCAGTCGATCAGGGGCTTGCCGGCCACCTTGACCAGTGGCTTCGGGCGAGAGGCGGTCAGCGGGCGCATCCGCTTGCCCAGCCCGGCCGCCATGACCATCGCCGTGTCCGAAGCGAGCCTGTCCATCCGGCCGTTCACGCGGTGAAGGTGCCGCCGCCCGCCTCGCGCAGTTCGGCCGGGATATTGGCATCGAACCATTCCGCCACTGGGGCGAGCGCCGGGTGGGTGAGGTCGCGCTCCAAGAGGGCCCAGACCCGCGGGATCAGCGAGAGATAGCGCGGCTTGCCGTCGCGCTTCCACAGCCGCACGAAGATGCCCACGATCTTGGCATTCCGCTGCGCGCCGAGCCGGGCATAGTCGGCCACGAAGGTCAGCGGATCGGCATGGCCCTGCAGGTAATGCTCGACCATGTCAGCCTCAAGCTCGGGCGCGACATCCCGCCGGGCATCCTGCAGCAGCGAGACAAGGTCATAGGCCGGATGGCCGACCAGCGCGTCCTGGAAATCGAGCAGGCCCTGCTTGTGCAGGGCGCCCAGCAGCATGATGTTCTCGGCGTGGTAGTCCCTGAGGACGGTGACCCCGGGCCGCTGCCGCCCCAGCAGCGGCATCAGCGCCGCATCCCACGCTTCGGCCCAGGTCCGGCCATCGACATAGAGGTTCTGCGCCGGGCAGTACCAGTCGATGAACAGCTTGGCCTCGCGCTGGTATTCCGCCAGCGAATAGGCGGTGAACGGCCCGGGCGGCACGGCGTGCAGCGCCTTCAGCGTATCGACCGCCGCGGCGTAGATCGGCGCCTCATCGTCCGGCCAGGCATCGAGGTAGTCGCGCATCCTGACGTCGCCGAAGTCCTCCAGCAGGACATAGCCGCTGGGCGCATTTTCGTGCAGGATCAATGGTGCGCGCAGGCCCTGATCGTCAAGCCAGCGGGCGGCGCGGAGGAACGGGACGGGGTCTTCGTTGGGCGGCGGGGCATGCATCAGCATGGCTGTCTTCTCGCCTCGGCGGACCCGGAAATAGCGCCGGAACGAAGCATCGCCGGGCAGCGGCTCGATGCCCGCGCCAGACCAGCCGGCGGCATTCAGGAAAGCGTTGATGCCCTCGGGCAGATTTTCGCTCATGGCAGCCGCCCTAGCCAATCGGGCCCGCCGTTGACAGTGGCCTTGCGGCCTTCTCCATCACTTTCCAACAGGATCGAGAGGCAGCCCGCCTCATGTGCGAAACCGCCTGCCATTTCGGGCCACTCGGCGATCAGCGCGGCGCCGTGCCGGTATTCGGACAGGCCTGTTTCCTCAGCCTCTTGCGGATCCTTCAGGCGATAGAGATCGGCGTGGACCAGGGGCAGGCGGACCTGCGGCGGATCGTAGGTCTCGACGATCGAGAAGGTCGGGCTCGGTACCTCGCCCTCGTGCCCCAGCGCGGCGATGATGGCACGGGCCAGAGTCGTCTTGCCCGCACCCAGCCCGCCGGACAGCGCGACGACGTCGCCCGGCTGCAACCGCTCTGCAATGCGCCTGCCCAGCGCCTGCACGGCCTCCAGATCGGGAAGGGAAACGATCACGGCAGTGTCACGATGGCGGCCGTGCCCTGCCCGGGCTCCGACAGCAGCTCCAGCGTACCGCCATGGGCCTCGACGATCTGCCGGGCGAGCGGCAGGCCAAGGCCCTGCCGCCGGTCATAGGCTTTGCCGTCCGGTCCGCGGCGGAGCCCCTCCAGTGCCCGCGCCAACGTGGCGGAATCCCTGCCCGGGCCATTGTCCGAGATGACCACCCGGGCCCCCGCGTCCGTGCGCGACAGGTCGACCAGGATCCGCCCGCCGTGCTGGGTCGCCGCGATCGCGTTGTCGAGCAGGTGGCCGAGCGCCCGGGACAGGCGGCGCCGGTCCGCCTTGATCCGGCCGGCCGAAGGGTCGCCGCGCAGGTCCAGCGTCAGGCCGGCGCTGCGGATCGGATCGGCCCGGTCCTCCACCAGCCGCTTGACGAAGGGCAGGAGCTCCAGCTCCTCCGCGGCCAGCGGAAGCAGGCCGGCCTCGCTCTGCGACAGGTCCAGCACGGTCTCGATCTGCTCGCCCAGCCGCTGGACCGAGGTCAGGATCGCGCCGATGTACTCGCGCCCCTGCTCGGTCAGCTCGCCGCCCAGCCCGGCCTGGAGCAGTTCGGCAAAACCGCCGATGGAGGTCAGCGGCGTGCGGAATTCGTAGCTCATGTTGGCGAGGAACCGGGTCTTGACCGCATCGGCCTCGATCAGCGCCGCGTTCCGCTCGCGCAGGGCCGCCTCGGCCTTCTGGCTGTCGGTGATGTCGAGCACGGTGAGCAGGCCATTGCCGTCCGGCAGCGGCACCCCGGCGAATTCCAGCGTGCGGCCATCGGCGAGCACGGCGCGCCCGGTCTTCTGCTGGCGGTCCAGCGTGGCGGCGCTGACGACATCGCCCACCAGCTTTGCCTCGGCCGGGCGTTGCAGCCGGGCGGCGATCCGCTCAAGCAGGCGGTCCACCTTGGGGTGCGTGTCGAGGAACTCGGTCTCCAGACCCCAGTCCTGCGCGAAGCGCCGGTTCCACAGCTGCATCTTGCCGTCCGGCGCGAAGACGCCGAGCGATTCGAACAGGCTGTCGAAGGTCGCCGTGCGGGTGCGCAGCAGGGTGTCGCGGCTGGCGGACAGGCGCAGCTGCTCGGTCTGGTCCTCCGCGATCAGCATGAGACCGCCGTCCGGCATCGGCTGGGCGACGACGCGCAGGTGCGTGCCATCGGCCAGCGGCCAGGATTCCTCGGCCGGCTCGCTCTGCCGGAACCAGCCGGCACGCTCGCGCCGCCAAGCCGGAAAGTCCCGCGCCTCGGGCACGCGCCCGGCATCGCGCGCCATGTCGAGCAGCCGCTCGAACGGCGGCGGGTCAAGCAGGACAGCGGGTTTCAGTGCGAAGATGCGCTGGAACGGCTGGTTGGCAAAGACCAGCTGGCGCGCGGCATCGAACTGCGCGACGCCCGCCGAAAGCTGGTCCAGCATCGAGCGCTGCGCCTCGCGGAAGGCGCGGAACGAGCGGCCCAGTTCCTCCATGTCCTCGATATCGACCGCGTAGCCGGCGATCCCGTCTTCGGAGAGCGGAAGGTCGGACACCCGCAGGGTGCGCCGCTCCCCGGCAATCGTGGCCGCCACCATGCGCTCGATCGGGAGGTGCTTGTCCGCCGCCTGGACCGCGACCTGGGCGGCGGTGAGGCCGTCCACGGCCTCGACCAGTTCGGTGCCCTCGGCCACCACGCTCTCCGCGTTCTCGCCCTGCACGGCGCTGACATAGGCGCGGTTGACGAGGCGCAGGCGCCCCTGCCGGTCACGGAACCACATCGGCATCGGCGCGGCCTCGATCAGGCCCACCAGCGCGGTGAAGTCGGCCCGGGCGCGGCTGGCCTGTTCCCGCAGCGCGACAAGTTCGCCCTCGCTCTCGGAAAAGTCGAACACCCAGACCAGCGCGGCCCCGCCCGGAGAAACCTGAGGATCAGCCAGGTGCCCGCGCAGCGACAGCGAGCGGCGCGAGCCGACCGGAGTGACCACCATGCGGAACGGTGCGCCCGTCTTCTGGGTGCGCCGCACGGCGGCCGACAGTTCGGCCAGCTGCGGCGAAGGAATCCCCCCCTCCCGCTCGGCCCCGCCCTCGGCCCCGCCCAGCTCGGTCAGGAACTGGGGCACCGCGTCAAGGCCGAGCCACTTGGCGAGCTTGGGCGAAGCCTCGATCCGGCCGTCGGCCCGGACGAGCAGCGGAATGGCGGGGCTTTCCTCCACCATGCGGGCAAGCCGGCGGCCCTTCTGCAACGCCGATTCCACCCGCCGCGCCCGCGCCCGCGCGCCCAGCACGAACCAGGCCGCCAGCACGGCCCAGCCTGCAAGCAGCAGCCCGACCAGCGCCAGTGCGGTTTGGGTAAGGACCATGCCGCTTGGCTATAAGCCGCGCGAAGGTTTTACAATGGCCGGACCTGTTGAAATGGCGGATGAACCGGCAAGCGAGGGCCGGCCGGGACGCTTGCCGTGCCCGGCCGGCCAACAAAGGAAGACTTCAGAAGCGCAAACCGACGCCGGCCAGAACCTGATTATGGTCCGGCACGCCACTCGCCGTGGTGTAGCGGTATTCGGCCTTGGTGTAGATGCCCGGCATGACGTCGTATTCCACCCCCGCGCCAAGGCGCAGCCCGTCCGCCGTGCTCCGGGCATAGGTCACGTTGGCCAACGGATCGGTATAGGTCGTCGCGTAGCTGGTGCGGTCATAGGCGACGCGTCCGTAAATCCGGGCCGCACCGGCCCGCACGCCCACGCGCGCGCCGATGTCCCAATCGTTGCGCAGGTTTGCGCACAGCTGGTCCCCCGCCGCGGCCACTCCGCTACTGCACGAGCTCTTGCCGCCGAAGTCGAGATTGGTGTCGAGGCCGGCATAGACCGATCCGGTCAGCGGGACATCGTAGCCTGCGCCGATGCCGTAGACCGCTCGGCCGCCGCCGGCGGTCGCGCCCGGCGCGTTGCCGGTCTGATCGGGCATGTCCATGTGATCGTAGCCGGCCTGGACATCGACATGGACGTTCTGGGCCATGGCGGGAGCCGCCGGGACAAGGGCAAGGCAACCGGCCAGGGCGAGTACAGGATTAGTGCGCATGTGTTGATCCTCTATGCTTGCCAACCCCGCGCCCATTTCGCGGCCATTTGCTGAACGCTTGCTGTCAGTTGGTGATCTGGAGGACGGTTACAGAGTAAGCTTTTGTCACAGAGTTGAACGGGGTTGCGACAAAGGCTGCAGACCCGGCGGGACTGCCCGTTCGACCCGGAGGCCGAAGCGAATCGCGCCCGGTGGAACGGGTGGGCGACGCAAGGCGGTGGGACACTGGAAACACGCTGGCTGGTGTGAATGCGCTGCCGCCCTGCGGCTGGACATCGCACCCGCATTGGACCCTACCAGCCGCCGATTGCGTGCCTGCGGCCGGCCGGGCCACCTCAGCGGTTGCCGGTCAGGCCCCGCCCGATGCGTCTGTGGCGACGAGCCCGTCGGCTGGCACGGGCCGACCCAGCGCGGCCGCGATCCGGCTGCCCATGCGGACCAGCGGCAGGATGTAGACGCCGCGCAGCGTCCCGTGCGCGGCGCCGTCCGGATCCTCACCGATGCCGGGGCGCACTTCCTCTCCGGCCTTGGGCAGGTAGACCGTTCCGACCAACCAGTCGAACAGGGATAGGTTCGTCCCATAGTTCCGGTCCCAGTGGTGCGTCAGGCTGCTGTGGTGGACGTGGTGCATGTGCGGGCTGATGAACAGACGGTCCAACCAGCCGAAACTCACCGGGAAGTGGGAATGACGCAGGGTATCGAGGCTCACGACCGTCACCACCTTGTTCAGGACAGAGGCGGCCAGCGCAAGACGCAAGATGTCAAAGTGGATCCACAGGCTGGCCAGCCCGATGAACAGACCCGAGAGCGCACCCGCGAACAGGGCAAGGCTGATCGTGTAGAGCGGATGGGTCCGCCGCGCGGTGATCGGGATCAGGCCGGTAGCGGAATGGTGGACCTTGTGCAGTTCCCACAAGAACGGGGACTTGTGCCCGAGCACGTGAAACAGGAACTCCGCAAATTCCTTCACGAGGAAGGTGCCAAGGGCGAGCGCCGCGAAGACCGGGCCGGTGGCGGCGATCCGGCCCGGCAGGGCCGCGCCCCCGCCGAGCGCGCCGGACACGAGCAGGCCCGTTGTCGCGGCGATGGCGGCAAGGCCGGCAAGGTCCATCAGGAAGGTCACCGCCTTCGTCGTCAACCACAGGCACACGTCCACCCATGCCGACCGGCGCAGCCACAGGTGGGACGGGAAAATCTCCCGCAAGAGCCGGAGCGGAGCAAGGCCGCGACGGGAGAGCAGCAGCGCCGCACCGGCGGCCACTGCCATGGTACCCAGGGTGACCACGATATAGGGCAGATCCGCGATAAGCCGCAGGGTGGCATCGACAGTGAGCTGATCAGGTGCGCGGACGGGATGAGGCATGCCTGCCAGGTAGCATTGGCGCCCCGCCACCGGGGGCGCCGTTGCTGCCGGAACGGACCGATCTGCAGTTTCCGCTGCCCCCGACCGGATCAGATCGCGTTGACCGGCAGCTTGAGGAAGACGTGGCCGTCCTGACTCGCGGGCGGCAGCGCGCCGGCGCGGATGTTGACCTGAAGCGACGGCAGGATCAGCAGCGGCGCTTCCAACTGGGCATCACGGGCGCGGCGCAGAGCGACAAAGTCGTTCTCGCTCACCTCGTCATGGATGTGGACATTACCTGCCTTCTGTTCGGCCACGGTCGTCTCCCATGCATATTCGGTCCGGCCCTCCGGCAGGTAGTCATGCCCGACGAACATGCGGGTTTCGGCTGGCAGGCTGAGGATGCGGCCGATCGAGCGGTAGAGGTCGGTCGGGCTGCCGCCGGGAAAGTCGCTGCGCGCCGTGCCGTAGTCGGGCATGAACAGGGTATCGCCGACGAACACCGCATCGCCGATCACATAGGTGACGCAGGCCGGAGTGTGGCCGGGCGTGTGGAGAACGCGGATCGTGCTTTCGCCGAGCGCGAGTTCGTCACCATCCTGCACCAGCCGGTCGAACTGTCTGCCGTCGGGGACGACGTCCGCGGCCTCGAACAAGGGGACGAAGATCCGCTGCACGGCCACGATGCTGGCGCCGATGACGATAGGCGCCCCGGTCTTCTCGCGCAGGTAGTGGGCGGCGGAAAGGTGATCGGCGTGAGCGTGAGTTTCCAGCAGCCAGCGCGTCTGCAGGCCGTTCTCCGCGATGTGTTCGAGCACGGCATCGGCCGACCGGGTTGAGGTGCGGCCGTTGCGCGGGGTGAAGTCCAGCACCGGATCGATGATCGCCGCTTCGCGCGTCGCGGGGTCGTGGACCAGATAAGTGACGGTGAAGGTGGCGGGATCGAAGAACGCGTGGACTTCGGGACGGACGGACATGGCTGGTCTCCTTCACCGACAATATTAGAACTTGCTAATTTAGAATCAACTGATATATTTCACTCATGTCCAATCCCCACCTCCTCCCCCTTGCCGAGCTGGAAGAGAGCGCCGGCCGCGCTGCGGCCCTGCTGCGCCTGCTCGGCAACGAACGCCGCCTGATGATGCTCTGCCAGCTATCGGCCGGAGAGCTCGCCGTCGGCGCCCTGCAGGAACAGGTCGGCCTTTCCCAGTCCGCCCTCTCCCAGCACCTCGCCCTGCTGCGCGAACACGGCGTGGTCGCCACCCGGCGCGAGGGCCAGAGCATCTTTTACCGCATCGACGATCCCGCGGCGCTTAGCGTCATCCAGACCCTGGCGGAGTTGTTCTGCCCGCCCGCTCCCTCCCTCTCCGGAGAATGACCATGACCAGCATCCTTCACAAACTTGCTCCCGCCGAAGTGCGCGAGCGGCTTGCCTCGGGCCGCGGCGTGCTTGTCGATATCCGCGAGGCCGACGAATTCGCCCGCGCCCATGTCGCCGGTGCCCTCTCCACCCCGCTGTCCGCGCTGGAGCAGGCGCACCTTGCGATCGATCCGCAGGCCGACGTGATCTTCACCTGCCGCACCGGGATGCGCACTGCCGGCGCTTGCGGCCGGCTGGCCGCTCGGGTCGCGGGTGAGGCGTTCGTGCTGGACGGCGGGCTCAACGCGTGGGAAGCGGCGGGCTTCCCGGTCGAGCGCAACCAAGCGGCGCCGCTGGAGCTGAACCGGCAGGTGCAGATCGCCGCCGGGCTGATGATCCTTGCCGGCGTCCTGCTCGGCACTTTCGTCGCCCCGGCATGGTACGCGCTGAGCGGTTTCGTCGGCGCTGGGCTCACCTTTGCCGGACTGACCGGAACCTGCGGCCTTGCACGCGTGCTGATGCTCGCGCCCTGGAACCGCCGGGCGGCGGCCTGAACCGTGGCGATGTCCGCGCTCCTCCTAGCCATGCTGGGCGGGGCTGTCGTCGGCCTCCTGCTGACCCTGTTCGGCGGCGGCGGCTCAGTGCTGGCGACACCCTGGCTGATCTATGTGGTAGGGGTTGCGGACCCACACCTCGCCATCGGAACTTCGGCTGCGGCCGTAGCGGTGAACGCCGCAACCGGCCTGACGGCACAGGCGCGGGCGGGCATGGTCAAGTGGCCGTGCGCGATCATCTTCGCGAGCTCGGGCCTGGCCGGTGCGCTGATCGGGGCGCATCTGGCCAAGCAGATGGACGGCCGCGCGTTGCTGGTGTGGTTCGCCTTCGCAATGATCGCGATCGCCGTGTCGATGCTGCTGCCCAAGCGCAATGAGGGCGATCCCGAGGTGCGGATCGATGCGGCGAAAGTCCGGCCGCTGGCCACGCTCGGGCTGGCAGCGGGGCTTGCCGCGGGGTTTTTCGGGATCGGCGGCGGCTTTCTCATCGCGCCGGGGCTGATGGCCGCAACGGGCATGACGCTGGCCAATGCCGGCGCGTCCTCGCTGGTGTCGGTCGCCGTGTTCGGATCGGCCACGAGCGCGTCCTACGCCGCCTCGGGGCTCGTCTCCTGGCCGCTGTTCGTCGCGCTGGTGGCAGGCGGCGGGATCGGCACGCTGATCGCGCTGCCCCTGTCACGCCGCCTCGCGCGGCAGCCCCGCGCGGCCCGCAGCGTCTTTGCGGTCATGGTCATGGCCGTGGCGGGCTACATCCTCATCGCGCGATGAGGATGCGGCCCGCCCACCTGCTCAATAGCGGTAATGGTCCGGCTTGAACGGACCCTGCGCCGGGACGCCGATGTAGTCCGCCTGCTTCTGGCTGAGCGTGGTCAGCTTCACGCCGAGCTTCTCGAGGTGCAGCGCCGCGACCTTTTCATCCAGGTGCTTGGGCAGGACGTAGACCTCGTTCTTGTAGTTCGCGCTCTTCGAGAACAGCTCGATCTGGGCCAGCGTCTGGTTGGTGAAGCTGGCGCTCATCACGAAGCTGGGGTGGCCGGTGGCACAGCCAAGGTTCACGAGCCGTCCCTTGGCCAGCACGATGATCTGCTTGCCGTCGGGAAATTCGACCAGATCAGTGCCGGGCTTCACCTCGGTCCACTTGTAGTTGTTCAGCGCCGAGATCTGGATCTCGCTGTCGAAGTGGCCGATGTTGCAGACGATCGCCATCGGCTTCATCGCCTTCATGTGCTCGGCAGTGATGACGTCCTCGTTGCCAGTAGCGGTGACGAAGATGTCGGCGCGGCCGACGGCCTCCTCCATCGTCACCACCTCATACCCTTCCATCGCGGCCTGCAGCGCGCAGATCGGATCGATCTCGGTCACCAGCACGCGGGCGCCGCCGTTGCGGAGCGAGGCGGCGCTGCCCTTGCCGACATCGCCGAAGCCGGCCACGCAGGCGACCTTGCCCGCGAGCATCACGTCGGTCGCGCGGCGGATCGCATCGACCAGCGATTCCTTGCAGCCATAGAGGTTGTCGAACTTCGACTTGGTGACGCTGTCGTTCACGTTGATCGCCGGGAACGGCAGCTTGCCGTCCTTGGCGATCTGGTAAAGCCGGTGGACGCCGGTGGTGGTCTCTTCCGAGACGCCCTTGATGTGGGCGACCGACATGGTCAGATAGCCGGGCTTCGCCTTGAGGAAGGCCTTGAGCCCGCGGCAGAATTCGATCTCCTCGGCGTTGGACGGCTCGAACAGCTCCTCCCCGGCCTCAACCCGCGCGCCCCACAGCGCGAACATGGTGGCATCGCCGCCGTCGTCCAGGATCATGTTGGCGGTCTGGGTTTCGCCCCAGTCGAAGATGCGGCCGACGTAGTCCCAGTAATCCGCCAGGCTCTCACCCTTCACTGCGAATACGGGGATGCCCCGCGCGGCGATGGCGGCAGCGGCGTGGTCCTGGGTGGAGAAGATGTTGCAGGTCGCCCAGCGCACTTCGGCGCCGAGCGCGACCAGCGTCTCGATCAGCACCGCCGTCTGGATGGTCATGTGCAGCGATCCGGTGATCCGCGCGCCCTTGAGCGGCTGGGCCGCGCCGAACTCCTCGCGCAGGGCCATCAGCCCCGGCATCTCCGTTTCGGCGATCGCGATCTCGGCCCGGCCGAAATCCGCAAGGCCGAGGTCGGCGATGACATAGTCCTGTTCGGCGGTGAGGGTGGACAAGGGAATTCTCCTGAGCAGCAAGCCGCGCACGCAATAAGGGCGGCACCATGTTGGCACCGCCCTTACCCCCTGTCGGAAGGAATATAAAGATGTCTTTATATGAACTGCGCGACTTTACCGACGCGCCAAGGCCAGCGCACCCTCGCCGGCCGGGGAGAGCAGCTGGTCGGCCGCCTCCACCAGCGCGGCGTGGCCACGGACATCGGCAAGGAGGCGGGCCGATTGCCTCAGTTCGCTGCAGTTCAGCCACGGGTGCCCCTGTCCGTACTGGTTGGCCATCGACGTGCTGATCCGGTCCAGCTGGCGGGTGGCACCGGTGAGGCCGTAATCCGCGATCAGGCTGTCGCGCAGATCGGCGGCCGCATCGTTAAGCTCGCCGAGATGGTTTGCCTCGAACCGCTGGAATTCGGCGCGGAAATCGTCCGGCGTGGTGCGGCAGCGCAGGGCCGTGACCATCAGCATGATGTCAAGGCGGCGGACCTTCTCGGCGTCGCCGGCAGGTCTGGCCTGGGCAGGCCCTGCGGCGGCCAGACATCCGGCGGCGAGTGCCGCGGCAAGCGTTCCGATCCTTCTCATGTTCCCGTCTCCGCTCTGCGGTATCCCCGGAGCGGAACCTTGCGGCAGGCTGCTTAAGCCCGCTTCAAGAGACGCCGTTAAGCTGGCGGCAACCATGCTCGGCTCGTCGCATTTTCCCCAAGGCCGGCTCAGCCCAGCAGGCACCCGAATGGGCATTGCGATTTAGTCGCAACAGGCCCTATGGCAGCACCATCAGCAAGGAAGGATACGAAGATGACCATTGCAGTTGGCGACAAGCTCCCCGACGTGAAGCTCACCAAGGCGACCGCGGACGGGCTGCAGCCGGTCCAGACCGCCGAATACTTCAAGGGCAAGAAGGTTGCGCTGTTCTCCGTCCCGGGCGCTTTCACCCCCACCTGCTCGGCCAAGCACCTTCCGGGCTACGTGGAGAAGGCCGCCGAGCTGAAGGCCAAGGGCGTGGACGAGATTGCCTGCACCGCCGTCAACGACGGGTTCGTGATGAAGCACTGGGGCGAGGCGAGCGGTTCGCCCGAAGTCACCATGCTGGCCGACGGCAACGGTGATCTCGCCAATGCGCTGGGCCTGACCATGGACGGTTCGGGCTTTGGCCTCGGCACTCGCGGCCAGCGCTTCTCGATGATCGTCGACGATGGCGTGGTGAAGGAGCTGAACGTCGAGGCTCCGGGCGAATTCAAGGTCAGCGCCGCCGAATACATGCTCGGCCAGCTGTAAGACTGCCGCCCCGCGCCGCCGGGGCTCCAAAGTCACCCCTCCCGCGCGGGAGGGCCCGGGGGAGGGCCTGTTCGCAGGCCCTCTTCCCATTTGCGGACGCCGCCCAAACCATTTTCCTACACCGCCATGGCCTGCCATATCGGGTCGGCTCTTGGAAAATCGTCGGTCCAGGCGCGCCCTTTTGGAAATTCGTCGCCCTGTCCGCACGGGTCAACTCGTTGAAATAAAACACCCGCGCCCGGACAACAGGGCTGCGGGCGTTCAGTAGCCCATCAGGCTTAGCACTTCCTTGCGGCTGCGCTCGTCCTCGAGGAAGGTGCCCATCATTCGGCTGGTGGTCATGGCGACGCCGGGGGTGCGCACACCGCGCGCGGTCATGCAGGCGTGGCTGGCCTCGATCACCACCGCGACGCCCTGCGGCTTCAGGTGATCCCAGATGCACTGGGCAACCTCGGCGGTCAGGCGTTCCTGGATCTGCAGGCGGCGGGCGAAGCCGTGCAGGACGCGGGCCAGCTTGGAGATGCCGACCACGTGGTTGCGCGGCAGGTAGGCGATGGCCGCCTTGCCGATGATCGGCGCCATGTGGTGTTCGCAGTGCGACTGGAACGGAATGTCGCGCAGCAAGACGACCTCGTTGTAGCCGCCCACCTCCTCGAAAATGCGCGAGAGGTGGACCGCCGGATCCTCGCCATAGCCCTGGCAGTATTCCTTCCAGGCGCGGGCCACCCGGCGCGGCGTATCGACCAGCCCTTCGCGGGCCGGATCATCGCCCGACCACCGGATCAGCGTGCGGATCGCCTCCTGCACGTGATCGGGGACGACGATCTTGCCATCGGGGCCAACGCGATCGGTGCCATCCTCATCCGGTCCGTCGATACTGCTCATTCCATCCACTCCCTAAAATCTGCCCTCAGCCCGGGCGGCGCAACAGGCCCCCGCGGTGGAACAGCCCCCGCCGCCGGTGCATCGGCTCGAAGAGCTGTCCCGGCGTTTCGGGATCCAGCAGCGCGCTGTCCGCCAGCGCCTTTTCAGTGTCCGAGAGCGGAGGCAAGCGGAAAGGTTCCAGCCGCTTCGCCGCCCGGGGCAGGGATTCGATCATCGCGGCCATGCCGCCATGCTCCTCGAGCAGCGCGGGAATGGCAGCGGCGTCGAGGCCGCAATGCTCCGCCAGCAGGCGGTGCCGCAGGGCGGTGATCGCTTGGCGCACCTCCGGACGATCGTTTGCGGGACGGCGGGCGTCGATGAACACGTCGGCCTCGGTGTCGAGCCCCATCGACCGGTTGTTCATGTTGGCGGAGCCGATCCGCGCGATCTCGTCATCCACGATCATGATCTTGGCGTGTACGTAGATCGGCTTGGCTCCGGTATACGGCACAAAGACCCGGACGCGTTGGTCCCGGTCCCTTTCGCCCACCGCCCGCAGCAGGCGGACCCGGGCGCCGTCCATCGCGGTCTGCTCCAGCCAACCGTCGGCGTTCAGCGGGTTGATCAGCACCACCTCGGGCGGATCGGGGCGGGACAGCCGGTCGGCAAGCGCCTCGGCAACGCGCCGCGAGGCGAAATACTGGCTCTCGGCGTAGATCAGGCGGCGGCTGGAACTGATCTGTTCGGCGAACAGCTCCTCGATTTCGCGCACCTCGCCATGATCGCCCCATTTTGCCGAGGTGCGGGCAATGCCCACTTCAACGTCGCGGAATTCCGCTTCCAACTTCGGTGGCCAGGGGCTGTCCGGCTGCGGGGAACAGGGCGCCATCGGCTCGCCGCCGGCACGCTGCCAGCGGTCCCGCCCGAGATCGCCGAGCGAACGCGCCGCCTCGCCCTCGACCATCATCGTGGCATCGTGCCACGGCCCGTAGTGCCGGCGGTTGGGTTTCAGGCGGCGCGGATCATGCTCGCGGTGTTCCGGGGTATCCCACCGGTCCGTCGTCATGTCGATGCCGCCACAGACCGCGAAGGCATCGTCGATCACAACGATCTTCTGGTGATGGCTGCACCCGAGCGGATGGGCCGAATCGAACTTGAAGTCGATCTGCGGGTGGCGGAACCAGCGGATCAGGTCGAACACCATCGACCCGCGGAACACGAACTTGAGCGCGCCGAAGTTCCACTTGAGCACTCGGACCTGAAGCGCGGGAAGGCGGTTGGCCAGCCAGACCACGAAGGCGCCGAGGCGGGCGGGGTGGCGACGCCGCGTTGGCCGGTTCCACCAGCGCCGCCCGGGGCCGAGCCGCACCCGGGTGTCGAAATCCCAGCCGATCAGCATAATCCGCTGCTGAGCGCGCAGCATGGCTTCCTGCATCCACGCAAAGTAGGCCGCCGCATCGATGACGACATGGGCGCGGCTGGCATGCGCGAAGCGCCAGACCGAAGGGCTCTCGCCCTCCGCCTCGCCGCCGCTTTGCGGTACTGAATCCATCGGCTCTCCCACGGGTCCGGACACTATCCGCCTCGGCCCGGATCGGAAACCCGCGTGGCGCGCAGGCGGTTCCGGCCAACCTGCGGTCTAGGCGAGCGCGGGTTCCCGGATCGCCGGCACGCCGTAGAGCGTGGTGCGCTGCTGCACGGGCCGTCCGGCCAGACGCGCCGCCTCGATCAGATCCTGCACGGTCAGCTCCTGCCCGTGGGCGGCCCCGGCGGCACGGCTGATCGATTCGTTCATCAGCACCCCGCCCAGATCGTTCACCCCCGCCCCCAGGCAGGCCGCGGCGCCATCGAGCCCCAGCTTCACCCACGAGGCCTGGATAGAGGAAATCGCCCCGTGGAGGACGATGCGCGACACCGCGTGCATCAGCACCGTCTCGCGCCAGGTGGGCCCCTTGCGGGCGAGCCCCTTTACATAGACCGGCGAGAGCATGTGCACGAAGGGGAGCGGCACGAATTCGGTGAAGCCCCCCGTCTCCAGCTGGAGCCGGCGGATGGCGAGGAGATGCCGCGCCCAGTGGACCGGCCGCTCGACCGAGCCGAACATGATCGTCGCCGTGGTCGGCAGGCCGACCTTGTGCGCTGCCCCGACGACCTCCAGCCATTCGGCCGTGGAGAGCTTGTCGGGGCAGAGGATGGCCCGCATTTCGTCGTCGAGGATCTCCGCCGCCGTGCCCGGCAGCGAGCCGAGCCCATCGTCGCGCAGGGAGGCAAGGTAATCGCCGACCCCCATCCCCAGCGTGTGGGCGCCCTGGCTGACCTCCAGCGGTGAGAAGGCGTGGACGTGCATGTCCGGCCGGACGGCCTTGGCGGCACGCAAGATGTCGCGGTAGGTCTCGCCCGTATAGCGGGGGTGGATACCGCCCTGCAGGCAGACCTCGGTCGCGCCGCGATCCCACGCCTCGGCCACCCGGCCGGCGATCTCTTCCAGCGCGAGGTCATAGGGCTTGTCCCGCGACCCGCCTTTGGCCGAGGTCTTGGAAAAGGCGCAGAAGCTGCACGAGTAGGTGCAGATGTTGGTGTAGTTGATATTGCGGTTGACGACGTAGGTGACCGTGTCGCCCCGCACCGAGCGCCGCAGTTCGTCCGCGGCGGCGACGACTGCGGCTGCCTCGGCGCCGCGCGCGGAAAAGAGGGCGGTGATTTCGTCTTCCGCCAGTTCGTCGCCGGCGAGGGCCCGGGCCAGTACCCGGTCGGTCCGGGAGCCCAGCAGCGCAGGTGTGCCCAGCCCCAGCGGAGCGGTGGGGCATCCGGGCGCCACTTGGGCAAGGCCCGGACTCCAGCCGCTCTCGCGCGCCAGTCCGTCCGCCTCGGCCAGACGGCGCACGGCGGGGGTCACGGCGCTGTCGAGCCAGTGCTCGGCGCGGCCAAGATAGCGGGGATAGGCGGTCAGGCGCTCCACCAGCACGCGGCCGCTCGTCTCGCACTCCTTGCCCAGCGCCGCGATCTCGGGCCACGGGGCCTCGGGATTGACGTGATCGGCGGTGACCGGGGAGATCCCGCCCCAGTCGTTGATCCCCGCATCGATCAGCGACTGCGTTCGCCCGGCGTTGAGATTGGGGGGAGCCTGAACGCTGACCTCGGGCGGCAGGACGAGGCGTGCGGCGGCCACGGTCCACAGCAGTTCGGCCTCGTCAGGCTCCGGCGCGGTCGCCATCCGGGTACCCGGCTTGGCGCGGAAGTTCTGGACGATCACTTCCTGCAGATGGCCATGGCGGCGGTGCAGCCCGGCCAGTTCCTCCAGCGCGGCGAGCCGCTCTTCGCGCGTTTCGCCGATCCCGATCAGGATGCCGCTGGTGAAGGGAATCCGCGCCTCTCCCGCCGCGGCAATCGAGGCGAGCCGCACCTGCGGGCGCTTGTCGGGCGACCCGAAGTGCGGGCCGCCGCGCTGGCACAGGCGCTCGGACGCGGATTCGAGCATCAGCCCCATCGAGGCGACGACCGGCCGCAGGCGCCGGTAGTCCTCCGCGTTGAGCGCCCCTGCGTTGATGTGCGGCAGGAGGCCGGTTTCACGCAGCACCAGGCCGGCGACCTCCGCAAGGTAATCGACCGTACTGTCATGGCCGAGCTCAGCCAACTGGCGGCGCGCGGCGGCATAGCGCGCCTCTGGCCGATCACCCAGGGTGAAGAGCGCCTCCTTGCATCCCGCCGCTGCTCCGGCGCGCGCGATCTCCAGCACTTCGTCCGGCGTCAAGTAGGCGGCCTTCAGGCTGCGCGGCGCCTTGGCGAAGGTGCAATAGCCGCAGACGTCGCGGCAGAGCTGGGTCAGCGGGATGAAGACCTTGCGCGAATAGGTCAGCATTCCCGGCCAGGCTGCATCGCGCACCCGGCGCGCCTCTGCCGTGAGCGCCTCCAGCGGAGCTTCCAGAAGCCAGGTGCGGTGGGGGGAAATCATCGGGGGGAAACCTCAATCGGCCTGTGGGCGGCCAGCCAGCGCCGGGTCTGTGGTGCGCGCTGGCCTTCTGCAAGTCCGTCGAGCGTGGCAAGGTCGGTCGGCCGGTCAAGGTCGAATGCCAGGCTCGGCGCGCTGACCAGGCGGGAACGAAGCCCGACCAGCCCGGCGGCGGCCACGTGGCGATCGCAACTGCCCTCGCCATAGGAAAAGGCGAAGGGATGCCCCGCCTCGATCAGGATCGCACCCGTCCCGCCATCCGCCGCGGCGGCCACGATGCCGACCTCGCCCGCCTGCACCTGCTCAACTGCGGCTGAAAGCTCCACCGGATCAAGCAACGGCAGGTCGCCCGGCAGCAGAATCGCGAGGGTGTGCGGATCCGATCGGGCGATTTCCTGCTGGCCGCGCCGGAATGCGGCGGCCAGGCCTTGCGCCGCTGCCTCACGCAGCACGCAGGCACCGTGCTGCCCAGCAAGCAAGCCCAGTTCCTCGGTCGGTGTCACAAGCAAAGGCGGGCCCAGTTCCGGCACCTTGCCAAGCGCTCCCAGCATGTCGGCCAGCATGGCGCTGACGAGAGCCGCGCGGGCTTCGCCGGGCAGTGCCCCGGCGCAGCGCCCCTTGGCATCGGGCCCGCCCCGTGCGGCTATGACGACCCGTGCCTTCATGCGCTGCAACGATCCGCCAGGTCGAGCGTCTCGTGGGCAAGGCGCACGCGATCATCGTCGTCGTGCATGATCGCCTCGGTGACCAGTACGGCCAGGCCTTGCGCTCTCAGGGCCGGCTCCGAGCCCGCGTCCTCGCGATCGATCACGAGTCCGCCGAGCAGGCCGGCGTAGTGTGCTGCGAGCGCCTCCACGCCCGGCTCTACGCCGAGTTCGCTCATCATCTTGGCGGCCGGCCCTTTCAGTGCGCGCCCGCCGATGATGGGCGAGACTGCAACGGCCCGCCCGGCGAGCGCTTGCAGCCTGTCACGCACGGCGGGGAGCGCAAGGATCGGGCCAAGGCTGAGGTAGGGATTGGACGGACAGTAGACGATCGCGCGCAGGTCGCTACGCGCAAGGGCGGCGGCGAAGCCTGCGGAGGGCTTGGCTTCGTTCGCGCCCGCATAGCGCACCCCGCGCGCCACCGGCCGGCACTGTTCGCGGACGAAATAGGTCTGGAAGGCAAGTTCGCCCTGCTCGGTGTCGATCATCGTCCGCACGGGCTGATCGGTCATGGGCACGACCGGGTGGGTGATGCCCATTGCCCCGTTGAGGTCAGCGGTCACCGTGCTCAGGCCGTGCCCCGCAGCGAGGCGGCGCGTGCGTTCGACGTGGAGGGCAAGGTCGCGGTCGCCAAGGTTGAACCAGATCTCTCCATCAAACGCGGTCAGGGCCGCCATGAAGTTCCAGCTTTCGTCGCGCCGCCCCCAGCCGCGCACCGGATCGGCAAGGCCCGAGAGCGTATAGGCGACGGTGTCGATGTCCGGCGAAATGGCGAGGCCGAGATGCTCGAAATCGTCGCCCGTGTTGACGACGATGGTCAGGTCGCCCGGATCCAGCACGTGGGCAAGGCCAAAGGCCAGCTTGGCCCCGCCCACCCCGCCGCAGAGCGCGATGACGTGGCCACGGCTCACCGGAACAGGTCCTCTGCCAGCGGGCGCAGGATCGCCCCGATGCCCGCCTCCTCATCGCGTTCGAAGGTTGCTCCGCGCACCAGGGCGACCGGGAGGCCTTCCGCCCCCTCGCCCATGACCAGGGATGCGGCGCCGGCGATCTCGTCGGCAAGGCCGATGACGGTGGCCTGAAGCTCGCGGCCGAACAGATCGGTCTCGCCACGCCGGTCACGCAGCGGACGGATGCCCGAAGCGCCGATCGCCGTGCCTGTGGTGCCGAGCCGCCAGGCCCGCCCAAGGCTGTCGCTCACGATCACGGCCAGCCGGACGTCGAAGCGCTCCTCCAGCGCAACACGCAGGCGGCGGGCGCTGGCGTCCGGATCGACCGGCCACAGCAGCACCGCGCCTTCTTCGCCGGGCGCGACATTGGACGCGTCGATCCCGGCGTTGGCCAGAACCGGCCCAAGGCGATGACGCACGACGATCACGCCGGGGCGGACCCGCATCAGCTCTTCGGCTTCGGCGCGAATGAGCGCTGCGATCGCCGGGTCCTTGCAGCTCGCTTCCGCAAGGCGTGAGTCCTCCGCGTCAGGCCGAACGTCGGCCAGCCGGACCATGCGCCCTTCCGCCTTGGACACGATCTTCTGGGCGACGACGAGCAGGTCCCCGTCGGCAGGTGGCTCGTTCCGGGCAAGCGCATCACCAACGATCTGCGCCAGATCGTCGCCCGCTCGGACCAATGGCAGGCCGGGCACGGCGCTGATCCGGACAGTGGCGGTGGCGACTGGCATTCGAACTCCCAACTCTCCCTCGCTCGCCGGTCACCGCTGCTGGCGGCCGTTTCAGATCAGAGGTTTGCTGCAGATAATTCCGCCGCGGCGCCGATCCGTTATGCCGTTCAACGCCTCATTGGCAATGGGGTCCAGCACCGGCCGGGCTGCGGCGCAGTCAGATCACGTCCGGGTGACACTCCGTGGCTCCCCGTCAGCCGGTTGACAGGGCGCCGCCACCGTGACCTAACCCACTTGAGTGAATTGCGAAGGCAGCGCGCGAGACGCACAGCCATAGCTCCCACTTAACAACAGGGCGCGAGCCATCCTGCCGGCAGGCGAGGCAAAGACGCCACAGGAGACATCACAGGGATGACCGACTGGATTGCTGCGCGCAAGGAGTGGAAACAGGGCGGGATGCTTGTCGCCGCTGCGGCGATCACGCAGGGCGTGGCCATCACCCAATTCTACACTCTGGGCGTCTTCATGAAGCCGCTGAGCCAATTGTATGGATGGAGCCGGGCGGACATCGGCTTCATCCAGCTGATCTATTCGGTCACCTTCGCGGTGCTGGGTCCTTTCGTCGCCGTTTTTGCCGACCGGCTCGGACCACGGCGGATCTCGATCCCCGGTGTGGCGGCCTTTTGCATGACCTTTGCGCTTTATGCGGCGACGACCAGCAACATCTGGACGTGGTATGCGGTCGGCCTGCTCAATGCCCTGACCATCCTGTTCTGCAACGCGCCGATCCTGACGCTGGGGGTTGCGCGCCGTTTCAAGGCCAGCCTTGGCCTGGCCCTGGCTGTGGTCCTTGCCGGGGGCTCGCTCTACACCACGACGCTGCTGCCGCTGCTTGCAGCGCACATGATCGACCATTACGGCGTGAAGGCCGCATACCTGACGCTGGCCGCGCTGGGCGCCGGTCTTTCGCTGCCGATGCTTTACTTTTTCTATGACCGCACACCGGTGCGTCAGCCCGATCGTACTGCCGCGCCGGAAGACGGCTCGCCGGTCCGGGATACGGCTGCCGGGCTCCCCGGCTGCACGGTCGCGGAAGCTTTCCGCCAGCCACGCTACTGGCGGCTGGTCCTTGCCACGGTGCTGATTACCGGGGCGGTTCACCCGGCGGTCATTCACTTCGTGCCGATCGCCAGCGATCAGGGACTTTCGCTGGAGACGGCAGCGCTGGCGGCCAGCGTGATCGGCATCGCCTCGATTGGCGGGCGGTTGTTCACCGGCGTGCTGCTCGACCTGTTTCCGCCCCGGCTGGTCGGGGCCGCCTGCTGCATCCTGCCGATCGGCGCCTTCGCCCTGCTTGCGCACGGCGGGAGCCTTCCCCTGATGGTCGCCGCGGCACTGATCGCCGGGCTGTCGCTCGGTGCCGAGATCGATGTCGCCTCCTACCTGACCACGCGCTACTTCGGCATCCGACGGTATGCAGTGATCTACAGCGTGCTTTACTCAGTCTCTTCGCTTGGTTCGGCCGGAGGCATCTGGCTGGCCGGACGCATTCACGACAAGACCGGGTCCTATCATCAGGGCATGCTGCTCTGCTCGGCGGTCGCGTCCATCTCAGCCCTGCTTCTGCTAAGCATGGGCCGCATGCCAGGTTACAGCGGCAGCGACGCCGCAGATGATCGGTCCGGCTCTCCCGATCGGGCCGGGCGGGCGCACACCGACACCGTCGGTGTACGTGCCATCTCGTGAGTTGACAGATTGCCCCGGTGGCACAAGAAACCGCCTACCCCCGGGGACACGGAGAAAAAGGATCGCCTGATGGCCGAGTATTACGACGTTGAACCTGATTTCCTGCCGATTCTTCAGGGCATGGCAGAGCTTGTGCCGCCCCGCGAACGATCGCTGGACGAACTGCGCAACGGCACGGACTATTCGATCTTCGGCGAACCCGAAGCGGTGCACAAAGTCCGCGAAATCCGCATTCCGGTTGACGGCGGAGACATTGCGGCCTTGCTTTACCTTCCGGACGGCGATCCGACCGCTCTGATGGTCTTCTACCACGGCGGCGGCTGGGTGATGGGCAGCCTGGAGAGCCACGACCGGGGCGTGCGCACCATGGTCAACCAGACCGGGATCGCCGTGCTATCGGTCGACTACCGCATGGCGCCGGAAGATCCCTTCCCCGTGCCGTTCGAGGATTGTCGCGCGGCCCTGCTGTGGGCGCGTGACCATTGCGCCGATCTGACCGGACACGATCTCCCTCTGCTGGTCGGGGGTGACAGTGCGGGCGGCAACCTGGCTGCCGCCATGGCGCTGGTTGCCCGCGACGTAGGAATTGCGCTTGCCGGACAGCTCCTGCTCTACCCGGCGCTTGAGCCGCACTGCACCGGCGAAAGCTTTACCACGCGCAGCGAATGCCCGGTGCTCACCTCCATCGACATGCGCTGGTACTGGGATGCCTACCGCGCCGAAAAGGACCACTCGGCCGACTGGCGCTTTGCCCCGGTGCGGGCCGAAAGCCTGGAAGCCCTTGCCCCGGCGATCGTTGCCGTCGCCGGCATAGATCCGCTGCGCGACGACGGGCTGGACTATGCGGCGGCGATGGCGCGGGCGGGCGTTCCGGTAACCCTGCTCCACTTCCCGCGCCAGCCTCACGGGTTCTTCAACTTCATGCCGCTTGTGCCCTCGGCCGCGCGCGCGTTCGAGGACGTGTCCGCACAGATCGTCCGGCTGCTGCGCTGAGTGCCTCGGGGCTGCCACCTATGCGGTGGCAGCCTCCACCGGCGGGGACAGCCGGCCCTCCTCGCGCCGCAGCGAGAGGAGCAGCAAGCTCGCCATCAGGCTTAGCGGAATGGCAGCGATGAAGGCCAGCCGATAGGACCCGAACCGGTCGAATACCGCACCCATCAGAGTGGGGCCGATGCCGACCGCGAGGGCAAGCAGCCCTATGATCGCGCCGAACAGCAGACCGTAGTTCTTCATGCCCAGGTAGCGCGAGGCCATGTAGGCGGCGATCTGCAATTCTGCCCCGCTGGATAGGCCGAGCAGGACGGCCAGCAAGATCCCCATCCCGGCCGATCCATCGTAGTTGAGCGCAAAGGCCATCAGCACCGCAGGCAGCCCGAAGGCCACCGCGCCGACGACCGGTGCGCTCAACCGGTCGAGCGCGAACCCCGTAGCGAGGCGGCCGCAGATGTTGGTGGCGCCGATCACGCTGGCGAGCGATGCCGCGACGATCGGATCGAGTCCGGAGCCGCGCAGGAACGGCACCATGTGGACGATCATCGCCGCGATGACGAGCATCAGCAGGAAGCATGCTGCCGCCAGTTTCAGGAAG